>OGJK01000001.1_pt1 | contig 430971 bp, 428 predicted proteins | sample 1571961 | NCBI WGS metagenome assembly OGJK01 (sample SAMEA2582120, study PRJEB24529) | metagenome | biome: Human gut stool | place: China | collected 2011 | reverse complement strand
TGTTGTGGTGATTACAATTATATCTCTCTGAGATGTTTTTTGATACCCTTAGGTGGCTAACTTCATTTTAGAACTTTCCAACGGTCCTTGATGTACCATTCATACCTCGGATAAGTACAGTTCAACGTTTATGGAGAACTAAAATTGTCAAAATCGGGTTAGCGCCAATTGGATTATCCGAAGATTGTATGAACATAGGCTCTTAGATAAAGAGTGCACATAAAAAGCCAACCTCATCTCTGAAATTAGCCTTTATTATAAGGAAAGGACGGGATTTGAACCCGCGTGTGAATAACATCCACTTGCCAGATTTCGAGTCTGGTGCCGTACCAAGCTGGGCCACCTTTCCAAATGTCGTATTTAAGCGTTGTTTGATTTCAAATGATAATGTTGCTCAAAATACCATGCGGAAAAAGGGATTTGAACCCTCACGCCCATACTGGGCACATGCGCCTGAAGCATGCGTGTCTGCCGTTCCACCACTTCCGCAAAAGACAAAGTCATTATACGACTTTTAATCAAAAAAGACAAACATGAGAAATCTTTTGGCTTGATTACTGAATAAACGCCCATTTTTTGCTATAATGGGACTATCAATCAAAAAAAGGAAATACATTTGCAAGGTAGAATTATCAAGTCTCTAGCAGGTTTCTATTATGTAGAATCTGACGGAGTTGTTTATCAAACACGTGCGCGTGGAAATTTTAGAAAAAAAGGTCAAACACCTTACGTCGGTGATTTTGTTGATTTTTCAGCAGAAGACCATTCAGAAGGTTATATTTTAGCAATTCATGACAGAAAAAACAGTCTTGTTCGCCCACCAATTGTCAACATCGACCAAGCGGTGGTTATCATGTCAGCAAAGGAACCTGATTTTAATGCCAATTTGTTAGACCGTTTCTTGGTTTTATTAGAGCATAAGGCGATTGAACCAATTGTTTATATTTCAAAAATGGATTTATTGACAAGTCCTGATGAGATTGCAGCGATTCAAAAACAATACCAAGAAATTGGTTATCAATTTTGCACATCTTTAGACGAATTGCTTCCGCTCTTGACGGACAAAGTAACCGTCTTTATGGGACAGACAGGTGTTGGAAAATCAACATTGCTAAACAAGATTGCTCCTGATTTGAAACTAGAAACAGGTGAAATTTCAGATAGTCTTGGGCGTGGTCGACACACGACACGAGCTGTTAGTTTTTATAATGTCAACGGTGGTAAAATTGCTGACACGCCAGGATTTTCATCACTGGATTACGAAATAACTAATGCAGAAGACCTGAACAAAGCTTTTCCAGAGCTCCGTCGTTTAAGTCGTTTGTGTAAATTCCGTTCATGTACGCATACTCATGAACCATCGTGTGCGGTCAAAGACGCCGTTGAGTCTGGAGAACTTTGGCAGTCACGTTATGATAACTATCTTCAATTTCTCAGTGAAATTGAGAATCGTCGCGAAACATATAAGAAAGTTGTAAAAAGAAAGTAGGTACTTATGTCAAACAATAAAATCGCTCCATCAATTTTAGCTGCTGATTATGCTAACTTTGCTTCAGAATTAAAACGTATTGAAGAAACAAGTGCTGAATATGTGCACATCGATATTATGGATGGCCAATTTGTACCTAACATTACTTTTGGTGCAGATGTTGTGGCTAGCATGCGTAAACACAGCAAACTTGTTTTTGATTGCCACTTGATGGTTGTCAATCCCGAACGCTTTGTTAATGCTTTTGCACAAGCTGGTGCTGATATCATGACAATTCATGCAGAATCAACCCTTCACATTCATGGTGCCCTTCAAAAAATTAAAAAAGCTGGCATGAAAGCTGGTGTTGTTATCAACCCAGGAACACCTGTTTCAGCTATTGAACCTGTTTTGAGCTTGGTTGACCAAGTGCTTATCATGACAGTTAACCCAGGATTTGGTGGTCAAGCTTTCATTCCTGAAATGCTTGAAAAGGTTCAAAAAGTTGCTAAAATTCGTGACGAAAAAGGTTACGATTTTGATATTGAAGTTGACGGTGGTGTAGATAACAAGACTATTAAAGCATGCTATCAAGCCGGAGCTAACGTCTTTGTTGCAGGATCATATCTCTTTAAAGCAAGCGATTTGACTGCACAAGTAGAAACATTGCGCGTGGCTTTAGATGACTAAGGTAGCTGTATTTGCTGGTGGTCAATTATCAGATTTCTCCACTGGATTTGATGTCTTTGTTGGTGTAGATCGAGGCAGTTTGTTTTTATTAGAAAATAAGCTCCCGCTGGATATTGCAGTTGGTGATTTTGACTCAGTTAGTCAAGATGAACTGCAAGAGATTCAGCATAAGGCAGGTGTTTTTATTCAAGCTAATCCTGAAAAGGACGACACTGACACAGAACTAGCTCTGAAAACTGTTTTTGGGCAGTATCCAAAAGCCCAAGTGACTATTTTCGGAGCTTTTGGTGGTCGAATTGATCATATGATGTCCAATCTCTTTTTGCCTGGGGATCCTGATCTAGCACCATTTATGCGTCAGATAACTTTGCGAGACAAGCAAAACAGCATTCAGTTTTATCCAGCAGGGACTTGCCAAGTTTTGCCAGAAGCCGAAATGACCTATGTGTCTTTCATGGCTGATGGGGATGCGGATTTAACCATTGAAGGAGCTAAATATAATTTGAATGCTAAAAATTTTTTTAAAAAGAAAATTTATTCTAGCAACGAATTTCTAGACCAGCAGCCTATTACAGTTACCTTAGCATCGGGTTATCTTATCGTTATTCAGAGTAAGGATAGGTAATATGTTAGTAATAACTTTATTGTTAGGAGTTATCGGAGTTGCTTTGTTGGTATACTTTTTATCAAAAATCGTAAAGCTAACTGATGATTTATCACAAAAAATGGACGATAATGCAGATAATTTATCTGACCAAGTCTCTTATCAACTTGATTTAGCTCAAAAAGATCAGGTCTTGGCTTTGAATAATCAGCTTAATCGTCTGCAAAATGATTTATACACACAATTAAATGATATTCGCGATGTGCTTCATAAAAGTTTAAGCGAGAACCGCGACCGTTCTGACCAACGCCTAGAAATCATTAACCGTAATTTGACAAATTCTGTCAAAGAAATGCAAGCGTCTAATGAAAAACGCTTAGAAGAGATGCGTCAAACCGTTGAAGAAAAGCTAGAGCAGACCTTGCAGAATCGTTTGAAAGCTTCCTTTGAGACAGTTTCAAAACAATTAGAATCTGTTAATCAAGGTTTGGGTGAGATGAAAACAGTCGCTCAGGATGTTGGTACCTTGAACAAAGTGCTTTCTAATACGAAAACGCGTGGTATTCTCGGTGAATTGCAATTAGGGCAAATTATCGAAGATATCATGACTCCAAGTCAGTACGAACGTGAAGTTCCGACCGTTTCTGGCTCAAGCGAACGCGTGGAATATGCCATCAAACTCCCAGGAGTTGAAGACGATGGCTATGTTTATTTGCCAATCGATTCAAAATTCCCGTTGGAAGATTATTATCGTTTAGAAGATGCTTATGAAAGTGGTGATAAGGAACAAGTTGAACTTTATCGTAAGTCACTTCTAAATAGTATCAAGCGCTTTGCTAAAGATATCAATAAAAAATACTTAAATCCACCTGAGACAACTAATTTCGGTATTATGTTTTTACCGACAGAAGGATTATATTCAGAAGTGGTTCGCAATGCTAGCTTCTTTGATAGCTTGCGACGTGATGAGAATATTGTTGTGGCAGGCCCATCAACGCTATCAGCTCTATTAAATTCGCTTGCTGTCGGATTCAAAACTCTTAATATTCAGAAAAATGCGAACGATATCAGCAAGATTCTAGGGAATGTTAAGGTGGAATTTGAGAAATTTGGCAACATGCTTGTTAAAGCTCAAAAACAAATTAACACTGCAAATAATACCTTGGATAGCCTGATTTCCACACGAACAAATGCAATTATCCGTGCGTTGAATACAGTAGAATCTTACCAAGATCAAGCGACAAAAAGCTTGCTTAACCTCCCACCATTAGAAGAAGAGGACAATCATGAAAATTAGTCAAATGAAAAAAGACGAACTCTTTGAAGGGTTCTACTTGATAAAATCTGCAGAACTTCGTAAGACAAGAGCTGGTAAAGATTACATCGCCTTCACCTTCCAAGATGATAGTGGTGAAATCTCAGGAAATCTTTGGGATGCTCAGCCTTATAACGTTGAAGAATATACTGCAGGTAAAGTTGTTTATATGAAAGGACGTCGTGAGGTCTATAACGGCACACCTCAAGTGAACCAAATTACGCTACGTAATACACGAGAAGGTGAGCCAAATGACCCACGCGATTTCAAAGAAAAATCACCTGTTGATGTTCTTGATGTTAAAGAATATCTTGAACAGATGATGTTTAAAATTGAAAATGCGGTTTGGCAACGTGTGGTCCGTGCACTTTATCGCAAATACGACAAAGAATTCTTTACATATCCAGCTGCTAAAACCAACCACCATGCTTTTGAATCAGGCCTAGCCTACCATACAGCAACTATGGTTCGTTTGGCAGATGCGATTGGTGATGTTTATCCGCAGCTTAATAAGAGTTTGCTTTACGCTGGTATTATGCTTCATGACTTGGCTAAAGTTATTGAATTGACAGGTCCAGACAATACAGAGTATACAGTTCGCGGTAATCTAATCGGTCATATTGCTTTGATTGATGAAGAAATTACAAAAGTTTTGACAGAGTTAAATATTGATGATACGAAAGAAGATGTTATTATTCTCCGTCATGTTGTCTTAAGTCACCATGGTTTACTGGAATATGGTAGTCCAGTTCGTCCACGTGTCATGGAAGCAGAAATTATTCACATGATTGATAATATCGATGCTGAAATGATGATGATGACAACAGCTTTGAGCCGTATTGATGAAGGCGAAATGACAAATCGTATCTTTGCTATGGACAACCGTTCTTTCTATAAACCAAAGCTATAATTAATCGATTTAAGAAATTCTAATCGTAGTTCGCCCACGGTTTTTTAATATAAAAAAGCTATCCAGACGGATACCTTTGAATGATGCACAGTTGTATTATTTATTGCTTCGTATAGATATCTTGGCTTCCATCACCTTCAGTCAAAGTAAGTTGATTATCGTCTAATTGATAGGTTTTCATATCATCACCGATTAGGATAATCTGTTTGTCAACATTGACTTTTACTGAATCAATATCAATTTTTTCGTCGTATTTCTTAGTTTCTAGTTGGCCAGTTCCATCCTTGATGATTAAAGTTTTAACTTCATCAAATCTTTCTAAAACATAATTTCCATCCAAAAAAGTTGAGATGCTACATTAACAATGTCTGAGCTAGAATAACTAGAGCTAGTTGTTTCGGTTTGATTTGAAGCAGTAGAGTTATTTTGCGCCCGACAAGCTCCTAAAAATCGTTGCTAGCATCAAACCAGCTAATTTGAACAGTTTTTCCATAATTAGACCTCCGTTTTTCATTGATTGAATCGTTGTGCAAATAGACTAAGGACCATTAATTAAACAAGAAACAATATTATTTCACTTTACGGTATCAAATCGAGATTATCAATTGCTTTATCATCTATGGTTTATTATTTATAGCTGTCTCTTCTCGCCGATGTTATATTATTGAAGATTTTTACTGTCAAAGGATAACGCTTACTATGTTGCTATGATAGCTTTTTTCCACATTTTAAGAGAGTTTATTAAAGTTATAAAGTGCGTTAAATAACCCAACATTTTAATATTACGCTCTCAAGAATCCCTTTACATTAGGAAAAAACATAAAAAACGTACATTTTTTATTAAAATGTTCGTTTTTTTCGTCTTCTTATGTTATAATAGCAAAAACAGATACTAAAAATGGAGAAATTATGAAATTACGACGTAGTGAACGCATGGTTGTCATCTCCAACTATTTGATTAACAACCCTTACAAGTTGACAAGTTTAAACACTTTTGCTGAAAAATACGAAGCAGCAAAATCTTCTATTTCTGAAGACATTGCCATCATTAAAAAAGCTTTTGAAGAATCGGGCATTGGTGAAATTGAAACTGTCACAGGGGCAAGTGGAGGTGTCATTTTTACACCAGGGATCTCTGAAGAAGAAGCAAGGTCGGTTATTGAAGATTTACGTGATAGTATGTCAGAAAGTAATCGTATCCTTCCAGGTGGTTATATTTATTTATCAGACTTGCTAAGTACCCCACGCATTCTACAAAGTGTAGGGCGTATTATTGCTAATGCCTTTAAAGGACACAAGATTGATGCTGTTATGACAGTTGCCACAAAAGGTGTGCCATTAGCTAATGCTGTAGCTAACATTTTAAATGTACCTTTTGTTATTGTTCGCCGAGACCTTAAAATTACTGAAGGTTCTACAGTTTCTGTCAATTACGCAAGTGGATCAAGTGATCGTATTGAAAAGATGTTCTTGTCAAAACGTAGCTTGAAACCAAATAGCCGAGTGTTGATTGTTGATGACTTCCTTAAAGGTGGTGGTACAATTTCGGGTATGGTTAGCCTTTTGACAGAATTTGATAGTACATTAGTTGGCGTTGCTGTCTTTGCTGAAAACGCACAAGAAAAACGTGACCGCATGAACTACAAATCATTGCTAAAAGTTTCAGAAATTGACGTTAAAAATAATCACGTTAAAGTAGAACTTGGTAATATCTTTGACAAATAATCAGAAAGAGGCGATAGCCTCTTTTTTGTATCTCCGAAAATAATGTTTTAAAACAGGAAAACAAGCGAAATCAGTTGACATCTTACCAGTCTTATGGTACTATTGTAAACGGTACTTTTTACTTTTGGTCTCTCCAGAGTGTACAGAGACGTGCTGACAAATGTTGCAAAGTACACATTTTAGATAGGGACTGTCACCAAGCGCCCTATCAACCAAAATAAAAATCTTACAGGAGAAAAGTAGATGCCTACAATCAACCAGTTGGTACGTAAACCACGTAAATCTAAAGTTGAAAAATCTAAATCACCAGCTCTTAACGTTGGTTATAACAGCCACAAAAAAGTTCAAACTAACGTATCTTCACCACAAAAACGTGGTGTTGCAACACGTGTTGGAACAATGACACCTAAAAAACCTAACTCAGCCCTTCGTAAATTCGCTCGTGTACGTTTGAGCAACCTTATCGAAGTTACTGCATACATCCCAGGTATCGGACACAACCTTCAAGAACACAGTGTTGTTCTTATTCGTGGTGGACGTGTAAAAGACCTTCCAGGGGTACGTTACCACATCGTTCGTGGTGCACTCGATACTGCAGGTGTTGCTGATCGTAAACAAAGCCGTTCTAAATACGGTGCTAAACGTCCTAAAGGATAATAAGAAGGGAGATAAGAAAGAATGAGTCGTAAAAATAGAGCGCCAAAACGCGAAGTATTGCCAGATCCATTATACAATTCACAACTTGTAACACGTCTTATCAACCGTGTTATGCTTGATGGTAAACGTGGTACTGCTGCATCAATCGTATATGATGCATTTGAACAAATTAAAGAAGCTACTGGAAACGATGCACTTGAAGTATTCGAAACAGCTATGGAAAACATCATGCCTGTTCTTGAAGTACGTGCTCGTCGCGTCGGTGGTTCTAACTACCAAGTCCCAGTTGAAGTTCGTCCAGAACGTCGTACAACTCTTGGACTTCGTTGGTTGGTAAACGCATCACGTGATCGTGGTGAACACACTATGAGAGATCGTCTTGCAAAAGAAATCCTTGATGCTGCTAACAACACTGGTGCTTCAGTTAAAAAACGTGAAGATACACACCGTATGGCAGAAGCAAACCGTGCATTCGCACACTTCCGCTGGTAATCTGCAAGATAATGATACGTCACTTCGAATGCATTTAATTTGTTTTACTACTGGCATTCGAAATTTGCTTAATCAGAATTTATTTTTGCTTAAGTTGTATCAAATTTAATAAAACATCTTTAGAACGGGTAGGTCCTGCCTATCCGTTCTAAAAGTATGTTATAATAAAGTAGTAAACTAAATTTATAATAGGAGAAAAAAATGGCTCGCGAATTTTCACTTGAAAAAACTCGTAACATCGGTATCATGGCTCACATCGATGCTGGTAAAACAACAACAACTGAGCGTATTCTTTACTATACTGGTAAAATCCATAAAATCGGTGAAACACACGAAGGTGCTTCACAAATGGACTGGATGGAACAAGAGCAAGAACGTGGTATCACAATCACATCTGCCGCTACAACTGCACAATGGAAAGATTACCGTGTAAACATTATCGACACACCAGGGCACGTGGACTTCACAATCGAAGTACAACGTTCTCTTCGTGTTCTTGATGGTGCGGTAACAGTTCTTGACTCACAATCAGGTGTAGAACCTCAAACTGAAACAGTTTGGCGTCAAGCTACTGAATACGGTGTTCCTCGTATCGTATTCTCAAACAAAATGGACAAAATCGGTGCTGACTTCTTGTACTCAGTAAGCACACTTCACGATCGTCTTCAAGCTAACGCTCACCCAATTCAATTGCCAATCGGTTCTGAAGATAACTTCAACGGTATCATTGACTTGGTTAAAATGAAAGCTGAAATTTACACTAACGACCTTGGTACAGATATTCTTGAAGAAGATATCCCAGCTGAATACGTAGATCAAGCTAACGAATATCGTGAAAAATTGATCGAAGCAGTTGCTGAAACTGATGAAGAATTGATGATGAAATACCTTGAAGGTGAAGAAATCACTGAAGCCGAATTGAAAGCTGCTATCCGTAAAGCAACTATCAACGTTGAATTCTTCCCAGTTCTTTGTGGTTCTGCCTTCAAAAACAAAGGTGTTCAAATGATGCTTGATGCGGTTATCGACTACCTTCCAAGCCCACTTGACATCCCTGCAATCAAAGGTGTTAACCCAGATACAGGCGAACAAGAAGAACGTCCAGCGTCAGATGAAGAACCATTTGCAGCCCTTGCATTCAAAATCATGACTGACCCATTCGTAGGTCGTTTGACATTCTTCCGTGTTTACTCAGGTGTATTGAACAGCGGTTCTTACGTTCTTAACACATCTAAAGGTAAACGTGAACGTATCGGACGTATCCTTCAAATGCACGCTAACCACCGTAACGAAATTGAAACAGTTTACGCTGGTGATATCGCTGCTGCCGTTGGTTTGAAAGACACTACAACTGGTGACTCATTGACAGATGAAAAAGCTAAAATCATCCTTGAATCAATCGAAGTTCCAGAACCAGTTATCCAATTGATGGTTGAACCTAAATCTAAAGCTGACCAAGATAAAATGGGTATCGCTCTTCAAAAACTTGCTGAAGAAGACCCAACATTCCGTGTTGAAACTAACGTTGAAACTGGTGAAACAGTTATCTCTGGTATGGGTGAACTTCACCTTGACGTCCTTGTTGACCGTATGAAACGTGAATTCAAAGTTGAAGCAAACGTAGGTGCTCCACAAGTATCATACCGTGAAACATTCCGTAAAGCTACTCAAGCACGTGGATTCTTCAAACGCCAATCTGGTGGTAAAGGTCAATTCGGTGATGTTTGGATTGAATTTACTCCAAATGAAGAAGGTAAAGGTTTCGAATTTGAAAATGCTATCGTTGGTGGTGTCGTTCCTCGTGAATTTATCCCTGCAGTAGAAAAAGGTCTTCAAGAATCTATGGCTAATGGTGTTCTTGCTGGTTACCCATTGGTTGACATTAAAGCTAAACTTTACGATGGTTCATACCACGATGTCGATTCATCTGAAACAGCCTTCAAGATTGCTGCATCACTTGCACTTAAAGAAGCTGCTAAAACTGCACAACCGGTTATTCTTGAACCAATGATGCTTGTTACAATCACAGCTCCAGAAGAAAACCTTGGTGACGTTATGGGTCACGTTACAGCTCGTCGTGGACGTGTTGATGGTATGGAAGCTCGTGGTAACAGCCAAATCGTTCGTGCCTTCGTTCCACTTGCTGAAATGTTCGGTTACGCAACAGTTCTTCGTTCTGCAACTCAAGGACGTGGTACATTCATGATGGTATTTGACCACTATGAAGACGTTCCTAAATCAGTACAAGAAGAAATCATCAAGAAAAATTCTGGTGAATAATTACTGTTAAAAAGGATGCTCAAATGAGCGTCCTTTTTTGTAATGAAAACGGTAATAATATTTGCAATTTTAGCGAAATAGTTATATAATAATAGCGTTGAAAGGTTGATTTGTGCCTACGTAAGTTAATCTTTTCACAATAGTGAGAGTTTGCTCTCAAAATTATATTTATTCGATTTTCATAAGGAGGAAATCACTAATGGTAGTTAAAGTTGGTATTAACGGTTTCGGCCGTATCGGTCGTCTTGCTTTCCGTCGTATCCAAAACGTAGAAGGTGTTGAAGTTACACGCATCAACGACCTTACTGATCCGGTTATGCTTGCACACTTGTTGAAATACGACACAACTCAAGGTCGTTTCGACGGTACTGTTGAAGTAAAAGATGGTGGATTCGAAGTTAACGGTAAATTCGTTAAAGTTTCTGCAGAACGTGATCCAGAAAAAATTGACTGGGCTAATGATGGTGTAGAAATCGTTCTTGAAGCAACTGGTTTCTTTGCAACTAAAGCTGCTGCTGAAAAACACTTGCACCCTGGTGGAGCTAAGAAAGTTGTTATTACTGCTCCTGGTGGAAATGATGTTAAAACAGTTGTATTTAACACTAACCACGATATCCTTGATGGTACTGAAACAGTTATCTCAGGCGCTTCATGTACTACAAACTGTTTGGCTCCAATGGCTAAAGCACTTCATGACAACTTTGGTATTGTTGAAGGGTTGATGACTACTATCCACGCTTACACTGGTGACCAAATGATCCTTGACGGACCACACCGTGGTGGTGACCTTCGTCGTGCACGTGCTGGTGCTGCAAATATCGTTCCTAACTCAACTGGTGCTGCTAAAGCTATCGGTCTTGTAATCCCAGAATTGAACGGTAAACTTGACGGTTCTGCACAACGTGTTCCAGTTACAACTGGATCAGTTACTGAATTGGTAGCAGTTTGTGAAAAGAATGTTACTGTTGATGAAGTGAACGCAGCTATGAAAGCAGCTTCCAACGAATCATATGGATACACAGAAGATCCGATTGTATCTTCAGATATCGTAGGTATGTCTTACGGTTCATTGTTTGACGCAACTCAAACTAAAGTTCTCGACGTTGACGGTAAACAATTGGTTAAAGTTGTTTCATGGTACGACAACGAAATGTCTTACACTTCACAACTTGTACGTACTCTTGAATACTTCGCGAAAATTGCTAAATAATCATTGAGTTGATCAGTTAAAGAGAGGATTTATTCCTCTCTTTTTTGTTTTCTGTAAACATGTTCTTTAGATTTCATGCGCTTGTAGAGGCTGAGGGACAAATTCTATTGATTTAACTACCTCTTTTACAGGTTTTGTGATATAATTAGCATGTATAAAAAATTTATAAGGAGTCCTATCAAATGGCTAAATTGACTGTTAAAGACGTTGATTTGAAAGGCAAAAAAGTTCTTGTCCGTGTTGACTTTAACGTGCCTTTGAAAGATGGCGTTATCACTAACGACAACCGTATTTCTGCGGCTCTTCCAACAATCAAGTACATCATCGAACAAGGTGGTCGTGCAATTCTTTTCTCTCACCTTGGACGTGTTAAAGAAGAAGCTGATAAACAAGGTAAATCTCTTGCTCCAGTAGCAGCTGATTTGGCGGCTAAACTGGGTCAAGAAGTTGTCTTCCCAGGTGTTACACGTGGTGCTGAACTTGAAGAAGCTATCAACAACCTTAAAGACGGTGAAGTTCTTCTTGTTGAAAACACTCGTTTTGAAGATGTTGATGGTAAAAAAGAATCTAAAAACGATCCAGAACTTGGTAAATACTGGGCTTCACTTGGAGATGGTATCTTCGTAAACGATGCATTCGGTACAGCTCACCGTGCACATGCATCTAACGTTGGTATCTCAGCAAACGTTGAAAAAGCTGTTGCTGGATTCCTTCTTGAAAACGAAATTGCATACATCCAAGAAGCTGTTGAAAAACCAGTTCGTCCATTCGTGGCTATCCTTGGTGGTTCAAAAGTTTCAGATAAGATCGGTGTTATCGAAAACTTGCTTGAAAAAGCTGATAAAGTTCTTATCGGTGGTGGGATGACTTACACATTCTTCAAAGCGCAAGGTATCGAAATCGGTAACTCACTTGTGGAAGAAGACAAATTGGATGTAGCGAAAGCTCTTCTTGAAAAATCAAATGGTAAATTGATTTTGCCAGTTGACTCAAAAGAAGCAAACGCATTTGCTGACTACACTGAAGTGAAATATACTGAAGGTGAAGCAGTAGACCCAGGTTTCCTTGGTCTTGATATTGGTCCAAAATCTATCGCTAAATTCGACGAAGCTTTGACTGGTGCTAAAACAGTTGTATGGAATGGTCCTATGGGTGTATTTGAAAACCCTGACTTCCAAGCTGGTACAATCGGTGTGATGGACGCTATTGTGAAACAACCAGGTGTTAAATCAATCATCGGTGGTGGTGACTCAGCTGCTGCAGCTATCAACCTTGGCCGTGCAGACAAGTTCTCATGGATCTCAACTGGTGGTGGCGCATCTATGGAACTCCTCGAAGGTAAAGTGCTTCCAGGACTTGCTGCATTGACTGACAAATAATTCTCAACTTTGAGAATAGAAGAGCCCTTTGGGGCTCTTCTTTTATTTACACTGGAAAAAGTAAACGCATTCCAGTCTAGCGAAAACGATTTAAAATGTGTTAAAATAAAGAAAATATATTGGGTTGTAGGTTATGAAGTATTTGAAAGATCTTTTATCAAATTATAAATTTGATCCGAGTAAGTTTAAGTTAGGGATGCGAACGTTGAAGACAGGTTTGTCTGTCTTTTTGGTTCTTTTATTATTTCATTTATTTAGTTGGGAAGGGCTGCAGATTGGAACGCTGACGGCTGTTTTCAGTTTACGTGAAAGTTTGGATAAAAGTGTTCACTTTGGTTTTTCACGTATTGTTGGGAATAGTGTCGGTGGTTTTCTATCTTTGCTCTTCTTTTTAATTAATCAATTTTTTCACAACGAATTTTGGGTGACTCTGTTTTTTGTCCCAGTATTTACCATGCTTGGCATTATGATAAATGTTTCGATTAATAATAAAGCAGGGATTATTGGTGGAACATCGGCACTTTTAATTATTACGCTATCAATCCCTGCTGGGGATACGATTTTGTATGTCTTTGCAAGGGTGTTTGAAACATTCTGCGGAGTCTTTGTTGCTATACTCGTTAATTCTGATGTAGACATGGTTCGCGAGTGGTTGAAAAATAAAAATGAAAAAAATTGAGTCTTAATGTCATATTTCCTGACATATAGGGTTGACAGTTTAGAATTTTCAGACTATAATAATTATCGGAAGGAGGTCATCATGAAAGAAAAAGAACTCAGACGTTCCATGGCGGTTTTTCCCATTGGGACAGTAATGAAATTGACCGATTTAACAGCACGTCAGATTCGTTATTATGAGGATCAAGGGTTAATAACCCCAGAACGTACTTCAGGTAACCGTCGTATGTTTTCATTGAACGATATGGATCGATTGCTTGAAATTAAAGATTTCCTTGACGAGGGGCTTAATATTGCGGCTATCAAGCGTGAATACGCGGATAGACAAGATAAAGCACTTCAAAAGCAGAAGTCTTTAACTGATGCTGATGTTCGTCGAATCTTACAAGATGAACTCCGAAACCAAGGTCGTTTTTCGGCCCCATCACAGTACATTAGCAATTGGCGCATCTAAATAAGCGCCGCTCGGTTATTTCGGTTTTAAAAGGAGACCTAAATTCATGACTATTACAGCAGCTGACATCCGTCGCGAAGTCAAAGAAAAAAATGTTACATTTTTACGCTTGATGTTCTCAGATATCGCTGGAACATTGAAAAACGTAGAAATCCCAGCAACTGACGAACAACTTGACAAAGTATTGTCAAACAAAGCAATGTTTGATGGATCTTCAATCGAAGGTTTTGTACGTATCAACGAATCTGATATGTTCTTGCACCCAGATCTTGATACATGGATAGTGTTCCCTTGGGGTGGTGAAAATGGTTCTGTTGCAGGTTTGATCTGTGATATCTACACTCCAGAAGGTGAACCATTCGCAGGTGACCCACGTGGTAACTTGAAACGTGCACTTCGTCACATGGAAAAAGCTGGTTTCAAATCATTTAACCTTGGTCCAGAACCAGAATTCTTCTTGTTCAAATTGGATGAAAAAGGTGAACCAACTCTTGAAGTAAACGACCGCGGTGGTTACTTTGACCTTGCACCAACTGACCTTGCAGATAATACTCGTCGTGAAATCGTTAATGTTTTGACTGAAATGGGATTTGAAGTTGAAGCAAGTCACCACGAAGTTGCGATTGGTCAACACGAAATCGACTTTAAATATGCTGATGTTTTGAAAGCTTGTGATAACATTCAAATTTTCAAACTTGTTGTTAAAACAATTGCTCGTAAACACGGTCTTTATGCTACATTCATGGCTAAACCTAAATTTGGTATCAACGGTTCAGGTATGCACTGTAACATGTCATTGTTTGACTACGATGGAAATAATGCATTCTTTGATACTGAAGATCCAAAAGGTATGCAATTGTCTGAAACAGCATATTACTTCCTTGGCGGTTTGATGAAACACGCTTATAACTACACTGCAATCATGAACCCAACTGTAAACTCATACAAACGTTTGGTTCCTGGTTATGAAGCACCAGTTTACATCGCATGGGCTGGACGTAACCGTTCACCACTTATCCGCGTACCTGCATCACGTGGAATGGGTACTCGTTTGGAACTTCGTTCAGTTGACCCAACTGCTAACCCATATCTTGCTCTTGCTGTCCTTCTTGAAGCAGGTCTTGATGGTATTGAAAACAAAATTGAAGCACCAGCTCCAGTTGAATCAAATATCTACATCATGACTCAAGAAGAACGTAAAGAAGCTGGAATTCGTGATCTTCCATCAACATTGCACAATGCCGTTAAAGCATTGCAAGATGATGAAGTGGTTAAAGCTGCTCTTGGAAATCACATCTTTACAAACTTTGTGGAAGCTAAGAAAATTGAATGGTCAAGCTATGCGGCCTTTGTTTCACAATGGGAAATCGACAACTATCTAGATCTTTACTAAGAAGTAGTAGTAAGTAAGACAGCTTCTAGCTGTCTTTTTTTTTTCCAAAAAATACCACATTCTAAATAGAAAGTTTAAATAAGAGCTATTCTAATTAGAGAGAATGTGGTATAATGTGAAGTAAATATTCTGAATAATTAGACTATTTTAGTCTATTTTAGACTATTTGTATTAATGATAGGAGTAAGAGCTATGAATGAAAGTGCTTTGAGGGCGCAGCAGACAACGCTTTGGGATCCATCTTTTGAATCAGATGCCTGTGGGATGGGGTTTGTTGCACAACTCGATGGTGAAGCAAGTCATACTTTGATTGATTATGCCTTGACAATGTTGACACGTATGAATCACCGTGGTGGTACAGGTGCAGAGCCTGATACTGGTGATGGTGCCGGAATGTTGCTTGCTTTGCCAGATGAATTTTTCCAAGTAAAAGCAAAAGAAGCAGGTTATGATTTACCTAACAAAGGTGACTACGCTGTTGCACAACTATTTTTACCTCAAGATACTGAGGCTAAAGATAGCCTTCTAGAAGCAGTTAAAGCAGAAATTAAATCAGCTGGTTTCCATGTCTTGATGACTCGTGATGTGCCATTCAATTATGACAATTGTGGTCCAGCGGCACAAGAAATTATGCCAAGTTTTGTACAAGTTTTTGTTAAAAAACCTGATGATACTAAAGCTGGTCGTGATTTTGAAGACAAATTGTTCCGCTTGCGTCGTCAACTTGAAAAGAGCTTTTCATCTGATGAATTTTTCATCTGTTCTCTTTCAAGCAAAACAATTGTGTATAAAGGGATGCTTCATGCCTTTCAAGTAGGGCTATTCTACCCTGACTTGCAAGATGAACATTTTAAATCACACATTGCATTGACACACTCACGTTTCTCTACTAATACTTTCCCTTCTTGGGACCGTGCTCAACCATTCCGTTTCTTGGCACACAATGGTGAAATCAATACCCTTCGTGGTGCAGAAAACTGGATGCACAGCCACCAGATTGAAGTTTATAATGAAGAAAACTCAGATTCTGCCAAGTTGGAAAACTGTTTAGAGTACCTTTATCGTAATGGTCGTGATATTCCACAAAGTCTATTGATGATGGTACCAGAAGCTTGGGGTAACGAGTCAGGTCTTCCTGATGACCTTAAAGCATTTTATGAATATGCATCAAGTTTTGTAGCTCCATGGGATGGTCCAGCTGCTCTTGTCTTTACAGATGGTGACATGGTTGGTGCTCGTTTGGACCGTAATGGTTTGCGTCCTAGCCGCTACTCATTGACAAAAGATAATTTCTTAATCTGTTCAAGTGAATCTGGTGTTGTTGACCTTGAACCAAGTCGCGTTATCGAAAAAGGTGTGCTTGGACCTGGTAACATGATGTTGATTGACACAATTTCTGGTAAATTGATGCGTAATGAAGAAGTCAAAGCCTACTATGCTGCACAACATCCATACAAAGAATGGGTTGAAGAAAATATTGCACATCTTAATGACTTTGAAGCTTCAGAATTAACTCAAGAAACAAATGACATTGAAACAATGTGGAAAGCTTACGGATATAATGAAGAAGTTATTCGTACAGTTATCCTCCCAATGTCTGAAAAAGGTGAAGAACCTGTTATTTCTATGGGATTTGATAGCCCACTAGCAGTTCTTTCTAATAAGAGTCAATCTCTTTTCACTTTCTTTAAACAACAATTTGCCCAAGTTACAAACCCACCAATCGATGCGATTCGTGAACAAATTGTCGTTTCAACAAGTGTTTACCTTGGTGGTGATGGGAACTTCAAAGCTGATGGTGCTGATAACTGTGTCAAACTTAAAATTGATAGTCCAGTTCTTTCAAGCGAAGATTTTGCCAAAATCGCTAACTTGCAAGACGAACGTTATCGTGCAACAACTCTCTCAACAGTTTACGATGTTGTTGAACCATCACATAATCGTTTGCAACGTGCGTTAGAAAATCTTTTCAAAGCGGCTGAAAAAGCTGTTGATAATGGTAGCAAGATTATTATCCTTTCAGACCGCAATGTAAAAGAAAACCAAACAACAATCCCAATGCTTTTGGCTGTTTCTGGTTTGAATAACTACATGGTTGTCAAAGGAAAAGCTAGTCAATTCTCAATCGTTGTGGATACGGCAGAAGCAATTGAAGTTCATCATTTTGCTACTTTGGTTGGTTATGGTGCTGCAGCCGTTCACCCTTATGGTGCTTATGCAACATTGAAAGAATATGGAAAAGATGCAACTACCTTTGAAAAATATCGTAAAGCAGCTGAAAAAGGTATCGTTAAAGTTATGAGCCGTATGGGGATTTCGACAATCCTTGGTTACAAAGGGGCTCAATTATTTGAAGCAGTTGGTCTTTCAGACTCAGTTGTTAACAAATACTTTACAGGTACAGTAACACGTATCGGTGGATTGTCTCTTGACCAAATTGAAAAAGAATATCTTCAACGTATGGAAGATGCCTTTGGACCTCGTCGTGGAGACTATTTGCAAAGTGGGGGTATTTATCAATTTAAAGCTGATGGTGAATATCACCTCTTCAATCCACATACAATCTACAATTTCCAACAAGCTGTTCGTAAAGGAGATTACAAACTCTTCAAAGAATACACTGCTGAATTGGATAAAGAAGCCTTGTCAACTCCGACGACACTTCGTTCAATCTGGGAATTTAAATCAGATCGTCCAAAAGTTGACCTTTCTGAGGTTGAACCAGCAGAAGCAATTGTTAAACGTTTCAAAGTTGGTGCCATGAGTTTTGGTTCACTTTCTAAAGAAGCGCATGAAACAATCGCTGAAGCAATGAACTCAATTGGAGCTAAATCTAACTCTGGTGAAGGTGGCGAAAACCGTAATCGTTTCAAAGTGCAACCAGATGGTCGTAACTTGAACTCTAAGATTAAACAAGTCGCTTCAGGACGTTTTGGTGTCAATGCTGAATACCTTATGTCTGCTGAAGAAATCCAAATCAAGTTGGCACAAGGTGCAAAACCTGGTGAAGGTGGTCAGTTGCCTGGTCAAAAAGTCTTCCCATGGGTTGCTGAAATTCGTGGTGCAACCCCTGGTGTGCGTTTGATTTCACCACCACCTCACCATGATATCTACTCAATCGAAGATTTGGCTCAATTGATTTATGACCTTAAAGCTATTAATCCTTATGCTAAAATCAATGTTAAATTGGTTTCAAGTACTGGTGTTGGTACAATCGCTACAGGTTGTGTAAAAGCTGGTGCTGATAAGGTTGTTATCTCTGGTTATGATGGTGGTACAGGAGCTTCTCCTCGTAACTCTGTTCGTGATGCTGGTCTTCCATGGGAAATGGGATTGGCTGAAGCTCATCAAACATTGTCACTTAATCGCCTTCGTCAACGTATGACGCTTGAAACAGATGGTAAATTGATGACAGGTCGTGATGTTGCCATTGCTACACTTCTTGGTGCAGAAGAATATTCATTTGCAAGTTTGACATTGATTTCAATTGGTTGTGTCATGATGCGTGTATGTTCTCTTAATACTTGTCCTGTTGGTGTTGCAACACAAAATCCAGAACTTCGTAAACACTTTGCTGGTAAACCTGAACATGTTATCAACATGATGATGTTTATGGCAGAAGAATTGCGTGAATACATGGCTGAGCTTGGTTTCCGTTCTGTTGATGAAATGGTCGGACATTCAGAAATCTTGAAAGCTAAATTTGTTCCAAAAGGCAAAGCTAAATCACTTGATTTCTCTCGTATGCTTGGAACAGCTTATCCAATTGAACGTAAGACAGAAGATCCATTTGCTGAAGCACGTCAATGGAAAGAATTGGATGGATTTGCCAAAGCCGCTGTCGATAGTGGTACAAGCGTAACAGTTAAAGAAACAATCAACAATGTTCAACGTGCTGTTGGAGCTCGTATGGCAGGTTGGATGGCTGAACGTTATGGTAACTACTCAGTTGAACCTGGTTTGATTAAGTACGAATACACTGGTATTGCTGGTCAATCATTTGCAAGCTTTATTACTCAAGGTATGGAATTGACTTTGGTTGGTGAAGCAAATGACTACATTGCCAAATCAATATCAGGTGGACGTTTGATTGTTAAGCCGCCTCATGATGCCGCTTATGATGTTGAAAATTCACCAATCGTTGGTAACGTTGCTCTCTTTGGTGCGGTTAAGGGTGAAGCTTATTTCGCTGGTCGCGCAGGTGAACGTTTCTGTGTTCGTAATTCTGGTGCTAAAGTTGTTGTTGAAGGTGTCGGAGCACACGGTTGTGAATACATGACTGGTGGTGTTGCGGTTATCCTTGGAACAACAGGACGAAACTTTGCGGCTGGTATGTCTGGTGGTGTTGCCTACGTCTATGATGTTAATGGTGATTTTGCTGAAAAAGTTAACACTGAAATGGTTGACCTTTACAAAGTCGGTGAAACACGTGGTGATGATGTTCTTGTTGATATGATTCAAAAACATTACGAATATACAGGCAGTGCCAAGGCTAAGCGTCTTTTGGATAATTGGGCTAATGAAGTTGGTAAGTTTATCAAGGTTTACCCAACTGAATTCCATGAAATCAACAATATTGAACATGCTCTCGTCAATCGTGGTCTTGAAGGTGATGAACTTGAACTACGTACCTTTGAGATTGCTACAGGTGGTGCGGAAACAGCTGCCGAGAAAGAAGAGCTTCTCGCAACAGTAACAGGAGGAAAATAAGATGGCAGACCCATTTGGATTTTTGAAATATGAACGTAAGGACAATCCTTACCGTCCTGTTGCCGAGCGCATTTTGGACTTTGAAGAATTACAAACACCACTATCAGAAGAGGAACGTCAAAAGCAAGCTGCACGTTGTATGGCTTGTGGAATTCCTTTCTGCCATTCAGGTGCCTTTTATGGTGGAGGCCGAGCAGTATCAGGATGTCCTAACGACAACCTGATTCCTGAGTGGAATGATTTGGTTTACAAAGGAGACTTCAAGCGTGCCTTTGAGCGATTGAGCCGTACCAACCCACTTCCTGAGATGACAGGTCGTGTCTGTCCTGCACCATGTGAAAAAGGGTGTACAGAAGGATTAAATGGCTCAGGTGTTACCATTCATGACAATGAACGATTTATCATTGATACTGCTTTTGAAAATGGTTGGGTCGAAGAATCGGGTCGTCCTTCTCAGCGTACAGGTTTTAAAATTGCTGTGGTTGGTTCAGGTCCGGCTGGCTTATCGGCAGCATGGAGACTTAATAAACTTGGTCATAGTGTGACTGTTTATGAGCGTAGTGACCGATTTGGTGGTCTTCTCATGTACGGTATCCCAAATATGAAATTGGATAAGGAAATTGTTCAACGTCGTATTGATGTCATGTCTAAGTTGGGAGTTAACTTTGTCGCAAATACTGAAATTGGTCGCGATATTACTGCTGACGAACTTTTGGAGCAATATGATCGTGTGATTTTAGCAACTGGTGCTAGTGTGCCTCGTGATTTGGAAGTTCCGGGTCGTCACCTTAGTGGTGTTCGTTTCGCTGTTGATTTTTTAACAGAGACAACAAAAAATGTTCTTGCTTCAGGCAATAAAAAACTTGGTCGCACCTTAGAAGGTAAGCATGTTCTTGTTATCGGTGGCGGAGATACTGGTAATGACTGTATCGGAACTGCTGTTCGTTTGGGAGCGGCTAGTGTTAAACAACTTGAAATCACTCCAGAACCGCCAGAAAAACGCTTACCAACAAATCCATGGCCTCAGTATCCAATGATTAAACGCGTCGGTTATGGGCAAGAGGAAGCCGACTATGTTCAAGATACAGAACTGACAGCTTATGCAACCTCAACAACTGAGTTTATTGGTGCTGATCGAGGGCAAGTTATTGCTGCTAAAACTGTTAAAGTTGGTCCTGGTTTCAAACCAATCGAAGGTACCGAAGAAACGATTAAAGCTGACCTTGTCTTGTTAGCAATGGGATTCACTGGTGCTGAAAAATCACTTTTTGAACAATTTGGTGTCCAAAGTGTTTATGATGATTATTCAACTAACAACGATCGTGTCTTTGTTGCTGGTGATGCTCGTCGTGGTCCAAGTCTTGTCATTTGGGGAATCCGTGAAGGACGTAAGGCTGCTGAACAAATCGACCAAGGCCTTCGTGTCATGGTTGCTCAATAATGAATTAATCTAAGCGTTTAACACACTTTCTTGTTTTCAATCATAAAAAAACTGTCCATTGGGCAGTTTTTTTGTAACGTTCATTTTGCAAATTGAGATTTCGTGAAATATAACGCTTACAATCCTTTATATCATTTGTAATATTGGCTTGCTGTACTAGTGTTCATAAAGGGAGGAAGATTTTTATGAATTATAAAACAAAATTAGTTCTAGCTACGGCGACATTGTCAGGTGCTTTGCTATTTTCACAAGTAAATGTAAAAGCAGATACTTATACCTTGCAAAGTGGTGATTCATTTTATAGTTTGGCGCAGATGTATGGACTGAGTGTTTATGATTTAGCAGCCTTAAATGGTATGTCGATTTATGACACTATTGTTCCTGGGCAAGTGCTACAGATACCTGATAAGACACCAATTGATCCATTTGTGACTAATTTGTTAACATCAAGTAGGAATTCTTATGCAAGCCAAACTGATGTGCCAGCATCAAAGCAGGACAGCTCGACTAATACTTACCCTGTTGGGCAATGCACTTGGGGTGTTAAGCAGGTAGCTACTTGGGCAAGTAATTGGTGGGGAAATGCTGGCGACTGGGCAGCCAATGCCGCTTCACAAGGTTATGTGATTGGGACACAAGCTGAAGTAGGAGCTATTGTCTGTTGGACTGATCCAGATAGTTATGGGCATGTGGCTTACGTGACAGCTGTAAATGCTAATGGGCAAATTCAAGTTTCAGAATCTAATTATGGCAATAAACAATGGATTGATAATTATCGTGGTTGGTTTGATCCAACAAAGAGTAACACTGCTGGAACAGTCAGCTATATCTATCCAGAAAGTTATTAACAAGATAGAATAAGTCTGGAAAAATTCCAGGCTTTTTTATTTCTGTGGATAAGTTGTTGATAAAAAGCTAGTTGATGTGATCAACTAGCTTTTTGATTATTTATCATCTGGTGTGAGAATCATTGGAATAATGATTGGTTCACGTTCAGTTTTTTCGTATAGGAATGGACGAAGCGCGTTAACGATAGCACCGTTAACAGATTGGATACTTGCATCTTTGTTTTTCAAAGCAATGCGGATAGCATTGAAGAGAACACGTTGACTTTCGCGAATAAGGTCACCAGATTCACGCATGTAGATAAATCCACGACTAAGAATGTCTGGACCCGCCAAAATCATTTGGCTATCAAAGTCAACAGTAGCAACGGCAAGAACAACACCGTCTTCAGATAAATCACGGCGGTCACGAAGTACGGCAGCACCGATATCTCCGATACCATTACCATCAACATAGATATCCTGGGCGTTAAAGTGTCCAGCACGACGAGCTGAGTTGGCTGTAAGAGCTAGCACATCACCATTTTCCATGATAAAGATATTGTCTTTTGGCACACCTGTGTCCACCGCTAAACCAGCGTGGATTTTAAGCATGCGGTATTCACCGTGAACTGGCATGAAGAATTTTGGTTTCATCAAGCGGAGCATAAGTTTTTGCTCTTGTTGTCCACCGTGACCAGATGTGTGGATATTGTTAACTTTTCCGTGGATAACTTCTACACCAGCTTCTTGGATAGTGTTGATAAGTTTGTTAACACTTGTTGTATTACCAGGAATTGGGCTAGAAGAGAAGATGACAGTATCGCCAGGTTGTAGTGTAACTTGACGGTGTGTACCATTAGCAATACGTGCTAGCGCAGCCATTGATTCACCTTGGCTACCTGTACACATAATCAAGATTTCACTAGCGTGGTAGTCTTTGATTTCGCTTGGTTCGATAAATGTTCCTTTTGGAACTTTGATGTAACCAAGTTCAATACCGTTTACAATGGCTTTTTCCATTGAACGTCCGAAAACAACAATTTTACGTCCTGTTTTAACGGCAGCTTCGGCAGCTTGTTGGAGACGGTAGATATTTGAAGCAAATGACGCAAAAATAATACGTCCATGAATGCCTTCAATAATCTTCATGATAGATTGTCCAACGACTTTTTCTGAATTTGTAAAGGTTGGAATTTCAGCATTGGTTGAGTCTGATAATAAACAGAGAACGCCATCTTCACCAAGGGCAGCCATGCGGTGGATATCTGCTGGCTCCCCAACTGGTGTCCAGTCAAATTTGAAGTCCCCTGTGCAGACAATTTTACCTTGTGGTGTGTGGATAACGATTCCAAGAGGTTCTGGAATTGAGTGGGTTGTGCGGAAGAAAGTAACGCTAAGGTTTTTAAATGTTAATTCTGTATTAGCATTAATTTCATAGAGTTTAGCATCACGGAGAAGTCCGTGTTCTTCCAACTTTCCTTTGATAAGTGCAAGAGCCAATGGTCCAGCGTAGATTGGGATATTAGCTTGTTTTAAGAGAAATGGGATTCCACCAATGTGGTCCTCATGACCATGGGTAATAACGAGCCCTTTGATACGGTCAATATTTTCAACGATATAAGAATAATCTGGAATGACATAATCAATTCCGAGAAGGTCATCTTCAGGGAATTTGATACCAGCATCAACGATGATAATTTCATCTTTGTACTCAATACCGTAAGTATTTTTTCCGATTTCTCCAAGACCACCAATTGCGTAAACCCCAACTTCTTCAGGTTTTAAATTGATTTGTGACATGTTATAACTCCGTTAATTTAAAGACACCTGTTTTTTTTTCGTAAGCTAGGTGTTTATCTGAAAGAAGTTCAATGTATTCAACGTTGTAAGGTGTTTTTGCCTCTACAAGTTCACGAGTTTTGATACGTCCTTCAAGTTCGTTAGCTGCGTCAATTTCTAAATAAAGAGCTTTAGTTTGTTCGCGGCGTGGGTTACGTTCTTTTGTTTCTTGATAAAAAACTTTATAAATCATAGTTTTTTCCTTTCTTGATATACCTGTGGTTAATCAAACTACACAAAACACGTCAACTAGCTTGTACATACTTGCTACTTGACCAGTTCTTATTAAATTTTTTCTGAGTAATTGATTTAAGCTTGATTCGTTGCAATTATTAAAATTATATCATAAAATAAGAAGTATAATCAAGTGAGGGAATTTAAATGATGAAAGTTTTAGCCTTTGATACTTCAAGTAAGGCTTTGTCTGTTGCCATCTTGGATGGTGAAAATTTACTAGCCGATGTAACGGTCAATATTAAGAAAAATCACAGCATTAATTTGATGCCTGCGATTGATTTTTTGATGAAAGCAGTTGATTTAAAACCAACTGATTTGGATAGAATTTCAGTAGCTCAAGGTCCTGGCTCATACACTGGGCTACGTGTGGCAGTTGCGACTGCAAAAACACTGGCATACACTTTAAATATTGAGTTGGTAGGTGTTTCTAGTCTTTACGCGCTTGCCGCTGCAGCTGATTTTGATGGCTTAGTTGTCCCAGTGATTGATGCTCGTCGTAATAATGTGTATGCTGGTTTTTACAAAGATGGTCAATCTCTTAAAGACGACCAACACATGAACTTTGCCGATGTTCTTGAAGCAGTTAAGGGTGAAGAATCTGTTATGTTTGTTGGTGAAGTGGCTAATTTCAGCAATCAAATTGCTGAGAGTCTTCCGCAAGCTAAGGTTCTTTCTGTTTTGCCGTCAGCTTATGCTATTGGTAAACGTGGTCAAGAGTTACAACCAGTTGATGTGGATAGCTTTGTGCCAAGTTATCTAAAACGTGTCGAAGCAGAAGAAAATTGGCTTAAAACACACATAGAAAATCCAAGTGCAAACTATGTCAATCGCATCTAATATGAAAGATTTACAGGCAAGTGTCACTGCTGTTTATGAGATATTGTCAGATGTTTATCCAGTATCTCCTTGGTCTGAAAAACAGATATTATCAGACATGCAACAGGATAATGTTGATTACTTTTTTGTCAAAAAAGATGAAAAAATTGTAGGATTTTTAGCCATTTCACAATTGGCTGGAGAACTAGAAATTACAAATATTGCCATTAAAAAAGCCTATCAAGGACATGGTTTAGGTAGTCAATTGTTGGCTAATTTGGACCATGTTTATTTTCCGATTTTCTTGGAAGTGAGAGCGTCAAATACTCCTGCACAAGCTTTGTATAAAAAATGTGGCTTTGGCATTATTGGTAAGCGTAAGCAATATTATCATGAACCAGTAGAAGATGCGATTATCATGAAGCGCGAAGGTAAATAAGAGAGAATTAATTGATGAAAGATAGATATATTTTAGCCGTGGAGAGTTCTTGTGATGAAACAAGTATTGCGGTTTTGAAAAATGAAAGTGAGATTTTAAGTAACGTCATTGCAAGCCAAATCGAGAGTCACAAGCGTTTTGGTGGTGTTGTGCCTGAAGTTGCTAGTCGTCACCATGTTGAAGTAATTACAACTTGCTTTAAGGATGCTTTGGAAACTGCAGGCATTGAAGTTAGCGACTTAGATGCGGTTGCGGTCACATACGGACCTGGTTTGGTTGGTGCGATTCTGGTTGGAATGGCGGCTGCTAAAGCTTTTGCTTGGGCTAACAATTTGCCATTGATTCCAGTCAACCACATGGCAGGACACTTAATGGCGGCACGTGAAGTAAAAGAACTTCAATACCCATTGATGGCTTTATTGGTTTCTGGTGCTCACACAGAACTTGTCTATGTGTCTGAACCAGGTAATTATAAGATTGTTGGTGAAACACGTGATGACGCTGTTGGTGAAGCATATGACAAGGTTGGTCGTGTCATGGGGTTGACTTATCCTGCTGGACGTGAAATTGACCAATTGGCACATCAAGGAAAGGATATTTATGATTTTCCGCGTGCCATGATTAAAGAAGATAACCTCGAATTTTCATTTTCAGGTTTGAAATCAGCTTTTATTAATTTACACCATAATGCTGCGCAAAAAGGTGAAACACTCTCAAAAGAAGATTTATCAGCATCATTTCAAACTGCTGTTTTGGATGTTTTGATGGCGAAAACAAAAAAAGCTTTGGAAAAATATCCAGTTAAAACCCTTGTGGTAGCAGGTGGTGTGGCGGCAAACCAAGGCCTTCGTGAACGTTTAGCGGATGAAATCACAGAAGCAGAAGTTGTTATTCCACCACTGCGTCTATGTGGTGATAATGCGGGAATGATTTCGCTAGCAGCAGCTATCGAATACGACAAAGGACATTTTGCAGGACTTGATTTAAATGCTAAACCAAGTTTAGCTTTTGATAGTTTGGATTAGGAAGATGAAGATAATAGAAAAACTCTTGAAAATTTATTTTCAGGAGTCTTTTTATGTGATATAATAGAAAAATTATTTGAACAATGAGTAGCTGCAGAGACTTTATATGGGTTCTCTGCTTATTGAATATTTAGGGAGTTTGTATGCAGGAAAAAGGATTTAAAGCTGGGCTTCAAGATGCGCTTCCAACGGCTTTGGGTTATATTTCGATTGGATTAGCTTTTGGAATTGTGGCGTCTGCTTCAGGATTATCAGCTTTAGAAGTTGGCTTGATGAGTCTTTTGGTCTATGGTGGTTCAGCTCAATTTGCCATGTGTGCCATTTTGCTTGCTCATGCTGATTTGGCTTCAGTAACGTTGACCGTTTTTTTAGTTAATTTGCGTAATATGTTGATGAGTTTGCATGCAACAACTATTTTTACCAAAACAAGCTTTCTCAATAACATTGGGATAGCTAGCCTAATTACAGATGAAAGTTATGGTGTTTTGTTGGGAGAAAATGTTCACAATAAATCAATTGCAGCTAGCTGGATGCATGGTAATAATCTACTGAGTTATGCAGCATGGGTTTTATCCACAATTGTAGGGACACTCCTAGGAGGTATTATCCCCAATCCAGAAAGTTTTGGGCTTGATTTTGCTCTGATTGGTATGTTTATTGGTTTACTTGTCTTTCAATTTGATGCGATGTTGAGTGAAGGCATTAAAAAACTATTGCTTATACTAGCAGCTGTGGCTATTAGTTTTTTAGTCTGCGCTGTTTTTCTATCAAGTGCTTTAGCGGTTTTAGTGTCAACGTTAATTGGTTGTAGTGTGGGGGTAATGTTGGATGAGCGTTAGTAGTTATGTTTCGGTAGCCATTCTTTTAGGATTTGTTGTGTCTTGGGTTCCGCGAGTTGCCCCTTTTATCTTGGTAAAATATAAAGGCTTGCCCGAAATTGTCATTCGTTTTTTGAAATATTTGCCCGTTTCCATTTTATTTGCTTTGACGTTTTCAAGTCTTTTTGACGTTGAAATTGGGCATTTGCCACAAGTAAAGGACTTGGAAGTTCTAGCCAGTCTTCCCACTTTTTATGTCGCCTTAAAATCTAAAAATTTATTATATGCCGTCATTACAGGAATTATTAGCATGGCGATTTTACGGCTAATATTTTAATTTTGCCATTAATTGTTTGAGTTGAGCAATTTCATCTGTGGATAAGTTTGATAATAGCAAATCAGATTGTTGCTGTTCATATTCATGAAGTTGTGGATAAATGTCCATGGCTTTTTCTGTTGGGTAAACACGCTTGATTTTTTGATTAACAGAATCTTTCTTTAATTCAAAATAGCCAAGTTTAACAAGTTTTTTGATGGTTCTAAAGGCTGTTGTGCGATCAATTTGGACATTATCAGCTAATTCCCCTAAAAACATACCAGGTTGTTCACAGATACGAACGATATAGATATAAAGGTTATTATTTAAGCCAAATTCTTTAAAGTGATTGTTAGAATCTATTTGAATAGTACGCGTAATGTCACCAATAGTACGAATGATTTTAAACATCTTATCTCCTCGAATAAATTTTATCAAAAAATTATTGCATTTACAATAAAATGTACTATAATATGAGAAATATTATTGCAAATACAATTAAATAAAAGGAAGAGTTTATGGAAATCAGATTTTTTGAGCCAAAATTTAATCAGTCAGTAAAAGAGATGATTTTAGATATTCAACAAAATGAATTTCTACTTCCAATCACGCTATCTAATCAACCTGATTTATTGGATATTGAACGTTCATACCAAAATAAAGGTGGACAGTTTTGGGTGGCTGTGGATAGCAGCAGTGGTCATGTAATTGGATGTCTTGGTTTAGTTGCACTTAGAGATAGGAATGTTGCTTTAAAGAAAATGTTTGTTGCAAAAACTTATCGAAAATTAGGTTTAGGGAAAAAGTTATTAGAAGAATTTATTACTTATTGTTATGAAAATAGTAAAAAGGCGATATTTCTTGGAACAACATCAGATTTTGAAGCTGCTCAATATTTTATCAAAAATCTGGATTTAAAGAAATTACTTCGGCAGATTTACCTGAAGATTTTCCACGTTTAACTGTGGATAACCGTTATTACACTTATTACATTAACTAAAAAAGCAGACTATGTCTGCTTTTTTGGTGATAAAAACTTTTTTCTTTCTAGATCTATTATCAGCTGGCTTTTGTGACCCCTGGGATTTTTCCTTCGTGAGCAAGATTATGGAAGTTGATACGGCTCATGCCAAATTTTTGCATGTAAGCATGAGGACGACCGTCAATGCGGTCACGGTTTTTCAAGCGATTTGGATTTGAGTCGCGTGGTAATTTACGAAGGGCTTCGTAATCACCTTTAGCTTTTAGTTCGCGACGCAAGTCTGCGTATTGTTCAAGGAGTTTTAATTGTTTATTGTATCTAGCGATTTTTGATTTTTTAGCCATAATATCTCCTTTTAGTTAACTGGTTAACAAAATTAATTATCACACTTTTAGGTCAAGAATCAAGCGAAAAACCTCAACTAGTTAAATATTTTTTTAAAAATATAAAAAAGAAATCCAAAATTGGATTTCTCAACAATTGTTAATAATGTAAACTTCCAGCAACCCAGCCTGTGCACAAGGCAACCGTGATATTAAAACCACCTGTGTGGGCATTGATATCAAGGACTTCGCCAGCAAAGTGCAAGCCTGGAACTTGCTTGCTTTCAAGAGTTTTAGGATTGATTTCTTTTAAGTCAACGCCACCTTTGGTTACAAAGGATTTTGCGAGAGACATTTTTCCAGCGACCTTGATTGGTAAAGCTTTTATTTTATCCACAAGCTCTTTTTCTTGATTTGGGGTCAGTTGTTTGACTTTTTCAGGAAATGGCTGAGCAAAAAAGTTTGCTAAGCGATCAGGGACAAGCATTTTAAGAGTATTCTTAAGTGATTTTTCACGATGTTCTTCTAAAAATGCAAGAAGGTCTTCTGTGGATATATTGGGGATAACATCGAGTGTGATAGTTTCTCCACCTTTAATAAAACTAGACATGCGAAGCGCAGCAGGTCCAGATAGTCCAAAGTGGGTAAAGAGTAAATCGTGTGTAATGTGATGTTTCCTATAAGATAGGCTGATATCGCTCAGAGAAATTCCCTGAAGTTCCTTGTGTGGAAAATCTGTTAATAAAGGACTTTCTGCTGCTTCAAGTTCGGTTAAGTTTAACTTGAAGTGACGAGCGATTTCATAGCCAAATCCAGTCGAACCAGTTGATGGATAAGCTTTACCACCAGTTGTGACAATAAGTTTTCCACAAACAAATTCATCTGAAGCTGATTTAAGGTGGAAAAGCTCATCAATTTTCTTTACAGAAACAACTTCAGTATTTGTTAAGACTGTACCACCGAGTTCGCTAATTTTATGTGCTAGAGCATCGATGATTGTTTTGGATTTATCAGTTTTTGGGAAGACGCGCCCATGGTCTTCAACTTTTAAAGCAACGCCATTTTCTTCAAAGAAGCGCATAATATCATGGTTATCAAATTGAGAAAAGACACTGTAAAGAAAACGTCCATTGCCAGGGATGCCTTCCATCAGGTCATCGATAGTGCCGTTATTTGTGACGTTACAACGACCGCCACCTGTACCGGCTAATTTTTTGCCGAGGCGTTTATTTTTTTCAATCAGTAATGTTTTGTAGCCATAATAGCTGCTGGAAATAGCAGCCATCATTCCAGCAGGTCCCCCGCCGATGATAATTGTATCGTATAGTTTCATATAATCATTGTATCATAAAATATTTCTATCCCGTAGTCAAATGCTAATAGATATTTTTGAAATAGAGTAGCGAGTTTACAGAAAATGATAGAAAGTTGACACGATTGCGAAAAAAGCCTATCAATTCAAGCTTTAAGCAGTCAAGTAACTGGCTAAAAATTGACAATCAAGTGTTCATGTGTTATCCTTTTCATAAGTATTTCAATGTAAAAGAGGATATTATGGCAATCGAGAAAACAGTTAGTGAAATTGCTGAGATTCTAGGAGTTAGCCGCCAAGCGGTTAATAATCGTGTTAAGAATCTCCCAGAAGAAGATGTAGAGAAAAATGAAAAAGGTGTTACAGTAGTTAATCGTAGTGGCTTGATCAAATTAGAGGAAATCTATAAAAAGACTATTTTTGAAGATGATCCAATTGATGAAGAAACAAAACAACGCGAACTTTTAGAAATTTTAGTGGACGAGAAAAACACTGAAATTACACGTTTGTATGAGCAGCTCAAAGCTAAGGATAAACAGCTTGCTTCAAAAGATGAACAGCTTCGTGTCAAAGATGTGCAAATTAGTGAAAAAGACAAGCAGCTTGATCAGCAACAACAATTGACGCTTGCTGCCATGGAAGACACAAAACGCCTTCAGCTTGAACTTAATGAAGCTAAGGCTGAAGTCAAAGAAATTCAAACGAAGTCAGAAGAAAAAATTCAAGAAGAAGAAGCTCCGAAGGGATTCCTAGCGCGTCTTTTTGGTGGAAAATAAGAACTCGAAATTTATCGGAAGCTGGGACAAAAGTTCCAGCTTTATTTTATAAACTCATTTTTAGGAGATATCATGGAAAAATTAGCGGAGTACATTGCATTTGATTTGGAATTTAATACGGTTGCTGAGAAAAGTCATATTATTCAGGTTTCAGCAGTAAAATTCAAAGAAGGTCACGAAGTTGACAGCTTTGACACTTATGTTTACACAGATGTGCCATTGCAGTCATTTATTAATGGATTGACGGGTATTACATCTGAAAAAATTGCTAAGGCGCCAAAATTAGATAAAGTCTTGGCTGATTTTAAAGATTTTGTTGGGAAAACAGCTCTCGTTGGCTACAATGCCTTGAAATCAGACCTTCCTTTGTTAGCTGAAAATGATTTAGACTTGACAGATCTTTACAAGGTTGATTTGTATGATGAAGCTTGCGAACGTCGTAGCTCAGATTTAAATGGTATTGCTAATCTTAAATTAACAAGTGTTGCTGACTTTTTAGGAATATCTGGTCACGGGCATAATTCTTTGGAAGATGCTCGTATGACAGCACTAGTTTATGAGAAATTCATGGAATTTGATGAGAATAAATCTTATTTGACTCAACAAGAAGAAGAGCATGGTGACAATCCATTTGCTGCTTTAGGTGGCTTTTTTAGCTAAAAGCTCTGCTATTTTTCAAAAAATAAAAAAACATCTAGGGTAACCCCTTGCTTGTGACGTTGGGGCATGTCCTATAATAAGGGCAGAAAGGAGGTGAAAGGAATGTCTCGCTCTTATACAACTGGCGATTTGGCGAAGTTGGCAGGTGTTTCAGTTCGGACGGTTCAATATTATGATAAACGTGGTATTTTGTCGCCATCTGATTTGACAGAAGGTGGACGGCGAATCTATGTGGATAGTGATTTGGAACAGTTGCGCATGATTTGTTTTTTACGGGAACTTGATTTTTCAATTGAACAGATAAAACGGCTGTTTGCTGAGGAAAATGCAAGGCAAGTTTTAGAGTTATTGCTTGTTGAGCATATCAAGGAAACAAAGCGTGAGCTTGCTGAGACGAAAGCCAAACTTGACACTACTGTCAACTTGCTTGACAGGGTAAAAAATCAAACAGGTCAGTCGCTAGAATTTTTATCAGACATTTCTCTTACCATGAAAAATCAATTAGCTTGGCGTCGTTTGCAAAAACGGATGTGGATTAGTAATCTAGCAACGATTCTTATTTTTGTTATTTGTGTAGCTTGGCTTGAAAATCGTCCACAATCTGTTGTTTGGCAAGGTGTTAGTATCGGTATTGGCTTGGTATATGTTGGCACATTATTAACATTGTCTTATCATTTTTCACGTAAAGTAGCTTATATCTGTCCCAATTGCCACCAACTTTTCCAACCAACGTATAGGGAATTCGCATTTGCTCGTCATACTCCTAAAACGCGAAAATTAACTTGCCCACATTGTCATGAAAAATCTTATTGTTTAGAAACAGCAAAAGAAGCTTAAAAAGCTCGAACCTTAAAAGGTTCGAGCTTTTTTGATTATGTCATTAAAATGGTAATTTTCCTGCAAATGCGCCTAGTGTTTTTTGTGTGGCATCATCAATTTGAGAAAGAGCATCGTTGATAGCTTGTGTTGTCATATCTTGAAGAGTTTCGATATCATCTGGGTCAACGATAGCATCTTTGAATGAGATGTTAACCAATTTTTTGTCACCTGTGAATTCAGCAACAACTAATTCTTGAGCTGATTTTCCAGTGAAAGTTGTGCTAGCCAATTCAGCTTGTTTTTTCTCCATTTGTTTTTGGAGTTTTTGAGCTTGGCGCATCATGTTTTGCATGTTCATCATAATAATCTAGATTCCTTTCGTAGCGAGGGATTAGACCCTCTGGTTAAATTTTCGTTGCCTTATTTGCTTTTTGGGTATTTCTTAAAGCTTCATTTATTATAGCATTTTTTAAAGCAACTGCCTATTTAACTGTGTGAGAAAAGCGAGCGTTTGGTGCTGATTTTACAAAAACTTTACAAAAGTATGGTAATAGATTTGATGTTTGCTCTCTATAATGGTCATTGTAAAGATTTTAAAGGAGAACATCATGAAAAAATGTAAATTGTTTTCAGTACTGACTTTAGCTGGTTTGACGGCTCTAGTGGGACTTTCAGCTTGTGGTAAATCAAACGGAGGCTCTTCGTCTGCTTCTTCATCTGCATCTGGTAATATCAGCGTTGTTTCCCGTGAAGATGGTTCAGGGACGCGTGGCGCCTTTGTTGAACTTTTCGGAGTCCAAGAAGAGCAAAATGGTGAAAAGGTTGATTTGACAACTGACAAAGCCATTGTTACTAACTCGACCTCTGTTATGCTAACGACAGTAGCTGGAGATAAGTCAGCCATCGGCTATGCTTCGCTAGGTTCTTTAGATGATACCGTCAAGGTTTTGAAAATTGATGGTACTGAAGCAAGTGTTGCCAATATTAAAGCCGGAAGCTACAAGATTTCTCGTCCATTTAACATTGTTACCAAAGATAAGATTAGTGAGGCTGCTCAAGATTTCATCAACTTTATTTTAAGCTCTGATGGTCAAGCTGTCGTAGAAGAAAATGGTTACATTCCACTTGACGATACCAAAGCTTATCAATCTTCAGTTGATTCTGGCAAGATTGTCGTTTCAGGATCAAGCTCTGTCACACCAGTTATGGAAAAATTAAAAGAAGCTTATAGCAAAGTCAATTCTAAGGTTGAAGTAGAAATTCAACAAAGCGACTCCTCAACTGGTATAACAAATGCTATTGAGGGAACAGCTGATATTGGAATGGCATCACGTGATTTGAAAGATGAAGAAACCTCTAAAGGAGTCAGCTCAACAGTTATTGCGATGGATGGAATTGCTGTTATTATCAATAAAGATAACAAAGTTGATGGCTTAACAAGCGAACAAGTCAAGACGATTTTTACAGGTAAGACAACAAGTTGGGACGGTCTTTCAGACTAAGGGGTCATGAATGAATCATACAAAAGAAAAAATGATGCAAGCGGTATTTTTCCTTACCGCCTGCATTTCTGTTCTATCCGTGCTGCTCATTTGCCTCTTTTTGTTTTCGAGTGGGATTCCTGCTATTCATAAAATTGGCTTAGGTAACTTTCTTTTCGGGACGGTATGGAGACCGGCTAACAACCTTTTTGGTATTTTTCCAATGATTGTCGGCTCACTTTATGTGACAGCAGGGGCTCTTATTATTGGAGTACCCATTGGAGTTTTGACAGCAGTTTTTATGTCTTCTTTTTGTCCTGAAGCCATCTACAGACCACTCAAGGCGGCTATTAACCTCATGGCAGGAATTCCATCGGTTGTTTATGGTTTCTTTGGTTTGGTTGTTTTAGTTCCCTTTGTTCGTGATAACATCGGTGGCTTTGGCATGGGGGTTCTTACCGCCTCGATTTTGCTTGGTTTGATGATTTTACCAACTATTATCAGTGTTTCTGAGGCTGCTATTCGTGCTGTTCCTAGATCCTATTATGAAGGTGGTTTAGCTCTGGGGGCTTCCCATGAGCGTAGCATCTTTTTTGCAGTACTGCCAGCAGCTAAGCGGGGAATTTTGGCATCTGTCATTTTAGGGATTGGACGCGCAATCGGGGAAACTATGGCAGTTATCATGGTTGCAGGTAACCAAGCTGTCTTGCCAGATTCCTTGACATCAGGGGTCAGAACTATGACAACCAATATTGTTATGGAGATGGGGTACTCTAGCGGTCTCCACAGAGAGGCTCTTATAGGGACAGCTGTTGTTCTTTTTATATTTGTCCTAATCATTAACATCAGCTTTTCGTTGTTACATAAAGAGGAGTAGACATGGAAAATATCAATCACCGTAGCTTCAAGCAAGATTGGCAGTCACGCCGACGGGACCTGGTATCATTAATGTTGTATTTGTTAGTTTATGGTGCTGCCTTGATAACATTTGTCGGAATTGCTTTCACGGTCGGATATATTCTGGTCAAAGGTTTGCCCAATTTAAACATGAGTTTGTTTGCTTGGACTTACAATAGTGAGAATGTATCGTTGTTACCGGCCTTAATCAATACAGTTTTTATGACCATTTTGGCATTAAGTGTTGCCGTACCTATTGGTATAGGGGCCTCTATTTACTTGGTAGAATATGCGCGTCGTGATAACCCTTTTGTTAGTGTTATCCGGATTGCAACTGAAACGCTCTCTGGGATTCCCTCCATTATCTATGGACTGTTTGGCGCTCTTTTCTTTGTTAAGTTTGCTCACATGGGACTTTCCTTGCTGTCAGGAGCTGTTACACTTAGTATCATGATTTTGCCACTGATTATGCGAACAACAGAAGAAGCTTTGCTTTCAGTACCAGACTCCTATCGTGAAGGGGCTTTTGCACTTGGGGCGGGTAAACTTAGGACAATTTTTAAAATTGTCCTTCCTAGCGCCATGCCAGGAATTTTTTCAGGAATTATTTTAGCGATTGGGCGAATTGTGGGAGAATCAGCCGCCTTGATTTTTACAGCAGGTACGGTTGCTGAAGTGGCGAAAAGTATTTTCAGTTCGTCACGGACTTTGGCTGTACATATGTATGCTATCTCAGGAGAGGGACTTTATGTCAATCAAACCTACGCTACAGCAGTGGTTCTCTTAGTATTAGTTATTATCATTAATCTAGTGTCAGGTTTGATTGCTAGACGATTAGGAAGTAAAACAAGCGATGAATAAAATAGAAATTAAAAATTTGGATCTCTACTACGGAGACTTCAAAGCTTTAAAAAACATTAATCTGGAAATTGCCAGCAATGAAATTACAGCTTTCATTGGTCCATCAGGATGTGGAAAATCGACCTTGCTAAAAAGTCTTAACCGAATGAATGACTTGGTGAAAAATTGCCGCATTACCGGAGAGGTCACATTAGATAAAGAAAATGTTTACCGTGATTTAGACATCAATGTCCTTCGTAAAAAAGTAGGTATGGTTTTCCAAAAACCCAATCCATTTCCGATGAGCATCTATGACAACATTGCCTTCGGGCCTAGAACTCACGGTATTCACAATAAAGTTCAATTGGATGAAATTGTGGAGCGTTCCTTAAAACAAGCCGCTATCTGGGACGAAGTCAAAGATCGCCTCAATAAATCTGCTCTTGGTATGTCTGGTGGTCAACAGCAACGGCTTTGCATTGCTAGAGCTTTGGCCATTGAACCTGAAGTTCTCCTCATGGATGAACCAACAAGTGCCTTAGATCCGATTTCAACAGCAAAAATTGAAGATTTGGTTATTGAACTCAAGAAAAAATATACTATCGTCATGGTGACCCACAACATGCAACAAGCTGTGCGGATTTCCGACAAGACAGCCTTCTTCTTATTGGGCGAAATTGTTGAGTACAATAAAACAAGCCAACTATTTTCAATGCCACAAGACGAACGCACAGAAAATTATATAACAGGGAGATTCGGATGATACGCTCAGCCTTTGAAAATCAACTGCATGCACTCAATACCAATTTAATTTTGATGGGGTCGTTATGTGAGGAAATTATTTCAAAATCCTTAATGCTCATCAGTGAAAATGATCAGCATCTGGTTAATGATGTTGGCAAAACTTATCAAAAAATTGAGCAGATGGAAAGAGATATTGAATCACAATGTCTTAAGTTACTGCTTCGTCAACAGCCGGTTGCCAAGGATTTGCGACGTATTTCAGCTGCTTTGAAAATGGTTTATGATATGAAGCGTATTGGTGCTCAATCTGCTGAAATTGTTGATATTATTGGTGATGGTCATGTTCATGAAGGAGCTGAGTTTCGTCATCTCAAGCAAATGGTCAAACACGTTGTCCATATGGTAACAGATAGTGTGGATGCCTTTGTCCATGATGATGAGACTTTAGCTTTAAAAGTTATCCAAAAAGATGTCACAGTGGATAAAGAATTTGATACAATAAAGGCAAGTTTAATTGCCCATATTGCTGAACTTGGAAATGATGGTGAATATACTATTGATGTTTTGATGATTGCCAAATATTTGGAAAGAATTGGTGACCATACCGTCAATGTCGCTAAGTGGGTAATTTTTTCAATCACTGGTGAACTGAATGGAGAAGAAACATGATTTACTGCGTTGAAGATGATGATGATATTCGAGAACTGATGCTTTATACTTTACGAACAGCAGGGTTTGAGGCTCAGGGGTTTCCTGACTCCGTTCTATTTTGGAAAGCCATGGAAGAAGAGCAACCTAAGCTTATACTGTTAGATATCATGTTGCCTGTAGATGATGGATTGACCATTTTAAAATCCCTACGATCAAATGGCATGACAAAAGATATTCCAGTAATCATGACAACTGCTAAAGGAACAGAATTTGATAAAGTCAAAGGATTAGATTTGGGTGCCGATGATTATTTGGTTAAGCCGTTTGGTATGATGGAAATGATTTCTCGCATCAAAGCAGTTCTCAGACGTACATCCAATCAGGAACAGGAAACTCATTTGACAATAAAAAACCTCTCTCTGGATGCAAAGAATTACACGGTTAGAAATAATGGACAAAAAATCGAATTAACTTTGAAAGAATTTGATCTGCTATCTTTATTGATGTTAAATCCTGGCCGTGTTTTTACGCGGCAAGAACTTTTGGATAAAGTTTGGGGAGAACACTTTATCGGAGAAACACGGACAGTTGATGTTCATATTGGAACCCTTCGTATGAAGCTTGGAGATGCTAGTCATCTGATTAAGACAGTTCGTGGTGTTGGTTATCGTTTGGAGGTAACAGATGATTAAGAAAATCTTTCGTTCAACTTTTTTTGCCACGCTAGGCGTTCTTCTTGTAACTCTATTTATGGTTGTTGGCTTGCTTTATGGCTACTTTACTCAAGTACAAAAGGAACAGTTGCAGACAGAGACAGCCTTAGCTGCTCAAGGGGTTTCTCTGGAAGGCCAAGATTATCTTAATGAGCTCAAGATGTCAAATGTCAGAATCACTTGGGTTGATAATCGAGGAAAAGTTCTCTATGATAATGAGTCTGATGCACAGATCATGGACAATCATGCTAATAGAGAAGAAATTAAAGAAGCTTTGAAAGATGGTTACGGTGAGAGTGTCAGATACTCGAAAACCTTAACCACTCAGGCACTTTATTCTGCTCAGCGCTTGGATAATGGAACCGTTATTCGCTTATCTGTTACTAGACACAGTATTTTAGTGCTTTTGTTTCGGATGTTTCTGCCTTTGGTTCTTATTCTTGTATTGGCCTTCTTACTCTCTCTGTGGCTTTCACACTCTATTGCTAAGAGTATTGTGTTACCATTGAATCAATTGGATCTTGACCATCCGCTTGAAAATGATGCCTATGAAGAAATTTCACCCCTTCTAAGACGGATTGCCAGACATCAAAAGGAAGTCACTGAGCGGGAAGTTGTGATAGAACAACGTCAATCAGAATTTGATACCATTATTTCTAAAATTAAAGAAGGTATGATTTTGTTAGACAATAACTGTCATATCATCAGTATCAACCAAGCAGCACAGGATATTTTGCAAACTGATCAAACTTGTTTGGGTAAAGATGTGTTGCAAATTCTCCGTAACCTGGCACTAAATAATTGGCTAGAAAAAGGTCTTCAGGGTCGCAAACAAGAAGGGGTTTTGCAATTAGATGACGCGCATTACAAAGTTATGGTACGTCCTATTCACTCTGAGGATAAGGTGACTGGTTTAGCAATTCTTTTCTTTGATGTTACAGAGCAACTTCAGGCAGAGCAGCTGCGCCGCGAATTTACGGCAAACGTTTCTCATGAACTGAAAACGCCGCTACATTTGATTTCTGGATATTCTGAAATGCTGGCTAGTGATGTTGTTGCGCAAAAAGATATTCCACAATTCGCTGAGAAAATCCACAGTGAGTCTCAACGTATGATCCAGTTGGTAGAAGATATTATTAAACTGTCACATCTTGATGAGTCAGAAGAGTTAGCTATGGAACCCGTCAATCTCTATCAGATATCAGAGGAAGTTTTAGATAGTTTATCTGCTAAGGCAAATGAACGTCATATCAACTTGCATTTATTAGGGGAACCAGCTTATATTACTGGTAACCATGCCCTTATTCATTCTTTGATTTATAATCTTTGTGATAATGCTATCATCTATAACCGTGATAAGGGGGATGTGACTGTCGATATCACCTCGAATGAGGACGATATTGTTCTGACAGTACAGGATACTGGAGTTGGTATCGCCAAAGATGAGCAGGAACGCATTTTTGAGCGTTTCTATCGAGTTGATAAGAGTCGCTCGAAGAAGTTGGGTGGCACTGGTTTGGGTCTCTCCATTGTTAAGCACGCAGTCAATCAACATCATGCTGATATTAAGGTGGAAAGTCAGCTAGGATTAGGAACTAAAATGACTGTGACCTTTTATAAGTAACCCTCTTTGAAAATTAAACCCAGACGTTTGTGACTTGATTTGAGGTGTGAAAATCTTCAACGGAAGTTTTTAGCTTATTATTCCAAATTATAAAATAACGGAGTTTTATCTGAATCTACGTCACCCAGTCTAATTTTGATTTTCGTTGAGTATAAAAACACGAAAACCTCCTCTTGTTCATAAGATATAGAGGAGGTTTTTGTATGAGATGATATTCTTTGATTTTTTAAAGTAAGCAGGGGTCTTATTAAAATTTGTAAACCTATGTGATAGATTAGAAAGGATTTTTTCTTCTGAGAATGATAGGAGGATGCTTATGTGTCAAAGCCTCACGTTATTCTCTATAGGAATTTCCAAATTCGATTTGTCTAAATCAACTGTCAAAATGTAATTGCTATTGTCACGGATAGTGTGCTCAAAGTCTGTTGTGTAGAGAAGTACGCGGAGAGTATCGCCTTTTTTCAATTTGTAGATGCTTGGTTGAAGGGTGAAATCAATGGTCATCCATTCATTGGCAGGGATATCTTCAATTGTTAACAAATCTGTACGATTTTGAAGATTTAGAACACCTTTTGTGATGACACGTTCTCTGGTTTTGGTAAATGGCAATTCTTTGAGAGCTTCACGTGAGAAATTGCGTCCATTATCAATAGCGTATAAATCAAGTACAGAAGGAACATCTTTAAAACGTTTCTTTTCGCCATAGTCTAAGACTTGGGCAGACAGAATTCCTTTATTTTCACTAGATTTGACGGTTAGGTGTAGAGTGATTTGCCCATTGATATGGTAATCGTGTTCAATTGGTAAATCGAGGCAAATGGCATTTGCTTTTCCAGTAAATAACTCACTCTTGAAAGTTCTGAAATTCTTGCTATAACGTTCAAATTCAGCTTTGGGGTAATGATTGTCAATGATTTGAAGGTCTTTTCCAAGAGGCAATGTTTCTTGGTTAGCACTACCAAATTGTGTTAAGTTGCTTGTCCATGTTTGTTCTTGACTATTGTCTTGCCAAATCAGAGTTGGTAAATCAAAGTAATTATCTTGATTCAACATTTTTTGACAAAGCAAAGCATTCATGCTTTCTCTAAAATCAATGGATTGCCAATTATGCATGTAAACATGTTCGCCATTGTGAAGGAAGGCATGCTTTTCAACAGAGCTTGGCAATGCGTTAAAAATGTTAAAAATGTGACGTGGTTTAACGTTCCAGTCTTGAAGACCATGTGTGTAAACACAAGTAGCTTTCACTTTATCAGCATGTGGAAGATAGTTGCGGTCATGCCAGAACTGATTATAATCACCAGAAGTACGATCAAGTTCTGAAGATTGTTCATCTAAAAGTTCTTGATAGTGTGCGTTGTTACGGAGATAATCACCAGAAAGCAAATTACGTGAGTAAGTCAATTCGGTAAGGACATCGAGGTCTTCACCAGGGTAACCACCAGGGCTGCAGACAAGACCATTTTCACGGTAGTAGTCATACCAAGATGAAATAGCTGATTCGGCAATGATGACTTTTAGTCCTTCAACGCCGGTTGTGGCAAGGGCAGTTGACATAGTTCCAAGATAAGATTTACCAGTGGTACAAACTAAACCATTTGACCAATCAGCTAGCACTTTTTGATCACGACGATGGCTAGAAAAGGCGATTGCTCTGCCATTTAACCAATCAATAACAGCTTTAAAACTTTCTACCTGAGCGTAGTCACCACTTGTCATAAAGCCATTTGATCCAGCGGTTCCAACACCAGAAATGTAGATATTAGCAAATCCACGAGCTAAGAAATAGTCATTCAAAGTATAAGAATCGATAAAGCTAAAACTTTCTTCAGCATCACCGACTGGAAGGTCTAGCTCAGGAATTTCAAGTGGCTCGAAGTCACGTGTCTCCACACTGATTTTACCAGCAGATTTGATGGCTAAGTCGCCTTCCATTTTGTAAAGTTTCTTGTCGTTAGCAACGCCATTTGTCCCTTCGTGGTAAGGACTTGCTGTCATCATAGTTGGTACTTGATGGCTTGTATTTGGACGAATGATATTGACTTTAATCAAATCCAATTGTCCATCTTGATCGGTATCAAGAGGAGATTGAACGTAGACAACTTCACGAATCAAGTCATTCGTATCAAAGGTTGCTAAAGATTTGCCGTTGAAGAAATGATAATCATTATCAACTGGAATCAGACCTTTACTGATTAAATCATCAAGTAAAGTCATTCCGCCTTTTTGGCGGCTAACAAGGAGGTGGTAAAGGGCCTCAATAACGTGTCCTTTTTGATAATTGATTGGAAAATCGATTTTCTCTAAAAAGTCAGTTGTATCTGTAAAATCAACGTGTGGTGTGAATCCGAGTAATTGAAGGGCGATGGTATAAAAAATATCTGCCGTTAGAGGACGATCAGATTTGAAAAATGTCAGTAAATCTGTCTCAAAATCTGCAATAAGATTGTGAAGTGGGTAATCCGTGTCTTTATAATTAAAGAAAATCTTACGACAGAAGTGCTCCAGTGTCTCTTTATCAGATTGACGTTTGTTAAGCTCAAATCCAAGAGCTTGTAATTCTTGTTCACAAGCATCGGCAGGCCTTGGTATGTAAGAGAATTGGTTATATTTCATGAAAATTTCTCCTTCTAAAAGTAAACGTTTTAATTTTACAGATAACCTTTACATTATCTATTATACTTGATAAAATGTTAGTTGTCTAAACTATATTTTTTTTTGGAGGAAACAAAAAGACATGGACTTTTCATGGACTGTGAAATACATCACAGAATTTATCGGGACAGCTTTACTCATCATTCTTGGTAATGGTGCAGTTGCTAATGTGGAACTTAAGGGGACAAAAGGGAATAACTCTGGGTGGGTTATCATCGCACTTGGGTATGGTTTTGGTGTTATGATTCCTGCACTCATGTTTGGTAACGTTTCAGGTAACCACATTAATCCAGCCTTCACACTTGCACTTGCAGTTTCAGGTTTTTTTGACTGGTCACACGTTCCACAGTACATCACTGCTCAATTACTTGGTGCAATGTTTGGTCAATTGCTTGTCGTTATGACACACAAGCCATACTACCTTAAAACTGAAAATCCAAATGCTATCCTTGGTTCATTCTCAACTATCTCAGCTGTTGACGACGGTACAAAAGAAAGTCACAAAGCTGCTTGGATTAATGGTTTCTTGAATGAGTTCCTAGGTTCATTCGTACTTTTCTTCGGTGCTATGGCACTTACTAAAAACTACTTCGGTGCACAATTGATTTCTCAATTGACTGCTGCAGGTTATGATGCTTCTACAGCTGCAACTCAAGTTGCTCCTTACACTACAGGTTCACTTGCTGTTGCTCACTTAGGACTTGGTTTCCTTGTAATGACACTTGTTGCATCACTTGGTGGTCCTACTGGTCCTGGTCTTAACCCTGCACGTGATCTTGGTCCACGTATCGTCCATGCGTTGCTTCCAAAATCAATTCTTGGTGAATATAAAGGCGATTCTAAATGGTGGTATTCATGGGTACCAGTTGTAGCTCCAATCCTTGCTGGTGTTGCTGCAGTTGCCTTGTTCAAATTCTTATACCTATAAGATTACAAGATAATAAACCAGAAAAGAACCTTCGGGTTCTTTTTTATTATGCCAGGAGAGCATAATTTCTTGTCAAACTGACTATTTTTTTCTAAAATAGAAAAGACCCGGTCCTTATTTTGTAAGAACTTGTATAACATCATCTAACAAAAAACACTGTGAGGAGATAATTATGACTTTATTTAACGGAGTCACGTTTAGGCACCCCGTTTTACGTATCAATAATCGTGATCACAACATCGATTTTTATCAAAAATTAGGCTTTAAGTTAGTGAATGAAGAAAATGCTATTGCTGTATTTTCAACAAAACAACGAAATGCTCATTTTGTCATTGAAGAATCACCTGCACCAGATACTCGTGCTGTTGAAGGTGACAAAAAGATTAATAGAATTGTCGTTAAAATTCCTAAAGCAGCTGAAATTGAAGGTATTTTAGGTAACGGCATCGATGTGGAACGACTTTTCAAAGGTAAACGTGGTTATGCTTTTGAGACAGTATCTCCAGAAGGTGTCCTTTTCCTCTTGCATTCAGAAGATAACATCCATGAATTAAGAGAAATTGAGAACAAAACATTTCCTGAAAATGATGATTTAAAAGAAGTTTCTGAGTTCCATTTTGAAAGTTTGACACTTAATGTTGCTGACAAAGCTGGCACACAAGCCTTCTATCAAACCGTATTCGGTGGTAAATTGCCGTTAGATCTTCAGTTTGAACAAGGAAATGGAGCAGATTTAACTGTTGAGCCTCAAAAAACTTGGGATTTGGAAATCCTAGAATTTAAGGTTTCTAAGAACTACGATCTTAAAGCTTTGGCTGATTATTTAGAGGCTAAAGGACAATCTATCTATTTAGATAAAAAAGAAAGTGTTTTGGTTCTTTCGGATCCTAGTCAAGTTGAAATTTGGTTTACCAAATGACAGATTTGCTAGACATTATCAATAATCAAATTGATCGCAATATTTATCATGGAGCTAGTTTAGCTCTTTTTAAAGATAATCAATGGAATGAGCATTATATTGGAACGATTGATGGTAAGACTCCTGTTGTTTCTGGTTTAGTTTATGATCTGGCCTCTGTATCTAAGGTGGTTGGTGTCGGAACGGTTGTTATTTCACTTGTCCGTGAAGGAAAGTTGGATATTGATGCACCGCTTAAGCAGTATTATCCTGATTTTTATGAGGAAAAAGTGACGCTTCGCCAGCTCTTAACACATAGCAGTGGAATTAATCCTTTTATTCCGAATCGTGATGCACTTAACGCCAAGGAGTTAAAAGAGGCTATTAATCACATTACGGTAGAAGATAAAAAAGATTTCTTGTACACAGATATTAACTTTTTATTGCTTGGTTTCATGTTAGAAGGTATTTTTGGAAAATCTTTAGATGAGATTTTCAAAGAAACTGTCTTTGAACCCTTTGACATGACTAAGACAGGTTTTGGACCGTTTAAAGGTGCTGTGCCAACGGTAGCAGGGATTTCTGACGGAGTTGTCCATGACCCTAAAGCTAAGGTGCTTAAAAATCACGCTGGCTCAGCTGGGCTATTTTCTAATCTAGCTGACCTTGAAAAGCTGTGTCAGCATTATCTGACGGGTGATTTTGCGCGTGATATTTGGCAAAACTTTAGTCATGCTAATAAGGAACGTTCACTTGCTTGGAATAAAGAAGGAGATTGGCTAGACCACACGGGTTATACGGGGACTTATGTGGCTATTAACCATAAAGAGCAAAAAGCGGCTATTTTCTTAACTAATAGGACCTATTCTTACGATGACCGTCCGCTTTGGATTAAAGAACGTCAGAAAATTTCTAACTGGATTCAGGAAAATTTTTAAAAAGATTGCTATTTTTGTGAAAACGTTTTACTTTTTCTCAGCTTTTTTAGTGTGAAAGTGCTATAATGAGGGTAACCAGAGAAAAGGAGGACAAGGTTATGGCAGATGTACTTACTGTTGTTTTCAATGTTGAAAGTGAAGCTTATCAAGCATTTTCAGAATTAAAAGCTTTCAAGCAAGACAGACACACCCAAATCGCACAAATTGCCTTGGTCAAGAATGAAAATGGTAAAATCACTATCAAAGATTCTGTTGATTTTGATGATACCAGTCATGAATATGCAACGATTGGTGGTATTGTCGGTGGTTTGATTGGTATCTTGAGCGGACCGATTGGTGTTATTATCGGCTACGGTATCGGAAGTCTTGCCGGCGCTGCGAGTGGTAGTATGACAGATGCTACTGACAATAGCTTGATTGAAGAAGTGACAACTAAGCTACTTGATGGCGATGTTGCTGTTATTGCTTTGGTGCATGAAGAGGACGAAAGTATATTGAACCATGTCTTTGCTCCTTATAAGACTAATATTATGCGTTGGGATGCTGTTGCCCTTGCTCGCGAAGTTGAACTTGCAGGTCAAGTTCAAGATGAGCTTTATGATAAGGTTCAAGAAGACATGAATGAACGTCGTGTCAATCATTTAAAAGAACAGGGAAATGATATTGCAGAAGCCATTAAGGCTAAGTTCCATCGCTTAAGAGGAAAAGAATAGTTCTAAGCAGTCAGATATACTATTTATCTCTAAACAGTGAAAAATAAACACTCTTGACTTTGGGTCAGGAGTGCTTTTTTATTTTATAAAGTTTTCATCATGCTGATATGTTGGATGCCTGCTTCTTCAAATTCTTCACCAAAAGGAGTAAAGCCAAGTTTATCGTAAAAGCCTTTTGCGGTTAATTGCGCATGGAGAATTATTTCTTTAAAGCCTTGTTGTTTACAAAAAGTGATGACCTCTTCTAGAAGGTGTTTTCCAAAATGCTTTCCTTGTTGGTCGGGAATAACAGCCATACGCTGCAAGGTGGCTTTGCTGTGGTCTTGATTTGGCAAAATACGGCAAGTAGCGACAGCATTTCCTAAGTCATTATAAAGAACAAAATGCAGGCAATAAGCTTCGTTTTCATCAATTTCAAGAGATAAAGGAACACCTTGTCCTTTTACAAAAACGATTTGACGGATTTTCATGGCATCCAAGTAGGTATCTGAAAGTGTGTTTCTGGTTTGTTTGATTTTCATAGCTCTATTTTAAGGACAAAAAAAGACTCTGTCAACTGACAAAGTCTTTTTCGATATTTATTATTTAGCAGCAACAGTTTCAGCAACATCATCCATTGAAAGAACTTCGTGGAAGACGCGTTGTGTCAATTCTGTCTTTTGTTCTTTAGTAAGGTATTTAGTGTTGACACAGTAACCTGAGATACGAACGATAACATCTTCACCATTCATAATCTTGTCATAAACATCTTTAAGGTCCATGACGTTCAAGTTAACGTGTTGTCCACCATTTTCGAAGTAACCATCAAGGATAGTTACCAAGTTATCAACTTGTTCATCAAATGTCTTACCAAGAGCGCGTGGAGAAACTTGAGTTGTAAGTGAGATACCATCTGCAGCATATGAGAAGTCAAGGCTTGCAAGAGAGTTCAAGTTTTGTAACCAACCACCACGAGCTTTGTTAGATGGGTTGGCACCTGGTGAGAAGAATTCAAGTTTAGAAAGGTTTACGGTACCATCTTCGTTGAGGTAAACACCTTTGTGAACTGGAGAGTTACCAGTTTGTTTAGAGTAAGCAACGTTTGAAGTGATTGTAAGAAGTGATACAGTAGCTTCAGCGTTCTTGTAAAGTTTGTGGCTACGAAGACGAGTAGTGTAAGCCTCTACCAACCATTCGGCAAGTTCGTTAGAACGAGGGTCATCTTCACCCCAACGAGGGAAGTCACCAGTTGTTTCGTAGTCGTAGATGTAACCATCTTCGTCACGGATTGGTTTAACGGTAGCATATTTGATTGCTGACAAAGTATCAACGGTATTAGCGAAACCACAGATACCGAATCCCATGTTGGCACGTTGTTTAGTTGGCAAGAATGCCATTTGAACAGCTTCGTAGTTGTATTTATCAGTCATGTAGTGAATGATGTTAAGAGCATCTACGTAAGTTGCAGTCAACCAATCAAGAGATTTTTCAAAGTTAGCTTTAACAGTTTCGAAATCAAGGATTTCGTCACGAACTGGTTCGATGTCAAATACTTTGTAGTCTTTGTGAACATCATCGTAACCACCGTTTAAACCAGTAAGAAGAGCTTTAAGGACGTTTACACGAGCACCAAAGTATTGGATGTTGTGACGTTGTTCTTCGTTTTCTGGGTCAAGTGGTGATACACAACATGAGATACATGACATTTCACCATAACCGTCTTTAGCCATTGTTGTTACACCTTCGTATTGGATTGAAGAGTGTTTGTGTGACATTTTCATACAGTAGCGACGGAATGAATATGGCAATTTATCAGTCCAAAGAACTGTCAAGTTTGGTTCTGGAGCGTTACCGATGTTGTCAAGTGTGTGCAAGAAACGGTAGTCCATTTTAGTAACACGGTGACGACCGTCAGCACCCATACCAGCCATAGATGTAGTGATGAATGTTGGGTCACCAGAGTAAAGTTCGTCGTAAGCTTTAGTACGAGCAAATTTTACAGTACGCAGTTTCAAGACAAAGTCATCGACAAATTCTTGGATTTCTGATTCTGTGAAAGTACCACGAGCAAGGTCACGTTCAGCAAAGATATCAAGAACGATTGGCACACGTCCAAGAGAAGTAGCAGCACCGTTGATAACACGACATACGGCCATGAAGGCGATGTTTACCCATTGGATAGCTTCTTTAACGTTCATGGCTGGTTTACGGACATCAACACCGTAAAGGTCACCAAGTTTAACAACTTCACCAAGAGCTTGGTATTGCATGTTAACTTCTTCGCGCAGACGAATAGATTCTTCGTCGATTTCAGTGATAGCGTTCCAGTCGTTAACTTTTTCTTGCATCAAGTAGTCTGCACCATAAAGAGCAAGACGAGCATAAACACCGATGATACGTCCACGTGAGTAAGCATCTGGAAGACCAGTTACTGTGTGAGCGTGACGGGCACGGCGGATATTAGATGTATAAGCGCGAAAAATTCCGTCATTTACTGTAGTAGTGTATTTTGTGAAAATTTCATGAACAGCAGGATCTGGTTCATAACCATGTTCTTTAAGTGCTGTTTCTGCCATACGGATACCACCTTTTGGCATGAAATTCAATTTGAACAACTCATCATTTTGAATACCGTAGATTAATTCATCGTCTTTTGAAATATAGCCGGCAGGAATATCTGCGATTGATGTTGGACGAGTGTCCATTGGGAAACGAGTTGCTTCGTATTTAGCTTTAGTGTCTTCAATGATTTTCTTGATTTTAAGAGAGCGTTCAGTAGCTGGTGCTAAGAAGCTTTCATCACCATCATATGGTGTGTAGTTAGCTTGAACGAAGCGAGAAACGCTGGCTTTTTCTTTCCAGTCAGTACCTTTAAAGCCTTCCCAGGCTTTTTCAAAAACATCTGCATTTGTTTTAACAGTCGCCATAATGAGATTTCTCCTTAAATTCTAGTAACAAGTCATCTGTTACATTTACAAGTATAAGTTTAGCACAAAGGAAGCGTTTTCCCAAGCGAAAAAATTGGAAAAAACAAGAATCCTTTCTAGTATAGTTTCATAAAATCGGGTAACTGTACTAGGAATTTGTAAGTTTTGCTTGAAAGCAATGAAAATTGTTATAATAGAGTTAGAAAGGACTGGATGATGCTTATTTTTCCATTAATTAATGACACTTCTCGAAAAATTATTCACATTGACATGGATGCCTTTTTTGCATCAGTGGAAGAAAGAGATAATCCAGACCTCAAAGGGAAGCCTGTGATTATCGGTTCTGATCCGCGTAAGACAGGTGGACGAGGCGTCGTATCGACATGTAACTATGAAGCCAGAAAATTCGGCGTTCATTCTGCCATGTCTTCAAAAGAAGCTTACGAGCGATGTCCACAGGCTATTTTTATTTCTGGAAATTATCAGAAATACCGAGAAATCGGAATGCAAATTCGTGAGATTCTCAGACGTTACACAGATCTTGTTGAGCCCATGTCGATTGATGAGGCTTACTTGGATGTGACTGAAAATAAGCGTGGCAGCAAGTCAGCGATTAAAATCGCTAAAATGATTCAATATGATATTTGGCAAGAAGTTCACTTGACTTGTTCAGCCGGTGTCTCTTATAACAAATTTCTAGCTAAACTAGCTTCGGATTATGATAAACCGAAAGGTTTAACCTTAGTATTGCCAGAAGATGCGCAGGATTTCTTAAAAAAATTACCAATTGAAAAGTTTCATGGTGTTGGTAAAAAATCAGTTGAAAAACTACATCAAATGGGTGTTTTTACGGGGGCGGATTTATTAGAAATACCAGAGATGACCTTGATTGATCATTTCGGGCGCTTTGGTTATGATTTGTACCGTAAAGCGCGAGGTATTTCAAATTCACCAGTCAGACCCAATCGTATTCGAAAATCTATTGGGAGTGAACGGACCTACAGTAAATTACTGTACGAGGATGCTGATATTAAGTCGGAGATTTCAAAAAATACACGTCGAGTTGTGGACAGCTTAATGCGAAATAATAAAGTTGGTCGCATTGTTGTTTTGAAGGTTCGATACGCGGATTTTTCGACTTTAACCAAGCGTAAAACACTAGATGATGTCACCAATGATTTTGAGGTGATTGACCAAGCTGCTCATGCGATATTTGATAGCTTAGAAGAATCAAAATCTGGTGTGCGTCTTCTGGGGGTTACTATCACGGGATTAGAAGATAATATTCGTCCATTAAATCTCTTTTAAAAATTAAAATACCGTCTTAGCTCAAGTTCTGAGACGGTATTTGATTTCTTAAAAGTTATTGATTAACACTTTCAGAATCAGTCTCATCGTCTTCTTTATCTAAAAGCTGTGCCGCTTTGTTGTACACATAAGCATAAAGCCCTAAAAAGACAAGTGGCAAAACGATATTGAATGGTGAAAGTGGAATATTAAGATATACACTCAAGGCAAAGCTTGCAAGATTGTAAACAACAGTATAAATCAAGGCAATGCGGTAAGGTGATAAACTTGGAGCATTGTCTTTGATTTTTGATAAGTTTTTGAATGATAAAACAGCTACAATGATGTTAACAACAAGAGCAATAACTGCAATGATAACAATGCCAACATAGGTAGAAGCTTCAAGAATTCGGAATTTCTCAGCATCAAGTTGTTCTTTAAACTTATCAAGGTTATTAACGACGATATAATGGCTAATAACACTCCAAACTTTGCTTAGCGCAGCAAGAACATTTACCCAAGCGATAAAAAGCGTCCAAGAACGCAAAGATTGACGAATTTTTTCATAAGAAACCATTTCAAACCTCCTAAAAACAATGGTAATCCTATTATGATAGTACAGATATTATAACACAATTTCCTTATATGTAAACACTTTTCTGTCAAGAGATGTTATATCAAGAAACCCTTTAGTTTCAAGGATTAAATCGTTTTAAGCCTCTAAATGTTTTAAGTGTAAAGCTATTCTATCATCTGAAAATTTATATTTATACAAAATAAATGCATAAGAAAAACTAGGAATTTAGTGCTAAATTAACCTAGTTTTTTATTATTACTTTTTGAAAAATTGTTCAATATCTTCTTGAGTGATACCAATCATTGGATCAATAAATGGAAGATTTTCTTCTGTTAGACGGTATTCTTTGACGTTATCTGGTTTGTCTTCGTTAAAATCAAGGCTAAGTTGAATCACCTTTTCGGATTTTTCTTCTTCAACGTGAGCAGAAGAAGTTGCTTTATCTGGCTCATTTTGGCTTTCTTTTGCTTCGTCTGGATTTTCTATCGTTTCTGAGTTGTCAAGGTCTTCTGGATTTGTTGTGAAGCGTTGGACGAGATAAGTCTTGCGTTTAGAGCCTTTATTTTTTATGGCGTAATCAAAGGCAGCAATCTCTCCCAACATGACTAATTTACTCTTAGAGCGAGTAATGGCTGTGTAAATCAGATTGCGTTGCAAAATACGACGACTTTGGCGCGTAATTGGCAGAATAACTACTTGGAATTCACTCCCTTGTGATTTGTGAATGGACATGGCGTAGGCAAGCGTGATTTTGTGCCATTCGTTACGAGGGTAAATCACTTCAGTCCCGTCAAAAGACATGTAGAGTTCATCTTGTTTTGATTCAGTGTATTTGGCAGGAATCAAGTCTGTGATATAGCCGATATCTCCGTTAAAGACATTGAGCTCGGCATCATTAATCAAATGAAGAACTTTGTCCCCTTTACGGAAATTCATATCACCAAAAGCAAAGGATAATTGGTCACCGAGTGGATTAAGCAAATCTTGAATGATTGTATTGAGGCGGTTAATGCCGGCAGCACCACGGTACATAGGCGCAAGAATTTGAATTTCTTGAGGGCTAATGCCACTTTTAATAGCTGCGCTGACAATTTTCGGAATCATCTCAGGAATATATTGAGCGCCAGCTTCAAAGTAAGAACGGTCCGCTTTTTTCTGAGTGAAATCAGCTGGCAAGATACCTTGTCTCATCTGATTAGCTAGTGTGACAATGGTTGAGTCTTCAGATTGCCTAAAGATTTTTGTCAGTGCTATTTGCGGCAGTGTTTTGATTTTAAGTAAATCAGCTAGCACTTGCCCAGGGCCAACGGATGGAAGTTGGTCGCTATCACCAACGATAATGACTTGAGTATTTGATGAAATGGAGCTAAAGAGCTGATTGGCTAGCCAAGTATCTACCATTGAAAATTCATCGATGATAATCAAATCACAGTCCAAATAATCATCCATGGCTTGATAATCATTGTCGCCGTTTAAGCCAAGATGACGGTGGATGGTTGCACTTGGAAGCCCAGTTAATTCGTTCATGCGACGTGCCGCGCGACCTGTTGGTGCAGCAAGAACAATTGGGATATCCTTCTTCTCTAAATCAATGCCGTGTAAATCAGCATAAGCAGCAATCAAACCGTTAATAACAGTTGTTTTACCAGTCCCTGGTCCACCAGTTAGAATGAAAACTTTGCTTTGAAGAGCTTCTTTAATGGCATTTTTTTGGACAGCGTCATAAGAAATGCCAAAGGCGTCTTCGATGTCTTCAATTTCTTCTTGTAAGTCTTGGTCTGAAAATTGTTTAGTTAATGGAGTGTCAAGGATGCGTGTTAGATTTTTCTTGATACCAGCTTCGGCATAAAACAGTGTGTTATCAAAGATTTTTGTGCCGATGTTTTGCACCTTGTCTTCAGCGATAAGCGTAGATAATTCTTTAGCAACAGCAGCAGGGTCTAGCTCAATTTGGCGGGCTTCTTCCAAAATGGTAATAGCATTTTCTAGTAAATCACGCGCCTCAACGTAAGTATCCCCATTTTCAACCGAGGTTTCAAATAAGCTATGAACGAGTGCGGCACGAAAACGCTGCGGTGCATCTGCCTCAATCCCCAATTGTTCGGCGAGCTGGTCCGCAATTTTAAAGCCGATACCTTGAATATCTTCGACCAGTTGATAAGGATTTTCTTGGATAATCTCTAAACTTTCTTCCTTATAATGATTGAAAATATCAATAGCCACATGATTGGTTAAGCCGTATTCGGCAAGTTTTGAGAGGATTTGCTCAGTTCCATAGTTAAGTTTTAATTTGGCAACAAAATTATCACGATTTTCTTTAGAGAGTCCAGAAATACTCTCAAGCTTACTAGGATCTTCCAAGATTTTATCAATCGTGTTATCGCCGTAGAGTTGGACAATTTTCTCAGCTGTCTTTTTACCGATGCCTTTAAAGTGGTCACTTGAAAAGTACTTGATGAGTCCAGAAGACGTTGGTTTTGTTCGCTCGTATCGGGTAACTTTTAGCTGTTCACCATATTTTGGATGCTGGGTTAATTCTCCCCAGAAGGTATAATTTTCGCCTTCGATGACATCAGCAATGGTTCCTGTGACAATGATTTCAAAATCATCAAAGTCAGAATCGGTATCTTCGATTTCGAGTAATATGATTTTAAAGAAGTTACTGGCATTTTCAAAAATAATACGGTCAATAGCGCCAGAAAAGAAGTATTCCATAAGTCATCCTTACTTGATTGTTATAGTGGCTTTATTATATCATTCGCCAATGTGATAGACAAACATCGCATTAAAAAGACCTAACTCGTGTGAGTTAAGTCTTCGTTGAATTTAGTTGACGCCTCCAATTTTTGAGAGTGGCCAGAAGCGGAATTTGACTTCGCCGATGATAGCTGATTTTTTGAAGGAACCAACTTCACGGCTGTCTTTTGAAACGATGCGGTCATCTCCAAGCAAGAAATACTGATTTTTTGGAACTTTGACGGTAAATTCAGTGCTGCCATCTTTAGCAGTGGTGAAGGCATCAGAGTTTTCAGCTAGTTGTTGGAATAAGGTGTTGTAAGAGTAAATGTCTTGTAAATCATCATCTTCAAAAGCTTTTTGGTACTTGTCCAGGTAAGGTTCACTTGTCTTTTTACCGTTGACGTAAAGAACATCATCTTTATAGGTAATGGTATCACCTGGGAGTCCGATAACACGTTTAACGATTTCTTTGGTTTTGTTGCCTTCTTTTTCCTTAGCTACAACAATATCAAAGCGATCGATTTTGGCAGTTCTTAGAACGATTAGGCGTTCTCCGTCAGCCAGCGTAGGGTCCATAGAATGACCGTCAACACTCACAGGCTGGATAAGGAAAAGGCGAACAAGACCAAGGGCGATTAAAAAGAGGATAAAGGGTCCCCATTCTTTGATGAATTGTTTCATAATTGGTTCCTCGATGTTATTTTTTTAATAAATTTTGTGCTTTTTGGGTGTTTGCAAAGTGGAGTTTTGCAGTGTGTTCTAAGCCAGGCATGCCGTAAGCTGCTAGGATTTGACTAGCTACTTTATCGGATTTGCTACCAGCACCGCTTGGAAGTTTGTACTGTACTTCTTGGCTTAGCTTATCTAAATTCTCCAAGAAAAGGTTACGGGCGATAATGGAGCTAACTGCGACAGCAAGGTATTTCCCTTCAGCCTTTTCTTCTAGCGTTAGAGGATTGTCAAAGTGATTTACCTCATTTTTGAGGTATTTTTCGTAATTTTGACGGCTAGTAAAAGCATCAATCACGATTTTTTCAGGTTTTACGCCATCTTGCAGTAGCAGATAAATAGCTTGATTATGAAGAGCTACTTTTACAGAGACTGCATTGTGCATCTTACCTTTTCCAACGACTTGGTTGTATTTTTGAGGGGACAATAGCAGAGCTTTATGCTTGATTTTCTCTTCTAAGATTGGGGCGATTTGGCGAATTTTACTATCCGTTAAATTCTTAGAATCATCGACACCAAGTTTCTTTAGCAGCGCGTGGTCATCAGGAGTTACAAAACTAGCAACAACCGCTAAGCCACCAAAGTAAGAACCGTTGCCGACTTCATCTGAACCGATTAAAGGCATGGCTTGACCAGCCTTAGTATTCTGCGTGTCTTCTGACGCTTGATAACCAAATTGGCTAGCGACTTCTTGTGCAGCATTTCCTTGAAAAACGACTTTACCAGAGGTGTAAGCAAGGACTGTAACGCCATTTACTTTTGCGGCAAAAGTGACGTAGGGATTATTGTTTGTGACTTGTTTGCCAGCTAGTGTTTTAATGAGGTTTTGCAAGTCAATTTTCCCTAGTTTCATAACAATTGTATTCATAATTTTATTGTAACATAAAAAGATGACAAGGTGGCAAAATAGCCTGTTGAAACTGGGATTTTCACGCTTTCATTTTACGAAATGTTTATTTTAAGGTATAATGTCAAAGAGGTGACTATATGGAAAGCAAAAATCGTTATAAATTCGTCTTTGGAGAAAAGTCGCTCACATTGACAACAGATAAGGATAACCTCTTCATGGAGGAAGTTGAGCGTGTAGCCAAAGAAAAATATAATACAATCAAAGAAAAATTACCACAAGCTGATAATGAAACGATTGCTATTTTGATGGCTCTCAATTCGCTTTCAACTCAGCTTAGTCGTGAGATTGAAGTTGAAAAAATGGAAAAAGAATTGACGGCTCTCCGTTCTGAGGCGATTGACGATATTAAGGAGAAAGCCAGCAAATCTGATTCTGATGAGGAATAATATATGTTATCAGTTTTTATTTTGCTGATTTTAGCTTGGCATTTTTACATTGGCTATTCACGAGGTATTATCTTACAAGCTTACTATTTTGTAGCAAGTATTGTGTCATTAGTCGTGGCTAGTCGCTTTTATCAAGCATTGTCTGAAGAGATTACTTTATGGATTCCTTACTCAAATGCAGGGCAAGGTGCCAGCATGAATTTCTTCACGGACGTTAATATTTTTGATTTAGATAGAGTTTATTATGCTGGGGTGGCTTTCACAGCTATTTACATGTTAGTTTATGCCATCTTTCGTTTTATAGGGATTTTGGTGCATCTGGCACCAGTTCACCATTTTGATAGTGTCAAGCTTAATTGTCTTAGCGGCATCATGGCTGTTTTGGTAGCTTTAGTCTTCTTTGGCTTAGTCTTGACATTACTTGCAACTGTCCCGATGTCAATGGTTCAAAATCTTCTCTCAAGCAGCTGGATTGCACGTTTGATTATTAATTATTTCCAACCATTGACAGGTGTTATTAAGGCACTTTGGGTAACAGCCATTTTAGGATAAGAAGAAGGGCGTTTAGCCCTTATTTTTGTATGAACATGAGTGTGCTAAAAGAGCACTAGAACAAGGTAAGTTTTGGTATAATAGTGATATGAATAACAGAATTTTAGAACAGTTAGAATTTGATAAAGTCAAGCAACTTTTTGCTGGCTATTTACAAACTGAACAAGGGCAAGATGAATTGCGTAAGCTTGCTCCGATGACAGATTCTGACCGTATCTCACGTTCTTTTGCTGAAATGTCAGATATGGAGCAGATTTTTGTTGAGCAACATGGCTTTGGTTTAGGCAGTTTACGTGATATTTCTGAAAGCATGCGCCGCTTGGAATTAGATGCGGATGTCAATGTTTCAGAGATTATTGATATTAAAAAAATCTTGCAAGTATCAGCAGAAGTTAAGCATTTCTATAACGATTTGGAAAATGTTAACTTGACGGCTTTAAACACTCTTTTTGAGAAAATTGAGCTTTTGCCAAGTCTGCAAGGAAATTTGCAAGCCATTAACGATGGTGGATTTATTGAGAATTTTGCAAGTCATGAATTAGACCGTATTCGTCGTCAAATCAATCATGATGAAAGCAGAGTTCGTCAAGTCTTGCAGGACATTTTGAAAAAGCAAGCTGACCATTTGACAGAGACTTTGATTGCTAGTCGTAATGGCCGTGCAGTTTTACCTGTGAAAAATAGCTACCGCAATCGCATCTCAGGGGTTGTGCATGATATTTCAGCATCAGGAAGCACGGTTTATATTGAGCCGCGTGCAGTGGTGCAACTAAATGAGGAAATCACACAATTACGCGCAGATGAACGCCATGAAATGGCTCGTATTTTACGCGAATTGTCAAATATGATTCGCCCTCATACTAATATTATTCGAAATAATGCTTGGGTTTTGGGACATTTGGATTTTGTGCGTGCAAAATTCCTCTTCATGCAAGAAAACAAAGCAGTTGTTCCACAGTTATCCACAGATAAGACTGTGCAGCTCTTGCAAGCCCGTCACCCACTGTTGATAAATCCAGTCGCAAATGACTTGCATTTCTTAGATGAATTGACAGTTATCGTCATCACTGGTCCAAATACTGGTGGTAAGACGGTTATGTTGAAAACTTTGGGATTAGCGCAGCTTATGGCACAATCAGGACTTCCAATCCTAGCTGACAAAGGTAGTAAAGTCGCTGTTTTCAATGAGATTTTTGCTGATATCGGTGATGAACAATCTATCGAGCAAAGCTTGTCAACATTCTCAAGCCATATGACAAATATTGTGGATATCTTGGCGGCAGCTGACAAAGATAGTTTGGTACTTGTGGATGAATTGGGGGCAGGTACTGATCCGCAAGAAGGAGCTAGCCTTGCCATTTCAATCTTGGAGCATTTGCGTTTGACACAAGTGAAAACCATGGCAACAACTCACTATCCTGAACTAAAAGCTTACGGTATCGAGACAGAGTTTGTTGAAAATGCCAGCATGGAATTTGACACAGAGACTTTGAGTCCGACTTATCATTTCATGCAAGGTGTGCCAGGGCGTTCAAATGCCTTTGAAATTGCCCGTCGATTAGGTCTTGCTGAAGTGATTGTCAATGAAGCAGAGCGTTTGACGAATTCTGATACAGATGTTAACCGCATCATCGAGCGTTTGGAAGAACAAACGCATGAAAGTCGTAAACGTCTTGACCACATCAAAGAAGTGGAGCAAGATAACCTCAAATTCAACCGTGCAGTCAAGAAACTTTATAACGAATTCTCACACGCCAAAGATAAAGAACTTGAAAAGGCTTCTGCTAAGGCACAAGAAATTGTGGATAAAGCCATGGCTGAAAGTGAAGAGATCCTTAAAAATCTTCACCACAAAGCAAGCCTTAAACCACATGAAGTCATTGAAGCTAAAAGTCAGTTGAAAAAATTAGCACCTGAAGTTGATTTATCGAAAAATAAAGTTCTTAAGAAAGCCAAGAAATTACGTGCACCGCGCGTGGGTGATGACATTATCGTCACAGCTTACGGTCAACGCGGAACCTTGATTAACCAAACCAAAAATGGTAAATGGGAAGCACAAGTTGGTCTTATTAAGATGACGCTTAAAGAAGACGAATTTAGCCTTGTCAAAGTTCAAGAAGAAGCACAAAAATCGAAGAAAAAACAAGTTCATGTGGTTAAGAAAAGCAAGAAATCTGCTGGACCACGTGCTCGACTTGACCTTCGTGGTAAACGTTATGAAGAAGCCATGCAAGAATTGGACGAATTTATCGACCAAGCCTTGCTTAACAACATGGCTCAAGTTGATATTATTCACGGTATCGGAACAGGTGTTATCCGTGAAGGGGTCACAAAATACCTTCGTCGCAACAAGCACGTCAAATCATTCGGCTACGCCCCACAAAACGCAGGTGGCAGTGGCTGTACCATTGCAAATCTAGGGTAAAAAAACTGTCCAGTGGACAGTTTTTTCTGTGAATAGACAAAAACCTGCAATTTTGCAGGCTTTTTAAATGTAGAAAATGCAAATAAATTTATTTTTGTCCAAGCAGGATCATTTGGTCGATGGCATGACGGGCACCTTTGATAGTGTCTTCGTCAAGCTCAATCTCTTCACCTGCTCGTCCAAGTAAACAGTTGTAAATGTCAGCTAGAGTTGTCATTTTCATGTTATGACAAACACATTCAGTTGATAATAAATAGAAGCGTTTATCAGGGCATTCAAATTGTAAATGCTCAACAATACTGCTTTCAGTACCAATGATAAATTCTTTGTCAGTGCTATTTTTAGCGTAAGCCATGATTTCTGTAGTACTTCCAGCAAAATCTGCCAACTCAGTAACCTCAGCTAGACATTCTGGGTGAACCAGTACTTTAGCATTTGGGTGAGCTTCACGTGCTCTGAGCACATCGCGTTTACGCATGCGCATGTGTGTTGGGCAACCACCTTTGAAAAATTCAAATTGCTTATCAGGACATTGTTCAGCGACCCATTGACCAAGGTTGCGGTCTGGAACAAAAAGAATCTTATCGTTGTCAATGTTGTTGATAATTTTAACAGCTGAAGAAGATGTGACGCAGACATCGACCATTGTTTTCACTTCTGAAGTGGTGTTGATATAAGCAACGGTAGTGTAGTCTGGGTGAGCATCTTTTAGCCAAGTAACGATTTTTTTATCAATTTGAGCGGCCATTGGGCAACCAGCCATTGGGTTGGCTAGAAGAGCTGTTTTTTCCGGTGATAAAACTTTAACGGTTTCTGCCATAAAGCGCACCCCACACATCATGATGGTATCTTGTGGTGCTTTGGCAGCATATTTACTTAAAGCAAAAGAATCGCCTACAAAATCGGCAACTTCCCAAATGTCGTGACTTTGGTAGGCGTGTGCTAAAATACAAACTCCTTTGTCTTTTTTGAGACGTAAAATTTCGTCTTGCATCTCTCTTGTATTCATTATATGTTTATGGGATCCTCCTAGGATTGTCTTAGTTATATATTATAGTACCGAGTCAAGAATGTGTCAAGACACCTGTAAATAAATTTTAACTAGGTGTCTTGTCATGTGTCTTGATTGGTGGTAAAATATGTTCTAAGTCGTATGATCTTAATTGATAAGAGTTGATTGAAAAAGTTCCTAAAGACTGATTTAAGTAAGCCTCGCATTGATATCATACAGAAAATGAGAAGCTTATGCTTAGGTCAGTTGATGATGGTATTCTAGGAATTTTTTTTTATCTGACTCACCAAATGGATTGTTTATTCAACAATCGTTAAAAAAGAAGGTTTGTATGAAAACAAATGTACTTATTGTCGGTAGTGGTTGTTCAGGACTTTATACGGCCCTTAATTTGCCACAAGAACTTCAAATTACTATTATCTCTAAAGATACATTAGAACACAGTGATTCTTTCTTGGCACAAGGTGGTATTTGCATGTTGAAAGACGAGTCTGACTACGACTCATTCTTTGAAGATACTTTGCGTGCTGGTCACTACAAAAATGACAAGGTTTCTGTTGATTTGATGATTAAGTCATCACCTGATGTTATCAAAGATTTGATTGGTTACGGTGTTGATTTTCAACGTGATGAAAATGGTAACCTTGCTTTCACTCGTGAAGGTGCTCACTCTGATAAACGTATTCTTTTTTACCAAGATACTACAGGTAAAGAAATCACAAGCAGATTGTTAGCTGCGGTCAAAAAACGTCCAAATATTACCTTGATGGAACACACTTGTCTTCTTGATATCTTGGAAGAAGATAACCGTTGTTATGGTGGTGTGGTCCGTCTTGAAAATGGTGATTTGCAAAAAATCACAGCTGATGTGACTGTTCTTGCTAGTGGTGGTGTTGGTGGTTTGTACAAAAATAGTACTAACTTCAAGTATTTGACTGGTGATGCGCTAGCTATTTCCCTAAAACATGATATTGAGCTTAAGGACATGTCTTATGTACAAATTCACCCAACAACCCTTTACCAAGAAAATCCAAAAGAACGTTCATTCTTGATTTCTGAGTCCGTTCGTGGTGAAGGAGCTCTTCTTTACGATAAAAATATGAATCGTTTTGTCGATGAATTGCAACCGCGTGATGTGGTAGCACAAGCCATTTTAAAACAAATGGAAAAAGACGGGACAGACCACGTCTGGGAAGATTTGCGTACCATTCCGAAAAAAGAATTGGAAGAACATTTCCCAAATATCTTGGCACACTGTCGTGAGGCTGGTTACGACCCATTCACAGAATGTATTCCAGTTGTGCCAGCACAGCATTATTTCATGGGTGGTATCAAGGTTAATCACCATAGTAAGACAAGTATGGACTTCCTTTATGCTGTTGGTGAAACAGCTTGTAATGGGGTTCACGGTCAAAACCGTTTAGCAAGTAATTCTCTTCTTGAAAGTCTTGTTTTTGCAAAATGCGCAGCTAAGGACTTGGTTGCTAAGTATGAGAGTGTATCAGTGCTTCCAAAAACTTTGGCTGAGCTTGATTTGCTAGATTATCAAGATGACGATATCTTGGCAGACGACTATAAAAAATTAGTTGTTGAAAAATTAACAGAAAATAATCAACTAGAAACTGTTATCGGTTAATGGTTGTGAGATATGAGAAAGGATAATGATGTTAGATCCAATTACCCTAAAATTAAATGTTGATCCGTTGATTTTGAGCGCTCTTTCAGAAGACATCAATAACGAAGACGTGTCAACTAACAGTGTCATGTCAGAAAATGTAGCTGGTCAAGTTGACTTGATTTGTAAAGAAGATGGGATTATCTGTGGGCTTCCTGTTTTCGAGCGCGTCTTTTATTTGCTTGACCCACAAACAAAGTTTGACGTTTTGGTGAAAGATGGCGACGCTGTTAAGGCGGGACAAAAGCTTGGCACAGTCTACGGTGACATCCGTGTGCTTCTATCAGGAGAACGTACAGCACTGAACTATCTGCAACGCATGAGTGGGATTGCGACTTATACACATGAAATGGCTGAGCTTCTAAAAGACAGTCCGATCACGCTTCTTGATTCACGTAAGACCACACCAAATAACCGTATTTTTGAAAAATACGCTGTTAAAATCGGTGGCGTTAAAAACCATCGTTACAACTTGTCTGACGGTGTCCTTTTGAAAGATAATCACATCGGTGCTGCTGGTGGTGTTAAAGAAGCTGTTCTCGCTGCTAAAGATTATGCACCATCTGTCCGTAAAATTGAAATTGAAGTGGAAACACTTGAGATGGTTAAAGAAGCAGTTGAAGCGGGTGCTGATATTATCATGCTTGATAACATGGACCATGACCAAATGCAAGAAGCTGTTGCTTTGATTGCAGGCAGAGCAGAAATTGAAATTTCTGGTAATGTGACTAAGGCTAATGTCGCTTCTTACTTGGACTTGGACGTTCAGTACGTCTCAAGTGGTGCCCTTACTCACTCCGCTAAAATATTGGATTTATCTCTTAAAAATCTGCATCCTGTTTGTTGATAAATAAGTGGATAAGTTTTAAGGCAAAAAATTATTGTTCAAAAAAATCCCCAGCTCGATTGAGTTGGGGATTTTGTGTTGATAACTAAAAAAGAAATAGTAAGAATCCACAGATAAGACCAATAAGATAACCTGCCACGACATCATGCGGGTAATGAACCCCACCTAGCACACGACAAAAAGCAATGACAAGCGATAAAATCAGTAAAATAAAACCTAAAAAGCTTGATTGTGTCAGCACAGCCATGCTAATGATGCTAGCAGAAAAGACATGACGACTTGGAAAAGAGTGCCCCTTAGTATCTTTAGAAATTAGTGGTGTGATGCTCCAAGTCTCATAAGGTCGTGGGGTGTTAAGCAGGTGGCGACCAAGTGACACCAAGATAAATGATAGCCCTGGGATAAGAATGAAAATAGGAAGTTTGTCAGGAGTGTTGATAAAAAGGTGGATAAGAAGAAGTGGGTAAACCAGATACATGACTTTGGTTAATAAACTGTTGATAACTTGTAAGCTGCGAATAGCTGCTGGTTTATCTTGAAAAGTTTTTGTTAGCTTGTTATAAAATTCAGCGTAATTTTTCATAAGAATCCTCTATCTAATAGTAGTTTTATTATAGCATATAGCTAAGTAGAATAAGGAAAATGAGAAGACTTTCAAAAAATCATTTTTGCGTAGCAATTAGTTGTCAAAAAGACAATTTTACCGTAAAATAGGCTCATAAACTAATAGAAAAGGAAAAAGAACTTTGGGATGCTAGGTTGATTCGTATCCGTTTTTTCATGAAAAACAAGTCAGTCCATCTGGGAGTTCAAGGTAATTACATTATGGCACACAATATTACTGATGCTACATTCGAAGCAGAAACAAATGAAGGTCTTGTCCTTGTTGACTTTTGGGCAACTTGGTGTGGTCCATGCTTGATGCAAGCTCCAATCTTGGAACAGTTGTCAGAAGAAATGGATGAAGACGAGCTTAAAATCGTTAAAATCGATGTTGATGAAAACCCAGAAACAGCTCAAAAATTCGGTATCATGTCAATCCCAACATTGCTTTTCAAAAAAGATGGCGAAGTTGTGAAACAAGTCGCTGGTGTTCACACTAAAGACCAAATCAAAGCAATCGTTGCTGAATTGAGCTAATTAAGTATTTATAGATGACAAACTCCCGAAATTTTTCGGGAGTTTTTTTGGTGTTAGAAATAGTATAATGGTAAAAAAGCTAAAGAAAAGGATTTTAGGAGGACGTGAGATGAATTTCTATAATTTAGATTACATTACGCAGCATCAGTCTTTTAATCTGGTTTTGAGGTCTGTGATTTTGATTGTCTTGCTTGCTATTGTGATGCTGACAAGTCTACACTACATGCGAAATAGGCTGAAGACGCGTCTTCGCGATATTAGTATTGGTATCGTGGTGTTGATGTTCATTCTTCTGGGGATTCAAGTTGAAGATTACATGCAAAATAACCATGATTTTTCGCAGTCACAAGTTCTTGTCAAATTCATCAAAAGTGTGGCTACGGATAACGATTTAAAACCTGAGGATGTCTTAGTCAATTCAACGACCTTAAAAGATGGTATCATTGTACGCTATAATAAGGAGGACTATACTGTTCATCTGAATGATGATAATAATTCTTACACACTTGAGCGCACACACGTGATTGATCACCGTATTTACCTTAATGGAGGAAAATAGCTGATGAATATGTATCTTTTAGTCAGTATCAAGTTTTTACTAGGGATTTTGGCGACCATTCTACAGATTAATGTTCTTGGAAAATATGAATTCTCGGCAAATACTCCACTTAATCAGATTCAAAACTTTGTTCTTGGTGGCATTATCGGTGGTGTGATTTACAACAGTTCAATTTCGATTTCAACCTTTTTGATTATTTTGCTGATCTGGTCTTTGGTAGTCATTGTCGTAAAACTCTTGATTAATAATAAATAAATTAAATCTATCGTTGTTGGAAATCCAGTAATTTTGATAAAAGATGGCAAAGTCAATGTTGAAACTTGTGCTCAACTAGGTGTCACTGCAGATCAGTTGATGCTTCATCTGAGAATGGAAGGTTTGCATTCGACTAAAGATGTTAAGAGTGCCATCATGGAGCCAAATGGGAAGCTAACGATTCTAGATAAAAATTCGGAAAATCCGAAGTTTCCACTGATTAGCAATGGTCGCATTAATTATGATGTCTTAGAATTAATCAATCAGGATGAAGAGTGGCTGCTAGAAAAACTTAAGGAACAAAATATTGATAACCCTAGAGAAATCTTTTTAGCTGAATACTTAAATGGAAAATTGTACCTGGTTCCCTATTCAGAAAAATAAAATTGATAAAATCACCAGATTTTCTGGTGTTTTTTCTTTTCTTTTTCGAATAAATAAGTAGGAGGAAAAGAGATGCGACTTGTAACGATTTTTGGTTTGTTATTGCTAGCCTTTTTATTTCATTGTGGGGATGCCAAAGCTGAAACAGCTGATAATATTCAATTTATAAGTCTTGATGAGGTCAAGGGTAAAATGGCAGCTAAAGAGGACTTTTATTTGTTGATTGGTCGACTTGATAATGTTGATACTCAAAATGCTTTAGACAGACTCAGTCAAATTGACCAAGTGATTTATTGCCTTGATACCAAAGATATTGATTATGTTGCTTACAAAAAATTTGCCAAGAAATACAATATCAGAACCATGACACACTTGGCACATTTTCGTGGAAAGTATCAGTTTGCAGTAGCTAATGTCCTAACAGCTGACCTAGCAGGATTTTTCGCGGTTTAAGTTAAAATCTGTTAACTTCTTTAAAATTTGTTATACTAAAGCTGACATAAAAACACATCGCAGTTGGTAGTCTGTGAGTACAACATGTATCAGTAACCTTCCCCTTCCGAGGTCGTCCATTGTCAATTTTTTAAGGAGGGGCTGTTATGAAAATGACAGTATATTTTGATGGGGCATTTTGGTCGGCTTTGATTGAATTTACGGATTCGAAGAAACGTTACAAGGCTTTTCGTTACGTGTTTGGTAAAGAACCAAAGGATGATGATATTCTAAACTTTATTGATGTTTCTTTGGGAAAATGGCTGCGCAGGTATGATAAGGTTGAAGTAAGCTCTGAGTTTTCAGCGCCAGCTATTTCACAGAAAAAACGAAATCCAAAACGAGTGCAACGTGATATCAATAAGGCAAAGTGTAAGCCTGTGGTGTCAACGAAAGCTCAGCTTGCTATGCAGGAAGTGCGTGAGGAAGTCAAGAAAGCTCAAAAGTCTAAGCAAAAGGTGAAACGTGAGCTAGAAAAGGAACGAAAATACTTGCTTAGGCAAGAAAAGCGTCATCAGAAAAAGCGGGGACATTGAAAAGAAAAAAGTTTAAGTTTTCTATAAGAAAAAATTCAGTTTGGCTTAAGCTAGTCTGGCTATACTATAGTCAATCCTAAATAAACTTTCTTTTTCATAGTTGTAGCAGCTGTTGACATAAAGTAGCTGTTGCGAATCTCCTAGAAATTCCAGATTTTAAATCTGGAATTTTTTGTATGTAAAAGGATTTGGTGTTTTTTCTAAGCTGTTAAAAGATTGTGAATAACGAAAAAAGCACCCTTTATCTTGGCGTATAGGGTGCTTTTCTTATGCCTAGAATATTAATTCTATTCTTCTTGGTGTTGACTATTTAATCAAGATACTCAGCGATGGCTGTATCAGTTGCGATACGTCCAAATGTGAAGATGTCTGTTAGTGAGTTACCACCGAGTCGGTTACCTGCGTGGAGTCCACCTGCAACTTCACCAGCAGCAAAGAGACCTCTGATAATTTTGCCATCTTCGTTGATGACATGGGTGTGAGTATCGATTTTTAGACCACCCATTGTGTGGTGTGTGGCTGGTTTACGTGGTGTTGCGTAGAATGGTGCTTTTTCGACTTTGAGGTCAAAGGCACCTTTGTCAAATTCAGGGTCATGACCAGCGTCAACGTATGAATTGTAATTGGTGATTGTTTCTACCAAAGTAGCGGGGTCAATGTTGATTTGTTCTGCCAATTCTTCCAAGGTATTAGCCTTAAAGAGGGTACCTGCTTCAACTTGGGCATCAATTTTTTCTTGGCTAGTATTGTAGGCTGTTTCTTTGATGTTTTCATCTGCGATGAGATAGAAGAGACCACCGTTATCAATAGCTGCTTGTGATAATTGGTCACGGCTACCGTATTCATCGACGAAGCGTTTACCTTTGGTGTTGACCATGATGAAGTTTGCTGGCGGAACTTGCAAACCTGTGAAGAGAGCACCAGTCACTGGGTCTGATACTGGCATCATTTGGCTAAAGCCCATACCAACAAGGTCTGCACCGATAGATTGACCAAGTAGGATACCGTCACCAGTTGCAGCAGGGGTATTTGAAGTGGCAATATTATCATCAATTTCTGACCAGTAAGTGTTGTATTTTTGGAGCATTTTAGTATTGGCTGCAAATCCACCTGTTGTCAAAATCACAGCTTTACCATTGACGGTAATAGTTTGTCCATTGCGTCCGCTACCTTTGACACCTGTGATGACACCATCGGTTACAACGAGTTCTTTAACCTGGGTATCTGTTAGAATGATTCCTCCGTTTTTCAAAACGAAATCTTTCAAAACAGCGATGTAGGCAACGCCCATTGGAACTTTTGGTTTATGACCACGACGCCAAATAGCACCAACTGGCATAGTTACTTCGTCACGTAAGAATTCAACACCGATATTTTCAAGCCAACGAACAGATTCAAGAGCACGTTCTGTTAAGACGCGAATGAGTTCGTAGTTTCCGTGAATTTCATGACCTTTGAGGTCTTTGCGTTTACCGCCAAGATAAGTTTGGATGCGGTAGAGAAGTTTTGAGTCAAAGAGGTAAGTTGGGTCTTTGAGGTATTCTTCAATTTCAGTCTTAAGAGCACGGAAATCTGGTAAGAATTCAGGGTCAATAGTTGACTCATCAATGTCATGAAGTTCTTGCAAATTGTGAGCTTCACCAGGATTAGCAGGAAATGTATTTTGCCAAGCAGGGTCAGGTGCATTCATTGGACCACCAGCGCGGACAGTGTTTCCGCCGACTGCTGGGAATTTTTCAACGAGGATGACTTTTTTACCAGCTTGAAGGGCTCGAGCAGCTGCTGTCAAACCAGCACCTCCCCCACCGACAATGACAAGTTCTGTGTCGTAAGTTTTGTCTTCTTTATCAAGAGCTGAAGGAGCTTTTGGACGTGAACGAAGGGCGTCAGGATTAGCACCAGCTTGGCGCACCGCACGCGCGACCCCATTTAGGACACCTTTTGAAGTAACTGAAGCACCAGAAATGGCATCGACATTAAGGGTTTGACCTTCGATGATTTCATTTGGAATGCGGGTGAAGACCACGTCAGCAATACCGCCAGTTTCACCAGAAGAATCAATATCGATGGCTTCGATGCGTTCTTCTGAAAGGGTTACTGACATTGGAAGGTCACCGTTGTGACCGACAGTAGTGACGTGATAAGTACCGGGTTCAAATCGTACGTCTTCAGGTTGGTTGAGCTGATTAGCAATATTGGCAAAGCGAATAAAGCGGAAAAAGCAAGATTCTAAGAAATCAATGGTTCCTTGGTCTTTAAGGTCGCCATTTTCATCAAAGGCATGTTGGACACGCCCAAGTAAAAATTCACTACCAGGCATGACAACGGCGTTAACACCTGGGGCGTCTAGAATTTGACGTAGGTGAAGTTGTGCGCGTGAAGAACCTTGAACATCATATGAAGCTCCCACAATCATAATTGGCTTGCCTGTCAAAGAGTGAATGTTAAATGACAACCATTCGATAAGACTGTTTAGGCTTGATGGAATGGTGTGATTGTGTTCTGGTGTAGCGATGATAACCCCATCAGCTTCAGTGATTTTAGTGTTGAAAGTTTGGATAACAGCAGACTCTGTTTGGTCATCAGTTTCATTAAACATTGGAACATCAGTGATTTCCAGAATCTCAATGTCTGCTTCTTTGGCAAAATGTTTTGCCATGTATTTGAGTAGAAGTCGGTTGTATGAGTGTTTGGCATTTGTTCCGACGATGGCAACTAATTTCATAATAAACCTCCTAGTCTTTTTCCCAAGCAAAAGCTTTTTTACGGTTGGTATTAGCTTTGCTGACAACTTGATTGGTAATATCTACAAAAGCTAGAAATTCCTTGAAATTATCTTCAAGTTCAGCGACTTTTTCAGGATTATTGAGATTAAAATTGTCATCTAACACTTGTTCGGAATGACCAAGAAGAAATTCTGTGCCAGGCATGATGCGAGCTTTCAATTCAGGGGCATCCAAGATTTGATGAAGATGTGCTTGTGCGCGTGATGTTCCTAGTGCTCCAAGAGAAGCTCCTACAATCATGGTTGGTTTATTGATTAGCGCGCGACTTGTGTAGGCAATCCATTCAAGAGCAGAAGATAGCGGTGCTGGAATGGTATGGTCATACTCAGGTGTAGCGATGATAACCCCGTCTGCGCTAGCAATTTTTTCAGAAAATGCAGCAACAACAGCAGGAGCAATCTTATCCTCAGGTTCATTGAAGGCAGGCAAATCCTTGATTTCAAGCAGTTCAATGTCGGCCACATCAGCAAAATGCTTAGCCATAAATTTTAACAACTTACGGTTTGTTGAACGAGTTGAATTTGTCCCAACAATAGCAACTAATTTCATATAATCAACTCCTTTTACACAAATAATTACCTTTATCATACTCCTTTTTCAAAATAATTGAAAACGTTTTTGTTATAGGAGAGGAAAGTATCATTTTTTAAGAATATAGTATGACAAGAAAAAGAGCCCTGAAACATCAGGGCTCTTACTTGAGGATACGTTTTTAATATCTGTGAACGATTCATCTTGAGATATTATCATTAGGAATGGCTATATTATAGAAAGCTTTGCTTAAATTGGTCTTAATCAATTTTCTTAAGATATTCTGCCAGCATCTTCTTTTGTGGTGTAGCCATGGGATAATCTTGAAGTTGGTCTAGTGAGACCCAGCGGAGTTCTTTGTCTTTGGAAACTTCATCTGAAGTTACCATGCCTTCAATGAGCTCAATAGTCCATTTTTGGTGGCTAAAGGTGTGCTTGACTGGACTAAATTCTCGCTTAGTCCAGTTAGGAGTGACTTGGTAATCCTTTTCAAAAAGTGCTTTTTGTGAGACGGTTTTAAGAGAAGCAGTATTTTTTTCAAATAAATCTAGCTGCTGTCCGATAAAGTCTGTTTCCACGATTGGAAATGACCAGAAGCCGCCAAGCAAGCGCCCATCAAGATTTTTTTCTAATAAGAAATCACCGCCGTTATTTCGAATGACAAAACCTTGAAGCTGTAGCGGCTTGGGCTTTTTCTTAGGCAGTTTAATTGGGTATTTGTCATAAGTCCCGTGTAAATAAGCTGCACTGAAAAAGCGAATCGGAGACTCATCTGGACGAGGATTCTTGGCTGATTCGATATCAGTCCCCAGATCCATCAGTGCTTGGTTAAAATCCCCAGGACGTTCTGGATCAATTAAGATTTCCATAATTGCCTGGAAAATCTTGCGATTTTTGGGTTCACCAATATCATAATTGACTTCAAAAAGGCGCGCCATGACGCGCATAACATTCCCATCAACAGCAGGTTCAGCAAGTCCAAAAGCAATACTAGAAATAGCTCCAGCAGTGTAAGGACCAATACCTTTTAAAGAAAGAATATCCTTGTGATTATCTGGAAAAACACCATCAAATTTTACCATGATTTCTTGCGCAGCCTTTTGCATGTTGCGCACGCGAGAGTAGTAACCAAGCCCTTCCCAAGCTTTTAGCAATTTATCCTCAGGAGCATTGGCTAAATCTTCAATCGTCGGGAACCATTCTAAAAAGCGTTCGTAATAAGGAATTACCGTCACCACTTGCGTCTGTTGCAGCATGATTTCAGAAATCCAGATAAAATAAGGATTCTTAGTTCTGCGCCAAGGTAGGTCGCGTTTTTCATTATCATACCAATTGAGCAGGGTACGGCGAAAAGAAGCAATCTTTTCATCGTCCCACATCTCAATCCCATAATCAGTTAAATTAATCATGCTTCCATTTTAGCAAAGTTCATATCTTAAGGGTAATAAAAGTTCTTGGAAAAAATTTTTAATAAAAAGCACATATCTCTTGACAAAAGGTAAGCGGTTACACTATAATAAAAGTGTAAAGAAGGATGACAAAAGAAACGAAGTAAGGAGGTAACAGTTCTTATGATGAAACCACATGTCGCCCGGTATAAAAATGGTGATAAAGTCTCTAGTCGGAGTTAAGTAGGCACAGTTAACTTTACGTTATGGAGGTGGCGCTTATGTTGAAATTAAACTTAGGACGCTATAAAAATGGTGATTAGTCACTTTGATTAGCCATAAAGATTTATACCTCAAATCTCAAAAAAATTTGTAACAAAAGAAACATAGGAGGAACGTCTTATGTTGATGATGAATGTAGGTTGTTACAAAAATGGAGACTAACAACTAGTTGAATTTAGGTCAATGAAGGAGTGATGTCACATTTTAGATGAAAATATTAATTGGAAGTGAACGATTAGAAATAGCTGGTGCAAGAAATAATACCGGTTGATCTTGTTGCTAGTAATAGTAGTAATCGAAAGGGCTTCTAATCATATTGCTTCCATGTTTGAAAAAAGCTTTTAATTTTTTAATGAAAGTTGTGATAGATGTGAAAGCAATCAATGTAGGCCGTTACAAAAATGGAGACTCAAAAAAGATATGGCGACGAGTCAATCGCCCTATCAAAAAAACAGAAAAAATTTGATTATTATCGTTGTTATGTGAGTATTTTCAATTAATGGAGGTATCTTATGAACGTAGCAAGATATAAAAATGGTGATACTTTAGCTAGTTGCATAAAATAGCTAAAGGAGTGATACCAATGTAAAAAAGTAGTGACAAAAAACTCATGGAGGTATATGTACAATGCTGAAAATGAATTTAAATCGCTATAAAAACGGAGATAATAATCTAACAGCCTAACTCCTTATGAGAATGGTATGTTAGATAACATACGAAAAAATTTTTTTGAAGCTGAGATAAAAATTCTCGGCTTCTTTTTTATGGCTTTAAAATTAAAGAATTGCCATTATCGAAAAATCAACGAAAAAACTTTAGAAAATCTACAGAAAATCGTTGAGAGAAAAAAAGATTACAATAAAGTTAATAGAAAACGCTTTATAATAAGTAGAAACGAGGCGATTTATGTGGGAAAAGAAAAATTTCGAAGATTAAAACGTATCGAACTATATGAAATCATGCTAGCGCAGAGTAAAGAAATCGACCGATTAAGAGATGAATTGGCAAAAACCAATGAAAAATTAGAAAATCAAGAGATAAAACTAGCCAACGCTGGTTCTATCGCAGAAGCTTCCCTTAGTTTGACGAAGGTTTTTGAAGAAAGCCAAAAAGCAGCAGACTTGTATCTTAAGAATGTCAAATAAATGAATGGAGAAGCGGAGTATGAAAAAGGATAACGAAATTACTCTTCCCACAACCAGTGAGATTGAAGAGTTATATAAAAAAGCGAAATACTATAAACTTTTTACCGAGAAGATAAGAAGCACGGTTTTTATGTTAATTGTAGTAGCCGCCTTTGCGATTTTGGTAGCTATGCTTTACCTTCCAACCCTCAGTATCTATGGGAAATCCATGAAGGGGATGCTAGATAGTGGAGATGTGGTCTTGACAGTTAAAAGTAATCACTTTAGGACAGGAGACATCGTCGCTTTTTATTACAACAACAATATTTTGGTAAAACGAGTTATTGCAGAATCGGGTGATTGGGTTAACATCACCAAGGATGGAACGGTTTATGTCAATAGCAAAAAAATAAAAGAACCTTATATCGAACACAAATCTTATGGTGAGACAAACATTAAGTTTCCTTACCAAGTTTCAGAAAACCGTATTTTCGTTTTGGGAGATAACCGTAGCGTTTCGATTGATTCACGAAATACTTCTGTTGGTACAGTTTCTGATGAACAATTAGTTGGTGAACTAATTTTTAGAATCTGGCCTTTATCAGATATTGGTACTCTAAATTAAAAGTAATTGTCGACATATTTTCACTGATGTTTTAGGAGGGAAGGAGAGTGAAAAATCGATGAGAAATTTTTTTAGACGAAAAGATTTAATCAAGAATCATAAAAAACTCGCTACTTTCCTTGCCGTTATAGTAGCTCTGGTGACAGCTTATCTTTTGATTTTACCAGCTATCACTCTTGATAATGAGACTGCTTTGCAAGATCCTGGTATAGAAGTTGAACAAAGTAGTCAGTCGCCGCCATCACTACCGGTACCACAGGATAATCAGTTAGGATCTGCAACAGAAAGTTCCTCAGTTGATACGTCAAATAGCGGTGCTACACAAGCAGCAAGTGATGAGCCTGATTTGATCACACAAGCGACAACCTTGACAGCACAAAATCAAGATTACACGATTAAAGCTGATGTTGATGAAAAGGCACAGTTGCCTAAGGATACGACATTGACCGTCAAGGAAATCAAAAATGACGATGCTGCTTATCAAGCGAATTATGAAAAAGTACAAAATTCTCTAGTAGGAAAGAACATCGAAAGTGTTCTTCTCTACGATATTTCTTTTGAATCAAATGGTCAAAAGGTTGAACCAAAAGCTGACGTTAAGGTGACAATCACACCGAAAGAAGCTATGGATACCAAAGATAACTTTGATGTTTTGCATTTTCCTGATGATGGTTCACAAGAAAATATTTCGCAAAAAGATGTCAAAGAAATCGATCATAAGATTACATCAGTTTCTTTTGATAATAGTCAATTTTCAGATTATGCCTTGGTAACATCAAGCAATCCTTCTGAGTCAAAAGCAAATCTTAATAAAGTTGGTGGTCCGAGATCAACAACTACTCATAATGTGACCTTCAAGTACACTGATAATGCAGGTGTTGAACATGAAATGGCAACCGCACAAATTGTCGATGGAGGAACAATTTCAGTCTTCCCAATCAAGATTATCTGACTTTAGTGACATGTACACCTTACGGGATAAATACCCAACGTCTACTGGTACGCGGGCACCGCATTCCAAATGCTGATGGTGAAGCTAAGACCACTTCCGATGCCATGCAGCTCAATGCGTTATATATTGCACCGTTTATCGGTATTCCAATCTGCCTTGTTATTGTTATCTATATCTTTGTTATAACAAGTAGCAGGTACCTCAAACGTCATGGTGACCGAGTTGGTAAATACCTCAGTCAAAAGGGACTTAAACGACCACAAATGAACTCTAAAAACTACCAAGAAACGATTAATCAATTAAAAATAATTTTTAAGGATGATTAAAAAAGATTGAAGATGAGCGATAAGCTCATCTTTTTTTGTTACGCTTTCACAAAGTTTTTGTTAAGTCAATTTGAAGTTTATATTAAAAGTTAAATACAAGACTTAATTTTGCAACAATTCATAAAATTTATGCTATAATTGGAGTTATACTAGCGAAAAGCGAGGTAAGAATATGTGGGTTGTTAGGAAGATGTACTGGCGCAGTGGTCAGCAGTTCGTTCAAGCACAAAAGATTTTTGAAAGTCGTGAAGAAGCAAATGCTTTTAGAAAAGAATTAGATTTTGCAACGGAGATTTATGAGACAAACTTAGCCGTTTCTAATAAAGGCGATTTTTAAGCAAAGAAGCAGAGCACACCTGCTTTTTTGTTTTGGGGATTTTTGGGAAAATAAAATGGTAAAAAATTTAGGATAAAAACACTTTCTTTTCCGCATATCTCTTGCGCAATTTCTGAAGCTATAGTATAATAGTTTATTGTGAGTTTACCTCACTTACTCGTGATTTCGGTCACGGGTCATTAGACCAAAAGGAGGAAAAATATCAATGGCTAAATACGAAATTCTTTACATTATTCGTCCAAACATTGAAGAAGAAGCTAAAAACGCTTTGGTAGCACGCTTTGACTCTATCTTGACTGACAACGGTGCAACTGTTGTTGAATCAAAAGACTGGGAAAAACGTCGTCTTGCATACGAAATCAAAGATTTCCGCGAAGGACTTTACCACGTTGTTAACGTTGAAGCAGAAGATGCTGTAGCTCTTAACGAGTTCGACCGTCTTTCAAAAATCAACGGTGACATTCTTCGTCACATGATCGTTAAACTTGACGCGTAAGAAGGTATTTTATGATTAATAATGTAGTACTTGTCGGTCGCATGACCCGCGATGCAGAACTCCGTTACACACCATCTAATCAAGCAGTTGCGACATTTACACTTGCTGTAAACCGTAACTTCAAGAATCAAAATGGTGAACGCGAAGCAGATTTTATTAACTGTGTTATTTGGCGTCAGCAAGCTGAAAACTTGGCTAACTGGGCTAAAAAAGGTACATTGGTTGGTGTTACTGGTCGTATTCAGACTCGTAACTATGAAAACCAACAAGGCCAACGTGTTTACGTAACTGAGATCGTTGCAGATAATTTCCAAATCTTGGAAAGTCGTGCTACACGTGAAGGTCAATCAGGTGGTTCTTACAACGGTGGATTTAACAACAATTCATCATTGGATGGATCTTCTAATGGTGGTTTCTCATCACAATCTTCACAACAAACGCCTAACTTCGGTCGTGATGAAAGCCCATTTGGTAATTCAAACCCAATGGATATTTCAGATGACGATCTTCCATTCTAATGGATATGGACACCTCAAGTGTTAAACTTGAAACAACAATAATATAAAGGAGAATAAAACATGGCTCAACAACGTCGTGGCGGATTCAAACGCCGTAAAAAAGTTGATTACATCGCAGCTAACAAAATTGAATATGTTGATTACAAAGATACTGAGCTTCTTAGCCGTTTCGTTTCAGAACGTGGTAAAATTCTTCCACGTCGCGTAACTGGAACTTCAGCTAAAAACCAACGTAAAGTAACAACAGCTATCAAACGCGCTCGCGTTATGGCTCTTATGCCATTCGTAAACGAAGACTAATTCGTTGCGGTGAACAGAAAAAACGACTTCGAAAGAGGTCGTTTTTTTGTGTGGAAAAATCTTTTTTGAGTTTACAAGTTGAAATTATTGTTTTATAATAATTTCAAGAATATGATTGTTGTAAAACAATAATTTAGAGGGAGACTTATGAAAGAGATTGCTTTAAAAGTTGGAAGAGAAGTTGTTAAGATAATATGCTATTTATCGATTGTAGGTATGATTTTGATGGGATTTGGTATCTTTGCAGTGTTTTTTGCTGGGCAAAATCATGGTGGCCTATTTACTTTGGATTATGGTTATCAAAGAGTTCAGGTCTCTGTTTGGATTCCGATTGTTGTCTTAATAATGGCTATGATTATTTTTTATCTTCTATTTAGGATAATGCGAGCTTTGGATAAGTTGTTGATAAATTTTCAAGATGAAGAGTATTTTTGCTCCGAAAACATCAATTTGCTTTCTAAAGTTCTTCTTTATCAGATTTTATTCACAGGAATTCAATTGCTTGTTAATATCTTGCTTAATTTTTCTAAAATAGCTGATGCAAGTAGCTTATTTGATTTATCTTTAAAAGATTATCTTGTGAATATTGTTTTTATCATTATCAATGATATTGCTATTATTATGCTAAAACGTGGTTATGAATTGCAAAAAGATCACGATGAGATTATTTGATATGGAAGAAATAAAAGTACATTTAGATAAGGTGTTAAAATCAAGAAATATCACCTCTAAGGAGCTGGCTGAGAAAATAGGAATCACTGAGGCAAATTTGTCTATTCTGAAGACTGGAAAGGCAAAAGGGGTCAGGTTTAATACCTTGATGAGTATTTGTAGAGAGTTGAATTGTCAGCCGGGAGATATTTTAGAATATAGGAGAGATTATGGTGAAAGTAATTGAGGTTTTGGGAGTGACTTTATTATTTGGACTGTTATCGGGTTGTGGCATTATCTCAGAAGCTACTTATGATACCGCTCCGCTGGTGCCATTAAAAACTGAAAGTAGTCAAGCTTATCAAAGTGAAGAATAACTAAATGTTAAAAATATTTTGGTGGTAAATAAAGACGAGGTTTTACCTTTAGAGAATCACTTTTCTGGGACAGTGTTTATCATGTTTACAAAAGAAGATCTAAAAAAAGGTCTGAAGACTGATTTTTTACTGAATGACAAATCATTAACAGATGTTAAAGAAGACAGTCAGGATGATTTCAATATTCGTTACCACAAGAAAACATATTTCTCAGCTAAAAAAATTACGATTGAAAATCTTGATCAGATTAAAATGACCTCAACTTGGTCAGATGACGTTGTTTTGAGTTTGCGTTCTAAGTAAAAAATAACCTCACTAAACCTTATGCTTAGTGAGGTTATTTTTATTGTTGTGGTGTCATTGCGTTTAGGATATTGTATTTCTTTTGTAGGAAATAACGTCCGACAAGTGACACAGCACCGATGATTAACATGACGATTGGTGGTAATTGTGGGTTAAGAACGGCTGGTAAGAATGCAGTTGCTGTGTATAGGAGAACCCAACCAAGCATTGCTAAACCAAGTACAAGGAAAGTTTTTTTCCAACCTGGTCGTTCGCTCTTAGGTTTACCAGCGAAGCGATAGATGAAGTGGTAAGTTGCGTACATAGCAGCACCCCCACCAAAACCAAGGGCAAGAAGTGAGAAAAGCCCAGAGCTAGTTGTTGCTGAATTGAAGAATCCCATAAGTGCATTAAGAAGAGCAACGATTCCGATGAAAAGAAGTGATGTATCTAACCACATTAACCAAGGGTTATCGTTTTTCTTTTCTTGGTTTGCTTTGGCATCGGAAGCTTTTTCAGTGAAAGAAGCAGCCCAAACTGTTGGTGCACCAAGAAGGGCACGAGCAGTTAGGCCTTTTTTCTGGTTTTCAATGATTGTTGGTAAAACTTCTTCCAAAATTGCTTGGATTTCTTCGTCAGATTTACCATCTTCAATCAATTGATTAGTAGCGATGTGAATAAATTCTTGGTTCTTTTTAGTAAGATTAGTTAAATCCATAAATATTCTCCTATATAAGGTTTTATAAGATAAAGTCAGTTATTAGTTAGAGAAAACAAAACCTTTGCTTTTTCTAACTAGTAAATGCCTAAAATTCATTTTCAATAAAGTCACAACGAGAGAAATTTGATTCGATATTAATCACTTTTCGAGCTAGTAAGTGGTTTAGGTTGTCTCAAAATAGAGACAATCGTATTTTTACTAGTAACTTTAGTTACAGTAAAAATTAATCAATTAAAACCATTTCTTCCTGAAGAAGTAGAATACCACAGACAAGCTCATGGCAGCAGCGATGAAGACGATGTACCAAAAGGCATGTGGTAGACCGTTTAATGGTAACCAGTTGTTTTGGAAGTTCATCCCGTAGGCAGAGAAGATAACCGTTGGAATATCAAGTGCCATGGTCATCAGAGCCAAGGTTTTCATGATGGTATTCTGGTTGTTGTTGATGATTGAAGCGGTTGTTTCAGTCATGGCATTCAAGACATTTTCATAAATGCCAGCCATCTCAATCGCCTGTTGCGTTTCAATCAAAGTGTCTTCAAGCAAGTCTTCGTCTTCGATGTATTTTTTCAAAGAGCTGGTACTACTCGAAAGTTTTTTAACGATACGTTCATTGAATTTCAATGAGGCTTTCAAGTAGACGATAGATTTTTCAAGCTCCATCATCTCGATGAGTTGTTCATTACGTGTGGCATTTTCCAATTCTGCTTCGATTCGGTCACTTTGACGGTCGATAGAACGAAGGGCTGTTAGGAATAGCTCTGCGTTACGATAAAGCAGTTGGAAAACAAAACGTGTCTTCATGAAGGTATAGAAGTTTTTCACACGACGATTGAAGAAGTTATCAAATAAGGTTAATTCTTGTAAACACGTTGTGATAACAGCGTTGTCAGTTACGATGATACCTAGTGGAATTGTCACATAATAGCTTTTGTTATTACGTTCTTCGTAGGTTGGGACGTCGACGATAATCAAAGTGTAATCGTCTTCGACAGAAATACGTGATGTTTCTTCAAGGTCGAGTGGCGCACGAAGGTCTGTGATATCGATATTAAATTGTTCGGCTAAACTCACAGACTCTTCCTGGGAGGGGTTAACTAAATTAATCCAAGCTCCTGGCTCGAATGTATTGATTTCTTTAAACTCTAACGCTGTTGATAGAAACATTTGTTCCATAAAAACAACCCCTCCTTTTGCGATGAGATACGAGAACTATTAAACTATGATAACTAGTTAGGACCACCAGCGATAGTGCCGTCTTTAGTTCTTGTTCAATGATTTTTTTAAGTTGTAAAATAATCTCTTTTTAGACAAAATTCTACGTACTAGTCTATTATACTACAATTAGCAGTTTTTGGGGACAGAGAAAAGTAGAAAATTTGTTATAATGAAATAAGAAGAAAATGTACTCGCAAAGAAAGGATGGAAAGCTAAGCGTGACCTAGTGTCAAGCTTAGCTTATCTCATAGATTATGCAAGATAAATTGATTATTCGTGGGGCCCGTGCCCACAATTTAAAAAATGTCAATGTTGAGATTCCGCGGGACAAATTAGTTGTTGTGACTGGTTTGTCGGGGTCTGGAAAATCAAGTTTGGCATTTGATACGATTTACGCAGAAGGGCAACGTCGTTACGTTGAAAGCTTGTCTGCTTATGCCCGCATGTTTCTTGGTAATATGGAAAAACCAGATGTGGATTCGATTGAAGGTCTTAGCCCAGCTATTTCCATTGACCAAAAAACAACAAGTAAAAACCCGCGCTCTACTGTAGGAACAACGACAGAAATCAATGATTATCTGCGCCTTTTGTATGCTCGTGTGGGGACGCCTTACTGTATTAATGGGCACGGTGCTATTACGGCATCATCTGTTGAACAGATTGTTGATAAGGTATTGGAATTGCCTGAGCGCACAAGAATGCAAATTTTAGCGCCTGTTGTGCGTCGCAAAAAAGGTCAACACAAGACGATTTTTGATCGCATTCAAAAAGATGGTTATGTACGTGTACGCGTGGATGGTGACATTTTTGATATTTCAGAAGTTCCTGAGTTATCTAAGAGTAAAATGCACAACATCGAGATTGTCGTGGACCGTTTGATTAATAAAGAGGGCATTCGTTCACGTCTTTTTGATTCTGTGGAAGCAGCCCTTCGTTTGGCAGATGGTTATGTCATTATCGATACCATGGATGGCAATGAATTGCTTTTTTCTGAACATTATTCATGTCCAGTATGTGGCTTTACTGTTCCCGAATTAGAACCACGTTTATTTTCATTTAATGCGCCATTTGGTTCATGTCCAACCTGTGATGGTTTGGGAAATAAATTGGAAGTCGACTTGGATTTGGTGATTCCTGACCGTAGTAAAACGCTTCGTGAGGGGGCTTTAGCACCATGGAATCCAATCTCATCAAACTACTATCCTGCTATGCTTGAGCAAGCTATGGAAACTTTTGGTGTTGATATGGATACGCCTTTTGAAGACTTGACTGAAGAAGAGCAAAATCTTGTGCTTTACGGTTCTGGTGAGCGTGAATTCCATTTCCACTATGTCAATGATTTCGGTGGTGAACGCAATATTGATCTTCCTTTTGAGGGTGTTGTTAACAATATCAATCGTCGTTACCATGAGACAAATAGTGATTTTACCCGCAATGTCATGCGCGGCTACATGAATGAATTGCCATGTCCAACTTGTCGTGGTTACCGTTTGAATAATCAAGCGCTCTGTGTTCGTGTGGGTGGTGAAAATGGTTTGAATATTGGGCAAGTGTCTGATTTGTCAGTTGCTGACCATTTGGAACTCTTGAATCACTTGGAGCTTTCTGAGAATGAAAAAACTATCGCTACACCGATTGTTAAGGAAATCAAAGACCGCTTGACTTTCCTTAACAATGTTGGCTTGAATTACTTGACTTTATCACGTTCTGCGGGGACTTTGTCAGGTGGTGAAAGTCAACGTATTCGCTTGGCGACACAAATTGGTTCAAACTTGTCGGGTGTCCTTTATATCCTTGATGAACCGTCAATTGGTCTTCATCAACGTGACAATGATCGCTTGATTGATAGCTTGAAGAAGATGCGTGACCTTGGCAATACCTTGATTGTCGTTGAACACGATGAAGATACTATGCGTCAAGCTGACTGGCTGATTGATGTCGGACCAGGTGCGGGTGAATTTGGTGGACAAATCGTGGCATCTGGTACGCCAGAAGAAGTTGCTAAGAATAAAAAATCAATCACAGGTCAATATCTATCAGGTGCCAAAGAAATTCCAGTTCCGCTTGAACGTCGTAAAGGTAATGGACGTTTCCTGCGTGTTCTTGGTGCTTGCGAAAACAACTTGCAAAATATTGACGTGACTTTCCCACTTGGAAAATTCATCGCGGTGACTGGAGTATCTGGTTCAGGTAAATCAACTTTGGTTAATAGTATTTTGAAAAAAGCTGTTGCTCAAAAATTAAATCGTAATTCTGATAAGCCAGGTAAACACAAAGCACTTGAAGGTGTGGAAAACATCGAACGCTTGATTGACATTGACCAAAGCCCAATCGGTCGTACACCGCGTTCAAATCCTGCAACTTATACAGGTGTCTTTGATGATATTCGTGACCTTTTTGCTAAGACCAATGAAGCTAAAATTCGTGGTTACAAGAAAGGGCGCTTCTCATTTAACGTCAAAGGTGGACGTTGTGAGGCTTGTTCTGGTGATGGTATTATCAAGATTGAAATGCACTTCTTGCCAGATGTTTACGTACCATGTGAAGTTTGCCACGGTACACGTTATAACAGTGAAACGCTTGAAGTTCATTACAAAGATAAAAATATCGCTGAAATCCTTGATATGACAGTCAACGATGCCGTTGAATTCTTTGCACCAATTCCTAAAATCGCACGCAAATTGCAAACTATCAAAGACGTTGGACTTGGTTATGTCACACTTGGACAACCAGCAACAACCCTTTCTGGTGGTGAAGCACAGCGTATGAAATTGGCTAGTGAACTTCACAAACGCTCAACTGGTAAGAGCCTTTATATCCTTGATGAACCAACGACAGGTCTTCATACAGATGATATTGCTCGTCTGCTTAAAGTCCTGCAACGTTTTGTGGATGACGGTAATACTGTGCTTGTCATTGAACACAATCTTGATGTGATTAAGACGGCTGACCACATTATCGACCTTGGACCAGAAGGCGGTGTCGGTGGCGGACAAATCGTTGCCACAGGTACACCAGAAGAAGTTGCCAAAGTCAAAGAATCCTTCACAGGACAATATTTGAAAGATAAATTGAAGTAAAAAAGCCCAGGTAAGTTATCTTGCCTGGTTTTTGTGCTATAATGGAGCCAATTTATGGGGAAGGGCGCAGTTTTGCTGCTGTTGAGATTTATTGGAGGATTTATGTCTTATTCAAAAGAAGTTAATCGCTATATTTTTCCATTGATTGCAACTAATATTGCACAGCTTTTGATTAATCAATTGTCACTGTATTTTGCGGTTAATGATTCAAGTGTGGCACTTTCTGGAATATCTGTGATTCAAAATTTCTTATTTGCCTTTGGTGGGATTTTAGGCGCTTTTAGCTTATCCTTTAATATCAAAGGGGCGCAAGCTTTTGCGGAAAATGACAAGAAGCGTTTTAAAGATTTGTTTAAGTCCTCTTTCTTACTTGATGTGGTGATAGGTGCTAATTTTTTAGTCATCTGTGTAGTTTTTGGAAAATCCTTTTTACGTTTATTTTATGAATTTTCAGGAAAATTGCTTGACTTATCAACATTTTATCTCGTTATTATGTCACCGTATATTCTTCTGACCTTGTTAACATTTTTGTTGACAAATGTTTTAAAAGTTGAAAAGAAAACCAAACCGATTTTTTGAATTGGGCTTGTTAGCTCGCTGCTTGATGTGGTGACGAATTACTATCTGGTTCCAATTTTTGGAGTGAAGGGCGCAGCGATTTTGGCTATAACTTCTTTGTTTTTAGTGGTTTTGGCTTATTTTTATTTAGTTCATGATGTGATTTTTGAGGCTTTGAAATCTCAGTCAACTTGTAAAAAAGAGTTAATTCTTTTTGGGATTCCTTTAACCATTCAAGAAATTTTAGAAAGTGTCCTTTTTATCATGGCTTTTGATGCTTTGATGGGACGTCAAGGCCTAAAAATACTTTCTATCTATGCAGTGATTAGTCAGCTCTTTTCAATGGTGCGTTTGCCTGCTTATATGTATGCTGGTGCGGTTTCTGTCTTTTTGCCGCAGGCTAGTCAAAAGCATGAAAATAAGTCATTTATGCGCGTGATTTATCGAAATAGTTATCTAATGAGTTTTGGATTTGCTGTGATAGTGACGCTTTGTGCTAATGTCTTTGCAAACTTTTTATCAAGTCAAATCAATACAAATATCATTGCGCTTACGGCATTTACTATGCTAGTCATGGCAGCCACACCACTTTACGAAAGTTCAAAAATGCTTCTGCAAAGTTGTCATGCTGAAAAATGGGTGGTCAGTATGACGACTGTGGTCAATCTGCTAAGCATCGCTGTTTTACTAATCATTCAATTTCTGGGTCTTCAAAGCTACCAATCGCTTTATTTTATTTACGGCTTAAGCCTAGTTATTCTAAGTATTTTGTTCATCAAAAAAGCAAATTCAATAACTTAAAAGAACCTGATGGTTCTTTTTTTACGATAAAATTGATTTACCAGCTAAGTATTTTGTGAAAAAACGTGAAAAAGGCGATCGTTTCAAGGATTTTCTGGTATAATTATTTTAAAAAACGAGAGAGGGAGAGTTTCATGTTAGCAAGACTGAAAAGATTTGATGCTAAGTTAGATGAAAAAGAGCTGGACGCCATGTTGGTGACTGGTCAAAATAATATTTATTATTTGACAGGTTTTTGGGGGACAGCAGCAACTGTCTTTATTTCCAAAACACGTCGTTTGTTCGTAACGGATGCTCGCTACACTTTGATTGCTAAGCAAACGGTTCAAGGATTTGATATCATCGAAAGCAGAGATGCACTTTCTGAAATTGCTAAGGCGATTGCGTCTGATGCGATTTCGACGATTGGTTTTGATAGTCAGGTGTCATTTGCTTATTATCAGACTTTGCAGGGTGTGTTTGCAGGTTATGATTTGGTAGCTACGACGAATTTCATGGAAGAATTACGCATGATTAAAGATGCTTCTGAAATTGCGACCATCCGAAAAGCTTGTTCGATTTCTGACCGTGCCTTTACAGACATGCTTGATTTCATCAAACCTGGGCAAACAACAGAATTGCAAGTAGCAAACTTCCTTGATTTTCGTATGCGGGAGTACGGGGCTTCTGGGGTATCTTTTGAAACCATTGCAGCATCAGGTTACCGCTCTGCTATGCCTCACGGCGTAGCCAGTGAGAAAGTTATCCAGTCAGGCGAAACCTTGACCCTCGATTTTGGTTGCTACTACAATCATTATGTCAGCGACATGACGCGTACCATCCATATCGGTGAGACGACTGACGAAGAGCGTGAAATTTATGATGTGGTTTTGCGCGCTAATCAAGCTGTGATTGATTCGGTCAAAGCTGGTATGACACGCCGTGATTATGATAAGCTAGCGCGTGATGTGATTGAAAAAGCTGGTTATGGTGAGCACTTCACACACGGAATTGGTCATGGAATTGGACTTGATATTCACGAAATCCCATTCTTTGGAAATTCTGATGAATTGGTTGAAGTCGGCATGACCATCACCGATGAACCAGGCATATACCTTGATAACAAATACGGTGTGCGTATCGAAGATGACCTTGTGGTCACTGAAAAAGGGTGCGAGGTTCTGACCTTGGCACCGAAAGAATTGATTGTCTTGTAATCACTAAGCGTTTAGAAAAGGAGGAAAACAATGACTGAAAGACTTTCTTGGGAAGATTATTTTATGGCAAATGCGGAGTTGATTTCAAAACGCTCAACTTGTGATCGTGCCTTTGTCGGAGCTGTTTTGGTTAAAGATAATCGTATCATCGCCACTGGTTACAATGGTGGTGTTTCTGAAACTGATAACTGTAGCGAAGCAGGACATAAAATGGAAGACGGTCATTGTATTCGTACCGTTCACGCTGAAATGAATGCTCTTATCCAGTGTGCTAAAGAAGGTATCTCAACCAAAGGCACAGAAATTTACGTGACACATTTTCCGTGTATCAACTGTACCAAAGCGCTTCTTCAGGCAGGGATTAAGAAGATTACTTACAAAACAGCTTACCGCATGCATCCATTTGCTATCGAATTGATGAAACAAAAAGGTGTCGAATGCGTTCAGCACGATGTCCCAGAAGTGAGACTTGGCATGGATGATGTTGATGACTAATAAAAAGAGCACTCAAAAGAAGTGCTCTTTTAGTCTTTTTAGTTCAATTTATCTTTTAGAATTTTTTCATCAACTTCGGAAGCTGGCGTCCAACCTTTTTTAACAAATCATTGATGTAAAAGTTGTTGTATAAAATAGCAAAAGCAATGTTTAAGCCAAGTCCGATGCCAGTATCAACATTAAGGCTTAGTGAGAGCATTTCCCCTAAAATCATTGCTCCAAGCATAATGCCAAGCCATTTCCAATCTTTACAAAAAAGTGGCACAAAGCAATAAAAGAATAGCGTTGTCCAGCTGAAACCAACTTTAATTTCTTTAATCTCTCCCTCTGGACTCTCAAGTTTCACTTTCATATTCAGTAAATCTCCCTTTTTAATAAATTTCTAGTGTTTTATTGTATCAAAATTGGATTTTTTTAACAATGAAGTCTAAAATAGTAGGAGAGGGTTATTCTTTTGAAACCCAAAAAGATTTGAGCCATAACGTATTTTATGGTAAAATGAAGTGATAAATAATTTATAAGAGGTAATTAATAAATGATTGAAGCAAGTAAGCTTAGAGCAGGCATGACTTTCGTAACATCTGATGGAAAACTCATCAAAGTTCTCGAAGCAAGCCACCACAAACCAGGTAAAGGTAACACAGTTATGCGTATGAAACTCCGTGACGTACGTACTAGTTCAACATTCGATACAACTTACCGTCCAGAAGAAAAATTCGAACAAGCAATCATCGAAACACGTGCTGCACAATACCTTTACAAAATGGATGACACAGCATACTTCATGGATACTGAAAGCTACGAACAATATGAAATTCCAGTTGCTAACGTAGAACAAGAATTGCTTTACATTCTTGAAAACTCAGAAGTTAAAATCCAATTCTACGGAACTGAAGTTATCGGTGTAACTGTTCCTACAACTGTTGAATTGACAGTTACTGATACTCAACCATCAATCAAAGGTGCTACAGTTACTGGTTCTGGTAAACCTGCAACTCTTGAAACAGGTCTTGTTGTTAACGTACCAGACTTTATCGAAATCGGTCAAAAATTGGTAATCAATACGCAAGAAGGTACTTACGTATCACGTGCCTAAGCTTACCAGTAGAGCGGGTAGAGAGGGCACCGCTCTCTTTACTTTTTAATCCTTAAATTTAATTAGAAAGGAAATGCTTATGACAACTAAAAATATTGGTGATATTGTTATTTCACCACGAGTACTAGAAGTTATCACAGGTATTGCTGCAGCAAAAGTTGATGGCGTTCACTCACTTCGTAACAAAGCCATGACTGATACTTTCAGCAAAACAGTTTTAGGTAAAGGTGTTTACCTTCAAACAGAAGAAGATGGTACAGTTAACGCTGATATCTATGTATATCTTCAATACGGTGTCAACGTTCCTGCTGTTTCAATGGCTATTCAAAAAGCTGTTAAAGCTGCAGTTTACGAAATGGCAGAAGTGACTATTTCATCTGTCAACATTCACGTTGAAGGAATCGTTCCTGAAAAAACACCAAAACCTGATTTGAAAGCATTGTTTGACGAGGATTTCTTGGATGACTAATAACTTTACAAATTCAAGACGTGACCTTCGTGAGCGTGCCTTCCAGGCACTCTTTAGCCTCGAATTTGGTGGAGAATATTTGCAAGCAGCTGAATTTGCTTACACTTATGATAAGACTGTCGAAGAAGACGAAGAAGTTCAAGTTCCAGTATTTCTTCTAAATCTTGTTAAAGGTGTTTGTGATTTGCAATCAGAACTTGATCAACAAATCGAAGCACACTTAAAATCAGGCTGGTCACTAGAACGTTTAACGTTGACTGATAAAGCTTTACTTCGTTTAGGTCTTTACGAAGTAAAATATTTCGAAGAAACACCAGGTCGTGTTGCGGTCAATGAAATCATTGAAATCGCTAAGAAATATTCAGACGAAACATCAGCAAAATTCGTCAATGGTTTATTGAGTCAGTTTGTTACTGAATAATAAAAAAGAGATGCTATACACATCTCTTTTTTGTTGTGTGGATAAGTAAAAAGTGTAATATAAAAGAATAGGCTTAGCCTGTTCTTTTTAAATGCTTCCCCCAGGAATCAATGAGATAGGTAAAATGTAGTCTTTATTTGTTTTTTCACCTTTGATGCGTTTTAGGAGAATATCGACAAGTAGACTTGCGATTTCATCGATTGGTTGACGGATAGTAGTCAACTGTGGGAAGTAACTTTCAATGAATGATGTGCCATCATAACCAATGATTTTCAAATCATCAGGGATGTTCATATCTAGCTGTTTAGCGATTTTCATTGTCAAAATGGCTGTCAAATCATCTGAAACAAATATCCCATCTGGACGATTGCTTGCGAGGATTGATTTAATTTCCATTTCACGTCGAATTGCGGATAAGTTGTTAGGAACTTTAAAGATTTCTCCGTGAGGAATTTGGAATGAAAATCCAAGTGCACGTAATTTGGTTGGTGAGTCAGTATTATCGTGCCCTGTAATCATGATGATGTTTTCGCAACCATTTTTTTGAAGCGTGCGAGCAGCCAGTTTTCCACCTTCAAAGTTGTCTGAAGCAACGACAGGGACGTTTGGAGCTAGGTTCCTATCGAAAGCAATAATTGGTGCACTGACGCGCTCGTAATCATCGATGCCAAGGTTGTGACTAGATGAAATGATGCCGTCAACATGGTTAGCTTCAAGCATTTCAATGTATTCACGTTCTTTGGCTGGGTCATTTTCGCTGTTGCAGATAATCGTTTTATAACCACGTTTGAATAACTCGATTTCAAGATATTCAATTAACTCAGAATAAAAGATATTACTAATATTAGGGAAGATTAAGCCGATAAGTTGGGCTGATTTTCCTTGGAGTCCACGGGCGAGGTTGTTTGGTTTATATCCCAAAGTTCTCATGGCCTCTTGGACTTTTTGTTTTGTCTTCTCTGACAAATAACCTTTGTTGTTGATAACGCGTGAAACGGTTGTTGGGCTTACCCCAGCAAGTTCAGCAACGTCAGTTAATTTTGCTACCATATTAGTATTTCAAATCAAAGTATGTACCAGTGACGTCTCCAGATTTAAGTGTAATTCCGTTTTGACCAGCTTCTGGGAAGATACGGCTAGTAAATACTTTTTCTCCTTTATTGATAAAGATTTCAATGATCGAATTATCTACAAAAATATTGGCTGTTGTTTCTTTCGTATCGATTGTACATTCTCGAGTAGTACCAAATTTTGTAGTGTATTGAACACCGGCTTTACTGCGGTCAAGGATAATTTTACCGTCTTTAGTATCTACAGTCAAGCTGAGTCCATTTCCTTTGTCATCAGCAAAAAGCAGAAGTTCTGATTTTTGATTTGCAGGAAATGTTAACTCTAACTCATAAGTATTGTTTGTTTGTGCTTTGTCAGCGAAAGCTTCAGAAGAATTACGAAGAGAAGTGATTGCCTCAACTGGGTATTGATAAAGTTTACTATCTTTAATAGAAAGTTCTTTAACAAGACTAAGAGCACCTTGGTAATCGTATTGGTCAGTTGGATAGTCGATGTCAGGAAGTCCAATCCAGCTAACAGCAAGCGCACGTCCGTCAGGGGCGTTGAATGCTTGAGTCGCATAGGCTTCAAAACCGTAATCAAGATTTTGAATGTCAGAAGCTCCGACTAGTTTTGCATTTTCTGCGTCAAACGATTGATATACTTTGTAGGTATTTGGGTAAATGTTGCGATAATCAAGTTCAGCTTTATCAAGTCCTTGTGGGCAGTAGATAAGAACTGGTTTATCATCAACAAAAACAAGGTTTGGACACTCAATCATGTACTCTGAACCACTGTTATCAAAGTCAAGATTTCCAACTTCTTCCCAATTTTCGACGTTGTTGTCAACAGCTTTGTAAAGTTTCACGAAGCCTGATTCGTCAAGGTTTTGAGCGCCTACGATTGCGTAGAATTGACCTTTATAGTTGAAGATTTGTGGGTCACGGAAGTGCTCTGTTGCATCTTCTGGTTGGCGGATAAGAACGTCATCCATTTTAGTGATCTTGTGGTCTTTATCCATCCAAGCACCGATTTGAAGTGGGTCACGTACCCAGTTTTCGTCACGAACATTTCCTGTATAGAACAAGAAGAGTTTGTCATTGATTTCATAGGCAGAACCAGAGTAAGCTCCGTGGCTATCGTTTTTAGTGTCAGGGCGAAGTTCTACATTAGTTTCATGGAAATGAACCAAGTCTTCAGATTCAGTGTGAACCCATTGTTTTAGGCCGTGAGCAGCGCCAAAAGGCCAATTTTGATAGAACAATGTATATTTGCCGTTAAAGTATGAGAAACCGTTAGGGTCATTTAATAGTCCAGTTTTAGGCTCGATGTGGTAGCTGGTATGCCAAGGTGATTTTTTCACATTTTCAGTGATTTTAACAACCTCTTCCTCGCTCCAATCAGCGTAAGCACGGTATCGTACTTCTTGAGGTAAATTCATAATTTTCTCCTTTAGTTTATCTATCTACTATTAATATAGTAAACGTTTTCCGCCTAAAAATCAATTATTTTCCCGCAAAAAGAAAAAAATATGATAAACGCTTGACATAAAGCGTTTTTATGATAAAATGTAAATGTAGTTAAGTGAAACGCTTACAACTAAGCTTACAAAAGTAATTTTATATAAAGGAGTTTTTGCAAATGGATAACGCACAGATTGCAAAAGAGATTGTTGCTGCTTTAGGTGGCCGCGAAAACGTACGCAGTGTCGCTCACTGTGCCACACGTTTACGTGTTATGGTTGTTGATGAAGCAAAAATCGACAAAGACAAAATTGAAAATCTTGACAAAGTTCAAGGAGCTTTCTTCAACTCAGGACAATACCAAATTATCTTTGGTACTGGTCTAGTTAACAAAATGTACGATGAAGTTGTTGCTCTTGGTTTGCCAACAGCTTCAAAAGATGAACAAAAAGCAGAAGCTGCTAAACAAGGAAATTGGTTCCAACGCGCTGTCCGTTCATTCGGTGACGTATTTGTTCCATTGCTTCCAGCTATCGTAGCGACTGGTCTTTTCATGGGTATCCGCGGAGCTATCAACAATGATACAATTCTAGGACTCTTCGGAACGACTTCTGAAGCATTCTCATCTACAAACTTCTACACATACACTGTTGTATTAACAGATACAGCCTTTGCATTCTTCCCAGCTTTGATTTGCTGGTCTGCATTTAACGTATTTGGTGGAAGCCCAATCGTAGGTCTTGTTCTTGGACTTATGATGGTTAACAACTCACTTCCAAATGCTTGGGATGTTGTCTCAAAAGCTGCAGAACCAATTAACTTCTTTGGATTCATTCCAGTTGTTGGTTACCAAAACTCAGTTCTTCCAGCATTCTTCGTAGGTTTGCTTGGTGCGAAACTTGAAAAATGGTTGCACAAAAAAATTCCAGATGTGCTTGACCTTTTGTTGGTTCCATTCTTGACATTCTTGGTAATGTCAAGCTTGGCACTCTTTGTCATTGGTCCAGTTTTCCATACTGTTGAAAACTATGTTCTTGCAGGAACTAAATTCTTGCTTAGCTTGCCATTTGGTCTTTCTGGTCTTATTCTTGGTGGTATTCACCAAGTTATCGTGGTTACAGGTGTTCACCACATCTTCAACTTGCTTGAATCACAATTGATTGCTGCTGATGGTAAAGACCCATTCAACGCTATCATTACAGCTGCAATGACTGCTCAAGCTGGTGCAACTCTTGCTGTTGGTGTTAAAACAAAAGATGCTAAACTTAAAGCTCTTGCTTTCCCAGCTGCTCTTTCTGCAGGACTTGGTATCACTGAACCAGCTATCTTCGGTGTAAACTTACGTTTTGGTAAACCATTTGTATTAGGTCTTGCGGCTGGTGCTTGTGGTGGTTGGTTGGCTTCAATCTTCAACCTTGCTGGTACTGGTTTTGGTATTACAATTATCCCTGGTACTCTTCTTTACTTGAATGGTCAAGTTCTTAAATATGTCATCATGGTTCTTGCAACTACAGCTCTTGCCTTTGTATTGACTTACATGTTCGGTTACGAAGATGATACAAAAGACGTTAAAGCTGCTAAAGAAGCAAAAGAAGTAGCTGAAGAAGTTACTGCACTTTCTCAAGCTGGTGTTTCTGAAGAAACAGTTGTAAGCCCACTTTCAGGCCAATCTGTTGAACTTTCTGCAGTTAATGACCCAGTCTTCTCATCAGGTGCTATGGGTAAAGGTATCGCTATTAAACCAAACGGTGACACAGTTTACTCACCAGTTGATGGTACTGTTCAACTTGCCTTTGAAACAGGTCATGCTTATGGTTTGAAATCTGACAATGGTGCTGAAATCCTTATCCACATCGGTATTGATACTGTCTCAATGGCTGGTAAAGGATTTAACCAAAAAGTTGCTGCTAACCAAAAAGTTAAAAAAGGTGATGTTCTTGGAACATTTGACCGCGCAGCTATTGCAGAAGCAGGTCTTGATGATACAACAATGATTATCGTGACAAACACAGCTGACTACCAAGAAGTAACACCAGTTGCTCAAGGTGAACTTGCTGAAGGTGCTGTGTTACTTGAACTTAAATAAGTATATATGTATATTTTAAGAGGTGTTTTTACACCTCTTTTTAAATGGAGTTAAAACCTTGGGAATAAGGTAATCTAAGCGTTTTTATGCTTGATATATCTTTTGAAATTTTGTATAATATTGTGTATAAAATAGCATTTAAAAGGGAGATAACATGACTAAATTATACGGTAGTGTCGAAGCAGGTGGAACAAAATTTGTTTGTGCTGTTGGTGACGAAAATTTCCAAGTTGTTGAAAAAGTTCAATTTCCAACAACAACACCTTACGAAACAATTGATAAAACAGTAGCTTTCTTCAAACGTTTTGAAGAAGATTTGGCTGGTATTGCCATTGGTTCTTTTGGTCCGATTGATATCGACCAAAATTCAGAAACTTATGGTTATATCACTTCAACTCCAAAACCACATTGGGCTAATGTTGATTTGGTTGGCTTGATTTCAAAACACTTCAAAGTCCCATTTTATTTCACAACTGACGTTAATAGCTCAGCTTACGGTGAAACAATTGTCCGTAAAGGTGTTAAGAGCCTTGTTTACTACACAATCGGTACTGGTATCGGTGCTGGCGCTATCCAAAATGGTCAATTCATCGGCGGTCTTGGTCACACAGAAGCAGGTCACGTCTATGTTGCTCCACATTCACATGATGTTGCTAATAACTTTAGCGGCGTTTGCCCATTCCACAAAGGATGTCTTGAAGGTTTGGCAGCTGGTCCATCACTTGAAGCACGTACAGGTATTCGTGGTGAATTGATTGAACTTAACTCAGACGTGTGGGATGTTCAAGCTTACTACATCGCTCAAGCAGCTATTCAAGCAACACTTCTTTACCGTCCAGAAGTCATCGTATTTGGTGGTGGTGTTATGGCACAAGAACACATGTTAAAACGTGTTCGCGATAAATTTAAAGCTTTGTTAAATGATTATGTACTAGTTCCAGATGTTACTGAATATATCGTAACACCAGGAGTTGCTGAAAATGGTTCTGCAACACTTGGAAACTTTGCCTTAGCTAAGAAAGTTTCAGAACGTTAATTTATTTTGATTAACAAGATGTAAGTGAGATTGAGGAAAAGTCCTGCAGGGCTGCTCTTCAATCTTTTTTTACACTGATAATTCCCGTGAAATACAGTGCTTTCTTGTTGTTAAGGTGAAAAAAGAGTATAATCGAAACAGGTGAATGCTCAGAAAATACTTAGAATGTTATTAATAAATACTAAAAAATCATACCATTTTATCTAGTTTATGGCTTAGTTGTCATGATAGCGTATTCTTGTATAGGAGCGCTTTTTATGATAAAATGTGATGATAAGTTTATCGAAAGGAATTGGGATGGCAAATATTCTACGAACTGTTATCGAAAACGATAAAGGCGAACTAAGAAAATTAGAAAAAATTGCAAAGAAAGTTGAGTCATACGCTGATGCGATGGCTGCTTTGTCTGATGAAGAATTAAAAGCAAAAACACCAGAATTCAAACAACGTTATCAAAATGGTGAAACGCTAGATCAGTTATTGCCAGAAGCTTTTGCGGTTGTTCGTGAAGCTGCAAAACGTGTTCTTGGGCTTTATCCATACCGTGTTCAAATCATGGGTGGTATTGTTATCCACAATGGTGACGTGCCAGAAATGCGTACTGGTGAAGGTAAAACATTGACTGCGACTATGCCAGTTTACCTTAACGCCCTTGCTGGTGAAGGGGTCCACGTTATCACGGTTAACGAATACCTTGCAACACGCGACGCAACTGAAATGGGTGAAGTATATAGCTGGTTGGGACTTTCTGTAGGAATCAACTTGTCTGCAAAATCACCATATGAAAAACGTGAAGCCTACAACTGTGATATCACTTATTCTACAAACTCAGAAATCGGTTTTGACTACCTTCGTGATAACATGGTTGTTCGTCAAGAAGATATGGTTCAACGTCCATTGAACTTTGCCTTGGTCGATGAAGTTGACTCTGTCTTGATTGATGAAGCAAGAACACCTTTGATTGTCTCTGGTCAAGTTACTTCAGAAACAAGTCAACTTTACATTCGTGCAGATAAATTCGTTAAAACACTTGAAAGTGTTGATTATGTCATTGATGTACCAACAAAAACAATCGGTCTAACTGATAGTGGTATCGATAAAGCTGAAGAGTATTTCCACTTGGAAAATCTTTATGATTTGGAAAATGTTGCCTTAACACACTATATCGATAACGCTCTTCGTGCTAACTATATTATGATTTTGGATATTGATTATGTGGTTAGTGAAAATGGTGAAATCTTGATTGTTGACCAATTTACTGGTCGTACAATGGAAGGTCGTCGTTTCTCTGATGGTTTGCACCAAGCTATCGAAGCTAAAGAAGGTGTACGTATCCAAGAAGAATCTAAGACAAGTGCATCAATTACTTACCAAAACATGTTCCGCATGTACAAAAAATTGGCAGGTATGACTGGTACAGCCAAAACTGAAGAAGAGGAATTCCGCGAAGTTTACAATATGCGCATTATTCCAATTCCAACAAACCGACCAGTAGCTCGTATTGACCATCCAGATTTGTTGTATCCAACACTTGCTTCTAAATTCCGAGCAGTGGTGGAAGATGTTAAACGTCGTCATGCTAAAGGTCAACCTGTCTTGATTGGTACGGTTTCCGTTGAAACATCAGACCTTATTTCTAAAAAATTGGTTGAAGCTGGTATTCCACACGAAGTCTTGAATGCTAAAAACCACTTTAAAGAAGCTCAAATCATCATGAACGCTGGTCAACGCGGTGCGGTTACAATCGCAACCAACATGGCTGGTCGTGGTACAGATATCAAACTTGGCGAAGGGGTTCGTGAACTTGGTGGTCTTTGCGTTATCGGTACAGAACGTCACGAAAGCCGTCGTATTGATAATCAGCTTCGTGGACGTGCAGGTCGTCAAGGTGACCCAGGTGAATCACAATTTTACCTATCACTTGAAGATGATTTGATGCGTCGTTTCGGTTCCGATCGTATTAAAGCTTTCCTTGATCGCATGAACCTTGATGAAGAAGAAGCTGTTATCAAATCTAAGATGCTCACACGTCAAGTGGAATCAGCTCAAAAACGTGTTGAAGGTAACAACTACGATATGCGTAAACAAGTCCTTCAATATGATGATGTGATGCGTGAACAGCGTGAAATCATTTATGCTGAACGTCACGATGTTATCACAGCAGACCGTGATTTGGCACCTGAAATCAAAGCAATGATTAAACGTACAATTAATCGTGCTGTTGATGCACACAGCCGTGCAGACCGCGAAGAAGGTATCAAGGCTATCTTGAATTTTGCTAAATCAAACTTGGTTGCGGAAGATTCTATTAAACTAGCTGACCTTGAAAATCTAGAATTTGAAGAAATCAAAGAAGAACTTTACAAACGTGCTTTGGCAGTTTACGATGCTCAAATCGCTAAACTTCATGATGAAGAAGCTGTTAAAGAATTCCAAAAAGTTTTGATTTTGATGGTTGTGGATAACAAGTGGACAGAACACATCGATGCGCTTGATCAATTGCGTCAATCTGTTGGTTTGCGTGGATACGCTCAAAATAACCCTGTTGTTGAATACCAATCAGAAGGTTTTCGTATGTTCCAAGCTATGATTGGTGCTATTGAATTTGACGTGACACGTACAATGATGAAAGCACAAATTCACCAACAAGAACGTGAACGCTCAACTGAACGTGCAACAACAATGGGTGAAAAGAATATCTCTGCTCAACATGTTCAAGCACAATCTAATATCGATTACTCTAACGTTAAACGTAACGATTTGTGCCCATGTGGATCAGGTAAAAAATTCAAAAATTGCCACGGTCGTAAACATTTTTAAAAAAGACAACAGAAAATTCTGACAATTCATTGAAAAACCTCTTGAAAATGGTATAATAGATGAAATCTTAACTAATTTCAGGTGAGGGAAAATATATGTCATTTAAAGCAACAAGTAAAAAGATTAATTTCGATGCTCTTAAAGAAGAATCAAAATTAACTGGTAACGTTCTAGCTAAAAAAGAAGCTCGTGATCGCGAATTAGAAGCTATCATTAAAGGTGAAGATGACCGAGTTCTTTTGGTTATCGGCCCTTGCTCATCTGATAATGAAGATGCTGTGCTTGAATACGCTCGTCGTTTGGCAAAACTTCAAGAAGAAGTTAAAGACCGTGTCTTTATGGTAATGCGTGTCTACACAGCAAAACCACGTACGAATGGTGATGGTTATAAAGGTTTGATGCACCAACCTGATACATCAGAAGCACCAAGCTTGATTAACGGTATCAAAGCCGTTCGTCACCTTCATTATCGTGTGATTTCAGAGACTGGCTTAACAACAGCAGATGAAATGCTTTATCCAGAAAATCTTCCATTGGTAGATGATTTGGTTTCTTATATTGCTGTTGGTGCGCGTTCAGTTGAAGACCAACAACACCGCTTTGTTGCTTCAGGCATTAGTGTCCCAACAGGGATGAAAAATCCTACTTCAGGTAACTTGAATGTTATGTTTAATGGTATTTATGCCGCTCAAAATAAGCAATCATTCTTGTTTAACGGTGAAGAAGTAGAAACATCTGGTAATCCGTTTGCACACGCTATCCTTCGTGGTGCACTTAACGAATACGGTAAAAATGTACCAAACTATTACTACGATAATGTCATCGATACTATCGAACAATACGAAAAAATGGGACTTGAAAATCCATTTATCGTTATCGATACTAACCATGACAACTCAGGAAAACAATATTTAGAACAAGTTCGTATTGTCCGTCAAACATTGATTAACCGTGATTGGAATGAAAAAATCAATAAATACGTTCGTGGTTTTATGATTGAATCATACTTGGAAGACGGACGTCAAGACAAACCTGAAGTTTTTGGTAAATCAATCACAGACCCATGTCTTGGTTGGGACAATACCGAAAAACTTGTTCACGAAATTTACGATACACTAGGTAAATAAATTATGGGAATACATCAAAAAAGTGCAACAATTGATATTGCACAAGTCAAAGAACTATCAAAACTAGAAGGTGATTTTCTTGCTAAGAAAAAAGCACGTGATGCTGAATTGGCAAAGATCATCAAAGGTGAAGATGACCGTATTCTCTTGGTCATCGGTCCATGTTCATCTGATAATGAAGATGCTGTACTTGAATACGCTCATCGTTTAGCGAAAATTCAAGAAGAAGTAAAGGATAAGATTTTCATTGTCATGCGTGTTTATACAGCAAAACCGCGTACAAATGGTGATGGTTATAAAGGATTGATGCATCAGCCTGATACGTCAAAACTTCCAGATTTGATTAATGGTGTTGCTGCTGTTCGTCATTTGCATTATCGTGTCATCACAGAAACTGGTTTGACGACTGCAGATGAGATGTTGTATCCTGATAACCTTACCTTGGTAGATGATTTGGTGTCATATCATGCTATTGGAGCTCGTTCGGTTGAAGACCAAGAGCACCGCTTTGTTGCCTCTGGAATTGATGCCCCTGCAGGAATGAAAAATCCAACATCTGGTAATTTGAATGTGATGTTTAACGGTATTTATGCTGCACAAAATAAACAAAACTTCATCTACCATAATGCAGAAGTTGAAACTGATGGTAATCCATTGGCGCATGCGATTCTTCGTGGTGCACTAACTGAGCATGGTGAAAATGTGCCAAACTACTATTACGATGACTTGTTGAAAGCAATTGCTCATTACGAAAAAATGGGACTTGAAAATCCATTTATCGTTATCGATACGAACCATGACAATTCTGGTAAACAATATCTTGAACAAATCCGTATTGTACGTCAAACATTGATTAATCGCGACTGGAGTGATAAAATTAACAAGTATGTACGTGGATTCATGATTGAATCTTACTTGGAAGATGGTCGCCAAGATACACCAGAGGTATTTGGAAAATCGATCACAGACCCATGTCTAGGATGGGATAAAACTGAAAAATTGATTCGTGAAATCCATGCAACCTTAAGTCATGATTCTTATGAGGAATTGCTATTCTAATTAATTGAATAACCTATGGGGCTGGGGATTTTTCTCAGCTCCTTAGTTTTGGAAATCATTAAGCGATTAAGCTGATAAGAGTTTTGACTTGGTTTAAAATCGTTTTTCACAAAGGAGACGTATGATTATTGGTCATGGCATTGACTTGCAAGAAATAGATGCAATCAAGCGAGCGTATGAGAAGAATAATAGATTTGCAAAGCGCGTGCTGACAGAAAAAGAATTTCAAGTTTTTTCAGGTTTTAAGGCTGAGAAAAGGCAAATGGAATTTTTGGCAGGGCGTTGGGCTGCAAAAGAAGCTTTCGCTAAGGCAATGGGAACTGGAATTGGGACACTTGGTTTTCAAGATATTGAAATTTTGAATAACCAGCTAGGTGCGCCTGAGATTACCCAGTCACCGTTTACGGGTAGATGCTTTATCTCACTTTCTCATACGGGGAATCTTGTGCAAGCCAGTGTTATCTTAGAAGATGATGAGTAACAAATTTTTTGAAAAATGAAAAGTAGGATTAATCGAGAAATTTTTTACTAGCTTTGGAGGAGAAAAAATGATTTCAAGTTTACACCGACCAACAAGAGCCTTAATTGATTTAGGGGCTATTTGTGACAATATTGAGACGGTTAAAGCTAATATTCCAGAAGGGAAAAAAGCTTTTGCGGTTGTTAAAGCTAATGCTTATGGACATGGTGCTAAAAAGGTTGCGCAAGCTGTGCATCACTTAGTTGACGGCTTTTGTGTATCAAATGTTGATGAAGCTCTTGAACTTCGTGAAGCAGGTATTGAAGAAACTATCTTAATCTTGGGTGTCATCATGCCTAATGAAGTTGCTTTAGCACGTGATTATGACATTACCTTAACTGTTGCTAGCCAAGAATGGCTTGATTTAGCAAATGAACAAGACATCAGTCTTAAAGGGGTTAACGTTCATTTGAAAGTTGATTCTGGTATGGGACGTATTGGTGTGCGTAGTCTTGAAGAAGCTGAAAGCTTAATGGCTAACTTGAAAAAAGCTGGCGCTAATGTAGAAGGTATCTTCACTCACTTTGCTACAGCTGATGAAGCTGATGATACTAAATTTAATGAGCAATTGGCATTCTTTACAAATATTGTTAATAACTTGAGTGAAAAACCTGCTCTTGTTCATGCTAGTAACTCAGCGACAAGTATCTGGCACAGCGAAACAATCTTTAACATCGTCCGTCTTGGTATCGTGATGTACGGATTGAATCCAAGTGGAACAGATATCGCTCTTCCATATCCGATTAAACCAGCTCTTAGCTTGGAATCAGCGCTTGTTCACGTGAAGACAATCCCAGCTGGTGCGACTGTTGGTTACGGTGCAACTTACACTGCTCAAAAAGAAGAATATATTGCGACTCTTCCAATTGGTTATGCTGATGGATGGACTCGTGATTTGCAAGGTTTCTCAGTTCTTGTGAATGGACAATTTTGTGAAATTGTTGGGCGCGTGTCAATGGACCAAATCACGATTCGTTTGCCAGAAAAATTCCCAATCGGTACTAAAGTAACTTTGATTGGTCAAGAAGGTGACAAGGCTATTTCAGCTACTGATTTGGCTCAAAAACGTGGTACTATCAATTATGAAGTACTTTGTCTTCTAAGTGACCGTATCCCACGTTTCTATTCAAAATAAGATAAAAAGGATTCTAGATTGTCGTGATTTTCTTACGGCGATTTAGAATCTATTTTTTGTTATAATAGTAGCAAAGTGAGGTCTTATGAATTTACAATCATCAATTGAGGAATTAAAAGGCTTAGGTCCTAAGTCGGCAGAAAAATTCCATAAATTAGACATTTATACGATTGAGGATTTGCTGCTTTATTATCCTTTTCGTTATGAAGATTTTAAGAGCAAGAGTGTTTTAGATTTAGTTGACGGGGAAAAAGCTGTTATTATTGGAACAGTGGTAACACCAGCAAATGTCCAGTATTATGGCTATAAGCGTAATCGCCTGTCTTTTAAAATCAAACAAGGCGAAGCCGTTATTGCGATATCTTTTTTCAATCAGCCTTATTTGGCAGATAAAGTTGAGCTTGGCAGTGATGTAGCGATTTTCGGAAAATGGGATGCTCTAAAATCTGCAGTGACTGGTATGAAGATTTTAGCGCAGGTTGAAGATGATATGCAGCCTGTTTACCGTGTGGCGCAGGGCATTTCGCAAAATGCTTTGATTAAAGCCATAAAATCCGCTTTTGCTCTTGGTGCACAAAATTGGTTGCCTGAGAATCTACCCCAAGTTTTCTTGGACAAATACCGTTTATTAGGTCGTGCAAAAGCAACAGAAGCCATGCATTTTCCAAAGGATTTAGCAGAATACAAACAAGCCCTTCGTCGTATAAAGTTTGAAGAACTTTTTTATTTTCAAATGAATCTGCAAGCTTTGAAGGCGGATAATAAATCAGAAGCTAACGGTCTTATGATTGCATACGATGAGCAAAAAGTGGCTGATAAGATAGCGAGTCTCCCTTTTGATTTAACGGGTGGGCAAAAGCGCAGCCTTAGTGATATTTTGTCTGATATGCGCTCTGGTGGGCATATGAACCGTCTTTTGCAAGGGGATGTTGGTTCTGGTAAGACAGTGGTTGCAAGTCTTGCTATGTATGCGGCTTATACGGCAGGCTATCAGTCAGCCTTGATGGTGCCAACAGAAATCTTGGCAGAACAACATTTCGAGAGTTTAACGCAGCTGTTTCCTGACTTATCCATTGCTATCTTGACGTCAGGTATGAAGGCAGCTAATAAAAAAGCCGCTCTTGCTGCGATTGCGGATGGTTCTGTGGATATGATTGTGGGAACGCATGCGCTGATTCAAGATGCGGTGAGTTACCATCGCCTAGGACTTGTTATTACAGATGAACAGCACCGTTTTGGGGTTAATCAACGTCGTATTTTCCGTGAAAAAGGTGAGAATCCTGATGTACTCATGATGACAGCGACACCTATTCCACGTACGCTTGCTATTACTGCTTTTGGTGAAATGGATGTTTCCATTATTGATGAATTGCCTGCAGGTCGAAAACCAATTATTACACGCTGGGTTAAGCATGAGCAATTAGATATTGTCCTTGACTGGGTCAAAAAGGAATTGCAAAAAGGTGCGCAAGCCTATGTTATTTCACCTTTGATTGAGGAATCTGAATCTCTGGATTTGAAAAATGCGATTGCTTTGCATGAAGATTTGTCTGAGTATTTTGCGGATTGTGCCAATGTTGCCTTAATGCACGGACGCATGAAAAATGAAGAAAAAGAAGCTATCATGCAAGACTTTAAAGCTCAAAAGAGTCAAGTTCTGGTTTCAACGACGGTGATTGAAGTTGGGGTCAATGTGCCAAATGCAACTATTATGATTATAATGGATGCTGATCGTTTTGGACTTAGTCAGCTACACCAGCTGCGCGGACGTGTTGGGCGTGGTGACAAGCAATCTTATGCGATTTTGGTTGCTAATCCAAAGACTGAGACAGGAAAAAAACGCATGAAAATCATGACAGAAACCACAGATGGTTTTGCACTGGCTGAAGCTGACCTTAAAATGCGTGGCTCTGGTGAAATTTTCGGAACACGACAATCTGGAATTCCAGAATTCCAAGTAGCAGATATTGTGGAAGATTATAATATTTTAGAAGAAGCTAGGCGAGTTGCCAGCCAGATCGTTTCAAATCCAAATTGGCGCCAAGAACCACAATGGCAAATCATCACTCAAAATCTCAAAGACAAAGGTAACTTTGATTAAGGTTTATGAAAGATTTCTACAAGGAAAGCTTAAGCTTTCCTTTTTATAATGGCTTTACCAAATGAAAGATGAGGTAAGCTTATGATAATAAACGTAACTTATAAGATGACATTTGCTAAAAAAATTGACGAGAAACCAGCTTACGGAAAGTAGGCTGAAAAAAGAGGACTCTTTTTTGATAAATGCTATGGCAGTAAAATCCTCAAAAGACATAAGACCATAGTGATAATTGGCTCAGTCGAATGTGACTGGGCTTTTTTTAGTAACATTTGTTTGGAAAAGCCCTTGATTTTGGATAAAATCGTTAAAAATTACGCAAAAAAATAAAAAAAATATCGATTTTCGATAAAAAAGTGTTGCAAAACGAAAAACTTGTGGTATGCTAAATATATCGAAAAACGATAAAAGATTCTCGAAAAAGAATAGTTTAATATCGCAAAACGGATTTAACAATTGAGCTCAACCACAAATCCAATAGGAAAACATTTTTTAGGAGATTTATCATGAACACAAAAACTATCGAAACTGCTGCTAAAACTATTGCTAAAATTGCTATCAATATCACTATTGTAAGTCTTATTTTAATCATTCTTGCTGACTTTGCTTCACATTTTTACGGTTACGATAAAATAGCTCTAGGTCAATACGGTATGATTGAGTGGGCAATTAGTAAGAGCCAACATACTTGGGGCATTACATTTTTGACTTGTCTGGTAAATGGTGCCATTATTTACGGACTTACTAAATTAAAAGCTTTCCTTTCTGATTTGACAGTTGCTGATATTCTTTCAGACCGTACTTATAGCTTTTTGAAAAAAGCAACTCTTTACACATTTGTGGTATCAGTTTTCCAAAACATCTTGACAAATGCTTCTAATACAAGTAATATGACAGTTGACTTTTCAGTTTGCGGCTTTTTGGTCCTTGCTGTTGTGATTAGTAAATGGCTTCGCACTCGTCGCTTAGCTTAATGGGAAAATAATTTTAAGGAGACAATCATGAAGAAAACAAACTATAAAGCGTTGAAAGTTGCCAATGTTGTGATTAATATTGCAATTGTCTTAATCGTTTTATCTACAGTAGTTGCTATTTCTCTTTCGTGGACACAACCTCATTTGAACTTGATGAATCAAGCTGGAGATGGTTTTTCATTTGATGTTAATATTCCAGAAAAACTTTTGCATTCACCATCATTTCTTAGTTTGTTTGCTGTAAATTCATGCCTTTGGATTGCGCTCCTTGTTTTTGTGAAAATGTTTTTCAAAAATATTATCGATAATAATATTTTTACTCCAGAAAATGTAAAATTGGCACGTTATGTTGAGTACAATTTTATTGCCCTTGCATTTTTAGATAGTTGGTTCCAAAGTTTGTGTTCTGGTTCAGGAGTTTTATCTTTTGTTAACTGGGCTTATCTAGTAGCGGCATTTGTTGTTTGGGTATTTTCAATGATTTTAAGAGAAGCTAATATCATTGCTGAGGAAAATGAATTTACAATTTAGAGGTAGTCATATGATTCAAATTAATCTTGATGTTGAATTAGCAAAACGAAAAATGAAATCAGGTGAATTAGCTGAACGTATCGGTATTACAAATGCTAATCTCTCTATCCTAAAAACAGGTAAAGCAAAAGCGGTTCGCTTAACGACTTTGGACGCTATTTGTCGTGAGTTAGGCTGTCAACCTGGTGATATTTTAGAATACATTCCTGATGAAGAATAATAAAAAAGCTGAAGCAAATGCTTCAGCTTTTTAGCGTTAATCAGGTGATTAACCTTCGATGTATTCTTTTAATTCTTGTCCTTTTAGACCTGCATTTAAAGCGATGAGAAGTTTTAAGCGGGCTTTTTGGGCATTGAGCTCTTTGACGAACATAACCCCAGCGTTAGCAAGTTGAACCCCGCCTCCTTCGTAGGCATAAACAGGTTCAGCAATTCCGTTAAAGCAACGTGAGACAAGGACAACAGGGACGCCTTGCTTGATGAGGTCGTAGATTTCTTCGGCAGCGCGTGGTGGCATGTTTCCAGCACCAAGTGCTTCGATGACCACACCTTGAACGTTGCTTGAATTAAGGAAGCTAATGATACCATCGCCACCCATACCAGCATAGGCTCTGATAATTGGAACAGTACCTGAAATATCTTGTAAGTCAAAACGAACACGTGGCTCAGCTGTTCGGAAGAAGAGGATATCGTGTTTCATGATGATGCCTAAGGGTCCATGGATTGGTGTTTTAAAGGTTGAAACGTTAGTAGTATGAGTTTTTGTCACGTATTTTGCGGCGTGAATTTCATCGTTCATGACCACTAAAACGCCTTTACCAACTGCTTTTTCGTGACTCGCAACACGAAGGGCACTGAGGTAATTGTAAACACCGTCACTCCCTAGTTCATTTGATGAGCGCATGGCACCAGTGAGCACGATTGGGATGTTAGAAACTTCCATGGTATCAAGGAAATAAGCTGTTTCTTCAAGAGTATCTGTTCCGTGAGTGATAACCACACCATCAAAGTTGTCAGCTTCTTCTTTAATTTTTTGATAGAGTTTTAACATGTGTTTTGGTGTGATGTGAGGACTTGGAACATTAAAAAAATCAAGTGCTGTCACTTGGATATTATCGAGATTAACACCGACATGATTCATCGGATTATCATTTTCTGGGCGGACATGGCCAGCTTCGTCAGCCTGCATTGAAATGGTTCCACCCGTGTGCAAGACAAGAATTTTTTTCATGACAATAAAACTTCCTTTTAAAAATGTGATATAATCTATTTTAACATAAAGAGGGAGGGCGAGAAACGGTTTGGCAATAAAAGCAGTATTTTTTGATATTGATGGGACACTTTTGAATGATCGTAAGAATGTGCAACAATCGACCTTGAAAGCTATAAATAGTTTAAAAAAACAAGGAATTTTTGTGGGAGTGGCAACGGGACGTGGTCCAGGTTTTGTGCAACCATATCTAGAAAATCTTGGTTTGGATTTTGCGATTTCTTATAATGGTCAATACATTTTTACACGAGATCAGGTGCTTTATCATAATCAAATGGCTGTGTCGACGGTTTATCGTTTGATTCGTTATGCCAATGATCATCGCCGTGAAATCTCTCTGGGAACAGCTTCAGGTTTGGTAGGCTCTCGTATTATCAATATGGGGACAAGTCGCTTTGGTCAAGTTGTCAGCACCCTTGTCCCGAAACGTTGGGCAAAAGCGGTGGAGCGCAGTTTTAAACACTTTATCCGACGTTTCAAACCACAAAATTTAAATGGGTTATTGGCGATTATGCGTCAACCGATTTATCAAGTGGTGTTTGTGGCAACTGAAGGTGAAACAGCTAATATTCAAAATGCTTTTCCTTATATTAAAGTCACACGTAGTAGCCCTTATTCAGCTGACTTGATTTCAAAAGGACAATCCAAAGTCAAAGGAATTGAGCGAGTCGGTGAGATGTTTGGCTTTAGCCTAGATGAGGTCATGGCCTTTGGTGATTCTGATAATGATATTGAAATGTTATCTGGTGTCGGTATTAGTGTTGCTATGGGAAATGCTATCGAGTCTGTCAAGTCCGTAGCAACTTATACAACAGATACTAACAACAATGATGGTATTTCAAAAGCCTTAGCTCACTACGGTTTGATTCATGCTGAAGTTGGTGAACGCTTTGATAGTCAAGATGACAACTTCAATAAAGTCAAAGATTTCCACCATCAAATGGACGGAGAAACTTGCGAGACACCACGACTTTATGGTGTCGAAGAAGCTGATCATCGCTCAGACTTCAAGGTTGAAGAGATTGTCGAATTCTTGTATGCGACAAGTAAAGGTAATCCACAAGCTTTTCAACAATCTGTAACCAATTTGCATGAAGCTGTTGATAAAGCTGTGACTAAGATTAAAAGTAAAGAACACCCAGAAACACCGCTTGTCGGTCAGGTGGATGCTCTGACAGATTTGTTATACCTGACTTATGGTTCCTTTGTTTTAATGGGAGTTGACCCAAAACCTTTCTTTGATATTGTTCATGAATCAAATATGGGAAAAATCTTCCCTGATGGTCAGGCACATTTTGACCCGACTACTCACAAGATTTTAAAACCAGATGATTGGGAAGAAAAATTTGCACCAGAACCAGCAATTAAACGTGAGCTGGACCGACAAATTCAAAAATCATTAAATCGTAAAAAAAGAAACCAAGCTAGTCATTAGACTAACTTGGCTTTTTTCGTAATTATAGAATAGTTGATTAAAAATTATTATTAAAGAGAATTGATATTACTCAAGGCTTAGAATGTCTTTTCGCTATCACGAACAACTAGCAAATCGACTTTTGCATGGCGCATAATGTATTCTGATGAAGAACCGATAAGAAGTCGTTCAAAGGTATTAAGACCAGTTGCTCCGACCATAATCAAATCAGCTTTTTCTTTATCAGGAATATCACGAGCTAGGAGTGTTTTTGGATTACCAAATTCAATAACTTGTTTGATTTTAGTTAATCCTTTATCGCGAGCTTGTTTTTCGTAGTCATCCAATACTTCTTTAGCTTCTTGTTCGAGTTTTTCATAGACATAAGTATCGAAAGTAGCTACACTTTGAAGTGCGCGTGTATCAATGACATGTGTAAGTAGTAACTCTGCGTTATTGCGAAGTGCAATGTTTACCCCTTTTTCAAAAGCCAATTCTGATTCGTAAGAACCATCAATAGCAATTAGGATTTTTTCATAATGATGTGACATAAGCTGCCTCCTTAATTATGCTAGCACGAGCGTAAAAGTGAGCGAAAACGTAGACTGGTAAGAAATCTTGGTTTTTATCGAGAACTAAGGTTAGTTATCCGTCAGCTGTTAGTAAGTTAACAGCCTTGCGCATTCCAAACTTCCTGCCCATATCAATAATTTTAATAAGCTAGTCGGGATAAGATAATCAAACGTTAACCGCTTACAATTATCATAAGAAATATCCCTAAAATTATTATACTCTATTTGGTTGAAAAATGAAAGCGTTTAAGGAATTTTTCTGAATATTTTTGCTATAATGGTAAAAGTGAGGAAAAGTATGATTAAAGATATAAAATCGGTTTTAAAAGATTTGAATCAACACAAGTATATTTATGTCTTAAGAATAAGTATTCTCCAGTTTTTAATGACGACAATTGGCGCTTATGGATTGTCCCTTATTTTAAGAGTTATCTTGATTAATTCAAATATTCCAGGAATGACAACGGATAATATCGTAAGCTTTTTAACGAATCCTCTAACTCTAGCTGTCCTTTTTGTGTATTTTTTGTTGCTCGCATTCTTGGTTTATCTAGAATTCTCTTTATTAGTAGAAATCATTGAGTGTAAGGAAGCTAAATTAGGAGTGGGACTTTTTTATTTTAAGGAAAGAAGCTATCATTTTTTAAAATCTATTTCAGGTTGGCATTTTTTAGCTTTTCTCTTCTATTTGATATTAACAATTCCCTTTGTAGAATTTTGGGTGTCATCAGCTTTGTTAGAAAGTCTTTATATTCCTAATTTTATTTCTGGAGAGCTTGTGAAGTCCACAAATGGAAAAATAATTTATTTTGGATTATATGCTATCTTTGCTTACTTCAATCTTCGTTTTATCTACGCCCTTCCTTTGGCGGTGACTAAGAAAGACAATCGCTTTGCGGTTGCATTGAAAGAATCTTGGTGGTTGACTAGGGGAACGAAAATCTTTCGAGTGTTGGGCTTTGCTTCTGTTATTTTAATTATCGTGGCTATTATCAGCCTTTTAAGTGCTGCGGGAATCGGCTTAGCAGCTTTGGTTGATGGCTGTGAGAAGACTTTTTGGGTTGAGACGCTATTTTTATCATTTGTTTGGGGTGTTCTTTTTGCAGGACGTTTGGTCTTCAAGTTAGCTTTTCTTTCCTATTTATTAAAATGTTTTGACGACGAAGCTTCTCAAAAGCTGCCGATAAAAGAAAATAAAAAGCAACATCGCATGTTAGCTTTGACTGGACTTTTACTAGTTATTGGTGGTATTAATTTTACATACAACGCTTTGAAAGCTTCTGGAGGACCTTCAAAAAACTTATCCGTTATCGGACACAGAGGCATGGTTTCTCAAGGTGTTGAAAATTCTTTAGAGTCTTTAGAAGCAGCTGCCAAGGCAGGGGCGACTTATTCAGAATTAGATATTATCTTATCAAAAGATGGTCATTTTATTGTCAGTCATGATGATAATCTTAAACGTCTGACAGGGAAAAATATTACGATTTCTCAATCTCAAGCTGAAGATATCCTTGGTTTGAAGATAAAACAAAATGGTCATGAGTCACACTTGATTTCTTTTGAAGACTATGTGGCTAAGGCGAAACAACTAGGTATTAAGTTGTTGGTGGAGTTGAAACCAACTGGAAATGAACCTGACAATTATGAGCAACTCTTTGTGGATAAAATGAAGGAGTTGCATGTTGCCTCTTCTTATCTGGTTATGTCATCTGACTTGAAAACCATTGAGAAGGTCAAAAGGCTTGATTCTGCTATTCAGTCTGGTCACACCATTTTCTTCCAACTGGGTGATTTTACAAGTAAAAAAGTGGATTTTTATGCAATTGAAGACTTCTCTTACAATGAACTTCTAGCGCGTAAAGCTCACCAAAATGGTAAGAAAATCTACGTCTGGACAATCAATTCTAGAGACGATATTGAAAGGTATTTAGAAACGAGTACAGACGGTGTTATTACTGACTATACAGCTAGCGTTCGGAAAATTGAAAAAGAGCTGGCAGCTGATGACAGTTATCTTGATTATTTTTTACGATTAACGAACCTTTCTTGGATTGAAAAATTATAAAGGAAAGTTTATAATGTTTGAAATGAGGTAAAATCTATGAAAATATTTGATAAATCTTCAAAACTAGAACACGTTGCTTACGATATCCGTGGTCCCATTCTTGACGAAGCCAATCGTATGATTGCCAACGGTGAAAAAATCTTGCGTCTTAATACTGGTAACCCAGCTGAATTCGGCTTTACAGCACCAGACGAAGTCATTCGAGACTTGATTGCCAATGCCCGCAATAGTGAAGCCTATTCAGATAGTAAAGGGATTTTTTCTGCGCGTAAGGCAATTATGCAATATTGTCAGCTAAAAGGATTCCCGCATGTGGATATTGATGATATTTATCTAGGAAATGGTGTGTCTGAATTGATTTCAATGTCTCTTCAAGCTCTTCTTGATGATGGCGATGAAGTCTTGGTGCCAATGCCTGATTATCCATTGTGGACGGCTTGTGTTAGCTTGGCGGGTGGTAATGCTGTTCATTATCTTTGTGATGAAAAAGTTAACTGGTATCCTGATATTGATGATATCAAATCAAAAATCACTTCTAACACAAAAGCGATTGTTGTGATTAACCCTAATAACCCAACAGGCGCTTTATACCCTGATGAGCTTCTTAAAGAAATTGTTGAAATTGCTCGTCAAAATGATTTGATTATCTTTGCTGATGAAATCTATGATCGCTTGGTAATGGACGGCAAAAAACACACAGCAATTGCTAGCTTAGCACCAGATGTTTTCTGTGTGTCAATGAATGGTTTATCAAAATCTCACCGAATTTGTGGTTTTCGTGTTGGTTGGATGGTCCTATCAGGTCCAAAACAAAACGTTAAAGGATACATTGAAGGACTTAACATGTTAGCCAATATGCGTCTTTGCGCAAACGTCTTAGGACAAAATGTTGTTCAGACTTCTCTAGGTGGTTATCAATCAGTCGATGAACTTTTGATTCCTGGTGGTCGTATCTATGAACAACGTAACTTCATTTATAAAGCAGTAAATGAAGTCCCTGGTTTGTCTGCAGTGAAACCAGAAGCAGGACTTTACATTTTCCCTAAAATCGACCGTGACATGTATCAAATTGATGACGATGAACAGTTCTGTTTAGAACTGCTAAAACAAGAAAAAGTCATGTTGGTTCCAGGTAAAGGTTTCAACTGGAATGAACCTGACCACTTCCGAATTGTCTATTTGCCACGTGTTGAAGAATTAGCTGAGGTTCAAGAGAAGCTAACACGCGTTCTTAGTCAGTACAAACGTTAAGGATTAATTCATTAGAATGATATCGCTTTTTTAGCTTGATAAGGCTTTAAAAGCGAACGTTCTAATGATTTTTTTAATTAAATTCAGGTCAAAAAGTATCTGCTTACAAAAATGTCAGAAGATACAGAAATTTTCTGATAATTGTTTGCAAAATAAGGGTTCCTTTGATATAATTGTAACGCAAATAACGCAAAGGAAGTAGAAAATGCCGAATTTATTAGAAAAAACACGTAAGATTACATCAATTTTGCAACGCTCTGTTGACAGCCTAGATACTGAATTGCCATATAACACAATGGCCGCTCAACTTGCTGACATTATTGATTGTAACTCTTGCATCATCAATGGGGGAGGAACCCTTCTTGGTTATGCAATGAAATACAAAACTAATACTGACCGTGTTGAGGAATTCTTTCAAGCAAAACAATTCCCAGAAAGTTATGTAAAAGCAGCTAGTCGTGTTTACGATACTGAAGCTAACTTGTCTGTAGATAATGATTTGACAATTTTCCCAGTTGAATCAAAAAATATCTATCCTGATGGATTGACAACAATCGCCCCAATCTATGGTGGTGGTATGCGCCTTGGTTCTCTTATCATTTGGCGTAATGATGAAGAGTTCTCAGAAGATGATTTGATCCTTGTTGAAATTGCCTCTACAGTAGTTGGTATCCAATTACTTAACCTTCAAACTGAAAACCTTGAAGAAACTATTCGTAAACAAACAGCTGTTAACATGGCCATCAATACTCTTTCTTACTCAGAAATGAAAGCTGTCTCAGCTATCTTGGGTGAACTGGACGGAACTGAAGGTCGCTTGACTGCATCAGTTATCGCTGACCGTATCGGTATCACACGTTCAGTTATCGTTAATGCTCTTCGTAAATTGGAATCAGCAGGTATCATCGAAAGCCGTTCATTGGGTATGAAAGGTACATACCTTAAAGTCATCAATGAAGGTATCTTCGACAAATTAAAGGAATATAATTAATGACAAAAGCTCTTATTTCAATTGATTATACCTACGATTTTGTAGCTGACGATGGTAAATTGACTGCTGGAAAACCAGCGCAAGCTATTGAAAATGATATTGTCCGAGTAACTAAAGAAGCGTATGAAGCTGGAGACTATATCTTCTTTGCCATTGATGCTCATGATGAAGGTGATGATTTTCATCCAGAAGCAAAATTGTTCCCGCCACATAATATCAAGGGGACAAGTGGATGTGATTTGTATGGTAAACTAGCCGACTTGTATGAAACAATCCAGTCAGATCAACGTGTCTTTTGGATGGATAAACGTCATTATTCAGCTTTTTCAGGGACTGATTTAGATATTCGACTCCGTGAACGTCGTATCACAACAGTAGTTTTGACAGGTGTTCTAACGGATATTTGTGTATTACACACAGCTATTGATGCCTATAATCTTGGGTATGATATTGAGATTCCTGCTGCGGCAGTAGCGAGCTTAACACAAGAAAATCATCAGTTTGCTTTAAATCATTTCAAAAATGTTTTAGGTGCAAAGATTATTTAAGTTGAAAGAAGTGGATGACTACTTCTTTTTTTGCTTTAGAAGAAAAGTGTGAAAAATTCTCTGGAAAGAGCTTTCTCACTTTCTTTTACATGTTAAAGAGTCTTAAATTGTGGTATAATTTTAAGGACTATATTGTAAATTTGGTTTACGATTTAATTTAATCAAGGAGAGATAGAGATGAAAATTTCTGAAGAAGAAGTTCGTCATGTAGCAAATCTGTCAAAATTGTCATTTTCTGAAGAAGAAACAACAGAATTTGCGACAACTTTGTCTAAGATTGTCGATATGGTAGAACTCTTGAACGAAGTTGATACAGAGGGTGTCGCTGTAACAACGACAATGGCAGATCGTAAGACTGTTATGCGCGAAGACGTGGCAGTAGCTGGTGACGATCGCGATGAGCTCTTTAAAAACGTGCCTCAATCTGAAAATTACTATATTAAAGTTCCTGCTATCTTAGAAGACGGAGGAGATGCATAATGTCATTTAATACAAAATCAATTGATGAGTTGCACAATCTTCTTGTCAATAAAGAAATCTCAGCAGTTGAATTAACAAAAGCAACACTTGAAGATATTAGAGAACGTGAAGCAGCTGTTGATTCATTCATCACTGTTTCTGAAGAAGCTGCGCTTGCACAAGCAAAAGCTATCGATGAAAAAGGAATCGATGCTGATAATGTGATGTCTGGTATTCCTTTGGCTGTTAAAGATAACATTTCAACACGTGGTATTTTGACTACAGCTGCATCTAAAATGCTTTACAACTACGAACCAATTTTTGATGCGACTGCTGTTGAAAAACTTTACGGCAAAGATATGGTGGTTATCGGTAAAACAAACATGGACGAATTTGCCATGGGTGGTTCAACTGAAACATCGTACTTCAAGAAAACTAAAAATGCTTGGGATCAAACTAAAGTCCCTGGTGGGTCATCTGGTGGTTCTGCAACAGCTGTTGCCTCAGGTCAAGTTCGTTTGTCACTTGGTTCTGATACTGGTGGTTCTATCCGCCAACCAGCAGCCTTCAACGGTGTCGTTGGTTTGAAACCAACTTATGGTCGTGTGTCACGTTTTGGTTTGATTGCATTTGGTAGCTCACTTGACCAAATTGGTCCATTTGCCCAAACTGTTAAAGAAAATGCGCAATTGTTGAATGTGATTGCTGGCCACGATGCTAAAGATGCAACTTCATCTGATCGTGAAGTTCCTGATTTTACTGGTAAAATCGGTCAAGATATTAAAGGCATGAAGATTGCTCTTCCAAAAGAATATCTTGGTGAAGGTATTGACCCAGAAGTTAAAGAAACAATTCTTAATGCTGCAAAACATTTTGAAAAACTTGGAGCTACTGTTGAAGAAGTTAGCCTTCCACACAGTAAATATGGTGTAGCGGTTTATTACATCATTGCCTCATCAGAAGCTTCTTCAAACTTGCAACGTTTCGATGGTATCCGCTATGGTTACCGTACTGAAAACTATAGCAACCTTGAAGATATTTACGTGAACACTCGTAGCGAAGGATTTGGTGATGAAGTAAAACGTCGTATCATGCTTGGTACATTTAGCTTGTCTTCAGGTTACTATGATGCTTACTTCAAAAAAGCTGGTCAAGTTCGTACATTGATTATCCGTGATTTCGAAAAAATCTTTGCTGACTACGACCTCATCTTAGGTCCAACAGCACCAAGCGTTGCATTTGATTTGGATTCACTTAACCATGATCCAGTTGCAATGTACTTGGCTGATATTTTGACAATTCCTGTTAACTTGGCTGGTCTTCCAGGTATCTCAATTCCTGCAGGATTTGCTCAAGGTCTTCCAGTTGGTATGCAATTGATTGGTCCAAAATACAGTGAAGAAACAATCTATCAAGCTGCTGCAACCTTTGAAGCAACAACTGATTATCATAAACAACAACCGATTATTTTTGGAGGTGACAAATAATGAACTTTGAAACAGTCATCGGGCTTGAAGTCCACGTTGAGTTAAATACAAATTCAAAGATTTTTTCACCGACATCAGCACATTTTGGTAATGAACAAAATGCCAATACAAATGTTATCGACTGGTCATTTCCAGGTGTTCTTCCTGTGATGAATAAAGGTGTTATTGACGCTGGTATTAAAGCAGCCTTGGCACTTAACATGGATATTCACCAAAATATGCACTTTGACCGTAAAAACTATTTCTATCCTGATAATCCAAAAGCTTACCAAATTTCACAATTTGATGAACCAATTGGATACAATGGTTGGATTGAAATTGAGCTTGAAGATGGTTCAACTAAGAAAATTCGTATCGAACGTGCTCACTTGGAAGAAGATGCTGGTAAAAACACTCACGGTACTGATGGTTATTCCTATGTTGACCTTAACCGTCAAGGTGTGCCGTTGATTGAAATCGTTTCAGAAGCTGATATGCGTTCACCAGAAGAAGCTTATGCTTACTTAACAGCTCTTAAAGAAGTCATCCAATACACTGGTATTTCTGACGTTAAAATGGAAGAAGGTTCTATGCGTGTGGATGCCAACATCTCTCTTCGTCCATATGGTCAAGAAGAATTTGGTGTGAAAGCTGAATTGAAAAACTTAAACTCATTTAACAACGTGCGTAAAGGGCTTATCTATGAGCAAAAACGTCAAGCGCAAGTGCTTCGTTCAGGTGGTCAAATTCAACAAGAAACTCGCCGTTACGATGAATCAACTGGTGAAACAATCTTGATGCGTGTTAAGGAAGGGTCATCAGATTATCGTTACTTCCCAGAACCAGACCTGCCACTTTACGAAGTGTCAGACGAATGGATTGAAGAAATGCGTCAAACTCTTCCAGAGTTTCCAAAAGAACGTCGTGCTAAATACATCAATGAATTTGGTTTGACAGCTTACGATGCTGCTCAATTAACTGCAACAAAAGCAACTTCTGATTTCTTTGAAAGTGCAGTAGCTCTTGGTGGTGACGCTAAACACGTTTCTAACTGGTTGCAAGGTGAAGTGGCTCAATTCCTTAACAGTGAAAACAAAACACTTTCTGAAATCTTGTTAACACCAGAAAACCTTGTTGAAATGCTTGCAATCATTGCTGATGGTACCATTTCATCAAAAATTGCCAAGAAAGTCTTTGTTCACTTGGCTAAAAATGGTGGTTCTGCGCGTGAATACGTTGAAAAAGCTGGTTTGGTTCAAATTTCTGACCCTGCTGTGCTTATTCCGATTATCCACCAAGTCTTTGAGGACAATGAAGCTGCTGTTGCTGACTTCAAGTCTGGTAAACGTAATGCCGATAAAGCCTTCACTGGATTCTTGATGAAAGCCACAAAAGGTAAAGCAAACCCACAAGTTGCCCTTAAATTGTTGGCACAAGAGTTGGCAAAATTAAAAGAAGACTAAGATAACTAAGAAATCATCCTTCGGGGTGATTTTTTTAGTTAGTACATGGTCAGATGTTAGTCAAAAGCTCAGCAAGTGCTGTTTTTTTTATAATGCACAAAACTGATAGACTTTTTAGAAAGATTACTTTACAAAAAGTGTGAGAATGGGTGTGTTTTCTAGCTGCTAAATGTGTTATACTTGGAGCTGAATTTTATTTGGTAAGGTAGATGGAGTTAAGATGAATAAGAATTTAAAGGGAACAATTATGGTGCTTATGGCAGGTATTGCTTGGGGGATTTCTGGCATCTCAGGGCAATATCTTATGGCACATGGGATGAACATTAACTTGTTGACAAGCGTGAGATTGATTGTCCCAGGGCTTTTGTTGACTGCGATGGCGGTGATTTCGCAGCCACAGCATTTTTTTCGTGCGATAAAACAGCCGAAAGTTCTTGGTGGTATCGCTGTGTTTGCCATTATTGGGCTTTTGATGAATCAATATGCGTATTTGATGGCAATTCACTACACGAATGCTGGTACGGCAACGGTTTTACAGTATGTGGCACCGATTATCATTTTGGCTTATGTGTCGTTGAAAAATAAGCAACTACCGACATTGTCAGAATTCTTTGCGATTCTCTTTGCAATTTTAGGTACCTTTGTCATTGCAACGCATGGTCATTTTGATGGCTTGGCAATGACTCCGAAAGGCTTTTTCTGGGGATTGTTTTCAGCGGTAACTTATTCGTTTTATATTATTTTACCGGCGAAATTAATTCGTGAGTATGGTAGCTTCACAGTGATTGGTCTTGGCATGCTTATGGGGGGTGTTGTTTTTCCAATCGTGACACGCTCATGGCAGTATCCTCTAGTGTTAACATCAGGGAATTGGTTAGCTTTATTTGGGATTATCATTATCGGAACTGTCTTTGCTTACACTTTCTTCTTAAAAGGGACTATGATTATTGGGGCTGTGAAAGGGAGCTTGCTTGCAGCGATAGAACCAGTCTCATCAGTTTTTTTCTCAGTAACAGTCATGCATGAAATTTTTTACCCGATGGATTTTCTTGGAATGATTTTCATTATTGCAGCAGTTATTTTGATTTCGCTACGTGATTTGGTTGTGGTGAATAAACAAATACATCAATAATGATTTAGAAGTTATGGTTGCTTAGGTGCAGTCATAACTTTTTTAGTATTCGTGTAATAAAAAATTTTTAGAAATATTATTTTATAAAAATATGGTGTTAGAGTCATGACGTCTTTTTGGTAAATGTGTTATACTGGTACTCGCACATTATTGGAAAAGGTGATTAATAACATGAATAAAAATCTTAAAGGAAGCATCATGGTATTCATCGCAGGGATTGCTTGGGGACTTTCTGGGGTCTGCGGGCAATTTTTGATGTCTCGTGGAATGAATGTTAGTCAGTTGATTAGCATTCGTTTGCTGATATCTGGAACTGTGTTGACAGCCATTGCTGCTACAAAATATAGAGAGAGCTTGGTGAAAGTCTTGCGTTCAAAAGGAGCGCTTGTAGGAATTTTGCTTTTTGCAGTTCTCGGTTTTTTGATGAACCAGTATTCTTACTTAGTAGCAATTGATTATACCAATGCAGGAACAGCGACGGTTTTACAATACATGTCACCGATTGTTGTTTTATTTTTTGTCGCATTAAAAGAAAGACGAATTCCAGAATTCAATGAGTTTTTAGCCATTTTCTGTGCTGTGCTAGGAACTTTTATCATTGTGACACACGGTCGTCTAGATGGTTTAGCGATTACTCCTAAAGGACTTGTCTTTGGTCTACTTTCTGCTGTCACAGCAGCTTTTTGTGTTGTTTTGCCAGCAAAATATGTCCGTGAATATGGTAGTTTCCCAGTCATTGGACTTGGGATGCTCATGGGTGGGACAATTTCATTTTTCACAACGCAGGCTTGGCAATACCCACTTGTTTTAAATCAAGGAAACTTGATTGGACTCTTTGGTATCATTGGTATCGGGACAATTCTTAACTACAGTTTATTCTTTATGGGAACAGCAATTATTGGTTCTGTCAAAGGAAGTTTGATGGCGGCAGTTGAGCCGATTTCATCTGTTGTGTTCACAGTTATCCTGATGCATGATGTCTTTTACCCAATGGATTTTATTGGAATGTTACTGACTATCGTTGCTGTGCTTCTCATCTCACTAAGAAATTTAATAACATTACGCAGACGATTACGATAATACTTAAAAACATGGCGATAGTTATTTGCCGTGTTTTTTTGTTTTCAATTCTAGAACAGCCAATTGTTAACTTATCTATTCTTAAAAATGGTAAATTTACTGGACATGTCGTGGCATTTTTCCTTTTCCAAATTATTAACCTAGGGATGTCATTTCTTATTCCAAATTATGTTCAATTGGTTAATCATTCGACTTCAACAGTTGCGGGTCTTCTTGTCTTTCCAGGTGCAATTTTAGGGGCTTGTTTTGCACCATTTAGCGGTCGAATTTTAGACCGCTTAGGAGCGAAAAAACCGATTATCTTTGGAGTAAGTATGCTTGTTCTTGCTCTTTGTCTTTTTAGTGTATTTGGCCGTCATTTGTCAAATACTTGGCTGATGATTTTCTACATTATCTCAATGGCAGGGACTGGAATTGCTTTTGGTAATATTATGACTAATGGTCAAAAGCAAGTCACTCTTGAAGAACGAGCAGATGCCAATGCATTTTTTAATACTTTGCAACAATTTGCAGGCGCCGTTGGAACAACAATTGCTTCATTGATTGTCGCTTTAAGTCAAACAAACTCCGCCATTAGTTTCTCTGCAGCAACTGCTAAAGGGTCACGTAACGCCTTTATCGTCTTATTAATTTTAGCTGTTATCCAACTTATCATTTTGTTACGAGTTGTTGATGGTAAACAAAAAGAAGCTTAGATATTATCAAATATGAGGTTGAGCGGGTTCGTCTCACCTCTTTTTTTTTTGACAGATTTTGAGAAAGTCATTGACAAGCTTTATTGCGATATTTATAATGAAATTTGTTAAAAATGGAGGAAAATAATTATGAAGAGTATCGGAAAAGCTTTAGGAAAAGAAATTGCTAGGATCGTAGTGATTCTTGTTGTTATTGCTGCTGTTGTTTTTTATTTGAAAGAAAATAATTGTTTTAAAAAAATCTTTGGCGGTGACACAGAAGCTAAATATGAATATGTTGTCAAACGTTTCTCAAAGAAAAATGAATTACTTGTTGCAGATGCAGCAGTAGATACGACTGCGACGCAGACATTTAATTCAAATGCGACTAAAGACTGGCCAGACTGGACAAAAAAAATTGCTAATGTGATTGTCAGCCGTAAATTGGAAATGAAAATTCCTGTAAAAACAGAATTTAAGCTAGAATTGGCAGATATCTCTAAAAACGATATTGACATCAAAAATAATGTTTTGACGTTCAAAAATCCTTTAACTGTAAAAGTGGATTCACAAAAAGAAGGAGAACTTGAGATTTTAAAAGCTTCTTCTGGAATTGTTGATAAAGCAGTTGATGTTGTTACTTCGGATAAAAAAGCAATGGAATTTTTGGATAAGAAAAGCCAAACTGCTATCTATGAAACAAGTAATGACGTTATGAAGCAAAAAAAATATCAGAAAAAGGTAGCCAAATACATTAGTCAGGATTTGGAACAATTACTGAATCTCAAATCTAACGATAAAATTAGTGTTAAAGTCAATGTTTCAGATTTGAAATTTGAAAATATTGACCCGAAAGAATAAGGCATCTATGAAGCTGGGGTAGAAAGGATTATCCCAGCTTTTTAGTGAAAAAATCCTAATATAGAAGCATTTTTCAATTCGCCATATTTTGGTAAATATGTTAAAATAAATAGTAAAATATATTTTTTTGGAGAGTAATTTGAGTATAGACGATTATAGGCCGACCTTCGTGGTTGAGGCAGTTTATGATTTAAAAGCAGATGATTTGTTGCGACATGGGATTCATGCCGTTTTAGTTGACTTAGATAATACACTAATTGCATGGAATAACCCAGATGGAACACCAGAAGTTAGGGCATGGTTGGATGAAATGACCATGGCTGATATTTCTGTGGTTGTCGTATCAAATAACAGTTATTCACGTGTTGATCGTGCGGTATCACGCTTTGGTGTGGACTTTGTTAGCCGTTCAATGAAACCTTTCACACGTGGTATTAATAAAGCCATCAAGCGTTATGGATTTGACCGTGATGAAGTTATCATGGTTGGTGACCAGTTGATGACAGATATTCGTGCGGCGCATCGTGCAGAGATTCAATCTGTTTTGGTGAAACCTTTGGTTAAATCTGATGCTTGGAATACTAGAGTTAATCGTTGGCGTGAACGTCGTGTTTGGGCTAAACTTGAAGAAAAATACGGAAAAATCCAATATCAAAAAGGAATTTAATGGAAGAATTATTATGTATTGGCTGTGGAGCCAAAATTCAAACAGAAGATAAAGAACAAGCAGGATACACACCGAAAGCAGCTCTTGAAAAGGGCTTAGAGACAGGTGAATTGTATTGTCAAAGATGTTTTAGATTACGTCACTACAATGAAATCACTGACGTGCACATTACTGATGACGAATTCTTGAAACTTCTTCACGAAGTTGGGGATAGTGATGCACTTGTGGTTAACGTTGTGGATATCTTTGATTTTAATGGGTCAGTTATCCCAGGTTTGTCACGTTTTGTATCTGGCAATGATGTTCTTCTTGTCGGAAATAAAAAAGACATTTTGCCAAAATCTGTTAAGACAGGTAAAGTCACTCAATGGTTGACTGAGCGTGCCCACGAAGAAGGTCTTCGTCCAGTCGATGTTATCTTGACTAGTGCGCAAAATCATCAAGCCATTAAAGATTTGATTGAAAAAATTGAGAAATTGCGCAAAGGTCGTGATGTCTACGTCGTTGGTGTTACAAACGTTGGTAAATCAACACTGATTAATGCTATTATCAAAGAAATCACAGGAGAAAAAGACATTATCACAACGTCTCGTTTCCCTGGAACAACGCTTGATAAAATTGAAATTCCACTTGATGATGGTTCTTACATTTTTGACACACCAGGTATCATTCACCGTCATCAAATGGCGCACTACCTTGGCGACAAGAATCTAAAATACATCAGCCCGAAAAAAGAAATCAAACCAAAAACTTACCAACTTAATCCAGAACAAACTTTGTTCTTGGCTGGTTTGGGTCGATTTGATTTTATCTCAGGTGATAAACAAGGTTTCACAGCTTATTTTGATAATAATTTGAAATTACACCGTACTAAATTAGCTGGTGCCGATGCCTTTTACGATAAACACGTTGGTAGTCTTTTGACACCGCCAAGTGACAAAGAATTGGCTGAGTTTCCAAAATTGGTCCGTCATGAATTTACCATCAAAGATAAAATGGATGTGGTTTATTCAGGACTTGGTTGGATTCGTATTAAAGCTTCACAAGCTAATCCAGTGAAGATTGCAGCTTGGGCACCAGAAGGTGTAGCTGTTCTTCTTCGTAAAGCGTTGATTTAAGGAAAATAAAAAGAAAGGAAGTTCAAGTCAATTTTACTTGATTTGAGCCTGGGCTAGCAATCAGATGACTATCTAGTGACATCTGCTTTTGATAATGCCCTCAGAGTTATAGATATGTTAACATCAAAACAACGTGCTTTTTTGAAATCACAAGCACACTCAATGAAACCAATTGTACAAATTGGGAAAAACGGTCTTAACGACCAAATTAAAACAAGCGTCCGCAATGCATTGGATGCGCGTGAATTAATTAAAGTCACTCTTCTTCAAAATACTGATGAAGACATCCATGAAGTGGCTGAAATCTTAGAAGATGAGATTGGTTGTGATACAGTACTAAAAATCGGTCGTATCATTATTCTTTACAAAGAATCATCTAAAAAACAAAACCGTAAAATCTCACCAAAAGTAAAAGAACTTAATAAATAGTCTGTTTTTAACGGGCAATGTAGTTGAATGAGCTTGGTAGGTAATACCTAGATTGGAGGTAGTCGTATGGCATTAGAATTAGTTACTCCATTTACCAAAGTGGAACTGGAGAAAAAAGAAAAAGATAAAAATCGTAAGCAAATTGGTATTTTGGGCGGAAATTTTAACCCTGTCCACAATGCTCATCTCGTGGTTGCTGATCAAGTTCGCCAACAATTGTGTTTGGACAAAGTTCTTCTTATGCCCGAATATGAGCCACCACATCTTGATAAAAAAGAAACGATTGATGAAAAACACCGCTTGAAAATGCTTGAGTTAGCAATTGAGGGTGTTGAAGGTCTGGATATTGAAACAATCGAATTAGAGCGTAAAGGTATCAGCTACACTTACGATACCATGAAACTTTTAATCGAAAAAAATCCAGATGTGGATTATTATTTCATTATCGGTGCTGATATGGTTGATTACCTTCCAAAATGGTATAAGATTGATGAATTGATTAAAATGGTTCAATTCGTTGGTGTGCAACGTCCTAAATACAAAGCAGGAACATCATATCCTGTCATTTGGGTAGATGTGCCAATGATGGACATTTCATCAAGCTTGATTCGTCATCACTTTGAAACTGGATGTCGACCAAACTTCTTGACGCCACCTGCTGTTATCGACTACATTGAGAAAGAAGGTCTTTACCGTGACCTATGAGACATACACAGCGGGAATCGAACGTGCTGAGCTTTTAGAAAAAGTTGCATCAGCCATGAGCGAGAAACGTTTTAAACACGTCCTTGGTGTGGAAAAATCAGCGATTGAACTAGCCGAGCGTTATGGCTATGACACTGAAAAAGCTGGACTAGCTGGTTTGATTCATGATTATGCCAAGGAATTTTCTGATCAAGAATTTTTAGACTTGATTGACAAGTATAATCTTGACCCAGAACTCAAAAAATGGGGCAACAATGTCTGGCATGGCATGGTTGGTATTTACAAGATTCAAGAAGATTTGGGTGTGACAGATAAGGAAATCTTGCGTAGCATTGAGACGCACACTGTTGGCTCTGGAGCCATGTCATTGCTTGATAAGATTATCTATGTCGCTGATTACATTGAGCCAGGTCGCCGTTTTCCATTGGTGGAAGAAGCGCGTGTGATTGCTAAAGAATCGCTTGATAAGGCAGTGGCTTATGAAACGGTTCATACCGTTGAGCACCTTGCACACCAAGCCTTTCCAATCTTCCCACAAACCATTGAAACCTATAACGCGTATGTCGATTATTTGAAAGGCTAGTTTGAAGAATCATCTGACATTGGTAAGTCGGATAGTTATAAGATTGAAAGAGGATTTATATTGACTAAAGAAGAACTTTTAGCTGTTGTTGTGAAAGCAGCTGATGAAAAACGTGCAGAAGACATGGTTGTTTTGGACCTTTATGGATTGACTAGTGTGACTGATTACTTTGTAGTCGTTAGCGCTATGAACACTCGTCAATTGGATGCTATTGCAGAAAATATCCGTGAAAAAGTTAAAGAAGCAGGTGGAGATGCTAGTCACGCTGAAGGTGATAGTCGTACAGGTTGGGTACTTCTTGACCTTAACGACGTTGTTGTTCACATCTTCTCAGAAGACGAACGCGAACACTACAATATCGAAAAATTGTGGCATGAAGCACCAATGGTTGACGTGTCAGAATACCTTGCTTAAGGATAATCTTACCTTGCCTTGCCATTTGGCAAGGTTTTTGAAACTTGAAGAGAAACAAAAATGAACAAAAACTACGAAAAATTCGCATCAGTTTACGATGCTATCATGGATGACAGCCTTTATGATAAATGGACTGATTTTTCGCTCCGCCATTTTCCAAAAGATAAGAAAAAACTCTTGGAATTAGCCTGCGGAACTGGGATTCAGTCAGTACGCTTTGCTAAAGCTGGTTTTGATGTGACAGGGCTTGATTTGAGTGAAGATATGCTTGAAATCGCTAGAAAACGCGCAGAATCAGCAGGGGAGAACATCGAATTCAAACAAGGTAACATGCTTGATTTATCTGAAGCTGGTAAATATGATTTGGTGACATGCTATTCAGATTCTATTTGCTATATGGCTGATGAGGTTGAAGTCGGTGATGTCTTCAAACAAGTCTACGACAGCTTAAATGACGGCGGTGTCTTCATCTTTGACGTACACTCAACTTATAAAACTGATACTGTTTTTCCTGGCTATTCTTACCACGAAAATGCTGAAGAGTTTGCCATGGTCTGGGATACATACGCGGATGACGCACCACACTCAGTTGTCCACGAATTGACTTTCTTCTTGCAAGACGAAGACGGGCGCTTCACACGCTACGACGAAGTCCACGAAGAACGCACTTACGAAGTCTTGACTTACGACATCCTCTTGGAACAAGCAGGCTTCAAATCATTCAAACTCTACGCTGATTTCGAAGATAAAAAGCCACGCAAAAAATCAGAACGCTGGTTCTTTGTGTGCCAGAAGTAGGGGAGAAATTTCTCTAAGGAGTACAACATGACTATCACTGGTATCGTTGCTGAGTTTAATCCTTTTCATAATGGGCATAAGTATTTGTTGTCGCAGGCTGAAGGGGTCAAGATTGTTGCCATGTCTGGGAATTTTGTCCAACGTGGTGAGCCTGCGGTTGTGGACAAATGGACACGCGCGGAAATGGCTCTGCGAAATGGCGCTGATTTGGTGGTTGAATTGCCATTTTTGGTGGCTGTTCAGTCAGCGGATTACTTTGCACAAGGTGCGGTGGACATTTTAGAGCGCCTTGGTGTGGATAACTTGGCATTTGGGACAGAAGAAAATCTGGATTATCAACACTTTTCACAGATTTATGCGGATAATCAACAGAAAATGGTGGATTACTTGCAAAATTTACCAGATAATTTGTCTTATCCACAGAAAACGCAGAAAATGTGGGAGACATTTGCTGGTGTCAACTTCACAGGCAACACGCCAAATCATATTTTAGGGCTTTCTTATGCCAAAGCTTGCGCAGGAAAATCAATCAAGCTTAGCCCAATCATGCGTCAGGGAGCTGGTTATCACTCGCTTGAGACTGATGTCGCATTTGCTTCCGCGACAAATTTGCGTATCCACAGACAAGACAAAGCTTTTGTGGATAAATTTATGCCGCAAGCTGACCTTTTCCTAGGCGCCCCTCAAGTGACTTGGGAGAATTATTTCCAATTGCTCAAGTACCAAATCGTGACAAACCCTGATTTGACAGGAATTTTCCAGGTTAATGAAGAGTTAGCCAGCCGTATCCGCTCTGCTACTCGGAGCGTAGCTACTGTGGATGAATTGGTGGATAAAGTCGCCACAAAACGCTACACGAAGGCTCGAATTCGTCGCATTTTGACTTACATTTTGGTCGGAGCTGTGGAAAAACCATTGCCAGAAGCGGTTCACGTGCTTGGATTTACCGAAAAGGGGCAAAAGCACCTTAAAACGGTGAGAAAGTCTGTGGATATCGTCGCTCGAATCGGTGCAAAACCGTGGGACGCAGTGACGCAACAAGCTGACCAAGTCTATCAGCTTGGAAATCCACAACTTCAAGAACAAACTTGGGGAAAAGTGCCGATTAGAATCGCGAAATAAGCGCTTATAAAATAAATAAAAAGACTGAGCTTTTGTTGAGCTCAGTTTTCGCTTTTTATTTTTAGGAACATTTTACACAGCCCTGTCAAAGTGCTATAATAAAAAGGATTACGAATTTAGCTTTGCTAATTCAGTAGTTCAATGATTTGGCTATTTTATTGGTCAAATCACTTAATCATGCTAAAATAAATAAAAATCTTTACAAAGGAGACTACCCATGGGACGTAAGTGGGCCAATATTGTTGCCAAAAAAACTGCCAAAGATGGTGCTAACTCAAAAGTTTACGCTAAATTTGGTGTTGAAATCTATGTTGCTGCTAAAAAAGGTGAACCAGATCCAGAATCAAACTCAGCTTTGAAATTTGTACTTGAACGTGCAAAACAAGCGCAAGTACCAAAACACGTTATCGACCGCGCTATCGATAAAGCAAAAGGTAATACAGACGAAACTTTCGTTGAAGGTCGTTACGAAGGATTTGGACCAAACGGTTCAATGATTATCGTTGATACTTTGACAAGTAACGTTAACCGTACTGCTGCTAACCTGCGTACTGCATTTGGTAAAAACGGTGGTAACATGGGAGCATCTGGTTCAGTTTCTTACATGTTCGACAAAAAAGGGGTTATTGTCTTTGATGGTGACGATGCAGACAGTATTTTTGAACAATTGCTAGAAGCTGAAGTTGATGTTGAAGATGTTGAAGCAGAAGATGGTGTAGTAACTGTCTACACAGCTCCAACTGACCTTCACAAAGGTATCGAAGCTTTGCGTGCTAACGGCATCGAAGAATTCAAAGTTACTGAACTTGAAATGATTCCTCAATCAGAAGTAACTCTTGAAGGTGAAGACCTTGAAAAATTTGAAAAACTTATTGACACTCTTGAAGATGACGAAGACGTTCAAAAAGTTTACCACAACGTATCTGATTTCTAATCTGATAGTATAAAAGAAAGAGACATTCAGTCGAAAGGCTGGGTGTCTTTTTTGGTTATAGCTAAAGCCTATCTCTCTGATAAAAAATAACTATTGGTAATCTTTGGGGATTTGGTTTACAATATTTCTAACTTAGAAAGTGGCTTCTTATAATTGATAGAAAGTGGGGTGCTTGTATGGAGAAAGTTGTTGTTGGCATTTCAGGAAATATCAAAGAACTTCCAGCACGCTCTGGTTTGCCATATGATGTGGTATCAAGAAGTTTATCTGACGGGGTCAAGGAAGCTGGGGGACTTCCGATTGTTATTCCTGTTGCTAGTCCAGACTTGGCTAAAGATTACATCGACATGATTGATAAACTAATCCTATCAGGCGGTCAAAACGTAACGCCTGAATTTTATGGTGAAAGAAAATTAATTGACAGTGATGATTATAGCTTGGAACGTGATAAATTTGAGCTGGCTTTGATTAAAGAAGCTTTGAAGCAAAAGAAACCAATTTTTGCAGTTTGCCGTGGTATGCAGCTGCTTAACGTTGCTTTGGGTGGAACCTTGAACCAAAAGGTTGAAAACCACTGGCAAAAAGAGTTTTCAGGGACATCACAAGAAGTAGAAATTTTGCCTAACAGCCGCGTTAGTGAGCTAGTTGCTAATGGTTCTTGGGTCAATTCATTCCACCAACAAAGTGTGAAAGAGTTGGCGCCGAGCTTGGTGGCGACAGCACGTGACCCACGTGACGGCACAATTGAAGCTTATGAAAGTAAGGATGGAGCCCCCATTTTAGGCTTCCAATGGCATCCAGAATTACTGTTAGAAAAAGCAGAAAGTCGGAAGATTTTTGAATATTTAGTACAGCAACTGTAGTTTTAGTGGAGTTTGAGGTATGAAAATGAAAAAAAGTTTATTAGGATTAACTATTTTATTAAGTGCAGGACTGACAGTTCATGTTGAGGCAGCTGATCAGAAAGCTGTCGTTGCCACAGCAGGGGATATCAAACCTTTTTCTTATCAAAATACTAAAGGTCAACTGACTGGCTATGATATTCAAGTGATTAAATCAGCTAGTAGGTATATTGATGGCTATGATATTAGTTTTAAAAAGACTGCTTGGGATTCCATTTTTGTCGGGCTCGATAGTGAAATTTACCAAGTAGCTGCTAATAATCTTTCTTATACCAAAGAACGTGCTAGTAAGTATTTGTACTCTGTTCCAATTGCTAAAAATCCTTTGGTTTTAGTTACTAAAAAAGACTCTAAGATTAAATCTTTAGATGATATTGGTGGTAAAAAGACACAAGATGACACTGGGACATCAACTGCAAAATTTGTTGATGATTGGAATAAGAAACACAGTGATTCGCCATCAACGATTGATTATTCAGGTGAGGACGTTACAAAACGCTTATTAGACTTGGATAGTGGAGAGTTTGATTATTTAATTTTTGATAAGATATCCGTTAACACGATTATTAAACAAAAAGCTTTGGATTTAAAAGTGATTGATTTACAAACGGATGATAACCCGAATAATTATATTATTTTTTCAAGTGACAGTGGTAAATTACAAGGAGAATTTAATAAGGCGGTTAAAAAGCTTTATGATAATGGCACTTTAGAGAAGTTGAGTAATAAATATTTGGGTGGTAGTTACTTACCAGATAAGCAAGCGATAGAGGAGTCAAAATGACATCAGATTTTTATGCTAAATTAGCCGCGGTTCGTCGTAGAATTCATGCACATCCAGAAATTTCGGAGAATGAATTTGAGACGACTGCTTTTTTGAAGGAGTATATTTCAAAGTTGGGCATTCGTATCCTTGAAACAGATTTACCAACGGGTTTTATTGCCGAAATTGGGCATGGTAAGCCCGTTATTGCTTTGCGTGCAGATATTGATGCTCTTCCTATCAAAGAGAAGAATACCTTTGATTATGCCAGCCAGAACGGCGCTATGCACGCTTGTGGGCATGATTTTCACCAGACTAGTCTTTTAGGCGCTGCTGAGATTTTAAAAGCAAAAGAAGAGCAGCTAAAAGGAACTGTGCGCTTGATTTTTCAGCCAGCTGAAGAAGTGTCAGTTGGTGCCTATCAAGTGATTGAAAATGGCGGTCTTAAGGATGTTTCAGCTATTATTGGTTATCATAATTATCCTCATTTGAAACCTGGAGAAATCGGGCTGCGCTCAAAAGCTATCATGGCAGCCGTCGATAAGTTCAAAGTGACCGTTAGTGGGGTGAGTGGGCATGCGGCTCGCCCTGATTTTGGTACAGATACGGTTCTTGCTATCACAACAATTGTTAATAATGCGCAAGCTATTATCAGCCGTACAGTCTCTCCTTTTGAGTCAGCTGTTTTGTCGGTAACACATATTGATGTGGGAAGTACTTGGAATGTTATGCCTGAATCAGGCTATTTTGAAGGAACAATGCGCTCATTTTCACCAGAAACTCGCCAGCACTTGCGTGATGCTTTCACTAGGGTTGTGGAAAATACAGCTGATCAATTTAATGCGTCAGTCGAGATTGAGTGGGGGAGAACCCCAACGGTGACCTTTAACGACGAAATTTTGACACCTCTTATTTTTGAGCATTCAAAACAATTTGCAAAAGTCGTAGAAGTGGAACCACTCACCATAGGGGAAGATTTTGCAGCTTATCAAGAGAAAATTCCAGGTGTTTTTGCCTTGATTGGAAGTAATGGTGATGCTGATGCGGCAGACCTTCATCATGATACATTTACGGTAAAAGATGAGGCTCTTCCAACGGCTGTTCAGTATTTTGTGGAAAATGCTCTTTATTTGTTAGATTATTTTGCAAAGACACAAAAGGCCTAGGGTGATAAGATTTCTTTATCGCGGTGATAGAATTTAAGTATTTGTTAAGAAGCTTATCTGATGTTAAGATGTAAACAACTCTAAAAAAGAAGGTAGGAAACGATATGACATTAGTTAAAAAAATGATAGGAATAACAGGACTAGCACTAGCATCAGCTGCTTTTTTAGCAGCTTGTTCATCGGATCCCTCTTCAAAGGCCTCTTCTGGTAAAGAAGCAGTGACCTTTGCGACAGTAGGGACAACGGCTCCATTTTCATACGAAGAATCTGGGAAATTGACTGGTTATGATATCGAGGTGGCAAAAGCTGTTTTCAAAGATTCTGATCAATATAAAGTGAATTTTAAGAAAACAGAATGGTCATCTATTTTCACAGGACTTGATTCTGGGAAATATCAGCTTGGCGGCAATAATATCAGTTATACCAAAGAACGTTCAGCTAAATACCTATATTCTTATCCTATTGGTTCAACCCCATCGGTTCTAGTGGTGCCAAAAGACTCTGATATCACGTCTTACGACGATATAGCAGGACATTCAACGCAAGTTGTTCAAGGGACAACAACAGCAGCGCAGCTTGAAAAATTCAATACAGAAAATGATAGCAAGCCTGTTGAACTTAACTACACTAATGAAAACATCACTCAAGTTTTGACAAACTTGAATGACGGTAAATTTGATTTCAAGATTTTTGATGCCCCAACGGTAAATACTATCATTAAAAATCAAAAATTAGATAATTTGAAAACCATCGAATTGAAATCTGATGAACAACCATTTATTTATTTCATTTTGGGACAAGACCAAAAAGACTTGCAAACATTCGTTAACAAGCGCTTGAAAACCTTGCAAAAAGATGGCACTTTGTCAGAATTAGCACAAAAATATCTTGGCGGAGATTATACACCAACTGCTAAAGACTTAAAAGTTCCATCGGAAAAATAATTTAGTTATAGTTTAAAATTATAACTAAACCTTGATTTTAACAATTTGAAACCTATAACTAATTAGGTTAGAATGATATCACGAGTTAAAGGAGAGAGGAAATAGATATGAAATTAAAAAAATTACTTGGATTAGCTAGTGTAGCTCTTGCATCAACTGTATTGTTGGCCGCTTGTGGTGGTTCTTCAAAATCTGCTTCAGATGATTCAAAACTTAAAGTTGGTATCATGACTTTGGATGATGCAACTGAACCACTTTGGGATAAAGTCAAAGAATTGGCTAAAGACAAAGGCGTGGAAATCGAATTGGTTGAGTTCACTGATTACAACCAACCAAATGAAGCTCTTCAAAATGGTGAAGTTGACGTCAATGCCTTCCAACACAAATATTTTTTGAACAACTGGAACTCTGAAAACAAAGGAACTTTGGTAGAAGTCGCTGACACACTTCTTAGCCCAATCCGTATCTTCTCAGGTACAGAAAATGGCAAAGCTAAATACACTGATATCAAAGACATTCCTAACAAAGCAACTATCTCAGTTCCAAATGATGCTTCAAACGAAAGCCGTGCTCTTTACCTTCTTCAATCAGCAGGTTTGATTAAATTGGACGTTAATGGTGACGAACTTGCAACAATCAAAAACATTTCATCAAATCCTAAAGATTTAGATATCAAAGAAGTTGATGCTGCACAAACGGCTTCAACATTGTCATCAGTCGATGCCGCTATCGTTAACAACTCTTACGCTCAAGCAGCAAAAGTTGATTACAAAACAACACTTTACAAAGAAGCAGTTGACAAAAACTCAGATAAATGGGTCAACGTTATTGCAGCTCAAAAAGATTGGAAGAAATCTGACAAAGCTAAAGCTATCAAGACTTTGGTTTCAGTTTACCAAACTGACGAAGTTGGTAAAGTCATCCAAGATGCTTCAAATAACGTTGATATCCCAGCATGGAAGGGTGCAAAAGTTTCTTCTAAAGACTAAAGGATTTTATTGAAGATTTAGAGCTGGCGTGTGTGAAACACGCCATTCTCTATTTTTAAAAACAACAGAATATGGTAGAATATGATGTTGGAAAGTTTTGAAAATTGTTTTAAAATGATAGAATTGATAAAACAATAAGTGAGTAAATCTTGAGGAGTTGAGTAAGAGTTATGACAAAACCGATTATTAATTTAGAGCATATCGATATTACTTTTCGCCAGAAAAAACGTGTGATTGAAGCGGTAAAAGATGTTTCAATTGCGATTAATAAAGGCGATATTTATGGAATTGTTGGGTATTCTGGTGCCGGAAAATCAACTTTGGTACGTACAATTAATTTGTTACAAGCCCCAACAGCAGGAAAAATCACAATTGGTGATGATGTGACATTTGCGGATGGAAAAGTTCAATTAAAAGGAGCTGCCCTTCGTCAAAAACGTCAAAAAATTGGGATGATTTTCCAACACTTTAATTTGATGGCACAAAAAACAGCGCGCCAAAATGTAGCATTTGCTCTTCGTCATTCAAAATTAAGCAAAGAAGAAAAATATCAAAAAGTTGCTGAATTATTGGAATTGGTAGGTCTAGCCGATCGAGCTGAAAACTATCCATCACAATTATCAGGTGGTCAAAAACAACGTGTGGCGATTGCGCGTGCGCTTGCTAATGACCCAGAAATTTTGATTTCTGATGAATCAACATCAGCTCTTGACCCAAAAACAACCAAACAAATTTTGGCACTATTGCAAGAATTGAACCAAAAACTTGGTTTGACAGTGGTTATGATTACTCACGAAATGCAAATTGTGAAAGACATCTGCCACCGTGTCGCTGTCATGCAAAATGGTCGCTTGATTGAAGAAGGATCAGTTCTAGACATCTTCTCAAATCCTAAAGAACCATTAACACAAGAATTTATTAAAACAGCAACTGGTATTGAAGATGCCTTGGTTAAAATTGAAAAACAAGCTATTGTACAAAATCTGCCAAAAGATGATTTGCTTGTTCAATTGAAGTACGCTGGAACATCAACTGATGAACCAATTCTTAATCAAATCTACAAACAATTCGAAGTTACAGCTAATATTCTTTACGGAAATATTGAAATCTTAGATGATACACCAGTTGGTGAGATGATTGTTGTCTTGTCTGGTGAAGCCTTTGCACTGGCGGGTGCGCAAGAAGCTATTGTTGCTGCTGGAATCGAATTAACAGTATTGAAACGAGGTGCCTAAATGATTGAATGGATTTCTACAAATATGCCTGATGTTTACCGCATTGGCTGGGAAGGGACAAATTCTTGGTCAGATGCCTTTTCAGCGACTATTTACATGACAGGTTGGTCTTTTGTCATTGGTGGTCTTTTAGGACTTGTTATGGGCTTGTTTTTGGTTCTAACAGGACCAAATGGCGTTTTGAACAATCGTTTTGGTTTTAAAGTTTTGGATATTTTCACGTCAATTGTTCGTGCCATTCCATTTATCATCTTGCTTGCGATTTTAAAAGGTTTCACTTATGCTCTTGTTGGAACTAACCTTGGTAAAACAGCGGCTTTGATTCCACTGTCTGCGGCAACATTTGCCTTCTATGCTCGTCAAGTCCAAGTAGTCTTTTCTGAAATGGACAAGGGAGTTATCGAAGCGGCACAAGCTTCAGGTGCGACACTTTGGGATATTATCAAGATTTACCTTAGCGAAGGTTTGCCAGAATTGATTCGTGTGTCAACTGTGACTCTTATCTCACTCATCGGTGAAACAGCAATGGCTGGTGCCATCGGTGCTGGTGGTCTTGGTTATATTGCTATTTACTACGGATACAACCGTTCAGCAACGGATGTCACAATTATCGCGACACTATGTATCTTGGTTCTCGTCTTTATCATCCAATTTGTCGGTGATTTCTTAACCAAGAAACTAAGTCATAAATAATATTGGAAATAGAAAAAAGGAAGTTTCAATTGAAACTTCCTTTTTGGTCTTATTAAGCTTTTTTAGTCTTGTGTAGGATAAATCCAACAATGAACCCAATGATGGCAAAGCTAATCCATTCAAGTGAGAACTGTCCGAGTGGAACAAATCCATTGAAGAAATTCACAAGGCTTTCTGGTAGGCTGAAAAGTCCAGTCATTTTAGCAAGTGTTGAGAGGGCATCGTAAAGAGCAGGAATGGCTGCAAAGCCAATGGTAATTTGGTAAACGATGCGATCTTTCTTGAAGAATTTTGATAGCAAAGCCAAAAAGATAATAACAACTGTTAATGGATATAGCAAATATAGTACTGGAAGTGACCATTTAATTAATTCAGTAAGGCCACCAAAGTAGAAGAATAAGGCAATTAAAGTGAAAAGAGTTGCCCAAGTGACGTGAGAAACTTTTGGTTGCAATTTGTGGAAGTACTCTGCACAGGCAGTAATCAAACCAGTTGCTGTTGTTAAGCAAGCAAGGAAAATAGCTGCAGCAAGAATGATTTGCCCGATGCTTCCAAGATAGAAGTGAGCAGCTTGGCCTAAGATGTTACCTCCATCGATTGCTTCACCTTTAAACATAAAGTGTCCGTTAGAAAAATCAAAGAGATTTTGTGATGAAGCACCAATACGAGCCACAAAGATATAAATAAGAGCAAGTAGTACAGTAGCGATTAGTCCTGATTTGAAAGTAAGTGTAGCAACTTCAGCTTTTCCTTTTGCTCCGTGTGATTTGCTAGCGTCGATAACGATGATGGCAAAGGCTAGTGAAGCAAGGGCATCCATTGTTCCGTAACCTTGGATAAGTCCAGCAACGAATGGAACATCTTTAAAAGCGTTACTGATATCACTGGCAGCGTTATAAGCTGTTCCAATATCACCAGCCGGTTTTACAAATGAAGCTACGACTAAAATTGTGATGGTAATCAAAAGTGCAGGTGTTAGGTATTTCCCGATACGGTCTGCGATTTTATTTGGTTTAATCGCTAAGAAGTAAGAAATACCAAAGAAAACCAAACCGTAGACTACTTTAGCAATCAGATTGTCACCAAAGATAGGTTCAATACCGATTGAAAATGAAGTAGCACCCGTTCTTGGAATGGCAAAGAATGGCCCAATTGATAGATAAAGTGCGATTGAAAATAGTAAAGCATAGTGGCGAGAAACTGGACGTGCAAAATCTTCAATATCACTCGCACCTGAGTAGGCTACTGCGACTACCCCTAAAAGTGGTAGTGTCACACCAGTTAAACAGAAACCAAGAATGGCTAACACAAGGTTACTTCCGGAATATATTCCTAAAAAGGCTGGATAAATCAGATTACCTGCCCCAAAGAATAAAGCAAATAACATGAAACCGATGATAATATAGATATTTTTGACAGGTTTCATTAATGTCCTCCTAATAAACAAATAAGATGATATTTTGCTTAGTTAAACTCTCTCATTAAGCAAAATAATGTGCAGCTTATTATATCGAACTCCATTTCTAACGTCAATAGAAGAAAATTGCTATCTTTTTGCTAAAAAGCTGACATTCGTTGTTATATCAAGGAGGATCCATGTTAGAAATAATCACAAAATTTTCAAAAAATTGAAAAAATCCGCAATAAAAGTGCTGTCATGGCATAAAAACTGCCATAATTCGTTTGACGAAGTGCTTGTTTTATATTATGATTAAAACCGTTAATATTTTTTTGAGGAGCTACCATGAAACGATTTATTAATGTTTGGAATAGAACTAGTCTCATCAAACGAATCATCATTGGTGTTATTCTTGGATTTATTTTAGGAATGACTCTTCCTAAGGTTTCAGCTATTGGTATCCTAGGTGATTTGTTCGTTGGTGGGCTTAAAGCGGTAGCGCCATTACTTGTCTTTGTTTTGGTTGCTAGCGCATTGTCACAAAATGAAAAGGGACAAAAGACCAATATGTCAACGATTATTGGACTTTATCTTGTTGGGACCTTAGCAGCTGCCCTAGTAGCAGTTGTGGTGAACTACTTTTTCCCAATCACTCTGACCTTGGATACTGCCACGCAACCAAAATTGTCATCTCCTGAAGGAGTTGGGCAGGTTTTCCACAGTCTTCTACTACAAATGGTTGATAACCCAATTAATGCATTGGGAACAGCTAACTATATCGGTGTATTGACTTGGGCTGTTATTTTTGGTCTTGCTTTTAGAAATTCAAATAAAGAAACGAAAGAGCTTTTACAAACTATCGCTGATGTTACGTCACAAGTGGTTCGTTGGATTATTAATTTAGCACCATTTGGTATTTTAGGCCTTGTCTTTAAAACAATTTCAGATAACGGGGTTAAGATTTTAGCAAACTATGGTTTCTTGATTTTAGCTCTTGTGGGAACAATGCTTTTTGTAGCTTTAGTTATTAATCCATTTATTGCTTTTCTCTTCATGCGCAAAAATCCATATCCATTGGTTTTCCGTTGCTTGAAAGATTCTGGATTGACAGCCTTCTTCACACGTAGTTCTGCAGCTAACATTCCCGTTAATATGAAACTTTGTGAAGAGTTAGGCTTGAACAAAGATACTTACAAGGTATCTATCCCACTTGGTGCTACAATCAATATGGGTGGTGCTGCCATCACAATTAATGTTTTGACACTTTCTGCGGTTAATACGCTAGGCATTCACGTCGATTTTCCAACAGCTCTCTTGCTTAGTGTTTTATCTGCTGTGTCTGCTTGTGGAGCATCAGGAGTTACTGGAGGCTCACTTCTTCTAGTACCAGTTGCATGTAGCTTGTTTGGTATTTCAAACGACCTTGCAATGCAAGTAGTTGGTGTCGGATTTATTGTTGGGGTTGTTCAAGACTCATGTGAAACAGCCCTAAACTCTTCAACAGATGTTCTCTTTACAGCAGTTGCTGAAAAATCTGTTTGGGGTAAAAAGAAAAAAGTTAATTAATACTAGATAGCTGGGTGAAAGCTCGGCTATTTTTTATATAAAGCCCTTTTATGACTAGTTCAAACAAATAAGCGTCTTTAAAATGTCCTTTATTTGTGGTAAAATAAAACGGCGTTAAAATAAGGTTTCTAAAGCATTATACTTAGAAAAATAGATAAGTTTATTATAAAGGAGAATAAGTCATGAAAAATAATTCAATCAAGACTGTTGTGGCTACAGGGATTGGTGCTGCACTGTTTATTATCATCGGAACATTGGTTAATATTCCAACACCAATTCCAAATACAAATCTTCAATTGCAATACGCAGTGGTTGCTCTATTTGCTGTTGTTTATGGTCCAACTGTTGGATTCTTTTCTGGCTTTATCGGACATGCTTTGAAAGACGCTCTTCAATATGGTTCACCATGGTGGACATGGGTCCTTGTGAGTGGTTTGATTGGTCTAGCTATCGGACTTGTGGCTAAAAAAATCAAGATTGAAAAAGGTCAATTAACTGAAAAAGATTTGGTATGGTTTAACAGTGCACAAATCCTAGCTAATGTTATTGGTTGGGGCATCATTGCACCGTATGGTGACATTTTGATTTATAGTGAACCAGCAAGTAAAGTCTTTACTCAAGGTATTCTATCAGCTGCTATTAATAGCTTGACAATTGCTATTGGCGGGTCATTGCTTTTAGCTGTCTACTCAAAAACACGTACACAATCAGGTAGTCTAACAAAAGATTAATTTTTTTGAAAAGCAGGGCTAGGAGTTCTGTTTTGGCTATCACATAGCATTCTAGTATTATGCAGGCTCGCATGCGAGCCGTTTTTAACGGGGTAGGATGACAAGGTTATCCTACTCTTAATCATTTTTTAGGAGAAAATTCATGGAGCCCCTTATTCAGTTTAAGGATTTCACTTTTAAATATGATGCTCAAGCAGAGCCGACCTTAAAATCCCTTAATCTATCTATTGAGAAAGGGCAGAAGGTCTTGATTGTTGGACCGTCGGGATCAGGAAAATCAACCATTGGACAGTGTTTAAATGGGATTATTCCAAACATTAATCATGGTGAAAAAAGAGGTCAATTGACCATTGCAGGCAAGGATGCTTTTGATTTGTCGATTTATGACAAATCGCATCTTGTGTCTACGGTCTTGCAAGACCCAGATGGCCAGTTTATTGGCCTAACAGTGGCAGAGGATTTAGCATTTGCGCTTGAAAATGACTGTCTTCCGTTGGATCAAATGACTGACAAGATCAATTATTGGGCTAATAAGCTCGATTTAACGGCATTCCTAGATAGCCGTCCACAGGATTTATCGGGTGGTCAGAAGCAGCGCGTGAGCTTAGCAGGTGTTTTGATTGATGAAAGTCCAATTTTACTTTTTGATGAACCACTATCTAATTTAGATCCTAAATCTGGGCAAGAAACGATTGAACTGATTGATCGTATTCACCAAGAAGGGCAAACGACAACGATTATTATTGAACACCGTCTTGAGGATGTGCTTTATCGTCAGGTGGATAAAGTTATTTTGATTAATGATGGTCAGATATTATTTGATGGGCATCCAGATGATCTTCTAAAGACTAACTTATTGGTTGAAAATGGAATTCGTGAGCCTCTTTATGTGACAGCTTTGAAAGATTTAAATGTCGATGTGACCAAAGCAGAGCATTTGTCAGATTTAAGTCAGTTAGATTTATCGGATATTACCGTGGCTGGTTTAAGTCAATCAGCAAATACAGTGCCAAAAGACCCTATTTTAGAAGTGAAGCAGCTAAAGTTTAGTTATCAGGAAAATCAACCGATTTTAAAAGATATTAGCTTTGCTATTCATAAAGGTGAACGTATTGCCATCGTTGGGAAAAATGGTGCAGGAAAATCAACCTTAGCCAAAGCTCTTTGCCAATTCATCAAACCAACAGCAGGTGATATTTGCTATCAAGGACAATCAATCATGGAAGATTCTATCAAAGAACGCGCTGAGAAAATCGGCTACGTCCTTCAAAATCCAAATCAGATGATTAGTCAAACTATGATTTTTGATGAGGTTGCATTAGGTCTTCGCTTACGTGGGGTGAATGAGCAAGAAGTTGAAAAACGTGTTCTTGAGACCTTAAAAGTTTGTGGTTTGTATGAATTTAGAAAATGGCCGATTTCAGCTTTATCATTTGGACAGAAGAAACGTGTGACCATTGCTTCTGTTTTGGTTATGAATCCAGAGATTATTTTATTGGATGAGCCAACAGCTGGGCAAGATAAACGCCATTACACTGAAATCATGACCTTCCTCAATCAGCTAAACAAAGCTGGACACACTATTATCATGATTACGCATGATATGCAGCTGATGTTAGAGTATTCAGACCGTAGTATTGTGGTGAGCGATGGGAAAATCATTGCAGATTGTTCCCCAGTTGCCCTTTTTTGTCAAGCCGAAGTATTGGAAAAAGCTAATCTGAAAAAAACAAGTCTTTTTGACTTGGCTGAAAAAATCGGTATTAACCCGATTGATTTGACGCATTATTATATTAAACAGCAAGGAGGATGCAATGGCTAATCATTTTATTGGTTATCAAAGTGGTCAAGGCTTCCTATACCACTTATCTGGAGCTAGTAAATTAATCTTCTTCATCTTGGTATCAGTAGCTTGCATGACAACTTATGACACACGCTTGATTGCACTTGTTGCTGTGACTTCACTTTTGTTATTTAAATTGGCAAATATTCGCTGGAAACAAGTATCATTTGTGATTAAGTTCATTGGCTTCTTTGCGCTTTTGAATGTGATAATGGTCTATTTATTTGAACCAAGTTATGGTGAGAGTATATACGGTGCTAAAACGGTCTTATGGCAAGGTTACGGTTGTTTCTATCTAACTAGTCAGGAATTATTTTATCTCTTTAATTTGGCCTTAAAATACTTCTGTACAGTGCCTTTAGCAGTTCTATTTTTGATGACAACGCACCCTAGTCAATTTGCTTCAAGCCTTAATCAAATTGGTGTTCCTTATAAGGTGGCTTATGCCGTTAGTTTAACACTACGCTACATTCCAGATGTTCAGGAAGAATTTTACATGATTCGAATGTCTCAAGAAGCGCGAGGACTTGAATTATCTTCAAAAGAGAAATTGATGAAACGTATTAAAGGAAATTTACAAATTGTGATTCCTTTGATTTTCAGTTCTCTTGAACGTATTGACACGGTTTCAACAGCGATGGAGTTGCGCCGTTTCGGGAAAAATAAAAAGCGTACTTGGTACACTTATACAAATTTCACTTCAGCAGATATTATGACAATTGTTTTAGCTGTTTTGATTGTGGCAGTGACATTGTTACTTTTTAAATGGAATCATGGTAGATTTTACAATCCATGGCAATAAAATAGAAAAGCGTAATGCTCTTTAGAGCATTACGCTTTTTGTTTATTTTAAGTAACCAAGGTAATCGAATTTTTCAAAGGTATCATCACTGGCGATTGCAATGACTTTTGTATCAGCTTCAAATGCTTTGTTGGGATCGATGTGAGTATCGATAGCTGATGATGTTGTTTGACGAGTGCCGATGATATTGATTTCGTATTTGTTTCGAACATCTAGTTGAATTAGATTTTTACCAACCCAAGAATCTGGAACAGAAAATTCTACCATGGCTAATTTTTCTTCCAAGTGAACAATGTTTTCGATGTGGTGGCGAAGCATATTGGCAGCGACACGTTTACCTGAGTCACGTTCTGGCATGATGACTTTGCTAGCCCCGATACCGTAAAGAACTTCTTCATACGTTTTGGTTTTAGCTTTAGCGATGATATTTTTCACACCAAGTTTCTTACAGTGCATTACCGCTAGAACAGATGATTCGAGGTTATTACCAGTAGCGACCACGACAGTGTCACATTGGTTAATCCCCAGAGCTTTCAAAAAGTCAATGTCAGTAATGTCTCCAACGGCAGCTTTTTTGACCACGTCAGAAACATTTTGAACAAAGCTTGGGTTGACGTCGATTGCGATAACGTCTTGTTCAAATTTACTAAGTTCTTTGGCGACATTTCGTCCGAAAATCCCAAGGCCAAGAACACCAAATATTTTTTTTCGCATAAATTTCCCTTTCTAACCGACGGTAATATTTGTCTGTGCGTATTGAATATCTTTTTCTTTCTTTTGAAGTAAGCTAAGAAGAACGGTAAGCGGACCGACACGTCCGATAAACATCATAGCCATGATAATAAGTCTTCCACCAGTTGATAATTGTGGTGTTAAATCCATGGAAACCCCGACCGTAGCAATGGCAGAGACAGCTTCGAATAGCAGTGCCAAAGGGTCGTGATGTGGTTCTAGTTGAAGAAGAAGCACATAGCCAACAATTAAGACTGAGAAGAAGAAAATCAGAACTGTCAACGTTTGTTTGATGACACGATTTGGAATAATGCGGTGGCGGAAAGTTACTTCTGTTTGACCAGCTAATTCTGATTTAAAGAGTAAGAAAGTAATGGCTACCGTTGTCACTTTCACCCCACCAGCAGTACCGCCTGGAGCACCACCGATAATCATCTGAATTATGTAGAGGATGTTAGTGGCGGGATGAGTGTCCAGATAAGAAATGGTTGCAAAGCCAGCGGTCCTCATTGTGACCGCTTGAAATAAGCTAACCATAAATTGCTGGAGTAGATTGTATTGCCCAATGGTTTTAGGGTTATTAGCCTCGATAAGCCAAGTTAGCACTGTTCCTAGAAGTAAGAGAACAGCTGTAGTGGTAAGCACCAAGCGTGTTTGATTGCTTAGTTGGCGTGTAAAAGTTTTGAAGCGATATGGTCTATCCGCAAAGAAGTGCTTGATAGCTCTTTTGATATCAACCCAAACAGCAAAACCAATCCCCCCAGAAATAATCAAAGCCATAAAGAGTAGATTAAGCAGTGGATTGAGAACAAAAGGTTTTAAACTATCTCCACCAAGGTTATCAAAACCAGCATTACAAAAAGCAGAAACTGCAAGGAAGATAGCATTGAAAATTCCGTGTCCCAGTCCGAATCTCGGAATAAAATCGATGAGAAATAGCGCTGCAATCAAGCTTTCAATAATAAAGGTAATCTTATAAACGTTGAACAAATAACGTTTAAGGTGACCACTATTGTCATAACTAAGGGCGGATTGTAAGATATGTTGTTCAGATAAGTTCATCCTTTTTCTAAGGATATAGGTACTAACGGCAAGAAAGGTTACCAATCCAAGACCACCAATTTGCATCAAAATGACAGCAATGACTTGTCCAAGACCGTTGTAAACATCAGCCACAGGAAAGACCGATAAACCAGTCACACAAACCATCGAAACCACTGTAAATAAGTGGTCAAGATATCCTGTTGCTGGGGCGTTTTGGTAGTGGGTAATAGGAAGTGATAACAAGATGCTTCCTATCAAGATGACAATCAAAAAACTAAAGGTTAACCGTTGAGTGCCAGATAGCCGTTTTAAAAATCTAGTCAATTGAAATATCCCTTTCTATAAAGATAGCAATTAAGTGGCTATTATAGCAAGTCACATCGTCCCATTAAAGAGGTTTTTTATTTGGCATACCCGCTTTTCGTGGGTATTTGTTTGGTGTTTCTTTTTTCTTTTCAAGAATAGTGATTTGACGACTATCACCATTTGGTAATTCATAGTGATAGTTTTCAATAAGTTTTGAAAAGAGGACGGACATAGCATTTTTAGCATCAGCTAATTCTTCTTCGGCAGCAGAAGCTTTAAGTGCAATCAATTGACCGCCGACTTTCAAGAAAGGAATAGTTAATTCTGTTAGAACTTGAAGACGGGCAACAGCGCGTGCTGTTACGATATCATAGCTAGCGCGAAAAGCCTTATCTTGTCCATAATCTTCAGCGCGTCCATGGTAGAAGTGAACACCGTCTAAACCAAGTTCATCAGCCAAACGATTAAGGAAATTGATGCGTTTGTTTAGTGAATCGATGATTGTCACATCAATAGCTGGGCACAAGATTTTGATAGGAATACTTGGAAAACCAGCTCCAGCTCCAATATCCAAGAGGCGAACATCTTGGTTAGTGATTTTGCCTTGCAAAACAGGTGCAATAGAATCGTAAAAGTGTTTAAGATAAACGCCTTCTTTGTCAGTGATGGCTGTCAAATTGATTTTTTGATTCCATTCAACCAAAAGCTCGAAGTAGCGTTCAAATTGTTTCTTTTGAGTATCAGTCAAGTCAAATCCTTGCTGACGAAGTTTGTCATAAAATTCTTCAGGTGTCATATTGTTTGTTTAAAGAAAGTGATTTAAACTCCTTTTCTTTAATTGTCCTTTCCATTTCAATCTATATCACCTTATTTTACCATAAAAAGTTTTGGAGTGATATCTATGACCTGTTTTGGATACGGTCAATTTTAGCAGACTTTAGCTAATTTCTTTTAGATTGTGATGAAAACTGATATAATGGTTTTGAAAAGATTTAAATCGTTTTCGTGGGAAGCTTTTTACCTAGAGCCTTGGGGTTAGAAAGCTTAATTCAGTTAGAATGGGTGTCATACCCGAGGAGGAATTTATGATTTTTATTATTATTGCTATCATTGCCGTCCTAGTACTCTGGGGAGTTACTGCTTATAATGGACTTGTGAAAAGCCGCATGCAAACCAAAGAATCTTGGAGTCAAATCGATGTTCAATTGAAACGTCGTAATGACCTGATTCCAAACTTAATTGAAACAGTTAAAGGTTATGCTGCTTATGAAGAAAAAACATTTGCTAAAATTACAGAATTGCGTAGCCAAGTAGCACAAGCACAAAGCCCTGCAGAAGCAATGCATGCTTCAAACGCTCTTACAAAACAATTGTCAGGCTTGATTGCTGTTGCTGAAAATTATCCTGAACTTAAAGCAAATAATAGCTTTATTAAATTGCAAGACGAATTGACAAATACTGAAAATAAAATTTCTTATTCACGTCAATTGTTCAACACAACTACAGCAAACTACAACGTGAAGTTGGAAACATTCCCAACTAATATTATTGCAGGTCTTTTCGGATTTAAACCAAGCCAATTTTTGGAAACACCTGAAGATGAAAAAGAAACACCAAAAGTATCATTTGATTTTTAATCAATTCAAAAAATAACTTTTAAGACAAGTTATCTTAAACGAAAGGAATATAAAGAGTCTCTTTAGGTGGTTCAATGAGCTTAGAGAGACTCTTTCATTATAAGAGAAAATTATGTTATATGATCAAATTGCCAGCAATAAGCGCAAGACAGTTGTTTTGCTCTTTGTCTTCTTCTTGATTTTGGCAGCTATCGGTGCAGCAGTTGGATACCTTTGGTTAGATAGTTTAAGTTTTGGTGTTGTCATTGCTCTGATTATCGGTGGTATTTATGCAGTGAGCATGATTCTTCAATCCACTAATGTCGTCATGGCAATGAATAATGCGCGTGAAGTGACTGAAGAAGAGGCACCACAACTTTATCATATCGTTGAAGATATGGCTATGGTTGCACAAATTCCAATGCCACGTGTCTTTATTGTTGAGGATGAGTCGCTTAATGCTTTTGCCACAGGGTCAAGCCCTGAAAATGCTGCCGTGGCAGCAACAACAGGTTTGTTAGCTTTGATGGATCGTGAAGAACTTGAAGGAGTTATCGGACACGAAGTTAGCCACATTCGAAATTATGATATTCGTATCTCAACAATTGCTGTCGCTCTTGCTAGTGCTGTGACAATGATTGCAAGCTTTGGAAGTCGTATGATGTGGTTCGGTGGAAGTAATCGCCGCCGCTCTAATGATCGTGACGAAGGAGCTATGGGGATTATTGTGCTCATCTTGTCTTTGATTTCGCTTTTCTTGGCACCACTTGCTGCTACCTTAGTTCAGCTTGCCATCTCACGTCAACGTGAATTTCTTGCCGATGCTAGTTCTGTGGAATTAACACGAAATCCAGAAGGCATGATTAAGGCTCTTCAAAAACTTGAAGACTCATCACCAATGCATCATCCGGTGGACCAGGCTAGTGCTGCCTTGTATATTAATGACCCACTTAAAAAAGGTGAACGATTTAGTTCACTCTTTAACACCCATCCATCTATTGCCGATCGAATCGATCGTCTTCGTCATATGTAAATGGTAAAAGCTCACAAGTTATTGTGAGCTTTTATCCATTATTCATAAGAATTCTAATATAATGAATTTGACATCAATATCATAAAGACAAGAGCTAAAAAAGCTGGTATAATGGTAAGGAAATTTAAAAGAGGTAAAATAATGATGATAGCTATTTCAGAAATAAAGAAAAATGCTGAGGGGATTGCTTTTAATGAATCTTTGAATATTAAAGAAAAATTAATGCAACGCTCAAGCGAAGTTTTAGATGTCAAAACAGTTTCTGTAAACGGAATTGTTTCATACGATGATGGATTGTACCTATTGAATTATCGATTGGATTATACAATTACTTTACCATCAAGTCGTTCAATGCAACCTGTCGATGTTCATCAAGTTGAAGACGTTTCAGAGGTCTTTGTTGAGTCAGCTGACCTTCACGCCAAAGAAGACTTGGTCAAAGAAAATCTTGCTTTAGTATTAGAAGAGGATGTTATTGATTTAGAAGAAAGTGCGATTGATAATATTCTTTTAACAATTCCTATGCAAGTCCTGAGTGATGAAGAACGTCAATCAGATGACATGCCATCAGGACAAAATTGGTCTGTCATGACAGAAGAACAATACGAAGCATTACAAGATGAAAAGAAAAAAGAAAACAACCAATTTTCTGCTTTAAATGGCTTGTTTGAGGATTAATATAATTTTCATTAAAAAGATAAAATTTTCTTGAATTATCGTTTATACTTTGATATACTTTTAGGGCAATATAGTATACTTGGCTGAGTAGGTCATTTTTGAGAATTGTATTAAAAAGGGATAGAGTGATGGATGGATTCTTTCTCATAAATTGATCGAAAATTAAAACGGTAACGATAGCTGTGTACTAGGCAATTATTAGATTTTATAATCTTTACATTAAATAAAAGGTTGGTGACAATGAGTAAAAAGATTTTAATTATTGAGGATGAAAAAAATCTTGCACGCTTTGTGTCTTTAGAATTACAACATGAGGGGTATTCAGTAGTTGTTGAGACAAATGGACGTTTAGGGCTTCAAACTGCATTGGATGATGATTTTGATTTGATCCTATTGGATTTGATGTTACCTGATATGGACGGATTCGAAATTACACGTCGTCTTCGTTTGGAAAAAGACACATCAATTATCATGATGACTGCTCGTGATTCTATTATGGATATTGTTGCTGGTCTCGACCGTGGCGCAGATGATTATATTGTAAAACCATTTGCTATTGAAGAATTACTTGCTCGTGTTCGTGCAGTATTCCGTCGTCAAGATGCTAATTCTAAACAAGACAAAGAAGGTCAAGCAAAAGGAGGTCTCTTAGGTCTTCGTTTGAACCCACAAAATCGTTCTGCAGTTCGTGGTGATGATGAAATTTCATTAACAAAACGTGAATACGATTTGTTGAGCGTGCTTCTTTCAAATGTTAATCGCGTAATGACACGTGAAGAACTTTTGGCAAGTGTTTGGCGTTATGATACAGACATCGAAACAAATGTCGTGGATGTTTACATCCGTTACCTACGTGGTAAAATTGATATTCCTGGTAAAGAATCATATATCCAAACAGTTCGTGGAATGGGTTATATTATTCGAGAAAAATAATGATAAAGTACTTTAAAAAGTCATTATCTAAAAAGATTTCCTTAACGTCTCTTCAGTGGGTTTTGGTTATTTTATCGGTCTTCAACTTGCTTATTTATTTTGGGGTAACTCAGATATTTCTTGAACGAGACCGTTACAATACCGAACAAGCCACTGAAGTTGTTAGGGAGTTTTTGTCTAAAGAAACTTCTTTAACAGAAGAAAAATTATTAGACTTGTTGGAACAGTACAATGCTACAGGTTCACTTGTCGAAGAAGGTAATAAAACTTATATCTTTGATAAGCAGGGTGGCATTGATGACTTGGTTTTTGATAATCAAGATGTTTCCATTTTTAATAAAAATAAACAATTAGTTTTGACAACCAATAAAGTCTTATCAACAATAAAAATTGGAAAAGTTGGTGAAACGATTAAACATCGTTCATCAGCTTTTAATGGTTTTTATCAAAGTGAAAAAGTTTATTTCAAAGATAGCCGTGAAGTTATCGGCTATGTAACGGTTTACCAAGACCCTACGACCTATTATATGGAGCGTCATGTTTTGGTTGTGATTTTGTTGGTTTCTGAACTGATTGAAGCTTGTTTGATTTTTAAAATGTTACTGGTGGTTTCTCATCGTTCCCTAAAGCCTTTAAGAGAGTTTCAAGCGTTTATAGATGAACTTTCTGAAAATCCAAGTGATTTGGCTTTAAGGTCAGATATTAAATCTGGTGATGATATTGAGAGATTATCAACGACTTTTGATAATATGTTAGAGCAAATCGAAGGTTATGCAAGACGTCAGACGCGCTTTGTTAGTGATGTGAGTCATGAATTGCGAACACCGATTGCTGTTATTAAAGGGCATCTAGGTTTGCTTCAACGTTGGGGAAAAGACGACCCTGAAATATTGTGCGAAAGTCTTGATGCTGCTTACCATGAAGCTGATCGAATGTCGATTTTGGTAAATGATATGCTTGATATGGTTCGTGTTCAAGGAAGTTTTGACCTTCATAAAGGTGAAATTACTGATTTGAAACAATCTATTGACCTTGTGTTAGGGAATTTCCGAATCTTGTATCCTGATTTTCGTTTCTCTTTGACATCGACGATTGATGATTGTATCTATGCTGAAATTTACAAACATCATTTTGAACAAGCTATTTTGATTTTAATTGATAATGGTGTTAAATATTCTTCAGGTAGTAGAAATATTCATGTGACTTTGGATGTTTTAGGAGAGAATGCGATTGTAAAAGTTCGTGATGAAGGTGAGGGAATTTCACAAGATGACCTTAACCATATCTTTGAACGTTTCTATCGCACAGATAAGTCACGTAATCGTGTTTCGACACAAGGTGGGCTTGGAATTGGCTTAGCCATTCTTAAGCAAATCGTAGATGCTTATAACCTCAAAGTTAGTGTTAGCAGTGTGGTTGACGAGGGAACTGAGTTTACTTTAGTTATCCCTAGGGTTATGGCAAAATAACATTAAAAGACAGACTGAGCTCTCTTCTCGGTCTGTTCGTTTTTCTAATGAAGTATGTCATGATATTTTGTTAGAAAAGGGAAAGCGACAACTGAACCGGCTTGGACTGGTATTACTTTCATAATGAGTGAATTTATGTTAGAATTAAGTATTAGAATAATTGGTAGAATGGGGTGTTTGTATGCGTTGTCCAAAATGTAATTATAATAAATCGAGTGTCATCGATAGCCGTCAAGCAGAGGATGGTAATACGATTCGACGACGCCGAGAATGTGAAAATTGTCATGCACGTTTTACAACCTTTGAACGCGTTGAAGAACTACCCTTGTTAGTCATTAAAAAAGACGGAACGCGTGAACAATTTTCTCGAGAAAAAATCCTAAATGGTATTTTTCAAAGTGCACAAAAACGTCCAGTATCAAGTGATGATATTGAACAAGTGGTATCTCGTATCGAACAAAAAGTTCGTAGTGAATACGAAAGTGAAGTTCCGAGTACTGTGATTGGTAATCTGGTTATGGATGAGTTGGCAGAACTTGATGAAATTACTTATGTTCGCTTTGCCTCAGTTTATAAATCATTTAAAGATGTTGATGAGATTGAGGAACTTTTGCAGCAAATTACGAATCGTGTGCGTAGCAAAAAGAAAAGAAGTAAGCTAAATGAGACCGATTGATGAATTTTCTTATGTCAAAAACAATAAGATTTTGTTGGATTCTGATAGTCTAAGTCAGCTATATCATCCTGTTATCGGGAACCATGCTGTGCTTTTGTATGAGTATCTGCTTGCTTTCTTTGATGATGGTATCAAACGTCACAAGTTTAGTGAGATTTTGAATCACTTACAGTTGAGCATGCAAGAAGTCGAGGAAGCTCTGGCTATCTTAACCGCAGTAGACTTACTGGTTTTATACCAAACACGAGATGCTTATGTTTTGAAATTACAACCAGCTTTAAATCGTGAAACGTTCTTAGCTAATGCAATTTACCGTCGTTTATTAGAACAACGGATTGGCGATGTTGCGGTGGCTGAGTTGGATGTGGTTCTGCCTGATGGTGCGCGTGATGTTTCTAAGAAGTTCTCTGATATTTTTTCAGTAGATGAAAATCCAAAAGTGCCTAAGACAGTGTCAAAAAACCATTTCGATTTGGACAGTTTTGAGCGTTTAATGTTACGTGATGGTTTGCAATTCAAAGATGAAAAAGCTGATGTAGTTAAGATTTATAGCCTAGCTGATAAATACATCATGAATTGGTTTGACATTTATCAATTGGCAAAAAGTACGGCTATTAATGGCAAAATTTCGCCACAACGAATGACGGTACAGCTTGAGCAGAAAAAAACGGCTAATAACCAAACCAAAGAGCAATTTGATGCTAAAGAACAAGTGATCATCAGAGAAGCTAAACAAGCTTCTGCCAAGGAATTTCTTGAAAAAATCAAAGCACCCCGTCGTGCTGTGGTTACTGAAAGTGAGCGAAAAGTTTTAGAAGAACTGGCTAATATGGATTTCCTAGATGAAGTCATTAATGTGATGGTTCTTTACACTTTGAATAAAACGCAGTCAGCCAATATCAACAAACCTTATATCATGAAGGTGGCAAATGATTTTGCTTACCAAAAAATTACGACAGCAGAAGCGGCTGTTCTTAAGATGCGTAGTTTCACGCAACGAAATAAAGAACGCAAAGCTAAAGCAAAAGTGACTAAAACTAATGTTCCAGAATGGACAGCAAAAGAATACAAACATGTTGCTACAGTTGAAGAAAAGGCAAAACTTGAAGAGCTTAGACGTAGCATGTTAGAAGATTAAGGAGTGAGTGATGGAAAAAATCGGACAAACCTTGGCTAAACAGCTTCGCCAAAGTCGAACTGACCTTAATGAATTGACTCAAGCTATTTTAGCGGATAAGGAAATTGCTGATTTTATCACGTCAAATGGCTTGACTCAAGAGCAGATTAATCGTAGCCTCCCTAAGTTTAACCAATTTATGGTTGAACGCGAGAAGTTTCAAAATCAAGATGTTTCATATGTGGCAAAAGGTTATAAGCCAGCTCTTAGCATGAATGAAGGATATGCTGATGTCATTTATTTAGAGACTCGCGAGTTGGTAGAAGCTAAAAAACGTCAAGATATTAAAAAACGTGTGACCTTGATTGGTTTGCCAACAAGTCTGAAGCATATTTCAACTGATGATATTGACCTTGGGGATCCTAATCGTATTGAGATTTATAATTATTTGAATGATTATATTAAAAATCTTGAGGACAAACCACAAAAAGGACTCTATGTCTTTGGAACTTTTGGTGTCGGGAAATCTTACTTGATGGCTTACTTAGCAAATCGCCTGTCAGCTAAGTATGGTAAGTCAACAACTCTCTTGCATTTTCCAACTTTCTGTGTTGACATTAAGAATGCCATTAATACTGGTACTGTAAAAGAGCAGATTGACCAGATTAAGCAGTCTGAGATTCTGGTACTGGATGATATTGGTGCTGAGCAACAAAGTTCTTGGATTCGTGATGATGTGTTCCAAGTGATTCTTCAGTATCGCATGCAAGAAAATCTTCTAACGTTCTTCACTTCTAACCTTGATTTTAAAGGACTTGAAGAACACTTCTCAATCTCTCGTTCTGGTGATGAAACTTGGCAAGCCAAACGTGTTATGGAACGTATCCGTTATTTAGCTCGAGAAATTCATCTTCAAGGTGAAAATCGACGTTAATTGTACAAATCATTAATAGTGATAATAGATAAAAGAATGTGAAAGGAATTTCGGCGAAGACATCCAAGATGTTTTCGTGTGGCAAGTAGTCACTTAAAGTAGCGCTGAGCTGTTTTAACGAACAGGTATTAAGAATTATGGCTTTACCTACAGTTGCTATTGTCGGACGTCCAAACGTCGGCAAATCGACTTTGTTTAACCGTATCGCAGGTGAGCGTATTTCAATTGTTGAAGATGTCGAGGGTGTTACTCGTGACCGTATCTATACAACAGGTGAATGGCTTAACCGCAAGTTTTCATTGATTGATACAGGTGGTATCGATGATGTTGATGCTCCATTTATGGAACAAATCAAACACCAAGCTGATATTGCGATGACAGAAGCAGATGTTATCGTCTTTGTGGTATCAGGAAAAGAAGGTGTTACAGATGCTGATGAGTACGTTTCAAAAATCTTGTACCGTACCAATAAACCAGTTATCTTAGTTGTCAATAAAGTAGATAATCCAGAAATGCGTAATGATATCTACGACTTCTACTCACTTGGTCTTGGTGATCCATACCCAGTTTCATCTGTTCACGGGATTGGTACAGGGGATGTTTTGGATGCTATCGTTGAAAATCTTCCAGTCGAAGAAGAAGACGAAAATCCAGATATCATTAAATTCAGTTTGATTGGTCGTCCAAACGTTGGTAAATCAAGCTTGATTAATGCGATTCTTGGTGAAGAACGTGTTATCGCAAGTCCAATTGCTGGTACAACACGTGATGCCATTGATACTAACTTTACTGACAGCGAAGGTCAAGAATACACAATGATTGACACCGCTGGTATGCGTAAATCTGGTAAAGTTTATGAGAACACTGAAAAATACTCAGTAATGCGTTCAATGCGTGCCATTGACCGTTCAGACATTGTTCTTATGGTTATTAACGCTGAAGAAGGTATTCGTGAGTATGATAAACGTATTGCTGGTTTTGCTCATGAAGCTGGTAAAGGGATTATTATTGTTGTAAACAAATGGGATACTATTGAAAAAGATAATCATACAGTTGCTAAATGGGAAGAAGATATTCGTGATCAATTCCAATTCTTGTCATATGCACCAATTATCTTCGTATCTGCTGCAACAAAACAACGTTTGAACAAATTGCCTGAAATGATTAAGAAAATCAGCGAAAGCCAAAACAAACGTATCCCATCAGCTGTTCTTAACGACGTTATCATGGATGCGATTGCGATTAATCCAACGCCAACTGATAAAGGTAAACGTTTGAAAATCTTCTACGGCACGCAAGTTTCCGTTAAACCACCAACGTTTGTTATCTTTGTTAACGAAGAAGAGCTTATGCATTTCTCATATATGCGTTTCTTGGAAAATCAAATCCGTGCAGCTTTCGGTTTCGAAGGTACACCAATCAATTTGATTGCCCGCAAACGTAAATAATAAAATTTAAAAGCACCCTAATGGGCGCTTTTTTGATGTATTTTGATAAATTTCACTAAAAATAAAATCAAAAAGTCATTTTTTCAAGCTAAAGAGGCTTGAATTTGATATAATTAAAGGATAAGGAAAAAGGTGGTGGCTTAGATTGGGTAGAATGATTCCAGGTCGAATTCGCAATCAAGGTATAGAACTTTACGAACAAGGTTTGGTTGAAATTATCAGTAAGCGAGAAGATTTAATTCAGGCAAAGGTTGGCGACCATCATCTTCAATACTCATTAGAAGATGAACAAGTGAGATGTGATTGTGACTTTTTTGCCAAGAAAAAATATTGTGAGCATTTAGCAGCCGTAGAATATTATCTTAAAAATAATTCAGAAGGAAAAGAGTTGTCAGATGAACTGAGCTCACATCAAGAAACACAACAAGAAACCAAGAAGAATACTTCGTTTGGTAGTGTTTTTTTGGATGGTTTGGTTATTAATGATGACGATACCACAAAATATCGTCTAGCAGCTCATGGTAGTCAAAGTCCTTATTCATCCGATTATTGGTGGACTCTAAAAATTAACCGATTACCAGATGAGCGTTCTTATGTCGTTCGTGACATAAAAGCTTTTTTGACCGTTGTTAAAAATGAAGGGTACTATCAAATTGGGAAAAATTATTTTGAGCCTTTGTCATTGATCCAATTTGACGAGCCTAGTCAAGAATTAATCCAATTTTTGTGGCGAATCTTGCCAGATGGTGATCATCTTGATATTGATTATATTTTGCCAAATCATGGCCGAAATCTATCATTAACAAGTGGAACTTTTGAAGAAGGTATCAATCTCTTTAATGACCTTTATGATTTTTCATTTGAACACAATCATCAAACTTATGGGCAGCTGATTTTTAGACCACTAAGTGGTTCAGAAGACTTAATTCAATTTAAAGTGGTGGTTCATCGTCAATCAATTGAATTAATCATTAGTGAAAAAGAATATCAACCGCTCTTTAATAATGCCTTTTTGTTCACAAATGGGTTTATTTTCAGTTTGAATTTGAAGCAACAAAAGATTTTAACGGCTATTCGTAGTTTGCCAATTGAGGCTGATTTGGCAAAACATTTGTTCTTTGATTTAGACGACCAAGCAAAATTAGCTGCTAGTCTTTTAGATTTTAAAGAACTGGGTAAGGTTGAAGCGCCGAAGAGTTTTGATATTCGTGATTTCAAAGTAACTTTTTACTTAGAACTCAATGAATACCGAGAAGTTGCATTGCACGTCTCTTTTGATTATGGCAATGTCACTGTTCATAGTAAACGTGAGCTTGAAGAATTACCGTTTGCCAGTCATTTTAAACATGAAGAAAAAGTCTTTAGGACCTTGGAAGCTAATGGTTTCTCAGCTTCATTCTTGTCTTACCATGCGCCGCTAGCTGATAAGGATTTGTACGATTTCTTCACACGAACTTTGGGACAATTAGCACGACTAGGCCAGGTCACTTTGTCTGATGAGCTTGAAGAGATGCGTCAATTTGAAGAACCACAGGTTTCTGTTCATACTAAAGGTGGTCTGCTAGATATCACATTTGATTTTTCAACGGTTTTTGGAAATGATATTGATGATGCCTTAGAAGCACTCTTTAAAAATCAACCTTATTTTGTCAATGGAGCTGGTAAGTTAGTTGTCTTTGATGAAGAAACTCAGCGTGTTAGTAGCACTCTTCAAAACTTACGTGCCAAACAACTGGATAATGGGCATTTGCAGTTAGATGCTATTTCAGCTTTCCAAATTTCAGATTTGTTCCAAGGAAATGATCGCATTTCCTTCTCAAAAGAATTTGAACAATTAGCACATGATTTAACACATCCAGAAGAATTCGAGGTCACTTTGCCACCTCTACAAACACAATTGCGTGATTACCAAATGACTGGTGTTCGTTGGATGTCCATGCTTGACCACTACGGCTTTGGTGGTATTCTAGCCGATGACATGGGGCTGGGTAAAACCCTTCAAACCATTGCTTTTCTAGTTTCGCACTTAAAAGAAGAAACGCGTATTTTAATCTTATCACCGTCAAGCTTGATTTATAACTGGAAAGACGAATTCACTCGCTTTGCGCCTGAGATTGACGTGGCTGTTTCTTATGGTTTAAAAGCTGTGCGTGATGAAATTATCGCTGAAAATCATCAGGTGGTGATTACAAGCTATTCTTCTTTCCGCCAAGATTTTGCAGAATACAATCAGTTGAATTTTGATTATTTGATTTTGGATGAAGCACAGGTGATGAAAAACACCCAAACGAAGATTGCGCATTACTTGCGTCAATTTGAAGTTAAAAATTGCTTTGCCCTTTCAGGAACGCCAATTGAAAATAAACTCCTTGAAATTTGGTCAATTTTCCAAATCGTATTGCCAGGTTTATTACCAGATAAAAAACGCTTTTTGAAAATGGATGCCAAACAAGTCGCACGATTTATCAAGCCATTTATTATGCGTCGTCGCAAAGAAGAAGTTCTGCCAGAGTTGCCAGATTTGATTGAAATCAATTATCCAAATGAGCTTGACCGCAAGCAAAAAGCCATTTATCTTGCGCAGCTCAGTCAAATGCAAGAAACCATTGCTGGAGCTTCAGATGCGGATATTAATCGTCGTAAAATCGAGATTTTATCAGGAATCACACGCCTGCGTCAAATCTGTGATACCCCAGCGCTCTTTATGGATTATCAAGGAGAAAGTGGAAAACTTGATAGTCTTCGTGATTTGTTAACGCAAATCAAAGAAAATGGTCACCGAGCACTTATCTTCTCACAATTCCGTGGCATGCTAGACATTGCTGAAAAAGAGATTGAAGAAATAGGTTTAACTTCTTATAAGATTACTGGTTCGACCCCAGCTAATGCTCGTCAAGAAATGACTCGTGCCTTTAACAATGGTTCAAAAGATACCTTCTTGATTTCTTTGAAAGCAGGAGGAGTTGGCTTGAATCTAACAGGGGCTGATACAGTTATTTTGATTGACCTTTGGTGGAACCCAGCGGTGGAAATGCAAGCCATCAGCCGTGCTCACCGTATTGGTCAAAAAGAAAATGTTGAAGTCTATCGTTTGATTACGCGCGGGACTATTGAAGAAAAAATCCTTGAGATGCAAGAAAGCAAGAAAAATCTTGTCACGACAGTTCTTGATGGTAATGAAACAAGAGCAAGCATGACCATCGAAGAAATCAAGGAAATCCTTGGATTAGAGCATTAAGTTTTAAGTCAGTCTAACCTTTAAGGGAGACTGACTTTCTTTTTATGAAAACTTTGAAAAATGGAATGAATTAGTTTATAATAAAAATGCTACAAAGTTGGAGCTACGTTTAAAAAGTTAGGGGCTTAGGCCTAGTTTTTAAGCGCTAGCATTTAGTTACTAGGACGAGGGGTTGTCAAGGATAAGTTCCCCATATTTCTTAGTGAGTGATGATAATTAATAAACATAATACGTTAAGAGAGGATGTGACGCTGTGATTAGAAATCAAAGACGCTTTCCGTTTGTTGCAGACGGGGAGCCAGTAAGCAATCCACCCAAAGTAATGGCTTTATATGAAAATGAAGATTTGATTACCAATATTCACGGAGCTTATCAAGATAAAAACTATGATGATGTTACTAGAGACTATAATTTTGTTGGCAAAGATGAACAAGATGCCAGCCGCATAGAATCGGTGACTCAAGGTAAATCTTATGCTGAGTTAGCGCGTGAAGAAGCAAGACGTGATATTCGAAGAAAACGTCAAGCTTATCTTTCAAAAGAAGTTAAAGCGCCTTCTAAGGCAGCTTTACAGCAACAGCTTAAGGCAACATTGCCTAAGAAAACAGCAAAGCCTACAAGCAGTCTGAGTCATTTAACCGAAAGGTTGCATCAAGATGATTATATCTTGGCAGAAATTCCCGTAACTTATAAAAAGCCAGATAATTCATCAACAACTAAACCTAAGAAAAATAATTATGACTTCTTAAAAGAAAGTCAAATTTATAATAAGGAAGTCTTGCAAAGTCAAAGAGAACACAAAGTGGCTCAAGAATTGAATTTAACACGCTTTGACGATGCAAAATAAACTGCACTGCAGTTGTATATAGAGGAGAAAACATGTCTAAAACCTATCATTTTATCGGAATTAAAGGATCTGGTATGAGTGCTCTTGCTTTGATGTTGCACCAAATGGGACACAAAGTTCAAGGAAGTGATGTTAGTAAATACTATTTCACACAACGTGGTTTAGAACAAGCAGGAATTGAAATTCTTCCATTTTCTGAAGACAACATCACATCAGATGTTGAATTAATTGCCGGTAATGCTTTCCGTGAAGATAACAATGTCGAAATTGCCTATGCTGTCAAAAATGGTTTCAAATTCAAACGTTACCATGAATTCCTTGGCGATTTCATGCGCCAATTCACAAGTTTTGGTGTAGCAGGTGCACACGGAAAAACATCAACAACAGGTTTGATGGCACATGTTCTTAAAAACATTACAGATACATCATACTTAATTGGTGATGGTACTGGACGTGGTTCAGCTAACAGCAATTACTTTATCTTTGAATCTGACGAATACCAACGTCACTTCATGCCTTACCACCCAGAATACTCAATCATCACAAACATCGACTTTGACCACCCTGATTATTTCAAGAGCATTGATGATGTTTTCGATGCTTTCAACGATTACGCAAAACAAGTTCAAAAAGCTTTGTTCTTGTTCGGTGATGATCCATATCTTCGTAAAATCACATCTGATGCAGATATTTACTACTATGGATTTAAAGATAGCGATGATTTCATGGCTTATGATGTTGTTCGTACAACAAATGGATCTGCTTTCAAAGTAAAACATGGTGAAGAAGAACTTGGTTCATTCCACCTTCCAGCTTTTGGTCGCCACAATATCTTGAATGCCACTGCTGTTATCGCTAACCTTTACGTAGCTGGCATTGATATTGAATTGGTAGCAGAACACATGAAGACATTTGGTGGTGTTAAACGTCGTTTCACTGAAAAAGTGATTAACAACACAACTATCATTGATGACTTTGCACACCATCCAACTGAAATCATTGCAACACTTGATGCGGCACGTCAAAAATACCCAAGTAAAGAAATCGTGGCTGTTTTCCAACCACACACATTCACACGTACAATTGCACTTTTAGATGAATTTGCAAATGCTTTGAATCAAGCTGATTCAGTTTACTTGGCACCAATCTATGGTTCAGCACGTGAAGTTGATCATGGTGATGTTAAAGTAGAAGATTTAGCTGTTAAAATTAATAAATCAGCTAAAGTTATCATTCTTGAAAATGTATCACCATTGCTTGACCATGATAATGCTGTTTATGTCTTCATGGGTGCTGGTGATATCCAAATGTATGAACGTTCATTTGAAGAATTGTTGGCAAGCTTGGCTAACAACACACAATAATAACCAATTATCTTGAAAAGGAGCGAAAGCTCTTTTTCTTTTGTGGGGGCTTTTATGATTATCAGAAATGTACGCCTTGAGGATTTAGAGGCTATCGTAGCTATTGAGCGTGAGAATTTTTCTGCGCAAGAAGCAGCAAGTCAAGAGGATATGAAAGAGCGCATTTTGACCATTCCAGATACTTTCTTGGTAGCTGAGCTTGATGGAGAGATTTGTGGTTACATTGAAGGACCGGTGATTGGACAACGTTACTTAACAGATGATTTATTCCATCACGTTGTTAAAAATCCTGACCACGGAGGTTTTATTGCTATTACGAGTCTTTCGATTGCTCCTGATTTTCAGAATCAAGGTATCGGGATGGCTTTGCTTGCTACGATGAAAGATTTAGCTGTTGCTAGAAAGTGCATAGGTCTCACCTTGACCTGTCATGAGCAGCTTATCCCTTACTATGAGAGAAATGGTTTTATCGATGAAGGAGAGGCAGACTCAGCACACGGTGGAACCACTTGGTTTAATATGGTTTGGGAGTCTCCAGCGGTAGCGTAAGAAGTGACAAAGTGATTGTTAAAAATAGATAACAAAGGCTGCTGCGAGTTGATTTTCGCTATATTTTAGGATATAATGGCGATTGTTTAAGAGTAGGAGGATAAGCTTTGACCGAATTTAACGACGATAAGCCAAAAACTCAAAAAGAAAAAAGTTTTAAGGAGCAAATTTTAGCTGAACTTGAAGAAGCTAATCGCTTACGCAAGCAACATGATTTAGAACTTCGCCAAAAGGAAAAAGAAGCAGAAGAATTTGCGCGTCGAACGGCTGAACTGACGGCTGAATACGAAGCAGAAGATCGAAGAGAGCGTCAAGAGGCTAAGATTCGAGAAGAAAAACGTCGCCTTGAAGAGAAAGCGAAAACTGCTTTAGCTGAGAATCAGATTGAAACCAAAATAGATAATCAAAAAATTAAAGACGTACTGAGAAATATCGATCAGATCTTTAACCCTGATGGAGCAGAGTCAGCTAAGGCTGATGATGAACAAGAAAGTTATCTTGTGAGAGCAACAGATAGTGTAGGTTATGATGGTAATCCAGATATTTCTGATATCCCTTCAGGTGAGTCTGAATCAGAAGATAATCTTCAATTTGAGCAAGATTCTGACCAATCAGATGAAACAAAGACAGACTTGGAGAATAAAGTGGGAACAAAACGCAGAAGAAAACGTCAAAAGACAAATAGTTTAGCAGGAAAAATTGCTTTATTTTTAATTTCAGCAATTATCATTGCCTTAATCGCAACAGGTTTCTTTGTATACCGCTATGTTGACAGTTCTATTAAGCCACTTGATAGTTCATCAAAGAAATACATTACGGTTGATATTCCAGAAGGATCTGGGAACAAATACATCGGGCAAATCCTTGAAAAATCTGGTGTGATTAAGAGTGCAACTGTCTTTAATTACTACACAAAATTTAAAAATTACAGCAATTTCCAAAGTGGATACTATAATTTGCAACCAAACATGGATTTGGATGAGATTTGTAAACAACTTAAAGAAGGTGGAACACCTCAACCAGAAAAACCATCACTTGGTAAAATCTTGGTAACTGAAGGTTATACGATCAAGCAAATTTCTGAAGCTGTGACTAAAAATTCAGCTAAGAAACACGCTTCAACGCCATATACGGCTGATGATTTCTTGAAAGTCGTTCAAGATGATGCCTTTATTTCAAAAATGGCAGCTAAGTATCCAAAACTTTTAGGTAGTCTTCCTGAGGCTGATAAAGTAACTTATCGACTAGAAGGGTACCTTTTCCCAGCAACGTACAGCTACTATGAAAAGACAAGTATGGAAGATATTGTTGAGGACATGATTTCAACAATGGATTCTTACATGTCTCAGTACTACGATACTATTGCTGCAAGTGGAAAATCAGTTAATGATGTTTTAACACTTGCATCATTAGTTGAAAAAGAAGGTTCAACTGATGATGATCGCAGAAATATTGCTAGTGTCTTCTATAATCGCATGAATAATAACATGCCACTCCAAAGTAATATTGCTATTTTGTATGCAATGGGTAAACTTGGTGAAGAGACGAGTCTAGCGGCTGATGCAAGTATTGACACATCGATTGATTCACCGTATAATGTTTATACCAACACTGGTTTGATGCCTGGTCCGGTAGACGCTCCTAGCTTATCAGCTATCGAAGCAACCGTTAACCCTGCTTCAACGAATTACTATTACTTCGTTGCAGATGTTAAGACAGGTAAAATCTACTACTCAGAAAACTTTGATGACCACAAAGCTAATGTTGAAAAATATGTTAATAGTCAAATAAATGAATAATTGATGACAAACATGGTGTGATTAACATCATGTTTGTATTTGTAGATTATCCAAAAAATAAATTTTTAGAAAAGAGATAGAAAATGGCAGAAAAAACTTATCCAATGACCCTTGCTGAAAAAGAACAACTTGAACAAGAATTAGACGAACTAAAATTAGTTCGTCGCCCAGAAGTTGTTGAACGTATTAAAATCGCTCGTTCATACGGTGACCTTTCAGAAAACTCTGAGTATGATGCAGCAAAAGACGAACAAGCATTTGTTGAAGGTCAAATCCAAATCATTGAAACTAAAATCCGTTATGCTGAAATCATTGATAGCGATGCTGTAGCAAAAGATGAAGTTGCTATCGGTAAAACAGTTACTGTTCAAGAAGTTGGAACAACTGATAAAGATGTTTACCACATCGTTGGTGCTGCTGGTGCTGATATCTTCTCAGGTCGTATCTCTAACGAAAGCCCAATCGCTCAAGCTTTGATTGGTAAAAAAACAGGTGACATCGTGACAATCGAATCACCTGCTGGAAGCTACGATGTTGAAATCATTAGCGTTGAAAAAACTGCTTAATCATAAAAAAGGCTGTTAAGCCTTTTTTGTTTGTTCTGTTATTAAAAGGAAACTAAAACACCAGAAATAATTTTCTGGTGTTCTGGTTTATGAATTATTTACGGTGACATTGTTTACCAGCGTTACGGTTACTTTTCTTAGGTTTGTTAAGTTGAGTTGTTGCAGCAGGTGTAACGTTTTTACGTTTAGTTGATTTGTAAGTTTTTGGAGGGTTCTTTTCAAATTCTTCAGCGATTTGTTTACGAAGTTTTGGTTTAATGATAAACATTGTAATCAATTGTTGAATGATTGAGAAGAAACCACCGACCAACCAGTAAAGGAGAACGCTTGCTGGCATGCTCATACCAAAGAAGACCATCATGAGCGGCATAACATACATTGTTCCTTTCATGGCTGCACGTTGTTCTTCAGCGACAGCTTGCATTGATAACCATGATTGGAAGAAGTAGAGGATAGCGATAACGGCTGTTAGTGGCATACTACGGCTTCCAAGGTCAATGCCTAGGAAAGTACTTCCAGAAACACCTTGTGTGTATTGAGCTGCGAAGTACATAGCTGAGAAGAATGGCATTTGAACAAGAAGTGGAAGACATCCCATACCGCCAAGCATGTTAATTCCATTTTCTTTTTGAGCAGCCATCAATTCTGTTTGAGCAGCCAATTTTTCTTCTTGAGTAGTTGCATTACGCATGCGTTCGTTGATTGGTGCAAAGATTGGTTTTAAATAAGCCATCTTTTCTGATTGGTAGCTTGCTTTCCATGATTGGTAAAGTCCAAGCGGAAGAATGATACAACGAACAATGATTGTTACTAAGATAATGGCTAAACCAAATCCAAGGTCCATGTTGTTGGCAAAGTATTGGATAAGTTTTGCCATTGGTTCACCGAGCAAGTGCCAAATAGTCCCTGTTGGGTTACCATGTGAATCTCGGCTGACACAACCACTTAGTAAGAACAATAACGATAAGCTTAGTCCTGAGAAGAGGACGCGATTTAGTTTCTTTTTCAATTGATTGTTTCCTTTTATTATAATACCTTATTATTTTACTGTTTTTTCTGCATTTTCTCAATACGTCTGTAGTCTTATTTATAGAATTAGTTGGCAATTTGGAAATCAGTGTAATCTTTAAAATTTGCCATTTTGACGTCGACGTAGGTTACTTTTGCCCATTTAGATGGTCCTTTGCGAATTTTTTGAATAAATTTTGCCATTTTAGCGGAATCGTCGGACTGGGCGAGGATTTCAACGGTACCATCATCATTATTCCAGACGCGACCGTAAATATCACCTAAACTTTGAGCAAGGGCGAAAGTCGAATAACGAAAACCCACTCCTTGAACTCGGCCTGAGACGATTAGACGAACTTTTTTCATCTCAAATTCCTCCTATTATATGCTATAATCTTCTTATGACTATTATAACTTCTAAATCAAATAATCTCATTAAAAAGACTAAAAAATTATTGAAAAAAAAATACCGCGAACATTCTTACTTGATTGAAGGGTGGCACTTGTTTGAGGAAGCGCAAAAAGCTGATGCAGAGTTTTTGAACATTTTTGTCCTTGAAGAGTTTTCAGACCGCGTTGAGGGCTTATCTCATGTAACTTATGTGACGCCTGAGGTTTTAAAAGAATTAACAGACTCTAAGACACCACAGGGCATTATTGCAGAAGTGGTGATGCCAAGCTTACCGCTAGCTGACTTGAAAGCTGGTCGTTACTTGGTATTAGAAGATGTTCAAGACCCTGGGAATGTCGGAACCATGATTCGTACGGCTGATGCTGCTGGTTTGGATGGGGTATTGATTTCTGAGAAAACGGCAGATATTTACAATCAAAAAACTCTTCGTTCAATGCAAGGTAGTCATTTTCATTTGCCAGTTTGGCGTACCAACGTTTATGAAGCTTGCCAAAAATTGCAAAGTCTTGGTGTGCCGTTAGTTGCTACGACGCTTTCAAAAGATTCTGTTGACTACAAGACTGTTGAGCATAAAGGTGAGTTTGCTCTTGTCATGGGAAATGAAGGAAATGGCATTTCAGAGCAAATGACAAAACAAGCTGACATTTTGGCCCACATCATTATGCCTGGACAAGCAGAAAGTTTGAACGTTGCTGTGGCAACAGGGATTGTTCTCTTTAGTTTAATTTAATCTTAAACGTTTTCATACTTTGAATTTTTTAGTCATCGTTTCAGTCTATTTTAAGCTGATATGCTATAATTAGGGTGAAAGAAGGTGATTCTGCATGGAAGCATATAAAAAAGATAAAGAGTTTATGGAGCTTGTTGGTCATCTTATCCAACACCCTCGTTTTCAAAAATTAGATAATATTCCACAGCATCACTATTCGACGCGTATGGAACATTCTATTAATGTGGCTTATACGAGCTACAAGATTGCCAAAAAAATTGGTTGGGATGAAAAATCCACGGCGCGAGGAGGACTTTTACACGATTTCTTTTATTACGATTGGCGAGAAACCAAGTTTAATAAGGGTCATGCGTGGGTACATCCAAGAATTGCTGTTCGAAACGCTAGAAAATTAACGACTTTAAATAAGCGTGAAGAAGATATCATTTTAAAACACATGTGGGGGGCAACGATTGCTCCGCCGCGTTATAAAGAAGGTTACATTGTGACGATGGTCGATAAGTATTGGGCTGTCAAAGAAGCCATTACACCATTTCGCAATCGTTTTGGTAAGAAAAGACGCTCCAGCCGTAAGATTTTACCAAGTAACCATCGTTAATGGATAGAATTTATCAGGAAGGGAGATTCTTTTGAATCAGAACGATATTATTTACACACAGACCGATAGTGGTTTGAATCGCTTTTTTGCTAAAATTTATGGATTAGTTGGTATGGGAATCGGCTTGTCAGCCTTTGTCTCATTCTTGATGCTTTATGTCTTTACTGACAATATGATTAACATCATGACTAATCACCCATTTATTTATTATGGTGCAGTTTTCTTAGAGTTGGCTTTGGTTTTCTTAGCTAGCGGTGCTGCTCGTAAAAATACACCATCTGCTTTGCCTTTGTTTTTATTTTATTCAGCTCTGAATGGCTTTACCTTAAGTTTCATCATTGTTGCTTACACACAAACAACGGTTTTACAAGCCTTTGTCTCATCTGCCTTAGTCTTTGGTGTGATGTCAGTCCTTGGTTTTGTCATTAAAAAAGATTTGTCTGGCTTTGCAAAAGCAGCCTTGGCAGCTTTGATTGGTATCATCATTGCAAGCTTTGTCAATATTTTTATTGGCTCAGGGATGATGAGCTTTGTTATCAGTATTATTTCAGTATTGATTTTCTCAGGGCTTATCGCTTATGACAATCAAATGATTAAGCGTGTTTATGAAGCAACAGGTGGTCAAGTTGGTGATGGTTGGGCTATTTCAATGGCACTTAGTCTTTACCTTGACTTTATCAACTTATTCTTGAATTTGCTTCGCTTGTTCGGAAGCGATGATTAATGAATTAACTAGTGCAACTTTGTTTGCACTAGTTTTTTCGTTTTTCAGACCAAGGTCATTGGTCATTTCTTGTCTTTATGTTATAATGGTCCTAATATTTTGAAAATTCGAGGAATTAATTATGAAAACACCATTTATTTCAGCCAAAGAGCTTCAAAACATTACGAATGAATTTCCAACACCATTTCACCTTTACGATGAAAAAGGGATTCGTGAAAAGGCTCGTGCTTTGAACAAGGCCTTTGCTTGGAATAAAGGGTTTAAGGAATATTTTGCCGTAAAAGCTACCCCAACACCAGCTATCTTGAAGATTCTACAAGAGGAAAATTGCGGGGTGGATTGTGCGACAGAAGTGGAACTTTTGATGAGCCACAAGCTAGGCTTTACTGATATCATGTTCTCATCAAATGATACGCCAGCGCGTGAATTCAAGTACGCTAGAGAAATCGGTGCAACCATCAACCTTGATGCTTACGAACATATCGCCTTTTTAAAAGAGGTGGCAGGCTTACCAGATACTGTGTCACTTCGATACAATCCAGGTGGTGTTTTCTCGCTTGGAACAGATATTATGGACAATCCAGAAGAATCAAAATTTGGAATGACCAAAGATCAGCTGATTCAAGGTTTTAAAGATTTGAAAGCAGAAGGTGTCAAAAACCTTGGGATTCATTCATTCCTTGCTTCAAACACAGTGACCAATGATTATTACCCAGAGTTAGCCCGTCAGTTGTTTGAATTAGCTGTTGAGGTGAAGGAAAAAACTGGTGTTATGATTAACTTTATCAATTTATCTGGTGGAGTTGGAGTTAATTACCGTCCAGAGCAAAAAGCTAATGATATTGCGGTGATTGGTGAAGGGGTCCACCGTGTCTTTGATGAGGTGTTGGTTCCTGTTGGGCTTGGTGATGTGAAAATCTTTACTGAACTTGGTCGCTTCATGCTGGCGCCACATGGTTTGCTTGTAACCAAAGTTCGTCACCGCAAACAAACGTATCGCACATACATTGGTGTTGACGCCTCAGCTGTTAACTTGTTGCGCCCAGCCATGTATGATGCTTATCATCACATCACAAACATGACAAATTCCAATGGAAAACTTGAGGTGGTCGATGTGGTTGGTTCCCTTTGTGAAAACAACGATAAATTTGCTAAACAGCGTGAATTACCTGAAGCGCGCATCGGTGATACCTTGGTCATTCATGATACAGGAGCACACGGTTTTTCAATGGGTTATCAATACAATGGTCGCTTACGTTCAGCTGAGATTCTTTATCAAGAAGATGGCAGTGCACGTTTAATCCGCCGTGCCGAAACACCAGAAGATTATTTTGCAACCATTAAAGGATTTGATTTTGAATAAGTTATAAGAGCAGTTAGCTAAGGACTACAGATGGCCTTTAGTTAGCTGTTTTTTTATTAAGAAAAAGCTTTCAAGAATTTGTAAACTCTTTCCATTTTTGCTATAATAAATTATGTAAAAAACTTAGGAGAAAATATTCATGACAACATTTCTTTGGATTTTGTTAGTTTTGGTTGCTTTGTTTGGTGGCCTTGTTGGTGGCGTTTTTATCGCTCGTAAACAGTTTGAAAAGGAAATCGGTGAACACCCACGCTTGACGCCTGATGCGATCCGTGAAATGATGAGCCAAATGGGTCAAAAACCTAGTGAAGCTAAAATTCAACAAACGTACCGTAACATTATCAAACAATCAAAAGCAGCTGCAGCAAAAGCTAAAAAATAATCTTTACGCTTTGGTTTGAAAAATGCTAAAGGCGGATGACTTATTGTTTGATAGTTTTTGACCTTACATACAAGTCAGTCTTTAACAAACGTTTTCGAGCACAGAGCTCAGAAATGAATGACTCAGTTGGCTCACCAACTGGGTTTTTTCTAAGTCTAATTCCCTTATTAGAAAGAAGATTCTATGGATAATAGACCAATTGGTTTTTTAGATTCTGGAGTTGGTGGTTTAACAGTTGTGCGTGAATTGATGCGTCAACTACCACATGAAGAAATTGTATATATTGGAGACTCAGCAAGAGCTCCTTACGGTCCTAGACCTGCTGAGCAAATTAGAGAATACACTTGGGAATTGGTTAATTTCTTGTTAACTAAAAATGTTAAGATGATTGTCTTTGCTTGTAATACAGCGACAGCAGTTGCTTGGAAAGAAGTTAAAGAGAAACTTGATATTCCTGTTCTTGGTGTTATTTTACCAGGTTCTAGTGCCGCGATTAAATCGACGCGTAACGGTAAAATTGGGATTATCGGAACTCCGATGACCATTAATTCAGAAGTTTACCCTGAAAAGATAAAATCATTATCACCCAAAATGGAAGTTAGCGGTCTAGCTTGTCCCAAGTTTGTTCCAATCGTTGAGTCAAATGAAATGGGGTCAAGTGTTGCTAAAAAAGTCGTTTACGAAAGTTTAGCGCCGCTTGTTGGCAAAGTTGACACATTGGTTCTTGGATGTACGCATTACCCACTACTTCGTCCAATCATTCAAAATGTGATGGGACCTAATGTTAAATTAATCGATAGTGGTGCTGAATGTATTCGAGATGTGTCAGTGTTATTAAATTACTTTGAAATTAATCATAGTCGCACTGAAAATGCTGTAGATCACCATTTCTACACAACAGCAAGTAGTCAGCGTTTTAAAGAAATTGCGGTGAACTGGCTAGGAACTGACATTGATGTGCAACATGTTGATTTGGAAAAGTTGAACAAATAGAAATGAGATGGTAATAAATGGCTGATAAAATTTATGAGTATAAAGATAAAGAAAATTGGTTCCTTGGCGAGTGGGGTGGCTTCAATGCTATTTCAGGTCTTGGAAATGTCTGTGGTGACGATCTTTATGAATTGAGCCAACAAGTCGCAAAACTTGTTGCAAGTAAATGCTGTGGCAAATGTCACGGACACGGTGAAGGCGGCTGCCATAAAGACGAATTTAATGGCTACAACGTCACTGTTGTTAAAAAATCATCTGATTTTCAATTGATTCGCTTTGTTGTTGGCATGATTAACGAAGAAACTAATCGTCATTTAGAAGTGCAACAACGTGCGGGTGCGGTTGTGGTTACTGAGGATGACCAATTGTTATTTGTGCATCTACCAGAAGACGGTGTTGCTGCGTCAGCCTTTTTTGGAAAATCATCTGAAAATGCATTTGGTGATACCATCTTGATTGCTACACGCAATGAAGGTAAAACCAAAGAATTTCGTAAAATGTTTGATCAACTAGGCATCAAAGTTGAAAACCTAAATAACCACCCAGAATTGCCTGAAGTGGAAGAAACTGGAATGACCTTTGAAGAAAATGCACGCTTGAAAGCAGAAACGATTTCAAAATTAACTGGAAAAATGGTTCTGGCTGATGATTCTGGCTTGAAAGTTGATGTCCTTGGTGGTCTTCCTGGTGTATGGTCAGCTCGTTTCTCTGGCCCAGACGCTACAGATGAATCAAACAATGCTAAATTGCTTCATGAATTAGCAATGGTATTTGATATGAAAGACCGTTCAGCGCAATTCCACACAACACTTGTGGTTGCTGCACCAGATAAGGAAAGTTTGGTTGTTGAAGCAGATTGGCCTGGCTACATTGCTATGGAAGCAAAAGGCGACAACGGCTTTGGTTATGACCCACTATTCTTAGTTGGTGAAACTGGACGTCACGCTGCTGAATTGACAGCAGATGAAAAAAATGAAATCTCACATCGCGGGTTGGCTGTTAAGAAATTAATGGAGGCATTCCCAGTATGGAAAGCAGAACAATAATTGTAATGAGTGATTCTCACGGTGACCGTGAGATTATTAGCAATATTAAACAACGTTATCAAGGCGAGGTTGATGCCATTTTCCATAATGGAGATTCTGAGCTACCAAGTTCAGATCCCATTTGGGATGGTATCAAAGTGGTTCGTGGTAATTGTGATTACGATAATGGTTATCCTGAAAGATTGACAACTTATCTTGACGATATTGTCATTGCACAAACTCACGGGCACCTTTATAACATTAATTTTACATGGGATAGATTGGATTTATTTGCTCAAGAAGAAGATGCAGATATCTGCCTTTATGGGCACTTGCACCGAGCAGCAGCTTGGCGTAATGGTAAAACTATTTTTATCAATCCAGGTAGTGTTCTTCAACCTCGTGGTGATGTCAAAGAAAAGCTTTATGCTAAAGTAATTATCACTAAAGACAAGATTAAGGTTGATTTTTACACACGTGACCACAAACTCTATCCGTCACTTTCAAAGGAATTTGACAGATGATAGCAAAAGAATTTGAAGAATTTCTTCTTAGCCATTTGGATCACTACTTGATTCCGGCAGAAGATTTGGCGATTTTTATTGATACGCATAATTCAGACCACGCTATGTTACTTTTAGCTAATAATGGTTATTCACGTGTTCCTGTTATCACCAAAGATAAAGAATACGTTGGAACTATTAGCATTGCTGACATTATGTCTTATCAAGCTAAAAATCAATTGACCGATTGGGAATTGGCTCAGACTGATATTGGTAAGATGGTTAATACCAAATTACAAACCATTAGTGATACTTCAAGCTTAACGGATATTATGCATTTGTTAGTGGACTATCCTTTCTTGCCAGTCTTAGATAAAAATAACCACTTCCTAGGCATTATTACACGTAAATCGATTCTAAAGGCTGTTAATAGTCTCTTACACGATTTCACTGATTATTATACGATTACCCCGAAAGATGATTGATTTTATCCAAGAATTTATTGACAGTAAGTCTCTCTCAGAGAATTCTAGAAATGCTTATTTTTATGATTTGCAGCAGTTTGTTGAGGCTGTTGATGGCAAAGTCAGCAAAGAAAAGCTGGCGCTTTATGAGCATTCATTGGCACCTTTAAAAATCTCAGCCAAAAAGCGTAAGATTTCAGCGGTAAATCAGTTTTTGTATTTTTTGTATGATACTGAGCGCTTAGATCGTTTTTATAAATTAAGCAATAAAGAAAAATTGGCCACGAAACCGGTTAGTAAGGAGTTGCTGGATTATTCGGCTTTTTATCAAGAAAGTTCGTATCAAGCTGGTCAGTTGATTGCGCTTTTGATGATTGAACTGGGCCTGTCGTCTAGTGACCTTCAAGGCTTAAAAGTTGCTGATTTGGATAGGACTTTTGCTGTTTTGCGCGTGCAAAAAGCTGGCTTGGTCAGAGTGCTAGAAGTTCCTGCAAAATTGCTTGATTACATGACTGCCAATTTGTCTGAAGAACAGATTTATCTTTTTGATAATCAAGGTAAATCTTATTCAAGACAATGGTTCTTCAATCAATTAAAAGCATTTTTGGCTTCTTTAGGTCTGGAAGACTTATCAGCGCAGGACATGCGCCATCAATATATTTTACATCAAAAAGCAGCAGGAAAATCTTTATTAGAAGTTAGTCGCAATTTAGGGCTTAAGAGTCCAGTGACTTTAGAGAAATTTTATAACTAATGGATATTAAATTAAAAGATTTTGAAGGGCCTCTGGATTTGCTTTTGCACTTGGTCTCTAAATATCAGATGGATATTTACGATGTTCCAATCGTGGAAGTTATCGAGCAGTATTTGACTTATATCTCAACCTTACAAGCCATGAAATTAGAAGTGGCAGGTGAATATATGGTTATGGCCAGTCAGCTCATGCTGATTAAAAGCCGTAAGCTACTTCCAAAAATTGTTGAAGCAGAGCCAGAAGAAGATGACCCTGAACAAGAATTGTTGGCACAAATCGAAGAATATCGTCGCTTCAAGGCGATTAGTGAGGAAATGTCAGCCCAGCACGATGAACGTGCTAAATTTTACTCAAAACCAAAACAAGAATTAATTTTTGAAGATGCGGTTTTAGCTCATGACAAGACGATTATGGATCTTTTCTTGTCATTTTCACATGTTATGGCTGAAAAGCAAAGAGAATTGAAAAATAGTCATACGGTTGTTGAGCGTGATGATTATCGTATTGAAGACATGATGACGGTTATTTCAGAACGTCTCAGTCAGTCTAAAAAACTTGTTTTGAACAAGGTTTTCAAAGAATGTCAATCTATTCCAGAGATGATTACCTTATTTTTGGCGACTTTAGAATTGATTAAAGTCCATGAGGTGGAAGTAGAACAAGAGGAAAACTTTGGAGATATTGTTTTACGAAGTGTTAGTTGAGTGAAAAAACGATAACCCTTGGTAAACAAACTTAAGAAAGGAAGTTATATGAACTATTTAGCTCAGATTGAAGCCCTTCTTTTTGTAGCAGGTGAAGAAGGCTTGAGCTTACGTCATTTGGCTAGTATGGTTAATTTAACACCAACGGCGCTCCAACAACAACTGGAAAAATTAGCACAGAAATACAAAGCTGATGACTCATCAAGTCTTTGTTTGATTGAGACAGCAGGTTGTTATAAAATTGTGACTAAAGAAATTTTTGCTGATTTGCTTCGTGATTTTGCAAAAGCTCCAGTCAATCAAAGTTTATCACGTGCCAGTTTGGAAGTTTTATCCATTATTGCTTACAAACAACCGATAACACGTATTGAAGTTGATGATATTCGTGGTGTTAATTCTAGCAGTGCTATCAGTAAATTAATGGCTCTAGGTTTAATTTGCGAAGCTGGTAAAAAAGAAGTAATTGGTCGACCAAATATTTATGCGACAACGGATTATTTCCTAGATTTTATGGGAATCAATGACCTAAGTGAGCTGATTGACGTGTCAAATATCGAAGTGGTTGATGAAGAAATGCCCCTTTTTGAAGAGCCAGAATTAGCCCAGGAAGAAACAGAACTCGCTAAAACTGACGAAATGATGTAAAATAGCTAAAAAGCAGTTAAAGGAAAGAATATGAGAATTAATAAATACATTGCCCATGCGGGAATTGCCAGCCGTCGTAAAGCTGAAGATTTGATTAAAAGAGGTTTGGTAACCATCAACGGTAAAGTTGTCACAGAACTAGCTACAACGGTTAAAGCTGGTGATGTTGTTGAAGTTGAAGGGACACCAATCTATAACGAAGAAAAAGTTTATTACCTTCTTAATAAACCTCGTGGTGTGATTTCAAGTGTATCAGATGACAAAGGCCGTAAAACGGTTGTTGACTTGCTACCAAATGTTACAGAACGTATCTACCCTGTTGGACGTTTGGACTGGGATACTACTGGACTTTTGATTTTGACAAATGATGGTGATTTCACAGATGAAATGATTCACCCACGTAACGAAATTGACAAAGTCTACTTAGCTCGTGTTAAAGGACTTGCGACAAAAGAAAATCTTCGTCCATTAACACGTGGTGTTGTTATCGATGGCAAAAAGACAAAACCAGCTCGTTACAACATCATCAAAGTAGATCCTGAAAAAAATCGTTCAGTGGTTGAATTGACTATTCATGAAGGACGTAACCACCAAGTTAAGAAAATGTTCGAATCAGTTGGACTTTTGGTAGATAAATTGTCTCGTACGAACTTTGGGACTTTGGATCTATCAGGTCTTCGCCCAGGTGAATCACGTCGTTTGAGCAAAAAAGAAATCAGCCAGTTACATAATTTAGCTGTTAACAAACAAAAATGATAAAAAAACTGCTTATTGCGCTTGTTAAATGGTATCAAAAACGGATTTCCCCCATGACCCCTCCATCCTGTCGCTATCGACCAAGCTGTTCGAATTACATGATTATGGCGATTGAAAAGCATGGGCTAAAGGGTGTTCTTATGGGAATTGCACGTATTTTACGTTGCCATCCATTTGTAGAGGGTGGTGATGATCCGGTCCCAGATTATTTTACACTTCGACGCAATAAAGATTTTCGAAGAAAAAAAGAGGAAAGCTAAGGCTTTCCTCTTTTCGATTTTTAATATTTTGACCATGTTTTTGGAATGAAAAGTAGTAACATTGGGTAGATTTCCAAACGTCCTGCAATCATAGCAAATGACATGAGTAGTTTTGAAAACGGACTAAAGATTGCAAAGATTTGACTTGTTCCAAGCATTGGTCCAATATTGTTAAAGGTTGAAGTAGCTGCGCTGACCACAACTATAAAATTATTATTATCTAGTGATAGCATTAAGGTTAGTCCTAAAAGTAAGAAAACATATAATGTCAAATACTTAAGGACACCGTGTTGAATTTCCTTATCAAGTGGCTGTTCGTTGATATGGATAGTCATGATACGGTTTGGATAAAGGGTTGAGAGCACTTGATTTCTTGTGATTTTCGTTAGAATCAGTGCACGCATGACCTTAATACCACCAGCAGTTGATCCAGCAGATCCTCCGACAAACATGAGAAAGAGCAGAATAACCTGAGCAAACAAAGGCCAAACGGTCAAATCAGTTACTCCAAATCCTGTTGTTGTCATGACGTTAGCCACTTCAAATAATGAATTTTCCAAAGCCTTACCAGCGCTTGGGTAAAGGCCACTGACATTCAACCAGATTAGAGCTGTTGCAATCACAACAATCCCAATATAAGTTCTTAGTTCTTCGTCTTTAAAGAATGCTTTAAAGACGAAGAACTAAGAAATAGTACAAGTTAAAGTTAATCCCAAAAAGGAGTACAGCAAGTGAGACAATATTTGTGATTAGTGAACTGTTGTAATGAGCAATAGAATCATTATAGACTCCAAAACCACCAGTACCAGCACAACCCATTGCAGTGATAATACTGTCAAAGGCAGGCATGCCAGCTACCATCAAAATAACCATTAAAATGGCAAACATACTGAGGTAAATGACATAAAGAATTTGCGCTGTTTCTTTCAGTTTAGAAACCACTTTACCAAAGACAGGACCAGGCACTTCAGCACGCATGACTTCCAAGTGACTATTTTTACTATTTTTCATAATGGCTAGCGCAAACACCAGCACTCCCATACCACCGATAAGGTGGGCGAAACTTCGCCAGAAGAGTAGCGAGTGTGATAGCACCGCAACATCAGGTAAAATAGTAGCACCAGTCGTGGTAAATCCAGAAACTATTTCACAGAAAGCGTCAATGATACTTGGAATTTGTCCTGAAAGTACAAATGGTAGTGCTCCAAAGAAAGACCAAAGTATCCAACACAGAGCAACGATTAAGAGTCCCTCTTTGGTGTAAACATGGTAATTTTTGGGCTTGAAAGCCACTCCGAGAAGTCCGATGATAACGAGAATACCAATTGTAATAACAAGGCTATTAATCACTCGCATATCTTCATGGTAGATAAAAGCCACAATCACAGGAACCAGCATCAAAGAAGCTTCAATCAATAGGAGTTTTGCTAGGAGATAACGAACCATACTTTTATTCATAACTTACCTCGCTAACAAATCGTAGATGCGCGTGATGTTTTTCAAGAATGTGACAACGACAATCTTATCGCCAACTTCAAAGACATCCTCACCCGTTGGATAAATAGTTTTACCATTGCGGATGATTGCGGCAATCAGAATATTTTCCTTGAATTTTAGTGATGACAGACTCTTACCTGCCATTTTATTGTTTTCACGAATTTCAAATTGCAAGGTCTCGATACGACCATTAGCGACGTGGTGCATGGCATCGAGGTTTGAGTCTTGGGCGTTCACACGACCACGGATAAAGTGCATCATTGAATCCACGGCAATACTTTTTGGTATGACAATACTTGAAAATTGGCTAGTGTCAATAATTTCAAGCAAGCTTGTACGGTTAACTTTAGTGATATTTTTTCGTACACCAAGTGTTTCAAGGAACATAGAAGTGATGATGTTTTCTTCATCCACCCCTGTTAGTGTTGCGACTGCATCAAAGTTTTCCACACATTCTTCCAAAAGCACACTTTTAGCCGTACCGTCACCTTGGACGACATGGACGTTTGGAAATTCTTGGCTGAACATCTGAGCTTGCTCAGGATTATTTTCAATGACCTTAAGATTCATCCTAGTGTTCTTAAGAATGTTGAGCAAGTAGTATGCAATTCGTCCAGCACCAATAATCATCATGTTCTTGATAGATTTGGTTTTTACAGAATTGTGGAAAAGAATCATGTCAATACGATTTCCTGTAACGAAAATCTTATCAGCAGTTTGTAGTGTTGCATACCCATCAGGAATGATTAATTTTCCACGACGTTCGATAGCACAGATAACTATGTTGCCGAATTTTTTACGGAACTGGCTTAAACTCATGTGGCAAAGTTTGCTGCCATCAGAAATCACAAATTCCATCAGCATGACACGTCCATTGACAAAGTGCTCAACAGAAAGGGCATTTGGAAAGTCAACAGTATTAGCAATATAACGTGCAGTTAACAATTCTGGATTGACCACCAAAGAAAAGCCAAGAAAATTCTTATCTTTGAAATAAGCGTTTGAGTATTCTGGATTACGAACACGGACAACCGTTTCTTTGGCACCCATTTGTTTGGCAAGAACGGCTGAAATCATATTAATTTCGTCTTTATCAGTCAGAGCAATGAAGATATCGCAGTTAGCAACATCAGCTTGCTCAAGAATTTTAAAGTTAGCACCATTACCAACGATTCCCATGATATCGTGACGTTTGGTAATATTTTTTAAAACAGCTTCATTTTCTTCAATTAAGACGACATTGTGTTTTTCTTCAACAAGAGAGCGACAAAGTGCGGTACCAACCTTACCTCCGCCGACAACAATTATTTTAATTTTAACCTCCGAAATGTATCGTATCTATATTACTCTATTTTTCCTAAAAATACTAGCCATTCCAACTGTTAACAAGGGATTAAGCTTGATTTATCAAAGCTAACAATGATTGTTAAAATTAGGTTACAAATCATCAAAACGCTTGCGAAATGTCAGTGAGAGAATTATAATAAGTCGTTATCTAATTTTAGGGAGAAATTTCAATGCTTGAAAAGTTACGAAATGTTTTTATTGGTAATCGCCTGGAATCAGCTGGCGAGACTGATGAGGATCATCTGCTATCCAAATCACAAGCTTTGGCCTTGTTGTCTAGCGATGCCCTTTCATCTATTGCTTATGGTCCAGAACAAGTTATCTTAGTTTTGACAACTATTTCTGCGGCGGCAATTTGGTGGTCTTTACCAATTGGACTTTTGGTTTTGGTATTGTTAGCAAGCCTAACGATTTCTTACCAACAAGTTATCCATGCTTACCCTAAGGGTGGCGGTGCCTACATGGTATCTACGGAAAATTTATCACCAAGTATGGGATTAATTGCGGGTGGTAGTTTGTTGGTTGACTATATGTTGACAGTAGCTGTTTCGGTGTCATCTGGTGCCGATGCGATTACATCAGCTTTTCCAGCCATTAAGGAATTTAATTTAGAAATTTCGATTGTTCTGGTTTTGGCTTTGATGTTTATGAATTTGCGTGGTTTGCGCGAATCGGCAAAATCTTTGATGATTCCAGTTTATTTGTTCATTGTAAGTATCTTATTCTTGATTGCATATGGCGCTTTTCAAATTCTGACTGGGCATTTGGCTTATACGGCAACAGCACACATTGGTAAAGTGGTTCCAGGAGTGTCTATTATTCTTTTGCTGAGAGCTTTTACCAGCGGTTCAGCTTCATTGACTGGTGTTGAAGCTATTTCAAATGCGGTGCCATTTTTCAAGAAACCAAAAGAAAAAAATGCAGCTGGCACCCTTGCCATCATGTCACTAATTCTTGGAATTATGTTTGCAGGAATTACATTCCTAAACTACTGGTTGGGAATTACACCATCAGCTCATGTAACAATTTTGGCTCAAATTGCGCAACGTATCTTTGGTGATTCAACAATCGGAAATGCTTTGTTCTACATTTTCCAATTATCAACAGCCTTAATCTTGGCGGTTGCTGCAAATACTGGCTTTTCCGCTTTTCCAATGTTATCTTTCAACATGGCTAAGAACAAATACATGCCTCACCTCTTTATGGAAAAAGGGGCACGTCTTGGCTATTCAAATGGTATCATTACCCTAGCAGTTGGGGCAATTGCGCTTCTTTATATCTTTAACGGTTCAACTGAGCGTCTTATTCCGCTTTATACCATTGGGGTATTTGTCCCATTTGCCCTTTCACAAACGGGGATGGTCATTCACTGGAAACGCAAATTTGGTCAAGGCTATTTGAAACATTCTGTGGCTAATATCTTGGGAGCAATTATTTGTTACCTCATCATTTTGATTTTATTGATTTTTAGAATTGGTGAAATCTGGCCATTCTTCCCAATCATCTTTGTCTTGATGTTCTTGTTCCATTCTATTAAGAATCACTACAAGAATGTTGCTATGCAACTTCGTTTGACAGATGATGTTAAGAATATCCATTATGATGGTAATACGGTTTTGATTTTGGTCGGCAATATGACACAAGCAAGTATTCGTGCTATCAACTATGCTAAAAGCATTGGACAAACGGTTGTTGCCATGCACATATCAACCTTGGAAACACGTGAAAAAGACTTAGAAGTTGAAGAAGAATTCAAACACTATTTCCCAGATATTACCTTTGTCAATATTGAATCAAACTACCGTGATATTGTGAAACCAACTATGATGTTTGTTCAAAAAATGAATCATGAAGCTAAGAAAAATAATCACACTATGACGGTTATTATTCCAAGATTCATTCCAAAACACAGTTGGCAAAACATACTTCACAACCAAACGAGCCTACGTATCCGTGCGCGTTTACGTTGGTATGAAGACATTATCATTGCAACTTATTCATATCATTTGAAGAAATAATAAATGTTTAAGAAGCCTTTCATATCAAGGCTTCTTTTAATTTTGTAAAAGAAAAGGCTTACATCAAAAAAGCTTTGAAAAAAGCCGTAAAAACATGACATTTTCGCGTCAAATACGTTGACTTTGTATGTTAAAGTGTTATAATAATTTATAAGAATTCGTTAGTTTAAATCAAACCTGTTATGATTTAAGTTAATAAATCGCCGCCAACCACGCTGTTTGCTGAGCTTGACTCCGGGCAGTGTGGTTTATTTTTATGTCAAAAAACGGAGAGGAATAGTTATGAATATCGAAGAACTTGATTACCAAGAAAAAGCTACTAAGGCTGTCAATCATGTCGTTCTTTTTGAACCACAAATTCCACAAAATACAGGAAATATTGCTAGAACTTGTGCTGCAACCAATACACCACTACACATCATTCGTCCAATGGGATTCCCAATTGATGACCGTAAAATGAAACGCGCAGGGCTTGATTATTGGGACAAACTTGATGTGACATTCTATGATAGCATTGAAAAATTTATGGAAAAATGTGATGGGAAAGTTCACTTGATTAGTAAATTTGCTGAAAAAGTTTATTCTGACGAAAACTACAATGATGGCAACCATCATTATTTCCTTTTCGGTCGTGAAGATAAAGGTCTTCCTGAAGACTTCATGCGAGCAAATCCTGAAAAAGCGCTTCGTATTCCGATGAATGATGAACACGTGCGCAGCTTGAATTTGTCAAACACCGTCTGTATGATTGTTTATGAAGCACTTCGCCAACAAGCATTTCCAAATTTGGAACTCAGCCACACTTACGAGTATGATAAACTAAAATAAAATAAAAGAAAAGCAGTCCTTTAGGACTGCTTTTGACGTATAAAAGTCCAAAAAGTGAGGAAAATCAGCATAAAATTAAGATTTTTCAGTCAAAAATATTGCAGAGCTTGATTTTTTTTGATATTCTAAGGGTGTCTTCAGGGCAGGGTGCAATTCCCGACCGGCGGTGTTGCCTTTCGTTGTTTGCTAAGAGAACGAGAGCAATATAAAAGTCCGCGAGCTGCTTGGCAGTTGATCTGGTGAGATTCCAGAACCGACAGTAAAGTCTGGATGGGAGAAGACCAAGAGTTTGCTTAGGATTTTTGACTACAGCAATATACTCGAACGCCTTCTTTCAATTTGAAAAAATTGGAGGAACTTTTTTATGCTTGAAACTATGACTAACACACGTAAATTGGCGCATATTGCCATTTTATCGACGCTTTCGTTCTTGTTGATGTATTTGCAATTTCCGCTGATTCCATCAGCCAGCTTCTTGCAATTTGATTTTTCAATCTTACCAGTCTTAGTTGGTTTTGTGATGATTGACTTGCAAAGCGCGCTTGGAATTTTGATTTTGCGAACACTTCTAAAACTCATGTTAAATAATGGTGGTATTACCACCTTGATTGGTATGCCAATGAATGTGGTCGCTTTAGGAGTTTTCTTGTTAGCGATGGCTTTTATTTGGAATCGAAAACCAAGTTTGAAAACTTTTGTTTTGGCTTCAGTTGTGGGAACGATTGGTTTGACCGTGGCTATGTTGGTATTAAACTATATCTATGCGGTGCCACTTTATGCCCAATTTGCAAACTTTGATATTTCAGCTATTCTAGGTTTAGGAAATTACCTTTTTGCAATGGTTGTCCCATTTAACTTGATTGAAGGAGTGATTTTCTCTATTTCCTTCTTTATCTTATGGACATGCCTAAAACCGATTTTAACAAAATAAATACATGACAGGTCTGGGACATAGTCCTAGGCTTTTTAGTTAATCGGCTAATGAACTTAACATTTGTTTAAACTGCCACAGTTTTGCCACAGAATTTAGAGGCTTTGGCTAGGCTTAAAAATTGAACTGCGTTATAATAATACTGTTGCACTAAATTCTTGTGAAAGGTATTAACATGAAACATAAACAAACCTATTTTACACTTGGCTCAACCTTTCTCGTGATTTTTATGATGTTGGGCTATGTTGTAAAATTTTATCCTGAAGCTGTAACAGGACTTGATTCAAGTATTCAATTAAGCGTTCGTGGAGATTTACCAGCACATCTGACTGCTTTCTTTAAAGTCATCACAAATTTTGGTCATGAAGCGCTTGTCTTTGTCTATACATTTGCCATTGCAGCCTTTTTCTATTTCCGAAAAAATTGGAAAACGGAAGGCCTTCTTTTAGCTGGCAATTTGGTTTTAATGGGGGCTTTTTCAACAGTCTTTAAGTATCTTTATAATCGTCCAAGACCAAGTTTGGAATTCTTGGTTAAACGACCAATGGGGCCATCGTTCCCAAGTTGGCATGCGGCATCCAGTATGATTGTGGCTATTAGTTTGATGATTATTATCGAGCAACATTTGACAAAAACAGTAGCTAAGCGTCTGCTACAAGTATTGGTTTTTGTACTTGCTCTTTTAACAGCTGTTTCTCGTATCTACTTAGGTGTCCATTACCCAACAGATATTTTGGGTGGCTGGTTGCTAGCTCTTGCTATCTCTCTAGCTGTATACCCAATTTATGATAAGAAGCGTTTTGAATGGCGTTTCCAAGGAAAACAAGATTAAGTATTAAAGAGGCGACCGATAGGTCGTCTTTTTAAGGTGACTTGAGTTTGTCTCGTGCTTAGAAAGTGTTATAATAAAAGCTATGAAAAAACGTTACAATACTCTAAATGATTACTATCGCGAGATTTTTGGAGAAAAAATATTTAAAGTTCCTATTGATGCAGGATTTGACTGCCCAAACCGTGATGGGACGGTAGCGCATGGTGGATGTACTTTCTGTACAGTATCAGGTTCTGGTGATGCTATCGTGGCTCCAGATGCTCCAATTCGTGATCAGTTTTATGAAGAAATAGATTTCATGCACCGTAAATGGCCAGAAGTTAAGAAATACTTGGTTTATTTCCAAAACTTCACCAATACACACGACACGGTTGATGTGATTCGTGAACGCTATGAACAAGCGATTAACGAGCCTGGTGTTGTCGGGATTAATATCGGGACACGTCCCGACTGTCTGCCAGATGAAACCATTGCCTACATTACTGAGTTGTCTGAGCGTATGCATGTGACTGTTGAACTTGGGTTGCAGACCACTTATGATGAAACTTCTAAAATCATTAACCGTGCTCACACTTATGACCTTTACGTTAAAACGGTGAAACGTCTTCGTGAATTGGCTCCTAAGGTTGAGATTGTTTCTCACTTGATTAATGGTCTTCCAGGGGAAAACCACGAGATGATGGTTGAGAACGTTAGACGTTGTGTGACTGATAACGAGATTGACGGAATCAAACTTCATTTGCTTCACTTGATGACAAGTACCAAAATGCAACGTGATTACCATGAGGGGCGTTTGAGATTGCTCAGTATGGACGAATACGTCGATATTATCTGCGATCAGTTGGAAATTATTCCTAAAAATATTGTTATTCACCGCATTACTGGAGATGCTCCACGTGACATGTTAATTGGACCAATGTGGAGCCTCAAGAAATGGGAAGTTTTAAACGCCATTGACAAAGAAATGGAACGCCGTGGTACTTATCAAGGCTGTAAGCTAGAAAGTAAGGAGGCCGTGTTATGATAAAACGTCCTTTGCATTTATCTCATGATTTTTTAGCTGAAGTTTTGGATGGACAAGCAATCGCAGTTGATGCGACCATGGGAAATGGCAATGACACAGTTTTTCTTGCCCAACATGCTAAAGAAGTTTATGCTTTTGATGTGCAAGAACAAGCTTTACAAAGCACGAAAGAACGTTTAGAAAAACAAGAAATTCACAATGCTCATTTAATTTTGGATGGGCATCAACATATTGACCATTATGTGAATCAACCAATTCACGCAGCTATTTTCAATCTAGGATATTTGCCAAGTGCTGATAAAACGGTTATCACTAAACCTGACACAACCTTGATTGCTGTGGAGAAAATTTTAAAAAAGCTTGAGGTTGGTGGTCGCTTAGCTATCATGATTTACTATGGACATGAGGGCGGTGACATGGAAAAAGATGCTGTGCTAGAATATGTCAATCAGCTAGACCAATGGCTTTTTACTGTCATGCTGTATCAACCTTTAAACCAAATTAATCAACCACCATTTTTAGTAATGATTGAAAAATTAAAACAGTCGAAGGAGAGTTAAGCATTATGCAAATCATAACGGTTCGTGAAAAGTTACATCAAATGCATCAAAAATATTTAGATGACGCAAACACTAAACCGTGTGCCAAGTTGTCAGAAGAAGATGCAGAGAAAATCTTGACAATTAAGAAAAAGTTAGCCAGTCTTGAAAAAGAACGTTGCGTACGACTTCGTGATCGTAAAGATGTTACGGCTATTGATCAAAAAATTGCCAAGCAAAAAGAACGTTTTACTGTTTATTGCCGCCAAAAACAACGATAAGGAGTGATGGTTTATCGAGAGTTCTATCCTTGTTATAGCATTTTTATTAATGCTCATTGTTTCCAACGTCATTAATCGTCTTTATCCTAAATTACCTTTACCTTTTATCCAAATTATTTTGGGAATTTTGGTGGGTGTTTTAGCAAAAGAGACGACACTCACTTTAAATTCAGAGCTATTTCTGGCTCTGGTAATTGCACCGCTTAATTTTAGAGAGGGGCAAGAAAGTGATGTGACGACCTTTGTCAAATACAAGTCAATTGTGGCTTATCTAATTTTGCCAACTGTTTTGATAACAATGCTGACAGTTGGTTATGTGACTGGTAAGTTATTACCTGTTGATGTCCCCTTGGCTGCTAGTTTTGCCTTGGGAGCAGCGCTTGCTCCGACAGATGCCGTTGCGTTTTTATCAATTGCAAAACGGTTTAAATTTCCAAAGCGCGTCGAATCCATTTTAACAATAGAAGGGCTTTTGAATGATGCCAGCGGTTTGATTTCTTTCCAATTTGCTGTGACGGCTTTGACCACTGGAACCTTTTCTTTGCTTACTGCGAGCTTTAGTCTGTTTTGGGTAATTATTGGTGGAATGTTGGTCGGGCTATTTTTTGCCTTGTTAAATCGAGGCGTCATGGCTTTTCTTGAAAAAATTGACGTCGCTGATGTGACAGGGGCTCTCTTATTGGAATTATCATTGCCAATTGTGTCATACTTTGTTGCCAGTCTTTTTGGCGTATCAGGTATCATTGCTGTCGTGATTGCTGGATTATCACAAGCCAGTCATTTCAAACGAATTCGTTTATTTGATGCTGAGGTGGACCGTGTCAGCCAGATTATTTGGGAGACGGTCAGCTTCATCTTAAATGGCTTTGTCTTTATCGTTTTTGGCTATGAATTGACACGTATCGTTGAGCCTGCTTTGACCAATTCTTTGGTTAATAATTATCGTCTTGTAGCGATTGTGTTAGTCGTGACAGCTTTACTCTTTTTAGTTCGATTTGTCATGGTTGGGCTTTATTATATTCTGCATTATCGTAAAGGAAAACGTTTAAGTAAATCACTATTGAGAGAGGTTTTGCTGTTAACTTTTTCTGGTGTGAAAGGGACGGTATCAATCGCGACAATTTTGCTATTGCCACAGTTTGAAAGTTACGCTTATAGCTTGATTTTATTTACCGTAGCAGCGGTGACCTTGCTAAGCTTTCTAATTGGTGTATTTGTTTTACCAAACTTGGCACAAAGCTCTGATGATACTGATACCACCGATTATGTCACTCAAATTGCCATTTTAAATGAAGTGGTTAAGACATTGGAGGAAGATTTAAAAGAAGTCGAGGACAAAGTTCCACTTTATGCAGCCATTGATAATTACAATGGGCGTATTGAGCACTTGATTTTGGAACAAGAGCCGACTATTGTCAAAAAAGAATTGGCTTACCTGCGCTTGATGATTCTTGGAATTGAAAGCGATGGTTTAGAGCATGCCTTTTCAGAAGGCAAGATAGAATTAGTTGAATACCGTTTGTATCAACGTTACTTGCAAAATTTGGAACGTCAGATTAATCGTGGTTTTATTTCAACGTTTAGCTATTTCTTCACAATTAGCATGCGAATGATTCGTCGCTTAGTTCGTGAAAGCCTCAGTTTTTGGCCAACTATCCGTCACTTTCTTTCTGGAAAATCACGCGAAATTAAATTGACAGATGATAACCGTGAACGCTTGACAGAGCTTTTTTTAAGGAATACGGAGCTGGTGCTAGAAGCGTTACAAGATTTGGAAGGCGTTTACAATTCAGAATTGATTAGTTTCCTCCAAAGATCACGTCTACAAGAAGCTAATATTATTGAATCAGGCGTCTTTGTTGAACGTGTCATTGCTCATATGAAACCTGATAATATTAATGAAATGTTGCGAGGGTATTATCTTGAGCGCAAAGTGATTGCCGAATATGAAATGCGTGGTGATATCACATCAAGCTATGCAACCTTACTACGCCGCAATGTCAATAAACTCGAAAGTTATTCGTTAAAAGATGACTACGGAACACTACCATATAATTACTTTATTATAAAATAACCCCTAGAACGAAAATGTCCTAGGGGCTTTACTATTATGATTTAAATTCAGGTTTGATGTAAATGCGTTCGTCGCCTAGTGAGATGATTGAGACAATTTGGTCATAGAAATCGGTTAAAATGTCCTCAGTCAAAACATCATTTTTAGGACCTTGGGCAATGATTTCTCCTTTTTTCAGCAACAAGACATGAGTCATTGATTGTGTGATTTCTTCGGCATGGTGTGTCACGTAGAGAATTGTTGGAGCATTAGGAAGGCTTGTGATTTGCTCAATCTGTGTCAATAGTTTTTCACGCGCAAACAAATCAAGTCCACTTGTAGCCTCATCTAAAATCAAAATTTCAGGATTTTCCATTAAACTACGTGCGATAAGGAGCAGTTGTTTTTCACCTTGTGACAGACTAGTATAAATACGTCCAAGCAGATATTCGCCACCAATTGAAATCAACATTTGTCGTGCTTCATCAAGTTCTTTTTCACTGTATTCTTTGTAAAGAATGCTTGATTTGTATTTCCCAGTCAAAACAATTTTTTCAGCAAGCATATTGGCTGGAAGTCGCTCAGCGATAAAGGAGCCAACGATACCAATTTTGGTACGAATATCGCTAATGTCAGTACCACCAAATGGTGTTCCTAAGACTTCCACCTCACCGTCTGTTTTCCAATATTCAGCCATGATAAGCTTTAAAAGTGTTGTCTTACCAGAACCATTTAGCCCTAAAATAGCCCAATGTTCCCCCTTGTTAACTTCCCAGTTAAGATTTTTTAATAATAATTTATGCTGACGTTCTAAGCTGACATTCTTTAGTTTGATTTGTAACATTTGGAGCCCTCCATGTGTTTTTAATAGTTATTATATCATTTTCTGAAAATTTTTATATTTTAGTTTAGCATTGTAAAATATGCTTGATAAGGCTGTTTATCTATTACATAAAATCAAAAATATGCTATAATGTAGTTACTATACTATTTTGTCGTGGAGAATAAAATCTTACCATAATAGATATTTTAAGAATAGGAGTAGAATTGATATGGAAGACCCCAGTCAGAATTTAGTTTTACAATTTATTTTATTATTAATTTTGACCTTATTAAATGCCTTTTTCTCAGCTTCTGAGATGGCTTTAGTGTCTTTAAATCGTTCACGTGTTGAACAAAAAGCAGAAGAAGGAAATAAAAAATATATCCGTCTTTTGTCTGTCCTAGAAAAACCAAATAACTTTTTATCAACGATTCAAGTTGGGATTACTTTTATCGGACTTTTACAAGGGGCTAGTTTGTCTGCTTCACTTGGTGGTGTGATTTCCTCTTGGTTTGGAAATTATGTCTGGGCAAAAACAGCTGGTAGCGTGATTTCACTTGTCTTTTTGACTTATATTTCAATCGTTCTTGGAGAACTTTATCCAAAACGTATTGCCATGAACCTTAAGGAAAACTTGGCGGTTATTTCAGCTCCAGTCATTATCCTTATTGGGAAATTGGTTAGCCCATTTGTCTGGTTATTATCAGCTTCAACTAATCTTTTGTCACGCATCACACCAATGACATTTGACGATGCCGATGAAAAAATGACACGTGATGAAATTGAATACATGCTGACAAATAGCGAAGAGACTTTGGATACAGAGGAGATTGAAATGCTTCAAGGTGTCTTCTCACTTGATGAATTGATGGCGCGTGAAGTCATGGTACCACGTACAGATGCTTTCATGATTGACATCAATGATGACACGCAAGAAAACATTCAAGAAATTCTGAAAAGACACTTTTCACGTATTCCCGTCTATGATGGTGACAAGGATAAGATTATTGGTGTCCTTCACACTAAACGTTTGTTAGCTGCTGGTTTCAGCGAAGGTTTTGATAATATTGTTTTGCGTAAAATCTTGCAAGAACCTTTGTTTGTTCCTGAAACGATTTTTGTTGATGATTTGTTGCGTCAATTGCGAAACACTCAAAATCAAATGGCAATCTTGCTTGATGAATACGGTGGTGTTGCAGGAATTGTAACCCTTGAAGATTTGCTTGAAGAAATTGTCGGTGAAATTGATGACGAAACCGATAAAGCAGAACAATATGTTCGTGAAATTGGTGAAGATACTTATATTGTCCTTGGTACAATGACCTTGAATGATTTCAATGATTACTTTGACCTTGATTTAGATAGTGATGATGTCGATACTATTGCTGGATTCTATTTGACAGGGGTTGGTAGCATTCCAAGTCAGGATAGTCGTGAAAGCTTTGAAGTTGATTCAAAAGAAAAACACCTTGTTTTAACAAATGATAAAGTAAAAGATGGTCGTGTGACGAAATTGAAAGTTGTGATTTCTGATATAGAACAGACCCCTGAGGAAGATTAAGCTAAAAGCTTAGTCTTTTTTAGTGGGTTGACGTGATGGCTAAAAGCCTTGATTGACTTAAAAAACTGATATATATAAGAGCTGTTTTACTGGCTTTTTTATCACCATCTTTTCTCTGGAAAATGGTATAATGAAAATTAGAAAAACGGTTACAAAGGATGTTAGAAAATGACTGAAATAGATTATGGAAAAGTGACAGGAATGATTCATTCAACAGAAAGTTTTGGTTCTGTGGATGGTCCTGGTGTTCGCTTTGTCATTTTTATGCAAGGCTGCAAGATGCGTTGCCAATATTGTCACAATCCAGATACTTGGGCATTAGAGACAAATAATTCTCGTGAACGCACTGTTGATGATGTTTTAGCAGAAGCCTTGCGTTATCGACATTTCTGGGGTGAAAATGGTGGGATTACCGTTTCAGGTGGTGAAGCCATGTTGCAAATTGAGTTTGTAACAGCCCTTTTTACCAAATCTAAAGAATTAGGAATTCATTGCACGCTTGATACGTGTGGTTTTACGTTCCAAGATACGCCTGAATATCACGAAATTGTGGATAAGTTACTAGCTGTGACGGATTTAGTTCTTTTAGATTTAAAAGAAATTAATCCTAAACAACACATTGTTGTAACACGTCAACCCAATACTAATATTCTAGCTTTTGCTCGTTATTTGTCTGATATGGGTGTTCCAGTCTGGATTCGTCATGTCTTGGTTCCAGGATTGACCGATTTTGATGAAGACTTAATTGAGCTAGGGAAATTTGTTGAAACGTTAAAAAACGTGGATAAATTTGAAATTTTGCCTTATCATACTTTGGGTGAATTCAAGTGGCGTGAATTGGGAATTCCTTATACCCTTGAAGGGGTTAAACCACCGACTAGAGAACGTGTCCAAAATGCTAAAAACCTTATGCATACAGAGTCTTACACAGACTACATGAAACGCATTCATCACTAGACAGGTTGACTATTGACATTGAGATGAATCTTTGATAAGCTCTATCACAAGGTGGACACTATGAACAGTTACAAAGTTTTAAAATTTGACGATCACTTCGTTTATTTGACGCAAGAGGGCAAGATTAAAAAATTAGCGCGTGACTTATTTGATTTTGATATCGCACTAGGGGATAGAGTTGATTATATCCAAGATGGTGATATTGTCTTAGTGATGCCGAGCCAAGGAGAAATGGAAATAAGCAGTGATAAATCTGTTAAGTCTGGGCTTTTACAAGGCATTCTTAATCTTTTCTTGGAAACTTTATCCATTCATAATAACGACTTAGGAAATCTAAAGAAGATTTTTTCACAACTTTTGGTCACACTTTTTATGGCATGGAGTTTGCTTGGTGTGGTTGTGATTGAATTATTACTTTTACTAGAATCCTTGATTTCCGTTATCTGGCGCTTACTAGTTAAAGGCATTAAGAATTTGCACATTGTGGATAATAGCCGAAAATATATGGCTTACCGCAAACGCCAAGAAGCTATTCGCAATCAAGAAAATCGTGAGGAAGAAGAACGTCTTTTACGTCTTGCTTTAGAACAGGAAAAGTTAGATATAAAAGATCATATTTCTGAAAAAGCATCAGAAACTTTTACGACAGTTTCAGAAAAATCTCAGGAAGATTCTGTAAAAGAAACGAAAGAAATAGACTAAAAATGAAAGCATTTTTATCATTAACTACTAGAGCCTGTTGATAAAGGTGCTTTTTTGTTAGAATAATGGCTTAAAAGAGCCTGCTAGCTTTGCTATCTCCTTTAAATTTTGCTAAAATAAGAATAAATAATTATTATGAGGTAAAAAACATGTCTAAAATTTTAGTTTTTGGTCACCAAAATCCAGACTCTGATGCGCTTGGTTCATCAATCGCATACGCATACTTGAAACGTGAACTTGGTGTAGATGCTGAAGCTGTTGCTCTTGGAACTCCAAATGAAGAAACAACTTTTGCATTGAACTACTTTGGTGTAGAAGCACCACGTGTTGTTGAATCAGCTAAAGCAGAAGGTGCTGACCAAGTTATTTTGACAGACCACAATGAATTCCAACAATCAATCTCAGATATTCGTGACGTTGAAGTTGTTGAAGTGATTGACCACCACCGTGTTTCTAACTTTGAAACTGCTAACCCACTTTACATGCGTTTAGAACCAGTTGGTTCAGCTTCATCAATCGTTTACCGTCTCTACAAAGAAAACGGTGTTGCTATTCCTAAAGAAATGGCCGGTTTGCTTTTGTCTGGTTTGATTTCAGATACACTTCTTCTTAAATCACCAACAACTCACGCAACTGACCCAGCTGTTGCTGCTGACTTGGCAGAAATCGCAGGTGTTAACCTTGAAGAATACGGTTTGGCATTGCTTAAAGCTGGTACAAATTTGGCAACAAAATCTGCTGAAGAATTGATTGATATCGATGCAAAATCATTTGAACTTAACGGAAACCAAGTTCGTGTTGCACAAGTTAACACAGTTGACATCAACGAAGTTCTTGAACGTCAATCAGAAATCGAAGCTGCAATGACTGCTGCTATCTCTGCTAACGGATACTCTGACTTTGTTCTTATGATTACTGATATCCTTAACTCAAACTCAGAAATTTTGGCACTTGGTGCTAATATGGATAAAGTTGAAGCTGCCTTCAACTTCAAACTTGAAAACAACCACGCATTCCTTGCTGGCGCTGTTTCACGTAAAAAACAAGTTGTTCCACAATTGACTGAAAGCTTCAACGCTTAATTAATGTCGATAATGATAACACAAAAGGCGATGCAAGTCGCCTTTTTGTATGCTTTGTATATTGAGGAGATAAAAAATTAAAGATATTAATATGAAAAAAGTCATCTTTTTATTTTGTTGCTTTATTTTAATTGGGTGTCATCAACAATCAAATGATAGTAAAGGAAAAACAGGCCATGGCACAAGAAATGTTGTCGAGTCTAAGAATGTAACAAAAGAGAAAAAAGATTATTCTGATTGGTTTTTAAATTATCGTTATTATTATGTTGCATCAAATACTTCAACCTTGATGACATGTGGGATAAGCTTAAATAATGATGGTACGGCAACTTTATGTAGAGCTGGCGCAGAATTGATGGCATTCAATGCTGGGAACCCTTTAAAAGGACAGTATACAATTGAAGATTATGAGGATTCTAATGCCGTTCAAACTTATGTTACATCAGGAGATATGACTGTAAATGGAGAAGAACCTAGTCGAACTGAACTTGTTCCAAGTGTTAAAATCACGATAGATATTCCTGAGCAAGAACTTCAACGTGTTAATGGCAACGTTAATTTTGTAAAAGATGAAACCAAGGTAGTGCTTTATGGTTATACTAATGATGATGGTAATAAAGTATTAACAACAGATGAAGAGGTAAAATCAGCATTACAAGTTTATTTTCATGCTAAACCTGAAAAAGCTAACTACGTTGTTAGTGTAGATGTATTGAACTTACGTTTAAAACCAAGCTTATCAGCTGATGTTGTTACTAAAAAACAAAAGGGTGATATTCTTCAAGTATTAGATTATGTTAGTGGAGAATCAGTTGATAATAACTCAACTTGGTGGGAAGTTAATATTGATGGTCAGAAATGTTATGCTTGGTCTGGTGCTCTTAAAACACAATTAGCTTATGATGCTGAACTAGAATCAGCCAATGATATTAATTTGGAAGAGATAAAGGATGAAAACTACGAATCGCTTGCCGGAACATGGCGTAACGGAAAAGGTGATACTCTTGTTATCCAAAGTGATGGCTCAATCGTTAGCACAGTAGATGGAAGGTCAGGTAAAGAAAGTTTGGGTGGTGCTTTTAGGTACGAAAGTGATGGTGTTCCTTATATTGGAGTCAGTAATGGATATACTGGAGGTTTATTAGCATTGCTTAAGGTTGGTTTTAAGACAACAGGAGATAATTCGGATACTTCTAAACCACGAATTGTACCAACACAGAATGGTGTTTATAATTTATCTAATGATTACTATTATTATCGTCAATAATATAGAAAGTAAATATAAATGAAAAAGAGAATTTTATTAATTATTCTTGCTCTGCTAGTTTTAAGCGCATGTTCTCATAAGAATAAAAATCAGAAAGTACCAGGAAATTGGTACACTGGCTCATCTTCATCCACTTCGGCATCTGATAAAAAAGAAACTAGTGATAATAGTATTTATGATGTTGTGTTAGAAAAACTTAGAACTGATACAAGTGATACGCCAGCAACGCATTATGCTTATTATGATATTGATGGTAATGGTCAAGATGAGTTATTTTCTGGTCGCTATTGGGAGTCTACGGGAACAATTGAATTTGCTGCTCTTTATTATGATAATAACGGTGTAGCGGATTTTCTGGCTCAAAGTTATGTCGCGACAGCTGGCGGGTATAGAGAAGCTGCAAATATCTATACAGATGGAACGATTATTACAGCTAAGTGGACGTCAACAGGAACAGAAATGGAAGATACCCAGTATCAATTGAGAGCAGATAATAGTGGTATTGATACTATAAAAAGTGCTACTGTACCGATTGGTAAAGATGTAGAATTAACGGATTACTTTGATGTAAAAAATAAAGAGACGTTTGATTTTAGTGTGCTTGATTGGCAACCATTAGTATCTGAACAAGCAAATTCTGATGATTTAGATGTTAATCAGATACTTAGTGGAAATTACGAATCATTAGCTGGAACATGGGTTAATGGTAAAGGGCATATTTTGATTATTAGTAGTGATGGAATGATAGGAGAGGATGATATAATATATTCGATAAGTAAGAATGAAGATGGCATTGTAACTTTAAGTTGTGGTTCTAAAACTAGAGCACCAGGAGGATTTGCTGTCGTAGTGCTCCCAAGCGGTGTGACGTATCCTTTGAAAGATAATTCAGATACTTCAAAACCAAGGTTACTTGCTGGACAACAGCCTAATTTTTCTGTAGATGTATATTATTATAGAAAATAACATAACAAAAGCCAACCAATCGTTAATTTGATTGGTTGGCTTTTTGTTTTTGTCTGTTATTCTTGCTCACGGATAAAGGTGACAGTTTTATCGTCTGAGTGTTTTGGTGAATATTTGAAGCCATCAAAAGTTAATGATTTTATCTGCTCAATGGTTTCAATTTGCTTTTCAGCCATGAGCGAAACCAAACGTCCTCTTCCTTTTTTAGAAATGGTTGAGTGGATTTTGAGTTTGCCAGATCGATTTTCCATAAAGATGACTTTCATCATGCGCTTACGAATGTTGGATGAAAAGACCTGTTCGAATTCTGATGATAGGAGTGAAATGATAAGGTCATCTTCTTGAACTTGTTCATCATAGGCTTTTCGCCAGAATTGTTTCAATGAGGTACCATTGATTTTGAGATTGCCTTGAAAGTCAAGTCGGTGTGGTGCAATCAGCTCTGTCGGTTTGATTAGACCGTAAAAAGCTGTTGCAATGCGAAGGTGCTTATCGAGATAATCTTTCTCAGTCTGGCTGACATTTTGACGCTTTAAGTAACGGTACATGAGGCCGTCATAAAGCATCCAAGCTGGGTAATATCTGGCATCTTTGTTAGCCATCCGTTGCCAGCGCAGCCATTCCTGGTCAGCCTTGACTGGATTGATTTTGTAAAAATTAGCCAAATCTTCTACAGAGTAATCTAGCATGGTTTCAAGAATATCTTTGCTTTTAGTTCCTAAGGATTGGTTGGCAAAAGCGTCTTGATTAGTATTTAATTCTTTAGCGTTAGGGATAAGTAATTTCATACTGGCATTATAGCACAGACTTAAAAATTTCTTTAAAGATAAGTCCTCATAAATGTCGTAGCAAATCTTCTTATAGCAGGACACTTTGTTTTTTGTTACAATTAACATATGAAACTACAAGACTTGCAAGCTGGTGACTTGCTTTTTATGCGCGATAATCAAGCCATGTCCCAGGCAATCCAGCAGGCGACAGGACAGTACAGCCATGTTGCGATTTATTTTAATCAAATGATTTACCACGCGACAAGAGATAAAGGTGTTGTCAGAGAAAATCTTAGAGAGTTTTTGCTTACACATGAACAGCTTGTCTCGGTTTATCGCTATCCCAAAATCAATCCAGACCAAGTTCTGGTGGCAGCCAAGGCTTTACTTGGAAAACCTTATAATGATAGTTTTTATCCAGATAATGGCACTTATTATTGTTCGCAATATATTGCAGAAATTCTGCCAATTTTTAAGACCGTTCCCATGCAATTTGGCGATAATCAGCATGTGATTTCAGACTTTTGGCAGACCTATTACGATAAATTGGGACTTGCTGTGCCTTTAAATCAAGCAGGAACCAATCCCAGCCAGCTATCACAATCAGAGGATTTACAATATTTAGGAGAATTACATGATTATCATTTTTAATCCAGATAAATTAACACGACAAACTTTTTTTAAGGATTTAGTTAACTTTTTGTATCAGACAGATGATGTGACCTTGCGTCAAATCAAAGCTAAATTTCAAGAAGTGCCCAAAATTGATCGTTTGATTGAGGAATATGTCCAAGCAGGTTATATTATCCGTGATAACAAACGCTATACAATTGGTTTTGAATTGCTTAACTCTCTTGAAAATATTAGTTTAGACAGTCAGATTTTTGTGGATGATGAGAGTCAAATTTACACTGACTTGATGAAGCTTACTTTTGAAACTCGTCTAGACAATGAGACAAATGACTTGGTTCTTGTTGAAAAAACAAGCATTGCTCGAGATGAATTGACGCTTTCTAACTACTTTTTCAAACTAGCTGAGAATTTGCCAATGTCAAAAGCACAAGAAGTTCTGTTTGATTTGCTTGGAGATGTTAATCCGCAATACGCTTTGAAATACATGACAACTTTTCTATTGAAATTTGCAAGAAAAGATGAAGTCGCTCAAAAACGACCAGATATTTTTGTGGAAGCTTTGGAAAAATTGGATTACATTCGCAAAAATGACCAAGGCAAATACCAATTGAACATGACATTTGATAAAGAGACGTTGATTTTTACAAGTAAATAAAGCAAAAAAATCTGGGGAATGCCCAGATTTTTATGTTGCTGTTTTTATCATGAGATAAAGAAAATAAGGGGCTCCAATCACTGAAATAATCAGTCCTGTTGGAATACCTGTCCCGACAAGTAGGCTTCGTCCGATGGTATCTGCAATCAGCATTAAAATCATACCAATCAGCATGCTAGCAGGTAGGACGATTCGGTGGTCATTTCCAAATAAGCGGCGCGTGATGTGACCAGAAAGTAAGCCGACAAAAGTAATGTTCCCCACCAGCACAACGCTAAATGCGGCTAAAGATGTTGAGAGCGTAAGAGCCCAAAGTCGTTCTTTTTTTAGGTCAAGACCGAGAGTGATGCTTGTTTCTTGGCTAAACATCATCATGTTTAGACGGTAGCTGCGCCATAAAGTCACTCCCCAAATAATCCCTAGAAGAGGTGACATGATAGCCAGTAATTGCCAGTTTCCACCGCTTACTTTGCCACTTAACCATGAGACGACATAATCGGTTTTCCCGATATCAAGATTGGCAACGACAGACACCATAACACCTGAAAGCAAACTTGATATCCCTACACCTGAAATGATTAAGCAAGTTGGTTGAATTGGCTGATTTTTACGGTGAGAAACGGCGTAGACAATGCTGATTGTTAAGAAACCACCAAGCATGGCTAAGAAAGGCATGAGTGTTAGGTTAGTAAGATTTGTGATATCTAGCACGCCAACCATCATAGCAATGACTAAACCAGCTCCCGCATTAATTCCCAAAATTCCAGAATCAGCCAGAGGATTTTTAGTTAGGGTTTGCAACAAGACTCCTGACAGGGCAAGAGAAACCCCACCAAGCATACAAGCTAAGATACGAGGAAGCCTGATTTTGAAAACAATCAAAGACATTGTAGTGTCAGCTTGCCCCAAAAAGACTTGAAGGACTTTAATAAAGGAGGTATTAGCGTAACCAATGGATAAAGAAAGCAGGAAAACAATTAGCAAGCAAAGAAGAAGGAGAAGTAATTGGCTTGTTCGTTTTTGCTTAGACGTCATAGATTTTCCCCCTTTCTGACCAACCAAAGAAAGCAAGGAAGCCCAACAATGCTGATAATGGCGCTAAGAGGTGTTTCGGCTGGTGGGTTGATGGTACGGCATACTAAATCCACCCAAAGCATAAAAGTGCTACCAGCAAATGCTGTTAAAGGAAGAATTATACGATAATCTCTAGCCACAAACATCTTGATAAAATGAGGAATGATAAGCCCTACAAAAGCAAGACTTCCAACAAGAGCGACGGCAGCAGCAGATAAGATCAGGACAATGCTGAGCAGACCAATGCTAGTAGCCAGCGTTTTTTGACCTAAAGCTTTAGCGACGATTTCATCAAGGCAGAGAATGGTCAATTGATGAGCCATTAGCTGCGCTAAGATCAGACCGACTAGGATAAAAGGAGCAATGATGGCAAGCATTTTCCAATTGGTCTGAGCGAGTCCACCAGCTTGCCAGCCAATCACAGCTTTTGACAAATCAAAATACAAGCTGAAAGCTTGACCTAAAGATGAAAAGAGAGTCGAAATCATAGCTCCCGCTAAAATGAGTCGGGTTTTCTGGTAGCCTTTTTGAGGATGGTAGCTAATCCCAAAAATCAAGCAAGCAGAAAGACTAGCACCAATCAGACAAAGCAAGAGCGTCATGCTGTAGTGCATGCTGCCAAAAATGGCATAACCAGCAATCAAGGCTAGCCCTGCTCCTGCATTAATTCCAAGAAGTCCAGGGTCAGCAATGGGATTTCTTGTCACCCCTTGGATGATACTGCCAGCTTGAGCCATAGCTGCTCCAACTAAAATAGCAGCAAGGATTCTTGGCAACCGCAAATCAAAAATCACGTCCTGTAGGTTTGAATCAGTTAACGGTGCTCTTAAAACACTAAAGACTTGCTGATTAGTGTAAGCAACCGCCCCAAAACGCAGGCTTAAATAACAGCCCAGAATAAAAAGTATTGCAATGCTGAAAAAAACAAGCCAAGGTCGACTTGGCTTATTTTTCTGAATAAGAAAGTTAGTTTCTTTCATGAGATTTCCTTTTTCAGAGAAGGGAGCCATAATCATCAGCTGTTGGCTTTTTTAATGGCTGCTGTGAAAGTTTCTAATTGTTTATCAAGTGACATTGGGTCAGAGAAGTAGAAGAGATTTTCGTCAACTTCAAGTACTTTTTGATTTTTAACCGCTGGAATATTTTTCCAAACATCACTTTCTTTTAAGGAAGCAGCCGCGTCTTTGGTGTCTTTGCTGACATTGAGCACAAGGTAGTCGCCGACATAATCAGCAAGTACTTCTTGTGAAATGACAAACCAGCCAGATGAGAAGACATCTTTTTTAACAGTTTCTGGAGCAGAAAAGCCAAGTGAATCGTAAATTAATTCACCTCCGCGCCCCCAGTTATTACCATAGAGGTAGATAGCTTTGTCATAAAAATCCATAACAGTGAAGCTTGTTGAGGCATCAAGGTATGGTGCGAGTTCTTCTTTAGCTTTAGCCGTTTTTGTTTTCCAACTATCAAGCCATTTTTGAGCTTTGTCTTCTTTGTCAAAGACTTTTCCAAGATTAGTCATCATTTCAAGATAATCGCACTTACCATATTCAATAACTAAGACGGGAGCAATATCTTTTAACTCTTTGAGGTGTTCATCAGTTGAAAAAGCAATGATGAGGTCTGGCTCTTGCGCAGCGATTGCTTCGGTATCATCTGAGGTTAATTTCACCGCGTTAGCTAATTCATTTCCAAAAGCAGGACTATTTTTTTCTAAATCTAGTGAATAACTAGACACATTAACGCCTAGTTCAAGAAGGTAGCCAGTGTAAGAGTAGGCAAAGTTAACGACTTTTTTAGGATTTTTAGGAATATCGCCTTGGTAAGAAAATCCTGTTATTTTAGGCATGCTTGATAGCTCAGTGTTATCTGAAGTTGATGCGTTGTTTTGACAAGCAACCAACATAAGCGTTGCTAGAAATGTTGTTAAAGTGACAAAAAACTTTTTCATGTCTAAGGTCTCCTGAAGTTTATGTGAGCTGATAAGTCAGCAAAATAGGACAGTTATGAATCGGATCTTGAACGATCTGTGCCTCGATACTAAAAATATCTCTTAAAATATCAGTTGTCATAACCTCTTCAACCTGACCGTGATAGCAAATAGCACCGTTTTTCATGGCAATTAAGTTATCAGAAAAACGCGCTAATAAATTCAAATCGTGCAAAACCATGATGATGGTTTTATGGGCTTCTTGGTTAAGTTTTTTCAGCAATTCCAAAATTTCCAATTGATGATTCATATCTAGGTAAGTTGTCGGTTCATCAAGGAAAATCGTATCGGTGTCTTGCGCTAGCGCCATGGTAATCCAAACGCGTTGGCGTTGTCCACCAGATAAGACATCAATTTTTTCATTAGCAAGGTTAGTGATTTTTGTCATTTCCATTGCCCACTTGATCTTAGCCTTGTCTTCATCGGTTAATTGCCCAAAATAACTTTGGTGAGGAAAACGACCGTAAGACACGAGCTCATAAACGGTAATGCCTTCAGTAGCTTCAAGTACTTGTGGGAGCAAAGCTATTTTTTTAGCAATTTCCTTGGTCGGTAAATCAGCAATAGCTTTACCATCAATCAAAATTTGCCCAGCTTTAACTGCTTGAATCCGTGTCAGGGCTTTTAGCAAAGTGGATTTGCCACAGCCATTAGCACCGATGATTGTGGTGATTTTTCCGTCAGCTATCTTGGTTGATAAATTCTGAATAACCGTTTTATCATCATAAGCGATAGTGATATGTTTAGCACGAATTTCTGACATAGTGGCCTCCTTTCTCGTAAAAAATGAATATGGTTACAATTCTCAAAAAAATTGAGAATTGTTTTTTTCATTGTAACAAGAAAAAAGGCCTCTGAAAAGCCTTTTTCGAAATATTTTTACAAAAATCACATATAACCTTAATTAATTAGGATTATTCTAATTAGTAATTGTAATCGTTTTAGTTAAGGTATTTTTTAGCGATGTTCATATCACCAGCATAAGCTGTGCGTTCACCGTTAACGATTTGGTAAGCGTCAGCTCCTTTACCAGCAATGATAACGGCATCATCAGCGGTTTGAGTGAGTGACATAGCTTTTGCGATAGCTTTTTCACGGTCGACTTCGATTTCAAGTGGTCGATTGACTTGGCTGGCAATTTCCTCTGCAATAGCTTTAGGGTCTTCGTAGTTAGGGTCGTCAGCAGTTAGGATGACTTGAAGATTTGGGTGAGCGTTAATCACACGAGCAAAGTCAGCGCGGCGACTTTCACCTTTATTACCAGTAGCACCAAGAATGAGGTGAAGGTTTCCAGTTTGATGTTCTTCAACAACAGATAATAATTTTTCAAGGCTATCACCGTTGTGAGCGTAGTCAACGAAAACTTTAGCGCCATTTGCCTGAGTAATGACTTCCATACGACCTGGTACGCTTGTCTCAGCGATTCCTTTTTTGATGTCTTCAGGGCTTGTTCCTAAACGAAGACAAGCAAGACCCGCAGCTAGTGCATTTTCTTGGTTAAAGGAACCAATGAGTTGGATGTCATAGTGTCCAGCCAGTTTTCCTGTCACGTCAAAGTCAAAAGTTCTGCCATTTTCGATAGTATTATCAGAATCCTTACCGTAAAAATCATGTGGAAGGTCAGCCACTTGCTCAGCCACGACTTTAAAATGATCCATACCAGCATTGACAACAACAGCCTTGCTATTTGCCATCAACAGACGTTTGTGATAGAAGTAATCTTCAAATGTTGGGTGTTCAATCGGTCCAATGTGGTCTGGGCTGATATTAAGAAATGCTCCTACATCAAAAGTTAAGCCGTAAACACGATCAACAAGATAAGCTTGGCTAGATACTTCCATGATGAGGTGAGTCATGCCATTATCAACAGCAGTTGCCATCATCTTGAAGAGGTCAAGACTTTCAGGTGTGGTTAATTTTGATTTGGAAAATGTCTTACCATCAAGTGTTGTGTTCATTGTTGAAAACATGGCTGGTTTGTGGCTTTGTTTCAAAATGTTGTAAGTAAAGTAAGCCGCTGTTGTTTTCCCTTTAGTTCCAGTAAAGGCAATGATTTTTAGTTTTTCTTCGGGGTGACCGTAGAATTCCATAGCAATCAGGCTCATGGCTTTTTTGATATCTGTTACGATAATCGCAGGAATATCAAGTTCGTAATCAACTTGGCTGACATAAAAAGGTAAGCCTTTTTGGATAGCTTGTTCAAGGTATTCTTTTTTAAAAGTTGCCCCTTTAGCAAAGAAAAGTGTTGAACTGTCGACATCACGACTGTCAAAACTGATTTTTGAAAAACTAGGATTTTCTTTCCAAGTCAGGCTGTATTGATTGTGGAAGATGATTTCGCGGAAATTATGGTCTTTTTTCAGAATTTCGAGGGTTTTTTCAAGTGTAATCATACACTCTATTTTAAACTTAATGTCTATGTTTTACAAGTCACAAGCAAAAGTTTATAATAAAATGTAACGCTTATTTTTAAAATTAGGAAGAATACTATGTCTGAAAACAAAACAAACGTGACACAGCAACAGCAGATGGTGCGTGGAGCTGCTTGGTTAACAGCTTCAAACTTCATCAGTCGTCTCTTGGGGGCCTTCTACATTATTCCTTGGTATGCTTGGATGGGGACTCATGCTGAACAAGCCAATGCACTTTTTGGAATGGGCTACAATATTTATGCGGTATTCCTACTTATTTCAACAGCAGGGATTCCCGTGGCAATAGCTAAGCAAGTGTCTAAGTATAATACGCTTGGTCAGGAAGAGACAAGCTATTATCTCTTACGTAAAATTTTAAAATTAACCTTGGTACTCGGCTTTATTTTTGCGGCTATTATGTATCTTGGAGCACCAATTCAAGCTGCTTGGAGTGGTGGTGGCGACGATTTGATTCGCGTCATGAAGAGTCTGTCTTGGGCAGTTTTACTTTTTCCAACAATGAGTGTGCTTCGTGGTTTCTTCCAAGGGTTTAATAATTTAAAACCGTATGCCATGAGCCAAATCGCTGAACAAGTCATCCGAGTGATTTGGATGTTATTGACAGCCTTCATGATTATGAAAATTGGTTCTGGAGATTACGTTTCAGCGGTTGTTCAATCAACATTTGCGGCTTTCATTGGAATGATTGCCAGCGTCATGGTTTTGATTTTCTTCCTTTGGAAGGAAGGAAAACTTCAAGCTATTTTAGCGAAGGAAACTGAGGAAATTGACATTGATGCTAATGCCATTATCATTGAAACCGTAAAAGAAGCTATCCCATTTATCATTACGGGTGCAGCCATCCAATTATTCCAATTGGTTGACCAATGGTCTTTCATTAACTCAATGAAACTTTTCACTTCACATAGTTTGAAAGAATTGCAAATCTTGTATGCTTACTTATCAAGTAACCCAAACAAGGTAACAATGATTTTAATCTCGCTTGCGACTGCGATTGGTGGTGCAGGGATTCCGCTTTTGACAGAGAATTTTGTCAATAAAGATAAAAAAGCTGCTGCTCATTTGGTGATTAATAGTTTGCAGATGTTGTGCATGGTGCTTTTGCCGGCAATGATGGGAGCTATTATTTTGGCACAGCCACTTTACACTCTTTTCTATGGTGCACCAAATAACGATGCTCTATGGCTATTTGTTGTAGCTTTGATTCAAGTTATTTTCTTAGCTCTTTATAGTTTGCTTGCACCAATGCTACAAGCTCTTTTTGAAAATCGCAAAGCCATCAATTATTTTGCTTATGGTTTGGTAGTTAAGATTGTTTTACAAGTGCCATTTATCTTTTTATTTAAAGCTTATGGTCCACTTTTATCAACAGCAATTGGATTGATGATTCCAATTATTTTGATGTTCAATCAAATTCATGCTGTAACACTGTTTAATCGTAAAGCCTTGTGGCGTGGCATTCTATTAGTTTGCATTTTGACGGCTATCATGGGAATTGTTGTTGCACTAGGAACATTTGGACTTCACTTTATCATCAGTCCAACCACTCGTCTTGGTAGTGTGATTTACCTTGCTCTTATGGGAGCACTTGGGGTTGCTGTCTATGGATTCCTAGCCTTAGCAACACACCTTCTTGATAAATTAATTGGCAGTAAAGCAAAAACACTACGTAAAAAATTCCATTTAGAATAAAAAAACAGCCCATTGGGCTGTTTTTAATTTAATAAGATATAGTTTTTTCTTATAGCTAACTATCAGTAATTAGAATAGCAAAAGCACACTAATTTTTGAGAATAAATGTTAGAATATAGTTTATAAATTTTGAATGAACGTTATGCTTTGAGATGAGAAGGGGGACTATTATGACAAGTGACTGTCGATTGGCTACGATTTTAGCCCATGCTGGTATTAAGTCGGATGAAGCAACGGGAGCTCTTGCAGCACCGATTCATTTTTCAACAACCTATCAGCATCCAGAGTTTGGAAAATCAACGGGCTTTGATTACACGAGAACTAAAAATCCGACACGCGCAACCCTTGAAAAGACCCTTGCAGCAATTGAAAAAGCTGATTATGCCTTAGCGACTTCATCAGGCATGAGTGCTATTGTTTTAGCTCTTGAAATTTTTCCTGTTGGAGCAAAGGTGGTTGCTGCGCGTGATTTGTATGGCGGTTCCTTTCGTTGGTTTAATGACAAAGAAAAAGAAGGACGCTTTGTTTTTACTTATGCCAACACACAAGAGAAGCTTCTAGCTGCAATTACTGAAGAGACTGACATTGTCTACCTTGAAACACCAACTAATCCCTTGATGATTGAATTTGACATTGCAAAAGTAGCAGAAGTTACACATAAAAATGGGGCTAAGTTAGTGGTTGATAACACCTTTTATAGTCCGATTTATCAAAATCCGATTGAGCTTGGTGCGGATATCGTGGTGCATTCTGCGACAAAATATTTAGCAGGGCATAACGACGTATTGGCTGGTGTGGTGATTACCAGCGACCAAGTCATTTATGATAAGCTCTTTTATAACCTTAATACGACAGGCCCAACCCTATCTCCTTTTGACTCTTACATGCTGATGCGAGGACTTAAGACGCTCAAACTTCGCATGGAAAAAGCTACTGAGAATGCTCATGCTATTGTGAAGTATTTGAAAAACTCACCAGCTGTTAAAGAGGTGCTTTATACTGGAAAAGGTGGTATGGTTTCTTTTAAAGTAGTTGATGAAGAAAAAATTCCTTATATCATTAATAGCCTTCAAATCATCACTTTTGCAGAAAGTCTTGGTGGTGTGGAAAGTTTGATTACCTACCCAAGAACACAAACCCATGCTGATATTCCAGAAGATGTTCGCTTATCTTATGGCTTGACGAATGATTTGCTGCGCTTGTCAATTGGTATCGAAGATGTTGAGGATTTGATTGACGACTTAAAAAATGCCTTGGAGGGATAGTATGGGAAAATACGATTTTACAACCAGACCAAATCGTTTGAAACAATTTACTTACAAATGGCAGAGCTCAGAAAACAATCCCGATTTGCTTCAGTTATGGGTGGCAGATATGGATTTCTTGCCAGTTCCAGAAATCAAACAAGCTATCATTGATTACGGTCAAGAGCATATTTTTGGCTATAATTATTTTAAAGATTCGCTTTACCAAGCTGTCATTGATTGGGAAAAAGAAGAGCACGGCTATGGGATTAAAAAGGAAGAGATTTCTTTTATTGATGGTGTAGTACCTGCCATTTCGGTAGCCATTCAGGCATTTACTGAAAAAGGTGATGCAGTATTGATTAACTCACCTGTCTATTATCCTTTTGCTAGAACTATCCGTCTTAATGACCGTAAGTTGGTTGAAAATTCTTTGCAGATTAAAAATGGGCATTTTGAGATTGATTTTGATCAACTGGAAAAAGACATCGTAGACAATCAAGTTAAACTTTATGTTTTTTGTAGTCCACATAATCCTGGCGGACGCGTTTGGTCAAGTGATGAGTTGCAAAAACTTGGAGACCTCTGTCGCAAACACGGTGTGATTTTAATTTCGGATGAGATTCACCAAGATTTAGCGCTTTTTGGTCACAAGCATCATTCCTTCAATACTGTTGATGACTCTTTCAAAGATTTTGCCATTGTTTTGGCCTCAGCTACAAAAACTTTTAACATTGCTGGAACTAAAAACAGCTTTGCAATTATCCAAAATCCAGACCTTCGTCGAAAATTTCAACGTGTGCAGTTGGCCAATAACCAGCACGAAGTTCCAACCATTGGCATGATTACCACAGAAGCAGCTTTTAGATACGGTAAACCTTGGTTAAAAGAACTCAAAAAAGTGATTGAAGAAAATGTGGATTATCTGACAGATTACCTAGAAGAACACACTAAAATCAAGGTTATGAAGCCAGAAGGAACATACCTGGTCTGGTTAGATTTCTCCGCTTATGATATTGAGCAACCTGAACTTGGGGAAAAGTTACAAAAAGAAGCTAAAGTGGTCTTAAATGATGGGGCGCATTTTGGTAAAGAAGGCAAGGCTTTTGCACGCTTAAATGTAGCAACTCCTTTTGAAACCATTAAGGAAGCTAGCGAGCGCATTGCTAAGGCCTTTGGAAAATAAGAAAAAGCGGGCTGATGCCTGCTTTTTTGTAATGCTTTTGGCAATTTTTGCTAAAAAATGTGACATTCGTCATAAAATTTTAGCAAATTTCCTTATTTTCTGCTATAATTGGTAAGGTTAAACTAAATTCAGTATAAAGGAGTACTATCATGGGAAAATTCCAAGTTATCTCACATCCGCTAATCCAACACAAATTGTCAATTTTACGTCGTACAACAACTTCAACTAAAGATTTCCGCGAATTGGTTAACGAAATCGCGATGCTTATGGGGTATGAAGTTTCTCGCGACCTTCCTTTGGAAGATGTTGAAATTGAAACACCTATCACAAAAACAACTCAAAAACAATTGACTGGTAAAAAATTGGCAATTGTTCCTATCCTACGTGCTGGTATCGGTATGGTTGATGGTTTCTTGAGCCTTATTCCAGCGGCTAAAGTTGGTCACATCGGTATGTACCGTGACGAAGAAACTTTGCAACCAGTTGAGTATCTTGTGAAATTACCAGAAGATATCGATCAACGTCAAATCTTTGTTGTAGACCCAATGCTTGCAACTGGTGGTTCTGCAATTTTGGCTGTTGACTCACTTAAAAAACGTGGTGCTGCAAATATCAAATTTATTTGTCTTGTTGCTGCTCCAGAAGGTGTTAAAGCTCTTCAAGAAGCTCACCCAGATATCGATATCTGCACAGCTGCTCTTGATGAAAAACTTAACGAAAATGGTTACATCGTACCAGGTCTTGGTGACGCTGGTGACCGTTTGTTCGGTACAAAATAATAAGCTAAAAGCTTAATAAAAAAGGTTTGCGTTCCAGTTTAGGAATACAAGCCTTTTCTTTTTAGTCAAATTAATCGTTCATTTTACTTGAAATGGTTTTAGCGAATTCCTGAGCTGCCAAAGGAAGAGTTTGCCAGTTTTTCCAAGCAAGCACAATAGTCCGAAATGGCTTTTCGCTAATGTGACGAATGGTTAAATCATCAAGTGTCAAGCCATCGAGAAAATTTTCGTAAAGAAGACTAGCCCCTAAATCTTGTCGAATCATCTCCAAAATAGTGTAGTCGTCATAAATTTCGTAAGCGAATGTTGGGGTTATTTTGGCTTTTTCAAAGGCCGCACGTGTCAAACTGTTTTCCCCTTCATCAAGAAGAATTAGTTCAGTTTTAGCTAAGTCAGCAAGAGAAACTTCATTTTGTTTTGCCAATGGGTGCTTACTAGGTAAAACGGCGTAAAGGTAATCCTGGTAAAGGATATGCGACTGAAGTTGTCCAACATAATCAATATGCGTGAATCCTAAATCAACTTGTCCAGTATCTAGCCACTGGTGAATGCTGGTATAATCCCCTTGCTTAAGAACGAAATTGACTGCAGGGTGTTTGGCTTTGAAGTCTTTGATAAAGGGTAAAATAAAATTTCGACTAGCAGAGGTGAAGATGCCAATACGGATTTCAGCTTTATTGAGTCCTTGTAATTCCTCGATTTTTTTGGTTAGCTGCTTTTCCCCCTGAACAATTTGCTGGAAGTAGGGATAGAGAGCTTGGCCGTCTTTGGTTAATTTGACCCCCTCATGACCACGTGTTAATAAGCAAGTCCCAATTTCTTTTTCAAGATTTTTGATGGTCTGGCTGACAGCACTTTGTGAGTAGTTTAGTTGCTCTGCGGTTTTGGTAAATGACCCTAATTCAATAACTGAGCAGAAAATAGCGTATTTTGAAATCATATTGATACCTTTCGATAAGTAAAACTTATATTTCTATTATATACTTTAATTTTACTTATATCCAATATCACCTTATAATAAAACAAGATATTAGGAAGTGAGAGGTGAAATTCATGGTTCAAAAACATGCTAAACTTTTTTCAGTGACCGTTCCTCTTGCGTGGGGGATGTCTTATCTATTTATGGCGCTTGGGGCTTCTGAAATTCCAGCCATTGAATTAGTAGCTCTGCGTTGTGGGTTAGCTTTTTTGGCTTTAGTATTAATTTTTTATCGCCATTTGAAAGAAACAATTTCTTGGAAATTGATGGCTTATAGTGCTTTTGCAGGAATATTATTATTTGCTGTTTTTTATTTTTTGATTATTGGAGTTGTTGCTACCTCAGCATCAACTGCTGGATTTTTAGCTTCGACAACAGTAGTCATTGTCCCCACTTTACGAGCTATTGTGACACGAAAAATGCCTGATGCAAAAACGATAATAGCGATTTTGATTGTTTTATCAGGGCTTTATCTTTTAACAGGTGCTGACTTGTCACAATTCAATCTTGGTGCTGTGATGTGCTTGGTATCTGCGACTTTATATGCTGTTTACATTATTCTTTCTAAACACTTTGTCGAGAAGGTAGATCCGATGAGCCTAGGAATTTGGCAATTAGGCTTTTCTAGTTTGTATGCTTTAATAGGAACATTTGCTTTTGAGGCACCTGTTTTGCCACATTCCAATATTGTTTGGTTTTCAGTATTAGGCTTGGCTCTTATTTGTTCAGCGTATGGTTGGGTGATGCAGACAATCGTTCAATCGTATGTCAGCGCTGAGTTTACTAGTATCATGTTTACACTGGAACCTATTTTCACAGCTATTTTTGCTTTTATTTTCTTTGGAGAATGGCTGAGTGGTTTAGCTTTTTTGGGAACGGTTTTGATTTTTGTCGGTGTCCTTTTGACCATTTATCAACCGAAAAAAAGCCGTTCTATTGTTTTACTTCAGGAAAAAGTCGAATATTAAAATTTTTTATTTGACCTTTTTTGACCATTTGACTATAATAGTCTCAGATTAATATTTAAAACAAGGGCAAGAAAAAGTAGCATCGAGATGTTATGTCTATGTTTTCTAGCCTAGTAAAGGAGAAACGATATGATTCCTATAGTTATTGAACAAACAAGCCGCGGTGAACGCTCATATGATATTTACTCACGTCTTTTGAAAGATCGTATCATCATGTTGACTGGACCAGTTGAGGACAATATGGCAAACTCTATCATTGCTCAACTATTGTTCCTTGATGCACAAGATAATACAAAAGATATTTACCTTTATGTTAATACACCTGGTGGATCAGTTTCAGCTGGTCTTGCTATTGTAGATACAATGAACTTCATTAAATCTGATGTTCAAACTATCGTTATGGGTATGGCAGCATCAATGGGTACAGTTATCGCTTCAAGCGGTACCAAAGGTAAACGTTTCATGTTGCCAAATGCAGAATACATGATTCACCAACCAATGGGTGGTACTGGTGGCGGTACTCAACAAACAGATATGGCTATCGCTGCTGAACACTTGCTCAAGACTCGTAATAACTTGGAGCAAATATTGGCTAAAAATTCTGGTCAGCCAATTGAAAAGGTTCATGTCGATGCTGAACGTGATAACTGGATGAGCGCTCAAGAAACTCTTGAATATGGCTTCATCGATGAAATTATGGTTAACAACGAATTGAACTAATTTGTTTATAGACAAAGTATAGGCTGAGATAAAAAATCTTGGCCTTTTTTTGTGCAAGCAGATCAGGGATACATTTGCGGATAATTGTGGTATAATCGATTTATGTTGGCAATTGATGAACACTTATTTGAAATTGATGAGGCAATCGATGAGGTTGCGAAAGCTTTTTTAGCTTTAGACGCTGTTCAGGCATATCTAGAGATTAAAAAGATCTTTTTAGCTGATATGGCTTTACAAGAAAGTATTTCGGAATTTCAGGACTTAAAGCAGTCTTATGAGGAAGTGAAAGATTACGCAGCCTTTCGTCCAGAAGTAAAAGAGATACGTCGTCAGCTATTGCAGAAAAAAAGAGAACTTGATTTGAATCGTACGGTTAGCTTATTAAGACAAAATGAAGTTGCTGTTCAAACGATTCTAGCAGAGTTGACTCAAGAAATTTCATCAGTGATTTCACCAACGATTTTTGTCGATACTGGCTTGCCTTTGGCACCACATAAATCACACCATCAGAATTGTAGTAAGGGAGGAAAGAGAGATGTTTAAAAAGCAGGAACGTCAGGGAATTATCGTTTATTTGTACTATAACCGTGATGCTAGAAAATTAAACAAATACGGCGATGTTCTTTACCATTCACGAAAATTACATTATCAGGTTTTATATGTTAATAAAGAAGAAGAAGCGGATATTGTTGAAGAAATTTCGGCCTTAAAATTTGTGAAAGCCGTTTCTTTATCAGAAATTGATAATATTGATCAAGATTTTGTGGGCAACTTGGCTCATTTTTGATATAATACTATATTGAATAACTTAGAAGTGGTCAAAGAATAGTTTAAATTTTCAGAAAAATCAGTATTCTTTGAATAAACTTTTTATTATAAAATAAGGAGATAACGTCTTATGCATAAAAAGATTGCGCTAACAGCGCTAACTTTTTTAGCCTCAATCGCTTTAGCGGCTTGCAGTAAGTCTCCAGATGTGACTGCAAATGCTACTGGTACAACAATTGGTGATACGATTAAAGTCGGGGTTAATCTTGAATTGACTGGTACAGTTGCTGCTTATGGTAATGCAGAAAACAACGGGATTAAACTTGCTGTTCAAGAGATTAATAAAGCTGGCGGAGTTGATGGGAAAAAAATTGAGCTTGTTACAAAAGACAACAAGTCAGAAAATGCAGAAGCTTCAACAGCTGCAACTAACTTAGCTATCCAGAGTCAAGTAAATGCCATGATTGGCCCAGCGACTTCAGGTGCGGTTGCTGCAGCAAGTTTGAATGCCCAAAAAACAGGTGTTCCTTTGTTGACACCAAGTGGAACTCAAGATGACTTAACGCTTGATACGGTTGATGGTGTTAAAAAATATGTTTTCCGTACAACTTTCCAAGATAGTTTCCAAGGTCAGGTTTTAGCTCAGTATGCTTATAGTAATTTGAATGCTAAAAAAGTTGTCCTTTATTATGACAATTCAAGTGATTATGCTAAAGGGATTGCAGAAGAGTTTAAGAAAAAATATCAAGGCGATATTGTCACAACAGCTACGTTTGCTTCAGGAGATAAAGACTTCCAATCTGCTTTAACAAAAATCAAAAACTTGGATTATGATGCTATTGTTATGCCTGGTTATTATACAGAAACTGGTATTATCACAAAACAAGCGCGTGATATGGGAATCAGTGTTCCAATTCTTGGACCTGATGGTTTCAGTGATGATAGCTTTGCTGATTTGGCTGGTAAAGCTAATGCTAATAGTGTTTACTACGTATCTGGTTATTCAACAAAAACAGCCCTTTCAGGTAAAGCAAATGATTTTATTAAAGCTTATAAAGCAAAATACGGTTCAGAACCAAATATGTTTGCCGCACTTTCTTATGATTCAGTTTATATGATTGCAAAAGCAGCAGAAGGTGCGAAAACTTCAATTGATATTGCTAATAACCTTGCTGAATTAAAAGATTTTGATGGTGTGACTGGTAAGATGACTATCGACAAGAAACACAATCCAATCAAAACAGCTTTGATGGTTATTATGAAAGATGGTGCTGAAGTTTCAGCAGATCCTGTTGAAATTAAGAAAAACTAAGCTCTTTTGTCGTTAGTTTTTTGATCATTTGACTAGAAAGTTTGGTAATTTTATGTTTTTAGAACAACTTCCCCAACAACTGGTTAATGGTATTATTCTAGGTAGTATTTATGCTCTACTTGCTTTAGGTTATACCATGGTTTATGGGATTATTAAATTAATTAATTTTGCGCATGGTGATATCTATATGTTGGGTGCTTTTATCGGCTACTATGCTATTAGTACGCTTCATATGAATTTCTGGCTTGCGCTTATTGTGACAATGGTTGCGACAGCCTTTATCGGAATGGTAATTGAATTCTTAGCTTATCGTCCGTTGCGTCACTCAACTCGTATTGCTGCCTTGATTACAGCTATCGGTGTGTCATTCTTCCTTGAATACGGTATGGTTTTCTTGGTCGGTGCCAATACACGTTCATTCCCGCAAGCAATTGATATTGTTAGCTACAAGCTTGGTCCTGTTACGGTAACAAATATTCAATTGTTGATTTTGGTTGTTTCTCTTGTCTTGATGGTTGCTTTGCAGTTAATTGTTAAAAAGACAAAAATGGGTAAAGCTATGCGTGCCGTTTCTGTTGATAGTGATGCAGCTGAATTGATGGGGATTAATGTTAATTCAACAATCAGTTTTACTTTCGCACTTGGTTCAGCGCTAGCTGGTGCCGCTGGTGTTTTGATTGGACTTTACTACAATTCAATTGAGCCACTTATGGGGATGACTCCTGGTATCAAAGCCTTTGTCGCTGCAGTTCTTGGTGGTATTGGTATTATTCCAGGTGCTGCGCTTGGTGGATTTGTTATTGGTATTTTAGAGACATTATCAATTTCAGTTAACCTCTCAAGCTACCGCGATGCTATTGTTTATGCTGTCTTAATCATTATTCTTTTGGTAAGACCAGCTGGTATTCTCGGTAAAAATGTGAAAGAGAAGGTGTAGAAAATGGAAAAGAATCTAAAACTTAACCTTTCTTGGCTTGCGCTTATTGTAGTTCTTTTTGGAATTCTAGAATTATTAGCAAAAACAAATATTTTAAATCTTTACTATATCCAAATTTTAATGGGTATCGGTATTAGTATTTTGATGGGACTTGGTACAAACTTAGTACTTGGTTTCTCAGGTCAGTTTACTCTTGGACAAGCTGGTTTCATGGCTATTGGTGCTTATGCGACAGCTATTATTACACAACAAAATCCAACATATGGTGGGTTCTACTTCTCAATGCTTGTTGGGGTTGTGATTGCTGTTCTTGTAGCTCTTGTCTTTGGTGTACCGACTCTTCGTTTAAAAGGTGACTATCTTGCTATTGCAACACTTGGTATGGCTGAAATTATTCGTATCGTCATTGTCAATGGTGGTGAAGTAACTAACGGTGCCGCAGGTTTGACAGGTATTTTGCCATATACATCTTGGCCTGTTATCTTCATTTTTGTGGCTGGTATCACAGTTTTGATTTTGAACTTTTTGCGTTCATCAACTGGTCGTCAGGTAATTGCTGTGCGTGAAGATGAAATTGCTGCAGAAGCTATGGGAGTTAACGTAACGAAAATGAAAGTTATGGTTTTCGTTATGGGGGCAATTATTTCTGCTATTGCAGGGTCTCTTTACGTTGGTTACATCGGAACAGTCGTTCCAAAAGATTTTACGATTATGAAATCAATTGATTATTTGATCATTGCTGTTCTTGGTGGCCTTGGATCAATTACAGGTACTATCCTTGCGGCTATTGTCTTAGGTATTTTGAACATGTTCTTGCAAAACGTTTCAAACCTTCGTATGATTATCTACTCACTTGCTTTGATTTTAGTCATGATTTTCCGTCCAGGTGGACTTTTAGGGACAAAAGAATTTACCTTGTCTCGATTCTTTAATAAAGGCAAAGGAGGTAATCACTAATGGCATTGCTTGATGTTAAAGATCTAACTAAAAATTTCGGTGGTTTGACAGCTGTTGGTGATGTGACGATGCACCTTGATAAAGGTGAGTTAGTTGGGCTTATCGGACCAAACGGTGCTGGTAAAACAACGCTTTTCAACCTTTTGACAGGTGTTTACGAACCAAGCGAAGGTTCAGTTTCTCTAGATGGAACATTATTGAACGGTAAGAAACCCTATAAAATTGCATCACTTGGCTTATCACGTACTTTCCAAAATATCCGTCTCTTTAAAGATATGACAGTTTTGGAAAATGTTCTTGTCGGTATGGCTAATCAAAATAATCCACATCTTTTGGCAAGTTTCCTTCGTTTACCAAAATTTTACAGTAGCGAAGAAAAATTGCACCAAAAAGCAATGAAACTACTTGCTATTTTTGACCTTGATGGTGATGCAGAAACTTTGGCTAAAAACCTTCCATACGGACAACAACGTCGTTTGGAAATTGTTCGTGCCCTTGCTACAGAACCTAAAATTCTCTTTTTGGATGAACCTGCTGCTGGTATGAACCCACAAGAAACAGCAGAATTGACACAACTAATCCGTAAAATTAAAGAAGAATTTAATATCACTATCATGCTGATTGAACATGATATGAGCCTTGTTATGGAAGTTACTGAGCGCATTTATGTTCTTGAATATGGACGCCTAATCGCTCATGGTACTCCTGATGAAATTAAAAATAATCAACGCGTAATCGAAGCTTATCTTGGAGGTGAAGGATAATGGCAATGTTAAAGGTTGATAATTTATCAGTACACTACGGCGTTATCCAAGCTGTAAAAGATATTTCTTTTGAAGTTAATGAAGGGGAAGTTGTGACTCTTATTGGTGCCAATGGTGCTGGTAAAACTTCAATTCTTCGTACAATTTCAGGATTGGTTCGACCAAGTGCTGGTAAAATTGAATTTCTTGGTCAAGAAATTCAAAAAGAACCTGCCCGTCGAATTGTTGCTAATGGTTTGTCACAAGTTCCTGAAGGACGTCACGTCTTTCCTGGATTGACTGTTCTTGAAAACCTTGAATTGGGAGCTTTCTTGCGCAACGATCGTGAAGAAAATCAAAAGAACTTGAAGAAAGTCTTTGATCGCTTCCCACGTCTTGAAGAACGTAAAATGCAAGATGCTGCCACACTTTCAGGTGGTGAACAACAAATGCTTGCAATGGGACGCGCTTTGATGAGTCAACCTAAATTGCTCTTGCTCGATGAACCATCAATGGGACTTGCACCAATCTTTATCCAAGAAATCTTTGATATTATTCAAGATATTCAAAAACAAGGAACAACAGTCTTGCTAATTGAACAAAACGCTAATAAAGCGTTGGCGATTGCTGATCGTGGTTACGTGTTAGAAACAGGTAAAGTTGTTCTTTCTGGAACAGGTAAAGAATTATTAGAATCTGAAGAAGTTCGAAAAGCTTATCTTGGTGGATAAGATAGACTTTTATCAGTTTTTTTGAGGAAGGGTAGGCAAATATGTCTACTCTTTTTTATGACTGTTTAGCTTTTTAGGAATCGTTTGCAGTTTGTGATATAATAAATATAAGAAAAATAAGTGGAGATTAATTATGGCAGTTAAAGATTTTATGACGAGAAAAGTTGTCTACGTATCACCAGATACAACGGTCGCTCATACAGCGGATATGATGCGAGAACAAGGATTGCGCCGCTTGCCAGTTATTGAAAATGATCGATTAGTCGGCATTGTTACTGAAGGAACAATGGCGGAAGCTAGTCCATCAAAAGCGACTTCTTTGTCAATTTATGAAATGAATTATTTGTTAAATAAAACAAAAATTCGTGACATTATGATTCGAGATGTTATTACAGTATCACCCTATGCTAGTCTTGAGGATGCTGTCTACGCGATGATGAAAAATCATGTCGGAATTTTGCCAGTTGTTGAATCCGGACAAGTTTATGGCGTGATTACAGAAAAAGATGTTTTTAAAGCTTTCCTAGAAGTATCAGGATATGGTGAAGAAGGGATTCGTGTTATCATTACTGCTGAAGATACAGTTGGAACGTTAGCGAAAATTGTTGACACTATTTCAGCAGATAACCTTAACATCAAACGTACAGTAGTTGCAACACGTAAATCAGGTAAAGTAGTTATTGAAATTCAAATTGACGGCAAAGCAGATGTTACCGATTTGCGTGAAAAATTAATCAATCAAGGTATTCAAGTTGATGCAATTGAGTTAACCTCAGCTAAAGTCATTGATTAAAGGAATTATAGAAGCATTGCTAAGATTTGCAGTGCTTTTTTGTATGATTTTTGATAAAATAGAAGTAAAGGAAATAGTATTAAGGAATTTTCATGAAAAACGGTATAATCATTACATTTGAAGGTCCAGACGGTGCTGGAAAAACAACAGTTCTTGAAAAAGTTCTTCCAGTTTTGCAAGAAAAGGGCTACGATATTGTGACCACACGTGAACCAGGTGGTGTTGAAATTGCAGAACGCATTCGTGATGTTATTTTGGATGTTAAGCACGTTGCGATGGACAGTAAGACAGAGTTGTTACTTTATATGGCAGCAAGACGTCAACACTATGTAGAAAAAGTGTTGCCAGCTTTAGAGGCTGGTAAGGTGGTCTTGATTGATCGTTTTATTGATAGTTCAGTAGCTTATCAAGGCGCAGGACGTGGTCTTGATAAAGAAATTATTGCTAAGTTAAATGACTTCTCAACAGATGGTAGAAAGCCTGATTTGACGCTTTATTTTGATGTTGAATCAGAAATTGGCTTAGTCCGAATTGCTAAAAATGCTGACCGAGAAGTGAATCGTCTTGATTTGGAAAAATTGGACATGCACAAGCGTGTTAGACAAGGATATTTAGACTTAGCTCAGACAGAAGAACGTATTGTGACGATTGATGCCTCACGTGAATTGGAACAAGTTGTTGCAGAAGCAACACACGTGATTCTTGAGAAATTAGGCTAAAAAGAGTAAAGGAATTAAAATGGATTTAGAGTGCTTGCAACCCCAACTTTTTAAAGACTTTAATCAGATTTTAAAATCAGATAGGATGAACCACGCCTATCTTTTTTCAGGGGATTTTGCCAGTTTTGATTTTGCGCTCTATCTTGCTAAAAGTCGTTTTTGTGAGAACTTGCAAGAAGGAAGACCTTGTGGCAAATGTCGTGAATGTCAATTGATTGAGGATAATGATTTTTCAGATGTAAAAATCGTCAAGCCAACAGGACAAATCATTAAAACAGATACCATTCGTGAAATGATGCGTGATTTTTCACGTTCAGGATTTGAAGGAAAATCACAGGTTTTCATCATTCAAGATTGTGAAAAGATGCATATCAATGCTGCTAACAGCCTTTTGAAATTCATCGAAGAACCACAAAGCTCATCTTACATGATTTTGCTTACTAGCGATGAAAGCAAGGTCCTTCCAACTATTAAGAGCCGAACACAAGTTTTTCGTTTTCCAAAAAATAAGAAGCTTTTAGTTGAACAAGCTGAAAAAGCTGGCATTCTAAAAACTCAGGCCGATATCTTAGCAGAGTTAGCTAAAACACCAGCTCACTTAGATGAGTTGATGGCTGATAAGAAGGTTTTAGAGCTCCTTCAGACCTGTGAACGCTTTATCTCAATACTATTTAAAGATAAGGCGACAGCTTATCTGGAAACAGGTCGTTTGGTTCAGGCGGCACCTGAAAAGTCTGAGCAAGAACTAGTTTTTCAACTGCTCCCTTTGTTCTTAGCAAAGCAGTTTAATCAAAAAGAGAGTCTAACTTATTTAGAGAAAAGTTATAAGGCACAGCAAATGTGGAGAAGTAATGTTAGCTTTCAAAATGTGCTAGAATATATGGTGATTTCATGACAGAAGTATTGAGTGTAAAGTACGAAGAAACAGGCAAGGTTGTCTATGTTTTGCCAAATCAAAATTATCAAGTTGGTGACTATCTCGTTATCAAAAATAAAAAAGGCTGTCGATTAGCTCAGGCAGTTACAGCCAATGAAGAAATGGATGACGTCAAATTGCCTGCTGAGATGGATAAGGTGCTTCGTCCGGCTAACGAAAAAGATTTTCAAGCTTATCAAGAAAATCTAGAATTAGCCATGAATTCTTTTGATAAGGTGAATGAGTTAACCAAAGCCAATCAACTTAAAATGAAAGTGATTGATATTGTCTTTCCTTTAGAAAGAAGTTATGTCTTAATTACATTTTGTGCAGAAGATCGTGTGGACTTTCGTCAGCTTTTACGTGATTTGGCTGCTCACTTTAAAACACGTATTGAACTTCGTCAGATTAATAGTCGTGAAGAAGCTAAAGTGTACGGTGGTGTGGGGCCTTGTGGCCGTGCCCTTTGCTGTGCTAGCTTTCTGGGAGAGTTTCCACCAGTATCAATCAAAATGGTCAAAAATCAAGGCATGTCACTTAGCACGGGTAAAACAGCAGGTATCTGCGGTCGTTTAATGTGCTGTTTGAGCTTTGAAGATGAGTTTTATAAAACCTCTAAGGAGAAATTCCCTGATTTGGGAGCAGAAATTGAAACGGTTGATGGATTAGGAGTAGTTGTGGGAATCGATGTCTTTTCTGACACAGTTAAGGTAAGATTACCTGAACGACACACTCTTTTAACTTATGCTTTAGAGGAGGTCAAAGTACGTGGATAAAAAAGTATTATTTGATGCCTTTGATGGTTTTTCACAAAATTTAATGATTACCTTGGCTGAAATTGAAGCCATGAAAAAACAAGTACAATCTTTGCTAGAAGAAAATACAGCTCTTCGACTTGAGAACGATAAACTACGTACACGTCTTTCTCAACTTGAACAAGAAACACCTATAAAATCTTCTAAACAAGGTAAAAAATATATTGAAAGTATTTATCACGATGGTTTCCATATCTGTAATGACTATTACGGACAACGTCGTGAAAATGATGAAGAATGCATGTTCTGTATGGAAGTCTTAGATAGGGAGTAATCGTCTGTTATGAAAGTACAAAAAAGTTTCAAGGGGCAGACTGACTATGGAACCTTGTATCTTGTGCCAACACCGATTGGTAATCTGCAAGATATGACATTTCGTGCAGTAGAAACGTTGAAAGCAGTAGATTTTATCTGTGCTGAAGATACTCGAAATACAGGTCTTCTATTGAAGCATTTTGATATTACTGTTAAACAAATTAGCTTTCATGAGCATAATGCTTATGAAAAAATTCCAGAGTTGCTAGAACTTTTGAAGTCTGGAAAAAATTTGGCTCAGGTATCAGATGCTGGAATGCCATCAATTTCAGATCCAGGACATGATTTGGTAAAAGCAGCCATTGCTGAAGATATTACTGTTGTGGCTCTTCCTGGGGCTTCAGCAGGGATTACGGCGTTAATTGCTAGTGGACTTGCACCACAGCCACATATCTTTTATGGGTTCTTACCACGAAAATCAGGACAACAAAAAGACTTTTTTGAGAGTAAAAAAGCCTATCCTGAAACACAAATCTTTTATGAATCACCTTATCGCGTGTCAGATACCTTAGAGAACATGTTAGCTATCTATGGTGACAGACAAGCTGTTTTGGTTCGTGAATTGACAAAACTTTACGAAGAATATCAACGTGGTTCTATTTCAGAACTCTTGGAGTATATTGCTGAGAATCCCTTAAAAGGTGAGTGTTTGTTAATTGTTTCTGGTCAGGATCAAGCTGTTTTAACTGAAGCTGCTGCAGAAGACTTAAACCCAGCAGAGCTTGTGTCTAGCCTAGTTGAGGCTGGTGAAAAACCAAATCAAGCCATTAAGAAGATTGCCAAAACGTATGGCTTAAATCGTCAAGAAGTTTATAATGCTTATCATGGTATTTGATATGATTCATTGAAAAAATCAGGCATTTTGTCTGATTTTTAGTTTGTTCACAAGTAGATATTAGAAAATATAATATTGATGGTTATAATAAAAAATGAGCGAAAGCTAACATCGTATGTTTTCTGTAAATGTTGCTAAAAGCTTTTAAAATAAGGCTTTTTTAGCGATTTAGACTAGCATATTTCTCTGACATCACTTGTTATAAAATTAAAAAATTCAGAAAATTCATCCAAAAACTCTTTACTTGTCCAAAAAATAGTGTTATATTATCTAACATAAAAATCTAACGCGATGTTAGAGATTTTGAGTTTGGTTTTAAAAATTAAAACCTTAGAAAATAAAAGGAGTTTTTGATATGGATGCAGGAAGTATTGCTTTTATGATTATCTGTGCTGGCCTAGTCTTCTTAATGACACCTGGCTTAGCCTTCTTCTACGGTGGTTTAGGAAGACGTAAAAATGTCATCAACACCATGATGATGTGTGCGATTCCTATTGCGGTTGGTTCTGTAATGTGGATGATTTTTGGTTACTCCCTTTCATTTGGTGGAAGCGGAAGTCTTATTGGTAACTTCTCTCATCTATTTTTCAATGGTGTTAGTGATTCAGCTAGTACACGAGGTCTAGCAATTCCGGATGCTTTGTTTGCTGCTTTCCAAATGATGTTCCCAATCATCACAGTTGCCATTTTAACAGGGGCAGCAGCAGGACGTATGAGATTTACACCACTAGTTATTTTCGTTGTTCTATGGCTTTTGGTAGTCTACTTCCCATTTGCTCATATGGTTTGGGACGAAGGACTTTTGGCTCAATGGGGTACAATCGACTTTGCTGGTGGTGACGTTGTCCACATCACTTCAGGGGTATCTGGTTTAGTTCTAGCTATTCTTCTTGGAAAACGTCGTGATTATGATCGTTTAGAATATCGTCCTCATAATGTTCCGTTTGTTTTCCTTGGTGCAGGACTTCTCTGGTTCGGTTGGTTTGGATTTAACGCAGGTTCAGCTTTAGCAGCTGATGGACTTGCAGTTCATGCCTTTGTAACAACTCATATTGCAGCGGCAGCAGCAATGCTTTCTTGGTTGCTTGTTGAAAAAGTTTTGACTGGTAAATTCTCACTTGTCGGTGCTTCAACTGGTTTGGTTGCAGGACTCGTCGCTATCACACCTGGCGCAGGTTTTGTATCAACATGGAGTTCACTTTTAATTGGTCTTTGTGTAAGCCCAATTTGTTATTTCGCTATTTCAGTTCTTAAGAGCAAATTTGGTTACGACGACGCACTTGATGCTTTTGGTTGTCATGGTATCGGTGGTATCTTTGGTGGATTGGTAACAGGACTCTTCACAACACCAGAACTTGCTCTTAATAAACACAATATTGGTTTGATTTACGGAAATGCACATCTTTTCCTAGTAACAATAGCAGCTATTATTTTCACAATCGTTTGGTCAGCAGTTGCTACATTCATCATTGTTAAGATTATCTCAATCTTTACAAGTATTCGAGTTGAAGAACGTGCCGAAGCTATTGGTCTTGATGACAGCGAACATGAAGAAACAGCTTACCCAACTTTCATGGGATTGGATTCATAAGCAGCAACGTTTGGCTTGTCGAAAATAAAAAACTGAGTTAAACTAACTTACAATAGAGACGTTTAGAAAGGGTGTACATTATGAAAAAAATCGAGGCTATTATTCGTCCAGATCGCTTGGAAGATCTGAAAAATGCCTTATCAAAGGCTGGTTTTACAAAAGGGATGACCATCAGCCAAGTTTTAGGGTATGGTAACCAACGAGGTCTTGCAGAATATGTTCGTGGTAAAAAAATTGTTCCAACATTGCTTGCAAAAGTCAAAGTTGAAATCGTTACTCATGATGCAGCGGTTGACGAAATTGTAGATATTATCTGCAAAGCTGTTCACACTGGAGAAGTCGGAGATGGGAAAATCTTCATCCTTCCCATCGAAGAAGTCATCCGTATTCGTACAGGTGAACGTGGAGGAGACGCCGTTTAGGTGACAAAGATATCTCCAAAGTTAACATAAATGTGATGGAAAATCCGAGTTCAATAGAATTCGGATTTTTTGGTGTAAAAAAACACCTTGTTCTTCAAGGTGTTAAATCATTATTAGCAAATTTTAGTGCCATGTGCTGCTTGGGCACCAGTTCTTTCAATTAGTTCTTGATAATTATCAGCTGTAACACCGCCGCCAATCATAATTTCAATGCGTCCGTCGGCGTAATCAACTAATTCTTTAAGATGGTCAACATTTTCAAAAATATCATTATTTTCTGAAGAACCATGAGTTAGGATACGTACAAAACCAAGGTCGACAAGTTGGTCAATAGCTTCTTTTTGATCAGCAAGAGGAATTTGGTCAAATGCCATATGAAAGACTAGTGGCAAGCCTTGAGTTGATGGAAGAAGTTGTTCAATCCCTTCAACATCGATGTGGTTATCTTCAGTTAAAAGCCCAAGAACTAGGTTGTCACTTTCTAATTCTGCTGCACGAAGAATATCATCTTCCATGATTCGAAGTTCGCTATCGTTATAAACAAAGTTACCACCACGTGGACGAATCATTGTAGCGAGTGAGATTTCTTTTTCGTGAAGATAGCGCGCAGCTTCTTTGATGACACCGTATGAAGGAGTTGTTCCACCAACGGCTAAATTGTCACAAAGTTCGACGCGTTTAACAGATGAGTCAAGTTGGCTGAGCAAAGTTGTGTTTTCAGCACAAAATTCTTTGATAATCATTTTTTCTCCTTAATGTTTGTTATCTACTATTATAACATGGTTATTCATAAATATTTTGGATAAAAATCCGTAAAAATCTTACAAAATTCAGAAAATTGTGATATAATTTATACCATTATACGGAGGTATTTTTATGACAATTTACAATTTCTCTGCAGGTCCTGCAGTGTTACCAAAACCAGTGCTTGAACAAGCACAGCGTGAAATGCTTGACTACCAAGGTAGCGGCATGAGTGTTTTAGAAATGTCCCACCGTTCCAAAGAGTTTGATAATATCATTAAAGAAGCTGAAAAATTATTGCGTGAATTGATGGCAATTCCTGATAATTACAAAGTAATGTTCCTTCAAGGCGGAGCATCTACACAATTCACTATGCTTCCTTTGAACCTAGCTAAGGGACGTAAGGCATATTATCTAGTTGGTGGATCATGGGGTAAAAAAGCTTATGCTGAAGCTGTTAAATTGTCCAAATCCGTTCCTTTTGAACCCTTGCTCCTAGCCTCGTCAGAAGATACTGTATATGATCATATTCCTACATTTGATCCAAAAGATATTGACCCTGAAGCTGCGTACGTTCACATCACAACAAATAACACTATTGAAGGAACTTCTATTTATGACCTTCCAGATACTAATGGTGTACCAATTGTGGCAGATATGTCTTCTAATATTTTAGCGGTTCGCTATAATGTTGAAGATTTTGCACTGATTTATGCGGGCGCTCAAAAAAATATTGGTCCTGCTGGTGTGACTGTTGTTATTGTTCGTGAAGATTTCTTGAATGATGAGCCAACACTTTCTGCAATGCTTGATTATCGTATCCAAGCTGAAGCGGGTTCACTTTATAATACACCACCTGCATACAGCATCTACATTGCAAAACTTGTCTTTGAATGGGTGAAAGCTTTCGGTGGTGTTGACAAGATGGAGGCTGCTAACCGTGAAAAATCAGGTCTTTTGTATGACTTCATCGACCAATCAGATTTCTACACAAATCCTGTTAAGAATCCAGCAGAACGTTCAGTAGCGAATATTCCATTCGTGACACCAAGTAAAGAACTTGATGCTAAGTTTGTTGCAGAAGCAACACCACTTGGTTTCAAGAATATTAAAGGTCACCGTTCAGTTGGTGGTATGCGTGCAAGTCTTTACAACGCCTTCCCTCGTCAAGGTGTGCTTGATTTGCTTGAATTCATGAAAAAATTTGAAGCAGAAAACAAATAAGGCTTTCTGTCAATATTTCTGATTAGGAATAAACAAGATTTTTCTTTTATAGCGATATAAGCCATTTGAGTCTGAGATTTTATCCCAGGCTCTTGGTGTAAAGGGGTAAATATGGTATACAGTGTTAAAACATTTAATAATATTAATCAAGTTGGTCTTAAAGAATTAGGAAATCATTTTCAAGTTGATGGGGATTTAGCAGAAAATCCTGATGCTTTTATTCTTCGTAGTCAAAATCTTCACGGCATTGAATTTCCAGAAAATCTAAAAGCAATTGCCCGCGCTGGTGCGGGTACAAATAACATTCCGATTGCCGATGCAACAGCAGCAGGGATTGTAGTATTCAACACTCCGGGTGCCAATGCTAATGCAGTTAAAGAAGCGGTGCTTGCATCAATTTTGATGTCAGCACGTGATTACATCGCAGCTAACGCTTGGGTCAATACTCTTTCAGGTGATGACGTTCCAAAACAAGTCGAAGCTGGCAAAAAACAATTTGCAGGGAATGAAATTTCTGGTAAAACGCTTGGCGTCATCGGACTTGGTGCTATTGGTGGACGCATTGCCAACTACGCCCAACGTCTAGGGATGAATGTTTTGGGTTACGACCCATATGTTTCTATTGAAACAGCTTGGAATATTTCACACCATGTCAAACGTGTAGATGATGTCAAAGAAATTTTTGCAAATTGTGATTACATTACTGTTCACGTGCCATTGACAGATGAAACACGCCATACATTTGATAGCGAAGCATTTGGTTTGATGCAAAAAGGAACTGTTGTTATCAACTTTGCGCGTGGTGAGTTGGTTGATAATGCAGCGCTTTTTGAAGCTATCGAAGCAGGTGTTGTCAAACGTTACATTACAGACTTTGGAACTGAAGAATTGCTTAACAAAGATAAAATCACTGTCTTCCCTCACGTGGGTGGTTCAACAGCTGAAGCTGAACTTAATTGTGCTATCATGGCTGGTAAGACGATCCGTCAATTTATGGAAACCGGTGAAATTACAAACTCAGTTAACTTCCCTAATGTTCACCAAGCTTTGACAGCGCCATATCGTATTACATTGATAAACAAAAATGTACCAAATATCGTTGCTAAAATTTCAACAGCGGTATCTGACTTAGGCATTAATATTGATAATATCATCAATCGTTCAAAAGGTGACTATGCTTATACGCTACTTGACCTTGATGAAACTGATAAGGCGAAAATTGATCACTTAGTTGCTAATTTTGAAGCTAGCGATAATATCGTTCGTGTACGTTTAATCACGAAAAAATAACAATAGAGATTGGAAGAGTTGGGAGTATTTCTCAGCTCTTTTTTTCTTTTTTTGCTATAATGGTTAAAACGATTTCAAAATTAGGGGAGGGAGATAGTTTATGGATAAAAAGCAGTTAAAAGAATACCAAAAACAGTTAAGAGAACGATTTTTCAGTGTTCGATTTGATAACAAAAAACAAAATTTGGTTCTGTTAGTTGGCCGTGAAACTGGAGTAGAATATCTTGGAGTGACGGCTGGTCTAGGTGATCCTTCGGTGATAACACCTTTACTTAATGCGGATGGTACACCTAAGATTAATACAGAATGGCAGAACCATCAGTTATAGATAAGGAAGCAGAGCTTGCTTTCTCTATTAGGCATATGGATTAAGTGGGAGTGATAAAATGTTAAGAAATTTGGTTTATCAGTCTGAGTTAGGAGAAATAGTAGTATTAGCTAATGAAAAAGGGCTCTTAGGTTGCTATTTTCTAGGACAAAAGTATTTTGAATATGGTTATGAACGCGAAAAAATTATTGAAGAAACGACCATTTTTTTAGATGAGGCAAAAGTTTGGTTGGATGATTATTTTGCTGGTAAAAATCCCGACCCGAGTCGATTGACCTTGGTGCCTTATGGTACGGCTTTTCAGAGGAAAATTTGGAAAGTCTTAGCACAAATTCCTTATGGAGAGACAATGACCTATGGAGAAATTGCCGAAAAAATTAACTGTGGTTCGGCGCAAGCCGTTGGTGGGGCTGTAGGTAAAAATCCCTTGTCTATCATTGTTCCTTGTCACCGTGTTTTAGGAAATCAAGGGCAATTAACAGGCTATGCTGGCGGAGTAGAGCGAAAGTGTTGGCTATTGGAACATGAGAAAGCTAATTTTTAGAAGGAGAAAGAAATGTTTACTTTTTACGAATACCCAAAATGTAGCACATGCCGTCGTGCTAAGGCAGAATTGAAAGAATTAGGGGCTGATTTTGAAGCAATTGATATCACACTTGATACGCCAAAGGCTGATCAAATTCAATCATGGATGGAAAATTCTTCCTTTACAGTTAAAAACTTTTTCAACACTAGTGGTCAAGCTTATCGTGCACTTGGCTTGAAAGACAAAGTTGATGGGTTAACGGTTGATGAAGCTGCTGATTTACTTGCTTCTGATGGTATGTTGATTAAGCGTCCTGTTTTAGTTAAAGATGGTAAAGTCTTGCAACTTGGTCACCGTAAGTCGTATGCTGAATTATTGAAAGACTAAGAATGATTTCCTGAGTTTGACTCAGGATTTTTTTAGCCTTACAGCCCTTAAAAAATCAGAATATTTAATATTACACCTTATTTTGATGCCTTTTTTGCTATAATAATCTCATATCACACGATTTGAGGATTTTTATGGAAAAGGAGATGAGAGATGCTTAGGATAAATAAGAAAGTTTGGCTGAGAATATCCTTGTTGTTATTTTTAGTGATTGGGGTGTATTATTTTGCTTTTACAAGCCATCACCATTATCTGGAAGTTGAAGCTGATTTTAAAAATGGTAATTGGCGAGTTACAGATATTCACAATGGTGGCTTAGCCAAGAAAACAGAACTGTCTGAAGGAGATATTCTTTTAAAAATTGATCAGCAAGAGAGCAGTAAAAACGTTTTGCTGAATAAATGATTGATTGTTGAACAGGCAAAATCTGTTCTTGTCGAACGTAATCATCAGGAAAAACAGATTGTTTTTAAGGGAAATCAGTCATTTAAATCTTTGTTTCTTATTTTTGAAGCGATAGCCTTTGTGTTATTAGTTTAGGCGATTTTACCTTTAAAAAAAGACAAGACGAGTCGGTCAAGTAAGCGATATAGCCTGTTTCTAATTGCGACAGCATTCTTTCTTAGCTCCCTGATACCTTCGAGTATGGGAGATACTTTAGGGCGTTTATTTGTGGTTTTGTATATCACCTTGCTTCCTTTTTTCATTGATGTTTTTTGGTGAGCAAGTATTCTTAAAGAAGCGGCAACAAAATTGTCTTTGTTTTCAAGGATTGTTATGGGGTATTCTTTGGTGACCGTTTTGATTTTCATTTTGGTCCAAGAGTTTTCACTTCCTTTGATTTTTGTGAAATATTTATCTGGTGGTATTTTTTATGTCAGCTTCTCGTTTTTGTTGATACTAGCTGCCCTTTCTTTGGTAAAGGATTATTCATCATTTCTTTTGCAGAAGGTTAATTTAATTTTATTGACGTTGCTCAGTTTGATTCCTTTATTTATTGGGTATGTTTTTCCTTTGCCTTGTGACCTTCCGTTTTCGTGTACCATTCCTCTATTATTTCTTCCGATTATAGGAGCTGTGAATCATTTAATTGTTAATCGTTTAACGATAACGAGAACGCACTTGCCCTTACCTGTGGTTTACATTTTGAAGGCGGTTGTGTCAACTTTTGTCATGATTTCCTTTACGGTCATGATGAAATTTATGGCAACTTGGTTTGTATCAGTTTATTGTTTTTTATTTATTCTCTGTTCACTGCCAATCATAAAAGACTTTATGGATATGGCAAAGCAACTGAATTATCGCTTGGATGGGCAAACTATTTTTTCTGCTGTTGAGATGGAACGTGAGGACATTGCTATCACAATTCACGACACGATTATTCAAGAGGTGATTTACCATAAGAAACAAATTGAGTCTGCAGGAGACGTTGACAAAAGCGAAGTCTTGAACACTTTGGATGATGTTGTTTTTGAACTGCGTGAGCTGTGCTCTAACATTTATCCTTTGATGATTAAGGAACTTGGCCTGAAAAATGCTATTTTGGAACTTTTGAATAAGTTTCAGAAAGAAGAACCAGTGATGATTGAATATGAGATAGCTTTTGACAGTTATCATTTTGAAAGTCGAGTGAGTAATTTTATTTTACGCTCGATAAAGGAATTGATTACCAATAGTATTTTGCATGGAAATGCTAAGCAGATTAAGTTAGCTATGGTTGAGTCGGAGGATCAGCTTATAGTTGAGGTCAGCGATGATGGTAAATTTATTGAACGACCAAGTGATCATAAGAATCATTTTGGTCTTGATGTGATTGCTGAAAAATTAGCACTTCTTGGTGGTGAATTGCAAATTGAAAAGCCACCGACCAAAGTAAGAATGCTGTTTCCGAAAGGAGATAAGAATGATAAAAATAGTAGTGATTGATGACCACGAGTTGGTTTTGCAAGGCATTTGCACACAATTATCTCAAGAAGAAAAATTTGATATTGTCGGAGCATTTACAGAAGTTGAAGAGTTGAAACTCTGCTTGTTGTGTAAAAAAGTGGATGTCTTGATTATGGATTTGATGTTGAAGGATATTCATGGCTTTGAGTTAATTGAACAATTAAAGCAAATGCACATTGACTTTCCAAAGATTATTCTTATTTCAGGATTTTATGAGCCTATGTTGCACAAGCGTGCCAATGAACTTGGGGTTAAAGCTTTTTTGCCAAAAGAAACTTCTTGTACGGAATTAACAAGTACCATCATTAACGTTGCTAATGGGAATTGTGTCATTCCAGATAGCCTCTTAGAAGGTCAGAAAAAGCAATTGTTGACAGAAGTTGAATTGAGCATTCTACGCTTGATTGCAGAAGAATATTCCAATGCCCAAATTGCTAAAGAATTATTTATCAGCAGACGAACAGTTGATACCCATGTGACAAATATTTGCACGAAATTAAACGTTACAGGGCGAGTAGGTGCTGTTCGAGAAGCCGTCAAATTAAAATTAGTCTAATCTTGAACCAAAAAGGTAAACAGATATTCGTAAATTACGGATGTCTGTTTTTTTGTGCTTTTGTATGATTGAAAGGCAAGGAAAAATGGAAAAGGAGAGTATGGATGATTTGATGCGATATAAGGTAATGAAAGGAATTTGACTTAAGTGTTTTTTATTATGTTTATCATGATATTAGTTTAATGGGAAAATGAAGAAATGTACAAAAGGGAAATCAGACTGGTTATTTCGGGAACCTATTCAACTGGGAAAACGACAACAGCAACGGCATTGTCAATTGCAACTGGGATACCTTTGATTAATGCGCTGTCTGCTCGTGAAATTTTAACTGAAATTTATCCAGGTAGGAGATTTCAAGACATGAATGCTACTGAGCTCATGACTTTGGGATTAAAGAGATTTGAAGAGAGAATAAGAGAAGAGACAATTCTGTACAAAGAAAATTCTAGCTTTATTTCAGATGGTTCGGTGCTAAATGAATGGATTTATGGAACGGTTCGATTAAAAATAGGATTGAATCCTGGGTCAGGTTTCATCCATAGATTATCAAAAGCGATTTTAGGAATTCCTGGGAAAAGTTTCTATCGCAAATACATGGATGCTTATGGTCAAGTCGCGAAAATGCATTCGAAAATGTGGTACACCGATGTGGTGCATTTACCAGTAGAGTTTGCTATGGCCCCAGATGGTCATCGGCCAGTATCAGAAAAATACCGAACGTTATCTGATCTTGAAATTCAAGAAGGGTTTGCTGCAATTGGCAAACAACCTGAGCTAGTAACGGGCAGCCAAGAAGAACGCTTGGAAAAAATTATCAAACACTACGACCTGCCAATCGTAGTTCCAATTAAAGAAGCTGTTGCTAAAGCAGAGGAGATTATTGCAAGTAACAGAGAAGCGGTGTCAAAACGCATTATTGAACAATATAAGGAACCGTCATTAAAGGAAAAAGTTAAGTTTTTAACTGAATTTTAGGAGATAAGATGATTACATTTCAAAATATTAGTAAGATTTATCAAGTTGGAGACCAAGAAGTTAAGGCTTTGGATGATGTATCATTTTCGATTGAAAAAGGTAAATTTACCATTATCTTAGGGCCTTCTGGTTCAGGGAAAAGTACCATGCTAAATCTACTTGGGGGTATGGATCAAGCAACGAGGTGTGTCAATCGCTAGAGCTTTAGCCAAGAAGCCAAAACTTTTGCTTTGTGATGAACCGACAGGAGCTTTGGATTCGAAAACTGGTCAGAAAATCATTGAACTCTTAAAGGAAACGTCTGCTGATAAAGATGTAGCAGTTGTGATGGTAACGCACAATGCTGAATTTGAAAAGTATGCAGATAAGGTCATTTATTTAAAGGATGGCAAGATTGATGCCATTGTTGACAAATAAAATGAATAGATTGGAAGAATGATGAAATATCTTAATTTAAAACTCAGAAGGGATATCAGACGTCATTGGCAACAATTTTTTTCAGTGTTTTTGATGTCCTTATTAAGCGTGCTAATTTTTGTGGGGCTGTAAGGAGCTTGGCATGGTTTGGAGAAAAGCTTAGATGATTTTATATCGACATCTCATTTGCCAACGGTATGGCTCCAAGCAGATACCATTACCAAAAATCAAATTGAAGACATTAAAGCTTTACCTTCTGTTGATAAAGTTAATGCTAAGACCACTTTATTGACTAAAGTTGATTTTGATGATGATTCGGAAAAATATCTCAATTTAAATACCTTTAATGATTTAGCAGAAAAAGTTATTACTGTTGATAAAGGGGAAAAATTTGATGATAACTCAGAAGGCATTTGGTTAGATACAAATTTTGCTAACAAAAATCATTTGAAGCTTGGTGATGAGCTGACGCTTTCTTTAGCTAATCGAACGTTTAAATTTCCGATTAAAGGCTTGGTTGAATCGGCTGATAAGATTTATTTTACGGGAAGCATTGAATATTTAGCGCCAAATTCTAAAAACTATGCTTACGCTTATGTGTCAGAAAAAGCTTTGGCAAAAGTCACTAGCAATCAAAAAGGCTATAATGCTCTTGAGATTTATGCTAAAGAAGATGATATCAGAGATGATCTTGAGGAGATTTTAGGAGAGCATTTACTTTCTTATGATGACCAGAAAACGTTGACAGAAGTGTCAGAAGCGACTGGACGCGTTGGACAAATTCGAAATCTGTCTTATCTTTTCCCTTTCATCTTTATCCTTTTAGCAATTCTTGCCATGTTTACGACCATTCGACGCCTGATTGAAAGTCAAACCAAAGAAATTGCAGTCATTAAAGCTTTGGGCTATTCAAATGGGCAAATCACTTGGCATTATATTTCTTTTGGCTTATTAGTTGGAAGTTTTGGAGCTTTGGCTGGCGCAGCTATCTCTCCTTTGATGTCACTTTTTGTGTTTGAGACACAAAAGACGATATTCACCTTGCCACATTGGCAGATTGCTTATTCATGGTCATCGTTAGTTGTCATTTTGCTTGTCATCTTTATTTGTACCTTGTCAGCATATTTGGCATTAAGGGACTGGCAGCTGTTTTCTTACGAGGGAAAGCAAAGAAAGTTCACCACGTATTTATTGAAAAACTTCCTCTTTTATGGAATCGTATTTCTGATGAGAGCAAATGGGCGATTCGTGATGCCTTTATTAACAGGGTGAGGGTGCTCATGGGAATCGTTGGTGTTGCAGGAAGTATGATGCTTTTGATTGCTGGTGTCGGAATGCCGATTTCAATGAATCATTTGGTGGATAAAGCTTACAATACTGATTTTTCATACGCTAAACGCTTGACGGTTGCTAATTACGATCAAGCAGCTAAAACTTATCAAGGTCAAGGGGTACAAATTAGCCGAGCTCGTTTTTCAAAAGATGATGGTTATAATCGCCTCTTGATTATTGTTAGTGATAGTGATTTTGTTAATGCAAGAACTGCTGACAATAAAGCAATTGAAGAAGGCAGCATTTATGTTACCAATCGTTTTGCGGAATTAGCTGGTATCAAAAAAGGAGAAACTCTGAAAGTAACTCCTTATCAAGACGGTAAATCTTACTCATTTGAAGTTAAAAGGATTGTCACAAGTGAGACTAACCAAGGAGCCTACATCAGGTCAGAAACTTTTGAGGCAGCTGGTGGTAAATTTAATCCGAAAACCTTGTTGGTGGATAAGACCGTGTCAAAAGATGATATTAAAAATGACCAAAATATCTTATCGGTCATTAATAAATCAGATCAAGAAAAGAATGCTTATGATTTTGTGAATAGTTTGATGAGTGTGTTTTTGATGATTATCGGTTTTGCTTTGCTACTTGTCATTGTTGTTCTCTATAACCTTGGTTCTCTGAATTTTGTCGAAAGGATGCGTGATTATGCAACGCTTCAAGTTCTCGGTTTTTCTAAGAAAAATTTACAATTGATTACCATGATTGAAAATCTCATGACAACATCAATTGGTTGGATTCTGGGAATTCCAATAGGAATCTGGTTCTTGAGATGCTACGTGGCAACTTTCTCAACCATTTGTATTGAATACACAGCCTACATCACTTGGCAAGTTCTTTTGATTGCCAGTGTCCTAGTCTGGGTGACATCTGCAGTCACAACCCTCATTATCAGCCATAAAATTAAAACCATTAATATGGTTGAAGCTTTAAAAGGAGTTGAGTGAAAAAACAGTCCAGTGGACTGTTTTTTCACGAGCCAAGAAATAGAAAAGCGAGTCAAGTCCAGAGGACTGTTTTTTCACGAGCCAAAAAATAGAAAAGCGAGTCAAGTCCAGTGGGCAGCTGAACCTGTAAATGACACTACTTATAAATCAATTTCTAAAAGAATTGGTGTGTGGTCTTGGCGTGCACCTGAGTCAATCATTTCTGATTTTGTTACTTTATCTGCAATGCGGTTTGAAGTGAGCCAGTAGTCAATGCGCCAACCAGTGTTATTAATCTTACTTGTCTTACTACGTTGTGCCCACCAGCTGTATACGTTTGGAATGTTACCATGAAGGTGACGGAAAGTATCTGTGAACCCTTTAGCCAGCAAGTTAGTAAAGCCAGCACGTTCTTCATCGGTAAATCCAGCAGAACGGCGGTTTGAATTTGGATTGGCAAGGTCGATTTCTTGGTGGGCAACGTTGTAGTCACCAGTAGCTAGAACAGGTTTCTTTTGGTCAAGTTCAGCTAGGTATTGGGCGTATTTTTCATCCCAAAGTTGACGTTCAGCTAAGCGTTTAAGTCCGTCGCCAGCATTTGGTGTGTAAACTTGAGTGACGTAAAAGTTATCGAATTCAAGCGTGATAATGCGACCTTCACTATCCATAGTATCGGGGGCACCGATTTCTGGAAAAGAGATTTCTGGTGTTAACCCTTTTTTATAAAGGAACATTGTCCCAGCGTAGCCTTTTCTAGCTGGTTCAACGGAAGAACGCCAAGAAATGTCATAATCTGGGAAGTAGTCATTCAAAATTTGAAGGTGCTTTTTGGTAGGCCCTTTTGCTGAGAGTTTTGTTTCTTGGATAGCGATAATGTCAGCGTCTTCAGCTACCAAAGTATCAATGACGGCGCGTGAAAGAACAGCTCTGGCTGAATCACTAGTTAAAGCAGCATTGATTGAGTCAATATTCCATGAAATGAGTTTCATATTCTTATCCCAAAGCCTTGGGTGAACAAAGCTTTTTTCTTCTTTCTAAAGTTTAATCGTTAGTTTCTATTTTAGCAAAAAATGAACTGACATGCGATTTTAATGCTTTTTTCTTGTGATTGTTTTTTTAAAGGAATATAATCTATTTAGAAAAAAATCTAAATAGTTTTTTAGATAAGTAGAGGATTGTTATGGTATTTGCAGAGACATTCAAGGCACTCTCTCATCCTATTCGCCGAGAGATTTTGACCTTATTAAAGGAAAAATCTTTGACAGCTGGTGAAATTGCTAGTCATTTCGATCTTGCTGGGGCAACTATTTCGCATCATCTGAGGATTTTGAAAAAAGCAGGTTTAGTGGTTGAAAGGCGTGAGAAAAATTTTATTTACTATGAGCTGTGTACTTCTGTTTTAGAAGATATTATGACTTGGCTTGCGGCTTTAAAGGAGAGATCAGGAGATGAAAATGAATAAAAAACAACTTATATTAACAAGTTTTGTGATTGTTTTGCCAGCTTTGATTGGGGCATTTTTCTGGAAAGCTTTGCCAGAGCAAATACCAACTCATTTTGGAATTGATGGGCAAGCTGATGGCTACAGTAGTAAAGTTTTCACCCTTGTTGCTTTCCCAATTTTATTTGTACTTTTTCAAATCATTGCTTTAGCCTCACTTGAAAGGGAGTCTGTGAAAGTAACGGTTCCAGCTAAAATGAGAAAGCTCTATGCTTGGATTGTTCCAGCTTTAAGTTTCATTGTTCAAGGGTCAATTTATGCGAATGCTCTTGGCTGGGTGAAGAGCAGTCCGACTCTTGTGACAGCTTTTTTGGGGATTATTTTTATAATCCTCGGAAATTATTTGCCAAAAACACATCGCAATCATACCATCGGTATTCGCATTCCTTGGACGTTGTCTGATGACAAAAATTGGCATAAGACACACCGCATGGCAGGTAAACTTTGGGTGCTTGGTGGTTTGCTTATCTTGCTTGAGAGTTTTGTTCAGGTGGCTATGCCTTATGTGATGGGAGTAGTCATTGCTATTATGATTATTGCGCCGATGATTTACTCTTTTCTTCTTAGTCGAAAAGCCTAAAAACTGACTTGCCTAGTTTTTTAGCTGTAAAATTGTTTAATTGTGTTATAATGATAGAACAAAATTAAAGGAGATATTGTGATGAAAAAGACGGTATCCTATTGGTTAATTGCTTTATGGTTTTTAGTAATGCTAATCAGCTATTGGATTTTTTTACCGTCCATTAATATTTTTAGCGTAGCATTTTGGCTTTTTGTTTTAGAGGGCTTGTGTTTAGCCTTTGGAGTCATTGCTTTGTTGTCTCTTGGTGGCAAAGTCCAACAAATAACATTCCAAGTGCCAGGTAGTCGTGCTCGAAAAGTAGTTTCAGCACCGAAACCAGCTTTTGGAAAAGCTTTGTCTGCTATCAGCTTTGCTATTGCAGTGATTTTACTTATTCTTGGCGCGTCAACTTTCCTTAACTCTCGTTTGTTTAGAGCCAAAAGTTATGCCAATGTGATTAAAGTAAAAGAGGCTGATTTTACTTCTGATTTCCCTGAAACTAATATTTCTCATTTGGTTTTATTGGATCGTTCATCAGCTAAGAAAATTGGTGATACTTATCTTGGAACCATTGATAAAGTCTCACAATTTGGTATTTCAGATGATTATCGTCAGGTTACAATTGGTGAGCAACCTTACCGCGTCTCACCTCTAGAATACAAATCATTCTGGAAATGGTTTACCAACCATAAAGAAGGAATCGGCTATTACGTCAAGGTTAATCAGACAACAGGAAAAGCAGAATTAGTCAAGCTTGATAAAGGCATGAAATATTCTGATTCTGAATATTTCTTTAGCGATACCCTTCGCTATTTGCGTTTGAAATACCCAACGGTGATTTTTGGAGATCCATCTTTTGAAGTGGATGACAAAGGAAATCCTTATTATGTTGCAACAACATATAAACCTAAGTTTATGTTGAGCTCAAATGACCCAACAGGTGCTATTTTACTTAATGCGGTAACTGGTGAAACCAAACGTTATGATCTTAAAGACATTCCTGACTGGGTTGACCGTGTCTTTTCTGCTGATAATGTGATTAGTCGTGTCGATGATTACTACACTTATCAAAAAGGTTTCTGGAATACAGTCTTTAGCCAAACAGGTGTGAAAAAAACAACGGATAGTTACAACTATATCTCAATTGGTTCAGATATTTACCTCTACACAGGTATCACATCGGCTACTGCTGATTCTTCAAACCTTGGCTTTATTTTGGTTAATATGCGTACTCGTGAAGTGACAAATTATAAATTGGCATCAGCGACTGAAACTGCTGCGCAAGAATCAGCAGAAGGCGAAGTTCAAGAAAAACATTATGAAGCAACAGCTCCGACACTTGTAAAATTGGACGGCCAAGCTTACTATCTTGTTTCTCTTAAAGATGCTGCTGGTTTGGTAAAATCTTACGCTATCGTTGATGCAGAAGATTACCAACAAGTGACCGTTGATAATGACATCGAGACTTTGATTGCTAAGTTCACGGATTCAGATACTTCAGCTTTGTCAGGTGTCGCTGACAATTCTGGCGAATCCAAAAAAGTCAAAGTGATTACTGGAGTGGTGGATAAATTAGCCAGCCAAATGATTTCAGGTTCAACAGTTTACTACATCTCATCATCAGGAGAGATTTACAAAGTTAAAGCAACGACTGATACAACAGACAAACTTCCTTTCCTTGCTATTGGGGATGAATTTAAAGGTGAACTTCAAGATGATAATTACTTGACTAAGTTTGAAGTAACTAATCAAAAATAAACAGTGAAGAGTTTGGAATAAAAATTCCAAGCTCTTTTGAATACGATTTTTTCGTATTGCCTGACCATTTAACCTATAATCAGTTATAAATTTATGTTATAATTAGATGTTATCAATAAGGGAGTTTCATTAGCTCCTATTTGAAAGGAAAGAAAATGACTAGTAAACAACCATTTTATATTACAACACCGATTTACTACCCATCTGGTAAGCTTCATATTGGTTCAGCTTATACAACAATCGCTTGTGACGTTTTAGCACGTTACAAACGTATGATGAACTATGATGTCTTTTATTTGACAGGGCTTGACGAACACGGTCAAAAAATCCAACAAAAAGCTGAAGAAGCAGGTATCACACCACAAGCTTACGTTGATGGTATGGCTGCTGATGTTAAAAAACTTTGGAAAATGCTTGATATCTCATATGATAAATTCATCCGTACAACTGATGATTACCACGAAAAAGTTGTTGCCGAAGTTTTTGAAAAATTGTTGGCACAAGATGATATTTATTTAGGTGAGTATTCTGGTTGGTACTCAGTTTCAGATGAAGAATTCTTTACAGAAAGCCAATTGGAAGAAGTTTTCCGTGATGAAAATGGAAAAGTCATCGGCGGGATTGCCCCTTCTGGACACGAAGTAGAATGGGTTTCAGAAGAATCATATTTCTTACGTCTTGGAAAATATGCTGACCGCTTGGTAGAATTTTTCCATGCACACCCTGATTTCATCCAACCTGATGGTCGTATGAACGAAATCATCAAGAACTTCATTGAACCAGGTCTTGAAGATTTGGCTGTCAGCCGTACATCATTTACATGGGGCGTTAAAGTGCCTTCAAATCCAAAACACGTTGTTTACGTGTGGATTGATGCGCTTCTTAACTACGCTACGGCACTTGGTTATGGTCAAGAAGAACACGCAAACTTTGATAATTTCTGGAACGAGGGAACAGTTTTCCATATGGTTGGTAAAGATATCCTACGTTTCCACTCAATTTACTGGCCAATTATGCTCATGATGTTGGACATGAAATTGCCTGACCGCTTGATTGCCCACGGTTGGTTTGTTATGAAAGACGGTAAAATGTCTAAATCTAAAGGTAATGTGGTTTACCCAGAAATGCTTGTCGAACGCTATGGACTTGACCCACTTCGTTATTACCTCATGCGCTCACTTCCAGTTGGTTCTGACGGAACATTTACGCCAGAAGATTACGTTGGACGTATCAATTATGAGTTGGCAAATGACCTTGGAAACCTTCTTAACCGCACAGTTGCCATGATTAATAAATATTTCGGTGGCGATGTTCCAGCTTACGTTGAAAATGTCACAGCATTTGATGCTGATTTGGCAGGTGTTATCGAAGAAAAACTTGCTGAATACCATAAACAAATGAATGCTGTTGACTACCCACGTGCACTTGATGCGGTTTGGAGCATTATTTCACGTACAAATAAATACATTGATGAAACAGCTCCTTGGGTTCTTGCAAAAGATGACGCTAAACGTGATGAATTGGCAGCAGTAATGGCTCACTTGGCAGCTAGCCTTCGTGTGGTGGCTCACCTTATTCAACCATTTATGATGACAACATCAAACACTATTATGGAACAACTTGGTCTAGGAAGTGATTTTGACCTTGAAAATCTTACCCTTGCAGGATTCCCAGAAGGTGTGAAAGTGGTTGCCAAAGGAACACCAATCTTCCCACGTCTTGATATGGAAGCTGAAATTGACTACATCAAAGCGAACATGGGTGCAGGTGCAGTAATTGCTGAAGAAAAAGAATGGGATCCAGCAGAAGTTGAACTTAAAAACGAAAAGAAAGCTATTAAATTTGACGACTTTGACAAAGTAGAAATCCGTGTCGCTGAAGTTAAAGAAGTTTCTAAAGTTGAAGGTTCAGAAAAACTTCTTAAATTCCGTCTTGATGCTGGTGATGGTGAAGACCGTCAAATCCTTTCAGGAATTGCAAAATTCTATCCAAACGAACAAGAACTTGTTGGTAAAAAATTACAAATCGTAGCTAACTTGAAACCACGTAAAATGATGGGACTTCTTAGCCAAGGTATGATTTTATCAGCTGAACATGACGGTAACTTGACTGTTCTTACAGTTGACCCAAGTGTACCAAACGGTAGCCAAATTGGTTAATAGTTGTCACAAAAGATAATGAAAATACTCAGTACCTATAATGGTAACTGGGTATTTAACTTGTCTTTTTATGAAAAGAAATTCGCAAAAAATGAAAATAAATTTCAAAAATGACAATTAATTTTCATTTAAGTTTCCTTTGATAATTTTTAATGGCGAATTTTATTATGGTGAATTAGAATCGAGAAAAACAAACATGACTTTAAAAATCTTATCACGAGAAGATTATGAACAAGTGAGTGCCACATTTAAAGAACGTTCGTTTATGCAATCTGTTGAAATGGCGGATTTGCTTGAAAAACGTGGGTTTGACATTACTTTTCTAGGTTTGGAAGCAGATGGAGCTATCCAAGTGGCGGGTGTTTTGTACAGCATGCCAATGACTGGTGGGCTTCATATGGAAATTAATTCTGGACCAGCTTCAACAGACACCGCTTATCTTTCAGAGTTTTATAGAGAATTAAAGGCTTATGCCAAGGCAAATGGTGCTTTTGAACTTATCGTTAAACCTTATGATACTTATCAAAGTTTTGATAGTCACGGAAAGCCAAATGATGATGAAAGACCAGGATTAATTACTTGTTTGACTGAGCTTGGTTATCATTTTGATGGGCTTCAAACAGGTTATCCTGGTGGTGAGCCTGATTGGCATTATGTGAAGGATTTGACAGGACTAGTACCAGAGACTTTGAAAAAATCCTTTAGTAAAAAAGGTCGTCCGCTAGTCAATAAAACCAATTCATTTGGTATTAAAGTACGACGTTTGAAACGTGATGAGCTTCATATTTTTAAAGCCATTACCGCATCAACATCTGCTAGACGAGAATACATGGACAAACCTTTAGATTATTATGAAGCTTTTTACGATAGTTTTGGTGAGAATTGTGAATTCATGATTGCAACACTTAATTTCCAAGATTATCTTAAAAATCTTCAGGACAGCTATGATAAGATTGCTGCTGAATTAGCTGTTTTAAATCAAAAAATCGCTGACGGCGTCAACTCAGCCAAAGTCCACAAACAAAAGGCACAATTGGATAAGCAAATTGCAACTTTTGATGTTCGCCTTAAAGAAGCTAAAGAATTGATTCAAAAACATGGTTCAGAAGATGTCGTGTTAGCAGGTAGCCTCTTTGTCTACACACCGCAAGAAGCTGTTTATCTTTTTAGTGGTTCATATACTGAATTTAACAAATTCTATGCCCCAGTTGCTCTGCAAGAACACGTGATGACAGAAGCATTAAATCGTGGCATTCATTTTTATACTTTCCTTGGTATTCAAGGGATTTTCGACGGTAGTGATGGTGTTCTTCGTTTCAAACAAAACTTTAATGGCTATATTGTCCGCAAAATGGGAACATTCCATTATTATCCACGTCCACTACTTCATAAAGTTGTAGCTTTAATCAAGAAAATCTTAAGACGATAACCAAAACGAGCCTTAGGGCTCGTTTTTTGGTATACTAGTGGTATTAATTATCAAGGAGAGAGAAATGACTTTTGAAGAAATTTTGCCTGGTTTGAAGGCTAAGAAAAAATATGTGCGTACTGGCTGGGGCGGAGCAGAAAATTATGTTCAACTTTTTGACAGCATCGAGCAAAATGGTGAGGCACTTCCAGTGACACCATACTTCCTCATCAATGTATCAGGTGAGGGCGAAGGCTTTTCAATGTGGTCACCAACACCTTGCGATGTTCTAGCTACTGATTGGGTCGAAGTAAATGACTAAGATACTTATCACAGGTGTCAGCTCAGGAATTGGGCTTGCTCAAGCGCGACTTTTTTTGGAAAATGGCTGCGCGGTATACGGCGTTGATAAGTCGCAAGCGCCTGAGATTCAAAATGAAAACTTTCATTTCCTACAGTTAGATTTGACGACGGATTTAGCTGCGCTCTACGATTTTGTATCTGACGTGGATATCTTGTGTAACACCGCTGGAATTCTCGACGCTTATAAGCCTTTGCTTGAAGTGTCAGATGATGAACTCGAGCGTGTGTTTCAGACAAATTTTTTTGCGACGGTTAAAATCACTCGTTATTATTTAGCTAAAATGGTTGAAAGACAATCAGGTATTATCATTAACATGTGCTCGATTGCTTCATTTATTGCAGGTGGGGGCGGAGCAGCTTACACAGCTAGTAAGCATGCACTTGCAGGTTTCACGCGCCAGCTTGCACTTGACTATGCTAAAGACAAGCTTCAAGTGTTTGGTATCGCACCAGGTGCAGTTAAGACAGCCATGACAGCTAGCGATTTTGAACCAGGAGGCTTGGCTGACTGGGTCGCCCAAGAAACACCAATCGGACGTTGGAGTAATCCTGAGGAAATCGCTGAGCTGACTGGATTTTTAGCATCAGGAAAAGCCACATCTATGCAAGGGGAAATTGTCAAAATAGACGGCGGCTGGAGTTTGAAGTAGAGGCATAAAAAGGAGGCTTCAAAATGAAGAGGAGAAAACCATAGTGGAAATTTCTGTCAAACGGATTGTAAGAAGAAGTAAGACAGAAAAGAATAGGAGATAAACATGAACGCACAAGAACTATGGAATGAATACAAGCAAATCAATCCCTCAATTGGTGATGACATTGATGCTTGGCAGTTTGGAGCACAGCCAGATTTATTAGCGAAATTGGTTTTAGATGGGACAAAAACAGCTACTGCCTCAGCCTATGACTTATATGCAGTTGATAATGATCCGCTACCTGAAGTTGGTTCCTACGATGTAGTATTAGACAGTAAAGACCAAGCAGTTTGCATTATTCAGATTAAAAAAGTTTCTGTGGTAGCTTTTGAAGAAGTTTCTGAGGAACATGCTTTTAAAGAAGGTGAAGGAGATAAAACTCTTGCCTACTGGAGGAAAGTTCATGAAGACTTTTTCAAACCTTATTACAATGAATACGGTCTGACATTTAACGGTGATAGTCAAATTGTTCTTGAAGAATTTGAAGTGGTCTATCCCACACTTTAGTATGACAATTACTTGTTATAGTATCAGTTTGAAAAACGAACATGTGCTAAACTGTGCTTAGACATTAATTAGGAGGAAATCTATGAAATTAGCTATTTTGGGAACAGGAAAAATCGTTGAAGAGGTTTTACCAGTTTTAAAAGAAATTAATGGAATCGAATTATCAGCGATTTTATCAACACCGCGCAGCATTGAAAAGGCTGAAAAGCTAGCTGAGCTTTATGCGATTAGTCAAGCTAGCAGCGACTACGATAGCATTTTGGCAAATCCAGATGTGGATACGGTTTATGTTGCCCTTCCAAATCACTTGCATTATGACTACGCTAAAAAAGCTTTGCTAGCTGGCAAACACGTCATTTGTGAAAAGCCATTTACGTTAACATTAGCGGAATTTGAAGACTTGGCAAAAATTGCAGAGCAAAAAAATCGCATTTTGCTAGAAGCAATCACCAACCAATATCTAGGAAATTTTGCTTCGATTAAGGCGAATCTTGCAAAACTAGGGGATATTAAAATTGTTGAGTGTAACTATTCTCAATATTCTTCACGCTACGATGCCTTTAAACGTGGTGAAATTGCACCAGCTTTTGACCCAGCAAAAGGTGGCGGAGCTCTTCGTGACTTAAATATTTACAATATTCATTTGGTTGTTGGTTTGTTTGGTAAGCCTGAACGAGTGCAATATTTAGCCAATATGGAACGAGGTGTTGACACTTCAGGAATCTTGATTATGGATTATGGCAATTTCAAGGCGGCTTGTATTGGTGCCAAGGATTGCTCTGCGGATATTAAATCAACTATTCAAGGAAATAAAGGGTCGATTGCCGTTCTTGGTCCAACCAACAGTATGCCCGAGTTATCGCTAAGCCTTAACGGTCAAAGCATGACAATGATTAATGAAAATTCACTTAATCACCGCATGCATGACGAATTTGTAGCTTTCCAAGCAATCATCGAACATGAAGATATGACTGCGACTAAACTAGCACTTGATCATAGCCATTTGGTGATGGAAGTTTTGGACCAAGCTGTCAATAGCTTGTAATCTATAAAAATAAGCCTATTACTTATAATTGTGATATAATGGAGTAGCTTGTGTAAGTTGATGAAAAGAGTCTATCTTTGATTAACTTGCAAATCTACTCTATTTTTTTAAGGAATTATAGTCATGTCAAATTATGCAATTATTTTAGCAGCTGGTAAAGGAACACGTATGAAGTCAGACCTTCCTAAGGTCCTTCATAAAGTTTCTGGCATTACCATGTTAGAACACGTTTTCCGTGCGGTATCAGCTTTGAATCCAGAAAAAAATGTGACTGTTATTGGTCATAAAGCCGAAATGGTTCGTGAAGTTTTAGCTGGCAAATCAGAATTTGTCATGCAAACTGAACAACTTGGAACTGGTCATGCTGTCATGATGGCAGAAGATGAGTTGGCTGGTCTTGAAGGGCAAACACTTGTTATTGCAGGTGACACACCACTTATCACTGGTGAAAGCTTGAAAGAATTGATTGAGTTCCACGTTAGCCACAAAAATGTTGCGACTATTTTAACAGCAACAGCTGAAAATCCATTTGGTTACGGACGTATCATCCGCAACGAAAATGGTGAAGTGCTTAAAATTGTTGAACAAAAAGACGCTTCTGAATTTGAACGCCAAGTTAAAGAAATCAATACAGGAACTTACGTTTTTGATAACAAACGTTTATTTGAAGCTCTTAAAAACATCAACACAAACAACGCTCAAGGTGAGTACTACTTGACAGATGTTATCTCAATTTTCCGTAACGCTGGTGAAAAAGTTGGTGCTTATGTTCTTCATGATTTTGATGAAAGTCTTGGGGTTAATGACCGCGTGGCACTTTCTACTGCAGAAGACATCATGCGTCGTCGAATCAATAAAAAACACATGGTTAACGGTGTTACTTTCCAAAATCCAGCAGCAACTTACATCGATGTTGACGTTGAAATTGCTCCAGATGTGATGATTGAAGCCAACGTTACCCTTAAAGGAAATACAAAAATTGGTGCAGGTTCTGTTTTGACAAATGGAACATACCTTGTTGATTCAACAATCGGTGAAAATGTGGTTATCACAAACTCTATGATTGAAAAATCAGTGGTTAAAGATGGTGTTACCATTGGTCCATTTGCTCACGTGCGTCCTGATTCAACACTTGAAGAAAAAGTTCACGTTGGTAACTTCGTTGAAGTGAAATCATCAACTGTTGGTAAAGGAACAAAAGCAGGTCACTTGACTTACATTGGAAATACAACAACTGGACACGATGTTAACTTCGGAGCTGGTACTATTATTGCTAACTACGACGGACAACACAAATTCAACACAACTATTGGAAATAATGTCTTTGTTGGAAGTAACTCAACAATCATTTCTCCAGTCACTTTGGGTGACAATGCTCTTACAGCAGCTGGTTCAACAATTTACCAAGATGTTGAAAAAGATGCTCTTGCTATTGGACGTGCTCGTCAAGTTAATAAAGCAGGTAATGCTCTTAACAAACCACACCACCCAAATAACAAAAAATAATCATTTTTGCTAAACTTTTTGGCATTTGAAAAGAGGATGACAAGCTCACCCTCTTTTTCTATTTTTTAGAAAAATTAAGTAGATTTCACGGATATTTCAGCAGTTTAAGCGTATTGGAATAGCAATTCTTGGGACTTTGTAGTAAAATTTAATGTGGAAATATTTTAAGGGAGATTGCTTAGTATGGATTTTGAAGAAAAAACGCTCAAGCGAACAGAGATTTTTGATGGGCATGTGATTAAAGTTGTTGTCGATGATGTTGAGTTACCAAATAATCTAGGACAAGCTAAACGTGAATTGATTTTTCACCGCGGAGCAGTTGCTGTTTTAGCTGTAACTGATGAGGATAAAATTATTTTGGTTAAACAATATCGTAAGGCTATTGAAAAAGTTTCTTATGAAATCCCTGCTGGTAAGCTCGAAATTGGTGAAAACGGCTCTGAGAAAGATGCCGCTGCGCGTGAATTAGAAGAGGAAACAGGATACTCTGGCGATTTAAAACAAATTCATGAGTTTTACACTGCCATTGGTTTTTGCAATGAAAAAATTAAGCTTTATCAAGCAACTCATTTGCAAAAAGTGCCAAATCCACGACCACAAGATGATGATGAAGTTTTAGAAATTCTTGAATTAAGCTATCAAGAATGCATGGATTTGGTCAAATCTGGAGCAATCGAAGATGCTAAAACAATCATAGCCCTTCAATATTATGCTCTGCATTTTGGAGGATAAAAAATGGGTAGACCACTTTTAACAGACGAGATAATCGAACGTGCTAACCGTGGTGAAATCTTTTATGATGATAATTACTTAGAAGATGATAAAGAAACGAAGGTCATCCGAACAGACCAGTATGACACCTTGACTAGCTATGATCCTTATGAGGATTATGAAGACTCTCGTGGTGTTTTGGACAAATGGAAAGACCGAAAAAAAGACGATCAGCATGTTTACAAAAGTCGTCGAATTGAAAATGCGAAACGCAGTAAATTTCAACGAAAACTTAACATGATTATGTTTGTAGTTGTTGTTTTATTGATTGCACTCTTTTTCGCAGTATTTAATCTATAAAAATTAGAAGGAGAAGCAGGAGTAATAACTTTGGAAATAACAGTTGGTATTGCTCTTGTATTTTTGAGATGAAAATTGGAATTATTGCCGCAATGGAAGAAGAACTAAAACTTCTTGTTGAAAATCTTGGTGACAAAACAGAACACGATGTTTTGGGAAACACTTACTATGAAGGTAAGCTAGGCAACCATCAAGTTTTCCTTGTTCAATCAGGAATTGGTAAAGTTATGTCAGCTATGTCTGTTGCTATTCTTTCTGACCATTTTGGTGTTGATGCTGTGATTAATACAGGGTCAGCAGGTGCAGTAGCTCCTGGCTTGAAGATTGGTGACGTTGTTGTTGCTGACAAATTAGTCTACCACGACGTTGATGTGACAGCTTTTGGTTATGATTACGGTCAAATGGCTGCGCAACCACTTTATTTTGAATCAGACCAAAATTTTGTTAAAACATTTGAACAAGTGTTAACGGAAGCTAACATTGATAGCAAAATTGGTTTGATTGCGACAGGTGATTCATTTATTGCTGGCCAAGATAAAATCGATGCGATTAAAGCACGCTTCCCAGAAGTTCAAGCTGTTGAAATGGAAGGAGCTGCGATTGCGCAAGCTGCTCACAATTTGCACAAACCATTCATCGTTGTTCGTGCTATGTCAGATACGGCTGCGCATGATGCCAATATTACATTTGATGAATTCATCTTGGAAGCTGGTAAACAATCAGCAAAAATCTTGATGACATTTCTTGAAAAATTAGCTTAAGTCAGAAAAGCCTGAGGCAAGTACCTCAGGCTTTTAATATGGAATTTTAGTCAACTTTTTGAATATAAATTTGTTCAGCGATTCGTTCAGGAATCACGAGTTGTCGTGATTGATAGGCAAGAGTATGTGTCTTAGCATAGTCATCAACTTTAACCAATTCAACAGTATCGTTAATTGCTAAGCCGTGTTCTTCAAGGTAGTTTAACAAATGAGCTTCGTCGTGAGTACGGCTGATTTGATAAGTGCCAAGTTCTTCAATCTGGCTGAGTGTTTGGTTGTGAACTTCAATCAATAGTTCGCCTTTTTTAGGAATTATCCCACCATGAGGACAAAATTCAGGATAATTGAGTTTTTCTTCTAGGCGATCGATGAAGATTGTTGAGACCGTGTGTTCAAGGACTTCAGCTTCTTGGTGGATTTCATCGGCATTGTAATGAAGGTGGTTAGCCAAAAAGACTTCGATAAGGCGGTGCTTACGATAGAGTTGTGAGACTAATAATAAGCCTTTTCTAGTCAGGTAGTAGCCAACCTCTTTATCCTTAACGATGAGCCCTTCAGCAATCATTTTTTTGACCATTTCAGTTACAGCTGGTGCTGAAACTTGCATTAAGGCAGCAATTCGTTTATTGGTTATCTTAATTTTAGTTTCTCCTAGTTCATGGATACATTTTAGATAATCTTCTTTATTTGGTGTCATCTTATCTCGCTTTCTGTTCTTCTATTATAGCAAAAATCTTTTAACCGTGAGGTGGAAAGCTTGTTATTATAGGATTATTTTAGGAAAACAAGCAAAAAATCAAGGCAGGAAGTCCTAGCTTGATTTTTTAGGGATTATTTAAAGTTGTAATCTTTGACAATGTCAATCTTAGTAATGGTAATATCGCTAGTTGGTTTGTCGTTGCTATTAGTATCTACTTTAGAGATAGCATCAACAACATCCATACCATCGATAACTTGTCCAAATACAGTATAGTTTTTATCTAAGCTTGGGTTACCACCTTTGGTATAAGCGTCAATGATTGCTTTTGGATAGCTGTCGCTTGAGAGCTGACTAGATTGGTCAGCTGGATTTTGGTTGATGAAAAATTGACTACCATTGGTATCAGCGCCAGCATTTGCCATGGCTAGTGCACCGCGGATGTTATAGAGGTAAGGTGAGATTTCATTAGCAAAACCATTGCCAGAATCGATTTTCTTGTCTTTACCTTTCCAGATAGACTCTCCCCCTGTGCCATTCCCTTTAGGATCACCAGACTGAATCATAAAATCAGAAATCACGCGGTGAAATAAGAGCCCATCGTAGTAGCCTTTCTTAGCATGAGTTAGGAAATTTTCCACAGCAAGTGGTGCATGTTTTGGAAAGAGTTTAATGGTAATGTCACCTTTAGAGGTATGCATGATGACTTCAGCTTCATTTTGAGCAACCTCTGTTGATAATTGAGGAAAAGCAGATACATCTGCCTGAAGAGCTTTTTTAATCTCTTTTTGGTATGCTTTTGATGATGATGCGCTGGCACTGGCTTGCGCGGCAGAAGAATTTGCTGCTGTTTTAGCATCGACATAATCATTTCCACGAATGGCTCGGGTCATGTTTTTACAACTAGATAAAGTAGCCAAGCAGACGACGGTTAAACCAAGTGACAATAGTTTTTTCATGATACCTCCTTATTGACAAATAGTTGTCATATCAGTAAATCCTTATGGTGACAAAGTGTCAATAAAATTATTGAAGTTATTTAGCTATTTCATTTTATCATAAATCTACGCTAATAACCTAAAAGCTTAAAAAATGCTATAATAAGGATATGGCAAAATCAAAAAGTAGAAGAAAAGGTCGTAAAACACGGCGACCGACAAAAGCAGAAATAAAAAGACGAAAGGCACTGGAACGCTTTATTTTAGCAATTGTGACAACGGTTATTTTTTTCTTTGCGATGGCTCGCTTGGGAATCTTTGGGATAACGGTTTACAATCTTGTGAGACTAGCAGTAGGAAGCTTGGCTTACGTTTTGATGGTTGCAGTCCTACTCTATTTTCTTGGATTTAAGTGGTTTCACAAGCAGGCTGGACTTATTGGAGGTTTTGTGGTGACCATGATTGGTCTCTTATTAGAATGGCATGCTTACCTTTTTTCACTATCAGCCTTTCGTGGCAAGGAAATCTTCTCCACAACAGCTAGTTTGATTTTTAGCGATTTGGTCAAGTTCAAAGTCACTAAATTTGTTGGTGGCGGTATGCTTGGTGCTGTTTTATACAAACCAGTTGCTTTTCTTTTTTCAAATGTTGGCACATTTTTGATTGGGGGACTTTTTATCATTCTTGGACTCTTTTTGATGAGTCCTTGGGAAGTTTATGACCTCATTGATTTCTTCAAAGAAAAATCACAAGAGTGGGCTGCCAAACATGAAATCAGAAAGCAAAAACGCTTTGTTAAACGTGAGGAAAAACGTGCGCTTGCCGAGCAAAAACGTCAAGAAAAAGCTCAAAAAGCCGAAGAAGAACGTTTGGCTCAGTTGACGGTTGATCAAGAGACTGGTGAGATTTTAGATGGTCCAGAGGACAATGAAGCATCATTATTTGACAATATTCCAGTCGAAAATGCTGCAGTTGAACCTGAAATTTTGGCTTATGAGCATGTACCAGAAGGTTTGGAAGAAACAGCTTCTGAAGAAAATCTTAAACCAGAAGTGACACCAGCTGAGCAAGAAATGATTGATCAAGAAGATGATGGGGAACCATTGGAAGTTGATTTCACAGCTAAGGCAAATCTTCTTTATAAGCTTCCTACCATTGATTTATTTGCACCTGATAAGCCGAAGAATCAGTCAAAAGAAAAAAACATTGTCCGTAGAAATATCAAAGTCTTGGAAGATACCTTTAATAGTTTTGGGATTGATGTCAAGGTTGAACGAGCTGAAATCGGTCCGTCAGTTACAAAATACGAAGTCAAGCCAGCCGTTGGTGTGCGTGTTAACCGTATTTCAAACTTGGCTGATGATTTAGCGCTGGCCCTTGCGGCAAAAGACGTTCGTATTGAAGCACCGATTCCAGGTAAATCTTTAGTCGGTATTGAGGTACCAAACTCAGAGATTGCCACAGTTACTTTCCGTGAGCTTTGGGAACAAGCAGACACAGATCCAAATAAACTTCTTGAAGTCCCACTTGGTAAGGCTGTTAATGGAACTGCTCGTACCTTTGACCTCGCTCGTATGCCTCACTTACTTGTGGCAGGTTCTACAGGTTCAGGTAAGTCTGTTGCGGTCAACGGGATCATTGCAAGTATTTTGATGAAAGCACGCCCAGACCAAGTCAAGTTTATGATGATTGACCCTAAAATGGTTGAGTTGTCTGTTTATAATGACATTCCACACTTGCTAATTCCTGTGGTAACTAATCCACGAAAAGCAGCGCGTGCGCTTCAAAAAGTGGTTGATGAAATGGAAAATCGTTACGAACTCTTCAGTCATTTTGGTGTGCGAAATATCGCAGGATACAATGCCAAGGTTGAAGAATTTAATGCACAGTCAGAGCAAAAACAAATTCCATTGCCACTTATCGTGGTTATCGTCGATGAACTTGCTGACTTGATGATGGTTGCCAGCAAAGAAGTGGAAGATGCGATTATTCGTTTGGGACAAAAGGCGCGTGCAGCAGGTATTCACATGATTCTTGCGACACAACGTCCATCTGTAGATGTCATCAGCGGTTTGATTAAGGCAAACGTGCCATCACGTGTAGCCTTTGCCGTATCGTCAGGAACTGATAGTCGTACGATTTTAGATGAAAATGGTGCTGAAAAACTTCTTGGACGTGGTGATATGCTCTTTAAACCAATTGATGAAAATCACCCTGTTCGTTTGCAAGGTTCATTTATATCAGATGATGATGTTGAACGTATTGTTGGCTTTATCAAAAATCAAGCTGACGCAGATTACGATGATAGTTTTGATCCAGGTGAAGTGTCTGAATCTGATTTGAAATCAGGTGGAGGCGGTGCTTCGCAAGAAGGTGACCCGCTCTTTGAAGATGCTAAAGCTTTGGTTCTTGAAACTCAAAAGGCAAGCGCCTCAATGCTCCAACGTCGTTTGTCAGTCGGCTTTAATCGCGCAACCCGCTTGATGGATGAACTAGAAGCAGCAGGAGTCATCGGACCAGCAGAAGGAACAAAACCTCGCAAAGTCTTAATGACAAAGCCAACTCCAGAAGCATAATAAAAACGTTAGCCAGAAGGTTAACGTTTTTATTATGCAAGTGTAAAAACTAAAATTAAAACAATAATGTAAAAAATAAATGTGACGATAAAACCTGAACGCCAGAAAAATTTACCAAAACAACGGTAAGAAAATGAGTGATTTCTCTTTAAGAAAAATGCGGTTAAGCCAAGCGCCAGTAAGGATAAACAGATTAAATAGTAAAAGAAAACACTGCTATCTAAAAATTTATTAACGACCAAAGCAATCTCAAACGCAAAAAGTGGAAAAGCAAGGTCAGTAAAGAGAATTCCAAAACGTTTTAAATTGAAAAATTTAACAAGAATATAAGCAAAAATAGGTGTTAAAAAGATAAAAGAAAATGAAAATAATTTGTACATCATCATGTCTTATATTTTATACTGAAAGTTTGAAGAAGTAAATGATTAGAAGATTTTTCTTGAAAAATACTTTTAAATTTTTGATCAAGCTAGTAAAGGAAATTTAGCCGAATCAAAAAGTTGAAAGTGCTTGCTTTTAAAAACTAAGCTAAAACTTGTCACATCAAGCATTTTTTAGGAAATATTTGATGTAAATTCCTTGCTTTTTCCTGGAATTAATGTATAATATTAGGGTATGCTATTGAGCATATCTGTGGGAGGTAAAAATCTTAATTACCGCCAAAACCACAACAGGAGGATTTTATAAATGGCTAAAAAAGTCGAAAAAGTTGTTAAACTTCAAATTCCTGCTGGTAAAGCTACACCAGCTCCACCAGTTGGTCCAGCTCTTGGTCAAGCAGGTATTAACATCATGGGATTCACTAAAGAATTTAATGCTCGTACAGCTGATCAAGCTGGCATGATTATCCCAGTTGTTATCTCAGTATATGAAGATAAATCATTTGATTTCGTAACTAAAACTCCACCAGCTGCTGTTCTTTTGAAAAAAGCTGCAGGTGTTGAAAAAGGTTCAGGAACACCTAACACAACTAAAGTTGCAACAGTTACTCGTGCACAAGTACAAGAAATTGCTGAAACTAAAATGCCAGACTTAAACGCTGCAAATATTGAATCTGCAATGCGTATGATTGAAGGTACTGCTCGTTCTATGGGATTCACTGTTGTTGACTAATCAATAGTGACCCAATCTGTGATTAATTGAGGTAACCACACTGTACCGTTGAGATTAATTCACGTTAGACCCGCAAGACTTCATCGTAATTTGATGAGTGACGTGGGAGATTTTAAATCAAATCGATATGACCACATTACAAGGAGAATTTTAAATGGCTAAAAAAAGCAAACAAATGCGTGCTGCACTTGAAAAAATCGACAGCACAAAAGCTTACAGCGTAGAAGAAGCTGTAGCTCTTGCAAAAGAAACTAATTTCGCAAAATTTGATGCATCTGTAGAAGTTGCATACAAACTTAACATTGACGTTCGTAAAGCAGACCAACAAATCCGTGGTGCAATGGTATTGCCAAACGGTACTGGTAAAACACAACGTGTTCTTGTATTTGCACGTGGTGCTAAAGCTGAAGAAGCTAAAGCTGCTGGTGCAGACTTCGTTGGTGAAGATGACCTTGTTGCTAAAATCAACGACGGTTGGCTTGACTTTGACGTAGTTATCGCTACACCAGACATGATGGCTATCGTTGGACGTCTTGGACGTGTCCTTGGACCTCGTAACCTTATGCCAAACCCTAAAACTGGTACAGTAACTATGGACGTTGCTAAAGCAGTTGAAGAATCTAAAGGTGGTAAAATCACTTACCGTGCTGATAAAGCAGGTAACGTACAAGCTATCATCGGTAAAGTGTCATTTGATGCAGATAAATTGGTTGAAAACTTCAAAGCTATCCACGAAGTTATGATTAAATCTAAACCAGCTACTGCTAAAGGTACTTACATGACTAACTTGTCAATCACTACTACACAAGGTGTAGGTATCAAAGTAGATCCAAGCTCATTCTAATTGATAAATTAATGAAAAATCCGTTTCTTTGAAACGGATTTTTTTATGGGCTGTGTGATCTTTCTAATGAAATGAAAAGGGAAATGATTTATCTGTTTGAATCACATAGTTGATCTGTTTTTAATCTTTCAAAATTCAACGAATTTTGCTAGGTAAAATAGGTAAATTATGTTAAAATAATAAAGATAAAAAAAGGAGTAACTTGAAGTGGAACCTAAGTATAAACGTATTTTAATTAAATTATCTGGTGAAGCGTTAGCTGGTGAAAAAGGTGTCGGAATCGACATTGAAACTGTTAAAACTATCGCAAAAGAAATTGCTGAAGTACATAGTTCAGGTGTAGAAATTGCTTTGGTTATTGGTGGTGGAAACCTTTGGCGTGGTGAACCAGCTGCTGCAGCTGGTATGGACCGTGTTCAAGCTGACTACACAGGTATGCTTGGAACAGTTATGAACGCTCTTGTTATGGCTGATAGCCTTCAACAAAATGGTGTTGATACACGTGTTCAAACATCAATCCCAATGCAAAACGTTGCTGAACCATACATCCGTGGTCGTGCGCTTCGTCACCTTGAAAAAAATCGCATCGTGATTTTTGCTGCTGGTATCGGCTCACCTTACTTCTCAACTGATACAACAGCTGCTCTTCGTGCCGCTGAAATCGACGCTGAAGCTATCTTGATGGCTAAAAATGGTGTTGACGGTGTTTACAACGCCGATCCTAAGAAAGATGCTAATGCTGTCAAATTTGATGAATTGACACACGGTGAAGTCATCAAACGTGGACTTAAAATCATGGACGCAACTGCATCAACACTTTCAATGGACAACGATATTGACTTGGTTGTCTTTAACATGAATGAAGCTGGTAATATTAAACGTGTTGTCTTTGGTGAAGTCATTGGTACAACTGTTTCAAATAAAACTGAACACCACAAAAAATAATTTATCAGCTCTGCTATTTTCCAAAAAATAAGAAATGAGGATTAATAAAATCTATGGCTAATGCTATTATCGAAAAAGCTAAAGAACGCTTTGAACAATCACACAGTTCATTGGCACGCGAATTTGCAGCTATCCGTGCTGGTCGTGCTAACGCATCTCTTTTGGACCGTATCCAAGTAGAATACTACGGTGCCATGACACCACTTAATCAATTGGCTTCTATCACAGTTCCAGAAGCACGTGTTCTTTTGATTTCACCATTTGATAAATCATCTTTGAAAGATATTGAACATGCTATTAATGCTTCAGACCTTGGTATTACCCCTGCTAACGATGGTTCAGTGATTCGTTTGGTTATTCCTGCGCTTACTGAAGAAACTCGTAAAGAACTCGCTAAAGAAGTGAAAAAAGTCGGTGAAAATGCTAAAGTTGCTATCCGTAATATCCGTCGTGATGCTATGGACGAAGCTAAAAAACAAGAAAAAGCTAAAGAAATCACTGAAGACGAATTGAAAGTTCTTGAAAAAGACATTCAAAAAGCAACTGACGAAGCTGTTAAACACATCGATGCTATGACAGCTAACAAAGAAAAAGAATTGCTTGAAGTCTAATCAAAAAGAAGGTATGGGGGTGGACTTTCCACCTCCTTTTATAAAGGAAAGAATACATGAATAATTTACTTGCCACTATTATCACAGGTCTTGTGATTGATGAGAATGCGAAAGCGTATTTTGTGCAAAAAGATGGCGTGACTTTTATGCTAGATAAGGCAGAAGGTGAGCATAAGATTGGCGATATGGTCAAAGGGTTTGCTTATACTGATGTGCACCAAAAAGCTCGTTTGACAACAGCTGAAGTTGCCACAACACGTACGACTTATGGTTGGGGTGTCGTGACAGAAGTACGTCGTGATTTGGGTGTCTTTTTGGATACAGGTCTTGCTGACAAACAATTTGTTGTGTCACTTGATGTCTTGCCAGATATGAAGGAATTGTGGCCTAAAAAAGGTGATAAACTCTATGTTCATCTGGACGTGGATAAAAAAGACCGTATCTGGGCAATTCCAGCGCAGCCAGAAGTTTTCCAAAAAATGGCTGGACCTGCTTACAATAATATGCAAAATGAAAAATTGCGCGCCATTGTCTATCGTTTGAAACTATCTGGAACATTTGTTTATCTCCCAGATAATAACATGCTTGGCTTTATTCATCCAAGTGAACGTTATGCTGAGCCACGTCTTGGTGAAGAAGTAACGGCTCGTGTCATTGGTTTTCGCGAAGTTGACCGTACGCTTAATTTGTCATTGAAACCACGTTCGTTTGAAATGTTGGAAAATGATTCCCAAATGATTTTGACGTATTTACAATCAAATGGTGGTTTTATGACCTTGAATGACAAATCATCGCCAGCTGATATTAAAGCAACGTTTGGCATCTCAAAAGGTCAGTTTAAAAAAGCGCTTGGTAGCTTGATGAAAGCACGAAAAGTCAAACAAGACCAATTCGGTACAGAATTAATCGAAAACGAGGATTAAATATAAAAAGATTACAGTGATGCCTTAAGCAAAGCTGTGGTCTTTTTTTAAGTTAAAATTGAAGTTTTTTGATTTCCAGTCACGTGAAAAAAGTATTCACTGGACAACTCGATTTTTGTTTTTTTTTTGATATAATAGATTCACTAGATTTTTGGAGGTTATAGAATGGAACGTGCGATTTTTGCGGGTGGTTGTTTCTGGTGTATGGTGCAACCATTTGAAGAACAAGATGGTATTTTGTCAGTTCGCTCTGGATATACTGGTGGGCATGTGGAAAATCCGACTTATGAGCAAGTTAAGGCGCATGAGACTGGACATACTGAAGCGGTTGAGATTATTTTTGATGAAGAAAAAATCTCTTATGGTGATTTGGTAGAGATTTATTGGGCACAGACTGATCCAACCGATGCTTTTGGGCAATTTGAAGATCGTGGTGACAATTATCGTCCTGTTATTTTTTATAGCGATGAATCTCAAAAAGAAATTGCTGAAGCTTCTAAAGCAGCTTTGCAGGCTTCTGGACGATTCAAAGATCCAATTGTAACTGCTATTGAACCCGTCCAACCATTTTATGTGGCAGAAGATTATCACCAAGTTTTTTACAAGAAAAATCCTGAGCACTACGCTGAAAGCAGCGCTATCAGACATGCATTTTTGGAGGAAAATTGGAAATGAGAAAGTCATTTTACACTTGGTTAATGACGCAACGTACCCCAAAAAGTCATGAACCTGTAGCGATTTTAGCTGACCTTGTTTTTGAGGATACCACTTTTCCAAAGCACACTGATGATTTTGAAACCATTAGTCGTTATCTAGAAGATGAGGCTAGCTTTGCTTTTAATCTCAGTGAATTTGATAAAATTTGGGAAGATTATTTGGCACATTAAGGTAAGCTAACTTTAAATCAAAAAGGAAATCACGGTAAGTCGTGATTTTTTGTTTTAAATAAGCTATAATAGGCTTATCAAACACAAAAGAAAGAGGGACTCTATTTGCAAGAGCATTCTGTTGAAATTACCTTAAATCATCCTGATGATGTGCTAGCGCTATTTGGCTCAAATGAACGTCATTTGAAATTAATCGAAGATAATCTAGGGGTTATCATTCATGCCCGTACAGAGCGAGTACAGATTTTAGGAGATGATAAAGAAAGTGTCGAATTAGCGCGTGTGACCATTCAAGCTTTGTTAGTATTGGTTTCTCGTGGCATGTTGGTTAATACATCTGATGTGGTAACGGCTCTTTCAATGGCACAAAATGGCTCTATTGACAAATTTGTTGCCCTTTATGAAGAAGAAATCATCAAAGATAATTCTGGAAAACCAATCCGTGTTAAAACATTAGGACAAAAAGTTTATGCAGATAGTGTTAAGTCACACGATGTGGTCTTTGGGATTGGTCCTGCAGGTACTGGTAAGACTTTCTTGGCAGTGACTTTGGCAGTTACAGCTTTAAAACGTGGTCAGGTCAAACGTATCATTTTAACACGTCCAGCAGTTGAAGCAGGTGAAAGTCTAGGATTTTTGCCAGGTGATTTAAAAGAGAAAGTTGATCCTTATCTTCGTCCTGTTTATGATGCTCTTTACCAAATTTTAGGAAAAGAGCAAACCACACGTTTGATGGAGCGTGATATTATTGAAATCGCACCGCTGGCTTATATGCGTGGTCGAACACTTGATGATGCTTTTGTGATTCTTGATGAAGCACAAAATACAACCATCATGCAAATGAAGATGTTTCTGACACGTCTTGGTTTCAATTCTAAGATGATTATCAACGGTGATACTAGCCAGATTGATTTGCCTAAGAAAGTCAAATCTGGTTTGATTGATGCGACAGAAAAACTAAAACATATCAAGCAAATTGATTTTGTTCATTTCTCAGCGAGTGATGTGGTTCGCCACCCTGTGGTTGCTGAAATTATCAATGCTTATGAAAAAGACGCTGAGCGCAAAACTGCTCACTATCAAAAAGAAGTTATCGATAGCACTAGCGCTTCAGGTTTTGCAAGCTATGAAACTATTGGTCAACCAGCTAGCACCAAAGAAGAAAAATAATATTTTCATGTCACACCAAGGTGTGGCTTTTTTGATTAAAAAATGATTTTCATATCTGCGAATTCTCTATTAAGGTGGCTTTTTAGTGTAAAATAAGGTATACTGAAATTTTTTATGATATTTTCAGGGATAGAAATAGGTTAAAGCACATCAAAGGAGAAGTTTTATGGATAATCGTGAATTGATTGAGAATTTATCAGAAATGAGTAGTCAATCGTCGAAACAAGCTGAAGAATTGGATCAAAAGTTTAAACTGATTGATCAGTATTCTTCAGCTAATCAAGAAAAATGCTCAGAGTTTTTTGCCACATTTGGAGAGGAAGTCAAAGATTTAGCTTGTGAATTTCAAACTTTGTTGTCTTACATGACTCCTAAGAAAATTTAGTCAAAATTGATAGGATTCTAGGATTTTTTGGACAGAAATGCCAGATTATCTAAAAAAACTAGTAGAATTCTCTTTTTTAGGTAAAATAAATATAGACATTGTACCTGAAAGTTTCAAAAAGTTTCCAGAAAAGTACAAGTCTTATCTGAAAAAATTACTAGGAGGAGATTTATGTGTGATTGTGCGTCACTTGAAAAGTTGACTAAGATGAGCGAAATGCTCAATAGTCAAGCTGAAAGACTAGAAGGTGATTTGAAGGCTTTGGATTCTTAAATTGAAGCTGATGTTTTAAAAAATCTAGGAGATCAAGCTAAACATTTGGCTAGTGATTTTCAAGATTTGATAAATCATATTGATGAAGAGATGGTGAGTCCAAAAGAAAAGCAAGATAACTAAGTTGACCTGTTTTAGGTCGCTTTTTTAATAGAGTTTGAGGAAGAAAAGATGCTAGAAGAACAATTAAAAGAACATAGCATACTTGAGACAGAGCGATTGTTACTTCGTCCAGTAACAATGGCAGATGCCGAGGCTATGTTTGCCTATACGTCAGATACCGAAAATACCAATGGGATTTCCCAGCTAATCGGACTATTGAAGAAACTAAAAAGGTGATTGAAAACATTTATCTAAAGAGCCCTCTTGGACGATATGGAATTGTCTTAAAAGAGACTTCGGAGTTCATTGGGACTATTGATTTGATGAATTGGTCGGATGGAAAAGAAGCTGAAATTGGTTATATTATCAATAAAAAGTTTTGGGGAAATGGTTTAGCGACCGAGGCAAGTGCCAAGATTTTAGAACTTTGTTTTGAGGTGTTGGGGTTTGAGGAAGTGTATGCTTTTTGTGCACTTGAAAATCCGGCTTCAGCTCGTGTTTTGACAAAACTCGGAATGACAGAAGTGGAACGGATTCCTAATGATAAACAATTTAATGGTCAATGGGTAAGTAGTCAGCATTTTAAAATGATAAAGGTAAATTATTTAAAATAAAAGCTTTCATAGCATTTTTGTCATTTTTTGATTAAATTGTCAAAAATTTGCCATTTTTTGGGTGTGCTTCCAAAAAAAAATTTGCTATAATTTAGACAATATACAACCGATTGCAATAAAATTTGGAGGTATGCCTATAAGAAAATTATCTGATAACTATACTTTTTAGACATGCAGGTATATGTTGTTGATTGGACAGGTTTTACGCATAATACTGCTTTATTTTTTGTTTATTTCTGAAATCGGGTGCGTATTTTAACTTATCTTTATAGGAGATTATTTATGTCACTTTGTAATAAAGTAAATTTGAAAAAGAAAATGAAAAAGGGTTTAGGCTCTCTATTAGTTTTAACAGCAGTCAGTGCTGGTGCTTTTGCACAAGCTAATGCTGTTAAGGCTGATGAACAAGTCTCAATGAAAGAAGGAACAGTACTTCACGCATGGTGCTGGTCTTTCAATACTATTAAAGATAATATGCAAGCAATTAAGGATGCTGGTTACACTAGTGTTCAAACATCACCAATTAACCAAGTTGTTGTTGGAAATGGTGGTAATAAGAGCTTGAAAAATTGGTACTATCAATATCAACCAACATTGCATACTATTGGTAACTACCAATTAGGTACTGAAGAAGAATTTAAAGAATTGAACCGTGTGGCTGATCAATATGGTATTAAAATTATTGTTGATGCTGTTCTTAACCACACAACATTTGATTACAATCAAATCAGCCCAGAAATCAAAAAAATTCCAAATTGGACACATGGTAACAAAGAAATTAAAAACTGGAATGACCGTTATGATGTGACACAAAATGCTCTTCAAGGTTTGTATGATTTGAATACTCAAAATCCACAAATTCAACAATATCTTTTGAATTTCTTGAAAACAGCAGTTGCTGACGGTGCTGATGGTTTCCGTTATGATACTGCTAAACATATTGAGTTACCAGGCGAATATGGTAGTAATTTCTGGAATGTTATTTTGAACAATGGATCTGAATTCCAATATGGTGAAGTTCTTCAAGATAGCATTTCTCACGAAGCAGATTACTCTAAATTGATGAGTGTTACAGCTTCTAATTACGGTAATCAAATCCGTAATGACTTGGAAGATAAACGCGCTGCTGCTGGTAACTTGATGAATTATCAAGCGCAAGGTGTTGATCCATCTAATCTTGTTACATGGGTTGAATCTCATGATACTTATGCTAATGATGACCAAGTATCAACTTGGATGAGTGATGATGATATCCGTTTAGGTTGGTCAATGATTACTGCGCGTGCTAAAGGAACTCCATTGTTCTTCTCACGTCCAGTAGGTGGTGGTAATGGTACACGCTTCCCAGGCCAATCACAAATTGGTGATGCTGGTAGTGATCTTTACAAAGACCCAACCGTTAAAGCTGTTAACAAATTCCACAACGCTATGGTTGGCGAATCAGAATACATTCGCAACCCTAATGGCGATGAACAAGTAGCTATGATTGAACGTGGTAATAAAGGTGCTGTTATTGTTAACCTTGGTAATGGCGACAAACAATTGAATTCAGATACAAAATTGGCAGATGGTACTTATACAGACCAAGTTTCTGGACGTCAATTTAACGTTTCAAATGGTCATATCACTGGTAATGTGTCATCTCGCTCATCAGTTGTTTTGTATGATGCTAAACCTGATGCTACTGCACAAGTTTCAATTGATGGTTACAAAGAGGGTGATAACAGTATTTCTGCTGCAATAGAAGTAACGTTGAAAGCTAAAAATGCTGAATCAGCTACTTACAAAGTTGATAATGGTCAAGAAGTAGCCTTCCAAGATGGTGATAAAATTACTGTTGGTGAAGGGCTTGAAGCAGGTCAATCAACAACAGTAACTGTGACTGCAACAGGTGCTGATGGTCAAGCAATTACTAAAACGTATACTTTCACAATGAAAGATCCTAGTGCTGAAACAAATATTTACTTCCAAAGTCCAGATAACTGGTCAGACGTTTATGCTTACATGTACTCAGCTAAAGACACTAAACTTCTAGGTGCATGGCCTGGAACTAAGATGACAAAAGACTCAACAGGTCGCTACACTATCTCAGTTCCTGCGTCATATGCTGAAGAAGGTGTAAAAGTCATCTTTACAAACAACCAAGGTTCTCAATTCCCTCAAAAAGAAGGATTTGATTTCAAAGCTGAAGGTGTTTATTCTAAAGCTGGCTTAGTTCCAGATGTTCCTGCTGGTAAAACACGTGTAACATTTGATAACCCTGGCGGTTGGGATAATGCCAATGCTCATGTTTACTACGGTAACCCAGTTCAATACCCTCTTGGTGCATGGCCTGGAACACAAATGACTAAAGATGATGCTGGTAACTTCTACCTTGATCTCCCAGAAGAATACGCTACTGTAAACGCCAAAATCATCTTCAACCAACCAGGTACTAGCAACCAATTCCCTTACAGCGTCGGATTCAATCTTGTGAAATCTGGTAACTACAATAAAGATGGTCTAAAATAGTCGGTCAATAACTAACTTTTTAACACAATTCTGACTCCTTTTCCCAGAAAGAAGTAGCATTCCTCAGGCTACTTCTTTTTTTATGATTAAATGGCATGTCTAAAAAAGTTTCTTAGTGCCTAAAATGGCGCTGTTATCCTTAATATGGTATAATATCTTTGATATAATTAGTTTTGAAAGAAGATAGATATGTACGTTGAAATGATAGATGAAACTGGTCAAGTTTCAGAAGAAATTAAAAATCAAACTTTAGATTTATTACAATTTGCTGCTGAAAAGACTGGTAAAGAAAATAAAGAAATGGCAGTGACTTTTGTGACTAATGAGCGCAGCCATGAATTGAACTTAGAATACCGTGACACAGACCGTCCAACGGATGTTATCAGCTTAGAGTACAAACCAGAGTCAGATTTGACTTTCTCAGAAGAAGATTTAGCTGAAAATCCAGAGCTAGCTGAAATGCTCGATGAATTCGATGCTTATATCGGTGAGCTCTTTATCTCTGTTGATAAAGCGCGTGAACAAGCAAAAGAGTACGGTCACTCTTTTGAACGTGAAATGGGATTCTTAGTGGTGCATGGTTTCCTACACATCAATGGCTACGACCATTATACCCCTGAAGAAGAAAAAGAAATGTTTACTTTACAGGAAGAAATTTTAACTGCCTATGGACTTAAGAGACAATAATTCCCCTAAAAAGTGGAAAAATCGCACCTTGGTATCTAGTATGGAATTTGCCATCACTGGAATAGTTACAGCCTTCAAGGAAGAAAGAAATATACGTAAGCACATGGTCTCAGCTATTTTAGCAACTGCAGCAGGTGCTGTCTTTCGTATATCAGCGATGGAATGGCTATTCTTATTTTTAGCCATCTTTTTGGTCATTACTTTGGAAATGATTAATTCAGCTATTGAAAATGTAGTTGACCTTGCTAGTGATTATCACTTTTCAATGCTAGCTAAGAATGCTAAAGATATGGCAGCAGGAGCGGTATTGGTGGTATCAACTTATGCCGTGATTACAGGATTGATTATTTTTGTACCGAAAATTATTGCCTTGATTTTTGGCAATCGATAAAAATATTTTGCAAATAATGAAAGGAGTAGGGACATTTAACGTCCTTTATATCTTATGTTTAAATCAGGTTTTGTAGCGATTTTAGGTCGCCCAAATGTTGGGAAATCGACATTCTTGAACCACGTTATGGGGCAAAAAATTGCTATCATGAGCGACAAAGCTCAAACAACTCGTAACAAAATCATGGGTATCTATACAACAGATACCGAACAAATCGTCTTTATCGACACACCAGGAATTCACAAACCCAAAACAGCACTTGGTGATTTCATGGTTGAGTCAGCATACAGCACACTTCGTGAAGTTGATACAGTTCTTTTCATGGTCCCAGCTGACGAAAAACGTGGTAAAGGTGACGACATGATTATCGAACGCTTGAAAGCAGCTAACATTCCAGTTATTTTGGTTATCAATAAAATCGATAAAGTGCACCCAGACCAACTTTTGGAACAAATTGATGATTTCCGTAGCCAAATGGATTTCAAAGAAATTGTGCCAATTTCAGCCCTTCAAGGAAATAACGTTGAAAAACTTCTTAATATCTTGAAAGATAACTTGGAAGAAGGTTTCCAATATTTCCCTGAAGACCAAATCACTGACCACCCAGAACGTTTCTTGGTGTCAGAAATGATTCGCGAAAAAATTCTTAAGTTGACAGAACAAGAAGTACCTCACTCTGTTGCAGTTATTGTTGATTCAATGAAACGTGATCCAGAAACAGACAAGGTTCACATTCGTGCAACAATTATGGTTGAACGTGACAGTCAAAAAGGTATTATCATCGGTAAAAAAGGCGCTATGCTTAAGAAAATTGGTACAATGGCTCGCCGTGATATTGAAATCATGCTTGGTGATAAAGTTTACCTTGAAACTTGGGTTAAAGTTAAGAAAAACTGGCGTGATAAAAAACTTGATCTCGCTGACTTTGGTTACAACGAGAAAGAATATTAATAGGTCATTTAATTAGGAGGTGTTTGTTGATGAGCACCTCCTCTTTTCAAATAATATTTAGAAAGGAGAAGGACATGTTCGTGTTACTTTGAACACGGACAAAAGGCTGTGTAAAATATATGGGAGTGAGACAAATAAAATCTCCAGTGGAGATTTTATTCATGAGTCTAGAAACTGAAAAGCGAGTCGTAATTTCGAAAAAATTCGATTTCTCAGCAAATCTTGGTTTCTTGTTGTTGACCTAAAACAGCTCACAGAACTGTTTTACTCTCATCCCCGCACAGTTGAGTAGGGTGTAGAAGTTGATTTATCAGCGTATTAGAACACACTCAATCACTGTGTATTGTAATTTTTAGAAGGAAGTTGAATACTTTTATTTTAGCCTCCTAATTTTACTTTGCCTTTTACGTCCTTTGTATCAGAAAAATGCCGGAATTACCTGAGGTTGAGACAGTTCGTCGTGGTCTTGAGCGTTTGATTGTTGGGCGAAAAATTGTATCGGTTGATGTTCGTGTGCCGAAAATGGTTAAAACGGATTTAAGTGCTTTTGAGTCTGATTTACTTGGTCAAACCATTCAGTCGATTGGTAGACGTGGGAAGTACTTGCTGCTGAACCTAGATGAGCAAGTGATTATTTCTCATCTGAGAATGGAAGGAAAATATTTGCTGTTTGAGCACCAGGTTCCTGAGGATAAACATTTTCATATCTTTTTTGATTTAGATGATGGGTCAACTTTGGTTTATAAGGATGTTCGGAAATTTGGAACCATGGAATTGGTAGCCGAAAATCAAGTTGCAGCTTATTTTCAAAAAAGGAAATTAGGTCCTGAACCGACTAAGGAAGATTTTGATGTGGCAGAATTTACTCGAAAACTATCTGCCTCTAAAAAACTCATAAAGCCTTATCTTTTAGACCAGACTTTGGTGGCTGGTCTTGGAAATATTTATGTAGATGAGGTACTTTGGGCAGCTAAAATTCATCCTGAACGCCAAGCAAATAGTCTTCAAAAAGCTGAAAACAATTTGCTTCACGATGAGATTATCCGTATCTTACAACTTGGGATTAAAAAAGGCGGCTCAACTATCAGGACTTACCAAAATGCGCTTGGTGAAAATGGGACAATGCAAGAGTATTTACAAGTCTACGGAAAAACGGATGAGCCCTGCCCGCGTTGTGCCACACCAATTGAAAAAATAAAAGTAGGAGGTCGTGGGACGCATTTTTGTCCTGCTTGTCAAAAACGATGACAAAAATTATTGGAATCACAGGCGGGATTGCTTCTGGCAAGTCAACCGTTGTTGCTGAAATCAGAAAACATGGCTATCAAGTGATTGATGCTGATCAGGTGGTTCACGAACTTCAGGCTAAAGGTGGAAAACTTTATCAAGCCCTTTGCAACTGGCTTGGCACTGACATTCTTCAAGAAAATGGTGAACTCGATCGTAAAAAATTAGGTCAGTTGATTTTTTCAAGCAAAGATATGCTAGAAAAGTCGTCGCGCCTGCAAAATGGTATCATCCGAGAAGAATTAGCTAGAAGACGAGATGAGCTTGCGAAGACTCAAAAAGTCTTTTTCATGGATATTCCGCTTTTGATTGAGCATGATTATATGGAGTGGTTTGATGATATTTGGTTGGTTCATCTTGATGAGAAAACACAATTGGAGCGTTTGGTGATGCGTAATCATTTCTCAAAAGAAGAAGCTAAAAAACGCATGGCTAGCCAAATGTTGACAGAAGCTAAAAAGCCTTATGCTGACAAATTGCTAGATAACAGTGGTGACCTTACGGAATTAAAAGCACAAATCCATCAGCTTTTGCAGGAATTATAAGCGATGAATGCTTGGAAAATTGCCTGACCTTCTGCATATTTTTCAAGAAAACGCTTTGTGTAGCAAGTTTTTAGTAATTCTTTTGGAATGTGCTATAATAGCAATTGACGTTTTTTTGAAAAGAAGGTGAACAATTATAAGTAACGAAGTTAATTGGAAACAAAATTTACGAGTAGCTTGGCTTGGTAACTTTTTTACTGGGGCAAGCTTTTCGCTTGTTATGCCATTTATGGCTTTGTATGTAGAAGAACTAGGCGCTCCCCAAAATAAAGTTGAATGGTACGCTGGTCTAGCGGTATCTTTATCAGCTTTAGCCTCTGCTTTGATTGCTCCGGTGTGGGGGCGGCTCGCTGACCGATATGGCCGTAAACCGATGATGGTTAGGGCAAGCTTGGTCATGACCTTTACAATGGGTGGCTTGGCTTTTGTTCCTAATGTCTTTTGGCTTTTAGCACTGAGGCTATTAAACGGTCTTTTTTCAGGATACATTCCTAACTCAACAGCCTTGATTGCTAGTCAAGCTCCTAAAAATCGCTCAGGTTATGCTCTTGGGACACTGGCGACTGGGATGATTGGCGGGAGTCTAATTGGCCCCTTACTTGGAGGAGTGTTGGCTGAATGGTTAGGTATTCGACAAGTCTTTTTACTGGTCGGTTTTATTTTGTTAATCTGTAATTTTCTGACAGTCTTTTTGATTAAAGAAGATTTCAAACCTGTTGCTAAGGCCAATGCTATGTCAACTCGAGAACTCTTTTCATCAATTAAAGACAAGCAAATTCTAATCGGGCTTTTTGTAACAAGTATGATTATCCAAATTTCAGCACAATCTATTGCCCCAATTTTGACCTTATACATTCGTAATCTTGGACAAACTGAAAATCTAATGTTTGTCTCTGGCCTGATTGTGTCTGCTCTTGGTTTTTCAAGTATGTTATCGAGCTCGACTCTTGGTAAAATTGGTGATAAAATAGGTAATCATAGACTACTTTTGATAGCTCTATTTTATAGCTTTAGTATGTACGTCTTGTGTGCCCTTGCCAGAAATTCACTTGAACTCGGAATTGTGCGTTTCATGTACGGTTTTGGTACAGGTGCGCTGATGCCAAGTGTTAACTCACTACTGACTAAAATCACGCCAAGAGAAGGAATTTCACGTATTTTCAGCTATAACCAAATGTTTATGAATATTGGACAAGTCGTTGGACCATTTGTTGGTTCTGCCATTGCGACTGGTATGGGATACCGTTCAGTCTTTTATGTGACAAGTCTGATTGTCTTTGTAAACTTTGTGTGGAGCCTTATCAATTTTAGAAAATATTTGAAAGTTAAGGAAATCGCGTGAGAGTCAAGATTAATTTAAAATGCAGTAGCTGCGGTAGCAAAAATTATTTAACAAGCAAAAATAAAGCAACCCATCCCGACAAAATTCAGGTTCCTAAATACTGTCCCAAAGAGCGAAAAGTAACCCTACATATTGAATCGTAGGGATATTTATGATAGAATAATTAAGACCATAGTGTAGGAAAGGAAATAGAACCCAGAAGCAAAATGTAGTGGATTTTTTCCCAGAGTTAAGCTTCTGACGCGTTCTTAGTGAAACATATGTACAATGTACTACTGACAGCTTTGCTGGTATTATCTGTTATTATCGTGATTGCCATTTTTATGCAACCACAGAAAAATCCAAGTAGCAACGTATTTGATAACAGCGGTTCAGAAGCTTTATTTGAACGTACTAAAGCGCGTGGCTTCGAAGCATTTATGCAACGTTTTACAGCAGTTCTAGTTTTCTTTTGGCTAGCAATTGCTCTAGCGCTAGCAATCTTATCAAGTAAATAGATAGCAACTGACGACAAAGCTGCATCTTAGCTTACGTTGGCTGCGCATCTTGAATTTTGTACGAAAATTCATGAGCTGGTCATTCAGCTCATTTTTTATTATTAAGTAAGTAGTGAGGAGTCTGTCCAATAGCGGATTGGAATTTGAAATTCAGTGACTTTTCACAACTTCCATCAAGCTAGAAAACGAGAGGATAGAAGATAGCAGGACTTTTTTGCTAATCGGTCTTGCTTATAATCACAATTATGAATGAAAATATTATTGCTTATTTAAAAGAGCATGGAAAAGTTAATATTAATGATTTAGCTGCTGGTTTGGATATGACTGGCGCTGAAAAATTTCCATTGCTTGTTAAAGAAATTTCACAGTTAGAAAGTCAGGGTGAACTCCGTTTTGATGATAGCGGTAGCCTCGCCCTTCGTAAAAAAGTAGAGAAGAAAAAAGAAATTACAGTCACTGGTGTCTTTCATGCTAACAAAGCTGGTTTTGGTTTCTTGTCTGTTGATGAGGACGAAGATGACATGTTTGTTGGGCGTAATGATGTTGGTCATGCTGTTGACGGCGATACAGTTGAAGCTGTGATTAAGAAACCTGCTAACCGTCTTAAAGGAACAGCAGCTGAAGTCCGTATTGTCGGAATTGTTGAACGCAGTTTAAAAACTGTCGTTGGAAAATTTATCTTAGACGATGAAAAACCAAAATACGCTGGTTACATCAAGTCTAAAAATCAAAAAATCCAACAAAAAATCTACATCAAAAAAGAACCTGTTGTTTTAGATGGAACTGAAATCATCAATGTTGATATCGATAAATACCCAACGCGTGGTCACGATTACTTTGTTGGTCATGTTCGTGATATCGTTGGTCACCAAGGTGATGTCGGAATTGATGTTCTTGAAGTCCTTGAATCAATGGATATTAAGTCAGAATTTCCTGAAGACGTTATGGCTGAAGCCGATGCTGTTCCAGATGCACCATCTGAAAAAGATATGATTGGTCGCGTTGATTTACGTAATGAAATCACCTTTACCATTGATGGAGCTGATGCCAAAGACTTGGATGACGCTGTTCATATCAAATTATTAGATAATGGTAATTTCGAGTTAGGGGTTCACATTGCTGATGTTTCGTACTACGTTACAGAAGGATCTGCTCTTAACCGTGAAGCAGTAGCGCGTGGAACATCTGTTTATGTAACAGATCGCGTGGTGCCAATGCTACCAGAGCGTTTGTCAAATGGTATCTGTTCATTGAATCCAAATGTGGATCGTTTGACGCAATCATGTTTGATGGAAATTGACCGCAATGGTCATGTGGTTAATCACCAAATCTGTCAATCAGTCATCAATACAACGTTCCGCATGACTTATAGCGATGTCAATGACATTATCGCAGGTGATGAAGAGTTGATTGAAAAATACCAACCAATCGTTGAATCTATTCATCACATGGCTGCTTTGCATAATATTTTGGAAACAATGCGTGTGCGTCGCGGTGCTTTGAACTTTGATACTAGTGAAGCTAAAATCATCGTCAACGACAAAGGTATGCCAGTTGACATCATGATTCGTGAGCGTGGTATTGCAGAGCGCATGATTGAATCCTTCATGTTGGCAGCTAATGAAACAGTGGCAGAACACTTCGCAAAACGCAAATTGCCATTTATCTACCGAATTCACGAAGATCCAAAAGCTGAAAAATTACAGAAATTCCTTGATTACGCAAGTATTTTTGGAGTACAAATTCATGGTACAGCTAATAAAATTAGCCAGCAAGCTCTGCAAGATTTCATAGCTAAAGTAGAAGGTAAACCTGGTGCCGAAGTATTGAATATGATGTTGCTACGTTCAATGCAACAAGCGCGTTATTCTGAACACAATCACGGTCACTACGGTTTGGCTGCTGAGTACTACACACACTTTACAAGTCCAATCCGTCGTTATCCTGACCTTCTTGTTCACCGTATGATTCGTGAATACACACAAGTCACAGACGATAAAATTGAACATTTTAGAAATGTTATTCCTGAATTGGCAACTTCATCTTCAACTCTCGAACGTCGTGCTATTGATGCCGAACGTGTGGTTGAAGCGATGAAAAAAGCTGAATACATGGAAGAATACGTTGGTCAAGAATTTGACGGTGTGGTGGCTAGTGTCGTGAAATTTGGTATGTTTATCGAATTGCCAAATACCATTGAAGGTCTTGTTCACATCACAACCTTACCAGAATTCTATAATTACAACGAACGTACTTTGACCCTTCAAGGTGAAAAATCAGGTAAAGTCTTCCGCGTTGGTCAACAAATCAAGATTAAATTGACACGTGCCGACAAAGAAACTGGTGATATTGACTTTGAATACATTCCAAGTGATTATGATGTGATTGAAAAAGTGAAGAAATCACGAAAAGACCGTTCTGGAAAAGACAAAAGTCGTCCAAAATCTGACAATCACAAAGACCACAAATCAAATAAACAACGCAATCATAAATCGTCAAAATCATCTTCTAAAAAATCAGGCAAGAAACCTTTCTACAAAGAAGTAGCTAAGAAAAAAACTCGTAAAGCTAAAAAATAAAAGGTGACAAGCCTCATTGCTAACCAAAAAATTTTGACACAAGAGAGGTAGCTTAATATGCCAAAAGGTGAAGGAAATGTCGTTGCCCAAAATAAAAAGGCACGTCATGACTATAATATAGTTGATACCATTGAAGCTGGAATCGTCTTGACAGGAACTGAAATCAAGAGTGTTCGTGCTGCACGTATTCAGCTAAAAGACGGTTATGCTCAAATTAAAAATGGCGAAGCTTGGTTGATTAATGTCCACATTTCTCCTTTTGAACAAGGAAATATCTGGAACCAAGAGCCTGAGCGTACACGTAAATTATTGCTTAAAAAACGTGAAATTGAAAAATTATCAAATGACTTAAAAGGAACAGGGATGACTCTAATTCCTCTTAAAGTTTATTTGAAAAATGGTTTTGCAAAAGTCTTACTAGGCGTGGCTAAAGGTAAGCACGACTATGATAAACGCGAAACTATTAAGCGACGTGAACAAGATCGTGATATCAAACGTCAAATGAAAAATTTCAACGCAAGATAATAAAACAAAAAGAGTTTGAATTTAATCCAAACTCTTTTTTAAAGCATTTTTTTCAATTCTTCAATCAAGATGTGATTGTCTTCAATCATTTTTTCAATTTTTCCCTGTAAAGCAGGAGTGAATTCTCCTACACAGGTGTGTAATTCTTGTTCAACATCAGCTTGAAGTGCTTTACCAGTTTGAGTAAGCGAAACGATTAATTGACGCTGATCTTCTTCGGGACGAATCCGTGTTAGATAACCTTTTTCTTCTAAACGTTTAAGAAGCGGTGTCAGTGTATTACTAGCAAGGTCTAATTGTTTTCCTAATTCACGCAAAGCAAGATTATCAGTTTCCCAAAGTGCTAAGAGAACAATATATTGTGTATAGGTTAAATCAAATTTAGCTAGTTTTTGTTTGTAAAATTGATTGAAAACCCTATTAGCATTATAAATCGCAAAACATAGTTGACTAGTTAAAGTAGGATGTTGTTCTGGCATAACGTCCCTTTCTTTGTGTTTACTTGCTCTTATCATAACATAGAAAAAAATAAATGTAAAAGTTGACAACTTGAAAATGGAGTAGTAAACTATAATCAATCGCGCACGACTGGTTATAAAAAGAGGTTGAAATTATGGAAAATACAATCGAACTATTACAAAAAATCGGAAACAAAATTTTAAATCAAGCAAATATTCATGGTCTTGTCGCTTTGAACTTTGAGGCACAAGGATTTTCAAAACTTGGTGACAAATACAAAAGCCACGCTTTGGAAGAACGTGACTTTTCACAAAAACTCTTTAATCGCATTTTAGATTTGGGTGGTAAAATTTGCTATCAAAATCAAGTAAGCTTTGAAGTGCCAGCTAGTCCTTATTTGGAAGTTTCAAAAGAAGGACTGAAAGAATTATTGCCATTGGTTGGTGCTGCATCTAATGATTTGGTGACTTACGATTTGTTAAAAGATTATTATAAAGATGAAGATGATGATTTGCAGTGGACACAGCAACAGTTGGATTTGATTGATGCTATTGGTTATCAAAACTGGCTAACACAACAGCTTTAAGGAGAAGAAAATGACTTACGATTACGATGTGGTTTTTATTGGCTCAGGACATGCTAATTGGCATGCAGCAGTGACTTTGTCTCAAGTCGGCAAAAAGGTTGCCATTGTTGAAAAAGATGTTACTGCTGGTACTTGTACCAATTATGGCTGTAATGCCAAATTTTTATTAGACAGTCCATTTGAGTTTATCGATGCTCTTTCACGTTATGAAAAGGCTGGCATTACTGGAAATACTAAGGTTAACTGGCAAGAGCTTATGGCTTATAAAAAATCTGAAATTCCAACCTATGCTCCTCTTATGGAAGGTATGTTTGCGCAAATGCAGATTGATTTGCTAAAAGGCTACGGAAAATTAGTTGACGCTCACACGGTTAGTGTGGATGATGATAGAGTCAGCTCAGACTACATCGTTCTTGGAACAGGTCAACGTCCTGCACGTCTTCAAATTAAAGGACAAGAATTCTTGAATGATAGTCGCGATTTCCTTGATTTGGATAAGATGCCAAAACGCATCACCTTTATCGGTGCAGGAATCATTTCTATGGAATTTGCCACTATGGCTGCTAAACTTGGTTCTGAAGTGCATGTTATTGAATACGCCGACAGAGCTTTAGCGGCTTATCAAGAAAATTATGTTAAAAGTGTTGTCGCTAAAATGACAACAGAGGGTGTTCACTTCCATTTCAACCAAGCAGTTCAAGCAGTTGAGGAAACTGCCGCTGGTTTACGTGTCACAACGGCGCAAGGTTTGGAATTAGAGACTGACTACGTCCTTGATGCAACAGGACGCATTCCAAACGTTGAAAATCTTGGTCTTGATGAACTTGGCATTGGCTACAATCGTTCAGGAATCGTTGTTAATGATCACCTGCAAACTTCTGTGCCAAATATTTTTGCTAGTGGGGATGTCATTGATAAAACAATCCCACGTTTAACGCCAACAGCAAGTTTTGAGTCAGATTATATTGCTGCTTTCATCCTTGGTTTGAATCAGGAAGCTATAAAATACCCAGCTATTCCAAATCTTGTTTACACTTTTCCACGTATTGCACAAGTTGGGGTGAGTGTTGCTGAGGCTCGTGAGAATGATGCTTACCGCATTGTTGAGATTCCATTTGGACAACAATTGAAATTCCAGACAAAATTGGAAGATGAAGCGCATGTGACACTGATTATTAATCAGAATAAAGAATTGGTCGGCGCTAGTCTTTTGGGTAATGAGGCTGGAGAAATGATCAATCTTTTGACATTGATAATTAATCAAAAAGTCACAGCACATGAACTTAGTCAAATGATTTTCGCTTTCCCAGGTACAACTAGCGGCTTACTTAGCGCAGTAAAAATGGCATTAATGTAAGCAAAAAAGCTTGAACATGTGTTCAAGCTTTATCTATTTATTCGAGCCAAGTAATGACTTCATTTTTAGGTTTACGTGAGCGTGGGTGTTTTGGATCGCGTAGTCGATAACCAAATGATACCATGCTTGCAATGCCTTCTTTATCAGGATTAATAATGCCTGCTTTGGCAAGAATAGCATTGGCTTTGTCATAGTTAAAGCCTTCGATTGGGCAAGAATCAATACCAATCATGCTGGCTGATGTCATCATATTTCCAAGAGCAATGTAGGTTTGCTTAGCGGTCCAATCAAAGAGGGCGCGTGGATTATCAGCAGTTTTCATATCATTTTTTTGGAATGATTCGTAAGTGGCTAAACGACTGTTTAGGGCATCACCTTCACCGAGACCACGTCGAACGAGGCTATCTTTGACAGAATCAGAATCATAGCGTACATTTTTTTCTGCAAGTAACAAAACAAAATGACTGGCTGTATCAAGTTGAGACTGTGCTCCCCAAGCAACAGCTTTTAAGTCATCACGAAGTCTTTCAATTTGCTTACGATTAAGGACAACAAAACGCCAAGCCTCTAAACCAATTGAAGAAGGACTTAACCAAGCTGTTTCAAGGATGAATTCCATATCTTCACGTGAAATCTCTTGGTCATTGTAGACACGGACTGCAACTCGATGGTCAAAGGCATCGAGAACTTGTTTTTTGATAGCTTCTTTACTCATGCTAGCCTCCCAGTTTTCTTTCTATCATAGCATTTTCAGCTAGTTTTAGCCAGTTTTCAAGCATAAGAAAAAGAGCTTAAGCTCTTTTATTTTAGTTGATTTGTCAGATGATTAATTTGGTCAATCAGATTGTTAAAATCGCAAGGTTGAGACAATTTCATGAAATCTTGTCGCGTTTTATGAAAGACTTCTCCAATGATGGGGACAATTTCTCTTCCTCTATCGGTAATATAGACACGTTTTGTTCGTCCATCACGAGCGATAGCGACAAAATCTCTAGTGGCTAGTTTATCGATGATTTTTGTTAAAGAAGGCGGAGCAATACAAAGGATATTAGTTAGGTCTTTATAACGTTTACCATTTTCTTGGTTTAAAATAAAAAGAACGAGAGCATAGGAATGTGACATTCCGATTTCTCTAAAAGCTTCTTCCGTAAATTTATCAAGAGCGCGATCCAATCTTTTGACCGAAAATAATAGGCAACCATCTAATACCTCTTGAATATTATCGGACACGATGATCTCCTTGAAAATAAGTTTACAGTGACTATCTTAACACAGTTGCAGATAGATGACAAATCTGTCATAATTTTAGAAGTTAAAAATGCCATGACAATGTTCAGTCAAGACCCTTAAAAAATTATTGTAATTGGTTAGCAATTTGGTTTAGTTCAGTAAGAAGGTTATCGGAAAAACCGGTTTTTACCAAACGATTGAATTCTTCTTGTGTCTCAATGTGAGCTTGAATAATATCTGGAATTATTGCCTTTCCTTTATCTGTGAGGTAGACACGTTTGGTACGTCCTTCACAAACGACTTTAACAAATCCTTTGTGGACAAGTTTTTCGATAAGTCTTGTCATAGATGGGGCTGCAATGCAGAGCATTTTAGCCAAGTCTTTTTGAATTTTGCCATTTTCATGACTTAAAATCAGAAGAATAGAAGTGTAAGATGGATTTAAACCGACTTTTTGAAAGGCATTTTCGGTTAATCTATCAAGTGCTCGATTTAGTTTTTTTACGGTAAAAAACAAACAAGAGTCCAAGTAATCTTGGGCAGAATTGGGCATAGAATTCTCCTTTTATTTTTAATTATGAATAATATGTTAGCAAAGTAAGAATAAAATGACACATAATATGCTCGAGAAAATGTATTCATAATTGTTGATACGAAAACGTTTACTAAAAAATAAGCTCCAAAAACATAGAGCTCATTTTCTAATTTTTCTAAAATTATTAGAATTTATAATAATGGCATGATGACATTGACCCAGAACCACGATAAAGGCATAACAAGGACCATTGCTGGAATCATATCAGCTGTTGGAAACATTTTGACACGAATCATACGAAAACCTGTTGCGACTATCAAGAAACCACCACAGGCTTTAAAATCAGCAATCATATCAGGTGTTGTTAATGGCACAATGATTCCGGCAAGTAAGAAAAGAGCGGTAAAAATGACGAACTGTGGAATTGCAATCAAAGAAACCACAAAGCCAAGGTTACAAGCAAAGATGGCTGCGGTGAAGAAATCAAGAATTGATTTTGAAATCAGTATAGTTGAGTCACCAGTCATCCCAGAATCAAGACTACCATAGATACCAGTACCGCTAGCGCAGAAAAGAACGATAACAGTTAGTAAAGTTGCTAAAAATTCATCGTTTGATAGTTGGCTGTGTTTTTGTGGCAAGATTTTTGAAACAGCTTTTTGCATCAAAGCCCCACCTTTATTAATCCATTCACCAAGATTAATCGCAAGTCCGATAGCTGTACCAACAACGATAGCAAAGATGACTGCAGGCATGTATTTCATGAGTCCAATGGATGAAATCCCCATTCCCATTGAACAAACCCCAAAGATAAGATTTAATTGGTTTTTAAAATCCTCGGACAAGATATGACCAAAAATTCCACCGAGAATTCCGCCAAAAATAATGGCAAATGAATTGATGATGACACCAGTTGGCATAAAATTCCTCCTTTTTGATAGTAAAAATAAGACAAAAAAATAAGCTCACTTGTGCAAAGTGACTTAACTTGAAACCATAAGGTCATTAACTAGTGTAACACGATTTAGCCAAAAATCAAATTGCTTTTGGTGATGAGATATTCTAAAATGGAATAAAAAGGAGGCTGCTGATGAATCCTCAAAAATTACAAGTTTTTTAACCTTGTATGAGACTCTTAATTATACTGAAACTGCTGAGCGCTTGTACATTAGCCAAGGAAATGTGTCAAAGCAAATCATGGCATTAGAAAAAGAACTCGGGGTGCAGCTATTTGACCGCAGCCGTCGTCATATCAGAATCACCAAGGAAGGGCAAGTGGTTGAAGCTCATGCCAGACGGATTTTAGACAGTTACCAACAGATGACTGTGGAGCTTTCGCAGTTACAGGAAGAAAAAGAGAACGAGCTTTTACTTCATGGCATTCCAAGTATGCCTTTTTATGCCATCATCTCTGAAATTGCAGGCTTTAAAAAACGCTATACGAATTTTGAGGTTAGCGTTGAAGAAGAAGAGGCAGATGTCTTGTTGGATAATCTCCTTAAACACAAGTGCGATATTATTTTTGCGAGACAATTTAATGCTAAATTGCCAAAAGAAGTTGAAATGCTCACCATTGATCAAGACCGTTGGGTGGTTGTTTTGCCAAGTCAGCATCCTTTAGCAAGAAAAGAAAGCATCAATCTTAAAGAGTTAGAAGGAGAAAAATTCTTACAACTTAGCGAGAAAACGCAGCTATTATACCCTCTATTAGAATTATGTCATGCTTATCAGTTTGATCCCAAGATTACCTATAAAGGGAATCGTATTAATTTAATTATTGATTTTATCGAAAATGATTTAGGGCTTTCTCTCATGATGGAAAAGATGATTAGACCTTTTGAGGGTAAGCAGATTATTTGGCAACCACTTGATATTGAGACAGAGTCTCTGATGGTTTTGATGAAATTAAAGACAAATAAATCAGAAGTTGTCCAACAATTTTGGCAAGAAATGCAAGAAAAGTATGCAAAAAAGGATTGAGTTTTTCTCAATCCTTTTCGATTTTAGCTAAAAATTCTAGTAAAAAACTTTCGGCAAGAGAACCATCTTTGATGGCTTTTTTGGCATCTTCGATTGAAAACCAATCCCAGTCATCAATTTCGTGAGTGGGAGTGACTGCTTCAGTTACCGTTGCAGCAAAATTAATCATGAGTGAATTGCTGCGTTCGTAGTACTTAGTGGCGTTAAAGGTTAAGGATTTTACTTTCAAGCCTAATTCCTCGTCTATTTCTCTAGCGACAGTAGCCTCAGCATTTTCGCCTTGTGACACATAACCAGCTAGCAAAATGTGTTCAGTCATCTTGTACTGTTTGATTAAGAGAATTTTGTCATGACTTTCGTTAAATAAAATGGCACTGATAGCTGTATTAAAGACAGGAAAGCGAAAGCTATTACACTGAGAACAATAAGAAATGTCACCTTCGTCTTTTAAGAATTTCTTTTCTAAAGGGTGCTCACATTCAGGACAATAAGTCATTGTTTTATAAAACATAAGAGCCTCTTTTTGAATTTCTTAGGCTCATTTCAGCAGTAATTGAGGTTTCCTGCAATATAAAAACTTCCTAGTGCTACTAGGAAGATTTTTGGTTTATGAGAATTATCCTTCAAAATAAAGCAATTCTTTTGGTGTGTGTGTGAAGACTTCAAAGCCAGATTTTGTGACGTGACCACAATCTTCGATACGAACACCAACTTTGCCAGGAATGTAGATACCAGGTTCAACTGAGAAACACATACCTTCTTGGATTTCTATATCATTACCTTCCATGATTGAAGGGAATTCGTGACAAGTCATTCCAATACCGTGTCCAAGACGGTGGTTGAAGTATTCACCGTAACCTGCTTTTTCAATGACTTTACGAGCAGCAGCATCCACTTCACTAGCAAGAACACCAGGTTTGATGAACTCTAGAGCCGCCATGTGAGCTTCTAAACATAAGTTGTAAATGTCTTTTTTGAATTGGTCAGGTTTACCAACGGCAACAGTACGAGTCATATCACTAGCGTAACCATGCATATCTGTTCCAAGGTCAAACAAAAGGAAAGCATTGTTTTCGATTTTGTTTGTGCCTGGGATACCGTGTGGGTTAGCGGCATTATTACCAGTCAAGACCATAGTGTCGAAACTCATTTTTTCAACACCTTGTTTTTTCATTTCAAATTCAATCATGGCAATAATGTCAGTTTCAGTGTTGTTAAGTGAGATGTTATCAAAACCAACTTTAACAGCTTTATCAGCGAACTGACCAGCTACCATCATTTTATTGATTTCATCTTGAGATTTAATAAGACGCATTTTTTGAACAAACGGTGTCAGATCTTCAAAACGTCCATCAAAAACAGTTTGCAAACCTTGGAATTTAATAACGTTCAAATTATCAAATTCAGCAAAGATTTTGGCGCTATCTGTTGAAGGAAGACCGTTTTTGATTTTTTCCCATGGATTTTCTGAATCAACGTAGCCAAAAACAGGGAAATTGACGATTTGGCTGGCGCGTGCGACTTCAAGCGCAGGGACGAAAAGTGCTGGTTCACGGTCAGCATAAACAAACAAGAACATTTGACGTTCGTGTGGATCGCAGAAGAAACCAGTCAAATAGTTAACAGTTACTGGATCAGAGAAAACAGCGATATTTGCTTTTTCTTGATTCAAATATGAGCGGATTTGATCTAATTTAGACATGAGAAACCTTCTTTCTAATCACCCCCCATTTTTTCAAAAAAATCACAAAAAATCAAGAGTTGAAGTTGAAAAAATTAAATGCACTTAATTTTCATAAAATCCTGCTAAAAAAGTTTAAAAAGATGAAAGAGTTTCAGAAGTTCACTAAAAAGTTAGCAGAAAATTTTCTGAAAATAACTACTTTTTGACTTTTTTAGCCTTTTATGAGAAAAATAACCCTTTAAACGTTTTCAAAAATTCTAAGTTTGCACTTGAAAGTGTTTCCAAAAAGTGCTAAAATAGTTGTGAAAGCGAAATTTTCAAATAGAAAGGAAGTCCAATAATGAACACTGATGATACGATTACAATTTATGATGTTGCACGAGAAGCAGGCGTCTCAATGGCAACAGTTAGTCGTGTTGTAAATGGCAATAAAAATGTAAAGGAAAACACTCGTAAAAAAGTCCTTGAAGTTATTGACCGTTTAGACTATCGTCCAAATGCAGTTGCTCGTGGTTTGGCAAGTAAAAAAACTACGACAGTTGGTGTTGTTATTCCAAATATCGCTAATAGCTATTTCTCAATTTTAGCGAAAGGTATCGACGATATTGCTGCAATGTACAAATACAATATCGTTCTTGCATCAAGTGATGAAGATAACGATAAAGAAGTTAATGTTGTTAACACTTTGTTTGCAAAACAAGTGGACGGTATTATCTTCATGGGACACCATTTAACTGAAAAAATTCGTGCAGAGTTCTCTCGCTCACGCACACCAGTGGTTCTAGCAGGAACAGTTGATTTAGAACACCAACTTCCAAGTGTTAATATTGATTACAAAGCTGCCGTGGCTGATGTTGTTGATATTTTGGCTAAAAATAACAAAGATATTGCCTTTGTTTCAGGACCACTTATCGATGATATTAACGGTAAAGTTCGTCTTGCAGGATACAAAGAAGGACTTGAAAAGAACAACCTATCATTCAAAGAAGGACTCGTATTTGAAGCTAACTACAACTACAAAGATGGTTATGAACTAGCTCAACGCGTGATAAATTCAGGTGCTACAGCTGCATATGTTGCTGAAGACGAACTAGCTGCAGGTCTTTTGAATGGATTGTTTGCCGCAGGTAAAAAAGTTCCTGAAGACTTTGAAATTCTTACAAGTAATGATTCACCAATCACATCATACACTCGTCCAAACCTAAGCTCAATTAGCCAACCGGTTTATGACCTTGGTGCGGTAAGTATGCGTATGTTGACTAAAATCATGAACAAAGAAGAACTTGAAGAAAAAGAAATTATTCTTAATCATGGTCTTAAATTGCGTGGTACGACACGTCAATAATTTCCAAAAAAGGATACTATGACAAAATCAGTCTTTGGGCTGATTTTTTTTAGTCTTAGTGAAAAAAATTACAAAATAAGCTATAATAGAATTTATGAAAGTTTTACTATATTTGGAAGCCGAAAATTATTTAAGAAAATCAGGAATTGGTCGTGCCATCAAGCACCAAGAGCGTGCTCTTAGCATGGTTGGCCAAGATTATACAACAAATCCAAACGATGACTATGATTTGGTTCATATCAATACTTATGGTTTTAAGAGTTGGAAATTATTGAAAAAATCCAAAAAAGCGGGTAAAAAAGTGTTGATGCATGGTCATTCTACCGAGGAAGATTTTCGCAACTCTTTTATCGGCTCTAATTTAATCTCACCAATTTTTAGATGGTATCTTTGTCATTTCTATAATAATGCGGATGCTATTATTACACCGACTGAATACTCAAAATCATTAATTAGTGGTTATGGCGTTGACAAGCCGATTTATGCCGTTTCAAATGGGATTGATTTGTCTCGTTATGTTCCAAATCCAGCTAAAGAAGAAGCTTTTAGACGTCATTTTGGTATTAAACCAGATGAAAAAGTTGTGATTTGTGCAGGGCTTTATTTCATGCGTAAAGGTATTGATGACTTTGTTAAAGTTGCTGAGCAAATGCCAGATGTTCGTTTCATCTGGTTTGGCGAAACTAATAAATGGGTTATCCCGCATAAAGTTAGAAGTATTGTGACACGTAAACACCCTGATAATGTAATTTTTGCTGGTTACATCAAAGGTGATGTTTTTGAGGGGGCCATGAGCGGAGCAGATGTATTCTTCTTCCCAAGTCGTGAAGAAACTGAAGGTATTGTTGTGCTTGAAGCGTTTGCTAGTCACCAACATGTTGTTTTACGTGATATCCCGGTTTATCATGGCTGGGTTGATAATAGCTGTGCTGAATTAGCAGATGACGTTGATGGTTTTGTCAAAGCCCTTCGCAAGGTTTTATCAGGAAACAGCGAGAAACAAGAAGCAGGTTATCATATTGCTCAGAGTCGCAGTATCGATAAAGTTGCTCATGAATTAGTTGATGTGTATCACAAAGTAATGGAGTTGTAAAATGAGAGTAGGTCTTTTCACGGATACCTATTTCCCTCAAGTTTCTGGGGTTGCGACTAGTATTTGCACCCTTAAGGAAGAATTAGAAAAAGAGGGACACGAGGTTTATATCTTTACAACCACAGACAAAGCGGTTAAACGCTACGAAGATCCAACGATTATCCGACTTCCTAGTGTGCCTTTTATTTCATTTACAGATCGCCGCATTGTTTATCGTGGATTGATTTCGTCTTATAAAATTGCCAAACAATATAAACTAGATATTATTCATACCCAAACGGAATTTAGTGTTGGAATGCTTGGAAAAATGATTGCTGCAGCTCTTCGTATCCCAGTAGTCCACACTTATCACACACAATATGAAGACTATGTAGGGTATATTGCTAAAGGAAAAATCATCAAACCAGGTATGGTCAAATACGTCATGCGTGGTTATATGAATGACTTGGACGGCGTGATTTGTCCATCTCGTATTGTGTTAAATTTGCTTGATGGTTATGATATCAAGATTCCAAAACGTGTCATTCCGACAGGTATTCGTGTGGAAGAGTATGAACGTAAGGACATTACAAGAGAAGATGCCCTAGCGCTTCGTGAAAAACTTGGAATTGCTGAGGACGAGATAATGTTACTTAGTCTGTCTCGTATTTCTTATGAAAAAAATATTCAAGCAATTGTTCAACAATTTCCAGATGTTTTAGCTCAAAATGACCGTGTAAAACTAGTGATTGTTGGTGACGGACCATATTTGTCAGCCTTGAAAGAAATGGTTGAAGACCTTGGCATTGAAGATAGTGTGATTTTCACGGGAATGGTTGCTCACGAAGAAACTGCAATTTATTATAAAGCGGCTGATTTCTTCATTTCAGCCTCAACTAGTGAAACTCAAGGCTTGACTTATACGGAAAGTCTTGCTAGCGGAACGCCAGTTATCGCACACGGAAATCCTTACTTGGATGATATTATTGACCAGAAAATGTTTGGAACACTCTTTTATCAGGAAGAAGATTTGGCAAATGCTATCTTAGATGCCATTAAAAATACACCAGCTTTGGATGATAAAGCTTATCAAGCTAAAATGTATGCCATCTCCGCTGAACACTTTGGTAAATCAGTTTATGCGTTTTATTTGGATGTTTTGATTTCTGCTAAGAACAAGAAAAAAGAAAAATTTTCATTGACAGTTCGTGGCCAAAAAGAGAAAACTTCTGTTAAATTAGCGCATTCTGCCATTAAAATACCAGCAGAAGCAGCTAAAGCAACGGTTAAGACATCTGCGAAAGTTTTTAAGGCTCCAAAACGCTTGATTAATTCGATTCGAGATTTCCTTGATTAAATTCTTGAAAAATAAAAAATTCGTGTTATAATAACTATCGAAGACAAGTTGAACAGGGTTCAATCTTTAGAGCGAGTGCCGGTTGGTGAGAAGGGTGCAAGATTGGCTGATTCAATACTACTTCCTATGCTTTTTATGCAAACATAAAACGGTAGCTACGATATAGCTGATTTGAGGTTTACGACTCTTTTTTGTCGTAGATAAATGAAGGTGGAACCACGTTACGACGTCCTTTTGGGACGTCGTTTTTCTTTTATCTCGGGAAAAAAATCTTGTAAACTCATCACATTCCTTTTACCCGGTTCCCAAAAAGGAATGTTCAACAATGTTAATCTTTTAAAGGAGAATAGTATGGTTAAAATTACTTTTCCAGATGGCGCTGTGCGCGAATTTGAATCTGGTGTAACAACTTTTGAAATTGCTCAAAGTATCAGTAATTCACTAGCTAAAAAAGCTTTGGCTGGTAAATTTAACGGAGAATTGATTGATACCACTCGTGCAATCACTGAAGATGGTAGCATTGAAGTCGTAACACCTGATCACGAAGATGCTCTAGGTATCTTACGTCACTCAGCAGCTCACCTATTTGCTCAAGCTGCAAAACGTCTTTTCCCAGACCTTTGCCTTGGTGTAGGTCCTGCAATCGAAAATGGTTTCTACTACGATACTGATAACAAATCAGGTCAAATCACTGATGAAGACCTTCCTCGTATCGAAGAAGAAATGAAAAAAATCGTTAAAGAAAACCTTCCATGCGTTCGTAAAGAAATTTCTATCGAAGAAGCGCGTGAATTGTTCAAAAACGATCCTTACAAACTTGAATTGATCGAAGAACATGGTGAAGATGAAGGCGGACTTACTGTTTACACTCAAGGTGAATTTACAGACCTTTGCCGTGGTCCACACGTACCTTCAACTGGTCGTATCCAAGTCTTCCACCTATTGAACGTTGCTGGTGCTTACTGGCGCGGAAATAGCGATAACGCTATGATGCAACGTGTTTACGGTACTGCTTGGTTCGATAAAAAAGACCTTAAAGCTTACCTTAAACAACGTCAAGAAGCTAAAGAACGTGACCACCGTAAACTTGGTAAAGAACTTGATTTGTTCATGATTTCTCAAGAAGTTGGTCAAGGTCTTCCATTCTGGTTACCAGATGGTGCTACAATCCGTCGTACTTTGGAACGTTACATCGTTGATAAAGAAGTTGAATCAGGATACCTTCACGTTTACACTCCACCTTTGGCTTCAGTTGATCTTTACAAAACTTCAGGTCACTGGGATCACTACCGTGAAGACATGTTCCCAACAATGGACATGGGTGATGGTGAAGAATTTGTTCTTCGTCCAATGAACTGTCCACACCACATTCAAGTTTACAAACACCACGTGCACTCATACCGTGAATTGCCAATCCGTATCGCTGAAATCGGTATGATGCACCGTTACGAAAAATCTGGTGCTTTGTCAGGTCTTCAACGTGTTCGTGAAATGTCACTTAACGATGGTCACTTGTTCGTAACTCCTGAACAAATCCAAGAAGAATTCCAAAAAGCTCTTCAATTGATTATCGACGTTTACGAAGATTTCAACTTGACTGAATACCGTTTCCGTCTATCACTTCGTGACCCTAAAGATACTCACAAATACTATGATGACGATGAAATGTGGGAAAATGCACAATCAATGTTGAAAGCTGCATTGGATGAAATGGGCGTTGAATACTTCGAAGCTGAAGGTGAAGCTGCCTTCTACGGTCCAAAACTTGATATCCAAGTGAAAACTGCTCTTGGTAACGAAGAAACATTGTCAACAATCCAACTTGACTTCCTTCTTCCAGAACGCTTTGGTTTGACATACATCGGTGCTGATGGTGAAGAACACCGTCCAGTTATGATTCACCGTGGTGTTATCTCAACAATGGAACGCTTCACAGCTATCTTGATTGAAAACTACAAAGGTGCATTCCCAACATGGCTTGCTCCTCACCAAGTAACTGTTATCCCAGTTTCTAACGAAGCTCACATTGACTACGCTTGGGAGGTTGCTAAAGTTCTTCGCGACAAAGGTGTTCGTGTTGACGTTGACGAACGTAACGAAAAAATGCAACTTAAGATTCGTCAAAGCCAAACTAAGAAAATTCCTTACCAATTAATCGTTGGTGATAAAGAAATGGCTGATAAGACTGTTAACGTTCGTCGTTACGGAAGCAAACAAACTCACACTGAATCAATCGATGAGTTTGTAGAAAATATCCTTGCTGACATCGATCGTAAATCACGTCCAGACGCTGAATAATTCCTTATATTTGCATAATAAATTCGGTAAAAAAGAAGTCCTGCGGGGCTTCTTTTTGTGTCTTTTTAACGGATGATTTTTCCAGATTTGCAAAAAACTAAGAATGCTAAAATGAAATGTTAAAATAAAGAAAGCGTTCGCAAAAAAAAGGGGGAGTTAAAATATGCGAAACTTTAAGCAACATTTTTTGTCGCTTGGCTTTGGTCTTTTAATAGCATTAGCTACGCTTTTGTCTCATTTAGGACCTGGTCCAGTGATTGTTAAAGCCGATTCTTCGGTAGCTTGGAATTTTAGTGATTCTTCATTTAAAGATTTGGGTCAGCTAAAGTCTGAAAAAAAGATTGATGGGTTGACTTTATTAGCAAATGAAGAGTCATCATTGTCCATTAAAGCAGAAGAAGCTAATGTTTCAGAAAGTAATTATACATCTGCATTGCAGTTAAATGCTACAGGTAGTAAGGATAAAGCTTCGTTGAAATTTTCAGTATCAGATAACGATGTGATTAAAGTCGTTTTGAAAAGTACTTCACAGACTAATGAGGGGCATCTCGTTTTAGCTGATAGCCAAGGTCAAGACCTAACCAATCTGACTGCAGGTGTGCAAGCCAGTGAAGTAACTTACACTTATTCAGGTGAAGCTGGTGAGCTTTATTTATATGCTAAAGATGCTGACCTTGATTTATTTAGTATTCAGGTGGAATCAACGTCATCTGATGATGCTGTTTCAGAAAGCCAATCAAGTGATGTTACTAGCAATTCAAGTGAGACAACTGAAGTTGATTTGTCCCAAACAGAAAGTGCTGATGAAAGCTTAATCTCCTCTTCATTAGCAGCTTCAAATGGCGTGACAGTCTCAACTTATAACGATCTTCGCTCTGCTATTTCAAAAGTTGAAAAAGCTGGTGGCGGAAAGGTTTATGTGAAGGGAAACAAGATTGCTTGTGACGGGCAAATTGCTTTGTCTAAAGCAAATGCTAATGTTCAAATCATCGGTATGCAAAATGCGGATGGCTTTTACCCAGAGCTTAATTTTTCAAACTTTATGGCAAAATACATCGGTAAAGCTTCATCAGATGCGGCAGCTGGTGTCAGAATTTCTGGCTCAAACTACACTCTTCAAAATCTGATTATTGAGCATGCGCCAGATAACGGTATCCAAATCAAGGGAAAATCTGCTGGTAATAACAAGGTTTCAAATTGTATTGTTAGATATAACAACGATGCTGGTTTGCAAGTAACTGCTGGTGCTTATCGTAATACGATCGAAGCGGTTTACAGCTACCGTAACTGTGATGTCTACACTCACGGCGGAAATGCTGACGGCTTTGCGCCAAAACTCGGTGCAGGTAGCGGCAATACCTTTACTTACTGTTATGCTTGGGATAATTCTGATGATGGTTGGAATTCCTTTGATAAAGCAGGTGATGTGACACCAGATATCACTTACACGAATTGTGCAGTTTGGAATAACGGTAACCCTGATGTCTTTACTGGAAAATATGATTTTGACCACAAAAAAGCTTTAGATGAAAATCTTCATCTGGTTCAACTCATCAAAGCTAAGGATGGCTCATTTGCTTCAAATTACGCAAAAGGGAAATTTGCTTTGCCAACTGGAAACTTCATCAAGACTGACGCTGGTACGATTAGTCTTTCAGCTTGGACTGGCAATTCATTTGACGGTAATCCAAATAGCTTTAAACTTGGTTCTGTCAATTCAAAATCAAGTGTGACACGTAAATTGTCATACTGTCTTGCTTTTGATGAAGCTAAAAAAGGTTTTGATAATAACAACAGTTCCGTTACAACTTATTTAGACCACTGTGTGGCATTTGATAATGGTTATAACTATTACATTCAACCATTGACCATTAAAGCATGGTCTGCTGTTCAAGGCTTTGCTGGTAAGAGTGGTGATAAATTACCAAGTGTCCGTTCTGTCACAACACCATCATCTGGCAGTCAATCAGCTATTCGCAAGTCAGTTGAAAATACTAAAAATGCGATTATTGCTAATTGCCAAGCTAATAAAATTCCTGGCAAAATTGGATTTAATATTTATTAATCTGGCATAGCATTGTGAAAATCTAAAAAATAGCTCCTCAATCGAGGAGCTATTTTAGTGATAAAAACTTTGTTATGGATGATTATAACAAGTGGTATTCTTTGAGTAATTCTTCGATATAAGTACCGTGCACTTTTTTAAGAGCTTCTTTGAGGACGGCTTTTTCTGCCCAAGGAATATCAATTTCTGTTAGTGATTTTTGGTCATTTAGATAGTAAAGAGCATTGAGTAGCATGCGAACATCAAAGGCGGATGCGAAGACTTCAGGAACACCTCGGTCAACATCAAGTAGTGTGTAGACGGCTTCCATAGCGGTTCTGACAGAGTATTCTGTAGTAAAGACAGTGTCACGAGGTGTTTCAGCATAGTTACCAATAAAGGCTAAGTTTTGACTATCTTTTGGCACTACTAATGGACGGTCATTTAAGCCACGTGGCATGAAGTAAGTAGTGATGTAAGGCATGTGGCAAGGAATAGTTGAAGCAGTATCAGAAATTTCTGCAATTTCAGTTTCAGGGACTCCCATGTGGTAGAGCCATTCTTGGCAAAGTTCTTTACCAGTACATTCATCAGGGCGTTTTGCAATGTAATTTCCCTTACGGTCTGTGTAAAGAGGGTAAAGCCAAACGACCAGTTCATTATCTTTTTGAACTTTGAAATGCGGTTGACGGCTGATAGAATAGCCAAGGAGCCAGTTAGAATCTTTAATGCTTGTTGGACCGCTGGTTACGATTGAGCCACTGTATGGGTCTTTGTGGTTGACGGCTTCGATGTAAGGTGCGATACGTTTGTCCTTGAAAGTGATGGTAGCTGAGATAGTCCAGTTAGCATCTGGAATGTTTTGGCAGAATTTTTCTGGGTGACCAAAGCTTTCATCTTGGGCAGCCAATTTTTGCCAGAGTTCCCAGCTAGCACCTAATTCGTGTTTAACAGGTGCTGGGTGGTCGTTGTCACCATAAGTTGTGCTTTCGGTGATTGAACCATTTGTGACAAAGACCAAATCATTTTCACTTAAAAAGAGTTCTTTTGCTTGACCTGCTTTTGTAAATTCAAGTTTGCTTGCTACTTTTTTATTGCCTTTGCGGTTAACTAAAATATTTGTCACGGTAGTATCATAACTAAAATAAACACCATGTTCAGATAAGTAGTGGACGATTGGTAAAATCAAAGATTCGTATTGGTTGTATTTGGTGAAGCGAAGAGAAGAAAGATTTTTGAGGCAGCCAACGTGCTGAATAAAGCGCATGAGATAGCGGCGCATTTCCATGGCACTTGACCAAGGTTCAAAGGCAAACATTGTACACCAGTAGAGCCAGAAATTAGAATTGAAAAATTCGTCATCAAAAACTTGGTCGATTTGAACATTTTCCAGTTTGCTTTCAGGCATCAAAATCAAATCAATCATTTCCTTGATAGCTTTTTCAGAAAGGGTTAGTTGACCATCGTTAGGAAGAGCTTTACCACGATTGCAAATGATACGCGTCTTGGCATAACAAGGGTCTTCTTTGTTGAGCCAGTAGAATTCATCCAAGATTGAATGGTCTGGATTTTCAAGGGAAGGAATGGAGCGGAATAAGTCCCAGAGCACTTCAAAGTGAGGTTCCATTTCACGACCGCCACGAATAATATAGCCTAAGCGATCGTTTTTGATACCGTCCATGCTACCACCGGGAAGGCTCAATTCTTCTAGAATATGAATGTGATCGCCAGGCATTTGGGCATCACGGACAAGAAAGACTGCTGTAGAAAGAGCTGCTAAGCCACTTCCGACAATATAGGCTGATTTGTCATCGACGTTTTCAGGTTTTTTAGGACGAGCAAATGCTTCATAATTACCATTTGAATAATACATACATGTCAACTCCTTTGTTAAAATTACTTTTATTAAAACGCTTTCTTTGAGAAAATAAAATAGACAGGAAATCTTTCCTGTCTAAATTTTTGACACTTAGCTGACTTTGTCTAGTGATTCAAAAGTTGATAAATACGCTTGGCTAAGGTATCAGGATTTTCTTGCAATCCTGAATCAATCCAATCAAGGATAAAACCAACCAAGCCATATTTGCAAAAATGAACCCTAAAATCAAGTTCGCTGGCACTTAAGTCAGGATTTTTGGCTTTTAGTACTGGTTTGATTAAGTCATAAGCTCGGTCATATAAAAAATGCTCCAAATAATTACGATTGATAGAATAATAGGTGTTGCAGACAAACACTTTGTTGGCTAAAATGTATTGAAAAATCGCAAGCATGCCTTTTTCCCAAGAATCGTCTGTTCGGTTATCACCAATCATTTGCTCACCATCTGAAATATATATCTTTTCAAGCAGGTCATACAAATCATTGAAATGATAGTAAAAGGTTTGACGATTGACATGCATGCGCTGAACCAACTCTGTCACAGTTACTTTGTCAAAGGATTTTTCCTGCATAATGTCTTTTAAAGTGCGGGCAAAGGCCTCTTCAGTTAATGTCTTCATAAATTCCCCTTCATCTATAACTATTTTATCATAAGCCCCTTTAAAAAAGGTGTTAGCGCTGTAATGTGCTATAATTGACCTATGAAAATCGGAGATAAAGACTTTTTCTACTTTTGGGAAAATAGCAAAGCTGCAAGCACAAGTGACAAAGCACGACTTGTATTACAAGAATTAATGGACATCTTAGAAATGCCAGAAGAATTATCTGGCGAGATTTCCCAGACTCGTAAGCTTTTAAATCAATTTTCGGATAACCTTTCGCCAAATCACCTTTTTTGGAGTGAGTTAGCAAGACTAGTTCAAGTAGCTTACCCAGGAGAGAGCATGACTGAGGATAATTTATTATCGCACCAAGTTCATCAATTTCGCTATGTGATTTCAGCCTACCAAGCTCAGTGGATCAGAGAAGAATTTCCTGCTAAGTCAGATTGGCAATCGATGTTAGCTTACTTAAAAGATAAAAAAGAGCGACGGTTTTGGCGGAGGCGATTTGATTTTGATTTGACAGAATCAGCTAGGCTCCATAATAAAGCACCTAAACATGTCATTTTAGGATTTGAGCTGCCAATTAATCTAAAAATTTTGCTGGCTTTTCACACAGAATTTATCTTAGATAGTAGGGGGCATTTTGCTAATGAAATCGATCCGCAAGGTCAGACTCATAATGGTATTATTAACGGAGCTAGTTTTAACTATGCCAATCATAACGACCAGAGACACTATGAACTTGACGTTGCAGCGATAAAACGTCATGACCCACTTTTTCGTAAGCGCATTTTAGCCAATCAAGGCAATACTTTTCTAGCCCCGCTCTGGATTAAGCATCGTCGTCATATGGATTGGGAGCGCAGCTATTTTAATAAAAAAGGCCACTACGCCAGACAAGGGCGTAGCAGCTATCAAATGGTAAAACAATTGATTCAAAGATTTCGAAAAGATTTACACAACTGTTCGTAGCTTAATCTGCGAACAGTTTTTGAATAGCCAAACGGCATTTCGAAAGAGCGCTTGGGATATTTTCAAATAAGAAAGTCAAGCTTCTCATCACGGTTACTTCAGCAAGAGCAAAAATGAGGCAAAGCACCATGCTTTCATTGCTGAATTCATTTAGCATGAATAGTGAGCGTAGCGATGGAATAAGACTACAAATAATGAAACCAGCAAAGCAAGTGATAAAAATAGAAATCTTATACTTGTTGAGAGGTCTTGAAACATTTCTCAAAATCAAGAAACCGACAACAGCAAGTAGATAAGTACTAGCAATACCAATATTGCTTTGCGGAATGTCAAACAATTGACCGAATACAACCAAGCAAGCAATGGCTGAAAATGAAGTGAGCGAAGCTGGAAGAGCTGTCAGAATAGTTTCTTTTAGGAAGTTCTGATTTTTCTTGACAGTGTTTGTTTCTAATGACAGTAAGAATGCTGGAATCCCGATATTGAACATTGAAATGAGAGAGACTTGAGTAGGAGCAAGGGGATAAGTAAAAATCGTAATGATTGAAAAGATAGCTAGCAACATTGAAAAGATATTCTTGTATAAGAATAAGGTTGCTGAACGAGTGATGTTATTAATAATTTGGCGACCTTGAGAGACAATATCTTTCATTCTTGAAAAATCTGAATCAAGCAAGACCACCTGGGCTGCTTGACGAGCTGCTTCGCTACCACTTCCCATTGCAATTGAGCAATCAGCTTCTTTCATCGCTAAAATATCATTGATACCGTCTCCAGTCATTGCGACTTTGTATTTGTTCTTTTTGAAGGCAAGCACCAAATCTTTCTTTTGTTCGGGAGTCACTCGCCCAAAAATGGTATGACTTAGCGCAGCTTTTTCAATGTCTTCCTTAGTTTTTAAAGTACTGGCATCGATGTAGTTTTCTGAATCTAAAATTCCTGCTTGGTTAGCAATTCTTGAAACGGTTAGAGGGTTATCACCAGAGATGACTTTAATGGCAACGTCGTTTTCATTGAAGAATGAAAAAATTTCTTTAGCATTTGCTCGAATATCATTTTTTATAGCTACAAATAGAAGTGGTACAGCATGATCTTTGGTCATTTCAACTAAAGCTAAGATGCGTTTACCGTCTGAAGCATATTGAGTGAGTTTGGTTTGATTGACTTCTAGCATGTCCTGGTTTAGTAAGATATCTGGAGCTCCTAAACGATAAGTGGCATTTTCTGTTTTGATTTGAGAATATTTGACTTTGGATGAGAATGGGGTCGCTTCAGCATTTTTAAAAGCTTCTTTCGAGATGAAATATTCTCGCAAAGCCAACATTGTAATATTAGAATCAGGGATAGTATTGATGTATTTAGAAAGAATTTCTTGGTTAATGGTTAAATCTTTTCGTGCGACATGCTCAGGTAAGATAAGGTCTGTTACGGTCATTTTATTGGCTGTGATGGTTCCTGTCTTATCCACGCATAAAATGTCAACACGAGCTAAAGATTCAATACTTTTCATATCGTGTAACAGAACTTTTTTTCTAGCCAATTTCATTGCACTGATGGCAAGAGCAACGGTTACTAATAAATAAAGTCCTTCAGGAATCATACCGATTAGAGCGCCGACTGTTGACACGATACTGTCACTAAATGTTTTGTGATTTAAAAACAGTGATTGGCTAAATAAGGTAATACCAATGGGGATAATGATAATTCCGGCAAATTTGATAATGCCTTCGATAGCGCGAATCATATCTGTTTTTTTGTGTTTGACTTCTTTAGCTTTTTGCGTTAGTTTGGCGGCATATGAATCGTTTCCGACTGCGGTTAGTTTTGCGAGGCATTTTCCTGAGATAATAGAACTACCTGATTTTAAATCGCTACCGATGACTTTTTCGATTTCATCTTCTTCACCTGTTAGAAGAGATTCGTTGACGGATACTTTCCCATCGACTAAAGTGGCATCGGCAGGAATTTGTCTTCCTTCATCTAGTAAAATGATGTCATCAAGCACCAATTCATCAATAGGGACAGATTGGTATTTTCCATCTCTGATAACTTGGTAGGATGATTTTGAAATGACATTCAGCTGGTCTAATACTTTTTTAGAGCGCAGTTGTTGAGCGATTCCGATGATAATGTTAATGATAATAACAGGTAAAAAAGTTAAACTTTTAAAAGAACCAGCGATAATCAATAATAAGCTGATAATGGCAAAGATTAAATTGAAGTAGGTGAAAATATTTTGGCGAATGATAGAGCTTGTTGTTGCCGCATTTTCGTCGACCATTTTATTATTTTGACCATTTTTTAGACGTTCTTCAACCTCTTTGATTGATAAGCCAGAAATCTTATTTGCTATCATTTTTTCATCCATTTTTGCTATCTCCTGAAATCTAATACTAAAAAAATCTAATAATTCTTACTAGGTCAGGGTAATTATATTTTACTTTTTCAGGGAAATCAAGGAAAAACAGGGACTCAAATTGTAAGATTTTTGTGGCAAGTTTAGCTAGCTTTGGAGCTTCTGAGAGGAATTATGGTATGATGAAGGTAAGAAATTAAGCAAGTCGAGGTGTTCTATGGCAAAGGTTTATGTAGCAGATGATGAGAAGAATATTCGTGATTTGATTGCCTCATTTTTACGCGATCAAGGCTTAGAAGTTGAAGTCTTTGAAACGGGTGATCAGTTGCTTTTACGTTTTATGGAAGAAGAAGCGGATGTGGTTATTCTTGATGTCATGATGCCAGGAACAAGTGGTATTAATATTGCGGCTATGTTGCGTAAACGCTCTGAGGTGCCGATTATTCTTTTAACTGCGCGTGATAGTGATGATGATTTTGTGAAGGGATTTTCAGCTGGGGTTGATGATTATTTTACCAAACCATTTTCACCCTTGAAATTGAGTTTGCGTGTCAAAGCCATTTTGGCACGTCAACCAGTAGCTAAAGAAGCTACAAATGAAGAGGCTAAACCTCTTGCTTATGAAGGTTTGGAGCTTTCAGATAAGGACCGCTCTGCAACTTATCAAGGAAAACACATCAAGCTGACCAATACAGAATTCGAGCTATTGAAAGTTTTGTTGTCACATAGCGAGGAGGCAATATCGCGTGATGACCTTTTGAGTCAAGTATGGGGCTATGAAAGTGACGTCGAGACACGTGTGACAGATGATACCATCAAACGCCTGCGCAAAAAATTGAGAGGGGTTGAGAGTCATGTCCTTATTGAAACGGTTTGGGGCTATGGGTTCAAGCTCACGAAAAAAGACTAAAAAAGACAGTCACTTAAAGAAGAAAAGGTGGCAATCGCGTTTTCGAACGACCTTATTTTTGCAGCCACTGACGATTTTGATTACTTCCTTTGCTATTATTTTGCTTGTCTTTAATGTGCTATTAAAGTTGTTTCTGGCTGAAGAAGCTTTTACAGCGATTCAAAATCAATACGATACTTTAGATGCACTTTATGTCGGTGAGGATTTGCCAAAAATTTCAGATGGTAACATCTTTGAAACTACTTATGCCATCGTTGATGAAAAGTTTGACATCAAATATATTTCAGCATCAACCTATGATCTATCTGAAAAGCAAATTTCTGAGAAAGTCGTTGATTACTTTTCAGATAACAAGTCGATTGATTGGTTTGATGATGAATTTGATAATAGTTCGCAGCATTTTAAAAAGGTCAAGGTCTATGATTCGACTTATATGGTTAAGATGCAAGAATATCCTGGTACCTTTTCAGAAAGTTATATCAAGCAAGATAGTGATGACAGTAAGTCGCAAAACTATTATGTCTTTGTCTTTGCTAATGTCACTCCGATTGCGGACTTTGAAACCTATATCAATTACCTTCTGCTTTCGCTGATGGTGATTGTTGGTTTGATTGCTATCATAACCATCTTCTTAACCTCACGGAAATTAGATAAGCATTTTGGGGCTTTGAAATCTTACATTTTACGCGTCGGTAACCGTGAAGGTGATTTGCAGCCAGAAAATTTTGCTTACCGTGAATTTAACGAAGTTGGTCAGACTGTTGAGAAGATGAATGACATGATTGATGCTAACCAGCGCAGTCAGCAACTCTTTTTTCAAAATTCTTCTCACGAGCTGCGCACTCCGCTCATGTCCATTCAAGGTTATGCAGAGGCTATTAAAGAAGGAGTGGCTGCGGATGACCAAGAAGCTGCTAGTGTGATTTTAGACGAAAGCAGGAAAATGGCAGATCTGGTTGATGGTATTTTGACTTTGTCCAAAATGGAATCCGCTCAGCAACCTTTGAAACTAGAAAACTTCAATATGGTTGATTTACTTTACGATGTGAGTTGGCACTTAAAAGCTAAAGCAGATGCGCATGGTCTTGTCTTTGAACATCGATTTGCTTCTGACTATCTAGATATTGAAGCTGATGAAAAGCTTATCGAGCGAGCTATTGCTAATATCTTATCAAATGCGGTTCGTTACGCTAAAAAGACAGTTAGCATTTCTTGTGAATTGTTAGAAAATCAAATGCTTGAAATTCGCTTATCAAATGATGGAAAAGCTATTTCTGATAAGGATAAAGCTCATCTTTTTGAACGCTTTTATAAAGGTGAGGGAGGCCATTTTGGTATTGGACTCGCCATCACTAAGGAAATCATTGACCGCCATCACGGTGAGATTCAAGTGACTTCAGATGACCAAGAAACATGTTTTATCATTAGACTTCCACTGCGACAATATTAGAGAAATCCCCATTTAGATTAAGTATCTAGATGGGTGTTTTTCTTTTCTTACACTTTTGTAAGCGGGAGATTCCTTAAAATAAGATAAACTAAATTGAGGCCAAAACTTGCCACACTTTTGCCACAGCTTTTCGAAACTTTATCCAAGCTTTCTCAAGTAATCTTCGTTATAATATGGATACAATATTGAAGCGAGGAAAAGATGAAAGGAATTAAGAAGTATTGGGCTATTCTTGTCTTACTTGGTTCACTTGCTTTGGGGCTTTTAGGAACTTATGCTTATCATCAATTTGGCTATAAGTTAACGACAAATGAGATCAAACAAATTGCTTACCAAAACGCAGGAATTAAGAGTAAGGATATAAAATCACAAGAATTTGTAAAAAGTAGAACTGGTTTAGCAGCAACTTATGTGGTTAAACTAGAAACAAATTCAAAATCATATGCCTATACTATCAATGCTTCTTCAGGTTCTATCATCGAACGACACTACAAGAAAAAATAAGCCTTGGCTTGGTATTGGTAAAGAATGAAATGAAAGAGGAATTCAATCTTATTGCTGAATTGAATGTAATATCAGAATGAAAAAGAAGATTATGTATATATTGCTATTAATCGTTTTGCCACTTGCTTTGATTAGTTACCTATTAGAAGTATTTGGGTTAAAACTCATCAGTTGGCGACGATAAGACTACGACAATTAAGGGAGGGGATGCGATGACAGAAACAGGATCACAGAGAAAATACATTCAGATTTTAACTGGAATTGGATTTATTATCTCCATTGCTTTGTTTATTTTCTTCAAACAGCACCCAGCTTACTTCCAAGTTGGCGGGCTTTTCCAAAGTTATTTAGGAAATCTTGGCCTCTTTGCTCCGCTGATTTTTATGGCTTTGCAAGTGGTTCAGGTAATTTATCCAATTGTTCCTGGTGGGATGACCAGTGTGATTGGTTATATTGCTTTTGGTCCGATTTGGGGATTCGTTTATAACTTCACCGGTATCTTTATTGGTTCTCTTATCGCCTTTGCTTTAGCGAGACGTTACGGAGAAACATTTGTGAAGGCTTTTGTTTCCCAAGAGACTTACGATAAGTATATTGGTTATTTGGATAAGAATAACGGGAAATCTTATGCGATGATTCTTGGAGCTGCTTTTGCTCTACCTGGTTTCCCAGATGACTTTCTTTGCATGGTTTCTGGGCTATCGAAAATGTCGTTTAAGAAATTCGTTACGATTTTCCTGATTACAAAACCTGTCACACTCTATCTCTATACGATTATTGGTTACAAAGGACTTAGCTATTTGCTTACTTTATTCCAATAAAAAAGCTCCAGCTTTAAAGCTGGAGCTTTTTGTTGTTTTATTCGGCTGCTTTTTCCCAATTTTTAGCTAAGCGACGAGAAATCGTTGAAATACTAAAGTTAATCACAAAGTAAATGGCAGCGATAAGAGCATAAAGGGTAAAGACCTGACTGGCTTCGAAATAGCGTCCCATCAAGATTTGACTTTTACCGAATAATTCTTGAATAGCGATAACAGAGTAAAGAAGTGAAGTATCTTTAATAACTGTTACAAATTGTGAAATGATAGCTGGCAACATTTTACGAAAAGCTTGTGGGAAGACAATGTAGATAAAAATCTGGAAGTTTGTCATTCCTTGAGCTAGACCAGCTTCTGTTTGTCCATGGTCAACACCATTTAAACCACCACGAATGATTTCTGCAAGAGCAGCAGAGGTAAAGACAGTGAAGGCTGTGATACCAGCAGGTGTTGACTTCATTTGGAAAACAAGAAAAATAATGAATATCCAAAGCAAGTTTGGTACATTGCGGACAAATTCAATATAGATACTTGAAATCAAATGAAGTACAGGATTTTTTCCATTTCGCATGACGGCAAGAACCGTTCCAATAAGCGTTGAGAGTACAATGGAAATAAATGAAATATAAATGGTTAGCCACAATCCTTGGAGGATGAAGCTAAGGTTGGTCGGTGTTAATACTGACATTTAATTCTCCTCCTAAAGTGAATATGATTTTTTGTTTTCTTCTTCTTTGTGGCGCGCCCAAGTTGCTAGTGGGAAGCACATGATGAAGTAAAGGAGTGCTGCACCAGCAAATGCAGGAACATAGTTGGTTGTTTCGTAAGCCCAAGCTTTGGCTGTGAACATGATATCTGCTCCTGAAATGATAGCAACAGTAGAAGTATTTTTAATCAAGTTAACCACTTGGTTAGTTAGTGGTGGCAAGATAGTACGCACAGCTTGTGGCAGGATAATTAAACTCATGGTTTGACTATAAGTGAATCCTTGTGAAAGAGCAGCTTCTGTTTGCCCCTTTGGCACAGCTTCAATCCCCGAACGAATAACTTCGGCGATATAAGCACCGTGATAAATCCCAACGCAAAGAACAGCTGTGAAGAATGTGGAAATCATGATAACACCGTTAGTCATAATGGCAAGACCGTAATAAACGAAAACGAATTGCACTAGAAGAGGTGTATTCTGGAAAACTTCGACATAAACACGGGCAATTGCTTTTAGAACTCTATTCTTAGATGATGACATAGCACTAAAGATAACCCCTAAAACAAAGGCTAAAATCAAGGCGCAAATAGACATTCCCAACGTATATAAGAAGCCTTTTGCAAATTCACCAAAATTGGCAAAGAAATCTGCCCAACGTGAGAGGGCAAATGGACTTGCAGCTTCGGTTAATAAAAACATGTCAATCTCTCCTCTCTTAATTATCGTCAGCCGTTGCAGGCGTTAAATCGTATTTGTCATAAAGTTTTTGCAAACTACCATCAGCTTTCCAATCAGCAAGTAAGTCATTGATGTAATCAATCACAGACTGATTAGATTTTGTTGCTGCGATACCGTATTCTTGAGTGTTGAACCCTTCGTCAATGATTTCTGTTTTCTTGCTGACATAACCAGTCAAGATAGATTTATCAACAGAGAAAGCACTGATACGATTAGCATAAAGTGAAATGGCTAATTCTGGATATGAACCGAGTTGAACAAAATTAAAGCTTAGATTGTGTGCTTCACCATATTCTTCAATAGCTGATTTAGTTGTTGAACCTTGGGCAACACCGATTGTCAAGCCGTCCAAATCAGCAATGCTATCATAACCTTTTGATTTATTAACCAAGAAACCAATCTCATCATAATAATAAGGGTCAGAAATCGCATAAGAAGCCTGACGTTCTTCAGTAATAGTATAAGTTGCAATCAAAATGTCAATTTGTCCATTATCTAAAAGTGCTTCACGTGTTTGAGGAGTAACTGCTGTAAATGAAACTTTAACCCCTAATTTTTTAGCGATTTTTTTAGCTAAATCAACTTCCATACCTTCGTATTTTCCAGTTTCGGCTGAATAATAACCAAAGTTTGGAACGTCTTGTTTAACACCGACTTTTAAAACGCCAGCGTCTTGAATTTTTTTGACTTGTTCAGATACGCTATCTGCAAATGTTGTTTTGCCAGTAAAAAGTGTCAATAAAATAAGTGACAGACTGGCTAAAATGGCTAAACCTAGTTTTTTCTTCATAAGCATCTCCTTATTTCTGAGAGACAGTGTCACTTGTGTGATTAATGATTTTGCTCAAGAATTGTTTAGCACGTGGTTCAGTTGGGTTGTCAAAGAAACCTTGGACATCAGTAGTATCTACCAAAATTTCCCCCTCAGCCATAAAAATAATGCGGTCAGCAACTTCACGGGCAAATCCCATTTCGTGCGTGACAACGACCATGTTCATTCCTTCTTTGGCAAGATTTTGCATAACAGCAAGAACATCACCGATTGTTTCAGGGTCAAGAGCAGAAGTAGGCTCATCAAAAAGCAATAACTCTGGTTGCATTGCCAAACCACGAGCAATTGCCACACGTTGTTTTTGTCCACCAGAAAGCATTCCTGGGAATGAATCTTTACGATCCCACATGTTAACATAAGTCAAGTATTGCTCAGCGATAGCTTCAGCTTCTTGTTTTGATTTACCAAGAACCTTAATTGGTGCCAAAGTCACATTTTCTAACACCGTCTTATGCGGATATAAGTTAAAATGTTGGAATACCATGCCAACTTCTTTGCGAAGTTGCACCAAATCTTTGGCAGAAGCGTTAGCTAATTCGTGTCCATTAACCTTTAAGCTACCTGTTTCGATTGATTCGAGTGCGTTCATTGTTCGGATAAGAGTTGACTTACCAGAACCTGATGGGCCAAGAAGAACTACGACCTGCCCTTTCTCGATTTCTAGGTTAATATTTCTGAGGGCGTGATAGTCGCCATAGTATTTTTCAACGTTTTTAAATTCAATAAGTGCCACACTTGTCTCCTTTTCAAAGATAAGAATTTATTGTTAGGTTTTTTAACATCTAACAAGATGGGTTAGTTTATCTTACCACATTACTTTGTTAATTGTCAAATATTTCAGAAAATTTAAATAAGTGATAAGGGAAAATAGATTGAATTTTAAGGTCAATTGTTACGTTCTGGTTTCAAAAGTATCCAAGGTTTCCAATTAATCTTGAATTTTGATATAATTAAGGATAGAGGTCATTTTTGTAAATAAAATGACATAGAAATTGTTGTTTGAGAATTTTTTATTCTACTGACATAGAATTGAAGAGGTGACATATGAAAAAAATTCTTATTGTTGATGATGAAAAACCAATTTCAGATATTATTAAATTTAACTTAACTAAAGAAGGTTATGAAACTGTTACGGCTTTTGATGGTCGTGAAGCAATTACTAAATTTGAAGAAGAAAATCCTGATTTGATTATCTTGGATTTGATGTTGCCAGAATTGGATGGACTTGAAGTTGCAAAAGAAGTTCGTAAAACGAGTCATATTCCTATTATTATGCTTTCTGCAAAAGATAGTGAGTTCGATAAAGTTATCGGTCTTGAAATCGGTGCAGATGACTACGTCACAAAACCTTTCTCAAATCGTGAATTGTTAGCACGTGTCAAAGCACACCTTCGTCGTACTGAGAACATCGAATCAGCTGTCGCTGAGGAAAATGCTTCTTCATCAAATTCTGAAATTACCATCGGCGATTTGAAGATTTTGCCTGATGCCTTTGTTGCCCAAAAACGTGGCGAAGACATTGAATTAACACACCGTGAATTTGAATTACTTCATCACTTAGCTACTCACATGGGACAAGTGATGACGCGTGAATACCTTTTGGAGACTGTTTGGGGTTATGATTACTTTGGTGATGTCCGCACGGTTGACGTTACCATCCGTCGTTTACGTGAAAAAATCGAAGACACTCCGAGCCGTCCAGAATATATTTTGACACGTCGCGGTGTTGGATACTACATGAAGTCTTATGAATGATACAATGGTACAGAATCAATATCTGTTTGAACAAGCCATTCTTTTCTTGTTAGCTTTTGTAGCCATTTATTTTATTCATTTGGCTATCAGAGACTATAGAACGTCTGTTAATATTCGTCGATTGAGTGGTAAGGTTCGTGAACTGATTACAGGAAAATACACAGAAGATATTATCATTGAAAAAGATAGAGATTTAGCAGAGCTGGCTGGTCAGTTAAATGATTTGTCAACTGTCTTTCGTTTGGCTCAAGAAAATCTAGCCCAAGAAAAGAATCGTTTAGCAAGTATTTTGTCTTACATGACTGATGGGGTGCTAGCGACTGACCGTTCTGGAAATATCACCATGATTAACCAGACCGCTCAAAAGCAACTAAATCTTGAGCGTGAAGAAGCTCTTGGAATGAATATCGTTGACATTCTTGGTGATGATAGCGATTATTCTTACCATGATTTGGTATCTAAGACGCCAGAAATTGAGCTTAATCGTCGTGATGAGACGGGAGAATTTATCACTTTGCGCATTCGTTTCGCCTTAAATCGTAGAGATAGTGGTTTTATTTCTGGGCTGATTGCTGTCTTGCATGATACGACAGAGCAAGAAAAAGAAGACCGTGAACGTCGCTTGTTCGTTTCTAACGTTAGTCACGAGTTGCGTACGCCACTGACTTCGGTTAAATCTTATCTTGAGGCACTGGATGAAGGGGCTCTGAAAGAAGATATTGCACCAAGTTTCATTAAAGTTTCTTTGGATGAAACCAATCGTATGATTCGCATGATTTCTGATTTGCTTAATCTGTCTCGAATCGACAATCAAACGGTGCAATTAGAAGTTGAAATGACGAACTTCACAGCCTTTATGACGTCTATTTTGAATCGTTTTGACCAGATTAAAAGTCAACACACGGTTGCTGGCAAGCAATACGAAATTGTCAGAGACTATTCGATCAAGTCAATCTGGGTTGAAATTGACCCAGATAAGATGACCCAGGTCTTGGATAATATTCTAAATAATGCCATTAAGTATTCACCAGACGGTGGTAAGATCACTGTTAGCATGAAGACAACTGAAACTCAGTTGATTATTTCGATTTCTGATGAAGGACTTGGTATTCCGAAGAAAGACTTGCCGTTAATCTTTGACCGTTTTTACCGTGTTGATAAGGCTAGAAGTCGTGCCCAAGGTGGTTCAGGGCTTGGACTTGCCATTGCTAAAGAAATTGTCAAACAACATAAAGGATTTATTTGGGCTCAAAGTACCTATGGTAAGGGCTCAACATTTACAATTGTTCTTCCGTATGAGAAGGATTCTGATATTTATGATGAATGGGAGGATGACGAGGACTAGATGTCTGAGAATGCTTTTAAATACAGTGTCTTAGCCTCCGGTTCAACTGGAAATTCATTTTATGTGGAAACGCCACAAAAATGTCTTTTGATAGATGCAGGTTTGACTGGTAAGAAAATTACCAGTCTTCTTGCTGAAATTGACCGAAAACCAGAAGATTTGGATGCTATTTTGATTACGCACGAACACTCTGATCACATTAAAGGAGTAGGAGTGCTGGCTCGCAGATACAATCTTGATGTATATGCCAATGCCAAAACTTGGCAAATGATTGATGAGCGCAACATGATTGGAAAACTTGATGTTGGGCAAAAACATGTCTTTGAACGTGGTAAAACATTGACTTTTGGTGATATTGATATTGAAAGTTTTGGAGTCAGTCACGATGCTGTCGATCCGCAATTTTACCGTTTGATGAAAGATAATAAGTCATTTGTCGTTCTGACAGATACTGGTTATGTTAGTGACCGAATGGCGGGTGTGATTGAAAATGCTGATGGCTATCTGATTGAGTCAAACCATGATGTTGAGATTTTGCGTGCGGGTTCTTATCCGTGGAGCTTGAAACAACGTATTCTATCTGATCGTGGTCACTTGTCAAATGAAGATGGTGCTGATACCATGATTCGTACTATCGGCAATCGCACAAAAAGAATTTATCTTGGACACTTGAGTAAAGAAAATAATATCAAAGAATTGGCTCATATGACCATGGAAAATAACTTGATGCAAGCCAATTTTGCTGTTGGTCATGACATGACTGTTTTTGATACATCACCTGATGAAGCAACGCCTTTAGCAGGTCTATAAGAACAAAGGCCTAGCACTAAAGCGCTAGGCTTTTATAGTTACCATAAAAACGTGCCTATAATAGAAAAGAATTACAGGGATTTTAGCGAGAATTCCCATTTTTTCTAACTTTCTGGTATAATAAAATAGTCTATAAAAGGAAAATTAATGTTTTAAATAAACTAGTCTGGAAAAGGCTTAATTGATTAAAAATAGACCAATTTTTGAAGGGAGATTTATTTATGCAAGCTTTAGATACAAAACTTCAGCGAGACTTTGGTATCGAATTTGAAGATAAAACATTGCTTGAAACTGCATTTACTCACACATCTTACGCTAATGAACATCGCCTCCTAAACATTTCACACAATGAACGCTTGGAATTTTTAGGAGACGCGGTTCTTCAACTTTTGATTTCTCAGTATTTGTTTAAAAAATATCCGAAGAAACCAGAAGGTGATTTATCTAAGATGCGTTCTGTTATTGTTCGTGAAGAATCATTAGCAGGTTTTTCACGTTACTGTGGTTTTGATGAATTCATCAAACTTGGTAATGGTGAAGAAAAATCTGGTGGACGTAACCGCGACACTATCTTAGGTGACTTATTTGAAGCTTTTCTTGGTGCCCTTTTGATGGACCAAGGGGTTGAAGCGGTTAATAAATTTTTGAATCAAGTCATGATTCCGCAAGTTGAAAAAGGTAACTTTGAACGTGTCAAAGATTACAAAACAACATTGCAAGAATTATTGCAAGGCCACAGTGATGTCACTATTGACTATCGTGTGTCAAGTGAATCTGGTCCTGCACATGCCAAAGTCTTTGAAGTGACTGTTTATGTCAATGACGAAGCTAAAAGTAAAGGAATCGGAAAATCTAAGAAATTAGCTGAGCAAGATGCTGCTAAAAATGCGCTCGCCACTCTTCAATAAGACGTTTGAAAGGAATTCGTAAAGGCAAATGTCCAACCTGCCTAGGTCATATGATACGTGTTTGACGTAGCCTAGAAGACGATAAGAAGGTCTGTTAAGCTCTTCTTAGTTGTTAGCTCGGGAAGGTCTTTGCCTTTTCATCTCTCATTTTATGTATTTAAAAGAAATTGAAATGCAGGGCTTTAAGTCCTTTGCAGACAAGACGACAATTGAATTTGATAAGGGAGTTACAGCCATTGTAGGTCCAAATGGTTCTGGTAAATCTAACATTACCGAAAGTTTACGTTGGGCACTTGGGGAATCTTCTGCCAAGAATTTACGTGGTGGCAAGATGCCAGACGTCATTTTTGCTGGAGCTGAAAACCGCAAACCATTGAACTACGCTCAAGTTGTTGTTAGCTTAGATAATTCAGATGGCTTTATCAAAGATGCTAAAGAGACGATTCGAGTAGAACGCCATATTTACCGAAATGGCGATAGTGAGTACTTGATTGATGGTCGCAAGGTGCGTTTGCGTGATATTCATGATTTGTTTATGGATACAGGTCTTGGGCGCGATTCTTTCTCAGTGATTTCGCAAGGTCGTGTTGAAGAAATTTTCAACAGTAAACCAGAAGAACGTCGTGCGATTTTTGAAGAAGCGGCTGGTGTTTTAAAATACAAGACACGAAAAAAAGAAACACAAACTAAGCTCAATCAAACGCAAGATAACTTGGACCGTCTAGACGATATTATCTACGAACTGGAATCTCAAGTGAAGCCTTTGGAACGCCAAGCGAAAGTCGCTAAAGAGTTTATTGGCTTGGAAGATGAGCGCAAGCAACTTCATTTGAATGTCTTGGTAGAAGATATTCAAACTGATAAAGTCCGTTTGGATAGCTTGAAAGAAGACTTGGCTAGTATCAAGTCAGATTTGTCAGCTTATTATGAACAGCGCCAGCAATTTGAAAAACAAAATCAAGCCTTAAAAGAAAAACGCCACCAATTGTCTGAAGAAATGGTGACAAAACAGGCTGGCTTGGTGGATATTACAAAAGCTATTTCTGACCTTGAACGCCAAATGGATTTGATTGCCTTAGAATCAAGTCAAAAAGAAGAGAAAAAACAAGCGGCTACTAGCCAATTGGCTGAGCTTAAGGCTAGTCAGGAAAGTTTACGAGAAGAATTAGAGCAAAAAGAAAGTCAGCTCGCAAAATTAGATGACGAATTGACCGAAACTACAGCAACGATTCAAAAATTACAAGCTGAATTGGATTGCTTTTCAACTGACCCAGATCAAGTCATTGAAAAATTACGTGAAGAATTTGTTAGCTTGATGCAAGAAGAAGCTGATTTGTCTAACAAGTTAACCATGACACAAGCTGATATTGATAATCAAAAACAATTATCAGAATCAAAATCTGAAGAATTAGCACAGATACAGGCTAACTTGGAAGCGTTAAAAGCGGATGCTAAAGATGCTCTTGAAAGCTTTGAAGCCGCACGTAAACAAGTTAAAGAGCTTCTAGATGCTTATCAGGAGTTGTTTGCTAAGACAAGTCAACTTGAAAAAGATTATCAAGCTGAGCAGACGAAAATGTTTGACCAATTAGATGTCATTAAATCTAAGCAAGCTCGTAAGTCTAGTCTTGAATCTATCCTTAGAAATCACAGTAATTTCTACGCAGGTGTCAAATCCGTCTTGCAAGCTTCTAGCCAACTTGGTGGCATCATTGGTGCCGTGAGCGAGCATTTAAGCTTTGACCGTAAATATCAAACGGCCCTTGAAATTGCTCTTGGCGGCTCAAGCCAACATGTGATTGTTGAAGATGAGGCAGCTGCTAAACGCTCAATTGCTTTCTTGAAGAAAAATCGTCAAGGACGTGCCACTTTCTTGCCACTGACGACTATCAAAGCGCGTCATTTATCACAACAAAATCAAGCTATTTTGTCTTCTAGTCAAGGCTTCCTTGGTGTGGCAAGCGACTTGGTATCATTTGATAAACGCTTGGACAATATTTTCCAAAACCTTCTTGGTGTGACAGCTGTTTTTGATACGGTTGATAATGCTAATAAAGCTGCGCGTGCGTTGCATTATCAAGTGCGTTTAGTAGCTTTGGATGGTACTGAGATTCGCCCTGGTGGGTCATTCTCAGGTGGTGCTAATCGTCAAAATAACACCACATTTATCAAACCAGAATTAGACAATCTTGTGGCTGAATTAATTGACCTTCAAGAAAAACAAGTCGCACAAGAAAAATTGGTTCAAACTCTTCACGAAACATTGCTAGCTAACAAAGAAGAATTAGCTAGCCTGAAAGCTCAAGGTGAAGAAGCTCGTTTTGCAGAACAAAAAGCTGAATTGGAATACCAACAATTGGCTGAACGCTTGAACGATGTTAAGCAACTCTGCAAACAACTTCAAGAAAGTGAGACTGATAGTAGTTCAAATGATTTGGAATCTCAAAAAGCTCACTTTGAAGCTGAGTTAACAAAAGTTGCTGAACGTAAGCAAGATTTGACAAGCCAGATTGACCAAATCAAAGAAAATAAAAATGCCATTACGCAAAAAGTTGAACAACTTCGTCAAGACTTGTCACAAGCAAAACTTCAAGAGCGTGAACTTCTCAGCGAACGCAAATTTGAATCTGCCAACAAGACACGTCTTGATATCAGTTTAGCCGAAAATAAAGCAGAAATGGCAAAATGTGAAGATTTACTTGCCTTTCATGCGAGTGATCAAGAAATTGAAAACTTGCCACTTCTGAAAAAAAAACATGACGAAGCTGTGACAAGAAAAGCAAGCGAAGAAGAACGTTTGGTTAGCCTTCGTTTTGAACTGGAAGATTGTGAAGCTAATCTTGAAGAACTCGAAGAACAAGTTGCCAAAGAAAATCAAAAAAATGAAGAATTAATCCGCAAACAAGCCCAAGTTGAAGCCCAAGTTGCTCAAGTCTCAGAACGTTTGCGTGGCTTCACACATGATTTGACAGAAGATTATCACATGACCTTGGCTGAAGCCAAAGAAGCTAGTCAGGTTGTGGAAGATGTGGCTATTGCTCGCGAACGCCTGCAAGATTTGCGCCGCCGTATCAAGGCATTAGGCCCAATCAACTTGGATGCTATTGCTCAATACGATGAAGTCAATAATCGTTTGACTTTCTTAAATGGTCAAAAAGAAGATTTGGTTCATTCTAAGAATCTTCTACTTGATACCATTAACGAGATGGATGATGAAGTGAAATCACGCTTCCAAGTGACATTCAACGCTATTCGAGAATCCTTCAAGCAAACCTTCACGCAAATGTTTGGTGGCGGTTCTGCCGATTTGTCATTGACAGAAGGTGACTTGCTGACAGCAGGGGTTGAGATTTCTGTGCAGCCACCAGGTAAGAAAATTCAATCGTTGAATTTGATGTCAGGTGGCGAAAAAGCTTTATCAGCTTTAGCTTTGCTATTTGCTATCATTCGCGTCAAAACCATCCCATTTGTTATTCTTGATGAGGTGGAAGCAGCGCTTGATGAGGCAAATGTCAAACGCTTTGGGGACTACCTCAATCGCTTTGATAAATCAAGTCAGTTCATAGTTGTTACTCACCGTAAGGGAACTATGGCAGCAGCTGACAGCATTTACGGAGTAACCATGCAAGAATCAGGAATTTCACGCATCGTATCCGTTAAGCTGAAAGATGCTGAAAATCTTGTGGAATAATCATTGAAGGGTAAAAAAAGGTAAATAAACTAATTGCGCACAGTTTAATAAAATATCACGAAAAATACTTAGTGATAAAACGAGTTGCAACAAGCTATGGTAGAAATAATGTTTATCCGTCTTATTAGGATATTCCTGGGGGTAGTGTTGAGAGTGAGGAGTTGCCGAAAGGTGCTGCTATCAGAGAGTGTCTTGAAGAAGTAGGACTTCAGATCAAAATAGATGATATTATTCATGAAGATAGTAATTTAGATAATGGTGTTGTATACACTAGATTAGTTTATGCTGCTCATCTTCCTAAGAATAAGGAAATAAGTGTCACATTAAATCCCGAAGAACATATTGATTATCGTTGGATAAGTGTTTTGAATGATTTGGATGGAGAAAAAATTGTTCCATATCTGGTAGATATTCTGAAAAAAGAATAGTAATTCAGATTTTAAAAGCCTAGCAATAGCTGGGCTTTTTGTTTGTTATTCATCAGTTTTTTACATCATTTTGAGTATTTTCTTGAGTGTCAGAAGCTTGCTCATCTGTTGTAGTTTCGGCATTTTGCAAGTCTTGTTTGGTGTCTTCTTCTGAAGTTTCGGCTGACTCAGATTCGGTTTGTGAGACTTTGCTGTAGTTGTTAGAAACTTTATAGAAAACGTTGTTTACGAATTGTTATGTTGATTCATAGTCGAAACGGCTGAGTTGTGTGGCAAAAAGACGATCACACCCATAGTCTGATGGGTCAGAGTCAGTGATATCAAAATGCCAATTTGGAATTTGATTACCAGCAGCATAGTAGTACAAGATGAAACCACCACCTCTTTGAGAAGAGACTTGAGAAACCGCTTCGCCTTTATCGTCGTAAGCGAGAGCAGACAAAGTCAATCTACCATTTTCTGAGACAATGCCCTCTGGAGAAAATTCGAAAGTAAAGCCGTTAGCATCCTGCCAAGTTCCAGCAAGACTTGAAAAATCGCCCTGAGCTAGCGCAGCAAAATTAAAGTAACTAGCTTCTTTGCTAACTTGTCTAGAATCAACGATAGTTTTTCCATCTTTAACTAAATCGTTGGTAATCTTTTTTTTTTATTTGGCAGTTGGAATAAATCAAGGCGCTTGTCGCCTTCTTTTTTCTTAGCAGAAGATGAAGTGCTTTTGCCCTTAGTGCCTCGGTGAAGGTGTTGACTGGCTGTTACACTTGTATGCTTGTGTTGCGAATGCTGATTGAGAGCCAAAGCCCCTCCACACACAGTCAGTACCAATAAGCCATAAATCCAGAAAGTGCGATTTGTTTTTTTTATCATCGTTTACCCCTTTAAATAATATTCTTCTAAATAATCTATTAGAAAAAAATTTTTAAAACCTAGCTTTTTTTCAAAAAAATTTAAAAAATTTTTTGCTAGCGACAAGTCGAAAAGAATAGATTATTAGCAGGAAAAAGTTGGCGTTTTTTGCTAGAATAGAATTATGTAATATTGAGGGAGAGAAAAATGGTAAAACTTGTTGCGACAGATATGGATGGCACTTTCTTGACTAGTAAAGGCTTTTATGACAATCAACGCCTCCATAATGTCCTCGAAAAATTTAAAAAAAACGATATGTTATTTGTGGCAGCTAGTGGGCGCTCAATGCTTGCTTTGGAAAAAATGTTTGCGCCACATGCTGATAAAATGGCTTTTATTGCTGAAAATGGAACACTTGTTAAAGTCGGTGAAAAGACAGTTTTTGAATCTGGTTTAACGAAACCACAATTTTTAGAGATTACTGATACCTTAATTGAAAGCCCCTATATGACAGGTTATGATTTCTTATTATCTGGTGAAAATGGAGCATACTTGCATCCTAAAGCCAGTGATGAATACCTTGAATTTATTAGTCATTACTATGAAAATGTGCAACGTGTTGACAATCTAGCAAATGTTACTGACAATATCTTGAAAGTGACAGCTAACTTTGCAGAAGATACGGTTCGAAAAGGTGAAGCTTGGTTTAACCAACGTATTGATTACGTTAAAGCAGTAACAACAGGCTTTAAATCAATTGACATCATTCTTTCTGATGTCAACAAAAGAACAGGTCTTGAGGCACTTTGTGAGTCTTATAGCTTATCAGCTGCGGAAGTTGTTGCATTTGGAGATAACCTCAATGACTATGAAATGCTTGAATTTGCTGGAAGAGCAGTTGCAACCAAAAATGCTCGTCAAGAAATCAAAGAGATTTCTAGCGAAATTATCGGACATTGTGATGAAGAGTCGGTGATGGCTTATATGGAAGGATTAGTTGATTAATGGCAGATATTAAATTGCTTGCCTTGGACCTAGATGGCACACTCTTTAACAGGCAAAAAGTTGTCACACGAGAAAATAAATTGGCTCTTAGAGCTGCGCGAGATATGGGCGTTAAAGTGGTTATCACGACGGGACGCCCTCTTAAAGCTATCAGTGGTTTGCTTGAAGAATTAGACTTGATTTCTGATGAGGATTACCTGATTACCTTTAATGGTGGCTTGGTTCAAAAGACGACAGGTGAGATTTTAGCTAAGAGCGAGCTCAGCCGTTCTCAGTTTCAGCTTTTGTACCGTCATCTAGAGCCCTTAGCTCTACCATTTGATGTGCTTAGTGATGGTATTGTTTATAGTTTAGCCTGTCGTGGCAATGAATCACACTACCCGCAAGCAAATCCAACCCTTGAATTTGTAACGGTTGATAGCTTTGCTGACATTCCTGAAAATGTGATTTACAACAAGGTGGTTAGTGTCACAAAACCAGAATTTTTGGATCAACAACTCTTAAAATTGCCAAAAGAACTACATCAATATTTTGAAATTTTTAAATCACGTGATATCATAGTAGAAATGATGCCTAAAGGGGTTCATAAAGCTGCTGGTTTGAATCAACTAGTTAAACACCTAGGCTTATCATCAGAAAATGTCATGGCTATGGGTGATGAAGAAAACGACCTTTCCATGTTAAAATGGGCTGGGTTAGGTGTTGCTATGGCAAATGGTGTTACAATCGCAAAAGAAACAGCAGATGCTGTGACAAGTCGCACTAACGATGAGTCGGGTGTTGCAGAAGCTGTTAAAAAATACATTTTAGAAGCTAAGTAGAAAGGATAAGAGGACAGTATGTTCTCTTGGTAGCTTAATATGGGATTATTTGATCGTTTATTTGGAAAGAAAAAGGATACAAAAGAGCAGATTGAAGAACAAGAAATTGCTCAAGTACTTGAAGAAACTTCTGCTGATGAGAGTAAAGAAGTAGCAGAAACAGCTGCCGTTGAAACTCAAGCAGAAGACGTGATTGAAAGTGAAGTGACTCCAGTTTCTGAAGAAGCTAGACAGCTTGATGAAACTAAGGAAGCAGCTGAAGCTGATTTTTTAGGAGTCATGGCAGATTATTATGCTAAAAAAGAAGCAGCCAAAGAGGCTTTAGACCGTGGTGAAACAGTTGAATTTGAAGCTGTTGAAACAAAACAAGAAGACGTAAAAGAAGAGTCAGTAGAGCCAGTTAATGCACCTGTTGAGACTGAAGAAGAAAAATACAATCGCAGTCTTAAAAAGACACGCACAGGATTTAGCGCACGCTTGAATGCCTTTCTAGCAAACTTCCGTCGTGTGGATGAGGACTTCTTTGAAGAATTAGAAGAAATGCTTATCTTGTCTGATGTCGGTGTTAATGTGGCTACACAATTGACAGAAGACTTGCGTTATGAAGCTAAGCTTGAAAACGCTAAGAAAGCTGATGATTTGAAACGTGTCATCATTGAAAAATTGGTTGAAATCTATGAAAAAGATGGTGTCTTTAACGAACAAATCAATTTCCAAGATGGCTTGACTGTTATGCTCTTTGTCGGAGTCAACGGAGTTGGTAAAACAACATCAATCGGTAAGCTTGCTTATAAATACAAAAATGAAGGCAAGAAAGTCATGCTTGTTGCGGCTGATACTTTCCGTGCTGGTGCCGTTGCTCAGCTTGCTGAATGGGGACGACGTGTTGATGTCCCAGTTGTGACGGGACCAGAAAAAGCAGACCCAGCTTCAGTGGTCTTTGATGGTATGGAAAGAGCTGTCGCTGAAAATGTTGACGTTCTGTTGATTGATACCGCAGGTCGTTTGCAAAACAAAGATAATTTGATGGCAGAGCTTGAAAAAATTGGTCGAATCATTAAGCGCGTGGTACCAGATGCTCCGCACGAAACCCTTCTTGCCCTTGATGCTTCGACAGGTCAAAATGCTCTCAGCCAAGCAAAAGAATTCTCAAAAATCACACCATTAACAGGACTCATCTTGACTAAAATTGATGGGACTGCCAAAGGTGGTGTTGTTCTAGCTATCCGCCAAGAACTTGATATCCCAGTTAAATTCATTGGATTTGGTGAGAAGATTGATGATATCGGCGAATTCGACTCCGAAGACTTTATCCGTGGTCTCCTAGAAGGGATTATTTAAGGACATGCTTGATTTCGTAAAAGCACATTTATCGACAATTCTCTTGACCTCATCGACGCTTGTCTTAACGCTGATTTATCTTGCTGAAGCCAAGTGGCAAATCATGGCGGTTTGGGGAATCTTAACACTGTTTAACATTATTAGACTAGCTGTTTCTTACAAGAAAAATAACTAAAAAATACCCACCAGTTTATTAGTCTGGTGGGATTTTATTATCTAAAAGGCGCGATAAACGTAAGGATTATCAGGGGCATCTGTTTCTTTAATTTTAGAAATGTGTAGGACTGGTAAGTTTTGTTCCAAAGTCTTATCGTACTCAAGACTAATGGTACCAGTTGCTGTAATCCATGTGTTGTTTGGATAGCTAGTAGCATTGCCAGTCGTTAAAAGCCCATAGACACCTGAATCGGCAATACAGTGAATGATACCAAAACGGAAAAGAAATTGATAACCATCGTGACCTGGTTCATTATAGACAAAACCAGTATAAGTGATATTACGTCCAGAAAATTCATCAGGATAAAGGTAGATGAGCTCCATGATTTCCATGTAATTATCCGTTGTAATGGTCAAATCACCAGAACCTTTGTATTTTTTCATTTCTTTTCGCATTTCCTTATCATAAGCAGCAGAAGTGAAATAAAGACTGGTATCTGGTTTTAGGTATTGGACACGTGTGCCATCTTCGCTGACTGTTCCAGTTGACCCTGCTGCAAGTGGGAAGTGATAACCCTTGGCAGAAACCGTTGTAGAATCCAAGGTTACTGTTGGAACTAAAAGTCCGATAAGTACTGGAATGACCAGAATCATTGGACTAGTGATTTTCGCTAATTTTCCATGTAAATGGCTGTGCATTTTCAAATCTTTAACCCAGATAACTAATTGTACGATAGCTAGAGCAAATGACAGCACCATGGAAATGTATGCTAGATAAGCGTAGTGGTTATTGATGTACTGATTTAATTTTCCTGAAATTTGTAAGTACATGGTTAATTCAAAATAACCAGCAAGAATTAAAAATCGAATCATCCAATCACCCCCACAAGTAGACAGTAAAGGATAATCATCCCAGCAGAAACGCTAATAAATTGCACGATAAAACGTTTCTTAAAGGAATTGAGCATCATCATGAGATTTTTGATATCCACCATTGGACCAATCAAAAGAAAGGCAAGGACTGGTGCAGTCCCAAAACTTGAGAGAAGTGAAGCACCAATAAAGGCGTCGGCTTCACTACAAAGTGACAAGATGAAGGCTAACAGCATCATCACTAGAATGGCTGTTAAGGCATTTCCACCAATTTTGGTTAGGATATGGGTTGGCAAATAAATCTGCATAGCCGAAGCTACCAAAGACCCAAAGACCAGATAACGCCCAGTGTCGAATAATTCATCGATAGCATGTGCTAAAACGAGGAAAATCTTGCGATACCAAGGTTCACCAGAGTAATTGTGAAAATGACAAGGCGCCATATCTTCTTTTAAGATATTGTCATCGACCACAAAGCCAAGCATAATTCCAAGCGTGATAGCAACAACAACAGCACCAAGAAGTCGTAACCACAAGAAGCGCCAGCTATTTCCAAAGGCTGAGTATGTTGCAAAAAGCACGATAGGGTTGATAATCGGTGCTGTGGCTAGAAAGGGAACAGCAGTGTAGCTAGGAACTTTTTTCTCTAGAAAGCGCGTGATGATAGGAATAATCCCACATTCACAGGAAGGGAAAATAAAACCAACGAAGGTTCCAAAGAGAATTCGTAGGAATTTATTTTTAGGGAGGTAACGTTGCACCAAATCAGGTGTCACGTAAACCTCGATAAAACCAGATAAAATCGTTCCAAGCAAAACAAAAGGCAAGGCCTCAATGATAATTGAGATAAAAATCGCAAACCATTGTAAGACACTTGCTGGTAAGTGATTAAAAATGTCCATAAAACTTAATGAGTCGCTTTCTTATCGTTTTTATCCTTACTTTCCTTTTCTTTTTCAGGGTCGCTAGAGACTTTTGGAAAACTTGCAAAGTTTGCAAACATTGATTCTAAATCGTCCTGACGTTTGTGAGTGATTGCCATAAGATGGACACCTCTTTTCTAAATATAGTCACCAGTTATTATACTATCATTTGAAAAAATCAGCAAAAGCTAAGCGGATATTTATAAGATAGAATTTGATAAAATTCGGTAAAAGTTAAGTTAAAAATCATCAAAAGAATTAATAAAAATCCAATCTTTAAGAGTTTTTTGATATAATAGAAAGGCTATGAAAAATGATAATATACATAAAATTGCTCAAGAATTAACAATTAAAGAGAACCAAATTACCAAAGTTCTCGAGTTGACAAGCAAAGGAAATACCATTCCTTTCATCGCTCGTTATCGTAAAGAAATGACTGGTAATTTGGATGAAGTTCAAATTAAGGCTATCATTGATTTGGATAAAAGCATGACAGCTTTAGCTGAACGCAAAGCAACGGTATTAAGTAAAATTGAAGAACAAGGAAAATTAACAGCTGAACTCAAAAAAGCAATTGAGGCAGCTGAAAAATTGGCTGACGTTGAAGAATTTTACCTTCCTTACAAAGAAAAACGTCGTACGAAAGCAACCATTGCCAGAGAAGCAGGGCTATTTCCCCTAGCACGCCTGATTTTACAAAATAAAGCTTCGCTTGAAAAAGAAGCTCAAGCTTTTATTTGTGATGGTTTTGAAACAGCTGATAAAGCTATCGCAGGAGCTTGTGAAATCTTGATTGAATCTTTCTCAGAAGACAATCGCCTTCGCTCATGGGTTTACAATGAAATCTGGTCATATAGTTCTGTTGTTTCGAGCGTTAAAGATGAAACTGCTGATGATAAAAAAACATTCCAAATCTATTATGATTTCTCAGAAAAAGTTTCTAAAATGCAAGGCTACCGCATTTTAGCTCTTAATCGTGGTGAAAAATTAGGCATTTTAAAAGTTGGTTTTGACCACAATACTGACAAGATGATTCGTTTCATGGCGTCACGTTTTAAAAATAGAAATGCTTATATCGACGATATCATCTCAAAAACCATCAAGAAAAAAATCGTTCCCGCTATGGAACGCCGTATTCACAGTGAATTGACAGAGAGTGCTGAAGATGGGGCTATCGAGCTCTTCTCAGAAAATCTTCGCAACTTGCTTTTAGTATCACCGCTAAAAGGGAAAATGGTTCTTGGTTTTGACCCTGCCTTTCGTACAGGAGCCAAGCTAGCCGTGGTTGACCAAACAGGTAAACTCATGACAACACAAGTGATTTACCCAGTTGCACCTGCTAGCCAAGCCAAAATCGAACAGTCTAAAAAAGATTTAGCTGAGCTCATTTCTAGCTACGGCATTGAAATTATCGCTATCGGAAATGGAACAGCTAGCCGTGAAAGCGAAGCATTCGTAGCGCAAGTCTTGAAAGATTTTCCAGACGTTTCTTATGTTATTGTCAATGAAAGCGGAGCTTCTGTCTACTCTGCTTCTGAGCTTGCTCGCCATGAGTTCCCAGACTTGACGGTTGAAAAACGTTCTGCCATTTCTATTGCTCGTCGTCTTCAAGACCCTTTGGCAGAATTGGTTAAAATCGATCCAAAATCAATTGGTGTCGGTCAATACCAGCACGACGTTAGCCAGAAAAAATTGGCTGAAAACCTAGATTTCGTTGTTGATACCGTGGTTAACCAAGTCGGGGTTAACATTAATACAGCAAGTCCAGCACTCTTGTCACACGTATCAGGATTAAATAAAACCATTTCAGAAAATATCGTTAAGTACCGTGACGAGCATGGTCGTATCAGCTCACGTGAAGAGATTAAGAAAGTGCCACGTCTGGGAGCTAAAGCCTTTGAACAAGCTGCTGGTTTCTTGCGCATTCCTGGTGCTAAAAATATTCTTGACAACACAGGCGTTCACCCTGAGTCATATAAGGCAGTTGAGCGCTTGCTGAAAGAGCTGGACATCACTGATTTGGATGATTCGGCTAAGGCAAAACTTCAAGCGGTGTCTGTAAAAGATATGGCTGAAACAATCGGACTTGGTCAAGAAACTCTGAAAGATATCATTGCTGATCTCTTAAAACCAGGTCGTGATTTGCGTGATGATTTTGAAGCACCAGTCCTTCGCCAAGATGTGCTTGATATTTCTGACCTTGAAATCGGACAAAAATTAGAAGGGACTGTTCGAAATGTGGTCGATTTTGGTGCCTTTGTTGATATCGGTCTTCACGATGATGGCTTGATTCACATTTCACAAATGAGCAAATCCTTTGTTAAACACCCTAGCCAAGTCGTTTCTGTTGGTGATGTGGTCACAGTGTGGGTTTCAAAAATCGATAAAGAGCGTGGCAAAATTAACCTTTCTTTGGTAGATTTACGTGAACTTAACTAATTACGTCAAAGAAGTTTCACAAGAAGATTTTGGGAAAGCCTTCCGACATACAGCTATCTGGAACACTCGTCTCAGGACAACTGGCGGCCGATTTTTCCCAGCTGATGGGCATCTAGATTTTAATCCAAAAATCCTTGAGGTGTTTGGACTGGAGAGCTTTCGAAAGATTGTTCGTCATGAGCTTTGCCATTATCATCTTTATTTTGAAGGAAAAGGTTACAAACACGCTGACGCAGATTTTAAAGAATTACTTCAAAAGGTTGATGGCCTTCGCTACGCACCGACTATACCAAGTGAGACGGCTTATCATTGCTATCGTTGCCAAAAGTGCGGGCAAGAGTATCGTAGAGAACGCCGTGTCAATACCAAAAAATACCGCTGTGGCTGCTGCCATGGCAAACTCTTAGAAATCAAAAGTCTAGAAATTTAGAGAACTATCAGAAACAGACTTTCTAATTATAAAATCAGTCGTAAGGCTGATTTTATTTGTAAAGAAATTAGGTATAATCATTATAGTGAGAAAAGAAGGAAGGGATAAAGATGAAATCAGCTCTTTATAAACAGCGAAAGAATAAACTGGTTTGTGGTGTTTGCGCCGGAATTGCTGATAAGTTTGGTTGGGACTTGCCTTTGACACGTGTCCTAGCAGCATTGCTAATGTACTTTTATGGCTTTGGCATTTTGCTTTACATCCTCTTAGTAATTTTTCTTCCTTACAAAGAAGATATCACTCGTGACCAATATGGTACGGGGCCACGTCGAAGAAAGGATGCTGAAGTTGTTGACGATGACGACGACAATGACGGCTGGTTCTGGTAATCACTGACAAATAGAGTTTTTAATGTTGTAATCAAAAATGTCTAGATAAGTATAACAGGAACTTATCCTAGTCTATGAAACAAGAAAAGGTTTGGGAAAAAGTCTCAAGCCTTTTTACGTGTGCCTGGAAAAGCTAAGAATTAATTTTCAAAAGCTTGCGTGAGCGCTTACTTTTCAGGCTAATTGTGATATAATAATGAAAAAGAGGAAAAGGATTGAACAGAATTGTTAATTTAGTGAAAATGGACTTGCTATAAGAAAAGCCTATTTTTATCGTTTTCAATTCATTTTACATTTTTGTAAAAAGTTCATGGTATGAGACATGTCAGTTACTGTAAAAATGTTAGTCGACAAGGTAAAACTTGATGTTATCTACGGTGATGATGACTTATTATCAAAAGAGATTACAACGTCAGATATTTCACGTCCAGGTCTTGAAATGACTGGTTATTTTGATTATTATTCACCAGAGCGTTTGCAGCTTTTTGGGATGAAAGAGTGGTCATATCTAATGAAAATGACCTCACACAACCGTCGTCATGTCCTAAGAGAAATGATTAAGCCAGAAACACCAGCCATTATCGTGGCGCGTAATTTGGCTATTCCAGAGGAAATGATTAGCGCTGCTAAGGAAAAAGGCATTGCGATTTTGCAAAGTCACGTTCCAACTAGTCGTTTGTCTGGTGAAATGTCATGGTATCTTGATTCTTGCTTGGCAGAACGTACAAGTGTCCATGGTGTTTTGATGGATATCTACGGCATGGGTGTCTTGATTCAAGGAGACTCTGGTATTGGTAAAAGTGAAACAGGTCTTGAGTTGGTTAAACGTGGTCACCGTTTGGTAGCTGATGACCGTGTGGATGTTTTTGCTAAAGATGAAGAAACCCTTTGGGGTGAACCAGCTGAGATTCTTCGTCATTTGCTAGAAATTCGCGGAGTTGGGATTATCGACGTTATGAGCCTATACGGTGCTAGTGCTGTTAAGGATTCATCACAAGTTCAATTGGCTATTTACCTTGAAAATTATGAGTCAGGAAAAGTCTTTGATCGTCTTGGAAATGGTAATGAAGAGCTTGAGTTGTCAGGAGTCAAAATTCCACGTCTACGTATCCCAGTTCAAACTGGTCGAAACATGTCAGTTGTCATTGAGGCAGCAGCTATGAATTATCGTGCCAAACAAATGGGATTTGATGCGACGAAGACTTTTGAAGAACGCTTGACCCAACTCATTACAAAGAATGAGGGGAACCAATGATTAATCCAATCGCGATTCAATTTGGTCCCTTTGCCATTCGCTGGTATGCGCTTTTCATTGTTTCTGGTATGCTTCTAGCAGTTTATTTAGCTATGAAGGAAGCACCACGACGTAAGATTATTCCAGATGATATTTTAGATTTTATTTTAATTGCTTTTCCAATAGCGATTACCGGGGCTCGTCTTTATTATGTGATATTTGATTTTAACTATTATACTAGTCAGCCTTGGACTGAGATTTTTGCAGTATGGCATGGTGGTCTAGCCATCTATGGCGGTTTGCTGACGGGAGCCATTGTTCTCTTTGTCTTTTCATATTATCGTGCCATTAATCCACTTGATTTCTTAGATATAGCTGCTCCTGGTGTGATGATTGCGCAAGCTATTGGGCGCTGGGGAAACTTTATCAATCAAGAAGCTTATGGTAAAGCCGTTAAGAGTCTTAACTACTTGCCTGATTTCATTAAAAATCAAATGTATATCGACGGTAGTTACCGCGTTCCGACCTTTTTATACGAGTCAATGTGGAACTTGCTTGGTTTTATCATTATTATGAGTGTGAGACACCGTCCACGTTTTCTAAAACAAGGAGAAGTGACGTTCTTTTATTTGATTTGGTATGGTTGCGGACGCTTTGTGATTGAAGGCATGCGAACAGATAGTTTGATGTTCTTAGGTATGCGAGTGTCACAATGGTTATCAGCCGTATTAATTCTTCTTGGAATTGTCTTGATCGTTTGGAGAAGAAACCAAAAAGATATTCCTTATTATCAGGAATAAGTGCTTAGGAGATAGGAGATAAGATGTTAGAAGTAGCTTTGTTAATTTTTGCCATCGCTTTTGCAGTTATGGTTGGCGTTTTTATACCAATTGGTGTTAAACTATATAAAACAGTTGATGTTGTTAATGAGACTATTGAGGAGTCAAAAGAAACGATTAAAGTGTTGACTAGTGATGTGAATGTCTCGCTTCACCAAGCCAATGAAATCCTCGCTAAAGCTAACGTTTTAGTAGAAGATGTCAATGGCAAAGTATCAACGATTGATCCTTTGTTTGTCGCAGTAGCAGACCTTTCAGAATCAGTTTCTGATTTGAATGCGCAAGCGCGTCGTCTCTCTCAAAAAGCCACTCAAGCGACATCAAATGTTGGTAAAGCTAGTGCAGCTTATGCTGTCGGTAAAGTTGCCTCAAAACTATTAAAAAAGGAGAAATAGTATGAGTAAATTATTGAGAAATGTGATTATTGGTGTTGCCTCAGGTGCCGCTGCAGCTTATTTCATATCTACTGAAAAAGGTAAAGAATTACAGAAAAAAGCAAGTAAAGCATATCAAGCTTACAAAGAAAATCCTTCTGAATACCGTCAAAAAGCTAAAGATAAAGCAACAGAATACACTGACTTAGCAGTTGACACTTTTAACGATTACAAAGAAAAATTTGAATCAGGCGAATTAACAACTGATGAATTTCTTGAAGTCGTTAAAGAAAAAGGTCAAGCAGCAGCTGACTATGCGACTGAAAAAGTATCAGAATTAACGTCAAAAGTATCTGATGTCGTTGACGATGTTACTGATAAAGCAGGTGATGTCAAAGAAAATGTGGAAGCTGAAGTTGATGATATTATCATTGATTACACAGCAAAAGATGAAACACCTTCTGAAGAACCAAAAGCTGAACCTGAAAAATCAGAAGAAGAAACTAAAGCATAATAAAAAGGCGGTCCAAAGGGCCGCTTTTTTCGTATTAAAAAACTCCCAGTAATGGGAGTTTTGTTTATCAATGTCTTAATGACCAAATAATGCTTGAAACAGCTGACGTAATGGCTAGGCTGATAAGAGAGGCAAACAAGAAAGCCCAGATTGGAGCCAGATTCAAGACAAGTAAAAAGAAAGATACCACAACAGTGGAAATAGCAAATAAAGCGATACGGGCAAAGAACATGAGTTCCTTGAGCTTAGCGCTTCTGTGATTAATTTCCTGAAATTCGTAAAATTTAGGGGTATCATCTACCTGAAGATGTTGTTCTTGTTCTTCAAGGTCTTTATGTTGCTTTAACGGTGTTGGCATAATTCCTCTCCTCTACTTCAACTGATATCATATCATAAATTAATATGTTTGTCACATTTTTTTAAAAAAAGCTCTTGACTCTTTGTCAAAAATATGTTTAAAATAGTTGTTCTTCTTTTTTGTTTCAAAATGAGGATTTCTTTTGAGTCTCTCCTCTCATAAAGTTTTGCTCATTCTGAAGCTAGATAAAAATACTTTAGAAAGCTATAACAAAAGGATTCTGAGGAAATCTGAGTGACGAATTGTTATAGGAGTGGTATAATTAAAACGTTATGGAAAAAATAATTATTACTGCGACAGCTGAATCTATCGAGCAGGTCAAAGAGCTCTTAGATGCAGGTGTTGACCGCATTTATGTGGGTGAAGAAAATTATAGTTTGCGTTTGCCGCACAATTTCACATATGATGAACTTCGTGAGATTGCTGATATGGTTCATGCCGCTGGTAAAGAATTAACGGTTGCATGTAATGCATTGTTACACCAAGACATGATCAGTGCCGTTCGACCATACCTTGATTTCTTGAAAGAAATCCAAGCAGATTACGTGGTAGCTTGTGATGCTGGACTTTTCCACATCAACAAACACGAAGGCTACAACTTCAAGATGATTTACGATGCTTCAGTTTTCGTGACATCAAGTCGTCAAGTAAACTTCTGGGGTGACCACGGAGCAAGTGAAACAGTTCTTGCGCGTGAAATCCCATCAGCAGAGTTGTTCCAAATGTCTGAAAATCTTCGCTACCCAGCTGAAGTACTTGTTTACGGAGCAACTGTTATTCATCATTCAAAACGTCCTTTGTTGCAAAATTATTATAATTTTACACACATCGATGATGAAAAAACACGTGAACGTGGTCTTTTCCTTGCTGAACCAAGCAACAAAGACTCACATTATTCAATTTATGAAGACAAACACGGTACACACATCTTCGATACTGACGATCTTGATATGATGCCAAAAATAACAGAGTTGGTTGAACATAACTTTACACACTGGAAATTAGATGGTATCTACTGCCCAGGTCATAATTTTGTTGAAATCGCAAAAATCTTTGTGAAAACAAAAGAATTGATGGAAGCTGGAGAATTTACATCAGATCAAGCCTTCTTGTTTGATGAAGAAATCCGTAAATTGCATCCAAAAGGTCGTACACTAGGAACTGGATTCTACGAATTTGATCCAGAAGAAGTCAAATAAGGCTCACGCAAATATCTGTTTATCATGATTGAGTTACTATTTCAGGGTATGATAAGCAAAAGAACACAGTTAAATGGATAAAGCTTAGCGTTTATTAAAAATCATTTTTACTATCTTGAAAATAGGAAGATTATAATGTCAAAAAATAATTTTAAACGTCCAGAGGTTTTAGCACCTGCTGGAACTCTTGAAAAATTAAAAGTCGCTGTAGATTACGGAGCAGATGCAGTCTTTGTAGGTGGTCAACAATACGGTCTTCGTAGCCGTGCTGGTAACTTCTCTATGGAAGAATTGCAAGAAGGGATTAACTATGCCCATGCTCGCGGTGCTCGTGTGCACGTCGCAGCTAACATGGTTACTCACGAAGGAAACGAAGTCGGTGCAGGAGAGTGGTTCCGTCAACTTCGTGATATGGGATTAGATGCAGTTATCGTATCAGACCCAGCCATGATTACAATTTGTTTAACAGAAGCACCAGGTTTAGAAGTCCATGTGTCTACACAAGCTTCTACAACTAACTACGAAGCCTTTGCTTTCTGGGAAGAAATTGGTGTGTCACGTGTCGTTTTGGCGCGTGAAGTCGGTGTTGCTGAAATTGCAGAAATCCGCAAAAACACATCACTTGAAATTGAAGCTTTCGTTCATGGAGCTATGTGTATCGGTTACTCAGGACGTTGTGTCCTTTCTAACCATATGAGTCACCGTGATGCCAACCGTGGCGGTTGCTCACAATCTTGTCGTTGGAAATATGACCTTTACGATATGCCATTTGGTCAAGAACGCAAGAGCCTTGAAGGTGAAATCCCAGAACCATTTTCAATGTCATCAGTTGACATGTGTATGATTGAACACTTGCCAGATTTGATTGATAATGGTGTTGATAGCTTCAAGATTGAAGGTCGTATGAAATCAATTCACTATGTTTCAACAGTGACAAACTGCTACCGCGCAGGTGTTGATGCTTACCTAGAAAGTCCAGCAAAATTTGAAGCAATCAAAGGTGAATTGCTTGATGAGCTTTGGAAAGTTGCCCAGCGTGAATTGGCAACTGGTTTCTACTACCAAACACCAACAGAAAACGAGCAACTCTTTGGCGCTCGTCGTAAAATACCACAATATAAATTTGTCGGAGAAGTTGTTGCCTTTGATGAAAGCACAATGACAGCAACAATCCGTCAACGTAACGTTATCCTCGAAGGAGATAAGGTCGAATTTTACGGTCCAGGTCTTCGTCACTTTGAAACAACTATCAAAGACTTGCACGATGCTGATGGAAACAAAATCGACCGCGCTCCAAATCCAATGGAATTACTAACAATCACTGTCCCACAAGCGGTTCAACCTGGCGACATGATTCGTGCTTGCAAGGAAGGCTTAATCAACCTCTACCAGAAAGATGGGTCCAGCGAAACGATCAGAGCCTAGAATACTAGGCTCTTTTGATATCCTGAGATTGTTTGATAATTAAATAATTGGACTTTTGGAAAGTATTTTCATATAATGGAGGCACATTAAAGAAGGAGGATAGTATATGTCTTTAGTCGGAAAAGAAATGATTGCATTTTCAGCGGATGCTTACCGCAATGGTGAATTTATCAAGGTAACCAGTGAGGATGTCAAAGGGAAATGGGCTGTCTTTTGTTTCTATCCCGCAGACTTTTCATTTGTCTGCCCAACAGAATTGGGAGATTTGCAGGAGCAGTATGCTGAGTTGCAGTCTCTGGGAGTAGAAGTTTATTCGGTATCAACAGATACCCACTTCGTTCACAAGGCATGGCACGATGATTCAGACGTTGTGGGAACCATTACTTACACCATGATTGGCGACCCATCACACGCTATCTCACAAGGGTTTGATGTTCTTGGCGAAGATGGTTTGGCGCAACGCGGCACCTTCATTGTGGATCCAGACGGTATTATCCAAATGATGGAAATCAATGCGGATGGTATCGGACGTGATGCCAGCACATTGATTGATAAGGTGCACGCTGCCCAATATGTGCGCCAGCATCCAGGTGAAGTTTGCCCAGCAAAATGGAAAGAAGGAGCAGAGACCTTAAAACCTAGTCTTGATCTCGTTGGTAAAATTTAAGGAGGAGACAAATGGCATTAGATGCAGAGATAAAAGCTCAATTAGAACAATATCTAGCCTTGCTGGAATCTGATATTGTCTTGCAGGCACATTTAGCAGACGATGCTAATTCTCAAAAAGTCAGAGATTTCCTTGAAGAGATTGTGGCCATGTCTGATCGTCTGTCCTTGGAAGACAAAGTCTTAAGCCGAACACCTAGCTTTCAAGTCGCCCAAAAGGGTCAAGAATCTGGTGTTGAATTTGCGGGTCTCCCTCTGGGGCACGAATTTACCTCATTTATACTGGCGCTTTTACAGGTGTCTGGCCGTCCGCCCAAGATTGATTCTGAGCTATCAGAGCGTATCAAGGCGATTCAGACCCCAATGCATTTTGAAACCTATGTCAGCCTGACCTGCCATAACTGCCCTGATGTGGTGCAGGCTTTCAATATCATGTCCGTCTTAAATCCTAACATTTCCCACACCATGGTTGAGGGAGGAATGTTTCAGGATGAGGTCAAAGAAAAGGGGATCATGTCAGTTCCAACAACCTATAAGGATGGACAAGTATTGACCTCAGGCCGTTCCAGTTTGGAGCAACTCTTAGAGCTTGTGATAGGTCCTCAGTCTGAAGAGGCTTTTGCGGATAAAGGCGTCTTTGACGTTCTGGTTATCGGGGGCGGTCCGGCAGGTAACAGTGCAGCCATCTATGCTGCTCGTAAAGGTATTAAGACAGGTCTTGTCGCAGAAACCTTTGGTGGGCAGGTCATGGAAACAGTCGGCATTGAAAATATGATTGGAACACCTTATATAGAAGGCCCCCAACTGATGGCTCAGGTGGAACAGCATACCAAAGAATATGATGTGGATATTATGAAAGCGCAAAAAGCCAAATCCATTCAGAAAAAAGATTTGGTTGAGGTTGAGCTGACCAATGGCGCTATTTTGAAAGCCAAATCAGCTATTCTGGCTCTAGGTGCCAAATGGCGCAATATCAATGTGCCTGGAGAAAAAGAATTTTTAACCAAGGGAGTGACTTATTGTCCGCACTGTGATGGCCCGCTTTTTGAAAACCAGAAAGTGGCTGTTATCGGCGGCGGTAATTCCGTTCTGGAAGCAGCTATTGATTTGGCTGGACTAGCCAGTCATGTCTACGTACTCGAGTTTCTGCCTGATTTAAAAGCGGACCAGGTTCTACAAGACCGGGCAGCCAAGCTGTCAAACATAACCATCTTGACCAATGTTGCCACCAAGGATATCGTTGGAGATGATCATGTCCGAGGACTTAATTATATTGACCGTGAAAGCAATCAGGAACATCATCTTGATTTAGAAGGTGTTTTTGTGCAGATTGGTCTGGTTCCAAGCACGGACTGGCTTAAAGATTCAGGAATTGATCTCAATCAGCGAGGTGAAATTAAGGTTGCCAAAGACGGAGCGACTAATCTTCCAGGTATTTTCGCAGCTGGAGACTGTACCGACAGCGCTTATAAGCAAATTATTATTTCGATGGGATCAGGAGCAACAGCAGCCTTAGGTGCTTTTGACTACCTTATCAGACAGTAAGGAAAAGATTGCTTCTAAAGTGTTAGAAATCCAAAAAAAAAGACCAAGTTTTACTTGGTCTTTTTAAGTCCATTTTTGAGATTGCTTGATGGTTGGCGGGACAAGCGTCAGTTTATCAATGTCTGAGATGGCAATAATCACAGACATATTCTTTTTAAAATTCTTTAAAATTAATTTCCCGGCTTCTTTGTCATACTTGACAATATCCCCTGTAAAGCTTTTCTCTTGGTAGATGACATGGACAGCTTCATGTTTCTTCAAAGCCTCAGAAATGAGGCGGTGGTGCTGTTTGATTTTATGGTTGACGATAGGCGGCCTGGGACTGGACTCAATAAAGGATGTGAGATGTCCCAGTATAATCTGCAGGAATTTTTTCATGGTATTTTCTTTCAAAAATTGATAGAATGATTATACACCTTTTAAGAAAAAAAATAAATAATCAAAAGTTTAGAAATTTTTTACGAATATATTAAGTAGGAGGAGATAAATATGTCAGAATTTAAATTTGAAATCGTTGAACACTTGCTTACACTATCAGAAAGCGATAAAGGATGGACAAAAGAATTGAACCGTGTCAGCTTTAATGGTGCGGAACCAAAATTTGATATTCGTTCTTGGAGCCCAGACCACAGCAAGATGGGCAAAGGTGTGACACTTACAAACGATGAATTCAAAATCATTTTGGATGCTTTTCGTTCATGATAAAAAAGTCAGCTAATCATTTTTCAAAATGGTTGGCTGTTTTTTTGTGATTAAGGCTGGTCAAATGCCACATTTTCCTCTATAATAGCCCTTGTAAACGTAATCATAAGATTTTTAGGTGAGGACAAATGGCAAATTTGCAGTATAAAAACTATATTTTTGATTTTTACGGTACCTTGGTTGATATTGAGACTGATGAGAAAAATCCCCAATTATGGGCGCAAATGGCAGAACTTTATCGTGCTTATGGAGCTGATTATACTGGACCAGCTCTAAAGACACATTATGATACTTTGATTAAACGCCAAGAAGAGCAGTTGCGTAAGCGACTAAAACTAGAACATGTCGAAGTTGATTTGGTTCATGTCTTTATCGAACTCATGTTAGAAGCGCCGCAAAAACATGCGACAGATAGTATCATTCTTGATTTGGAAACTTGGGGAAATCTGATTGCTCAGACCTTTAGAATGCTGTCACGCAAAAAATTGCAAGTTTACGAAAATACGCTAGCCACTTTGAAAACATTAAAAGAAGCAGGAGCTACGGTCATTTTACTTTCAAATGCTCAGCGTGCATTTACCCAAGCAGAGATTGAAATGACAGGATGCAGAGAATTTTTGGATAAGATTTACATCTCGTCTGACCACAAAATGAAAAAACCTCAAGTTGACTTTATGAACCTTGTTCTAAAAGAAAATCAGCTTGATCCAAAAGAAAGTGTCATGGTCGGCAACGACTTCACCAGCGACATGGCAATCGCACAAGCAGCAGGCATGGATGGCATTTTGCTAAACACCTTCCCATACAGCAAAGAAGACATCCAAAACCTTAACACCATGAATGCTAAATTGATTAATGATATCAGTGAGTTGGTGGGGTGAGAGAATGAAAAAACTGCACTTCTAACATCGAAGTGCAGTTTTTATGTGGCTTTCTCTCACAAAAACAATTCTTCCAATTTGACGATAATATTGCTGATTTCTTCTGGTTTTTTTTAAAAATCACTTTCAATCCATGCGGAAATGATTCGCTCAAAAGAGACACAGAAGGCTTCAATAATCAAATCATCAGTTATTTTACTTTTTTGCTTGATTCTTTTTTTGAGATTAACATTTGTTGTGACCAATCGTTCTAGTAGTACACGAACAGTTTTTGAAAATTGCACATGAGGCGCTTGTGAGATGACTTTGAAGTGTTTGGCATCATCTTTAATACACTTTAGACTTTCGAGGATTTTATCTGGCTTATCAAGATTTCCTTTGGATAAAATATTCCAGAATCTTTCGGAAGTTTCGTCACTGATGATTGTTGCTAGGTCATCTTTATCAAGAGAATGCTGGTAAAAAGTTCCGCGGCTAACACCAGCTTTTTTGGCAATGTCAGCGACTGTGATTTCTGAATAAGTTTTGTTAAAAAGCAATTCAATAAGGGCGTTTTTTAGGCTTTCAACGCTGCTTGTTTTTCGATTAATCGTCATAATTTTCCCTTAATTAAACACATTATTAAAATCTGTCATGGTTTTTGATTTGTTAATATTGTATTATTTTTTCGTAAAATGTTAAAGCGTTGACTTATCGTATTAAGCTTTTTGAAGCATAATGGGGTATGAGTTTTTATGAAGAAAGGATAGGAATATGTCAAAGACAAGAAAAGTATTTGGGGTCGTCGGATTAGTTCTTGCCATGTTTATGGGAGCTTTGGATGCTACTATCGTTAATATTGCCTTACCAGACATTATGAAGCATCTCAATTCTAGTTTGACAGATACGAGCTGGGTTTCAACGATTTATGTTTTGGCAATGGCTGCTTTTATTATTACAGCTTCTAAGCTCGCTGGTTTGTATGGTCGTAGATTAGTTATGCTGATTTGTGTTGCTATATTTGGAGTCTTTTCATTTGCTTGCATGATGGCAAATTCGCTAAGTTTTTTAATTGCTTTCCGATTTTTCCAAGGAATCGGTAGGGCAATTTTGACACCGATTGTTTTACCAATGGGGATTACACTTTTTGGAAAAGCAAACACAAGTAAGGTAACAGCAGTTATAGGTGCATTCAGCGCTTTGGCTGCAGCAAGCGGTCCAGTCATAGGTGGCTTTATCATTAATTGGGCAAGCTACAATTGGATTTTTGGAATTAATATTCCAATTGCTTTGATTTCTTTTGTGCTTATTCTAGTTGGCAATGAGGAATCTTATGATTTTAGTATTGCTAAAGAAATTGACTGGCTTGGTATGGTATTTTTGACTTGTGCCTTAGGAGGTTTGACATTTGGTCTTCTAGAAGGAAGAGAATATGGTTGGACGTCAACTATCATTTTATAAGCTTTGCCATTAGTTTAGTTGGCTTAATCTTGTTAATTTTTGTAGAAGAAAAAGTAAAATCACCGATTATTGAACTGTCACTGTTCAAAGAAAAGATCTTTACAGCCTCAAGCATCATTTACATGATTTTTGGTTTTGCAATTATTGTACCGTCATTGATTTTGAATTACTTCCTTCAAAATGTTCGTGGCTATAGCGCTCTTCATTCAGCTTATCTCATCGTGCCAACCTCTTTAGCGATTGCTTTGGGAATGCCTCTAGCAACCAAAATGTACCAAAAACTTTCTGCGAAACTTCTTATTGGTATTGGGATGTTTATCACAGCAGCTGGACTTTTTATGCTAAGCTTAGTTCAATTTGAAACTTCAGAAGCTATTATTATTTGTTGTAATGTGATTATTGGTCTTGGTTTAGGATTTATGGCGATGTCTATGACTGCTTCTGTAAGATACCTTCCTGTTATTAAAGCAGGAATTGGTTCTGGGATTGTCGACGCTTCAAGATATATTGGGCAAGAGATTGGTATGGCATTACTTGTGACTATTTTGAATGCTAATATTAACACGGCTAGGGATAATATCAGACATTATGCTTATGTTCAAATTGATAAGCATGTTTTATCTGACTCGGTGAAATCTGTCGTTAAAATGGAAATCAAAGAAATCTTTGAATCTACAAGCAAGACCACTGATTCTTCTAAAAAACAAAATCAAATGCCGACGAAGGTCAAGGCTGCGGCTAAAAAGACTGATAATCTTCCTCTCCCTAAGAAAGGCAGTGATTATCGAGAACTCTATGATGCCAATAGTCAATTAGTCGTAGGCTCAGAAAAAGTCGTAGCCAATCTTCCAAAACAAATCAGCTCAGCCTTAACACCTTTAAGCCAAGGGCAAGCGCAACTAGGACAAGGAATCCAACTCCTAGCCCAAAAAGAAGAACTAACCGATACCTTCCAAAAGATTAAAGACTCTAAAAATAAAAATCTTAGCCGAGCCTTTAACCAAGTCTTCATCATCGCATCCCTAATCGTCCTCATCACAAGCCCACTCGCTTACCTGACAGATAAAAAAGTGAAAGAGTGATGGAGGAAATTTGAGTATAGGAAAACCACTAGCTTAGCTAGTGGTTTTTATTCTATAATCTTTTCGCTAAATTATTTCATTGTTGGGAACAACAAAGCGTCACGGATTGTTGTTGTATCTGTAAGGAGCATGACAAGACGGTCGATACCGATACCAAGTCCACCTGTTGGTGGCATACCGTATTCAAGGGCTTCGACGTAGTCGTAGTCAACACCTGTTGCTTCGTCATCACCAAGTTCTTTAGCTTTAGCTTGAGCTTCGAAACGTGACAATTGGTCGATTGGATCGTTAAGCTCTGAATAAGCGTTACCGTATTCTTTAGTCATGATGAATAGTTCGAAACGGTCAGTGAAGCGAGTATCTTCTGCATTTTTCTTAGCAAGTGGAGATACTTCAACTGGGTGTCCGTATACGAATGTTGGTTGGATTAATGTTTCTTCAACAAATTCTTCGAAGAAGGCGTTGATGATGTGACCAACTGAAGTGAAGTGTTTTTCAACTGGAACGTTTTTCTCTTTAGCAAGTTCTTGAGCTTCTTCAAGAGTCATTTCTTTCCAGAAGTCTACACCAGTAACTTCTTTGATAGCGTCAACCATGTGGATACGTTTGAATGGTTGGTCGATAGCAATTTCAGTACCTTGGTAAGTGATAGGTCCGTTACCGTTAACAGCAGCAGAAGCATTTTGGATAATACCTTCTGTGATGTCCATGATATCTTTGAAGTCAGCGTATGCTTCGTAAAGTTCGATCATAGTGAACTCAGGGTTGTGAGTTGCATCCATACCTTCGTTACGGAAGACACGTCCGATTTCGTAAACTTTTTCCATACCACCAACGATAAGACGTTTCAAGTGAAGTTCCAAAGCGATACGAAGAACCATATCCATGTCTTGCGCATTGTGGTGAGTAACGAATGGACGAGCAGCAGCACCACCAGCTTCGTTGTGAAGAACTGGAGTTTCAACTTCTAGGAAGCCAAGTCCATCAAGGTAACGACGGATTTCTGAGATGATTTTTGAACGTGTGACAAAGCGTTCAAAGCTTTCACGGTTTGAAATCAAATCAAGGTAACGTTTACGGTAGATTGTTTCAACGTCTGTAAGTCCGTGGAATTTTTCTGGAAGTGGACGAAGTGCTTTAGACAAGTGAGTGATGTGAGTTGCTTTGATTGTCAATTCACCCATGTCTGTACGCATGATTTCACCTTCGATACCGAGGAAGTCACCGAGGTCTGCTTTTTTGAAAATTTGATAGTTTTCATCACCGACAGCATCTTTGCGGACATAGATTTGGATTTGACCGTCGCGGTCTTGAATGTGCGCAAAACCAACTTTACCTTTACCACGCTTAGTCATCAAGCGACCAGCGATAGTAGCTGTCTTGTTAATTTCATGCAATTCTTCTTTAGTTTTGTCAGCGTATTTTTCTTTTAATTGACCAGAAGTAGCTGTGCGTTCAAATCGAGTTCCGAAAGGATCGATGCCTTGTTCAGCCAAAGCTGCCATTTTTTCACGACGCACGATTTGTTGGTCGTTTAATTCTTCAATGTGTTCGTTTGACATGTTTTCCTCCAATAAGTATTCTTTCCTATTGTATCATAAAAGAGGCTAGAATACACCTTATTTTTGCGTGCTTTGCTTGGGAGTGAGACAAAAATTGGTAGTTTCGAAAAAAAGTTCGATTTTTTAGCAAGTTTTTTTTTGTTGCCGACTTAAAACGGGGCTATTTTCAGATTGTCAAAGTCCAAAACACCATGTCTTGTAAATATAACGACACAAACAAAGAGATTAATCACTTTTGTATCAGCTTTGTTTTCTTGTCTTTGATTGAAAAGAAGGCTAAAAAATAGTATAATATGTGACGGTAAAAATTAATAGAGAGAAAAGAGATTCATGATTACTTCAATTGTTTTTGATGTTGATGATACGATTTATGACCAACAGGCACCTTATCGCATTGCCGTTGAGAAATGTTTCCCTGATTTTGATATGAGTAAAATCAATCAGGCTTATATTCGTTTCCGTCATTATTCAGATGTTGGATTTCCGCGTGTAATGGCAGGTGAGTGGACAACTGAGTATTTCCGTTTTTGGCGTTGCAAGGAAACCTTGTTAGAATTTGGTTACCGTGAAATCGATGAAGCAACTGGCGTGCATTTTCAAGAAATCTATGAAGAAGAATTGGAAAATATCACAATGCTTGATGAGATGCGCATGACGCTTGATTTTCTTAAAGAAAAAGGCATTCCAATGGGAATTATCACGAACGGACCAACGGAACACCAATTGAAAAAAGTTAAAAAACTTGGTCTTTATGATTATGTTGATCCAAAACGTGTCCTTGTCAGTCAAGCGACTGGATTCCAAAAACCAGAAAAAGAGATTTTCAACCTTGCTGCTGAGCAATTTGACATGAACCCTGCAACAACACTTTACGTCGGTGATTCATATGACAATGACGTTGTTGGTGCTTTCAATGGTGGCTGGCACTCAATGTGGTTTAACCACCGTGGTCGTAGCTTGAAACCTGGTATCAAACCAGTTTATGATGTTGCTATTGATAACTTTGAACAATTGTTCGGAGCTGTGAAAGTTCTCTTTGACCTTCCTGATAATAAATTCATCTTTGATGTCAATGACAAGAAAAATCCAATTCTTGAAATGGGTATCAATAACGGATTGATGATGGCAGCAGAACGTCTGCTTGAAAGTAACATGAGTATTGATAAAGTTGTTATCCTGCTTCGTTTGGGCAAACAACAAGAAAAAGTTTTGCGCCTAAAATACGCAAGAAATAACTAATAAATGAACCCTCCTAAACGCTATTTAGGAGAGTTTTTTGTCTTTAAGATTTCTTTTGTTTATAAGATGTGTCATTCCATTTTAGGCAAGTGAAGGTTTTAAAATCCTTGGTCTCTAAAATCGTCATACTACCGTTATCAAGTCCGCCTTGGGCACGGAGAACGGGTGGTTCATATCCTAATAAAGTACGGATAGAGGCGGTAAAATTAGCACCATGCCCAACTAACAAGACATTCTGATAAGGTTGATTTTTCATTGATTTAATGAATGACTCAACGCGTTTAGTGGTTTGATAAACAGATTCAGCGTCAAATACATCATTATCGAATTTAGCTAAATTATGTCGAAAAGCTTGCATTTGTTGAGGATAAATAGATGTTATCGTTGCAATTTTGCTGCCTTCCAATCTTCCAAGATGCCATTCACGCAGCGAGGGTTGAAAGCTGATTGGCTTTGGATAGCGGCTGCGTGACATGATAATCTTGCAGGTATCGCTGGCACGTTTTAAATCGCTTGAAAAAACGGCATCAAATTTAACATCTTGGAGATAATCACCTAATTTTTCCAAATCATGGACGGATTCCTCCAAGAGTGGGGAGTCACCATTTGCTCCTTGGAAACGTCCTTCTAAGTTCCATTGTGTTTTACCATGACGTACAAAATAAAATTTCATCAGTTACTTTCCAATCTAAAAATTAATGTGAATCGTCAATCAAGTCAGCAAAGCTGGCACCAACAAAATCTGCCAAGGTTTGACTGTCAATGCGGATAGAACGTCCAATTTCACCAGCAGAAACAATCATCGTACCCATTTCTAAAGCACGGTTGTCAATGAAAATCGGAAAATTGTGTTTTTGATGAATACCGACAGGATTATTTGCTCCGTGAATGTAGCCAGTCGTTTTTTGAAGATTTTTTTGTGGAATCATGCTGACTTTTTTGTTGCCAGAAACTTTGGCTAATTTTTTCTCAGAAAGATGTTCGGTGATTTGAACAATTCCGATTAGAGGACCTGTTTTGTCACCTGTTAAAGCAAGGGTTTTGAAAATATCAGATTTTTCAATGTCATCTGGTAAGTCTCCCTCAAGTGCATTGATTACTAAACTGTCGTGTTCGATTTTTGCCTTGTCCAGAATTTGGTCAACAAGTGTCTTTTTTAAATTTGCTTTTTTTGCCATTTTCCCTCTCAATCTTTCTATTCATTAGTCAATTACTATTTTACTAAAAAATAAAAAAGGTACAAGTTTGCACCTTTTAGAGAGCATTATAATAAGCTTGAACGAGTTCGACAAAATCTTCAACGTCATAGTCCGTACCGAAATAATCATTAGCGGTTTCTGTCCAGTAATCAGTTGGATCAACGTGGTCAGTACCACCAAGGTAAAGGCTGACCATTTCATGTGTCCAAATGGTTCCTTCGCCATCTTCTTGACCAAGTGTTACAGGAAGGTCATATTTTTTGAACATGTAGGCAGTATAATAAGCTGCGTTTGCTAGTTGCTCGGCGAAGCCTTTTTGAGAATCCTCATGTGTTAATTCAAATTGAATGTAGTAAGGATTGGCTTTGGCACCAGCGCCTTGAGCTTCGTAATTTTCATCAGCAATACGAAGAATGGTTGCATCGTCGATGAAAGAATGGACAAAAATGCCTTCTTCATCATAATTTTGAACCATATAGTTCACTTCACTTTGGATAGTTGAATCATCAACGCCAGTATCGTGAATAATGATTCCACGAGGTTTACCATCAGAGGTTTTATAAGCGCTTTGTTCAAAGCTCTTTTCAATACTATCTGTAATCTCGTTGTGTGAATAGGTAAGTGTCCCAGCAATATATTGGTTGATGGCGTTTGTTTGCTGTAGTGAAATATCTTTGGTGTCGATATAGTAAGTTTCACCATTCATATCAAATTCTGCAAGGGTAACTTCTTTTTCATTGATTTTAGCTTTGTAATAATAAGCATCGATAGATAACTCGGTGTCTTTTGGAAGACTGGTGCTTGAGCCATTCTTTGTGTAAATATTAGCTTTAGTGCCTGAGACAGTGGCTGTTTGAGACGTAGTGTAGTTGCTAGCTGATGACAAATCCAAGCCTTGATCAAGCGCGTGTGTAATAATTCCAGAAAAGAATAGTTTAGAAAAAAAGATTATAAGTGCAGCAAAGGAAATGACTAAGACAGAAATGTTTAGGTAAACTGAGTTTTGATGTCGTTTCCTCCGAGAGAGATGTTTCTTTATTGTCATGCCTAAATTATAATTTGATTGGCTTAAAGAAAAATAAAAAGACTAGCAAAATCAAAATGCTAGTCCTTTATTTGTTATCAGCTTTTCCGAAAAGTTTTTCGTACGTTTCTTTTCGATCTTTGGTAACGGCGATTTGGTTCAAATCAAGAGCAGAATCAAATCCGCCGAGATGACCTTGTGATGTATATTGATGAAGATCGTAATCCAAGTCTGTTTGTGGAGCGGCATCATAGTAACCAGAGTCAGAACCATAAGCAGGAATCCATACGGCATCAAAACCGTCAACAGAGATTTCTTGCTCAGTCATGAAGTAAGTACCAATGTAGATACCAACTTTTTCAGCTCCAAGTCGTTTTAATTCGCTTAAGAATGCCTGTACACCTTTATTCATGTCTGACATAGTCGCTTCCTCAACGTCAATCCAGTAGAAAGTAGGTTTGTAAGGTGAAGCATTTTCGTAGAAGGTCCTTGCTTCATTTTTCATTTCCTTGACGCTTTTTCCGAGGGCGTAACTGTAGACGGCTACAGGAACATTTCGTTTTTGAAATTCTTTAATATGTGTCTTAAACGATTTATCGATACCAGTTGTATAGGCAGCGTTGCTATCTTTACTGATTTGTGACCCTCCATAGACACGTACAATAGCACCAGAAATATTTTGAGATAAAGTGTCATAATCAATTTCATTTGGTAGTTGCCAACCTGAAACATCGATAATCGGATTAAGAACGAATTCTTCATCAGTTTCTGAAGTTGATGTAGTAGGGGTCGTGCTTGAGCTACTCATAGTTGGGATAGAAGCCTTAGCCGAAGCCAGTTGTTGCTTTCGTAAGCCGTCAGAGTGAGCTTTACCAATCACGAGAAGCAGCCCAAACAAGGCAAAGAAAACTACAACAACAATTGGTTTTAATCGTCTTCTCATTAGTCATATTTTAGCGTAAAAAGAATCAAAAATCAAAACAATGATCATTTTGTAACCAATTTGTCATATTTTTTAACAAACTATCTATGGACATCACGAAAGTCAGTAACGCCAGTAAAGCCTTTGCAATAAGCTTTTCTGGGGTATGTTATTTGAAAAGACTTTCTAGTTCTGTAACAATTGTTTCAGGTTCTGTTTTTGCAGAAAAGCGTTTGACGACATTTCCATTTTGGTCAATGAGGAATTTGGCAAAATTCCATTCAATACGCTTGCCAAGAGGTCCTTTTGCTTGACTTTTTAGCCAGTCATAAAGTGGATTGGCTTCTTTACCATTGACTTTGATTTTAGCAAAACGTGGGAACGTAGTCTGATAATTTAGCGTGCAGAAAGTGTTGATTTCATCAGCAGTTCCAGGCGCTTGATTCATAAACTGATTACAAGGAAAATCTAAAATTTCAAAGCCTTTGTTATGATAAGTATCGTAGAGTTTTTGCAAGCCCTCGTATTGTGGAGTTAAGCCACATCCAGTTGCTGTATTAACAACTAAAAGAACCTTGCCTTGGTATTTTGAAAGAGAAATATCAGTGCCGTCCTGAGCTTTGACGGTGAAGTCGTAGAGATTAGTCATGGTTGAGCTCCTCTGTGTAAGTGATGATTTGGTCGACAGTATCACTTAAGAATTGGATAGTGTCGCGCAGTGGTCGAGCTGTTGAGATATCAGCACCGATTAATTTTGCAGTATCAAGCGGTGTGCGTGAACCGCCAGATTTTAAGAAATTAAGCCAATCTTTGTCACCATTTGGATTGTTTTTCAGGTTAAGGTAACCAGTAGTTGAAATCACCATACCAGCTGAGTAAGTGTAGCTGTAAAGTCCCATGTAGTAATGACTTTGACGCATCCAAGTGAGAGCAGCGTCGTCATCGATCTCAACCGCATCACCCCAGAATTGACTTAGGACATCTTTCATAATGTTGTTAAGCTGTTCAGCACCAAATGTTTTCCCTTCTTCAATCAAGTTATAAACACGACGTTGGAAAGCAGCTTCCAATAAGTGTGTGATGAAGTTGTGGAAGTAAGTATCTGTCAAACGGTGCGCTAGCGCAAAGCGTTTTTGACGAGGATTATCAAATTGTTTTTCAAGATAATCACTTAAAAGCAGTTCATTGAAAGTTGATGGGGCTTCAACATAATAAGTTGACATATGTGTGTTGAAGTAGCTTTGGTTATTATCTGAGAAGATAAATTGACCAGAGTGCCCAATTTCATGAATAAGTGTGTAAACGTCAGACATACGACCTGTCCAACTCATGAGGATATAGGGGTGAACTTTGTAAGGGTCAGCAGCATAGCCACCAGAATCTTTGTTGGCATTAGCAGCAAAGTCAACCCAGCGTTCTTTTCTAAAACGAGAGACTTCGTTTGCGTATTCTTGACCAAGAGGTGCCACAGATTTCATGACTAAATCATAAGCATCATCAATAGTAACTTCAGGATTAAGTTCAGCGTCCAAGTCAAGTTTCCAGTCAGCAAACGTCATTTTATCAAGACCATTGACTTTGGCAACGTGTTTGAGATATTTTTGAGCTACTGGAGCAAATTCAGTCATGATAAGGTCGATTTGTCGATCAAACATGGCACGGTCAACTTCTTGTTCAGCTAAAAGATAATCAAAGACTGAGTCATAGCCACGCATATCGGCGATAAGTTTTTCAGATTTGACTTGGGCAAGATAGGCGCTAGCAGCTGCATTTTGGTGTTTGCGAAGTCCTGCTGAGAAAGAACGAAAAGCTTTTTCACGAACGTCAGCATTTTCATGGTTTTGATAGAAGTTTTCGTAAGTGACGAAAGAGTTTTTATAGATTTTACCATCAACTTCAAAATCGTCCATTTCAAAGTCACCTGCACGCATCTTAGTGTAAATATCTTGCGGAGCGCTAAAAACTTCACCAAGGTTAGTCAGTGTTTTTTCAACTTCTGGAGAGATAAAGTGACTTTTCTTGATTTTGGCTTGACGAATGGCTGCGCTAAAATGTGGGTTTGCTTCAAGAGCATCAAGAATATGAGAATCAGCAGTAGCAAGAGCAGTGTCAAAGAAGCTGAGTTCTACATTAGCTTTGGTAAAGAAATCAGCTCCAGCTTTGGCAATTTGAGCAAATTCTTCGTTGCTAAAATCTGTCGTTTGTGGCATAAAAGCGTAATTGTCAATGTGACTCATCTCAATGTAGATTTGCTCGATTTCATAAAGTGCACGAGTATAGTCATCGACAGTTGAAAGTTTATCTTGGTAGTTTTTCGTGAAAAGATTAATATCTTCTAGTGTCTTTTCGATATGACGTAGAAAATCTTCGCGGTCCTGGTAAAGAGCGCTTAAATCCCACAGTTCATTTTCAGGAAATTCAGAACGGTGTTTTAATTCCATGGTTGTACCTCTTCTTATAACATTATTATGGAACAGTATATCAGAAAAAAGTGGTTAACTGAAAAGAGAGCCACCACTTTTCTTAAAAAATTTTTTAATCCAAGCTTGTTTTTTAGTAAAGCGGTGACATTGCTTATATAACAAGCTTTGTCAGAAATTCTGGCCAACAAGTTTATTTAAAAAAGTCAGAAAATTATATAAAATAATGTGCAATTTATAGAAATTGGGTTACATTTTCCGTAAAAAGTGGTATGATTAAGTAGTACGCTTGTAATAAAGGATTAAAATCCGAACAAAAAAGGAGTGAAGAGTGTGACAATCCAAAAACTGGAGAACAATGATACCCAGTCGATCATTACCGAGGAAGTCAAAGTACTAAAAAGCTTACTCGATGAAACAACCCATCAAATGGTTGGTGATGAGGTATTCGCTAAAATTCAAAACATTGTTAAATTGTCAGCAAGTGATGAATATGGTAAACTTGAAGAACTAGTAGCTCAGTTGACCAACGAAGAGATGGTTGTTGTGTCTCGTTATTTTTCAATTTTGCCACTGTTAATCAACATTTCTGAAGACGTTGACTTTGCTTATGAAATCAACTACCAAAATAATACAAATCAGGATTATCTTGGCAAACTCTCTATGACTGTTGACATGGTTTCAGAAAGTGAAAACTCTAAAGAAATCCTTGAAAACGTAAATGTTGTACCTGTATTGACTGCTCACCCAACACAAGTTCAACGTAAAACGGTCCTTGAATTAACAAACCATATTCACGACCTTTTGCGTAAATACCGTGATGTGAAAGCAGGAGTAGTTAATCGTGATAAATGGTACACTGACTTACGCCGTTATATTGAAATCATCATGCAAACGGACATCATTCGTGAGAAAAAACTTAAGGTAAAAAATGAAATTACCAATGTAATGGAATATTACAATGGATCCTTAATCCAAGCGATTACTAAGTTGACGTCAGAGTACAAACGTTTGGCTGCTGAAAAAGGTATCGACCTTACAAATCCAAAACCTATCACAATGGGTATGTGGATTGGTGGTGACCGTGATGGTAACCCATACGTAACTGCTGAAACTCTTCGTTTGTCAGCTACTGTTCAAAGTGAAGTCATCATCAATTACTACATTGAAAAATTGACAGGTCTTTACCGCACATTCTCACTTTCAACAACGTTGACTAAAATCAGCCCTGAAGTTGAACGTTTGGCAGAATTATCAAGCGATAAATCAATTTATCGTGAAAATGAACCATACCGTAAAGCTTTCAACTATATCCAATCAAAATTGATTCAAACATTGATTGAATTGAAAGCTGGTCCAACTATTTCACGTCATGCACTTGAAAATAGTAAACTTGGTTCAGACGTTTACGCAAACACTAACAACGCAAGTGTTATTGCTAAATATTTGCAAAACAAAGTTAATAAAGTTTCATCAGAACTTCAAGATGAAATTCCAAGTTATAAAACTGCTAAAGAATTTAAAGACGACTTGCTCATCATCAAACAATCATTGCTTGATAATGGAGGCGATGCTCTCTTGACAGGTGACTTTAGCGAGTTGCTTCAAGCTGTTGATGTCTTTGGCTTCTACCTTGCAACAATCGATATGCGTCAAGATTCAAGCGTCAATGAAGCTTGTGTCGCAGAATTGTTGAAATCAGCAAATATTGTTGATGACTACAGCGCTCTTTCTGAAGAAGAAAAAGTTAAAGTCCTTCTTAAAGAATTGCAAGAAGACCCACGTACATTGTCATCAACAAATGCCGAAAAATCAGAACAACTTCAAAAAGAATTGGCTATCTTCCAAACAGCTCGTTACCTTAAAGATAAATTAGGTGATGAAGTTATCAAACAACACATTATTTCACACACTGAAAGTGTTTCTGATATGTTTGAATTGGCTATCATGCTTAAAGAAGTTGGACTTCTTGATAACCAAAAAGCGCGTGTTCAAATCGTACCACTTTTTGAAACTATCAAAGACCTTGAAAACTCACGTGGTATCATGGAAGAATTCCTTGATTATGATATCGTTCGTCGTTGGGTTACAGCTAACAAAGGTTACCAAGAAATCATGCTTGGTTACTCAGATAGTAACAAAGACGGTGGTTACCTATCATCTGTATGGACACTTTACAAAGCTCAAAATGAATTGACTCGCATCGGTTCAGAACGTGGTATTAAAGTGACATTCATCCATGGTCGTGGTGGTACTGTCGGTCGTGGTGGTGGTCCATCATATGAAGCAATCACATCACAACCATTTGGTTCTATTAAAGAACGCATTCGTTTGACAGAACAAGGTGAAATCATCGAAAACAAATACGGAAATAAAGACGTTGCTTACTACAACCTTGAAATGTTGCTTTCAGCGACAGTTGGCCGTATCGTTACTCGTATGATTACAAATCCAGATGAAATTGATACTTTCCGTGAAACAATGGATGGCATTGTGACATACTCAAATGGCGTTTACCGTGATTTGGTATTTGGTAATCCACATTTCTACGATTACTTCTTCGAAGCTACTCCAATTAAAGAAGTATCAAGCTTGAATATTGGTTCACGTCCAGCTGCTCGTAAGACAATCACAGAAATCTCTGGTCTTCGTGCAATTCCTTGGGTATTCTCATGGTCACAAAGTCGTATCATGTTTCCAGGATGGTATGGTGTTGGTTCAGCCTTCAAACATTTCATCGATGCTGAAGAAGGAAACCTTGAAAAACTTCAACACATGTATGAAAAATGGCCATTCTTCCATTCACTTCTTTCAAATGTAGACATGGTATTGTCTAAAACAAATATGAATATTGCTTTCCAATATTCTAAATTGGCTGAAAGTGAAGAAGTTCGTAATGTCTTCAATGTTATTCTTGACGAATGGCAATTGACAAAAGATGTTATCTTGGCAATTGAAAAACATGATAACTTGTTGGAAGAAAATCCATCACTTCGCGCAAGTTTGGATTATCGTATTCCATACTTTAACGTTTTGAACTACATTCAAATTGAATTAATTAAACGTTTGCGCCATGATGAGTTGGACGAAGATTACGAAAAACTCATTCACACTACAATTAACGGTATTGCCACAGGATTACGTAATTCTGGCTGATATGTTTAATCAAGGTCAAGGTCTGGGATTAAGTTCTCAGACTTTGACTTTTTTTTAGTCCAGAAAGATGATATAATGTCATATGATAAATTCGAAGATATTATAGGTGACTCTATGAAAATTGATAAAAGGCATCTCCTAAATTATTCCATCCTAGTGCCTTATTTAATCCTTTCAGTAATTGGACTGATTGTTGTTTATTCAACAACTAGTGCGACACTGATTCAGTATGGTGTGAATCCCTTTATGTCAGTACTGAACCAGGGTGTTTTTTGGTTAATCAGTCTATTTGCAATTAGTTTTATATATAAGTTAAAATTAAACTTTTTGAAAAACTCTCGTGTTTTGACAATGACCATGATGATAGAAGTAGTGCTCTTGTTGATTGCACGTTTCTTTACCAAGACCGTCAATGGTGCCCATGGTTGGATTGTCATTGGTCCTATTAGTTTCCAACCTGCTGAGTATTTGAAAATCATCATTGTTTGGTTCTTAGCATTTACTTTTGCAAGGCGTCAAGAATTGATTTCAACATATGACTATCAAGCTTTGACTAAGCGCAAATGGTGGCCAACTAAGCTTAGCGATTTGAAAGATTGGCGCGTGTATTCGTTAGTTATGGTTCTTTTGGTTGCGGCGCAGCCTGACCTTGGAAATGCAGCTATCGTCGTTTTGACTGGTTTGATTATGTATTCTATCAGTGGTGTAGGTTATCGTTGGTTTTCAGCTATTCTGGCAACCATCACAGCCTTCTCAACAGTCTTTCTTGGCATAATTGCTATTGTCGGGGTTGATAAGATGGGGAAAGTTCCTATCTTTGGTTATGTTGCTAAACGTTTCAGCGCCTTTTATAACCCATTTAAAGACTTGTCCGATTCAGGACACCAATTGGCGCATTCATACTATGCGATGAGTAACGGTGGCTGGTTTGGTCGTGGTCTTGGAAATTCTATCGAAAAAGGTGGCTATCTCCCAGAAGCAACCACAGACTTTGTTTTCCCAGTCGTGATGGAAGAACTTGGCATGATTGGTGCAAGCCTTATCCTAGCTTTGCTATTTTTCCTAATCTTGCGCATTATGCATGTTGGTATTAAGGCTAAAAATCCGTTTAACTCAATGATTGCTCTTGGAATCGGAGGAATGATTCTAATGCAAACTTTCGTTAATATCGGTGGAATTTCAGGCTTGATTCCATCTACAGGGGTTACCTTCCCATTCCTATCGCAGGGAGGAAATAGTGTCCTGGTCTTGTCGGTAGCGGTTGGTTTTGTTTTGAATATCGATGCTAATGAAAAACGCGAAGAAATTTATCGCGAAGCAGAAGCTGAACTTCGCTCGAAACAACAAGTTGTCCAAACATATGAAGAGGACAAGGTCATTGACTTAGATAGTTTCTATTAAATATATTGAAAAATCTCCTATTATTTAGGAGGTTTTTTGTTTTGAAGTTAAAAATAGTTAAAATAATGTTTGTCATCTTGAAAATATTTTGTATTTTCAAGGAAGTTTTTATTAAAAGTAGATATATTGAACCCAATCACACCCTTACGAAATGAAGAAATCTTAAATTAAGCAGTAAAATACTTGCAATTCTTGCATAATTTGTTAAAATAGTAAGGTAAAGTTAGACTGTATTGCCTACTGTCTATCTATAAAATATATTTTATTGGAGGCTTTTACCCAAATGGCAAAAGAAAAATACGATCGTAGTAAACCACACGTTAACATTGGTACAATTGGACACGTTGACCACGGTAAAACTACTTTGACAGCTGCAATTACAACAGTTCTTGCTCGTCGTCTTCCAAGCGCAGTTAACACACCAAAAGACTACGCTTCTATCGATGCTGCTCCTGAAGAACGTGAACGCGGTATCACAATCAACACTGCACACGTTGAATACGAAACTGAAAAACGTCACTACGCTCACATCGACGCTCCAGGACACGCGGACTACGTTAAAAACATGATCACTGGTGCTGCCCAAATGGATGGTGCTATCCTTGTAGTAGCTTCAACAGATGGTCCAATGCCACAAACTCGTGAACACATCCTTCTTTCACGTCAGGTTGGTGTTAAACACCTTATCGTCTTCATGAACAAAATTGACTTAGTTGACGATGAAGAATTGCTTGAATTGGTTGAAATGGAAATCCGTGACCTTCTTTCAGAATACGATTTCCCAGGTGATGACATTCCAGTTATCCAAGGTTCAGCTCTTAAAGCTCTTGAAGGTGATTCTAAATATGAAGACATCATCATGGACTTGATGAATACTGTTGACGAATACATTCCAGAACCAGAACGTGACACTGACAAACCATTGCTTCTTCCAGTCGAAGACGTATTCTCAATCACTGGTCGTGGTACTGTTGCATCAGGACGTATTGACCGTGGTGTTGTTCGTGTTAATGACGAAGTTGAAATTGTTGGTCTTAAAGAAGAAAGCCAAAAAGCAGTTGTTACTGGTGTTGAAATGTTCCGTAAACAACTTGATGAAGGTCTTGCAGGGGATAACGTTGGTGTTCTTCTTCGTGGTATCCAACGTGATGAAATCGAACGTGGTCAAGTTATTGCTAAACCAGGTTCAATCCACCCACACACTAAATTCAAAGGTGAAGTTTACATTCTTACTAAAGAAGAAGGTGGACGTCACACTCCATTCTTCAACAACTACCGTCCACAATTCTACTTCCGTACAACTGACGTTACTGGTTCAATCGAACTTCCAGCAGGTACTGAAATGGTAATGCCTGGTGATAACGTTACTATCGAAGTTGAATTGATTCACCCAATCGCCGTTGAACAAGGTACTACATTCTCAATCCGTGAAGGTGGACGTACTGTTGGTTCAGGTATCGTTTCAGAAATCGAAGCTTAATTTTAGTTAATTAATTAAGTTCCCAGATAACAATTATTAGTCAGATAGTAATTGTAGAAAGAGTCCCGAAAGGGGCTCTTTTTTTGCAATTTCTTTCATGATTATGTGTAAAAATCCCCTCGAACCTTTAAAAGATGCTGAAAATATGATAAAATAAGGGGGTAAATAAAAATAGAAGAGGTATGTGAAATGTCACGTAAACCATTTATCGCTGGTAACTGGAAAATGAACAAAAATCCAGAAGAAGCTAAAGCATTCGTTGAAGCAGTAGCTTCTAAATTGCCTTCATCAGAACTTGTTGAAGCTGGTATCGCAGCTCCTGCACTTGACCTTTCAACAGTTCTTGCTGCAGCTAAAGGTTCAAACCTTAAAGTTGCTGCTCAAAACTGCTACTTTGAAAACGCTGGTGCTTTCACTGGTGAAAACAGCCCTAAAGTATTGTCTGAAATGGGAACTGACTACGTTGTAATCGGTCACTCAGAACGTCGTGAATACTTCCACGAAACTGACGAAGATATCAACAAAAAAGCTAAAGCAATCTTTGCTAATGGTATGCTTCCAATCATCTGCTGTGGTGAAACTCTTGAAACTTACGAAGCTGGTAAAGCTGCTGAATTCGTAGGTGGACAAGTTTCAGCTGCTCTTGCTGGATTGTCAGAAGAACAAGTTTCTTCACTTGTTATTGCATACGAACCAATCTGGGCTATCGGTACTGGTAAATCAGCTAGCCAAGATGACGCACAAAAAATGTGTAAAGTAGTTCGTGACACAGTTGCAGCTGACTTTGGTCAAGCAGTAGCTGATAAAGTTCGCGTTCAATACGGTGGTTCAGTTAAACCTGAAAACGTTGCAGCTTACATGGCTTGCCCAGACGTTGATGGTGCCCTTGTTGGTGGTGCATCACTTCAACCAGAAAGCTTCCTTGCTCTTCTTGACTTTGTAAAATAATCAAGAATCATTGAAGTCATATTAAAAACTACTTGTCTTAGGACAGGTAGTTTTTTATGCTAAAAAGCTTGGAACATATGTTCCAAACTTTTGTTTTTAATAACGTCCAAGAATTTTTTTGAGATTATGGATAAGTTTGTATTTGAGTGGGTGTGGGTAATAACGGAAGGTTCCCATTTTTCGAGTGATGTAGCCGTTATAGTTTTGTTTAAAGCGTAAAACGCCGTCAGAGCCATCGAATTCTCCAGTGATACCTAAGAGGTTATAGGTTGTAATACCACGCTTGATGGCTTCTAGCATGACGTATTCTTGTAAAAGAGCAGGTGCATAGAATTTATTAAACTCTGGGTAAGAACCTGAGAAGAGATAGACGGCTTCTTGTTTGGTATAAACGAAGAGACTTCCAGCTAAAATAACATTCTGTGAGCCGTATTTTTCAATAAAGACTTTAGCTTCAGCGATACGAGTGTCAAATGTAGCTGATTGACTTGATAGTTCACGCAATTGATTTTGTTTCTTTTCAGAACCGTTGTTATTTTCAATAGCTGAGCGAAGTTTTTCAATTCTTTGGTTAAGTTTTCCTTGATCGCTTTCAAGGTGTTGTAAATAATCTTGAAAATTAAGGGTTGCCACCATAAATTCACAAGAATCTCCAAAGCTATCATAGAAATCTTGGTAGTAGTCAAGAGACTTGTCTACATAATCTCTGCGGTTAGAAGTAGCAGAAGTAATTTTTTTGAAAAGTGGTAGCTCATCACGATCAAGTTTTCGTAACGTGATACCAAATGTTTTAGCCTTTTTGACAAGTGGGCGACCTTTTTTACTAAATGATTTTAACAAAGTCTTTTCAGTTAGGTCAGTCAAATCTTTGACGTAATGCCAATCAGCTTCACCGCCGGGATAACCTGTCAATAATCCATCGTGATGATAGCCTAGAGATAGGAAATCTTCTAGCAAAGCTGTATTAGCTTGGTCTGTTGGTTCACCATTGGTATCGAAATGTTGATAGGTGTCAAATGGTTTAACCAATAACTCGATAGCGCCGTTTTCTTTAGCATAAGCTTGAAGTTCTTGATAGAAAGCTTTCAAATAGATTTGATTGCGAGAAGTAGGACCGGAATTGATTTCCATGTGAAGTCCACCAGCTACTGGCGTGCTATAAAGAACACCAGCGACTTGCAGTTCATCAGCTTCCTTTAATCCAAGATAAGTGACTTGGTAACCACGTTTTTCAAGCAAATCAGCCATTTCGACAGATTGCATGAATGATTTGTAATTGACGGTATTGCAAAAAGTCTCAAAAACTTTTTTATCGATAATCTCAAGAGACATTAATGGCCATTTCTCCTTTGTTTGCGAATGTTATAAGCCAAGTTTGATAGTTTGTAAAGTAAACCATTTACTGGAATGTTAAATTCACCAATAAACTCTTCGATTGTTGGGTTGAAGTTTGATTTGAATTTAGTTAATCCATCATCAAGTGTTCCTTCAACACCACCCATATTTGCCCAGATGATGCCATCAGCGTAAGCATCTTCAAATACTTTTGGATAAAGTGAGTATTGAGGATAGAATTTCTTGAATTCATCGTTCATACCAGCGTAAAGCATTTCCATAACGTTACCGAATGACACTGATAAGATACCAGCAATAATTAATTCATCAGGGTATTTTTCAACGAATTCTTCAAACTCTTTGATGTATTTTGTAACAGAATTTTTTTGTTGAGTGAGTTTTGTCAAACGTTTCTTTTGGTGTTCAGCTGTTCCAGACAAGTCTTTCTCGATTTGAGCCAATTGTTCTTTGTATTCAGCCAAACGTTTTGGTAAGTTAACTTTTGCCAAGTGTAGGTAAGCATCATCACCATAAATTTCCATCATTTTACGGAAGTAATCTTCGTTACGAAGAGCAACACCTTTGCGGTTTTCTGTAAGGGCAACGACATCAGCAAAAGCTTTGACGTCATCGATTGTACCACGCGTAGTGATAACACCACGGTGAACGGCGTCTTTCATCAAACGTTTTGTGTGTTTAGGGAAAGTTGTTGTCATGTCTTCTTGTGTGTAGACATTGGCTTGAAAACGAGGTTGGATGCTTTCAGCAATTGTTGTTGTGCGTCCAGTCCATTCGCAACCAGCTGCTTTCAAGTTGTCGATTGCAAGAAGTGTATCTTTGTTTTCATCAACTTCTTCACCGATTTTGTATTGTTTTAATAACAATGCTGGATCCATCTTGATGAATAGAGCATGTTTTGTTTTACCATATTTTTTAAGTGAGTTAATCACGAAAGCAACGAGTTCTTTATCGCTGTAGTCCATGATTGGTCCACGTGGAATGTAAAGCATAGTAAAGCCAAGTGGCAAAGCTTTGATAAGGACAGAAGCGGAAGCGACTAATTGGTCGTCTTTGTAGAAACCAATACGTTCATTGTCCCAGTTATCCTTTATTTTTGCCCAATTTGAAGATTGTAAAAGATTAGTTTGGTTACTTGCTTTTGCAAAATTATCGTGTTCTTCAGCTGAGGTACCGATTTTATAGCTATACATTATTTTAAGACCCACTCTCTAAGGGCGTGTGCAACGCCACTTTCTTCGTTTGATTTTGTAATATATTTAGCAATTTCTTTAAGCTCAGGTGTACCATTTTCCATAACGACAGGGTTACCAACAGCTTCAAGCATGGTACGGTCGTTTTCAGCATCGCCGATTGCCATAGTCTGGTCAGGAGTAAGCCCCATTTTTTCAGCAAGGTGTTTGATGGCATTTCCTTTGCTGGCTTTTTTGTTCATGAATTCTAGATAAAATGGTGTTGATTTAACGATAGTGTATTTATCAAAGAACTCTTGTGGAATTTTTTCTATGGCTGCATCGAGGATTTCAGGTTCATCGATGAACATCATTTTAATAATTTCTTTATCGCCCATTTCTTCTGGAGTGCGGTAAAAAATTGGCATGTTAACCAAACTTGATTCATGAACCGTGTATTTTCCAATGTTGCGGTTAGCGGTATAAATTCCTTTTTTCGTGATGGCATGCATGTGAACATCTAATTTACGGCTAAGGAACTCAATATCAAGATAGTCTTCGTAAGTCATGGTTTCCGTGATGATGTTTTCACCGGTTGACGTATCTTGGACCAGTCCACCATTGAAGGTAATAACATAATCGCCTTCTTCTCTTAGATTTAATTCGTTAAGAAGTGGCTGAACACCGGGAATTGGGCGCCCAGTTGCGATAATGACCTTAACACCTTGTTTTTTAGCTTCTTGAACAGCTTCAAAAACCTCAGGCGTTACTTTACGGTCGTTGGTTAAAAGTGTGCCGTCGATGTCGACAGCGACTAATTTAATAGACATAAGGTTAGTTTACCCCTCCTAAAGAATCTCTACCTATATATCTTACTAAAAAGTGGCTTATTTGTCATGGGGAACACAAGGAATTCTAAGAGGTACCGTTTTCATTTTAAAAAAAGAAAAGAAGCTAGGTGAAACCTAGACAATTTGTCATTAGTTTCATCTCTAACTTCTTAATTGGGTGAGACAAAATGATCATTTGAGATATAGCTCATAAATTCCTTTTTGGTGTGTGCAAATAAGTCATCATCACTGAGCATTTCTTTTGGAAAGTAAAAACGTCTATCGCCATAAATGGTACCTGTCAAAGTTTTGACAATTGGTGAGATAGTTGATAATTCAACAACTGAACCATCTTTTTGAATCATGTTAATCTCAGTGCGAGGTTCTTTCTTTTCTGGGCGATAAATATCGTAAGGAAGATCAAAATTAACATGAATACCAGTGTAATAGTCTGGGTCAAAACCAACAGATTTTACCAATTCAACTAAATGACTGAGGTCCTTACGAGATTCTTCTTCGAAAGTTACGGATTTGAAAACCTTACGGTTAACAAAACGACTAGCTAAATCTGCTAGAATGTCATCTTCAGCAGCCGTCCAAGCTTGAAAATAAGTGTTCATCACACCATCATCCAGCGATAAATAATCGGCTAGACTAGCTTGATTAGCTAAAAATGGAATGAGATTTGGTGACGTTTTTTCAAAGAAGTGGCTATCAATGTGATAAAGGTATTTAGCACGTTTTAAGAGATTTTGCAGCAAGACTTCCATAGCTCGGCTAGCGGGGTGGAAATAGACTTGCATGTACATTTGAAATCGACTGACAATGTAGTCTTCGACAGCGTGCATGCCGTTATATTCAAAGACAATGCCGTCAGCTGTTGGACGAATAACACGCAAGATGCGTGTCAAATCAAATTGACCATATCTTGCTCCACTGTAGTAGGAGTCGCGCAAAAGGTAATCCATTCGGTCGCAGTCAATCTGGCTAGAGATGAGTTGCACCACTTGCTTGTTGTGGTAAGTGTGGTTGATGACACTTGCCACATTTTCAGGAAAATCTGGGGATACTCCGCGTAAAATCGCATTAACTTCCGTGTCAGGACTAGTGATAATTTCTTGAGTAATAGCTTCGTGGTCAGTATCGAAAAGCTTTTCAAAAGTGTGTGAATAAGCACCATGCCCCACATCGTGTAAGAGGGCTGCTACCATGGTTAAAAGATTTTCATTAGAATCCCAAATCTCTGGAAATTTGGCATCAAAAATCTCAGTTACTCGTCTAGCAATTTCATAAACGCCTAAGCAGTGTGAAAAGCGACTGTGCTCAGCGCCATGAAAGGTGAAAACAGTTGTCGAGACTTGTTTGACACGACGTAGACGCTGAAATTCTTTACTATTGATAAGGTCATAAATGACCGGATGATTGACGGTTATATAATTGTGAACAGGGTCACGAAATACTTTTTCATTCATAGTTTCATTATAACAAAAAAGCTAAAAAAGCTAAGGGTTTAACTCTTGAAATAATCTTGTTTACGAAAGTTAAAAAATTGCTTATAATGGAGTCTATGACAAATGAACTTATCTTACGTTTAATCCAGATTTTTTTGGTTTTCTTAATTATTTGGATTTTTGGAAATATCATCTTGCATGCCAAGAAAAATAAAATTAATTTAAAGGAAAGATTCTGGACAGGTCTATGGATAGGCTATCTGACAGACTTACTAGATACTTTAGGAATTGGAACGTTTGCGACTAGTACGGCGCTTTTTAAGGCAACAAAATTAGTCAAGGATGATAAACAGATTCCTGCGACCTTATCAACTGCTCACGTCATTCCAGTCTTGATTGAGGCACTTTGCTTTATCACGATTGTGAAAGTGGAATTGCCAACCTTGTTAGCGATGGCAACGGCTTCTTTTGTGGGAGCTCTTGTCGGGACACGTCTTACGAAAAACTGGGACACACGTCATGTTCAAAGAGCTTTAGGAACGCTGTTGATTATTGCTGCGCTTATCATGGCTTATCGCATGATTGCAAATCCTGGTGCAGGAATGGGTGACGGTGTTCACGGTGTTCACGGCATTTGGCTTTTGGTTGGTATAGTGTTTAATTTTACGATTGGTATTTTGATGACCATGGGATTAGGAAACTATGCTCCAGAATTGATTTTCTTTTCAATGCTTGGGATTAATCCGTCGATTGCACTTCCAGTGATGATGCTTGACGCAGCAGTTATCATGTCAGCAAGTACGACAGAATTTATTAAATCTGGTCGTGTGAATTGGCCGGGGGTTCTAGGTATCATTATCGGTGGTTCTTTTGGTGTTTTGACAGCAGCATTTTTCCTCAGTCAGCTGGATATCAATAAGTTTAAAATACTGATTGTTTTCATCGCTATTTTTACTGGAACAAGTTTGCTTCGTTCATCAGCGATTAAGCGTTAAACCAGCGTTATTATTAGCTTTCCGAAGAAAGAATTGGTATAATTTTAGAGAAAGGAAGAAGATTACTTAGATGAAACTTCATATTAAGAATAAAATTGATTTAGATGGACAAGTTGAGTTAGTTGAGCAATCATACCCAGTCAAATTAACCGAAAAAAATGGTCATATCTACCTTACCTACACCAATGAAGAAAAAGAAACGGTTATGCTTAAGTGTAATGACCAAGAGTTGATTATGACACGTTTTTCAATGCCAAAATCAATCATGCGATTTCATCGCGAACTGCCAGCTTTAGTTGCTATTCCAACTCCAGTTGGTATGCAACATTTACAAACACAGACCAGTGTTTATGAGTTGGATACCAAAGAGCAAAATCTTAAAATCCACTATCAACTAAAACAAATTGAAGGAGATAATGTTTTTGCGAACTATCAGCTAGAAATTAGGTGGTTGTAAGCCTAACCAAAGCTTGATGTATCAAGCCTCGAGACTCATGTGTTTAGTTGACAAATGGTTTTAAAATTGATATGATTACTTTGTATTCAAGGGAGTAGCAGACGGGTAAAGCCCGTGACATGGTCGTCATTACGAAAGAAATTTCCGGCCCTGTCTTAAACAGCGAGACTTGTTTTAAAAAAACAGGTCTCTTTTTCTATAGAGGAGACCATAGGAGGAAGTTATTTTGTCTAAAGAACAAAGTAAAGCTCTGTTTTATACACAGAGCAAAGATGAAACATTGGAAACTCTGAAGTCATCACGTGATGGTTTGTCTACAGACGAAGCTCAAAAACGCTTGGACGAATTTGGTCACAATGAACTTGATGAAGGTGAAAAACGTGGTTTGTTTGCGAAATTCATCGATCAGTTCAAAGATTTGATGATTATCATTTTGTTGGTCGCTGCGGCTCTTTCTGTTATTACAGAAGGAATGCACGGATTGACAGATGCTTTAATCATTCTTGCTGTTGTCATCTTGAACGCAGCCTTTGGTGTTTACCAAGAAGGTCAAGCAGAAGCAGCGATTGAAGCACTAAAAGACATGTCTAGTCAGATTGCGCGTGTTCGTCGTGATGGCCATGTGGTGGAAATTGACTCACGCGAATTAGTGCCTGGTGATATTGTCATGCTTGAAGCAGGGGATGTTGTTCCAGCAGATATGCGTCTTTTAGAAGCTGCATCATTGAAAATTGAAGAAGCAGCTTTGACCGGTGAATCTGTTCCAGTTGAGAAAGATTTGTCTGTTGATGTTCCAGCTGATGCAGGTATCGGTGACCGTGTGAATATGGCTTACCAAAACTCAAATGTTACCTACGGACGTGGTGTTGGTGTGGTTGTTAACACTGGTATGTTTACCGAAGTTGGTAAAATTGCTGATATGCTTGCAAATGCAGATGAAACAGACACACCACTTAAACAAAGCCTTAACCAATTGTCTAAAGTATTGACTTACTTGATTGTAGGGATTGCTGCTGTTACTTTCCTTATCGATGTCTTTGTTCGTGGTGAAGCTCCGCTTAACGGATTAATGGTTGCCGTTGCACTTGCTGTTGCTGCTATTCCAGAAGGTTTGCCAGCCATTGTAACAATCGTTTTGTCAATGGGGACAACAACCTTGGCCAAACGTAATGCTATCGTTCGTAAATTGCCAGCTGTTGAAACACTTGGTTCTACAGAAATCATTGCCTCAGATAAAACAGGGACATTGACAATGAACCAAATGACAGTTGAAAAAGTGTACACAAATGGTCAATTGCAAAATGCTACTAGCGAAATTTCAGCTGATAACAACACACTTCGTATCATGAACTTTGCCAATGATACAAAAATTGATCCAAATGGTAAATTAATCGGAGACCCAACTGAAACAGCACTTGTTCAATTTGGTCTTGACCATAGTTTTGACATTCGTGAAGTTCTTAAAAAAGAACCACGTGTGGCAGAATTACCATTCGATTCTGAACGTAAATTAATGTCAACGATTCACAAAGAAGCTGATGGTAAGTACCTTGTTGCTGTTAAAGGTGCACCAGATCAATTGCTTAAACGTGTGACTCGTATCGAAGAAAATGGTCAAGTTCGTGATATTACAGCTGATGAGAAGCAAGCTATTTTGCAAGTCAATAAAGACCTTGCAAAACAAGCTCTTCGTGTTTTGATGATGGCTTATAAATATGTTTCTGAAGTGCCAACGCTTGAATCAGAAATTGTTGAGTCTGATTTGATTTTCTCAGGTCTTGTCGGAATGATTGACCCAGAACGTCCAGAAGCAGCGAAAGCTGTTGCTGTTGCTAAGGAAGCTGGTATTCGTCCAATTATGATTACTGGTGACCACCAAGATACAGCAGAAGCTATTGCTAAACGTCTTGGTATCATTGAAGATGACGGTCAAGACCACGTCTTCACAGGTGCTGAACTTAATGAATTGTCAGATGAAGAATTCCAAAAAGTTTTCAAACAATATTCAGTTTATGCACGTGTGTCTCCTGAACACAAAGTCCGTATCGTTAAAGCTTGGCAAAATGAAGGTAAAGTTGTTGCCATGACTGGTGACGGTGTTAATGATGCACCATCACTTAAGACAGCTGATATCGGTATCGGCATGGGGATTACTGGTACAGAAGTTTCTAAAGGGGCTTCTGACATGGTCCTTGCTGATGATAACTTTGCAACGATTATCGTCGCTGTTGAAGAAGGACGTAAGGTCTTCTCTAATATCCAAAAATCAATTCAATACCTTCTTTCAGCTAATATGGCAGAAGTCTTCACAATCTTCTTTGCCACACTATTTGGTTGGGATGTTCTTCAACCTGTACACCTTCTTTGGATTAACTTGGTAACAGATACGCTACCAGCGATTGCGCTTGGTGTTGAACCAGCTGAACCAGATGTGATGACTCACAAACCTCGTGGACGTAAATCAAACTTCTTTGATGGTGGGGTTATGGGCGCAATTATCTATCAAGGTATTTTCCAAACTTTACTTGTTTTAGGTGTTTACGGATGGGCATTGATGTTCCCAGAACATGCTTCAAACCGCATGATGCACGAAGATGCTTTGACAATGGCGTTTGCAACTCTTGGTTTGATTCAATTGCTCCATGCCTTTAACGTTAAGTCTGTTTACCAATCAATCTTTACAGTTGGAGCTTTCAGAAATAGAACCTTTAACAGGGCAATTCCAGTAGCCTTCCTACTATTGATGGTAACTATTGCAGTACCTGGATTTAACCAATTATTCCACGTTTCACACTTGAGTGTGACACAATGGTTAGCAGTCATCATCGGAAGCTTGCTCATGGTTGTTTTGACAGAAATTGTCAAAGCTATCCAACGTGCCCTTGGTCAAGATGAAAAAGCTATTTAAAATATGCTAACTATTAGCTAGGACAAATTGTCCTAGCTTTTTTGCTTTCTGAAAATCTTTGAAAAATTTATGGTAGAATATTCTGGGGAGGCTTTCATGATTAAAGCGATTATATTTGATATGGATGGTGTTTTATTTAACACTGAGAATTTTTATTTTGACCGTCGTGAGGCATTTTTAGGAAGTAAAGGCATTTCTATCAAGCATTTGCCACCTAAATTTTTTGTAGGTGGACGGATGGATCAGTTCTGGGAAAAAATTTCAGGCGACAAGATTTCAGACTATGATACAAAAGCTTTGGAAGCAGAGTACACTGCTTATAAAAATGTTCATCGACCAGATTATAGCCAATTAATTTTTCCAGATGCTAAAAAAGTTTTAGCTGATTTAAAGGCAAAAGGATTTGTCTTAGCATTGGCTTCAAACACTGTGCGAAAAGATGTTGAACGAGCTTTGACGAAATGTGGTTTGATTGAATATTTTACCTACATTTTGACAGGTGATGATTTTAAAGAAGGTGAACCAAATCCTGCAATTTACAATGCTGCTTGTGCTAAATTAGGATTCGATAAAGGTAATATTGTTATTATTGAAGATAGTCAAAAAGGAATTCAAGCTGGAGTAGCGGCAGGTGTGCGAGTGATTGCCATTCGTGATAAAGTATTTGGCATTGATCAATCACAAGCTAGCCTTTTAGTTGATAGTTTAACCGAAGCTGTGCAAGTAATTGAAAAAGAAGTTTAAAGGCATTGTCATATTGAAAAGTAATTGTTTTAGGAATAGTAGCCTAAGCTAGGTAAAGAAAATGGCTGCTAATGTTAGCCAATAGCAATTTTACAGCCTTTATGATAAAATAAAAAGGCAGTAAGGAAATCTATAAAAGCGTCAAAAAGTAAAGATAAACTGATTATAGATTTGATTAATTAAGTCTAAAAAGCAGAGTGAAAAAGATAATTCTCCTTGTGTCATGAGACACAGCATTGAATTCCTATTTTCATTTTGCTTTCTTAACGAACTTAATATCTTATGTTAACAGAATACGTTCTACGAGTTGTGCAAAAAAGATAATTTTTCCTAGAGCTTAAGAGCTCTCCGTCAAAATTCCTATTTTTGTTATACTCGTTTAACGAACTTAATATCTTAATAAAGGAGTTATCTCATGGAAGTGGCTGAAATCCGCCAAAAAATAGTAGAAAATCAAGAGAAGTTGACTAGCTTCAGGAGGTCTCTTTGACTTAGATCGTTTGGAAGAAGACATTGCGCTTCTTGAAAATAAAATGACTGAGCCAGATTTTTGGAATGACAACATTGCAGCGCAGAAAACATCTCAAGAATTGAACGGTTTGAAACAAACCTATGAAACATTTAACGAGATGCAAGAATTGTCTGATGAGACAGAACTATATTTGGAAATGTTAGATGAAGATGATTCTATTCAAGCTGAGTTAGAAGAAACTCTTGAAAAACTTGATAAAATCATGACAAGTTATGAAATGACACTGCTTCTATCAGAACCATACGACCGTAATAATGCTATCTTGGAAATTCACCCAGGATCAGGTGGTACGGAAGCTCAAGACTGGGCTGATATGCTTTTCCGCATGTATACACGTTATGGAAATGCCAAAGGCTTTAAAGTTGAAACCCTTGACTACCAAGCTGGTGATGAAGCTGGTATCAAATCAGTGACTCTTTCTTTTGAAGGTCCAAATGCATATGGTCTTTTGAAATCAGAAATGGGTGTTCACCGTTTGGTTCGTATCTCACCATTTGATTCAGCTAAACGTCGTCACACATCATTCTCTTCTGTCGAAGTAATGCCAGAATTGGATGATACGGTTGAAGTTGAAATTCGTGATGATGATATCAAGATGGATACTTTCCGTTCAGGTGGTGCTGGTGGACAAAATGTCAACAAGGTTTCTACTGGTGTCCGTTTGACCCACATTCCAACAGGAATCGTTGTTGCGTCAACTGTTGACCGTACTCAATACGGTAACCGTGACCGCGCCATGAAAATGTTGCAAGCAAAACTTTATCAATTAGAACAAGAGAAAAAAGCGCAAGAAGTGGATGCTCTTAAAGGTGATAAAAAAGAAATCACTTGGGGAAGTCAAATCCGCTCATACGTCTTCACTCCATATACAATGGTTAAAGACCACCGTACAGGCTATGAAGTTGCTCAAGTCGATAAAGTCATGGATGGTGACATTGATGGCTTCATCGACGCTTTCTTGAAATGGCGAATTGATTAATTTAAAAGTAAAATTTTTGGATAACAAAATCGTAAAGGAAAATACAAATGGCATTAATTGAAATGAAAGGTGTAACTAAAAAGTATCACCGCTCAACAACTGCTTTGAGAGATATTAATGTATCTATCAACCCAGGTGAATTTGTTTATATTGTTGGTCCTTCTGGTGCTGGTAAATCAAGTTTCATTAAATTGCTTTACCGCGAAGAAAAAGTCTCTGCTGGGACACTTAAAGTTGGGGAATTTAACCTTACAAAAATGAAAAAACGTCAAATCCCGATTTTACGTCGTAGCATTGGCGTTGTCTTCCAAGATTACAAACTTCTTCCTAAGAAGACTATTTTTGAAAACGTTGCTTATGCCATGCAAGTAATTGGTGAAAAGCCACGTGAAATCAAAAAACGTGTGCCTGAAGTGCTTGAACTTGTCGGGCTTAAACACAAAATGCGTTCATTCCCTGATCAACTATCTGGTGGTGAACAACAACGTGTGGCAATTGCGCGTGCCATCGTTAACAATCCAAAAGTTTTGATTGCTGACGAACCAACTGGTAACCTTGACCCAGAAATTTCTTGGGAAATCATGCAATTGTTAGAACGTATCAACCTTCAAGGAACAACCGTTCTAATGGCAACACACAACAAACAAATCGTTGATAACCTTCGCCATCGCGTTATCGCAATTGAAGAAGGACGTATTGTACGTGATGAAGAGGAAGGAGAATACGGATATAATGATTAGACACTTTTTCCGCCACTTATGGGAATCTATTAAAAGTTTAAAACGAAACATCTGGATGACCATTGCATCAGTCAGCTCAGTTGCGATTACATTGACACTTGTTGGTATTTTTGCAGCTGTGCTCTTGAACATTGAAAAAATTGCTCAAGGTATTGAAAATAATATTCAAATTAGTGTTTATTTGGATGTTAACTCTGCTGATAATTTAGAAACAAAAACAAATGAAGTTGGTGAAACTGTTCAAAATGATGCTTATCACCAAGTTTATGACCAAATCAATGCACTTTCTGGTGTTAAATCAGTTACTTTCTCAAGTAAAGATGACCAATTAGCTAAGTTGAAAGAAACATATGGTGATGACTGGGCAATGTTTGATGGAGATTCAAATCCATTGCAAGATGTTTACGTTGTAGAAGCGACATCAGCATCAAAAGTTAAGAAATTAGCTAATAAAATTTCTAAAATTGAAGGTGTTGAATCAGTTAACTATGGTGGTTCAAACTCAGATCAACTCTTCAAGATTTCTAAATTTATCCGCACATGGGGAGTTGCAGGTACTGTTCTCCTCGTTGTTGTAGCTATTTTCTTGATTTCAAATACGATTCGTATGACTATCATGTCTCGTCACCGTGATATTGAAATCATGCGTTTGGTTGGTGCGAAGAACTCTTATATCCGTGGCCCATTCTTCTTTGAAGGTGCTTGGGTTGGTTTGCTTGGGGCAATTGTTCCATCAATCATCATTTACTTTGGCTATAAAGCTGTTTACGCATCAGTAAATCCACAATTTGAAGTACAAGGATTGACTCTATATCCTGCGGATACATTCCTTCCAATGATTATTGGTGGTATGTTCGTTGTGGGTATTCTTATTGGATCACTTGGTTCAGTTATCTCAATGAGACGTTATCTTAAAATTTAATAAAAAAACAACTTCTGATTTTCAGAAGTTGTTTTAATTTATAAAGCTTGTAATAGCTGTAGCAATTTCTTTTTCTTGTTCTTTTTGAGAAATACTTGCTTTTCCGTCTTTTGCTTGGTGACCATAATCTCCAAATTCGCTGTGATTACCTCCAGAGATATTGACGTATTTTGTATCTTGCGGAAGTCTCTTTTTAGCTTTATTATACTGGTTCCATTTAAGGATTTTATCTTTGCTAGCTGTGATTGAGAGAACTTTTAGCTTGTCTTTTGATAAGTCTGTTTTCTCACTTGGATAGCTTGCAAGAAGAATTAAACCAGTAACGTTTGTTTTGGCTGCATCAGCGTTCATGCAGGCAACAACGCCACCTAGTGAGTGCCCAGCGAGGTAGACATTTTTTAAGTTTTTTCATAGTGTGTTAAAATATGGGTTAAAATTCTTTTCATGTGCAATAGTCGTTTCACGACCATGACCAGGGTATACGGTGAAGTGATTTGGAAGACTAAAGAGTTCAGTTTTGATACTATTTAGTAATTGTTCTGCGTTACCAGTTGGCAAATCAGTTCGTCCAATGGTTTCACGAAAGAGCGCATCACCAGTGAGAACAAGGTCATCATCAGGGAAAACTAGCGAAACACTTCCCCATGAATGTCCTGGTGTTTGACGTGCTTGAAAACGAAAACCAGCTAATACATAATCTTCTTGATATTGAAAGTGGTACTCGGCAGGTTTTAAAATCACATCATCCATGTCAGCATGACGGTCTAAGCCTGAGAAATTATCTTTGGGTGAATAAAGCCAAGACGCTTCTTTTTCAGAGATATAAACAGGAGGCTGTCCAAAAGCATCACGAATCACATCAAGCCCCATAATATGGTCATAATGAGCGTGTGTGATTAAGATAGCAGCTATGGGTTTATCAATAGCCGTAATTTTTTCTTTAATTTTATCTGTATTGCTACCAGGGTCAACAACAATGATAGCTTGGTCATTGACCAATAAGTAGGTATTTTCACGTGCAACGTGGTTTAATAATCTAAAAATCTTCATAAAAAAAGTGTATCAAAAAAGTCTTTAAAAGTCATACAATCTCTTTTGCCAAACGCAATTTTTTCGCTATCTTATTTTTTGGATTAGGTGAATGTGGGCTTTAAAAATGGTATAATTTAAATGTTATGATGCAAGTTAATTCTCAAAAATATGCTGTTGTGGATTTGGAGGCAACGGGTGCCCACGCAATGGCAGAAATTATTCAGGTTGGCATTGTCATTATTGAAAATGATCAGATTGTGAAGACCTATCAAACGGATGTTAATCCGCACGAGGCCTTAACTGAACACATTATTCATTTAACAGGGATAACAGATGAGCAATTGGCAAAAGCGCCAGATTTTTCACAAGTTGCTCAAGAAATTTATCACTTGATTTCGGACTGTGTATTTGTGGCTCACAATGTGAAATTTGATGCCAATCTTTTAGCAGAAAAATTATTCTTAGAAGGATACGAACTACGTACGCCGCTTGTCGATACGGTTGAGTTATCACAAGTTTTCTATCCGACCCTTGAAAAATACACGCTAGGTCACCTAGCAGATGTTTTACAACTAGATTTGACAGATGCGCACACGGCTATTTCCGATGCTTATGCGACTGCTCAGCTATTGTTAAAACTAAAAGAAAAAATGGAAAGTCTGCCAAAAGAATTGCTAGAACAACTCTTACCTTTTTCTGATAATCTCTTATTTGAAACGGGAATGTTGGTTGAGGAGAGCTTTAAAAAGGCGAAAGTCATGTCAAAAAAAGATTACCAAGACGTTGGTGGTTTGATTTTACGACGTGCAAAAGCCATTGGCAGTGAACGTAAGTTGTCTGATGATTTTGAGTTAAATATGGCACTTCTAGGCTTGGATGCGCGTGAGAAGCAGAACCTATTTGCTCAAATGGTTAAAGATGATTTTCAAAGTTCAAAAATCTCATTCTTAGAAGCTCAGGCTGGTCTCGGAAAAACTTATGGCTATCTTTTGCCACTTTTGCAGCTAGCACAAGATGAGCAAATTATTGTTTCAGTGCCAACAAAGATTTTACAAGACCAAATCATGGCCAATGAAGCTAAAAAGATTCAAGAAGTCTTTAACATTTCTTGCCAATCCATCAAAGGACCTGGCAACTATATTAAGTTGGATTCTTTTGCGGAAACCTTGCACCGAGAAGGGGACAATCGCCTAGTTAATCGTTATAAAATGAAATTGCTTGTCTGGTTAACAGAAACTTTAACGGGAGATTTGGATGAAATCAGACAGAAGCAGCATTTTGAGGCTTATTTTGAACAGATTAAGCATGATGGTAATCTGAGTGAAAAATCCTTGTATAAGGATGTCGATTTTTGGAATCGTACTTATGAAAATGCTAAGCATAGTAAGCTTTTAATTATTAATCATGCGTATTTCTTAGAACGTGTTCAAGATGATAAGGCTTTTGCGGCTAAGAAAATTTTGGTATTTGACGAAGCGCAAAAATTGATTTTGAACCTAGAACAATTTTCACGACGTCGTGTTAATGTAACGCAATTGGTTCAAAAACTTGAAAAGCATTTGGATGCTGACCTGCCAACGCTTGAAAAACGTTTGATTGAGAGTCTTTCTTTCCAATTGAGCCATCTTGCCACACGTTTTTATCAAAATCAAGAAATTTATGTGACGGCAGAAGATGCTTACCGAGTAGAACGAGCTGCTAAAGAGTTGTTTGCTCTTAATCCTGAGTGGCGTTATCTGTGCTTGGAAGATTTGTTATCCCTATTTGCACAGCCATTTACGGATTTTTGGTTTGAGACAAGTTTTGAAAATGAAAAACGTCAGACCTATTTGAATGCAAGTAGTGATGAACTCTTGAATTTCCAAGAATTCTTGCCAGAAACACGCAAGACTTACATGGTTTCTGCGACACTGCACATCAGTCCGCAGGTTAGTCTCGCAGATTTGCTTGGTTTTGAGCAGTACCATTACATGAGCATTGAGCGAGACAAGCAAACGTCACAACGTATTTGGATTGATGAAGAAATGCCAAATGTTGCTGAAATTTCAGATGAAGCATACGCTGATGCGATTGCTGAGCGAATTTATCAGATTAGGCAATTAGATGAGCAAATGCTAGTGTTATTTAACTCTAAGAAAGCCATGTTTGATGTTTCTGAACGTTTGGATGCGGTGGAGCTTCATCATCTGACACAAGAGAAAAACGGTACAGCTTACAATGTTAAGCGTCGTTTTGAACGTGGTGAAAGTCATATTTTACTTGGGACTGGTGCTTTCTGGGAAGGTGTGGATTTTGTACAATCCGATAAAATGATTGAGGTCATTACACGTTTACCATTTGAAAATCCAAAAGATTTATTCGTTCAGAAAATCAGCAATCATTTGCTAGCGCAAGCTAAATCACCGTTCAATGATTATTCTTTACCGTTGGCTATTTTAAAACTAAAACAAGCTATTGGAAGAACCATGAGACGTGAAAATCAACGTTCGGCTGTGCTTTTGCTTGACCCACGAATTTTGACAAAATCGTACGGAAAAATAATCAGTGATGCATTATCTGAAGAATTTTATATTTCTCATCAAAAATTTTCAAAGAGTCTCACTGAAATAAAGAATTTTCTGCTATAATAAAAGGGATAAACAAAAAGGGAGAAGTAAATGAAAAAATTAACTCCAGTAAAACAATATTTACTTGGTTTTAGCTTGATTTTATTAGTTCTCTTGATTTCTGCTGCAACTATTTTGGATTTGGCAATGCAACCAAGACAGAGAGCAGCAAAATTGGCGACCCAAGTAGCCATTGAAAAAGCTGATTTAGTTAAAACGTCTTCTGTTGACCTTTATAATGGTTCTAAGACATACTATAGTGTTTTTGGAACGACAGCATCAGGTGATCAGAAGATTGTTGCTGTAGGTGAAGACAATGGTAAGGTATTTGTTTATTCTGTCACTGATGGGATTAGTCGTAAACAAGCTGAGCAAGTAGCTGCAGCAAATGGGGCGACTGGTATTTCAAAAGTTGTTTACGGAATTGATGGCAAGACCCCAATTTGGGAAGTCACAGCTACTGATGGTTATTATCTTGTGAATTTTGAAACAAGTGAGCTCGTGAAGAAGGAGGGCATATGACAAACTTATCAAATCGCGTGTTGAACATGAAAGAAAGTGTGACTTTAGCAGCAAGTGCGCGTGCCAAAGCCTTGAAAGCACAAGGACGTGATATTCTATCACTAACTTTGGGAGAACCTGATTTTGTAACTCCTAAGAATATCCAAGATGCAGCAATAGAAGCTATTCAAAATGGTAAAGCAAGTTTCTACACTGTCGCTTCTGGTCTTCCAGAATTGAAGGATGCAATCAACAATTACATGGAAAATTTCTACGGTTACTCAGTTAATCGTAATCAAGTGGTTGTTGCAACAGGTGCTAAATACATTCTTTATACTTTCTTTACAACTGTTCTTAATCCAGGCGATGAGGTTATTATTCCAACACCATGTTGGGTGTCTTATGTCGATCAAGTTAAAATGGTTGATGGTGTTCCTGTAACAGTTGCGACAACTGAAGCAAATGACTTTAAAGCTACTGTAGAACAACTTGAAGCTGCTCGTACAGATAAAACAAAAGTTCTTTTATTGAATTCACCATCTAATCCAACTGGTATGATTTACAGCCGTGATGAATTAGAAGCAATTGGTAATTGGGCTGTTGAACACAATATCTTAATTTTGGCAGACGATATTTATGGTCGTTTGGTATATAATGGAAATGAATTCACACCAATTTCAACAATTTCTGAAGCTATCAGAAATCAAACAGTTGTTGTAAATGGTACTTCAAAAACTTATGCCATGACTGGTTGGCGTGTTGGTTTTGCGGTTGGTAATGAAGAAATCATCTCAGGTATGGCAAAAGTTATCAGCCAAACCACTTCAAACTTAACGGCAGTGTCACAATACGCAGCAATTGAAGCATTTACTGGTTCACAAGATTCTATTGAAGTTATGCGCAAGGCTTTCGAAGAACGTCTTAATACCATTTATCCATTGCTTTGCGAAGTTCCTGGTTTTGAAGTGATTAAACCTCAAGGTGCTTTCTATCTTTTCCCTAACGTGAAAAAAGCGATGGAAATGAAAGGCTTCACTGATGTGACTGCTTTTACAACAGCTATTCTTGAAGAGGCAGAAGTAGCTCTTGTTACTGGTGCTGGTTTCGGTGCTCCTGAGAATGTTCGTTTGAGCTATGCGACTGATATGGATACTTTGAAAGAAGCTGTAAGACGTTTGAAAGCATTCATGGAAAAATAAGATGTCCAAAAAACGAAAACTTATTATTGCATTAGTTGCTTTTTCAGGAATTGTTGCAGTTGGACTTGGCATTCATTTTAAACCAACTTCCCCAGAATTAACCAAACTGGGGGATTACTCGGTTACTTCCAAGGGCATGCGTTTTGAGATTGATCTGGCTAGCAACAGCACGACTGGTTATACTTGGACTGCCAGTGATGTGGATAAGGAAAATTACACCTTAGATGATATTGTTTATCAAGCTTATCCTAGTAAAGACAATCGAGTCGGGTCTGGTGGCTACAGTCGTGTGACCGGAAAAGTCAAAAAAGCTGGTCAGACGCAATTTCATTTAACCTATTGCCAAGATTGGGAAGGCGGTAAAAAAGAATTGACTTACCGCGTTACTATCAGTAGTTCAAAAACTAAAATTAATAAGATTAAACTGACAAAACTGTCAGAGTAATATTCGAAAAGAGGAATTATGTCTAAAGATTACGTATCAATTATTGATGTTAAAGATCATGTTGGCGAAGAAGTCACAATAGGGGCTTGGGTAGCTAACAAATCAGGAAAAGGAAAAATCGCTTTCTTACAACTTCGTGACGGGACAGCATTCTTCCAAGCAGTTGCTTTCAAACCAAACTTTATCGAAAAATACGGTGAAGAAGAAGGAACTGAAAAATTCAACACAATTAAACACCTTAGCCAAGAAACTTCTATCCTTATCACTGGTATCGTAAAAGAAGATTCACGTTCAAAATTTGGTTACGAACTTGATGTGACTGACCTTAAAATCGTTGGTCATTCAGAAGATTACCCAATCACCCCAAAAGAACACGGTACTGATTTCTTGATGGATCACCGTCACTTGTGGTTGCGTTCACGTAAACAAATGGCTATCATGCAAATCCGTAACGCTATCATCTACGCTACATATGATTTCTTTGATAAAAATGGTTTCATCAAATTTGATAGCCCAATCTTGTCAGGAAACGCTGCTGAAGATTCAACAGAATTGTTTGAAACTGACTACTTTGGTACACCTGCTTACTTGAGCCAATCAGGTCAATTGTACCTTGAAGCTGGTGCTATGGCACTTGGTCGTGTCTTTGACTTTGGTCCTGTATTCCGTGCTGAAAAATCAAAAACTCGTCGTCACTTGACTGAGTTCTGGATGATGGATGCTGAATATTCATTCCTATCACACGAAGAATCTCTTGATCTTCAAGAAGCTTATGTTAAAGCACTTATCCAAGGTGCTCTTGACCGTGCTCCACAAGCTCTTGAAATCTTGGAACGTGATGTTGATTTGCTTAAAAAATACATTGCAGAACCATTCAAACGTGTATCTTACGATGATGCTATCGATCTTCTTCAAGAACACGAAAATGATGAAGATGCTGATTATGAACACCTAGAACACGGAGACGACTTTGGTTCACCACACGAAACTTGGATTTCAAACTACTTTGGTGTACCAACATTTGTTATCAACTACCCAGCAAGCTTTAAAGCTTTCTACATGAAACCAGTTCCTGGTAACCCAGAACGCGTCTTGTGTGCTGACCTTCTTGCACCAGAAGGATACGGAGAAATCATCGGTGGTTCAGTTCGTGAAGATGACTACGATACACTTGTTGCTAAAATGGATGCTCTTGGTATGGATAAATCAGAATATGAATTCTACCTTGACCTTCGTAAATACGGTTCAGTGCCACACGCTGGATTCGGTATCGGTATCGAACGTATGGTAACATTCGTAGCTGGAACTAAACACATTCGTGAAGCAATTCCATTCCCACGTATGCTACACCGTATTAAACCTTAGAAAGTTGACCGCGACGCTTTTAGAATGAAAACGAAACTTTTTCATTCTAAAAGCCAGTCAGTACTTTAGCTAAGTTCCAATAGGGCTTAGCGTGTCAAATCAGCGGAGCGAAGTGAGGCGAGATTTGACTAAGGAGTGGTATTAAACCTTAATAAATATTATTAAATCCTGAACTCAAAAGTTCAGGATTTTTAAGTTTATTTAAGAAACATTTGCTAAAATCTCTTGTGAGAGGTGATTAACATGATAACTTATATCGCGAAAATTACCTTTTTTGATAAGACATTTTGTATTGCACTAGACCTAAAAAGGGTGTCGCACCCGCTTCTAGAACAGATTAAACGACAAGTAGGTTTAGTTGAGCATGATTTACAAATCTGGCAAGAAACTCTTTCAGATAGCTTTAAAAGCTTAGTAAGAGATACTTTCTTTAGTAAAACGTTTTTTATCAGAGCTTTGCAGGAACACTTTTCAGATTTAGGGAAGCATGAGGCAATTGCTTCGATTACTTGTCAGACCTTGACATAAGTTAAAATCCCAGCCTAATTGGTTGGGATTTTTTCGTTTTAGTTTTTAGCAGTCATAAGGTTTGGCGCAAAAGTTTTGAGTGATTTGATGATAACAAGTACCAAAGCAAGGCTAATGAGACGGTCAGCATAGTCAGTAATGGCTTGAACTAAAACTAAACTTGCTGTCATGTCAATGCCTAAGCTGTGAAGAATTTGTGCCAAGATGCCAGAACCACTTGAAGTAATACCATGGAAAAGAATGACTGTGATACTTGATGAAACAACTGTTCCAGGAAGTGAGACAAGTAAGCTTTTCCAGATTAAGTCTTTTGATTTGCTTGTTTCTTTAACTAAGAAACCTGCAATAAAAGCAGCTACGATAGCTACAGGTGCAAAGTAAATAGCAAAGATATCTGTCGTCATCCAGCTGATTAATGCGCTGACAATAGCAGCACCAGCACCAAGCCATGGTCCAAAGACAACAGCGACCAACAATGTTCCAATCATATCAAGATAAATTGGCAGACGTAAGAATAAAGCGATATTTGCGCCAATATAGTTAATTGCAATGGCAATTGCCATAAAAGAAATGATACGAATTGATGAATTTTTCATAATTTAACTTTCTAACTTTAGATTTTTGAGATCATCTTGAATGATGTCTTTTTGTGCATCTAAAAGTACGGTTAGAAAATCTTCCCAGAATAGGCTTGGGTTAACCTGAGTCAAAATAGTACTGTTCTTAGGTTTGTGGTAAAAATCGTATTGATCGACGACAGTTTGCCCAATAGCGATGCCGTCAGTAACAACATCAGTGTAAGCCTCAAAACCTGTGCAGACCTCACTGTTGACAAAATATGCCAATGCAAGAGGGTCATTAATCACACAGCCAATGATATGTTCGTATTCCCAGTGAAAATCAAAGTAAAAACGGGTAATCTTTGTGATGAATGCTGTCATTTCAGCGTTAATACGACTCATATATTCTAAATGATTTGGTGTTAAGACAATGTGGCGAGTGACGTCAAGCCCGACCATTTCGACTTTGCGACCTAAACGTTCAAAAGTGATTTGTGCCGCATGAGGGTCGCACCAGTAGTTGTATTCAGCAACAGGTGAACAATTGCCGTGTGATTTGAAATTTCCTCCCATGCTGACAAAACGGTGACAGTTTTCGCCGAGCTTAGGATTTAGTTCAAGAGCTTTTGCGATATTGGTTAACGGACCTAGGGCAATGATAGAAGTATCTGTAGGGGCTTTAAAGTAATCGGCTAAAAATTGCTCTGCTGATTTATCTTGAATATGAGGAGTGTGTTTGAGTTGGAAATTATTTTCGCCAAGCCCGTCCATACCATGAGTATCTTGGGCAGAAATGTAATCTCGTGTTAGCGGTGTACTAGCTCCTTGGTAGACAGGAACATCTAGTCGATCAAGCAGTTCTAGGCTTGTAAAAGTATTTTTAACGCCGATATCTGTTGGACAATTTCCAGCGACGATGGTGATTGCAACGACTTCTAAATTTGGATGTTTAAGGGCATAAAGTAGTGCAAGTGTATCGTCGATACCAGGATCACAATCGATAATAATTTTTTGCTTAGTCATCTTTTCCTCCTTTCTTAAGAATAATTATAGAAAATAAAAAATGACCTTGTTTTCTAAAAAACAAAGCCACTCAAAAAAGACGCTCAACAAAGAGCAGGTCTCAATTTGTAGATAGCTAGTTTTTTATTCTGGGAGTTTTCGAACCAGTCCAAAAGTAGTACTTTTGATTATGCACGCCTTCTATTATATAAACAAATCGCCTTTTTGTAAATATTTGAAAATAAATGCATTTTTATTTATTAATATGTTTCAATTTTCAGAATATTTTGTTATAATAATCCTAATCTATTTGAGAGAAGGTGAAAATTTATGGCGAAAACAATTCACACGGACAAAGCGCCAGCAGCAATTGGTCCTTACGTTCAAGGAAAAGTTGTTGGTAACTTCCTTTTTGCTTCAGGTCAAGTTCCTTTGTCACCTGAAACTGGTGAAGTTATTGGGACAAGCATTCAAGAACAAACCAAACAAGTCCTTAAAAATATTTCTGCGATTTTAGCAGAAGCAGGTACTGATTTTGACCATGTGGTTAAAACGACATGTTTCTTAAGCGACATGGATGACTTTGTTCCATTTAATGAAGTTTATGCTACGGCTTTTAAAACTGATTTCCCAGCGCGCTCTGCTGTTGAAGTTGCTCGTTTGCCAAAAGACGTCAAGGTAGAAATTGAAGTCATCGCTTATCTCGACTAGATGTTCTCTTAATATTATTTGACACGAAAAAAGTTCGCTACTCTCTCGGCGAACTTTTTTCTATTGCATTAGATTGATTAATTTGCTTTTAGCATTTTTTTGGCGGTTGTCATCATCAAGCGGATACGGTTTAATTGGTTAACTTCTGATGAACCTGGGTCGTAATCGATTGGTGAGATATTGGCACCTTTGAATTGTCGGCGGAGTTCTTTTAGCATTCCTTTTCCGACGATGTGGTTTGGAAGACAACCAAATGGTTGAAGACAAACGATATTTTTAACACCGTTATTTAGTAATTCAATCATTTCACCAGTCAAGAACCAACCTTCACCAGTGTGGTTACCGATTGAAACGACTTTTGCGGCACCTTTTGCAATATCGTAGATGGATTCAATTCCTTCGAAACGCTCAGATTTTTCAAGAGCTTTATTCATTGGTTTTTCAAGAAGATTGATAGCATCGATACCAAGTTTAGCTAAGCGTTTTGATTTTTGACTCATGTTAAGTTCGTCAGCTTTCCAAATCTGGTTGAAAAGTGAGTAATTCATAAAGCCAATCAAGTCTGGTACAACGGCTTCACCACCTTCATTTTCAATGATAGCAACGATATCGTTGTTGGCAGTTGGAGCGTATTTGACGAGAATTTCTCCGACGACTCCAACGCGTGGTTTTTGTCCAAAATCAATGGTTTCAAGTGTGTCAAACTCTTTGATGATACGTTTCATATTGTGATTGAACTCGAAGTATGAGCCTGATTTGACATTTTTACGGGCAATTTCTAACCATTTTTCATACAGAGCATTGGCAGAACCTGGAACGGCTTCATATGGACGGACACGGTAAAGCACACGCTCAAAGAGGTCACCATAAAGCACACTGATAAGTAGACGTTTTACAAATGGTAAAGTAATATTCCAACCAGGTGTTTCTTCGGTACCTTGATTTCCCATAGAAACAGAAACAACAGGAATTTGAGGATATCCAGCATCTTTTAGAGCTTTTCGTAAGAGTGGGATATAGTTTGTTGCACGGCAACCACCACCTGTTTGCGTCATCATAACACTGCTATTTTCGAGATCGTATTTACCACTTTGTAGAGTTTCAATTAATTGACCAATGGTGATGATGGCAGGGTAGCAGGCATCGTTATGAACAAATTTTAGACCAACATCAACGGATTTTCGGTCCATAGCTGGTAAAATAACAACGTTATAACCGGCTTGTTTGAAGGCTTCTTCAATAAGACCATTTTGGTGAATAGGTGAAAGCATCGGCATAAGAAGAGTGTGTCGTTTTTTCATGTCTTTAGTAAAGACAGGTTCTTTGATTTCTTCTTCAGTTGTAGCATTGAATTGAGGAGCTTGGTTGAAAATGTGATTGAGATTGGCTTTTTTAGCTTTCTTATCACGTTCTTCAACGGCTGCTTTGAGGGAACGAAGACGAATACGGATAGCACCGAGGTTGCTTCCTTCATCGATTTTTAGCACAGTGTAAAGTTTGTTGTGAGCTCGCATGATTTCTTCGACTTGGTCCGTTGTTACAGCATCAAGTCCGCAACCAAAACTATTTAATTGGACTAATTCAAGATTAGGATTTTTAGAGACTACTTTAGCAGCAGCGTATAAACGTGAGTGGTAGACCCACTGGTTAACTACGCGCAGACCAGCTACCTCTTCTAAACCTGATACCATATCTTCTGTTAAAACGTGGAAACCTTCTTGGGTGATGATGTTAGCAATCCCGTGGTTGATTTCAGGGTCAAGGTGATATGGACGACCAGAAAGCACAATCGCTTTTTCATTGTTGAGGGCTAGCTTGCTAAGGAGCTCATCTGCCTTGTCTTGCAAATATTTCTTGAAGTCAGCTAAGACTTGGTAACCATGTTCAACGGCTTCGCGAATATCAGCTTCTGTAATGTCATCATAATCAGCAAAGCTTTTGACAAGTGATTTGACAACAGATTCATGGTCGGCCAAGTCAACAAATGGATGGAAGTATTTGACCTCACCATTTCGGATAGGGTCCATGTTTTTTTCAATGACTTCTGGATAACTTTGGACGATTGGGCAGTTGTAGTGGTTAGGTGCTTTGCTATTTTCAATTTGTTCGTAAATGACACTAGGGTAGAAAATAGCATCTACTTTGCGGTCGATTAAACTTTGAATGTGACCGTGCACCATTTTGGCAGGGTAACAAACCGTATCACTTGGGATGGTTTCGATTCCCTTTTCAAATAAACGTTTGTCTGATTTTGGTGAGATTTGAACACGAAACTTCAAGTCAGTAAGGACCGTGTGCCAAAGTGGGTAATTTTCGTACATGTTGAGCACACGTGGAACTCCAACGACACCGTGGACAGCGTCACGTTTTGAGAGTGCTTTAAATTTAAAGAGTTTTTTATATTTGTAATCAACCAGATTTTCTTTTTGGTTGCTGCGGTCGAATTTGATTTTAGTTACTTTTTCAGCACCGCGTTCGCAGCGGTTACCAGTAACGAATTTTGAGCCGTCGTTGAAGATGGTAACAGTCAGTGCACAGTTGTTTTCACACATGCCGCAACGAGTGAATTCTTTTTGAGTAGTAAATTGATCGAGTTCTTCAAGCCCCATCAAACTTGACTTAGTGTGATTGGCTGTAAGTGATGTTTCAGTCATGCAATCCCTCCTTTACTGTACCGCGCTGACTTCAAGAGTAGCTTCTTGGTTGGCTAGTTCATCTTCATATTTTTCTTTAGAGATAATAGCGCAGCCATAAGCTCCCATAAGTCCAGCAATGCTTGGTCGAACGACTTCGCGTTCGCTGACGAGTTCAAAGGCACGAAGAACAGCTTCATTGTAGAAAGTTCCACCTTGAACGACGATTTTCTCACCCAAATCTTCGGGACGTTTTAATTTGATAACTTTGTAAAGGGCGTTTTTGATGACAGAGTATGAAAGTCCTGCTGAAATATCAGCAACCGTAGCCCCTTCTTTTTGAACTTGTTTTACCTTAGAGTTCATAAAGACTGTGCAGCGTGAGCCGAGGTCAACGGGGTGCTTAGCAAGAAGAGCAACTTTGACAAAATCTTTGACATCGTATTTAAGAGATTTGGCAAAGGTTTCAATAAATGAGCCGCAACCTGAAGAGCAAGCTTCGTTTAGTTGGATACTCGATAAAGCGCCATCGCGAACACTCATGGCTTTCATATCTTGACCACCAATATCAAGGATAAAATCAACTCCTGGGTTGAAGTAGTTGGCTGCTTTAAAGTGAGCAACGGTTTCAACTTCACCGTAGTCAACGTGAAGAGCAGCTTTAATCAAATTTTCACCATATCCAGTCACGCAAGAACGAGCAATGAAAGCATCTTCTGGCAATTGGAGATAGAGTTCTTTTAGGATAGAAATAACATTTTCAAGAGGTTGTCCTTGGTTATTGCCATAGTGTTGGAATAAAATAGCTCCTTTAGGATCTGTGAGGACAACTTTTGAAGTGGTTGATCCTGCATCGATACCAAGGAAAAGAGGCCCAGAAGCAGTGGTAATGTCTTTGTATTCAACGCTAGCTTCATCGTGACGGGCGCGCCAAGCATCCAGTTCAGCTTGATCTTTGAAAAGAACATCAAGAGTATTTTTAGGAACTAGGGATTTTGAAGTATTATTTTCTAAATTATGAATGATTCCAGATAAGTTGATTTGGGTTTGGTTCTCATCAAGAGCAGCTCCCATGGCAACGAAAAGTTGTGGATTTTCAGGGAAAATCACATGTTCTGGTTTGATATCAAGGGTTTCAATGAAACGCTTACGAAGTTCACTCATAAAAAAGAGCGGTCCACCAAGAAAGGCGATGTTTCCAGTGATTTTACGCCCAGAAGCTAATCCAGCAATAGTTTGATTGACAACGGCTTGGAAAATCGAAGCTGCAATGTCTTCTTTTCTGGCCCCTTCATTAATTAAGGGTTGGACGTCAGTTTTAGCAAATACCCCACAACGGCTGGCAATTGGGTAAATGGTTTCGTAACCTTTGGCAAGTTCATTGACCCCGTTGGCATCTGTTTTTAAAAGTCCAGCCATTTGGTCGATGAAAGCTCCTGTACCGCCAGCACATGTTCCGTTCATGCGTTGTTCAAGAGTATCACCAAAAAAGGTCATTTTGGCATCTTCACCACCAAGTTCGATTACCACATCAGTTTGTGGAATGAATTTTTCAACGGTAGTAGTCGCAGCAATAACTTCTTGGACGAAAGGAATTTCAGCCACATCAGCTAAGCCCATACCCCCAGAACCAGTAATGGCAATACTGACAGTTTGGTCGCCAATTTCAGAAATAGCTTCATTTAAAACCTTGATAGTTGCTGTTTTGACGTCTGAAAAGTGACGCTCATAACGTGAAAATAGTAACTGATAATTATCATCGAAAATGACAACTTTAACAGTGGTCGATCCGACATCTATACCTGCTTTATACATAAAAATACCAAAAGTGTTAGAAAATGATAGATAATATTTATTCCTAAAAAATGATATTATCTAGCAACGAATAATATAGTTACGTCGGCTGTTCTTTAACACTATTTCAATCCTTTCTTACTTATCTCACACACTGTTAATGTCACAACAGAATGTTGTTTATTCAACAGAGTGTTTGTTATAATAGAATTATAAAACACTCATTGTCAATTGCAATCGCTAATTTTGGGCGTTGTGTTGTTTAAGCAACACATTCCCGACAATCTGTTGTTTATCTCGGGAGGTGTCGCTGTGAAATTTACTGATATTCGCTATTTGAGAACTGAAAAATTAATTTTTGATGGATTTGCTAAATTACTTAGTGAGAAGCCTTATGAGAAAATCACTGTACAAGATATTGCTGATGAGGCTATGATTAATCGTGCCACCTTTTATGCTCACTATGCTGATAAAGATGACCTTCAACAAGGTATTCAACAACAAGTTCTAGAGCAAATGTCTGACATGATTGATGCGGCTCAGATTACAAACGGTGAACGTGTAAAAGTTAAGCGAGCTGAGAAACTTTTAACGGAGTTTTATCATGGATTGGAAAAAAATGCTGCGATTGCTAAAATTGTTCTAAAAAGCATCTCTCAGGAAGTCATGCAAGAAGAATTTGGAAGTTTGGTACATGAAAAATACGACCATTTGCTTGCAAAACTAAATGTCACTGAATCTGGCGAGCAAGTGCCAACAGAATTTATCGTAGCCTATCTGACCAGTATTTTTTCAGGGACTTTACTTTGGTGGATTAAGTCAAATTTTTCAATGCCAGCAAAAGAATTAGCCCGCTTGGTTTTGACCTTGGTTAGTAACGGGCACCTTACCGTTATGGGTGTCATCATCGACCGAGAAGATTAGTAGAAAAGAGCTGAGAAGTCAGCTTTTTTGTTTTATTTCTGGTATAATGGAACAGACAGAAAGAAGGATCTTATGAGTCAAAAACAGCTAATGCAAGATAGCATTGATCATCGCGATTATCCAATTGAAGAGGGAGTTATCATCGATTCTCTGGATATTAGATTACAAGAGATTATCAAAAAGCAGCATCCTGATATTGCTAGTGGTGCCTTTATTAGCCATAAGAATCTGACTTATTACCGTCTTCTTTTTTTAGAGGAGATTATCGATAAAGCTAATCGTAAAAATGACTACGTCCGTGAAGCTGTCTACGACGCGACTAAGCACCAAGGTTATACAGCTTTAGATGTCCAAGACCAATTGGACAGAAAGATCACATTTGGACAAAAAATTGCGGATGATGTGGCTCGTTTTGGTGGTTCATGGACCTTTATTATTACCTTCATCTGCTTTATGGGAGCTTGGATGGCTTTAAATGTCATAAAACCTTTTGGCATAGATTTTGATAAGTACCCATTTATTTTATTGAATCTTGCTTTATCAGCGCTTGCAGCGATTCAAGCCCCTTTGATTATGATGAGCCAGAACCGTGCTTCTGACTATGATCGTCTGCAAGCTAAGAATGATTACAATGTTAACAAGGTATCAGAAGAAGGCATTCGATTGTTACATACAAAATTGGATCACTTAGTTCAGCAAGATCAGTCGGATTTACTAGAAATTCAGAAATTACAAACGGAAATGTTAGCTTCTTTGACAAAACAACTAGTGAGTATGCAGGAAGAACAGGCACGTTTAGTGGGGCAAATTGAAAAAATGAGAGGGAGCGAAGAAAATGTCTGATAAAGAAATTAATTTGGTTATTGTGACAGGAATGAGTGGTGCTGGTAAAACAGTCGCTATTCAATCCTTTGAAGATTTAGGATATTTTACTATTGATAATATGCCGCCAACGTTAGTGCCAAAATTTATTGAATTAGTTGAGAAAACAAGTGACAATAATCGTGTTGCTCTTGTTGTTGACATGCGCAGTCGTCTCTTTTTCAATGAAATTAATTCAGTCCTTGATAAAATTGATTCTAATCCGAAAATTGATTTCAAGATTTTATTCTTGGATGCTACAGATGGTGAGCTTGTGGCACGTTACAAAGAAACACGTCGTAGTCATCCATTAGCTGCTGATGGTCGTATTTTGGATGGTATCAAGTTAGAACGTGAACTCTTGGCACCTTTGAAAAACTTGAGTCAGAATGTTGTTGATACGACAGAATTGACACCACGTCAATTGCGTAAAACTATTTCTGAACAATTTTCAAGTGATGAAAATCAAGTATCTTTCCGTATTGAGGTTATGAGTTTTGGTTTTAAATATGGTTTGCCACTCGATGCAGACTTGGTATTTGACGTACGTTTCTTGCCAAATCCATACTACAAACCAGAACTTCGCAATCAAACAGGTCTGGAAAAAGATGTTTATGATTATGTCATGAATCATGAGGAATCAGAAGATTTCTACCAACATTTGATTGGTCTCATTAAACCTATTTTGCCAGGCTACAAAAAAGAAGGAAAATCTGTATTGACCATTGCTATTGGGTGTACAGGTGGTCAACACCGAAGTGTTGCCTTTGCTCATCGCTTGGCTGAAGACCTTAAAGCGGATTGGGTGGTTAATGAAACTCACCGCGATAAAAATCGTCGCAAGGAGACTGTGAACCGTTCATGAGAAAACCTAGAATTACCGTTATCGGTGGAGGAACAGGAATTCCTGTTATTTTAAATAGTTTAAGGCATGAAGAAGTCGATATTACAGCCATCGTAACGGTCGCTGATGATGGCGGTAGTTCAGGAGCTTTGCGTTCGGTCATGCAATTGACACCACCAGGAGACCTTAGGAATGTCCTCGTGGCTATGAGTGATATGCCTAAGTTTTACGAAAAAGTCTTTCAATATCGTTTTGCTGAAGGAGATGGTCCGCTTGCTGGCCATCCACTTGGAAATCTAATCATTTCAGGAATCGCTGAAATGGAAGGCTCTACTTACAGCGCTATGCAGATTTTGACAAAATTTTTTCACGTTACTGGGAAAATTTACCCAGCAAGTGAAAATCCATTAACCTTGCATGCTGTTTTTAAAGATGGTCATGAGGTGGTAGGAGAAAGTCATATTGCTGATTACAAAGGCATGATTGACCATGTCTACGTCACTAATACTTATAACAATGAAGAGCCAACAGCCAGTCGTAAAGTCGTCAATGCTATTATGAATAGCGACATGATTGTGCTTGGACCTGGTTCTTTATTTACATCAATTTTGCCAAATCTAGTGATTCCAGAAATCAAGCAAGCTTTGATTGAAACGGATGCTGAGGTTGCTTATGTTTGTAACATCATGACACAGTACGGCGAGACCGAGCATTTCACAGATGCTAATCACGTTGAAGTGCTTAATCGACATCTCGGTGAAAACGTGATTGATACCGTTCTTGTCAACATCGAAAAAGTGCCGCAAGATTACATGGATTACAATAAGTTTGACGAATATTTGGTTCAAGTTGAGCATGATTTTGCGGGACTTCGTAAGCAAGTTAAGCGCGTGATTTCATCAGATTTTCTTCGTTTGGAAAATGGCGGAGCTTTTCACAATGGCGACTATGTCGTTCAAGAATTAATGGACCTTGTGAGGATTAAGAAGCGATGAGTTTTACAGTAAAAGTTAAAGAAGAATTGTTGAATTTATCGCGATTTGATAAGAGCGAGTTGTCAGCGATTATCAAAATGTCAGGAAGTTTTGGATTAACCTCTTCAGGCTTGACCTTGTCTATCACAACCGAAAATGCCAAAGTTGCTCGTCATATTTACGAGTTGATTGAAACCATTTATCATGTTCAACCTGAAATCAAATATCACCAAAAGACAAATCTCCGTAAGAATCGTGTTTATAACGTTTTTGTTGCTGAGAATGTCAGAGAAATTTTGACAGACTTGCAGTTGGCAGACTCATTCTTTGGTATTGAGATGGGGATTACCCCAACGATTTTAGATGATGACGACAAGGGACGTGCTTATTTGCGCGGAGCCTTTCTTGCAACGGGAACTATTCGTGACCCTGAATCAGGGAAATATCAGCTAGAGATTTTTTCTGTTTATCAGGACCACGCCGAAGATTTGGCTAACTTGATGCGAAAATTTATCCTTGATGCCAAGGTTATTGAGCATAAAAATGGTGCAGTGACCTATCTTCAAAAAGCTGAGGATATCATGGATTTCTTGATTGTTATTGGTGCCATGGAATGTAAAGAGATTTTTGAGGAAGTCAAGATTATGCGTGAGACACGTAATGATGTCAATCGTGCTAATAATGCTGAGACTGCTAATATCGTAAAGACAGTAACAGCCAGCATGAAGACAATCAATAACATCATCAAAATCATGGATACTATTGGTCTTGAAACACTTCCAATCGAGCTTCAGCAAGTTGCAAAAATCCGTGTTGAGAACCCAGACTACTCAATCCAGCAGATTGCTGACCACTTGGAAGGCACCCTAACGAAGAGTGGCGTTAACCACCGACTTCGCAAAATCAATAAAATTGCAAATGAATTATAGAAAGAAGGAATATTTGCTATGGCATGTACTACAATTCTCGTCGGCAAAAAAGCGTCTTATGATGGCTCAACAATGATTGCCCGTACAGAAGATTCACAAAGTGGTGATTTTACACCGAAACAATTTATCGTGGTTAATCCAGAAGACCAACCACGTCACTATAAATCAGTTTTATCTTCATTTGAAATCGATTTGCCAGACAATCCAATGCGCTACACTTCAGTGCCTGATGCTTTGCGTAAAGATGGTATTTGGGGTGAAGCAGGTATCAACGAAGCTAATGTTGCGATGAGCGAGACAGAAACAATCACAACAAATGCGCGTGTTTTGGGTGCTGATCCGCTCGTTGAATCAGGTATCGGTGAAGAAGATATGTTAACATTGGTGCTTCCATATGTCCGTACAGCGCGTGAAGGTGTAAAACGTCTGGGTGCGATTCTTGAAGAATACGGTACTTATGAATCAAATGGTGTTGCTATTTCAGACGTTGATGAAATTTGGTGGTTGGAAACAGTCGGTGGTCACCACTGGATTGCTCGCCGTGTGCCAGATGATTGCTACGTGACAAATCCTAACCAACTTGGAATTGACCACTTTGAATTTAACAACCCAGATGACTACATGTATTCAAGTGATTTGCGTGACTTTATTGATGATAATAACTTGGATTTGACTTATTCAAACGAACATTTCAATCCTCGTTATGCCTTTGGTAGTCAACGTGATAAAGACCGTCATTATAACACTCCACGTGCTTGGGCAATGCAACGTTTCTTGAATCCAGAAATCAAACAAGACCCACGCAGTTTCTTTATCCCATGGGCACAAAAACCATACCGCAAAATTACTGTCGAAGATGTGAAATATGTCTTGAGCAATCATTATCAAGATACTGAATTTGACCCATATGGACCAGAAGGTGATGCTGTTAGCCAACGTACCTTCCGTACAATCGGTATCAACCGCACAAGCCAAACAGCTATTCTTCAATTGCGTCCAGATCAACCACACGACACAACAGGTATCCAATGGTTGGCATATGGCTCAATGCCTTTTGGAACAATGGTGCCATTCTTTACTCAAATTTCTACAACACCAGAATATTTTGCAAATACTGGCGAAAATGTTTCAACAGATTCATTCTACTGGGCAAACCGCTTGATTGCTGCGATTGCTGATCCACATTTCCACCAACACGAAGGTGATATTGAAGCCTATGTTGAAAAAACAATGGCAGCAGGACATGCACGCATCAAACGTGTTGATTGTGCTTTGGCAAATGGTGAAAGTGTCGATTTCGATGCTGAAAACCAAGCTATGAGTGATTACATCCAAGAAGAAACTCAAAATCTTTTGAATAAAATTCTTTTTGATGCAAGCAATCTCATGACAAACCGTTTCTCAGTAAGTGACTAATCGTTCAATCCCTTGAAGTTTTTCAAGGGATTTTTATTTTTTAAGCAAAAAATGCTTGCAAAAAACTAAAAGTTTAGATATACTTTACTGGTAAACTATTAACTTAACTAGTTAAGAAAAGGAGCCATCATGAAGAAGAAATTTCTTTTGTTCATAAATTTACTTGCACTTTTGTTTGCATGGCAAGTTAGCCATATCAAGCAAGTTGCAGCAGATGACAAAATTAAAGTTGTGACAACTTTTTATCCTGTCTATGAGTTCACCAAAGCTGTCACAGGAGATTCAGCCGATGTGTCGATGCTGATTAAAGCAGGAACTGAGCCACATGATTTTGAACCATCTACAAAAAATGTCGCAACGATTTCTGATGCTGACATGTTTGTTTATATGGATGATAGCATGGAAACATGGGTTAAAAAAGTTCAAAAATCAATTAATTCTGATGATTTAACTGTTGTCAAATCTACTGGTGATATGCTTTTGATGGCTGGCACTGCTGAAGAAGAGGAAGAAGGTCATGAAGGGCATAGTCATGAGTATGACCCACATGTCTGGTTATCACCAAAACGTGCTGTCACATTGGTTGAAAATATCCGTGATGCTTTTGTGGCGAAATATCCTGATAAAGCTGAAACTTTTAAGACTAACAGTGCAGCTTACATTGAAAAGCTTAATGATTTAGATAAAAAGTATTCAGATGCTTTATCAAATGCTAAGCAAAAAAGTTTTGTTACTCAGCACGCTGCTTTTGGATACTTAGCACTTGATTACGGCTTGAACCAAATTCCAATTACTGGTGTATCAGCTGAATCTGAACCTTCAGCCAAACGTCTAGCAAGCCTTACAAAATATGTCAAAAAATACGACATCAAATACATTTACTTTGAAGAAAATGCTTCAAGCAAAGTTGCAGCAACTTTAGCAGACGAAGCTGGAGTTAAAACTGCTGTGCTAAATCCGCTTGAAAGTTTGACGACAAAAGAAATTAAAGCAGGCGAAGATTACTTCACTGTGATGAAAGATAACTTAAAAGCTTTGCGATTGACAACAGACGTTAAAGGTAAAGAAATTAAGGCTGAAACAGACGATACTAAAACGGTTCAGAACGGTTATTTTAAAGATAAAGACGTCACTGACCGTAAACTAACAGATTGGTCAGGAACATGGCAATCTGTTTACCCATATCTGCTTGATGGGACACTTGATGAGGTTTGGGAATATAAGGCAGATGCCTCAAAAGGTGAAGAAACAGCCCAAGAAGTAAAAGATTATTACACAACTGGTTACAAAACTGATGTTGAAAAAATCATTATTGACGGTAAGAAAAACACTGTTACATTCGTTCAAAACGGTGAAGAACACAAGTACATTTACAAATATGTAGGTTACAAAATTTTGAAATACGAAAAAGGAAATCGTGGTGTTCGTTACTTATTTGAAGCAAAAGATGATAATGCTGGTGACTTTAAGTACATTCAATTTAGTGATCACAACATTTCATCAACAAAAGCAGAACATTTCCACTTATTCTGGGGGAGCACTAGCCAAAAAGCTATTCTAAAAGAAATGGATAACTGGCCAACTTACTTCCCAGCAAGCAAATCAGGTCAAGAAATTGCTCAAGATCTTGTTGCTCATTAAGATTAAAAGGTTTGAATCATTTGATTCAGACCTTTTTTGATTGTATGATGATGAAATTTCGTACGTTGTCAGTCCTTGAAATCTTTGTTATAATTGAAACAAGATAGCACTTACATTTTAGGAGGCCACGTGAAAGAAAAACAAGTTACGAAATTCTTTTTAGCTTGTTCGACCTTAGTTACTTGCATTACTCTTGGAATTAATCTCACATTTCGTCACGCTGCTCACGCAGTGATTGCTGAGTCTGGTGAGGTTTCGCCAACTGCAACGGCAGATTTTATCGCAAGTATTGGTGAAATAGCTCGACAAATTGGTCAAGAACGAAATCTTTATGCTTCAGTGATGATTGCACAAGCTGTTTTAGAATCAAATAGTGGTCAATCCGCACTTAGTCAGCAACCTTATTATAATTTTTTTGGTATTAAGGGAGCTTACAATGGCAATTCAGTGACCATGCAGACATGGGAAGATGATGGTAGTGGCTACACTTACGAGGTCGACCAAGATTTTCGTTCCTATAATAGCTTGTCAGATTCGCTTAATGATTATGCTAATTTGTTAAGTCGGGATCTTTATGCAGATACCTGGAAATCAAATACCACATCTTATCAGGATGCAACAGCAGCACTCACAGGTCGATATGCAACAGATACAGCATATGCTGATAAATTAAATGCACTAATTGAGCAGTACGGTTTAACAACATATGATGACCCTGTCGTTGTTGAAGAAGAGAATCAGACAAATAGTGAACAGACAACTGACCCAAATCATGTTTGGAATAAGTACCGCGGATCATATACAAGTAAAGACATCTTAGCAGAAGATGAAGCGTGGATAGCATATATTAGTTAAAAGACGTTAGTTTTCAAGTTAACGTCTTTTATATAACAAAAAAACCAGCTCTTAATAGAGTTGGTTTTTTCTGTAGTAAAATGCGGTTTATTATTTTGTGAGACCGTATTTTTTGTTGAAGCGATCCACACGACCATCTGCTTGAGTGAATTTTTGACGACCAGTGTAGAATGGGTGTGAATCTGATGAAATTTCCACACGGATAAGTGGGTAAGTTTCACCTTCAAATTCTACAGTTTCTTTAGAAGACTTAGTTGATCCGCTAAGGAATTTGTAACCAGTAGTTGTGTCCATGAATACTACTGGACGGTATTCTGGGTGGATATTTTGTTTCATTGTTAAAAGATTTCCTTTCTGCCATGGCGCTTTTACGCACCATAGTTATTTTAACTTCTTTAGTTTATCAAATAAACCAATTTTTGACAAGACTTTTGTGCAAAATAATTGAATTGAAATGTAATTGTTATAAAGTCTAGTCTGGTAAGGTTCAATCGTGTTTTTACTCAGCTAGTAAATCTTTGATTTCTTGGTAGATTTGTTCGTTTTCTTTTAAGCTGTAAGAATTGGCTCCGCTGGCAAGAGGGTGGCCTCCGCCGTCATGACGTTTGGCAATTTCGTTGATGACTTTTGTTTTACTGCGCAAGCGGACACGATAGTTTCCGTCTGCTTGTTCGACAAAGATTGCCCATGATTGGACGCAATCAATGCGACCTGGTGCCCCAACGATAGCAGATGTTTCAGCTTCTGTGACATTGTATTTTTTCATGGTTTCTTGCGTCAAGATAACACGCGCAGCCCCATTGTCATCAACTTCTAAGTTATCGTAAACAAAGCCTTGAAGTTTAGCAATTTTAAATGAAATAGAATCCATTTGTCGAGCAAGACTAGAAAAATCGAAGTCATATTCGCGAAGTTTACTTGCAATCATGAATGTTTTGCTGCTTGTGGCTGGGTAAAGGAAACGTCCAGTGTCTCCGACAATACCTGAGTAAAGCAAGCGGGCAGCTTCGCTAGAAAGGGCTAAGCCAGTAGAGAAAGCAAAGTCAGAGATGATTTCGCTGGCACTTGAGGCGTTCGTATTGACGTACAAGAGGTCACCATAAACATCTTCGTTAGGGTGGTGGTCAATCTTAATGAGGCAATCGCCTTTTGTGTAGCGCTCATCGTCGATACGTTGAGTGTTTGCTGTGTCAGTGACAATGACCAGAGACCCATCGTAATCGCTATCAGACACTTTATCCATTGTCGTAATCCATGCAAGAGTTGGCTCATCAAAACCAGTTGCCAAAACTTTTTTAGTTGGGAAATTATGCTTAATGAGTTCACGCAAACCAGCTTGGCTACCTAGAGCATCTGGGTCAGGTCTTTGGTGACGGTGAATGATAATAGTATCGTAAGCTTTAATTTTTTCTAAAATTTCTTCAAATGTATTCATATCTAAATTCCTTTGTAAGCTAGAGATTCACCCTATTATAGCATGAAATGACCGCGAGGTGGTAATGAGGATTTTTGAAATAAATCAAAGGTTTTTTTAAATTTTTAGAAGCAAAGTGCTAGAATAATATATGTAAACGTTTTCTAAAAAACAAAAAATCATAAGGAGGCTATGCTCATGTCAGTATTTTATGTTCCATCTCAAAACCTTATTGGTCGCGGAGTGGTTAAAGAAATCGGAAGTCATATTAAAGAATTAGGCTACAAAAAGGCTCTTTTGGTAACAGATCATTTTATTGCTGGAAGTGATATTTTACCTAAAGTAACGGCACCACTTGATGCAGAAAATATTGATTATGTTGTTTATAGCGATGTTGATCCAAATCCAACAGTCAAAAATGTCGAAGAAGGTCTAGTTGCTTTGAAAGAAAATGCTTGTGACTTTATCATCTCACTTGGAGGTGGTTCACCACAAGATGCTGCTAGTTGTATTTCAATTTTGGCAACAAATGGTGGTCGTCCGCAAGACTACGAAGGCGTTAACAAATCATCTAAAAAAGGTCTTCCTGTTGTAGCCATTAATACGACTGCAGGAACATCTGCTGAAATTACAATTAACTACGTCATCACAGATGAAGAACGCAAAGTTAAAATGGTTATGGTTGATAAAAATAGCTTAGCCTTGATATCAGTTAATGACCCAGAACTTATGGTTTCAATGCCTAAGTCATTAACTGCAGCAACTGGTATGGATGCATTAACTCACGCTATCGAAGCATTGGTAACACCAGGTGCTTATGCTGCAACGAAAAAACTTTCAGTTGGTGCGATTGAGTTAATCAAAGAATTTTTGCCACGAGCTGTTGAAAATGGTGAAGATTTGGAAGCGCGTGAAGCTATGGTCAATGCTATTTTCTTAGGTGGTATGGCATTTAATAATGCAGGACTTGGTTACGTGCATGCGATGGCTCACCAACTTGGTGCTGTTTATCATTTGCCACACGGTGTCTGCTGTGCGATGATCTTACCAATTGTAGAACGTGAAAATGCCAAACACGTTCCAGCAGCTTTCCGAGATGTGGCTAAAGGACTAGGACTTCATACAGAAGATAAAAGTGACCAAGAATGTGCTGATTATGCTATTGCAGAAATCGAAAAATTGTCAGCAACCGTTGGTATTCCTAAGAAATTGACAGAACTTGATATTAAGGAAGAAGAATTCGACTTCGAATTTCTTTCTAAAAACGCTTTGCTTGATGCTTGCGCACCAGGCAATCCTTTTATGCCAACATTGGAAGAAACAATCGCTCTTTACAAACAGCTATTTTAAGCTAAAACTTGGATAAGTTGCAGGAAAAATCCTGTGACTTATTTTTTAAGAAAAATTTCTTTGCAAAACAAAAAGAATGTGTTAAGATAGTACCTAAAAAATTTAATTAGAGGAGGCTAACTTGGATACAACAACGTTAAAAGACTTGGCAAAGACAGAATTACATTGTCACTTGGATGGTTCCATCTCATTGGAGACAATTCGTCAATTAGCAGATATGGCAGATATTGCTGTTCCAGCAGCAGATGAAGATTTGAAAGACTTAGTTACCGCACCTGCTGAGGCAGAATCTTTGATGGATTATTTAAAAGCATTTGATTTTGTCCGTCCGCTTTTGCAGACGAAAGAAGCTCTTCATTTGGCTGCTTATGATGTTGCTAGACAAGCTGCGCAGGAAAATGTGATTTATACTGAAATTCGCTTTGCGCCTGAATTTTCAATGGACCAAGGCTTATCAGCTTCTGAAACCGTTGAAGCTGTACTTTCAGGTCTTAAAAAGGCAGAAGCGGATTTTGGCATTGTGGCTAAGGTTCTTGTCTGTGGCATGAAACAATCGCCTGCACATGTGACACGTGATATTTTTGACCATGTTATCCAGTTAGCTGACAAAGGATTAGCTGGTTTTGATTTTGCAGGAAATGAACTAGATTTTCCACCTGCAGAATTAGAGGCTATTATCAAGCACACTCAGGAGTTAGGACTTCCGTTGACATTTCACGCTGGTGAGTGTGGTTGCGCTCACTATATTGCAGATGCTATCGCCCTTGATATCAAGCGCCTTGGTCATACCACAGCTATTTATGACCAACCTGAATTGATTCAAGAATTTGTCAAAAAAGGTGTGACAGCTGAGTTATGCTTGACAAGTAATCTCCAAACCAAAGCTGCGAAATCTTTGGAAGAATTTTCTTTTCTTGCCTTGAAAAATGCTGGTGCTAAGATTACCATTAACACTGATAACCGTACGGTTTCTGATACTAACTTAACAAGAGAATACGCACTCTTTGTCAAACACTTTGGTGTTGGTATAGATGATTTCCTAACATTTAATAAAAATGCTATCCAAGCATCCTTTACAACAGAAGCCCAAAAAGCTGATTTATTATCGAAAATTGACAATTTATATAAAACATTTCTGTAAAAATATGCTACAATAGTGGTAATTTATGTTTGGAGGGAACTATGGCTTTAGTTAAGATTGTCTATGCCAGCATGACAGGAAATACTGAAGAAATTGCTGACATTGTTGGAAATAAGTTCGAAGAACTTGGACACACTGTCGAAGTAGACGAATGTACAACAGTTGATGCAGCTGATTTTGAAGATGCTGATGTTGCGATTGTTGCATCATACACATACGGTGATGGTGAATTGCCAGATGAAATCGTTGATTTTTACGAAGATCTTGCAGATGTTGATTTGACAGATAAAATCTTCGGTGTTGTTGGATCTGGTGATACTTTCTACGATTACTTCTGTAAAGCAGTTGACGAATTTGAAGCACAATTTGCCTTGACTGGTGCAACAAAAGGTGCGGATTCAGTTAAAGTTGACTTAGCTGCAGAAGATGAAGATATTGCAAATCTAGAAGCTTTCGCAGAAACTATTTCTGAAAAAGTAAACTTAATAAGAAACTGAGGTTGGAGTGTGCTCCAATCTCTTTTTTCTCTTCTTTTCATAAAGAATTTTTTATAAAGTGAGGTGTCATTATGACTAAAAATAGAGATTACGATTATGGTTTTCACGATGATCTTACTCCGACTTATTCGACGGGTAAGGGGTTAACAGAAGAAATCGTGCGAAATATATCTGCTTACAAGCATGAACCCAAATGGATGCTTGATTATCGTTTGAAGAGCTTGGAGTTGTTTTATAAACTTCCTATGCCAGATTTTGGACCAGATTTATCTGGAATTGAATTTGATGATGTCATTTATTTTCAAAAGCTAGCAGATAAGAAGGTTAATGACTGGGATGATGTTCCAGATAAGATTAAAGAAACTTTTGAGCGTTTAGGGATTCCACAAGCAGAGCGTGACTACCTTTCTGGTGCTGTAGCTCAGTACGAGTCTGAAGTGGTTTATCATAATATGAAAGAAGAGTTCCAAAAACAAGGAATCATCTTTACCGATACTGACACAGCTCTGCAAGAATATCCAGACTTATTTAAAGAGTATTTTGGGAAAATTGTTTCAAATAGTGAGCATAAATTTGCCGCTTTAAATGGTGCTGTTTGGTCAGGTGGAACTTTTATTTACGTGCCAAAGGGCGTGCAGTGTGATATTCCAGTACAGACTTATTTTCGTATTAATGGTGAAAATGCAGGACAATTTGAACGTAGTTTGATTATTGTCGACGAAGGAGCTTCAATTCAATACATTGAAGGTTGCACCGCTCCCAATTACACAACCAATAGTCTTCACGCAGCAACGGTAGAAATTATTGTCAAACGTGATGCTAGTTTTCGTTACACGACCATGCAAAATTGGTCTGATAATGTCTACAACCTAGTAACTGAACGTGGTAAGGTCGAAGAAAACGGCATGTTAGAATGGATTGATGGTAACCTCGGAAGTAAGGTCAATATGAAATATCCATGTTCGATTTTAGACGGTCCACACGCCAAAACGTCAGTGCTTTCCATGGCATTTGCCAATTATGGTCAATACCTAGATGCTGGCTGTAAAGTTTATCACAATGCTCCACATACCTCATCAACCTTGATTTCAAAATCAGTAGCTAAGGATGGTGGCAAGACAGACTATCGTGGTTCAGTTTACTTTGGCAAGCATAGTGAAGGCTCAAAATCACACATTGAATGTGATACGATTTTAATGGATGATTTATCAAGTTCAGATACTATCCCATTTAATGAAATTCATAACTCAAATGTATCTTTGGAACACGAAGCTAAGGTTTCAAAAGTTTCTGAGGAACAACTCTATTACATGATGAGTCGAGGAATTTCTGAAGAAGAAGCAACAGCCATGATTGTTAATGGCTTTATGGAGCCGATTACCAAAGAACTTCCTATGGAATATGCCGTTGAAATGAATAGTTTGATTACTATGAGTATGGAAGGTTCTGTTGGATAAATGTTTGAAAATTCTAAAAAATAATCTTTTTATCTCTTGAGTCTTCTTGTCAAGCTATAAACTTTTCTTTATAATGGAAACGATATGAAAAAACATGAGTACAAATATGGTCAGCTACGCAAGTTATTAGTAATTCTTGGTTTGTTTAGTATTTGTGGCTATTTTATGATTTATGTCATCAGGCACTGGCAATTGATCGTTTCTTTTTGGCAATCTAGCTCAAAGACAGCTTTGACACAGTTTTTGATGCAGTTACGAACAAAAAATCTGCTGAATATCACTATTTTGCTATTTTTGACAGCTCTGACAGCAGTCATTCCTTTTATGTCGAATGCGATTTTTGCTATCTTTAATGGCTTGATTTACGGACCTGCTATTGGATTTTTGATGAATCTCTCAGCAAATGTTCTTGGAAATTTTCTCTTTGTCAGAGTTCTGGAAATGATTGATTTGAAGGACAATGATAGCAAGTTGAAGAAACATTTTGCAGGATTAAAAAATGTCATCAATGCTGTTGAAAATCAAGAACTAGGCATTATGCTAGGTTACATGATTCCTGTGATTCCAACCCTACTAATCAATTATCACGTGGCAAAAATCAAATTGTCTTGGCGCAGATGGGTTCTCTACGTTACAATCGGAGTATTGCCGAGTAGTTTATTGTACGCCTTAGGTGGTGATGCGGTCGTCGCGGGAAATTTAAGACTGATTATTGTACTGCTTGTTATTTTTATTGCCATCAGCTTATTGGGAACTTATATCAAACGAAAAAAGAATAAGTCATTTTTATAGTAGAAATTCAAAAAAGATAAGGATAGAAAAAAAATGTCAGTAAAAGATTTGGATGTTATCCGTCAAGAAATTGATCAAGTGGATCAGGAATTAGTAGTACTTCTTGAAAAACGCATGACCTTGGTGAATCAAGTAGCAGCATATAAAAAAGCTACTGGAAAAGCTATTTTAGATACCAGTCGTGAAGATGCTGTCTTAAAAAAAGTTGCTAGTCGTGTTCAAAATAAAGCTTTTGAGGCAACATTAGTTGATACTTTTGCGGATATTATAAAAAATTCTCGCGATTATCAAGCTAAACAATTAAAGGCTGATTTAGATTAAGAAGGTAGCTCTAATGATTAAAAAGTTAAAAGATAATCAAGATTATTCTTATGGTGTCCTCTTAAAAGTTATCGGCGCAAGTTTTCTTATTGGAATTTTAATAGGCTGTGTCGATACTGTATTTGGTCGCGTCTTGTTAATGCTTAGTGCTTTTCGAACAGAAAACTTCAATTATGTGATTCCATTTTTGGGACTAATTGGGCTTGTTATTGTTTTTCTTTATCAAAAAGCGGACAGTCGAGCTAGCAAAGGAATGGGTCTACTTTTTGCGGTGAGTCAAGGAGATGAAAAGAAAATTCCCTTGATCATGTTACCTTTGGTAACTGTAGCAACTTGGCTAACTCATCTTTTTGGAGGAAGTGCTGGTCGTGAAGGTGTTGCTGTCCAACTTGGGGCGACGATTTCACATGCTTTTAGCAAGTTTTTCTCTTTTGAAAATAGCTCCCGCTTGTTTCTTGTAACGGGTATGGCAGCTGGTTTTGCTGGTTTGTTTCAAACCCCTTTAGCGGCTGTCTTTTTTGGACTTGAGATATTAGTTCTTGGAAAATTGCAATTACCAGCTCTTTTACCAATGACAATTGCTTCATTTGTGGCAAGTGCAACATCGCACGCATTAGGATTAGAGAAATTTGCCCACTTTGTCAATGTTTCACTAACTTTTAATGCTTGGCTGTTTTGCAAACTTGCTTTGCTAGGACTTATTTTTGGACTAGTCGGCAATGCCTTTGCTGCTTTACTTGCCTATGCTAAGCAAAAAGCCAAAGAAGTTATGGATAATCCCTACTATCGAATTTTGTTTGGTGGGATTGTGCTTAGTCTTCTTTTCTTGATGTTGTATCATGGACGTTATTCAGGCCTTGGAACTAATCTGATTGATGCAAGTTTTTCTGGGAAAAACATTTACTTTTATGATTGGCTTTTGAAGTTGGTCTTGACTGTGGCAACTTTGGCAATTGGTTTTCAAGGTGGCGAAGTCACACCACTCTTTGCCATCGGTGCATCACTCGGTGTTGTTTTAGCAAATGTCTTTGGTTTACCAGTTGAATTCGTCGCCGCAGCTGGCTACATCAGTGTTTTCGGAAGTGCTACAAATACGCTTTTGGCTCCAATCTTTATTGGTGGAGAAGTCTTTGGTTTTGCAAATTTACCATATTTTGCTTTGGTTATGATTTTTGCTTACAGTCTTAATCGAAACCATTCTATTTACACAGGACAAGAAGTTCTAGACTTCTAGAAAAAAGCTCAAAAAAATCAGGCATTTTGCTTTACAGCTATAGGTATTTTTGGTAAAATACGAAGAGTGTGTAATGGACGCACTAAAATATGGCTAATCCGCTGGGACAAGCACCTAATGATTAGTAAGATAGGAGAATAATTAAATGAATCCATTAATTCAAAGCTTGACTGAAGGTCAACTACGTACTGACATCCCTGCATTCCAACCTGGTGATACTGTTCGTGTTCACGCAAAAGTTGTTGAAGGAAGCCGTGAACGTATCCAAATTTTCGAAGGTGTGGTAATTTCACGTAAAGGTCAAGGGATCTCAGAAATGTACACAGTTCGTAAAATTTCAAGTGGTATCGGTGTTGAACGTACATTCCCAGTTCACACTCCACGTGTAGAAAAAATCGAAGTTGTTCGTCACGGTAAAGTACGTCGTGCTAAACTTTACTACTTGCGTGCATTACAAGGTAAAGCTGCTCGTATTAAAGAAATCCGTCGTTAATTTTGACGATAAAGATTCGATAATAAAAATCTGTCCTTGCGACAGATTTTTTCATAGCTCCCCTTAGTTCAATGGATATAACAACTCCCTCCTAAGGAGTAGTTGCTGGTTCGATTCCGGCAGGGGAGAGAAGAGGCGAGTTTATTTAGATCGTTCAGACTGAGCTAAATTGACTTGCTTGACCGGTAAAAGACTGATCCTAATAGGGTTCAGTTTTTTTAGTTTTCTTGAAAATGTACAGGAAAATCCCTGAAAAATGCAACTTAATTTTTTCTGAAAAATTCTCGTATTTTCACCAGATTTTTTCCTCAATTCTAATTAAAAAATGATATAATATTTTTTGACTAGAAACGAAGGAAGTAAGATGGCAAGAAAAAAATATTCTATTGATAGTCGAATCGACTATTCTGTAATTTTACCTGTTTTTTTTCTTTTGCTAATTGGTTTGGTAGCCGTTTATATTGCAACGTCAAATGACTATCCTGGAACAATTGCAAAAGTAATGACACAACAAGGTGTTTGGATCTTTTTAGGGTGTGTAGTTGCCTTTGTTGTTATGCTCTTTAGTACTGAATTTTTATGGAAAGTCACCCCTTATTTGTATGCCTTGGGCCTGGCTTTGATGATTTTACCTTTGATTTTTTATAGTCCAGAATTGGTAGAATCAACCGGTGCCAAAAACTGGGTAACCATTGGGTCAGTAACCTTATTTCAACCTTCCGAATTCATGAAGATCTCTTATATTTTGATGCTAGCTCGAGCATCGATTTGGTTTAGACACAAAGTACCAGAAGATAATTTAAAAAACGATTGGAAGCTTCTTGGAATCTTTGCTTTGATTACCTTGCCGGTCATGGTGTTATTAGGTTTGCAAAAAGACCTTGGGACAGCCATGGTATTCTCTGCTATTCTAGCAGGTTTGATTTTATTGTCAGGAATTTCTTGGTGGATTATCTTGCCTGTTGTAATTGCGGTAGCAGTGATTATTGGAGGTTTTCTAGCCCTTTTTCTATCACCGCATGGCAAAGATATCTTCTATGGCTTGGGAATGGATACCTATCAAATTAACCGTATTTCAGCTTGGTTAGATCCATTTTCATACGCTAAATCAATTGCTTACCAACAAACTCAAGGTATGATTTCAATTGGTAGCGGTGGACTTAGTGGTAAAGGTTTTAATGTTATTGACCTTGCTGTTCCAGTTCGTGAAAGTGACATGATTTTCACAGTTATTGCTGAAGATTTTGGATTTGTTGGCTGTGCTGTTGTCATGACCTTGTATCTTGTTTTGATTTATCGCATGATTCGTGTGACTTTTGAGTCAAACAACCGATTCTACACTTACATTTCAACTGGATTTATCATGATGATTTTGTTCCATATTTTTGAAAATATTGGTGCTGCTGTTGGGATCTTACCTTTGACTGGTATTCCATTGCCATTCATCTCACAGGGTGGTTCATCATTGATTACTAACTTGATTTGTGTTGGTTTGATTCTCTCAATGAGTTATCAAAATAATTTGCACCATGAGCAAGAAGTTGAAGAACATTTCAGACGAAGTGAACGTTATTAAAAAAGGTTTTGGAAAATTCTTCCAAGCCTTTTTTATTGGCTAAAAAGTTATTTTTCCAGTCAAAAAATAATTTGAAAATTTTGTTCTCTGGTGTTGGAAATTGATGAGGTAGAGACTATAAAAAAATGTAAAAATGTGATATAATATTGGTTATGAATTACCTTGATTATATCTGGGATTTGGGTGGCACTTTACTCGATAATTACGAAATGTCCACTCAGGCTTTTGTGAAAACTTTAGCTGATTTTAGCTGTCAAGCATCGCATGATGATGTCTATGAAAAGCTGAAGGAATCAACAGATGCCGCTATTAAAAAATTTATCCCAAACCAACCACAATTTTTGAAAGCATATAAAGCATTAGAAGCCGATTATTTGAAAACACCGGTTCTTTTTACAGGCGCCAGCGAGGTTTTGCAGGTAATTGTGGCTAGCGGTGGGAGAAATTTCTTGGTTTCTCATCGAAATAAACAAGTCCTTGATATTTTAGAAAAAACAAAGGTACTTCCTTATTTCACTGAAGTCGTGACATCAGAAAGCGGCTTTGATCGTAAACCAAGTCCAGAGTCAATGTTATACCTCAAAGAAAAGTATAAGATTGACAATGCTTTGGTTATTGGAGATCGTGAAATTGATAAAGAAGCTGGTCAGGCTGCTGGCTTTGATACTTTGTTAGTTGATGGAAAAAAATCCTTATTGGAGATAGTGAAGTAAATGACGGAAGAAAATAAAAATTTAGCAGAATTAGCGAAAGAGTACGACGCCAGTCAGATTCAGGTCCTAGAGGGACTTGAAGCTGTACGCATGCGCCCAGGAATGTATATCGGTTCAACCTCAAAAGAAGGATTGCACCACTTAGTCTGGGAAATTGTCGATAACTCAATCGATGAGGCCTTGGCAGGATTTGCCACACACATTGAGGTTTTTATCGAGAAAGATAATTCTATTACAGTTGTCGATGATGGGCGTGGTATTCCTGTCGATATTCAAGAAAAAACAGGACGTCCAGCTGTTGAAACGGTCTTTACAGTATTGCACGCCGGTGGTAAATTCGGTGGCGGCGGTTATAAAGTATCAGGTGGTCTCCACGGGGTAGGTTCGTCTGTTGTTAACGCCCTTTCAAGACAATTGGATGTGTCTGTTTATCGTGATGGTAAAATTCATTACCAAGAATACCGTCGTGGTCATGTTGTTGATGATTTGAAAGTTATTGGTGATACAGATCGTCACGGTACAACCGTTCACTTCACTCCAGACGGTGAAATCTTTACAGAAACAACAGTATTTGATTTTGATAAATTGGCTAAACGTATTCAAGAACTTGCTTTCTTGAACCGTGGTTTGCGCATCTCAATCACTGACAAACGTGAAGGTATTGAACAAGAGCAACATTATCACTACGAAGGTGGTATCTCAAGTTACGTTGAATTTATCAACGAAAACAAAGATGTTATCTTTGATAAACCTATTTACACTGATGGTGAAATGGATGGTATCTCAGTAGAAGTTGCTATGCAATATACAACTGGATACCACGAGACAGTGATGAGCTTTGCTAACAACATTCACACACACGAAGGTGGTACTCACGAACAAGGTTTCCGTACAGCATTGACACGTGTGATTAACGATTATGCTCGTCAAAATAAATTGCTTAAAGAAAAAGACGATAATCTAACTGGTGACGATGTTCGTGAAGGGTTGACAGCAGTTATCTCTGTTAAACACCCAAATCCACAATTTGAAGGGCAAACCAAAACAAAACTTGGAAACTCAGAAGTTGTCAAAATTACCAACCGTTTGTTTAGCGATGCTTTTGGACGTTTCTTGTTAGAAAATCCTCAAATTGCTAAGAAAATCGTTGAAAAAGGAATTCTTGCTTCTAAAGCTCGTATCGCTGCGAAACGTGCACGTGAGGTAACACGTAAGAAATCAGGCCTTGAAATTTCAAACTTGCCTGGTAAATTGGCAGACTGTTCTTCAAACGACGCATCAATGAACGAATTGTTCATCGTCGAAGGGGACTCTGCGGGTGGTTCTGCAAAATCAGGACGTGACCGCGAGCACCAAGCAATTCTACCAATTCGTGGTAAAATCTTGAACGTTGAAAAAGCAAGTATGGATAAAATTCTTGCTAACGAAGAAATTCGTAGCTTGTTTACAGCGATGGGAACAGGTTTTGGAGCAGATTTTGATGTGACAAAAGCTCGTTACCACAAACTAGTTATCATGACCGATGCCGATGTCGATGGAGCTCACATTCGTACTCTGCTTCTGACATTGATTTACCGCTTCATGCGTCCGGTATTGGAAGCAGGATACGTATATATCGCACAACCACCAATTTACGGTGTTAAAGTTGGTAGTGAAATTAAAGAATACATCCAACCTGGTGCTAATCAGGAAGCTGAACTACAAGCAGCAATTGAGCGCTACAGCAATGGTCGTTCAAAACCATCTGTTCAACGTTACAAAGGACTTGGTGAAATGGATGATCACCAACTCTGGGCAACAACAATGGATCCAGAAAATCGTTTAATGGCACGTGTCTCTGTTGATGACGCTGCCGAAGCAGATAAGATTTTTGATATGCTTATGGGAGATAAGGTTGAACCACGTCGTGAGTTCATTGAAGAAAATGCGGTTTACAGTACGCTTGATATTTAATCGAATATTAACATAAAAATACTGCACACAATCTCTAAGTATGTTATAATCGTAATGTTATAGCTATTTTTTACGATAAAAAAGACAATTTATAAGGAGTTTTAAATGTCGAGCGGAATTATTTTACTGCTTGTAGCAATAGTTGTTTTAGTCATTATTGCTTATCTAGTTGGCGTCATCGTACGCAAACGAAATGATTCATTGATTGCAAGTTTGGAAGAAAGAAAGCAATCGTTATTTGGATTACCAGTCAATGAAGAAATCGAAGCTGTTAAAAATCTTCATCTTATCGGGCAAAGTCAAACAACATTTCGTGAATGGAACCAAAAATGGGTTGACCTTTCATTAAATTCTTTCTCAGATATTGAAAATCATATTTTTGAAGCTGAAGATCTTAACGATAGCTTCAAGTTTATCAGTGCGAAACATAAAATTGACAATGTTGAAAGCCAATTGAACTTGGTTGAAGAAGATATCAATGCAATTCGTGAAGCACTTGCTGTTTTGAAAGAACAAGAAGAAAAGAACAGTGCGCGTGTGAAGCATGCTTTGGACTTATATGAAACTCTTCAAGCTTCTATTTTAGAAAAAGAAGACAATTTTGGTTCAACAATGCCTGAGATTGAAAAACAATTGAAGAACATCGAAGCTGAGTTCTCTCAATTTGTAACACTTAACTCAACAGGTGACCCAGTTGAAGCCTCTGAAGTGCTTGATCGTGCTGAAGAACATACTATTGCACTTGGTCAAATTTCAGAACAAATTCCAGCAATCGTTGCTAAATTGGAAGATGATTTCCCAGATCAACTTGATGATTTGGAACAAGGTTACCGTCGTCTGCTTGAACAAAATTACCACTTCGCTGAAAAAGACATTGAAGCTCGTTTCCAAGAAGTGCGTGATGCAATCCGTGCTAATTCATCAGAACTTGTGACTTTGGATCTTGATCGTGCTCGTGATGAAAATGAACACATCCAAGAAAAAATCGATTCATTGTATGAATTGTTTGAACGTGAAATTGCTGCTCACAAGGCTGCGCTTAAAGACAGTAAAATTATTCCAGATTATTTGGCACACGCTAAAGCCAATAACGAAAAATTGGAACACGAAATCAAACGCTTGTCTCACAAGTATATCTTGAATGACAATGAAAACTTGAGCCTTCGTTCATTTACTAAAAACTTGGAAGAAATCGAACAAGAAATATTGCCAATTGTTGAAGTTTTTGATAACCAAGACAAACCATTCTCTGAACTTCAATTGATTTTTGATCGCACATTGAAAACTCTTGATGCGGTTGAAGAAGGTCAAATGCAAGTCTTCGAACAAGTTAAAAATATTGAACAAATCGAAAGCGTTGCTCGTCAAAGCTTAGATCAATACATTAATCGTTTGCACTCAATCAAACGTTACATGGAAAAACGTAACTTGCCTGGAATTCCTCAAGATTTCTTGAGCGCATTCTTCACAACAAGTAAACAGTTGGAAGTTTTGATCGATGAGCTTAGCCGTGGACGTATTGATATTGAAGCAGTTTCTCGTTTGACAGATGTTGCTACTGCAGCAATTGCTAATCTTGAAGAAGCAACTTATCAAGTTGTTCAAAATGCAACATTGACTGAACAGTTGTTACAATACTCTAATCGTTACCGTAGCTTCGAGCCAAGCGTTCAAAGTAGCTTTGAACGTGCTTTGCATCTCTTTGAAGTAGATAACAATTATCAAGCATCATTTGATGAAATCTCATATGCACTTGAAACAGTTGAACCAGGTGTAACGGATCGTTTCGTATCATCATACGAAAAAACACGTGAACAAATTCGTTTCTAAGATGATATGTCATATAAGAAAAAGGTTTAGAAATTTTCTAAGCCTTTTTTTGTGCCTCATTTTCTGTATCTGGTTAAGTCTGCTTAAATTTTTTGGTATAATATAAAAAATTCTAAAAATTCAGCTTGATATTTTCAGAATTTTCTTGTAAAATAGCTTTAATATAAAAAAGCGATGATAGAAAAAGCCTAAGACAACAGACAGAGAGTGCTTGGTGGTGAGAAAAGCATGCAATCCTTAGGCGACACATTCTTGAGTGCGTGTGCGAATGCTTCTAGCTAGTAGTGCACGACGGATGGATCCACGTTACGGATTAGAAGTCTAGTACTTCATGAGAGCAGTTAAGGTGACTTGCTGTTGAATCAAAGGTGGAACCACGTTGTTAACGTCCTTGCAAAGTTTTTTTGCGAGGGCGTCTTTTTTATATCAGAAAATAGAAAGGATCTAATTATGACAACTATTAAAGGATTGAGAGAAATTGAACCTTACGTTGCCGGAAGCCAACCAAGCGGTGAAAATTTAATTAAACTAAATACAAATGAAAATGCTTATGGACCAAGTCCAAAAGTAGCAGAAGTTTTTTCACAGTTTGATGTCCATCAATTGCGAAAATATTCGACCTTGGATCAAAAATCATTACGTATTTCGCTTGCTAAGCAGCATGGTCTTGATCCTGATCAGATTATCGTTGGTAATGGTTCAGATGATATTTTATCAATGGCATTTCTAGCATTTTTTAATAGTGATGATCCGGTTTTGTTTCCTGATTTAACTTATGGATTTTACAAGGTTTGGGCGAATTTATATCACGTGAATTACCATGAAATTCCATTGAATGAGCAGTTTGAGATTGACTCTAGTGATTACATTGCTGACAATGGTGGAATTATCATTACAAATCCTAATGCGCCAACTGGCATTTATAAATCGCTTGATGAGCTTGAAAAGATTATTCGTGCTAATCAAGATGTGGTGGTTATTATTGATGAAGCCTACATTAATTTTGGTGGTCAAACAGCTCTGCCACTGCTTAAAAAATATGAAAATGTTTTTATCACACGAACATTTTCAAAAGATGCTTCACTTGCTGGTTTGCGAGTTGGCTATGGTATGGGAAGTCCAAAATTAATGGCAGTGATTAATGCGGTTAAGAATTCCGTTAATCCATATAATGTTGATTTTATTGCTGAAAAATTAGCACTTGCAGCTGTTGAATCTTGGGATTACTACGAAGACACTTGCCAAAAAATCATGGCAACCAGAGATTGGTTTGCAAAAGAGTTGAGATTTTTAGACTTTAAGGTTTTAGAATCAAAAACAAATTTTGTCTTAGCAGAATGTCCAGATAACGGCGCAGCCTTATTATTTGACTACTTACAAGCTAAAAATATTTATGTTCGCTATTTCCCAAAAGTTGAACGCATTAAAAATCATTTGCGCATTTCGATTGGTCGACAAGATGAAATGGAAGAAGTGCTTAAGGCGATTAAAGAATTCTTGGCTGTAGGTTTGAAATGATTTGAGGAGTGATGGAATGAAAAAAACGACTTTACCAGTAGGGATGCACGATAAATTATTCAAACGCGCACGTGTAACCTACAAAATTGAACGAGATATCAGTGATTTCTTGATGAGTCAAGGCTTTAATCGTATTGAAACACCGACCTTGGAACATTTTGAAGTTTTTAGCGATACGCTTAATAAAAATAATTATAATTTTTTTGATAAAAGTGGCGAACTGTTGACCCTTCGTCCGGATATTACTAGTCAGATTGGACGTGTGATTGCTTCAACCCAAGTTGAAACGCCGATTAAATTTTCATATTCAGGCAAGGTCTTCAAATACAATGAAGAAATGAGTGGCTTGATGAACGAGCACACACAAGCAGGGATTGAAATTGTTGGTTATCCTGCTAAAGAGGCGGTTTATGAAGCCATCGCTTCAGCAAAAGCATCGCTTGATAAGGCAGATATCCCATCTTACCAATTTGAGTTTTCACATGCTGGTATTTCACAAACGATTTTTGATGATTTGAACTTACCAGCTGCAGCGGAAAAAGAATTGGACGTGGCACTTAAAGACAAAAATATCACGCAATTAAATGAGTTAACGAAGAAATATCCAAGTGAATTTGACGATTTCTTGAAAAACTTGCCTTATCTTTTTGGTGAAAGTCATCAAGTGCTTAGTAAAGCTCGTAAGCTTGTTAAAAATGAGTCTGTCTTAGCTGCTTTGACTGATTTGGAAGATTTGTTGGCACAAGTATCTGATATTTTACCTGAAAGCAATATTGATTTGGCTCAAATTCCATCTATGCCATACTACACTGGTGTGATGTTTAAAGTCTTTGGGGACAAAGTTCCAGATGCCTTTGCTTCAGGTGGACGCTACGATAAGTTATTTGAACGTTTTGGCGCTAAAAAATTAACAGCGGTTGGTTGGGCAGTAGATATTGATGCCATTTACCAAGCAGTACACGATAGTTTAGAAGGAGGTGCCTAATGGAAAATCAAATTACGATTGCTTTGACCAAAGGACGTATTGAAAAAGATACCGTAAAACTTTTGGAAAAAGCTGGTTTTGACATGTCTTTTATGGCGGATAAGGGACGTAACCTAATTTTTGAAAGTCCGGACAAGAAATTCCGCTTTTTGCTTGTTAAGGCACCCGATGTGACAACTTATGTTCGACATGGTGTTGCTGATCTTGGGGTTGTCGGAAAAGATTTGCTTATTGAGCATCCGATAGGTTACCTTGAAATGCTTGATTTGAATTTTGGGTTGTGTAAGTTTTCTGTTGCTTCAACGGACGCTTACAAACCGCATGATCACAAGCGTAAGCGTATTGCCACAAAATACCCAACAATCGCCACTGATTATTTTAATAAAAAGGGCGAAGATGTTGAAATTATTTCAATTCAAGGGAGTGTCGAAATTGCTCCAGTTATCGGTTTAGCAGACGCTATTGTTGATATTGTAGAAACAGGAAATACTTTGGTTGCAAATGGTCTCAAGGTTTATGAAGACATTTGTCGTATCTCAGCTCGCCTGATTGTCAATAAGGCAGCTTTGAAAAATAATCCAGAAATCATGCCATTTATCCAGAAATTGGAAAGTATCGTTGGAAATGAGGAGGTAGCTTTTAAATGAAAGTTTTAACAGGAACGACAGAAGACATTTCAAAAATTCTCTATCAAGAGCAAGTGGAATTAAGCAAAGAAAACCTTGATGTCGACGATGCGGTTCGTCAAATTTTGGAAGATGTCAAGAAAAATGGGGATAAGGCTTTAAAAGCTTACTCTGAAAAATTCGACAAGATTGCTTTGGATGACTTTGAAGTGAGTCAAGATTTGACTGACCAAGCCTTTGAAGAGATTGATCCAGAAGTCTTAGAAGCACTTAAAAATGCGAAAGTAAACATTGAAAGTTATCACAAACAACAATTGGAATCAGGTTTTGAAGACCAACCGACTGATGGTGTTATTCGTGGTCAATTGATTCGTCCAATCGAACGAGCTGGGGTTTATGTGCCAGGTGGAACGGCAGCTTATCCATCGTCAGTATTGATGAACGTGATTCCTGCGAAGATTGCTGGCGTTAAGGAAATTATCATGATTACACCGCCGCAAAAACATTTTGAACCTGCTATTTTGGTGGCTGCTTCACTTGCTGGTGTCGATAAGATTTTTCAAGTTGGTGGTGCTCAAGGGGTTGCGGCTCTTGCTTATGGTACAGAAACGATTCCTCGTGTTGATAAGATTACAGGACCTGGAAATATCTTTGTTGCGACAGCCAAGAAAATGGTCTACGGTCTTGTTGGAATTGACATGATTGCAGGGCCATCAGAAATTGGAGTGATTGCAGACAGCTCAGCTAATCCTAAATACGTTGCTGCAGACTTGCTTTCTCAAGCGGAACACGATGTGCGTGCTCGCGCGATTTTGGTAACTGATTCAGCTGAATTGGCTGAGGCTGTTGAGGTAGAGATTGAAGAGCAACTTAAACGTTTGCTACGTGAAAACATTGCTCGTCCTTCAATCGAAAATAACGGTCGCATTATCATTGCGGATTCGGTTGATGCTATGTTTGATTTGATGAACCAAGTGGCACCAGAACACTTGGAATTGGCTATGGATAATGCTTATGATTATCTTGATAAAGTACAAAATGCTGGGTCTGTTTTCCTAGGTCATTTCACCAGTGAACCGATTGGTGATTACTATGCTGGGGCAAATCACGTCTTGCCAACAACAAGCACTAGTCGTTTTTCATCAGCACTTGGAGTGCATGATTTTGTGAAACGAATTCAGTACATGCAATACTCAAAAGCCGCTGTTAATGCGGCTAGTCACGATATTACGACGCTTGCTTATGCCGAAGGCTTGCAGGCTCACGCTAAAGCAATCGAGGTGCGTCATGACTAAAGTAAATGGTTTGTTAGTAATGGATGTGGATTCAACCCTCATTCAAGAAGAAGGTATTGATTTATTAGGTGAAGAGGCAGGGGTTGGTGAAAAAATCGCTGACATCACTGCTCGTGCCATGAATGGCGAGCTAGATTTCAAACAAGCTTTAGATGAACGTGTTGGTTTATTAAAAGGTTTGCCAGAAAGTATCTTTGATAAAGTGCTTGCTCGCATGCATTTTACAAATGGTGCCGAAAAATTGGTGGCTGAACTTCATCATCGTGGCTATAAAGTTGCTGTGGTATCGGGTGGTTTTCATGAAACTGTTGATGTCTTGGCTAAGCGCATCGGTCTTGATTATGTTAAAGCTAATCGTTTAGAAGTTAAAGATGGCGTTTTGACAGGAAAAGTGCTTGGTGATGTGGTTACCAAAGATGTCAAAAAAGCAAGCCTTATCGAATGGGCAGCTGAAAATGACTTAGATTTAAGTCAAACCATTGCTATGGGAGATGGAGCCAATGACCTTCCGATGATTAAAACAGCAGGTATCGGAATTGCCTTTTGTGCCAAGCCAGTTGTACGAAAAGAAGCCCCTTACCAAATTAATGAAGCAAATTTGTATAAAGTGATTGATATTTTAGATAGTCAAAAATAGATAAGAGTATCAAAAAGGAGTTGTTATGAGACAAGCAGAGATTGAACGTAATACCTTTGAAACTAAAATTAAATTGAGCCTTAATCTTGATGTCCAAGAGCCAGTTTCTATTGATACTGGTGTTGGTTTCTTTGACCATATGCTGACTCTTTTTGCAAGACACAGCCGCATGTCTCTTGTAGTTAAAGCTGACGGAGACCTTCATGTTGATAGTCACCACACGGTTGAAGATGTTGGGATTGTTTTAGGTCAAGCTTTGAAAGAAGCTTTGGGCGATAAAGCGGGTATTAACCGTTACGGAACATCATTTGTTCCAATGGATGAAACACTTGGAATGGCAAGTCTTGATTTGTCAGGACGTAGTTACCTTGTTTTTGATTGTGAATTCGATAATCCAAAACTTGGCAATTTTGATACAGAGCTCGTGGAAGAATTCTTCCAAGCTTTTGCTTTTAATGTTCAGATGAATTTGCACTTGAAGATTTTACACGGTAAAAATAACCACCATAAATCAGAAAGTCTTTTCAAAGCAACAGGACGTGCTCTTCGCGAAGCTATTACCATTAACCCAGAAATTCACGGGGTTAACTCAACAAAAGGCTTGTTGTAATTAAAACTAGAAAGGAAAATCAGCCGAAACACTCTTATTTAGTGGTGTTTACAAGGTTCGATAACTTAGCTTATGATTATTGTAATTGATTATGATGCAGGAAATACTGCTAATGTCTTAAGGGCTTTGAAAAAAATTGGTGTTCAGGCTGAATTATCTAGTGACCCGACAAAAATTTTAGCAGCTAGAGGTCTCATACTACCTGGTGTTGGAGCGTATCCAGCTGCCATGGCAGAGCTGACTAAGCGTGGTTTGGTTCCAGTAATTAAAGAAGCAGTTGCTAAAGGAGCACAGCTACTTGGTATTTGCCTTGGAATGCAAGTCTTGACAGAAGTTGGTTTAGAACATCAAGAAACGAAAGGACTTGGTTTTATTCCAGGTGTTTGTAGAGAAATCAAAGCAACCAAAAACATGCCAGTGCCCCACATGGGCTGGAATAATTTAACAGTTAAACATGAAAGTCCTTTAACAGATGGTCTTGAAGGACAGTCTGTTTATTTTGTTCACAGTTATTTTACAGATGTTCCAAAAGAATACATCGATGTGACTGCAAATTATGGCATTGATGTGCCAGCTATGATTCACAAGGACAATGTTTATGGTGCCCAGTTCCACCCAGAAAAATCTGGTGATGTGGGCTTAGGAATTCTAAAAAAATTTATTGCACTGTGTGAGAAATAAGTTTCACAGTTTTTTGGTAGCATTTTAAAAGAGAAAAGGAGTTTTATATGCAGATTCTTCCAGCGATTGATATCAAAGAAGGACAGGCAGTTCGTCTTTTTAAAGGTGATTTTAATCAAAAGACTGTTGTTAACCCTGATGTTATTGGGCAGTCTAAAATCTTTGCGCAAGCTGGCATTGATTTTATTCATGTTGTTGATTTAGATGGAGCTCTTGATGGACGAGCTACAAACCGTGATTTGATTGCCAAATTGAAAAAAGAATCTGGACTTGGTGTGGAAGTTGGTGGCGGCATTCGCACGCTTGAACAGATTGAAGATTATCTTGCGGTAGGTATTGACCGTGTGATCATTGGTTCAATGGCCGTGAAAAATCCAGACTTTGTCAAAGCTGCTTTGGAAAAATTTGGTAGTGACAAAATCGTTGTCGGTATCGATGCCAAGAATGGCATGGTGGCTACAGAAGGTTGGCTTGAAACAAGTAATGTTGATTACATCAGCTTAGCTAAAGCCATGGAAAAAATTGGGGTGACTCTCTTTGTCTACACAGATGTTGATCGAGATGGGACACTAACAGGACCTAATTTTGAACACTATGAGCGCTTGGTGGCTGAGTTGACAACAGCTAAAGTCATTGCTTCAGGTGGTATTGCTGAACAGTCTGACTTGGTGAAATTGCAGGAAATCGGAGTTGCTGGAACAATCGTCGGTAAAGCTTACTATAATGGCAACATTAGTCTTGAAGAATTGAAAGCTTTTGGAGGATAGCTTATGCTGAAAAAACGCATTATTCCATGTCTTGATGTCAAAGATGGACGTGTGGTCAAGGGGGTTAATTTTGTTAATTTAACGGATGTTGGTGACCCAGTTGATGCAGCGCGTGCTTATTATGAAGCTGGATGTGATGAATTGGTGTTCTTGGATATCACAGCAACGCATGAAAAACGTGATACGACAGTTGATATGGTAAGACGTGTTGCGGACCAAGTTTTTATTCCTTTTACAGTCGGCGGTGGTATTCGTTCTGTTGAGGATATGAATAAAATGCTAAAAGCAGGTGCCGATAAAGTAGCTGTTAATTCCTCGGCTGTTGCCAATCCACAACTCATCAAAGAATGTGCTGAAAAGTTTGGTAATCAGTGTGTGGTATCAGCTATTGATGCTCTTAAGGAAGCAGATGGCACTTGGCATGTCTATGTTGCTGGTGGTCGCAAAGATACTGGTATTGATTTGATTGAGTGGGCTAAAAAAGTAGTCAGTCTTGGTGCGGGCGAAATTCTTCTAACTAGCATGGATAAAGATGGCACAAAATCTGGCTTTGATTTGGAAATGTTAAACGCTGTTGCTGATGTGGTGAATGTTCCTATTATCGCTTCAGGTGGTGCTGGAAATATTGAGCACATGGTTGAAGTCTTTGAAAAGACAACGGCTACAGGTGCTTTAGCTGCTTCTATTTTTCATTATGGCGAGGTATCGATTGCAGATACTAAAGCAGCTATGGCTGAAGCTGGAATTGAGGTGAGACGATGAGTGATATTAAACTTGATTTTGCCAAACAAGATGGTCTTCTTCCGGTCATTGTCACTGATTATAAGACTGGTCAAGTTTTGATGTTGGCATACATGAATGAAGAAGCGTACCGTTTGACCTTGGAAACCAAGCAAATGCACTACTGGAGTCGTTCGCGCAATGAACTTTGGCACAAAGGAGCAACAAGTGGTCACTATCAATACGTCAAATCCATTAAAACCGATTGTGATTGTGACACGCTACTTGTAGCTGTAAAACAAGAAGGAGCAGCTTGTCACACAGGTGCTTACAGCTGTTTCTTCAATGATATTTTATAGAAAGGAAAACTATGTTAGAAACACTTTATAAAGAAGCCTTAGACCGTAAAGAAAATCCTAAAGAAGGTTCTTACACTAATTACCTTTTTGACAAAGGCTTGGATAAGATTTTGAAAAAAGTTGGTGAGGAAGCAACTGAAGTTGTTATCGCTGCTAAAAATGCTGACAAAGATGAAATCGCAAATGAAACGGCAGATGTTTTGTATCACTTGGCTGTCATGCTAGTTGAAACTGGTGTTACAACTGAGGATGTAGAAGCTGTTTTGAAAGCTCGCCAAGGCAAAAAAAGTAACGTTCACGACCGACTAGAAATCACAAATTACTAAGCAGAAGAGGTAGGAAAATATTTCCTACTTTTTCTTTATATCCTTAAAAGCAATCGATTGCACTAATTATGGGTGATGTGTTAGGAATAAACTAGAATTTATTGCCTAAAAACGAAATTTATTTTACGAAAACGCTTGCAAAAACATAAAGTGTTTTGTATACTGAAAGCATAAGATACTACTAATTTTAAGACGGAGGTCTTCTATGAAAAAGGTGAGTCGGCTTTCTTTCCCAGAAAAGCGGGAGTACTTTGGGATTCGTAAGCTAAAAGTTGGTGTTGCTTCGGTTGCAATTGCAACAGCTTTGTTTTGGGGTGCTGGATTAACAAGCGTTTCAGCGGATCAGATTACTGCTCAAGCAGCTACTTCAGAAGTAGTCAGTGAGACGTCTTCTCCAGATGATAGCAGCGAGGCGCTTCTTGAGTCAGAGAAAGCCGTTGATGTTAATCAAACGATTGAAACAGTTAATGCTTCTGACGTAGTTGATAATAGCGAAAGTCAATCAACTGAGCCAGAGAGTCCAGTGGTAGAAGAAACTGAGCCAGAGTCACAGCCTCAAGAAGTTATTTCACAGACACAAGAGGTTCAAGGAACAGCAGCAACAGCTGAAATTGCTGATGTAAAAACAGTGACAAGTGCTGAAAACAGCAATCAGGTGAATCTCCTAAAATCTTCTCAACCTGATAATCAAGTGTCAAATCCTCCAATTGCTGAAGATACGATTCGTGTGCATTTCCAAGCAGTTACGGATGATAATTACACTCAGTATGGCTTGTGGACTTGGGGAGCCATAGCTGAACCGTCTGATGGCAATAATTGGCCTGCAGCGGCAACGCCATTTTCAGCAAATCAAAAAGATGATTTTGGTTATTATATTGATGTGAGACAGGCAGCCAGTCACGGTGATATTGGTTACATCCTTCTTAAAAATGGCGAGAAAACTAGCGACTCTGACCAAAGTATTAAACCTTTATCAAAAGATGTAAATGAAGTTTGGGTTACGTCTGATTTTATGACTTACAGCTATAAGCCGTTGGCAGATGATCGCATTATTCGGATTAATTATAAGCGTGATGATGGTAATTATGACGGTTGGGGTCTCTGGGCTTGGGGCGATGTAGCTGGGCAATTTGGTGCATGGCCATCAGATGCTCTTGATTTCACTCAGGAAGGTGCTTATGGTCGCTACATCGACTTACCTTTGTCAAAATTATTAGATTCAAATATTGGTTTTTTATTGGTCAATCAAAATGACCCAGAAAAAGCTGGCAATAAAACGCTTGATATGAGTTTTTCTGATCGTGACATTCATAGTCAAATTTTCTTGCATAATGATGATGCGACTGTTTATACCAATCCGTACTATATTGCTACGGTGACAGGACAAGATTTTTCAAAAGCGACACCTGGAGTCCATAATATTTCAGTATCAGCAAGTAGCTATCGTCCTTTTAATTATAATGAAACTGATTTAATTGATGTGACAGTTACTAATCCAGAAAATGTTGAGATTACACGCATGCAAATTGATACCGCACAAATCGGTGGTGGGGTTATTGAGATTTCGCCAGAGCTCAATCGTGTCACAATTACAGCAACGTCAGATACTCAGCCAGGAACTTATGACTTACCAGTTCGAGTCTTTGATAAGGATAACGGTTATTACGATACAACAGTATCAGTTACGGTAACGAAACGTGTTAAACAAGCTGGAGAAGTAGACTGGGATGAACAAGTAATTTACTTCATGTTAACTGACCGCTTTTATAACGGAGACCCAAGTAATGACAACCCATATCATCAAGATTACGCTGGCGCAGTTAATCAAGCTGGTGTTTATAAAGGTGGAGACTTTAAAGGGGTGACTGCAAAGCTTGATTACCTCAAACAACTTGGTGTGACAAGTATTTGGGTTACCCCAATTGTGGATAATATTCCGCAAGATGTTAGCACAGAAGCTGGTAAAGAATATTATGCCTACCATGGTTATTGGGCAGATGATTTTGAAAAGCTTAATCCGCATCTTGGCACACTTGATGATTTCCATGAGTTAATTGACCAAGCTGCTGAACGTGGCATTAACATCATTGTCGATGTGGTGCTTAACCATTCGGGTTATGGTACGGAAGATAAATTTACCGGAATGGTGCGCACGCCAGAAGAAGACAAAGGTGATGATATCCAAGGCTCGCAATCAGGTCTTCCAGATTTCAAGACAGAAGATGCAGCTGTTCGTGAGCAATTAGTTGCTTGGCAGACAGCTTGGCTTGAAAAATCAACAACCGCCAAAGGAAACAGAATTTATGCTTTTCGTGTCGACACTGTTAAACACGTTGATGATACGACTTGGCAGTATTTCAAAAATGAGCTAGCGCTAAAAGATGCTGATTTCCATCTAGTTGGAGAAAGTTGGGGTGCCAATTACAAAGATACCAAGGGTGATTTAGGCACTGGTAGCATGGATAGTTTACTTGATTTTGGGTTTAAAGATATTGCTAAGTTGCTAGTTAATGGTCGCTTAAAAGAAGCAAATGATGAATTGATTGCCAGAAATGATGTGCTCACAAGTGCCTATACCTTGGCGCAATTTCTTGGAAGTCATGATGAAGATGGTTTCTTGTACAGTATTGGTGGCGATTTAAATAAACTAAAACTAGCAGCGACGCTCTTACTAACAGCCAAAGGACAGCCAGTCATTTATTACGGTGAAGAATTAGGTCAATCTGGTGCTAATAACTGGCCATATTATGATAATCGTTATGAGTTCGACTGGGACGACGTGGCTGGAAATGCAATTTTAGAACACTATCAAAAATTATTAGCCTTCCGTCGTGATAACAGTGAATTGTTGGCGCGTGGTAGTCACAGTACAGTAGCAGTTAATGATAGCCAAGGCTGGCTTCTTGCCAAACGAGCAAATGATTCAGATGCAGCTTATATTTTGTATAATTTGAAAGACCAGTCACAAAAACTTCACTTACTTTTATCTGAGGCAGCAACGGTGACTGATTATTACACAGGAACGACTTATCAAGCTCTTCTTGGACAAGACGGTCAGTATTATCTTGATATTGAAGCGCCAGCCATTTCAAAAGGTGGTACCATGTTGCTAAAAGTGTCTGCAGGTGCTATTACACAAGCTTTTATCGCTCAGACAGAAGAAGAGCCAATTGCTGAAAATACGCTGCGCGTTCATTTTAAGACCTTGCCATCAGATGATTTGGCAAGTCTTGGTTTGTGGACTTGGGAAGATGTCGAACATCCCTCTGAATCTTGGCCAAATGGTGCGATTAATCTTTCTAATCTTAAACACGACGCTTACGGTTATTACATCGATGTGAAATTGGTCAATGGTAATCGTCACAAAGTTGGGTTGCTCATCAATAATACTAGTGGTGAGAATGTTTCAGGGGAAAAAGTGGTGAATCTTATCAGCCAGGACATGAATGAAGTTTGGTTTGATGAGGATTATAATGCTAACTATTACACCCCACTTGAAAAAGGAAAAATCCGTATTAATTACTATCGTAGTGATGGTAATTACAAGAATTTGGCAATTTGGTTGTGGGGAAGTGCAGACAGTTCCATTACTAGTCGCTTAGGTTCTTGGCCTGATGGTGTTGATTTTGAAAATTTTGGCAAATACGGTGCTTATATCGATGTGCCACTAGCCGATTTTAATGAGATTGGTTTCTTGCTCCTTGATGAATCAAAAGAAGGCGATGCGGCTAAGATTCAACCAGACAATTACACCTTTAAGGATTTAGCTAATCAAACACAAATTTTCTTGAAAGACGAGGATAAGACCATTTATACGAATCCATATTTTGTAAGCACTATTCGCTTAACATCCGCACAACAAATTAGTCAATCAGAACTTGTCGCTATTATCAGCAATCTAGCAGACGCCGATAAAGCTGAACTTCTAGAAAATCTTAAAGTGACTGATAAAGCTGGCAATGTCGTTGCTATTACAGATATTACTCTCGATAAGGCAAGTAATAAAGTTATTATCGAAGGTGATTTTTCAAGTGACGGTCTCTATACAGTAAGCTACAATGGCGATCAATACCAAGCACAGCAAAGTTGGCAATACACAGATTCTAAGTATGCTTACGATGGTGATTTAGGAGCACGTGTTTTTGATAATGGAGTGCGTGTTGATTTGACCGTTTGGTCACCAAATGCAGATAACGTTTCTGTTGTTCTTTATGATAAGAATGACCAAACCAAAGTCGTTGGCAAAATTGCTATGACTAAAGGGGATAAAGGTCAATGGTCAGCTAGCTTAACATCAAGTCTTGGTTTAGGTATTAGTGATTATCGTGGCTATTATTACCACTATGAAATCACTCGCGGAAAAGAGACTGTTCTGGCACTTGACCCTTATGCTAAATCATTAGCTGAGTGGAATAGTGATTTGATTGGAACTGATCCATCTTATAAAGTGGCTAAGGCAGCTATTGTTGATACTAGTACTATTGGCAATCAAGACTTGACTTATGCAGATATCAAGGGCTACAAAGATCGTGAAGATGCTATTATCTACGAAGCGCACGTGCGTGACTTTACGTCAGATACAGCTATTTCAGAAGAACTTCGCAATCAATTTGGTACCTTTGCAGCGTTTGCTGAAAAATTGGATTATCTTCAAAGCCTGGGTGTCACTCATATTCAATTGCTTCCTGTTATGAGTTATTACTATGTTAACGAAGTGATGAATAACAAGCGCTTAACAGATTATGCCTCAAGTAATACAAACTACAACTGGGGTTATGACCCACAAAGTTACTTTGCTTTGACAGGGATGTATTCTGAAAATCCAGCTGACCCAGCAAAACGTATTGAAGAATTTAAAAACTTGATTAATGAAATTCACAAACGTGGCATGGGAGTTATCCTAGACGTCGTTTATAACCATACAGCTGACCTTGCTATTCTTGAAGATTTGGAACCAAATTATTATCACTTCATGGAAGCTGATGGCAAGGCTAAGACAAGCTTTGGTGGTGGTCGCCCAGGAACAACTCACTATATGACACGACGTATGGTGCTTGATTCAATTGCTTATTGGACAAAAGAATTTAAAGTGGATGGCTTCCGTTTTGATATGATGGGTGACTTGGATGCTGAGACTGTTCAAATGGCTTATGACAAAGCAAAAGCTTTGAATCCAAATGTTATCATGCTTGGTGAAGGTTGGATTACTTATGCTGGTGATGCCAATGATAGCCGTCAACCTGCTGACCAAACTTGGATGGCACACACAGACAGTGTGGCTTCATTCTCTGATGATATTCGTAATCTCCTTAAATCAGGGTATCCAAGTGAAGGTGCACCATGCTTTATTACAGGTGGGGTTAAAAATTTGCAAGAGCTCTTTAATAGCATAAAGGCTCAGCCAAATAATTTTACAGCGGATGATCCAGGTGATGTAATCCAATACATTGCGGCTCACGATAATTTAACCCTTCACGATATTATTGCTAAATCAATCCACAAAGACCCATCAGTAGCAGAAAATGAAGCTGAAATTTTACGTCGTCAACGCTTGGGAAATCTTATTATCTTGACTTCTCAAGGAACAGCCTTCATCCATTCTGGCCAAGAATATGGTCGTACCAAACAATTCCGTGATGAAGCTTATAAGACACCAGTAGCAACTGATCAAGTCCCAGCAAAATCAGATTTGCTAACAAACGCTGATGGCACACCATTTGTTTATCCTTACTTTATCAGTGATTCTTACGATTCTACGGATGCTATTAATCATTTTGATTGGGCAAAAGCAACTGACGGCAAGGTTTACCCAGAAAATGCCAAAACGCAAGCTTATACCAAAGGGCTCATCGCTCTTCGTCGTTCAACAGATGCCTTTACCCTTAAGACAAAAGCTGATGTTGATAGCAAGATCAAACTCATCACCATTCCAAATGAAAATGGAGTTGGTCAAGAAGATTTGATTATCGCTTACCAAACACAAGCAAGTAATGGTGACATCTATGCAGTCTTTGTCAATGCTGATAGCAAAGCGCGTGACTTTGTCTTGTCAGATGATTACAAAGCTTTGTTGAACGCAGAAGTTCTTGCTGACGCCGATACCGCAGGTGTCGATGCTATCTTGAATCCAAAAGGTGTGGCGTTTACGGAAAATAGCATTACCCTTAATCCGTTAACAGCAACAATCCTACGTCTGAGAAAGGAAAATGCAGAAACAGAACGTACCCTTTATGACCAAGCAAGTGGTGTAAGTGTCATTTTAGCTCCAGGTGAACGTGAAGAGATTACACAGATTGAAGTTCATCACAAGGAAACAAATGACAGTCAAATCCCTTCAGTCTTGCAAGGTAAAGACTATGATTTATATGATATCGAGCCTGAAGATGCTTATGGCCATGTTGTTAGCACAACTCAAAAAGATCAAGTCATCTTACCAATTGATGCTGGTAAAGCTGTTGCAGAAGTTTTCTATCTTCCAGAAAATGCACAACCCCAACTTCTAGCCTTTAGAGAAGTTAGCAAGTTAGTGGCTGGGCAAGTCGTTAAATTCGTCATCTTTGATGTTGACCACTTCGGCCAATATGGCATTGTTTATCAAGACCAAGTGGCAAAAACTGAAGTGCCAGCTAATTCAAATCAAGTGTCGAAAGCTACAGCGCCAGCCAAAACTCAGACTGGAGTCCGAAATCAAGCTGCTTCTCGAGTCCGTTCTGACCTTCAAAAAGTTGCTGTTACTGAAAATAGCACGGTTGCCTTGCCAGAAACTGGTCAAAAAGATAGTAAAACTCTAACGTTTGTTGGTCTTCTAAGTCTTGCCAGTCTAGCAGTGTTAGAAGTTAAAAGACGTCAAAAAAGTCATTAACATTTAAATACATTACTTTCCTTATATAAAGAGCTCCCCTTCTAAAATTGAAGGGGAGTTTTGCTTCGTATTAATGTTTTTGTAACCTCTTTCCTTTAAAAAATTATATAATAGTAATAAGAAATGTAAGGGGGAGTTGGTACTATGCATATATTAATTGCACCTGATTCATTTAAGGAAAGTTTGTCAGCACTTGAAGTTGCAAAAGCTGTTCAAAAAGGTTTTCGAAAAGCTTTGCCAAATGCGACTTTTGATGTCATGCCTGTTGGTGACGGTGGTGAAGGAACTTTGGAAGCCTTGACAGACGGTCTTCATTTAAAACGTGAAAGCCACACCGTTACTGGCGCGTTTGCTCAACCAGTCGAAGCTCATTATGCGACTAATGGTCGGTTGGCCGTTTTTGAAATGGCAGACATTTGTGGTTTGGAAAAAGTGCCAATGAATCAGCGGAGCCCATTAACCCTTACGACAAAAGGTGTTGGTGAAATGATTGGTCACTTGGTTGACCTTGGTGTTGAAGAAATCATGATTGGTGTTGGAGGTAGTTCAACCAATGATGGTGGTCTGGGAATGGCGGCAGGCCTTGGCTATCGTTTCTTTGACAAAACAGGTCATGAAGTCGAAGCGGTTGGCGAACACCTTGGTGATATTACCATGGTTTCTTATGAAAGCTGTCGTTGGGATTTATCTCAAACTAAGGTGACAGTTATCACTGACGTGACAAATCCTCTATGTGGTCCAAATGGGGCAACCTATATTTTTGGAGGACAAAAAGGGCTTGCAAAAGATGACTTTGCAAGCGTTGATAAAGATATGGAAAGATTTTACCAAACTTTCTTCCCAGCTGTTTTGGATTTGGCTGGAGCGGGAGCAGGTGGCGGAATGGCAGCAGGTTTAGCAGCCTTTGCTGGAGGTCAAATCATTTCTGGCATTGATGCTGTTCTTGACATGCTTGATTTTGACCAACGTGTTCAGAAAGCTGACATCGTTGTTGTCGGAGAAGGACGAATGGATAAGCAAAGTCTTTCAGGTAAAGCTCCTGTTGGTCTAGCACAGCGCACACCTCGTGGTAAATTAGTCATTGCTATCTGTGGTAGTCTCAAAGATGATTTACCAAGCTTTCCGATTTCTAACATTCAAGCAGCCTTTCCGATAATTGCTGACGTTGATACTTTAGAAAATACCCTTGATAAAGTCGAGCAAAATCTGGAACGCACCGCCCAAAACATCGGAAATTTACTAAGCTTTACTAGATTTTAATCCTTGTTAAATAATTTTGACCAGAAGCCTTTTTTAGGGGCTTCTTTTGGTTTTTCTGGAGTAGTCGGAAAGTGTTCAGATAATAGAGGATTAGCTACATTTTCAGCTTTGGTTGAATGAACGATAATGCCGTAAGGTGATTGAGCATTCTTTTCATCAACAATGGTTGCTTGCATGTTTTGTTCTTGAGCGATTTTCATGTAAAATATTTGGTTTGAGACGGAGAGTTTTGGAGAAATTTTAACTAATATTGTGTCGTATTGTTTAGCTAATTGTCCTAAAATATCACTAAAACGATTTTTAACCTCTTCTAAACGGCTATCTTCAAGAGGAATTGATAAGACGACGCGTTCGGCAAAAGTTCCAAAATAAAGACGTTGTTCATCAGGATTTAAGCGTTTTTCGCCTGTTGCGGCTTGTAAAACTTTATTTTCTAAATCAGTCATGGTAGGTCCCTCCATATGTTCTTACAATCATTATAAGTTAAATTTACTAAACTGTCAGTTTTGGCTGTTTTGTTATTGAAAACTGTGAACAGCTATGAAAGTTGGTAGCGATTTTCAAAACTTCTCGTTTTTATTTGCTTAAGCGCCGATATTATGGTATTATTTTAGTGTAAAAATATTAAAAACTCATAAGGAGAGTAACATAATGTCAATTATTACTGATGTTTACGCTCGCGAAGTCCTTGACTCACGCGGTAACCCAACACTTGAAGTAGAAGTTTACACAGAATCAGGCGCATTTGGTCGTGGTATGGTTCCTTCAGGAGCTTCTACTGGTGAACACGAAGCAGTTGAACTTCGTGACGGAGACAAATCTCGTTACAATGGTCTTGGTACTCAAAAAGCTGTTGACAACGTTAACAACATCATTGCTGAAGCAATCATCGGTTTCGATGTTCGTGATCAACAAGCTATCGACCGTGCTATGATCGCTCTTGACGGTACTCCAAACAAAGGTAAACTCGGTGCAAATGCTATCCTTGGTGTTTCTATTGCTGTAGCTCGTGCAGCAGCTGACTACCTTGAAGTTCCACTTTACAGCTACCTTGGTGGTTTCAACACTAAAGTTCTTCCAACTCCAATGATGAACATCATCAACGGTGGTTCTCACTCAGACGCTCCAATCGCTTTCCAAGAATTCATGATCGTACCTGCTGGTGCACCTACATTCAAAGAAGCTCTTCGTTGGGGTGCTGAAATCTTCCACACACTTAAGAAAATCCTTAAAGAACGTGGTCTTGAAACAGCTGTTGGTGACGAAGGTGGTTTCGCTCCTAAATTTGAAGGAACTGAAGACGCTGTAGAAACAATCATCAAAGCTATCGAAACTGCTGGTTACAAACCAGGTGAAGATGTATTCCTTGGATTTGACTGTGCATCATCTGAATTTTACGATGCAGAACGTAAAGTTTACGACTACACTAAATTTGAAGGTGAAGGCGCTGCTGTTCGTACTGCTGCAGAACAAATCGACTACCTTGAAGAATTGGTTAACAAATACCCAATCATCACTATCGAAGATGGTATGGACGAAAACGACTGGGACGGTTGGAAAGCTCTTACTGAACGTCTTGGTAAACGTGTTCAATTGGTCGGTGATGACTTCTTCGTAACTAACACTGCTTACCTTGAAAAAGGTATTGCAGAACACGCTGCTAACTCAATCCTTATCAAAGTTAACCAAATCGGTACTTTGACTGAAACTTTTGACGCTATCGAAATGGCGAAAGAAGCTGGATACACAGCAGTAGTATCACACCGTTCAGGTGAAACTGAAGATTCAACAATCGCTGACATCGCAGTTGCAACTAACGCTGGTCAAATTAAAACTGGTTCACTTTCACGTACTGACCGTATCGCTAAATACAACCAATTGCTTCGTATCGAAGACCAACTTGGTGAAGTAGCTGAATACCGTGGATTGAAATCATTCTACAACCTTAAAAAATAATCTCTGATTATATTAAGGTAAAGACCTTAGCTTAGGCTAAGGTTTTTTTGTGTTTTTAAAAAGTGTATTGACATATTGTCGATAAGATAGCTTGGTTAAGTGAACACAAAAGAGATTATAAAAATGCTTGAAGAAATTTTCTTCAAGCATTTTTTGTAAAATCTTATTTTTCAAATTCAGCTTTGCTCTTAGTATCGGCATATTCTTCGGCAACTTCTTTTGAAAGAATGTCGTTATAACTTGGTAGTGCAATACTAGAACCATATTTATTTTTCAAGGCTGTGGTTACGAGGCGATAAGCCAGGTTAGCATTACGTGAAAGAATTGGTCCGTGGAAGTAGCTACCGTAGACGTTTTTGTAATGAACGCCTTCAGTACCGTCTTCTTTATTATTACCGTTTCCGTAAACACATGTTCCAAGTGGTTTTTCATCTTCTGAAAGGAAAGTACGTCCTTGGTGATTTTCAAAACCGTAATAAGTTTCGTTAAATTCATCATTGTGAATTTTGATATCACCGATAAAACGATTATTATTTTGACTAAGGGTATAGTGTCCCATAACCCCAAGACCATCGATTTTTTCACCGTTTGCTTGGACGTAGTATTGACCTAGAAGTTGGAAACCACCACAGATTGCAAGCATAACTTTGTCTTTGTTGATGAAATCAGCGATAGATTCTTTTTTGCCTGGTAGGTCTTTAGCGACGATTGATTGTTCGTAATCTTGTCCGCCACCAAAGAAAGCCATATCATAGTAATTGGCATCAAAGCTATCACCAAGTGACACAATATCAAAGGTCATTTTAGCACCTAGCTTTTCACCGACGTATTTCATCATGAGAATATTACCGTTGTCACCGTAGGTATTCATAAGATTTCCATAAAGGTGAGCAACGTTTAATTCGTATTGATATTCTTTATTTGCAGGAGATTGTAGTGAAGTATAAGTCATTTTAGTTCATCTCCTTTCCAACAGCGTGACGACTTGCTAAGATTTCGCGGAATTGAAGCATAGCTGTGTAAGTCGCTAAGATGTAAGCATAGTCAGTTGGTTGAGCTTCAATCAAAGCCATGATATTTTCTAAGCTTTCAGCTTCTGTAATTTTATCTTCATCATAACCTGTCACACGTAAGCGACGCGCAATTTCAGAGTGGCGCACGCCTCCAGCAAATGCTTGTGGAATATCCATGTCTAAGATAGATTCAAAGTTAGCATCCCAAATCCAGCTAGTATCAATTCCGTCAGCGTAGTTGGCATTGAGTAGAACTGATAGTGTAAATGGATATGGAGCCAATTTAATCATATCAAGAGCTTGGCTAGCACCAACTGGGTTTTTGATAAGAACCAAAGTACAAGATTTATCACCGATTTTGAAGGTTTCTTGACGTCCAAAGACTGCACGGCTCTTGTCAAAACCAGCTTTGATTTTTTCAGGAGAAACTCCAAAGAACTCAGCTACAGATACGGCTGCAAGGGCGTTATAGATATTGTAAAGACCACCGACGTTAATCTTGTAATCTTGCCCATCAATGACAAATTCAGATGTAGTATTCGTGATTTTTGTCAAATCTGTCAAAGCATAATCAAGTTTTGGACGGTGGAAACCGCAATTTTCACAAACGTAATCACCAAGGTTAGCGTAAGTGTTAAGCTTGTATTTCAAGATGCTTTGGCATTGTGGGCACAAGATACCTTCAGTGTTGTAGTGAGCTAATTCTGGTGCATGCTTTTCAGTATCAAAACCATAGTATTTGATTGGATTGATGACGTTTGTTGAATTGAAGAGCGGGCTGTCTCCATTAGCTAGGATAGTTGCATTTGGGGCTTTTGCTGCACCATCCAAAATCATTTGATAAGTTGTATAGATTTCACCATAACGGTCCATTTGGTCACGAAAAATATTTGTGAAGACAAAAAGACTTGGAGTGATGTATTCTGTGATTTTTGGAAGGCTTGCTTCATCAATTTCTAGCACAGCGATTTTTTTTCCAGATTTAGCTCTTTTAGCTGTCAAGAAAGTTGATGTGATTCCGGTAATCATGTTAGCTCCACTAGGGTTTGTCACGATTTCACCGAAAGCCTCACGCAAAATACCTACTGTCAAAGCAGTCGTGAGGGTTTTACCGTTTGTACCAGTGACAACAACAATCTCATAATCTTTGGCAATCGTATCTAAAATGTCTTTGTCGAATTTGAGGGCGATTTTTCCAGGTAAGGTTGAGCCACGTCCCATTTTTGAAAGAATGGCGTGAGCTGCTTTACCAGCCGTAATTCCCATTAATGTGTTTACTTTCATAGGAATATTGTACCACAAAAAGGAATATTCGAATAAAGAAAATCTTTTTTAAAAGTGGTATAATAGAAAGGTAGTTTTATTTAGTTAGAGAAAAGAGATGTATGTATGAGTAATTTAGCGGCTATTGATGCCAAATTTTGGGCAACTTTAGTTGAAAATCCATGGACTATTGTTGTTCATTTACTAGATATTTTAATCGTAGCATATTTTATTTATCGTTTAATAAAAGCCTTAGCTGGCACGAAGATTATGTCCTTGATTCAAGGTGTTATCTTCTTTATCATTTTGAAATTCGTCGCTGAGTGGATTGGCTTTACGACCATCACTTATTTGATGAATCAAGTTATCACATACGGTGTTATCGCGTGTGTTGTTATCTTTGCTCCTGAGATTCGTTCTGGTCTTGAAAAATTTGGTCGTTCGACGCAAGTGTTTTCACAAACGCAACAAGTTAGTGACGAAGAAAAACTGGTTGAAGCCTTGGTAAAATCAGTTGCTTACATGAGTCCTCGTAAAATTGGTGCCTTGATTTCTATCGAGCGCACGCAAACATTGCAAGAGTATATTTCTACAGGAATTCCTTTGGATGCTGATATTTCAAGTCAGTTGTTGATTAATATCTTCATCCCGAACACACCTTTGCATGATGGTGCGGTAATCATTAGTGGTAATAAAATCGCGACAGCTTGTTCTTACCTTCCTTTGTCTGAGTCAATGGCCATTTCAAAAAAATTCGGAACACGTCACCGCGCAGCTATTGGACTTTCAGAAAACTCAGATGCTCTTACAATTGTTGTGTCAGAAGAGACTGGTGGTATTTCAATTACTTCAAAAGGTGAGTTTTTGCATGATTTGACCAAAGAGAATTTTGAAGCGATTCTTCGCACCCACTTAATTACAAAAGTTGAGGAAGAAGAGCATTGGTATCAAAAATTTTGGAGGAAGAAAAAATGAAAAAGTTTTTCAATAGTCAATTCTGGTTGGTTATTGTGTCCATTATCTTTTCTATTCTCCTATTTTTGACTGCCACAACAAGTAATTATACGCATGTTGGGTCGCAGGTATCTGGCGCAACAGAGACCTTCACCCACACCCTAACAAATGTCCCTATCGATATCAAATACGATAGTGATAAGTATTTTATCAGTGGTTATTCGTATGAAACAGAAGTTTATTTAACATCAATCAACCGTGTTAAATTGGACTCTGAAATCAATAATGACACGAGAAGTTTCAAGGTTGTTGCTGACTTGTCAAATTTAGGTGAAGGGACTCAAACAGTGCCTCTTAAGGTGACTAATTTGCCATCAGGTGTTACAGCGACAGCTTCACCTAATAATATCTCAGTGACTATTGGCAAAAAGAAAACCAAAACATTTGATGTTCAAGGCGTCATTGATGATAATCAAATCGCCAAAGGCTATGAGCTGAAGAAAGTGTCAACAGACATATCTAAAGTTGAAGTCACAAGTGCAGAATCAATCATTGATCAAATCGATCATGTGGTTGCTAAGCTGCCTGAAAATGAAGTCTTAAATGGCAATTACAATGGACGAGTAGCCCTACAAGCTGTTGCCTCAGATGGCACAATTCTTGCTAGTGCGATTAACCCGTCAAAAGCTCGACTTGAAGTGACAGTTAAGAGATTGACCAAAACCGTTCCTGTGACTGTTAAGATGACTGGGAAAATGAATGATAAGCTATCAAATATCTCTTATAGTCTCAGTCAAGACCAAGTGACGATTGCTGGTAGCCAAGACGCCCTTAACGCTGTTAACGAGGTGGTTGCTAATGTCGATGTCTCAAATGTGACAAAAGATACTAATTTGAGTGTCAACTTAACAGCAGATAATGTGGCAGTAGAGCCTTCTGTAGTGACGGTACAGTTGACAGTGACAAAAAAATAGTTCATAATAGCTAGGACTATATATTAAAGAATACTGGGCAAGCAAATTTCTTGCCCTTAGGAAATGAATATTAGTAATGGAGGAAGCGAATTTTTCGCTAAAAAAATAATGGGAAAATATTTTGGAACAGATGGTGTTCGTGGAGAAGCAAATGTTGAGTTGACCCCTGAGTTAGCTTTCAAATTAGGACGCTTTGGTGGCTATGTTCTTAGTCAGCATGAAACAGGACGTCCAAAAGTATTTGTAGCACGCGATACTCGAATTTCAGGTGAAATGCTTGAATCAGCTTTGGTAGCTGGACTTCTTTCAGTTGGTATTGAAGTTTACAAACTTGGTGTTTTAGCAACTCCAGGTGTTTCATATCTTGTTCGTACTGAAAAAGCTAGCGCTGGTGTTATGATTTCTGCTAGTCACAACCCTGCTAAAGATAATGGTATTAAATTCTTCGGTGGTGATGGATTCAAATTGGCTGATGATCAAGAATTGGAAATTGAAGCTCTTCTTGATGCACCAGAAGATACCCTTCCACGCCCTTCAGCAGACGGTTTGGGAACACTTGTTGATTATCCAGAAGGTCTTCGTAAATACGAAAAATTCCTTGTATCAACAGGTATTAGCTTAGAAGGAATGAAAGTTGCTCTTGATACAGCAAACGGTTCAGCATCTGTATCTGCACGTGATATTTTCCTAGATCTTGATGCTGATATTACAGTTATCGGTGAAAATCCAGATGGTCTTAACATCAATGATGGTGTAGGATCAACTCACCCAGAACAATTGCAAGAACTTGTTAAAGAATCAGGTGCTGCAGTTGGTCTTGCTTTTGATGGTGATAGCGACCGTTTGATTGCTGTTGATGAAAATGGTGAAATCGTTGATGGTGACAAAGTTATGTACATCATCGGTAAATACCTTTCTGAACGTGGACAATTGGCTCACAACACAATCGTAACAACTGTTATGTCAAACCTTGGTTTCCACAAAGCACTTGACCGTGAAGGTATTAACAAAGCTATCACAGCTGTTGGTGACCGTTACGTTGTTGAAGAAATGCGTAAATCAGGCTATAACCTTGGTGGTGAACAATCAGGTCACGTGATTATCATGGATTATAACACCACTGGTGATGGTCAATTGACTGGTATCCAATTGGTTAAAGTCATGAAAGAAACTGGTAAACCACTTTCTGAATTGGCTGCCGAAGTTACAATTTACCCACAAAAATTGGTTAACGTTCGTGTTGAAAACAGCATGAAGAGCAAAGCCATGGAAGTTCCAGCTATCGCAGAAATCATCAGCAAAATGGAAGAAGAAATGAATGGAAACGGTCGTATCTTGGTCCGCCCAAGTGGTACAGAACCACTTCTTCGTGTTATGGCAGAAGCTCCAACCGATGAAGAAGTAAGCTACTATGTCGATACTATCGCTGATGTCGTTCGTAAAGAAATTGGAATCGACTAATTAAAATAAATGAAAAAGGATTGAGCAGTGGTGCTCTCCTTTTTTGCTTGCTAAGATTTTATTGTATATAATTCATTGGTTATCTCACTTAAAAATGTTATAATAGCGTCATGCTAACAAAACCAACATCAGCTTATGTACATATTCCTTTTTGTACGCAGATTTGTTATTATTGTGATTTCTCAAAGGTATTTATTAAGAACCAGCCTGTCGATGAGTATTTGCAGGCTCTTATTCGTGAGTTTGAGTCTTATGATATTAAGAAGTTGCGTACTTTATATATTGGTGGTGGAACACCAACCTCAATTACGGCAGAACAACTGGAGTACTTGTTGACGAATCTGACTAAGCACTTGGATTTGAGTGTTTTAGAAGAATTCACTATTGAAGCTAACCCAGGTGATTTAACAGAAGATAAGATTGAAGTGCTCAAGCACTCAGCCGTGAATCGTGTGTCACTTGGCGTTCAGACTTTCAATGACAAGCATTTGAAGCAAATTGGGCGTAGTCACAATGAAGCTCAGATTTATTCAACGATTTCAAATTTGAAAGAAGCTGGTTTTCATAATATTTCCATTGATTTGATTTATGCGCTTCCTGGTCAAACCATGGAAGATGTTAAGGAAAATGTGGCTAAGGCTATTGCACTTGATATTCCGCACTTAAGCCTTTATAGTTTGATTCTGGAACATCATACGGTTTTCATGAATAAGATGCGTCGCGGTAAATTACAATTACCTAAAGAAGATTTGGAAGCGGAGATGTTTGAATACATCATTTCTGAGTTAGAAGCTAATGGCTTTGAGCACTATGAAATTTCAAACTTCACCAAACCAGGTTTTGAAAGCCGCCATAATTTGATGTACTGGGACAATGCAGAGTATTTTGGTGTGGGAGCAGGGGCTTCTGGTTATTTAAATGGTGTCCGCTATCGTAATCGTGGACCAATTCAGCATTATCTTAAAGCAGTTGCTCAAGGTAATGCCAGATTGTCAGAAGAAAAATTGACAAAAGATGAGATGATGGAAGAAGAATTGTTCTTAGGATTACGTAAAAAAACTGGTGTCTCAATCGCTAGATTTGAAGAAAAATTCGGCTTGTCTTTTGAAGAACGTTATGGTCAAATCGTGAGAGAACTTTGTCAGCAAGGCCTATTGGTTCTAGATGATAAGGTGGTACGCATGACCAAAAAAGGACTGTTTTTGGGAGACACAGTCGCAGAGAGATTTATATTGGAGTAAAAAAGATGGGATTAAGTTATCAAGAAAAATATCAAGTACCTTTTTATGAAAGTGATATTAATCAAAATATGAAATTATCACAACTCTTATCGCTTGTTTTGCAAGTTTCTGGCAAACAATCGTTAAGTCTTGGAATGAGTGACGAGTATGTTTTTCAAACTTATAATCTTGTCTGGATTATCACAGAATATGCTATTGAGATCGACCGCTTGCCTAAATATACCGAAAACATTGTAATCGAGACGGTGCCAACAGCTTACAACAAGCTCTTTTGTTACCGTGATTTCAATGTCTATGGCGAAGATGGTGAGAAGATTTTGACCATTCATTCAACCTTTGTTTTGATGGATTATGACACTCGAAAAGTACATCCTGTCGTTGATGATATTGTGGATGTTTACCAAGTAGAAAAAATTAAAAAAATCTATCGTGGTCCTCGTTATGAAGGCTTGGAAAATCCAGAAGAAACTCTCTACCATGTGCGTTTCTTTGATCTTGATTTAAATGGTCATGTTAATAATAGTAAATACCTTGAATGGATGTATGATGTTTTAGATATCAATTTTTTGGAAAAATACATTCCTCACCAAATCAATTTGAAATATGTCAAAGAGATTCAATATGGCCATGACATTAAGTCACGAGTTGAACGTGATGGATTGACAACCAAACATGAAATTGTCACTCAAGGTGTGGTACGAGCTCAAGCACGCATTGAATGGAAAGAAAAATAAGCGCTCTGCTATTTTTAAATAATTAAGGAAAGAAGTAAGACTTAATGACCTTTTAACTTACCTGAAAGGTCATTTACTATATATGGAGGAAAGAATGACTTATAAAGGCTATTTGATTGATTTAGACGGAACAATTTATAAAGGAAAAGATCATATTCCAGCTGGGGAACGCTTTATCCAACGTCTACAAGAACGACAAATTCCTTATGTATTGGTAACGAACAACTCAACACGTACTCCTGAAAAAGTACAAGAAATGTTGGCAACACAATTCAACGTTCACACGCCCCTTAATACGATTTATACGGCAACAATGGCAACGATTGATTACATGAATGATTTAAATCGTGGCAAAACGGTTTACGTGATTGGTGAAACTGGTTTGAAAACAGCGATTACTGAAGCAGGTTATGTCGAAGATACTGAAAATCCGGCCTATGTCGTTGTTGGACTTGATACTGATTTGACTTATGAAAAATTGGCAGTAGCAACATTAGCTATCCAAAAAGGTGCTGTCTTTATCGGAACAAATCCAGACTTGAATATTCCAACAGAACGTGGTTTGATGCCAGGAGCTGGTGCCATTAACAATCTATTAGAAGTTGCAACACGTGTTAAACCAGTTTATATCGGAAAACCGAATGCCATTATCATGAACAAAGCTTTGGACGTCCTTGGGGTCAAACGTGAAGAAGCTATCATGGTTGGAGATAACTACCTAACAGATATCATGGCAGGAATTCAAAATGATATTGCTACTTTACTTGTGACAACTGGATTTACCAAACCTGAAGAAGTGCCAACACTTCCAGTAAAACCTGACCACGTACTAGCTAGCCTTGACGAATGGAATTTTGATGAAAAATAAACTTTGGACTTTTGGTACTTGGCTGTGGCTGCTATCTTTAGCAGTGCTAGTAGCTATTTACGGCGCGTGGTTAATCTATCCTTTAGAGGCGGATTGGCTCAAGCTTACCCTCCAAGTGACTATAACAAAAGCTGATCTTTTAAAAAACTTCAATGTCTTGATGACATATCTGACGAATCCATTATCGCACACTCTAGCTATGCCTGATTTTCCTTCATCAGCTAGTGGGCTTAAGCATTTTGGCGACGTGAAGCATCTATTTCATTTAGCACAAGCAGTATTCATCTTACTGGCTTATCCATCTTGGCATTTTTTGAAAAATAGCAGAGCTGACAAATCCCTTTTTCTACATCAAAAAACATTTGCTTTTGCAGCTATTTTACCGATTCTGATTGCAGTGGTGGGAATTTTGATTGGTTTTGACCAATTTTTTACCCTTTTTCATGAAATGCTATTTCCAGGGGATTCTAGTTGGCTCTTTAACCCAGCAACAGATCCGATCATCTGGGTGCTACCAGAAGAATACTTCATGCACTGCTTTATCATCTTCTTTGTAACTTATGAAGCACTCATACTAAGCTTACTTGTCATAGCAAGGAAACAATTAGCAGAGCGCCTAGTACATCATGGTAAAGAGAAAGGATAAGCAAAATGTCTCTTGAATGGTATTACTGGCTTTTATTTGCCGCATCGTGGATTTTTGCCATAACTTTTTGGGTAAAATCAGCTGATATTTCTCAAAAATGGCTACGCTTCACCTTCGTTATCGCAGGTATCATCGCCTTTCTCCTCCCCTTTTTCTGGGGCTGGCTGGTGAGTTAGGGAAAATCAGTTACTTAATTAAGGGTGTTTATGATGTTAAAAGCTTATCCTGCAATTTATCATGATATTGGGTTGAATTTCCGGAGTTTGCAGGAGGTACTCAAAATGGGAACTTTGAAGAAGCGATGATGAATGCTCAAGAGTTTTTACAAGCTATCTTGGAAACTCACCAAAAAGAGGGAATCACTTGGCCAAATCCAAGTGATATGGAGCAAAAATCTTGTACAGATAGCTCTGCTAACCTAGTTAAGGTTGAAGTTCATGAAAATCAACCAAAACTTTAGTGGAAATGTCTTTCAACGTTTTTCAAAAATTTTCTTTTATGGTAAAATTAAAAGTGAATTTATTTAGATAGGTTGGATTGTTTACATGGAAAAAACTTTCTTTATGATTAAACCAGATGGTGTGAAACGCGGACTTGTTGGTGAAGTATTACACCGTATCGAACGTCGTGGTTTCAAAATTGAAAAATTGGAAATGCGTATGGCAACTCCAGAATTGCTAGAAAAACACTACGAAGACTTAGTTGACCGTCCATTTTTCCCATTAATCGTAGACTTTATGACAAGTGGTCCAGTGATTGCTGGTGTTATGTCAGGTGAAGAAGTGATTTCTTCTTGGCGTACAATGATGGGAGCAACAAACCCTAAAGAAGCTCTTCCTGGAACAATCCGCGGTGACTATGCACAAGCACCCGCAGAAGGAGCAGCAACATTTAACATCGTTCACGGTTCAGATTCACCAGAATCAGTTGAACGTGAAATTGCCCTTTGGTTTGGGGAATAATTTGATAGTTTAGTAGCTGACAAGCGCTTAATGGCGCTTGTTTTTTAGTTTTCAAAAGAGTAAAATGTAAGGGATTACTTAATATTAGAGAAGAAGGAAAAACTATGAGTAATGGAAAAATTTTAGGCTTGGATATTGGTGTAGCTTCCGTTGGTGTTGGTATTATTGATGCAAAAACAGGAAATGTAATACATGCCAATTCGCGTTTATTTTCTGCTGCAAATGCTGAAAATAATGCTGAAAGGAGAGGTTTTCGTGGTGCAAGACGTTTAACCCGTCGTAAAAAACATCGTGTAAAACGTGTTCGTGATTTATTTGAAAAATATGATATTTCAACTGATTTTAGAAATCTAAATTTAAATCCGTACGAACTTCGTGTTAAAGGGTTAACGGAACAATTAACAAATGAAGAATTGTTTGCTGCTTTGCGTACAATTGCAAAAAGACGCGGCATTTCATATCTTGATGATGCAGAAGATGATTCAACAGGTAGTTCAGATTATGCAAAATCTATTGATGAGAATCGTCGTTTGTTGAAAACTAAAACTCCAGGTCAAATTCAATTAGAACGATTGGAAAAATATGGTCAATTACGTGGAAACTTCACAGTGTATGATGAAAATGGTGAAGCTCATAGACTAATTAACGTTTTCTCTACTTCTGATTATAAGAATGAAGCACGTAAAATTTTAGAAACTCAATCAAACTATAATAAACAAATTACAGATGAGTTTATTGAAGACTATATTGAAATCCTAACTCAAAAAAGAAAATATTACCATGGGCCAGGTAACGAAAAATCTCGTACAGATTACGGACGTTTTCGTACAGATGGAACAACCTTGGAGAATATCTTTGGAATTTTGATTGGAAAATGTAGTTTTTATCCTGAAGAATACCGTGCTTCTAAAGCTTCATATACTGCGCAAGAGTTTAACTTTTTAAATGATTTAAATAATTTAAAAGTTTCTACTGAAACTGGTAAATTGTCTACTGAGCAGAAAGAGTATTTAGTAGATTTTGCTAAGAAATCAAAAGCACTCGGTGCTTCTAAATTATTAAAAGAAATTGCGAAGATAGTAGGTTGTAGTGTAGATGATATTAAGGGCTATCGAGTAGATAATAAAGATAAGCCAGATTTGCATACTTTTGAGCCTTATCGTAAGTTAAAATTTAATTTAAGTTCAATTGATATTGATGAACTATCAAGAGAAACATTAGATAAACTGGCAGATATTTTAACGCTTAATACAGAACGTGAGGGTATTGAAGATGCTATCAGACGCAATCTTCCAAGTCAATTTACCGAAGAACAAATTTCTGAAATTGTCCAAATTAGGAAAAATCAAAGTTCAGCATTCAATAAAGGTTGGCATAGCTTTTCAGCTAAATTGATGAATGAATTAATCCCTGAACTGTATGCAACATCTGAAGAACAGATGACAATTTTGACAAGACTAGAAAAATTCAAGGTTAATAAAAAATCATCAAAAAATACAAAAACAATTGATGAAAAAGAAATAACAGATGAAATTTATAATCCTGTTGTAGCAAAATCAGTTCGACAAACAATTAAAATCATTAATGCAGCTGTTAAGAAATATGGCGATTTTGATAAGATTGTTATCGAGATGCCACGAGATAAGAATGCTGAAGATGAGAAGAAATTTATTGATAAAAAGCAAAAAGAAAATAAAAAAGAAAAAGATGATTCTTTAAAACGAGCAGCTTTTCTTTATAATGGTACTGATAACTTACCTGATGGCGTTTTTCATGGCAATAAAGAGCTAAAAACTAAAATTCGCCTTTGGTATCAACAAGGTGAGCGTTGTTTATATTCTGGTAAGCTAATTTCTATTCATGATTTAGTGCATAATTCAAATAAGTTTGAGATTGATCATATTTTGCCTCTATCACTTTCTTTTGATGATAGTTTAGCTAATAAGGTTTTAGTGTATGCTTGGACTAACCAAGAGAAGGGACAAAAAACTCCTTATCAAGTTATTGATTCTATGGATGCGGCATGGTCATTTAGAGAAATGAAAGATTATGTCTTAAAACAAAAAGGGCTTGGTAAGAAAAAACGTGAATATCTTTTAACAACAGAAAATATCGATAAAATCGAAGTTAAAAAGAAATTTATCGAACGTAATCTTGTGGACACTCGTTATGCTTCACGAGTAGTGCTTAATAGTCTTCAAACAGCATTAAAAGAGTTGGGGAAAGATACTAAAGTTTCTGTTGTCAGAGGTCAGTTTACATCACAGCTCCGCCGAAAATGGAATATTGATAAATCGCGCGAAACATACCACCATCATGCTGTTGATGCTTTAATTATTGCTGCTTCAAGTCAATTGAAATTGTGGCAAAAACAAGAAAATCCGATGTTTGAGAGCTATGGTGAAAATCAAGTGGTGAATAAAGAGACTGGTGAAATTTTAAGTATCTCTGATGATAAATATAAAGAATTAGTTTTCCAACCACCTTATCAAGGATTTGTAAATACGATTTCAAGTAAAGGATTTGAGGATGAAATTTTATTCTCTTATCAAGTTGATTCAAAATTTAATCGTAAAGTCTCTGATGCTACTATTTACTCAATACGAAAAGCTAAACTTGGAAAAGATAAAAAAGATGAAACTTATGTTTTAGGGAAGATAAAAGATATCTACAGTCAAGATGGTTTTGATACTTTTATTAAAAGATATAAAAAAGATAAAACACAATTCTTGATGTATCAAAAAGATCCTCTAACTTGGGAAAATGTTATTGAAGTTATTCTCAGAGATTATCCAAGTGAAAAACTTTCCGAAGATGGTAAAAAAACTGTAAAATGCAATCCTTTTGAAGAGTATCGTAGAGAAAATGGCTTAATCTGTAAATACAGTAAAAAAGGAAATGGAACACCAATTAAGTCTCTTAAGTATTATGATAAAAAATTAGGAAATTGTATTGATATAACACCTGAAAAATCTAAAAATAGAGTTGTATTGAGACAAATTTCTCCATGGCGAGCTGATATTTACTTTAATCCAGAGACTTTAAAATATGAACTGATGGGATTGAAATATTCTGATTTAAGTTTTGAAAAAGGAACTGGTAAGTATCATATCTCACAAGAAAAGTATGATGCGATAAGGGAAAAAGAAGGTATCGGCAAAAAATCAGAATTTAAGTTTACTCTTTACCGAAATGATTTGATTTTAATCAAAGATACTCTAAATAATTGTGAAAGGATGTTAAGATTCGGCTCAAAAAATGATACATCTAAGCACTATGTGGAATTAAAACCATTAGAAAAAGGAACTTTTGATTCTGAGGAAGAAATTTTACCAGTTTTGGGAAAAGTTGCAAAAAGTGGACGGTTTATTAAAGGTTTAAATAAACCTAACATATCAATCTATAAAGTTCGAACAGATGTTCTTGGTAATAAATTCTTTATTAAAAAAGAAGACGATAAACCTAAGTTAGATTTTAAAAATAATAACAAATAATTGAAATTTGGGGTTGCAATTTTTATGTAAACGCTATATAATAGTTTTTGCAAGGGACGTCTTGCACGGTTACTTAAATCTTGCAGAGCCTACAAAGATAAGGCTTCATGCCGAATTCAAGCACCCCATGTTTACATGGGGTGCTTTTCGTTGTGTAAAAAGGAGAGTATGATGACTTGGAGAGTTGTGCATGTCAATCAAAGTGAAAAAATGCATTTGAAATTGGATAATATTGTTATAAAAAAGCAAGGTGAAGAATATACGATACCGTTAAGTGATATTTCAATCATTGTCGCTGAAGGTGGAGATACAGTAGTAACTCTTCGTTTGCTTAGTGCTTTGAGCAAATTCAATATTGCTCTTATTGTTTGTGATAATGAACACTTACCGACAGGTATTTATCATGCACCGAATGGACATTCTAGGGCTTATAAGAGATTGCAAAAGCAGTTAGAGTGGAGTCAGGAGCAAAAAGATAAGCTTTGGCAAATTGTAACCTATTTTAAAATTAATAACCAACAAGACGTATTATCTCTATTTGAAAGAGATATCGATGCAATCCAATTGTTAGCTGACTATAAAGATCACATTGAGCTAGGGGATAAGACTAATCGTGAAGGACATGCGGCTAAAGTTTATTTTAATGAGCTTTTTGGTAAAAAGTTTACGCGCGTGACACAGCAGGAAGCTGATGTGATTAATGCTGGACTAAATTATGGATATGCAATTTTAAGAGCACAGATGGCTAGGATTGTTGAGGGATACGGTCTAAATCCTTTAGTTGGTATCTTTCATAAAAATGAATATAATCAATTTAACTTAGTAGATGATTTAATGGAGCCATTTAGACAAATCGTTGATGTTTGGGTTTATCAAAATTTGCGAGATAAAGAATATTTAAAATATGAATATCGCTTGGCTTTAACAAATTTATTAAATGCTAAGATTAAGTATGGTAATGAGAATTGTACGGTGACTGGAGCTATGGATAAATATGTTCAAGGTTTTATAAAATGTATTGACAAGAAAGATACTAGTAAGTTTTTCTGTCCGGTGGTTTCTAGTCTAGAATTGGAGTCTTAAGATGAGGTATGCTGCAATGAGATTATTATGTTTTTTTGATTTACCGATGGAAACTGCACAAGAAAAAAGAACTTATCGAAATTTTAGAAAAGAGTTAATTGCTAATGGTTTTGAAATGTTGCAGTTTTCTGTTTATTATCGTACATGCCCAAATCGGAGTTTTGCTAATAAGTTTTATAAAAGATTGCAACAAAGTAATTTACCAGCAGGTAATGTGCGACTTTTGGCTGTAACTGAAAAACAGTTTTCGGAAATGACTTTGATTGTTGGAGGTAAAACGAAACAAGAAGAAGTTGTTAGTGATAATAAATTGGTGGTTATATGAGATTACATTTTACGCATCCTTTTAAAGATAATCTTGATATTCATTTTGGACAATTTACACAAATTATTGGTCAAAATCAGCAATTAAAATATTATATGTGGCAATTATTTATATGGTATTTTGACGGCAAAAAATATTCAGAAGAAGATTTATCGTTGTTTAACCAAGAAGAACCAGAAATCTTGTGTGAAGGAAAAAGTTTAAAAAGAAATGATTTTAGTATTATTTCAATTTCTGATATTAAAGATTTACTTGAACAGATGACTTATAAAAAAGGTACAGTGGCCTTTGATTTTATGAAAATAAATCTAGATACAGTTGATGTTATGGAAGAAATCGATGAAATCAATGATAAATTAGAAAAAGTTTCTTTGACTGTTAATCAAGCTCTAGACTTATCGATTAAAGATGTAACTTATCATACAGAGAGTTGTATGGTTATGGCTGAACACTTATTGAGTAAGTATTTTCAACCATATTTTAAATATCAAGACAAAAATATTGCTTTTGAATTTGTTGATAACGAGATTAAGGTAATGTTTTTACTCAAAATGTTAAGTGAAAAATTATCCAATGATACTAGTAACATTCTTCTGATTTTCAAGAATATGGATGATTACCTTGATTATGCCTCATTTATAAGAATTTGTCAGGTTATCACAAAAATGACTGATGAGTTTCCAAATTTTTATTGTACGATTTTTCCGTCAAACGAAAGCTACTTGTATGTGACTAAAGAAACAATAGAAAATATTACCATTGTTTCAGATTATATTGAATCTTTGTTTGATCTTGATTTTATGTATGAAAGGTTTGTTGGAAGATATCCATCCAACAATGTACCAACAAAAAAAGAATTTTTAATTCTTTTACAGAAGAATGCAAGTTATTTATTTAGTGAGCAAATTTCATATGTGAGTTTAGGAATTTCGGATATGGTAGCTATCAAGATACTAAATAGTTTATATCACTATGATAAGTCAGTTAAATATCCAATTTCAGAGATAAATCAGCTTGAAATAAGCTTCCTTAAGGATAAAGATTGACTTTTAGGCTCAATGAAATTATAATTCTTGTAGAGTATAAAGACCCAAAATGACGATTTGACGTTTTTGTACTCTCAAGATTTAAGTAACCGTAAAACATGAAACCAAAATCCCGCTTGACTACATGAGTTTTTGTACTCTCAAGATTTAAGTAACCGTAAAACCTTTTTAAATAAAACAAAAGCTGTTTTCTCGTTTTTGTACTCTCAAGATTTAAGTAACCGTAAAACCAATCACTAACTCGCTTTTGAAAGACACTGGTTTTTGTACTCTCAAGATTTAAGTAACCGTAAAACAAGACGCTTTTGGGCAAACCGATGCAGCAGGTTTTTGTACTCTCAAGATTTAAGTAACCGTAAAACAAACTTTTAATTCTGGCGGTGACTTTGGCTGTTTTTGTACTCTCAAGATTTAAGTAACCGTAAAACAACACCTCACATGATGCGCCACTTCTTTGCGTTTTTGTACTCTCAAGATTTAAGTAACCGTAAAACTGTTTGTTGTTGATACTGTCAATGTAGAGCGTTTTTGTACTCTCAAGATTTAAGTAACCGTAAAACATCGCAGCGTTTAAAGAGCCTATTATGCAAGTTTTTGTACTCTCAAGATTTAAGTAACCGTAAAACAATTGCCCCAAAACGATTCAAGGTAAAGTTGTTTTTGTACTCTCAAGATTTAAGTAACCGTAAAACCATCATCACAAAAAAATAAAGATGGTGAATGTTTTTGTACTCTCAAGATTTAAGTAACCGTAAAACACGTTTCAACTACATCTGGTAGCCGTGTTTGTTTTTGTACTCTCAAGATTTAAGTAACCGTAAAACCAGGCGAACGAAGCACATTGTGTATATAATGTTTTTGTACTCTCAAGATTTAAGTAACCGTAAAATAATTGCCAAAATATAAAGAAGATGAATTAAGTTTTTGTACTCTCAAGATTTAAGTAACCGTAAAACAAGAATTAGATAAAATAAAGTCAAGAATAAGTTTTTGTACTCTCAAGATTTAAGTAACCGTAAAACAGACCTGAACAGAAACTATTTTTGGAAACAGTTTTTGTACTCTCAAGATTTAAGTAACCGTAAAACACACAGCTGATAAGGTCATCGGGTTACTTGGTTTTTGTACTCTCAAGATTTAAGTAACCGTAAAACTTTGCACGACGAGTCAACAGCTGAAATCGGTTTTTGTACTCTCAAGATTTAAGTAACCGTAAAACACATAGAAACCGCTAATAATACCAATACAGGTTTTTGTACTCTCAAGATTTAAGTAACCGTAAAACAGAATGTGGACGAGAAGTATTTCCTATCTTGTTTTTGTACTCTCAAGATTTAAGTAACCGTAAAACAGACTAACGGGGTTACCAATAAAGTAACCGGTTTTTGTACTCTCAAGATTTAAGTAACCGTAAAACACCCTTACTTTGATAGTTACATATTACAAAGTTTTTGTACTCTCAAGATTTAAGTAACCGTAAAACAAGTATTTTAAAAAGTTAGGTATCAAAGTTGTTTTTGTACTCTCAAGATTTAAGTAACCGTAAAACATATACTGATTGATTTTAAAAAATATTTGAGTTTTTGTACTCTCAAGATTTAAGTAACCGTAAAACTACAATCGTAAATACCTGTGGTTCCGTTATGTTTTTGTACTCTCAAGATTTAAGTAACCGTAAAACCGTAACCGTTAAAAGGAAACAAAATGGAAGGTTTTTGTACTCTCAAGATTTAAGTAACCGTAAAACTGGTTTATCAAGAAAACTTCCCACAGCGTGGTTTTTGTACTCTCAAGATTTAAGTAACCGTAAAACATGAAATTTACACAATGCTTCGCGACAGCGGTTTTTGTACTCTCAAGATTAAAAACCACTAAAACACCAAAACCACCTAGAAATTTCCAGGTGTTTTTTCCTATATGGGTCATAGGTTTGCTAGATTAGATTGGCCTAGTCGTTCAAGTGGTCTATGGTATACTGAGCTTCTTCGGTGGTGAATTTTGCGCGGTGTGCAGAAGTGAGTTGTTCGTAGATTTCATCTGATGACAAGTCTAGTGTTTTCTTATAACTTTTTGCTTTTTCCAAGGCAGCTTTTTTATAGTCTAATTTGGCATGGTCGATAGCGTACTGAGCCTGCTCAGCAGTGAATTTATCGCCATTTTCGTTAGACAATTGGTCGTAGATACCTTGTTTTGACATGTGCATAATCTTATAATAGCTCTTTGCTCTCTTAAGCGCAGCCTTTTTGTAATTAGCTTTCAAATGGTCAACGGCATATTGAGCATCTTCGGCAGCATATTTTTCAACATCTGATGTCAATTGGTCGTAAATGCCTAATTTTGACATGTTCATGAGCTTGTAGTACTTTTCAGCCTTGCTTAGAGCTTTTTTCTGGCTACTAGTCGCTGCAGCATAGACGATATGAGAGTGCGAGACAAGCGGTGGACTTGTTATGAAAAACTAGACAATCCTAATAGTGCCAAAGCACAGGCAATAATCATTGTTCTCTTTTTCATGAGGTTCTCCTTATCAACGGTTAAGTGTGTGAGATAGGATAATACAGTTTAAAATGAAGTGTGGAAGTAAGTTATTTGTCTAATTTTCACTTAAATGATAGCGATTTTATTTACAAAATGTAAAGAAATTTGAGGCTCTTTTTAATAAGTGATTTTCCTTACTTTTATCGCTTGTTACAAACTTTTTATAGCACCCAAGGTGTTTATTTGTTATAATAGAAATAGTGATTAATTGTATAGGATTATAGGATAGATGGATATTCAAGAATTAAAAAAACGACAAGAAAAGATTCGCAATTTCTCAATTATTGCGCATATTGACCACGGAAAGTCAACTTTGGCTGACCGTATTTTGGAAAAGACTGAGACTGTTTCTAGTCGTGAAATGCAAGCTCAACTCTTGGATAGCATGGATTTGGAGCGTGAACGTGGTATCACAATCAAGCTAAATGCTATCGAGTTGAATTACACAGCTAAAGACGGTGAAACTTACATTTTCCACTTGATTGACACGCCGGGGCACGTTGACTTTTCATACGAAGTGTCACGTTCTCTAGCGGCATGTGAAGGGGCTATTTTGGTGGTCGATGCGGCACAAGGTATCGAAGCTCAAACCCTTGCTAACGTGTATTTGGCACTTGATAATGATTTGGAAATCTTGCCAGTTATCAATAAAATTGATTTGCCAGCAGCAGATCCAGAGCGTGTGCGTCAAGAAATCGAAGATGTTATCGGACTTGATGCGTCAGAAGCAGTACTTGCCTCAGCAAAAGCTGGTATCGGGATTGAAGAAATCCTTGAACAAATCGTTGAGTACGTGCCAGCGCCAGCTGGTGATGTTGAAGCACCACTTCAAGCGCTTATCTTTGACTCAGTTTACGATGCTTATCGTGGAGTTATCCTTCAAGTACGCATCGTCAATGGTATAGTGAAACCTGGTGATACGATTCAATTGATGTCAAATGGTAGGACATTTGATGTTACTGAAGTTGGTATCTTCACACCAAAAGCAGTTGGACGTGATTTCTTAGCAACTGGTGATGTTGGTTATATCGCGGCATCAATCAAGACAGTTGCTGATACACGTGTAGGTGATACTGTAACGCTTGCTAACAACCCAGCAGCAGAACCGCTTCACGGTTATAAACAAATGAACCCAATGGTGTTTGCTGGTCTTTATCCAATCGAATCAAATAAATACAATGACCTTCGTGAAGCACTTGAAAAACTTCAATTGAACGATGCTAGTCTTCAATTCGAGCCAGAAACATCACAAGCTCTTGGATTTGGTTTCCGCTGTGGTTTCTTGGGACTTCTTCACATGGACGTTATCCAAGAACGTTTGGAACGTGAGTTTAACATTGACTTGATCATGACAGCGCCATCTGTTGTTTACCATGTCAATACGACTGACGGCGAAATGCTAGAAGTGTCAAACCCTTCTGAATTCCCAGACCCAACTAAGGTTGCAAGTATCGAAGAACCATATGTTAAAGCACAAATCATGGTTCCGCAAGAATTTGTTGGAGCGGTTATGGAACTTGCGCAACGCAAACGTGGTGATTTTGTGACAATGGATTACATCGATGAAAATCGTGTTAATGTCATTTACCAAATCCCACTTGCTGAAATTGTCTTTGATTTCTTTGATAAATTGAAATCATCAACCCGTGGTTATGCTAGCTTTGATTACGAAATTTCAGAATACCGCAAATCCAAATTGGTTAAAATGGATATTCTGCTTAACGGAGATAAGGTCGATGCCCTTAGCTTCATCGTTCACAATGAATTTGCCTATGAACGTGGTAAATTAATCGTTGAAAAATTGAAGAAAATCATTCCTCGTCAACAATTCGAAGTGCCAATTCAAGCGGCTATCGGTCAAAAAATTGTTGCTCGATCTGACATCAAAGCTCTTCGTAAAAACGTGCTTGCAAAATGTTATGGTGGTGACGTTTCTCGTAAACGTAAATTGCTTGAAAAACAAAAAGCAGGTAAAAAACGTATGAAAGCTATCGGTTCAGTTGAAGTGCCACAAGAAGCCTTCTTGTCAGTTCTTTCAATGGATGACGAAAGCGGCAAAAAATAAAACATAAACAGCTGAAAGAATTTCTTTCAGTTGTTTTTCTTGTAAATTTTGTACATAAAACATCATAAAAAGAGAATTGTTAGAGAGTTGTGCAAATTTTCAGTATTTTTATGGTACAATAGAATTAAAACTAAACCGTGGGAGAGTTGTATGAAATTATTGACAAATGTGTCACAATTACAAGGAACGTTACGTGTTCCTGGAGATAAATCAATCAGTCACCGTTCTATCATGTTCGGAAGTCTTGCTAAGGGGAAAACGACTGTTCGCGATATTTTACGTGGCGAAGATGTTTTGTCAACCATGCAAGTTTTTCGTGATTTAGGGGTTGATATTCAAGATGATGGAGACCTTATAACCATTACAGGTGTTGGTTTTGATGGTCTCAAAGCACCTCAAAATAAACTTGATATGGGAAATTCAGGGACATCAATTCGTTTGATTTCTGGTGTTTTGGCTGGACAAGATTTTACGGTTGAGATGTTTGGAGATGACAGTTTGTCAAAACGTCCAATGGATCGCGTGACAATTCCACTTCGTCAAATGGGTGTAGAAGTTTCTGGTCAGACAGAGCGTGATTTGCCACCACTTACCATGCATGGAAGTAAAAATCTAAAACCTATTCATTACCAACTTCCTGTGGCATCAGCTCAAGTGAAATCTGCTTTGATTTTTGCTGCTTTGCAAGCTGACGGTGAATCAGTCATTATCGAAAAAGAAAAGACACGTAATCACACCGAAGACATGATTGTCCAATTTGGCGGAAAAATTGATGTCAATGGTAAAGAAATTCGCATCAAAGGTGGTCAAGAATTTACTGGTCAAGATGTGATCGTTCCAGGTGATATTTCATCAGCAGCCTTTTGGTTAGTTGCAGGGCTTATTGTTCCAAATGCTAAAGTAACACTTGAAAACGTTGGTATCAATGGAACTCGTACAGGTATTCTTGATGTCATTGAAGCAATGGGTGGTAAAATGACAATTTCAGATGTTGATGAAGTTGCCAAATCAGCAACGATTACCGTTGAAACTTCAGAGCTTTCTGGCACTGAAATCGATGGTGAAATCATTCCACGTTTGATTGATGAATTACCAATTATTGCTCTTCTTGCTACACAAGCTAATGGCACAACAGTCATTCGTGATGCAGAAGAATTGAAAGTCAAAGAAACAGACCGTATCCAAGTTGTAGCCGATGCTTTGAATGCCATGGGTGCTGATATTACACCGACTGATGATGGCATGATTATCAAAGGAAAAACACCACTTCATGGTGCTAAAATCAATACTTTTGGTGACCACCGTATCGGTATGATGGCGGCAATTGCTGCGCTTTTGGTGTCAGAGGGTGATGTTGAGTTAGAGCGCGCAGAAGCAATCAACACAAGCTACCCAAGCTTCTTTAGTGATTTGGAGGTCTTGTCACATGGCTAGAATTATTATTGGATTTATGGGGTCTGGAAAATCAACCATTTCCTCACTTTTAGATACAGATTATATCGACATGGATGCTTTGATTACAGAGCGTATCGGCATGTCTATTTCAGATTTCTTTGCGAAAGAAGGCGAGGCCAAATTCCGTGAGATTGAATCACAGGTCTTAGCCGAATTGGCAAATTCTGACCATGTTATCTCAACTGGTGGTGGTGTAGTTATCAACCCAATTAACCGAGAAATTTTGGCAAAAAATCCTGAAACGATTTACTTGAAAGCTGATTTTGACACGCTTTACGACCGCATTAAAAATGATAGCCAAAGTGTACGTCCGCTCTTTGTCAATAATAGCAAAGAAGATTTCAAAGCTATCTTTGATGGGCGTCAAGAGATGTATGAGGCTGCAGCCAATCGTATTATCGAAGTTGCTGGCAAAACACCAGAAGAAATTGTTGAGGAAATTGGATGAAAGTTGGCTATTTAGGACCGAATGGTTCTTTTACGCACAATGTTGCTGTTAAGGCATTCCCAGAAGCTGATCGAGTGCCTTTTGGCAACATCACAGAAGTGATTAAGTCTTACGAAGAAGGTCTAGTGTATTACGCCATTATTCCTGTTGAAAATTCTATTGAAGGGTCAGTTCACGAAACTCTGGACTACCTTTTTCATCAAGCTAAAATTGAAGCGGTTGCGGAAATGATTCAACCTATTAAGCAACAACTTTTAGCGACTTCAAAAGATAAGAAAATTGAAAAGATTTTCTCACATCCGCAGGCTATTGCTCAAGGGAAAAAATACATCAAAGCGCATTATCCGAATGCACAAATCGAGATGACAGCAAGCACGGCTTATGCAGCACGTTTTATTGCTGAAAATCCTGATGCGCCATTTGCAGCGATTGCTCCAGTTGCTGCCGCAAAAGAATATGGCTTAGAGATTATTGCCAAAGACATCCAAGAAATGGATGAAAACTACACGCGCTTTTGGGTGCTTGGTCGAAAGAAATACGCTTTTGAATTGTTTAAGTGTCAACAAAAAGTGTCTCTTGCTTTGACTCTGCCAGATAATCTTCCAGGGGCACTTTATAAGGCTTTGTCTGTGTTTGCATGGCGCGGAATTAACTTGACTAAAATCGAAAGTCGTCCTTTGAAGACGGCGCTTGGAGAGTACTTTTTCATCGTTGATATTGATAATACCAATGAAGCTCTGGTCTCTTTTGCGCTGGAAGAATTGCGACTGTTAGGCATTGATTATAAAATGCTCGGAAATTACGACGTTTACAAGTTATGATTTCGTTCTAATGTCATTTTTTAGTATAATAATAGTATAGTCGTTTCGTTAAACTTGTACTGACTTTAGTATAGCTAGATTGAAAGAGTGGTATGAGATATGGCACAAGATAAATTAAGTCGACACGAAGAATTAAGATATGAGTACCTTTTGGGAAATTTAGAATATCTAAATCCGCAACAAAAGGAAGAATTTGGTTATCTCTATCATAAAAAGCAGATGAGTATGCAAGGGATGTCATCTGGATATCCTTCGTCTGCCAATAAAGAGCCAAATTATGAGCGTTATGACGATTATGGCGACTATTATGAGTATTATGATTACTACGATGACGACTATACCGATGATTATGATGATTATGATAATCAAGTGACCTCACAAGGTTTGCCAAAATATCCGCAGGCAAAAAAGTCACGGACTTCAAAGCGAAAGAAAAAAGCAAAAAAGCAAACTTCTTATTTAGATTATTACGAAGGAATCGCTCACGAAGAACCTAAGGTGACCAAAGCAAAGAAGCCCAAAAAGAAGAACCATAAAAAACGTTTCAAGCATTTTTTGCAATTTTGTGGTTTCTTAGTTATTATCGTTATGATTGGCATGGTTTACATGTTTTATCATGGGGTTCACGAAGTTTCTAGTGGCGAGACGAAATATTCTGCTGCAGTAGTAGAACCTTTTAACGGTCAAGATAGTCATGACGGGACTAATATTCTGATTCTTGGTAGTGATAAGCGGATTTCGCAAGGCTCATCTGATGCTAGAACAGATACCATCATGGTGATGAATATTGGTAACAAAGAAGGTAAAGTTAAACTAGTTAGCTTTATGCGTGATACTTTGGTGAATATCAATGGTGTCAGCTATAATGACTATGCTAATGACCAAAAGCTAAATGTGGCCTTTAACATTGGCGAACAAGATGATCGTCAAGGTGCTGAGTTCATGCGTAAAACTTTGAAGGATAACTTTGATATTAACGTTAAGTATTATGTCATGGTTGATTTTGAAACATTCGCAGAAGCTATCAATACTCTCTTTCCAAAGGGCGTTGAGATAGATGCCAAGTTTGGTACGGTTGATGGTCAAGAAGTGTCATCGGTTGAAGTGCCTGATGACCTTAACATGCAAGCAGATGGTAGCGTCCCTAATCAGACCATTGAAGTTGGTCAACAACGTATGGATGGACGGACTTTGCTAAATTATGCGCGTTTTCGTAAGGATGATGACGGCGATTATGGTCGTACACAACGTCAACAACAAGTCATCTCAGCGATTGTCAATCAAATCAAAGACCCTTCAAAACTCTTTACAGGCTCAGCAGCAATCGGCAAAATCTATGCCCTTACCTCAACCAACATCTCTTATCCATTTCTTGTTAAAGAAGGCTTGGGAGTGGTGACAAGTGGTCAAAAGGGAATTGAGCAAAAGACAGTTCCTGCAGAAGGCGACTGGACAGATGATTATGATATGTATGGCGGTCTAGGAATTGCCATTGATTTCAATAAATACCAAAAAGAGTTGAAGGACCTTGGGCTACGTTAATAATATGATATAATAGAGAGGCAGTTAAGCTTCTCTATTTTTTATAGGGAAGAAACCGAGAATAAGATATTACTGATGGCTTATATAAGTCAAGCATGAAAGGAAAATATGTTAGAAAAAAATAGCATTGTAGAGGTTGAAATCACAGATTTATCACACGAAGGAGCAGGGGTTGCCAAAGTTGATGGCTTCGTCTTTTTTGTTGAAAATGCTCTTCCAGGTGAAAAAATCAAGATGCGCGTCTTGAAAGTGAAGAAAAATATTGGTTTTGGTAAGGTTGAAGAATACCTCACCATTTCTGAACACCGTAACCAAGATTTGAATGTGGATTACTTGCGTACAGGAATTGCGGATTTTGGACATTTGGCTTACGCTGAACAATTGAAATTTAAACGCAAACAAGTTGCTGATAATTTGTATAAAACAGCTGGCATTTCAGATGTTGAAGTGTTAGAAACACTTGGTATGGAGCATCCTTACGCTTACCGTAACAAAGCGCAAGTGCCAGTTCGCCGTGTTAATGGACAACTGGAAACTGGTTTCTTCCGCAAACATTCACATGACTTGATGCCAATTTCTGATTTTTATATTCAAAATAAAGAGATTGACCGCTTGATTAATTTCACACGTGATTTGCTTCGTCGTTTTGACCTTAAACCATACGATGAAAAAGAACAAACTGGTTTAATTCGTAACTTGGTGGTTCGTCGTGGACATTATTCTGGTGAAATGATGCTTGTCTTTGTGACAACACGTCCGAAAATTTTCCGTATCGAGCAAATCATCGAAAAAATTGTTGCAGAATTTCCAGCGGTGAAATCAGTTGTTCAAAACATTAACGATAAAAACACCAATGCTATTTTTGGTAATGACTTTAGAACACTTTATGGAAAAGATACGATTGTTGACAGCATGCTTGGCAATCAATATGAAATTTCAGCGCGTTCATTCTACCAAGTGAACACTGAAATGGCTGAAAAACTTTACCAAACTGCTATTGATTTCTCAGATTTGACGGCTGATGACACCGTGATTGATGCCTATTCTGGAATTGGAACAATTGGACTTTCATTTGCCAAAAATGTCAAAGCCGTTTACGGCGTCGAAGTAATTGAAGAAGCTGTGAAAGATGCCAAAAGAAATGCTGCGCTAAACGGTATTACCAATGCGCATTATGTCGCCGATTCGGCAGAACATGCTATGGCAACTTGGAGCAAAGACGGTATCAAACCAAGTGTGATCTTGGTTGACCCACCACGTAAAGGCTTGACAGAAAACTTTATCAAAGCAAGCGTAGCCATGCAACCAGAAAAAGTCACTTACATCTCATGTAACCCAGCAACTATGGCGCGTGACATCAAACTTTATCAAGAACTTGGCTACAAACTCCAAAAAGTACAACCAGTAGATTTGTTCCCGAATACGCACCATGTTGAGACGGTAGTATTGATGTCAAGAGGTGTATTAAGATAAGTAAATAAAG